>Ga0226835_1000010_pt1 | contig 571479 bp, 538 predicted proteins | sample LAC_MetaG_1_FD_163627 | JGI IMG/M metagenome (GOLD analysis project Ga0226835, IMG submission 163627) | Anaerobic ammonium oxidizing microbial communities from anammox membrane bioreactor (MBR) in UC Berkley, California, United States -... | ecosystem: Engineered > Bioreactor > Anaerobic >... | reverse complement strand
GATCCTTTGCCGGTTTCTTCGAAACGCTGCTTTTCCATCCCGCTGATCTCCAAAGTGGTTTGGTTCGATTGTATTAAGGTTTTCCCCTTTTCGTCAATCCCAGTTGTTTGTTTTTCAACAATCTCTCTGAAAACAAATTCATCCTGTTATACTTATATTGTATGCCCAATCAATTACCTCGAATTGAAATTCCCAAAGATGAAATCGAGTTCGATTTTATCCGTGCTTCCGGCCCCGGTGGACAAAATGTCAATAAAGTGGCAACTGCAGTACAATTACGCTTTAACATTCGAAAATCATCCTTCCTTCCAGAAGATGCAAAAGAAAGGTTGATTCAACTAGCCGGGCAAAAAGTAACCGACGAAGGTATCCTGATTTTGGAAGCCAAACGCTACCGAACTCAAGAGCAGAATCGAATGGATGCCTTAAACCGCTTACATGCTTTGGTTCAACAAGCCCTTTTCTCACCCAAGCATCGCAAACCGACGAAACCGACCATGACAGCACGGGCTGCCCGCCGTTCGGCAAAACAACACCGCAGTCAGGTCAAACGCTGGCGACGTTACATACCCCAAGACTGGGAATAATTTTGAGAGGATGATATGGCACAACATACTTACAAACTGATCGAGATAACCGGCACATCTACAACCAGCATTGAGGATGCGATTCAAACTGCGGTAACCCGCGCTGCTCGAACCATTCGCCACATGCAATGGTTTGAAGTCGTCGAAATTCGGGGTCGTATTGAAGAAGATCAGGTGAAACAATGGCAGGTTACCTTCAAGGTGGGTTTTACCCTGGAAGAATAAAACCCTGATTCCAAAAGACTTCCTGTCATCTCATCCACATCCTCAGGGATTTGATCAATGCCGCTCACACTGAAACCGGGTATTAAGCCTCCCCCGCCGGAACGAATTAAGTCAGACGCAATTCTTCTATTCGTTTCCTTTATTTGGGGCAGTGGTTTTATTGCCCAGAGCATTGCTGCCGAAAGCATGGGGCACTTCACCTTTAATGGTGTCCGTTTCTGGATTGGAACGCTTTTTCTTGCTGCAGTTTTGGGTAAAAGAATCCGTTTGGATCGAAAAAATTGGGCAGGCGTTCTTACTGCCGGCGTTTTGTTATTTACCGCCAGCACCTTTCAACAAATCGGCCTCAAAACCACCACAGCCGCAAACGCCGGTTTCTTGACGGGGCTTTACGTCGTCATCATTCCATTACTACTCTGGCTATTTTGGCGCGAGGTGATTCATTGGACTACCTGGGCAGCGGCTTTATTGGCAGTCATCGGTACCTTGTTGCTCAGCACCGGCGGAGCCTTTGACCCCGCCCCCGGTGATTGGTTTGAATTGGCAGGCGCATTCGTCTGGGCCGGGCATGTAATTGTCGTCGGGAGAATGGCCCGCCGAATGGACAATTTACAATTTGCCATGGGGCAGTTCGCAATAACAGCGTTCCTGAATACCTTTGGAGCAATTCTGTTTGACCGTTTTACGGTGCCTCAACCTCAAGCATGGTGGGCAGTTCTTTACTCAGCAGTGTTTCCGGTAGGCATGGGTTTTACTTTGCAGGTAATCGGCCAACGGAATGCGCCAACGACCGATGCCGCTATCCTTTTCAGCATGGAAGCCGTTTTCGCCGCTATTTTGGGATATTTTCTCCTTGGGGAACAATTACTTCCCCTCCAAATTCTGGGCTGTCTGCTCATTTTCAGTGCCATGCTTTTAGCTCAATTCCGTGAATTTTTACCTGTAGTGTCCCGCCAGAAACAGATTACGGATTAAAATTGAACCGTCCGAAAGACCGTGTTGAGCCAAGTTCATTCTAGTGGTCATCATCGAACTCGTCTTTGGTACAGGTAAATGTTGACCCGACTATGTTATGATGAGAACAGGTTAAGAGAATTCACTCAAAAACCTGTTCCATGCAACTAATCCGCTCGGGTTGCGTATATGGTACTAGAACAAGAGCACAGGAGCCGTTGGTGATCAACCATGAGATGGACATGCTCATCCGAGCACAAAACGGGGATGAGGAAGCCTTTACCAGCCTTGTGTTGCAATACCAGAACCCCGTTTACAATTTGTGCTACCGCATGCTGGGAAATGCGCAAGAAGCAGAGGACGCTGCTCAAGAAACTTTCTGGAGAGCCTATCAGGCAATCCGCCGCTATGACCGCAACCGTTCCTTTGCCACGTGGCTGCTCTCAATCGCCGCCCACTATTGCATTGACCAGCAGCGGAAAAAACGGATCACCACCATGGAAATTGAGGATTGGATGGAGGAAGTCATTCCAGACCACACCCCTGAACCCGAAAAACAAATTCGGGAAAACGAAGAGCGTCAATCCATACAATCGCTGCTATCCTCCCTCAATCCTCAAGATCGGGCTGCTGTCATCCTGCGCTACTGGTACGAGTGCTCTGAAGAGGAAATCAGTCAGGCTTTGCAACTTTCCGTGAGTGCGGTAAAAAGCCGACTGCACCGCGCACGTCTGCGCTTGGCGCAGCAATATCAGAGCCAGCAATATGCCATGACCGAGAGGATTCGTGATGAGTCACCTGCCTTTTGAAAACTGGATCTTCGACCGGGAGAAATTGACCCCCAGCCAGATTGCCGAGCTGGAAGCCCATCTCCAAACCTGTCAGCAGTGCAAACGCATCCAAACTGGCTGGAAGGAAGTGGAAACACTGCTGCATACTACCCCCCTCACTCCTGCACCCCCCCAGTTTGTCAACCGTTTTCAAGCCAGCCTTGCCGAAAGGAAGGCTCAGCGTCAAAAACGGCAGGTGCGAATTGCGCTTTTCGCTCTGGGCGGGGCTTTCGTCTTGGCAAGTATGGTGTTCGTCCTGCGGCTTTTCTGGACGGTTCCGCCTGCCCGCTTACTTTCGGACCTCATCGGCTGGATTACCCTTGCTCCTCAACGCTGGTCAGAATTCCAGTACATTCTTTACTACTGGGGCAGTCAAATCCCGCCGCTCGCACTTGTAGCGCTTGTTTTCCTCCTCACAGGCTGGTCAATCCTGCTGCTTACCCTGTGGTTCTTGACTTTTCAGCGCCTATCCAAATTAGGAGTACGAGGACAATGAAAAAAATAGCGCTCTACACCCTTCTCATCATCACCTTCGTTCTGACACTGGCAACACCGGCGGTTGTGCTGGCCCAAAACCCTCCCCCCGGGGGTGAGCAATTTAATGGTGATCAACTGATTTTCGGCGAAAATTATGTTCTTCGTTCATCCCAAACGCTGAACGGCTCACTGGTCGTTTTGGGCGGTAATGCCGAAATTGAAAACGGGGCTACCGTCAATGGCGAAATTGTGATCATTGGGGGCAACCTTCAAGTGAGCGGCAGGGTCAACGGGGATATCAGCGCGATCGGCAGCAACGTCTATCTGGATAGTACTTCCTTTGTTCAAGGTGATGTCCAAATTATTGGGGGTTCCGTCACCACTCAAGCGGGTTCAACCATCACAGGAAGCATCAATCGGCTAAAACCGCAAACCATGATGTTCGACTTTGATCGGTTCGAGTTCACCCCCTTTGACGACGCCTCACCTTTACGTCTCTTCACGTCGTGGATGAGAGATGCCCTGGCCAATATTCTGCGCATTCTGGCTATGGCAGTTCTGGCAGTGGTGGTTGCGTTGCTGCTGCCGCGCCCGCTGCGGGTAATCGGCAACACTATCGCCGATCAAACCCTGTTGAGCGGCGGGATTGGACTGCTGACCATGGTTGTTGCGCCGCTTATCCTGCTCGTCCTGGTAATCACCATCCTTTTGATCCCCGTAGCACTGATTGCGATGCTGGTACTGGCTGTTGCGGTGCTGATTGGTTGGATTGCAGTCGGCTTCCAGATTGGCGAACGAATTGCCACCATGCTGAAAACCCAATGGGTTGAGGCCGTCTCGGCTGGCATTGGCACCCTCATCCTCGGACTGATTGTCTGGCTGCTTGGGTATTTGTTCTGCCTGGGTGGAATAATGTCTCTACTGGCGGCCAGTATCGGTCTGGGAAGCATCATTCTCACTCAATTTGGTACCAGGCCATATCCGGCCCCCCCGACCGTGGTCTATGTTCCTGCATCCCCCCCGCCAACTCCGCCGGCTGCGCCGTCAACTTCGTCAGAAGAAGATTCTCCTGCAACCCCAAATGAAAACTGAACCGAGATCGAAACTGTCATGAAAATCCGAAATAAACACCTTTTGATTTTTCCTGTCATTGCACTGCTGGTCAGTTCACTGGCATGTTCCTTTACCGTCAATTTGCCGGAGGCAAAATTGGGCGAAACTCAAACCTTCACCATAAGCGAAGCTCTCCCCGAAGATTCCCAGACCGCCAAAATTTCCATCGAAATGGGCGCCGGCGAGCTGGATATTCAAAGCGGTAGCAAAATGTTGATTGAAGGACAAATTCAATACAACATTTCCGAATGGAAACCGGAAGTCATTCGCGATGGACAGAACCTGCTCATTCGCCAGGGCCGCAAAGAAAACCTGCGTATTCCGACACGGGACGTGATCAATCGCTGGCAGTTCAAACTGGGCAGCGCCCCCGTGGATCTGGACATTGCAGCCGGCGCATACAAAGGTACTCTCAATTTGAGCGGAGTCGCACTCACCCGTCTGAACATTCAAGATGGAGCCAGCCAGGCAGAAGTGCGCTTTGACCAGCCGAATCCCGTGCAGATGGAAAGCCTCCGCTATCGAACCGGTGCATCCGAAGTTTCTTTGATTGGGTTGGGTCATGCCAGCCCCGCTTTTCTAAATTTTGAAGGCGGCACCGGCTCCTACACCCTGGACTTTTCCGGTCGGCTCCAACAAGACATGAACGCGAGTATAACAGTTGGCGTGAGCAGCTTGAAAATCGTCATTCCAACCGGCACGCCGGCGCGCGTTGTCATCACCGGTGGACTGAACAATGTTCAACCGAGTGGAACCTGGCGCATCTCGAATAATGTTTATGAAACCGAGGGAGACGGACCGAAAATTGAAATCAACCTGAATATGGGTGTGGGCAATTTGGAATTGGTTACCCAATAAACTCAACGGCAGCCATCTACCGCGAAAATAAACAGGTTTTCAGCGGTTCGTACTGCGATCAACTGCCCGTCAGCCGACCATTTTGACTCGGCTACGGGCAGTGTTTCCATTGGTAGAGCCGATTTTGTGCCAGATGTCAGATCACCAATCCAGGCCACATTGGTACGATCCGTGAAAAACACCCGCCGGGCATCCGGAGACCAGTTCGCATTTCGCCAATTGCGGTTTGGCACCACACCAGGCTGATTGAGGACGATTTGAAGGCTGGTGTCCTGCCCGGGACGGGTTTCCTCTACAACAGTCTTTACACCGCTAACCAGATTGTGTTCCACATAACGCAAACAATCTGCGCCACAACTTTCGGATACCTGAAGGACCTGATCTGAGCCCCAGCCGACAATACCTTTCAGACTGGAAAACTCATCCGTCACAGCCACATCGTACAGGTCAAGTGTTCTTCGATCTCGCAAGGAATATACCCCGATAGAATACTGCGCTTCTGCCGGACGGAGGATCACAAACGCAATCTGCTCGCCGGAAGGCGACCACGTCAAATCCCCGGCAACGCGAATATCTTTGGTGCGTTGTGTTTCTCCGTTATCAACATCCAGAATGACCAGATCTCCCTGGTACCATCCCCAACTATCATTGACAGGGGTAATAAACGCAAGCCGATTGGTGTCCTTCGACCAGGCCAGCATATCCCCCATCAGCCGGTCGGTTTGGATGACCACGGTTCGATCCAACAGACAGGCCCGGCCGGGTACCACCGTCAGACCATCATTGGTCAGGTCAGCGGCAAGTATGGTTGTAGGAGTGTTCTCAATAGCCTGTTCACCCCCCGCCAGAGAGGTGCAAGCCGCCAATATCCAAAACAGAATACCCCAAAGAATGCTTTTTCCTGAAACCAAAGACTTTTTCATGATGCTTCTTGACGGGAAGAAAACGGCAGGTGATAGATGCCCAATTCTTCAATCAAACGGTAAACCGCCGGGGGAACATAATACCGATAAGCACGACCTGCCGAAATCCGCTGACGAATTTGACGTGCCGAAATTTCTAATAATGGCGCCTCAATAAAACAAACTTTGTCCGTCAAACCGGGAATTTTTTGCTCTAATTCGCGCAAATCCACCTCATCCCCCGGCCGGCGCATGACCCCCAATCCGTCTATCAAGTGAATCAGCCGCTGGGGTTGATGCCATGTCGGCAGGTCATGCAACGAATCACCGCCGATCAGGTAATAAATTTCCGAGGATGGAAATTGACCTTTTAGAATTTGAACGGTATCCACCGCATAATGCGGCCCGGGGCGCTCCATATCTACCCGGCATAACTCAAAAGAAGGATTATCACCGATTGCCGCCAGCAGTAATTTCATGCGGATGGACAGCGGAGAAATGCTTTGATCCTGTTTATGAGGTGGATCGGGAGTCAAGACCCATAACAAACGGTCAAGTCGTAGCTGATCTTGCGCCTCGGCAGCCAGAATAAGATGTCCGACATGGGGTGGGTCGAACGTGCCGCCAAATACACCAATCCGCTGGGCTTTCATTCCTGCCATTCCAGTTCGTACTCATCCCCAATATAGACGGTATCGCCGTTTTGAATACCCATTTCACGCAGCTTGTCTTCAACTCCCAATCGCTCAATCAGCCGCTGAAAACGGCGCACCGAACCTTCAAATTCCCAGTAAGTCATCGCCGCTGCCCGCTCAATGGCTGCTCCCTGGACCTTGAAACCGCCATCCGGTGTGCGGGTGACCGTAAATTCGCGCGGATCATCCCCGGGGCGATACACCGGCAATTCCTCAGGCTTTTGAGTCTTCGGCGCAGTTTTAAGCAGTTCCACGCAGCGCCACAACACCGGTTCCAGTCCAATTTTTGCCAGAGCCGATATGGCATACGGCTCTTGCACTCCTTTTTTCTGCAATTCCGTCTTAATGGTTTCCCAGCGGGCCTGGACTTCGGGCAAATCCATCTTATTGAGCGCCACAATCATGGGTTTTTGCAATAACTGCGGATCAAACAGCGCCAGTTCAGCATTGATCTGACTGAAATCAGCCAGCGGGTCGGCAGAAAGACCATCCAGCAGGTGGATGAGTACCCGGGTGCGCTGAATGTGCCGTAAAAAGGCATCACCCAATCCAACTCCCTGATGGGCTCCTTCAATCAAACCGGGGATATCCGCCAGAATCAGGCTGGTATGTTCATCCAAATCGGCAACACCCAGGTTCGGTTCAAGGGTAGTGAAAGGGTAATCCGCAATTTTTGGTTTGGCATTGGTCACGGCCGCCAGAAAACTGGATTTACCCGCGTTCGGCACACCCACAATTCCCACATCCGCAATCAGTTTCAACTCCAATCGCAGATTACGTTCTTCACCCGGTTCACCCTTTTCGGCAATTCGCGGAGCCTGGTTGCGGGGTGTGGCAAAACGAGCATTCCCGCGTCCACCGCGTCCGCCTTTGCACACCACCAACCGTTGGCCGGCCTCAACCAGGTCACCGAGCAATTCACCGGAATCAGCATCATACACAACCGTGCCAGGAGGGACGGGAATGATCAAGTCCGGTGCTGATTTGCCAGTCATATTGTTAACACCCCCTTTAGCGCCGTCCTGAGCAATAAACTTACGCTGATAACGAAAATTTACCAGCGTGTTCAGGGTTGGCACGACTTCCAGAACAACATCACCACCGCGCCCGCCATCGCCGCCATCCGGCCCGCCGCGGTTAACATACTTTTCCCGGTGAAAATGGACAAAACCATCTCCCCCTTTTCCGGATCGAACATAGATTTCCGCCTCGTCAATGAACATGGGTTTACCAGACCATCTGCCTTTGCCTTCCCCCATTCTCAAGTTACAGAATGGGGGAAGGTCTCATGATCAGAAAAACAGCCTACTTGACAAACCTGGCTTTTAAAATATCTTCCAGGGTGGGCTGCCCAATTTCCTGTAATTCATAGCGTACGCGCTGCATTGGTTTACGGATCTTAATCACGCGGTTCAGGTCAATCGGCGTTGCAGAAATGACCAGGTCCACATCGGATTGATTGATCGTTTGCTCCAGATCACGCATTTGTTCTTCGCCGTAGCCCATGGCCGGCAGGATCGGTCCAGTAGTGGTGTATTTCTGATAGGTCGCAGCAATTGAACCGACTGCAAATGGGCGTGGGTCAACAATTTCGGCAGCTCCGAACCTTCGGGCAGCCACCCAGCCCGCGCCGTAGGCCATCTCGCCGTGGGTCAGGGTCGGGCCATCCTCAATCACCAACACCCGTTTGCCGCGGATTTCCTCCGGGCGATCCACGAATAAGGGGGAGGCACCTTCAATAATCGTGGCTTGGGGATTAAGCGCTGACAGGCTTTCCCGCACAGCGATAACCGCATCTGGGCTGGCCGTGTCCACTTTGTTGATGACGAATACATCCGCCCGGCGGACGTTGGTCTCACCGGGGTGATAGCGCACCTCATGGCCGGGGCGGTGAGGGTCGGCAACCACAATCGCCAAATCATCCTGGTAGAATGGAAAATCGTTGTTTCCGCCATCCCACAGGATAATATCCACTTCCTGCTCAGCCTGTCTCAGAATACGTTCGTAATCCACACCGGCGTAAACAATCACACCATTATCCAGATGTGGTTCATATTCCTCGCGTTCCTCAATTGTGCATTGATGTTTATCCAGATCGCTGTAATCGGCAAAGCGCTGCAGCGCTTGTTTGACCAGATCACCATAGGGCATGGGGTGGCGAATCGCCGCCACTTTAAACCCCAGATTGATCAGAATCTTGGAGACACGGCGGGTGGTCTGGCTCTTGCCTGAACCGGTTCGCACCGCACAAACCGAAACAACCGGTTTGCTGGATTTGAGCTGAGTTCCCTTAACGCCCATCAACCGAAAATCCGCTCCGGCTGCCAACACTTCCGAAGCTTTGTGCATAACATATTCATGAGAAACATCACTGTAAGCAAAAACCACCTGGTCTGCTTTCAAAGTGCGGATCAAATCAGTCAGTTCGCTTTCCGGATAAATCGGAATGCCTTCTGGATAGAGGCTGCCCGCCAGTTCGGCCGGGTAGCGGCGGCCTTCGATGTTCGGAATCTGGGTCGCCGTGAAAGCGACTACCTGATAGTCCGAATTGTCGCGGAAAAAGACGTTGAAATTATGAAAGTCTCTTCCCGCTGCACCCATGATGATCGTTCGAATAGCCATACTTTTTGTTTCTCCTTTTTGAATGTGAATGAGATTGAGAATCTGTTCACATCGCTTGTGGGGCTGTGATGCCCAGCAAAGTCAGGCTGTTGGCAATTGCCTGACGTGTTGCCGCTGTAAGGCGCAACCGAAAGTTGCGCACTGCCTCCTCTGCCTGTAAGACCGGACACTGCGTATAAAAATCATTGAACGCTTTGGCCAGTTCGTAGGCATAGGTGGCAATCCAAAGGGGTCGGAGTTCAGCGGCTGAGCGCTGTACCTCAGCCGGTAAACGCGAAATTAAGTTGATTAATTCGACTTCTTGCGGCGTCAGAGGCTCGGTGACTTTGCCTTCCTCTGGAACAGCCTGCCCAGATTTGCGTAATATGCTGCCTGCCCGAACATACGCATATTGTATATAAGGCGCAGCCTGACCGTTAAAATCGAGGGCCGACTGCCAGTCAAAGGTAACCACTTTGGTATTCTCCCTCGCCAGCATTGGGTACTTGATGGCGCCAATCCCCACCGCCTGAGCAATCTTCTGTTTGACCTCATCGCTCAAATCAGGGTTCTTTTCGCGGACTACCGCCAGCGCCCGGGCGATTGCCTCGCGGATTAAGTCTTCCAACAATACAACCGTCCCCTCGCGAGAAGCCATTACCACATTCCCCGGCAAAATCACCAGTTCATAAGGAATGTGTTGGCAGCGCGTAGCCCACTCATAACCCGCCAGCTCCAACGTCTTGAAAACCTGCTGAAAATGCAAAGACTGCCGCACATCCACAACATAATAGGAACGGCTCAGGTCGGGATAATCGGTAAACTTCTTCTTTGCCAGCGCCAAATCTTCGGTAGCATAAAGGGCGGTATTATCTGAGCGCAAGACCACCAGAACACGGTATTTTTCGGTCTTCAAACCGAGCAGCTCATCCAGTTTCACCACCACGGGTCCCTCCGGTCGCTCATCCACCGCAATGCCCTTGGCGATCAATTCGTTCACAATCTCTTTACCGGGATGTTCCACCTGACTGTTGAAATAATACACATCAAAGTGAATATCCAGCTGGCGGTAAATTTCTTCAAACCCATTCAGGGACCACTGGCGTGTTTCTTCCCACAGTGCCACCACCTCCGCATCCCGCTGATCCCAGCGAGCGTAGAGTGCCCGAACCTCGCTTTCCAGTTCCGGGTTTTCTTCCAGCCGCCGATTGGCTTCGGCATAAATATCTCCCATCCAACGAGTAATGTCACTGGTGGGTTTTTCGCCGCGATGAAAATTCATGTAGCACCACAGCCACTTGATTACATGAAGACCAATATCCCCCGGATAATTGGCGCGCACCACAGAGAAACCGGCAAAATCCAGCAACCGGCTGATGACATCGCCCAAAATTGCGCTCCGTAAATGCCCGACATGAAAGGCTTTATGGGTATTAGGCTGAGAAAACTCCACCATCACTCTTTCATTGCGGCGGATGCCTCTGCCAAAGTTCTCTCCCTCTTGCAATACCGTATTGATTACCTGTTCCGCATACGTACTTTGTAAAAAGTAAATATTCAAATAGCCATTGACCGACTCAATTTTTTCGAACCCCTGAGGGGTTCCCAGATAGGCGGCTACCTGAGCAGCCAGTTCAGCCGCGCGGGCATTCACATTGATTTTTTTGCCTTGCCGTGCTTCCAGCGCCGCCAGTTGAAAAAAGGAAGTGGAAATCCCCCAGTGACCGCTGAAGGGTATCCATTTCCACTGAAAATCCACCTCGGGCAGCTGATTTTCCTGACAAAAAGCCTTGATCTTCTCTGTGATTGCTTGCTGTTCTCGTTCGAACATGCCTGAACCCTTTAACCAAAGATGCCAAAATGAACGGGAGAATTATAACACGCCCCGACTTCCCGATGGATGCCACAAAATCAAAAGCGGGAGATACAACTCCCGCTATCATTAAATCATCATCAAAAAAAAGGTAATTCTACTTGCTGAGAGCAGCCAGGCGCTTCATCAAGCGGCTTTTGCGGCGCGCGGCGTTGTTTTTGTGAATCACGCCTTTTTCCGCAGCCTTATCTAGGGCTTTAACTGCCAAAACAACGGCCTCGCGGGCTTCGGGAGTTTCACCGCTTTCAATGGCCACCCGGGCTTTGGAAACGGCTTTTCGGGCCGCACCGCGGAAAAAGCGATTGCGAAGACGGCGTTTTTCGTTTTGTTTATTGCGCTTGATTTGTGACTTTATGTTAGCCAAATTACTTCCTCCAAAAAAACGTTCAATCCATTGCGAAAGCCAATTTTACTCGAAAGATGTTTTTTTGTCTAGAAAAAATTTGGAATTCTGAAGTTCTTATCCGTACCAATGAGCGGCTTTCATGGTCGGAGTCAAATGGTAGCAACGTGATTCGACCCCCGCTGCGCGAAAGGCAGCTTGCATCGTCTGGGCTACGGCGTTGGCATTGTCGTTGGCAAAAGCAATCACGCTTGGCCCTGCACCGGAAAGCGCTGCAGCGGCTCCCAGTTCATTGGCGGCTCGAATGGCAGCCTGGCTGCCGGGGATCAAGGGGAAGCGATAGGGTTGGTGCAGACGATCATCCATGGCAGTCATCAACAACTTTCGGTCGCCTTCACGCAGGGCATCAATCACCAGTGCGGTACGATTGAGGTTAAATATCGCATCACAGCGCTCAACCATTGCCGGCAGTAATTTGCGCGCCTCGCGGGTAGACAAATCCACCTTTGGGACAACCACCACAAGATTCAAAGCGGGTAAAGTATACGATCGGACGATGGGAGGATGAAGATCGGAGGCCACAAGTACCAATCCGCCAAAGAGTGCGGCAGCAGCATTATCGGCATGACCCTCAATGTCAATCGTCATGCGCAGCAACTCCAATCGGGTAAGGGGTTGCCCCAGGAAGAAATTGGCAGCGATTAGTCCCGTCAAAATTGCGGCGGTACTGGATCCTAACCCTGACTCGATTGGGATAAGATTATGACATTCGACTTGCAGATCGCGCGGCATGGTCGCTTCCCGGCGAACATACAGGGTTGTAAACGCCTGTACAACCAGATTGCCCGTATCTTCGGGCAATTTACCGGCACCCTCTCCCTCCACATGAACCCTGATTCCATCTCCGCCCAGTCGAAAGGTTGTTGTATTCCACAAATCCAGCGCAAGCCCCAAACAATCAAAACCCGGCCCCAAATTGGCAGAACTTGCCGGTACCGTTACCACCACTTCATTCATGGCTGACCTCCCCCAAGATGATCTCTTCCAGACTTCTTAATTCCGGTTTGACAATTTTGGGGCTGCTGAATTGCCTGACAATAATGTCCGGGTCTTTTAGTCCATGCCCCGTGCAGACCGCCACCACCCGTTTACCCTTGAGATTGAGCCGTTGTTGGCGGATCTCCTGTGCCAGTCCTGCCAAACCAGCTGCCGAGGCCGGCTCAACCCACAACCCATGCAAGGCTAAACGGCGTTGCATTAGCAAGATTTGATCATCGCTGACCGCGATGATTTTGCCACCCGACTCCTCGGCTGCCTGTAAGGCTTGTTCCCCGCGTGCTGGCCGGCCGATCCGAATCGCAGTCGCCACGGTTTCAGGATGCTCCACCGCATGTCCCAACACCAGCGGCGCAGCCCCCTCAGCCTGCACTCCCAGTAATTTCGGTAACCCGCTTTGTCTGGCTTGATGATACTGGCGGAAACCTATCCAGTAAGAGGTGATGTTGCCAGCATTCCCAACGGGCAGGCAAAGCCAATCAGGCGCTCCTTGAAGCACATCGCAAATTTCAAAAGCAGCCGTTTTCTGCCCTTCCAAACGGTATGGATTGAGCGAATTAACCAGCCCAATCGGATGTTTCTGGCTGATTTCCACTACCAGATTGAGGGCATCATCAAATGAACCGTCAATTTGAATGACATCGGCACCGTAGGCAATCGCGCCGGCCAGTTTTCCGGCTGCCACTTTGCCCTGCGGAATAATCACAATCGCACGCCGGCCGGCACGGGATGCGTATGCTGCTGCCGAGGCTGCCGTATTGCCGGTCGAAGCGCAAATCACCGCCTTCACCCCCCGACCTACCGCCTCGCTGATCGCCACCGTCATCCCGCGATCCTTGAAAGAACCGGTCGGGTTCATCCCCTCAAACTTTACCCACAGGTCAAACCCGCCACCCAATTCTTCCGCCAGTCTTGGCATGGGAATCAGGGGAGTATTGCCTTCGAGAAGACTGATCACTTGCAGATGATCAGGCACATCCAGCCATTCTCGATACCGTTCAATAACGCCACGATAAGTTTCCAAAATCACCTCAACCAGAACAAGGGGATTTGAAATAGGACATCATTGCGAGCTGGACATACATCACCCTGCTCGCAATGATTGATTCCTTAAAGTTTAATTGTATGTCAAAAATTCGAAACAGCCGCCTTATTTATCCAGCAAAGCCGCAACGCCGGGCAACTCCAACCCTTCCAGCATTTCCAGAGAAGCCCCACCGCCGGTTGAAATGTGCGTGATTTTTTCCGCCAATCCGGACTGATTGATTGCTGCAACCGATTCGCCGCCGCCAATCACGCTGATCGCACCGGAGGAAGCCACTGCCCTCGCAATACCAAACGTGCCTTCGGCAAACTTGGGGAACTCAAAGACGCCCATTGGGCCATTCCAAACCACCGTTCCGGCTGCGCTGATAACCTTGGCATACGAGGCAACCGTTTCAGGACCAATATCGAGAATCCGCCATCCATCCGGCACCGGGCCAACCGGCATTACCCGTGACTCAGCCTCGGCATCAAATTTATCGGCAATCACAACATCCACCGGCAGGCGGATTTTCTCCTTCCCTTCTTCCAGCAACCCGCGGGCTGTTTCGAGGGCCTCATCTTCCACCAGCGAATCGCCCATCGGGTAACCCTGTGCTTTGAAGAAAGTGTTAGCCATCCCGCCGCCGATCAGGATTGTATCGGCTTTTTTGAGCAGATTCTTAATCACACCAATTTTATCGCTGATTTTCGCCCCACCTAAAATCGCCACGAAAGGCCGTTTCGGGTCATCAATCGCCTGCCCGAGGTATTTAATCTCTTTTTCCAGCAAGAACCCCGCCACCGCAGGCAGGTAAGCTGCAATTCCAGCCGTCGAAGCATGGGCGCGATGAGCCGTTCCGAAAGCGTCATTGACATACACATCGGCGAGTTTTGCAAGGGCTCTGGACATGCCCTCGTCATTCTTTTCTTCCTCAGGGTGAAAACGAGTGTTTTCCAACACCAGCACCTCACCCGGTTTGAGGGCTGCTGCAGCCGCTTCGGCTGCCGGGCCGATGCAATCCTCCGCAAAGGCCACCGGCTTGCCCAGCAGGTTGGATAGATGATCGGCAACCGGCTTAAGCGAATATTTGGGATCCGGCCCTCCTTTGGGACGGCCAAGGTGGGAAGCCAAAATCACGGCCGCTCCCTGATCCAGAAGATATTCTATGGTGGGCAATGCTGCCCGAATGCGGGTGTCATCCCCTACCACCCCGTCTTTGACTGGCACATTGAAGTCCACCCTTACGAAAACCTTTTTGCCTTTCACATCAATATCGCGAACGGTCTTTTTGTTGAACATAGTTACCTCCCGCTTGGGAATTCAATCAAAAAACGAATAACCGGCTTGCATCAAATGTCATTTGCAAGACCCCTCACGGAGTCTTGCAAATGACTCGATTGTTAATCTTCTCGGATGAGGTTTAGAGTGATTTGGCCATCATCGCAGCCAGATCAGCGGTGCGGCAGGAATATCCCCATTCGTTATCGTACCAGGCCACCACCTTGACCAGATTACCGCCCATCACCATGTTGGAGGGCAGGTCAACGATCGAGGAACGCGGATCACCCTTGAAATCCATTGAAACCAGCGGATCGGCATATGAGCCGGTGGTCACACCCAGAATGCCCTTCAATTTACCGTTGGCAGCCTCAATGAACATTGCATTCAGCTCATCCTTGGTGGTGGATTTTTCAACCGTTGCCACAAAGTCCACAATGGAAACTGTCGGGGTTGGGACGCGCAAAGCATACCCATCGAATTTACCCTTCAACTCCGGAATGACCAGCGCCACTGCTTTTGCCGCACCGGTGGTGGTAGGAATGATGTTCAATCCGGCCGCACGGGACCGGCGCATTTCTTTCTTGTGACCCTGATCGAGAATCACTTGATCGTTGGTGTAGGAATGGATGGTAGTCATCACCGCAGAGATGATCCCCAAATTTTCATGCACCACTTTAGCAGCCGGGGCAAGACAGTTTGTCGTGCAGGAAGCATTGGAAATCACATGATGCTTGGCAGGATCATATTTGTCATCGTTGACGCCCAAGACGATGGTGATATCTTCATTCTTTGCAGGAGCGCTGATGATGACCTTCTTCGCTCCGCCGGCGTCAATGTGAATCCGCGCGCCGGGCTTTCCTTTGGCAGGATCACCAACCGCATCGGTGAACACCCCGGTGGACTCAATCACAATCTCCACACCCAGATCCTTCCACGGCAATTTGGCAGGATCTTTTTCCGCAAAGGTCTTCACGGGTTTACCGTCAATGACAATGTCACTGCCAACCACTTCGACCTTGCCCGGATAGATGCCGTAGTTCGAGTCGTACTTAAACAAGTGGGCATTCTGCTGGGGATCAAATAAATCGTTGACAGCCACCACTTCCAATTCATTCGGATAGTATTCCATGATGGCTTTCAAAACCTGGCGGCCAATCCGCCCAAAACCATTGATACCAACTTTGACTGTCATGTTAGAACCTCCTGTTTAGTAGAAAAGAATTGGATCAGCCTCTCGTTTCGATTTTTTCGCTCACGAGAGGCTCTTCATCGCGTTGGGAAAGAGGACCGGTTCGATCATAAAACAGGTCCATAACGACCCTGGCAAGCTTCCTTGAATCATGTCGCCAGGGCTGGACTTCATCCAGCAAATCAGCACAGTAGATCGAGTACTGCTCGCTCAGCCGTTCGTTTGGCAGTACCGGCTCAACTTTTTCGGGCAATTGCTCACTGACCCGATTGTTACAGATGACCAGATCAAATATTCTCCCGCCGAGATGCTTTTCAATAGCCTGAACGTGATCAAGGCAGTCGAAATGATCGGTTTCGCCGGGCTGGGTAGCAACATTGCAGATGTAAAACTTGAACGCGCGGCTGGCATTGACGGCCGCTGCAATATCCGGCACCAACAAATTGGGCAGGATACTGGTGAACAGGCTGCCCGGCCCGATCACGATCAGTTCAGCGTTGAGAATCGCTTGAATTGCCATCGGATAGGCTTTGGGATTGGAAGGCTCCAACCACACCCGCTTGACTCTCCCCGGCGTGGTGGGTATGTTGCTCTCCCCTCGCACCCGAACATCCTTTTGAGTGGAAGGGTCAACCAAATCAGCAACCAGGCGAACATCGTGGAGAGTGGAGGGCATAACCCTGCCGCGCACCGCTAAAACCCGCCCCGATTCAGCAACAGCCTTTTCAAAACTCCCGGTAATATCGGCCAGAGCTGAAATGAACAAATTTCCCAGACTGTGCCCGTTGACTCCCGCGGCTTCACTGAAGCGGTACTGAAAAATTTGGGTCAGCAAGTCCTCATCATCCGAAAGGGCAGCCAGACAGTTGCGAATATCACCCGGCGGCAAAATGCCCAAACTACGCCGCAATGCACCCGAAGAACCGCCATCATCCGCAACGGTAACAATGGCAGTCAGGTTGTGAGTGTACTCTTTCAGGCCGCGCAACAAAGAAGACAAACCAGTACCACCACCAATCACCACCACCCGCGGCCCTTTTTCCTTTCGGCGGTAACTGCTAACGGTATCCACAATCGGCTTATCAGGGCGCATAAAGGGTCTTAAAAGCGAACGATTGAACCCAATGACGCTGTATAAAATCAGACCAATCCCGGCAAGCGTGAAGATCACCACCCGCATGCCACGGTCGAGTTCTTGCAGGGAAAGCAGCGTCAGAACAGGTTGCAGGGTTTCGGGCGCATTTCGGTAAAGATCCAGCGCCACCATGGTCAAACCCAACGCTACCAGCGTCGTGCCAACCAATAAGGGGATCAGCCAGCGTTTAACCCCAATACCCGGAGCCAGCCAGCGTAATTCCTGCCTGACGGTTTGAAAGAAGCGTTGAATTCCGGGCATCTTTTTGGGCTGCATACCACATCTATTTATAATCTTGTTTTCCCTCAGCGTCAACTCACCTGAGGTTGATCAGTCAAATTTTGTGATACTCTTCTGATATAATTTGTGACATGGATAACTTTATTGTAGCAGATATTGGCGGCACTCAAATACGGGTGGCTTTGTTTTCGAGGGGAAGAATTGACCCGCTGAAAGTCCGCAAAATCCGCACTCGTGACAAAGAGCAGACCCCTCTGGAACGATTGATTGCCCTGATTAAAGAGGTCTGGGCAGACATGGATAACGTCCGGGCAATTTGCGTTGCGGTTCCCGGCTTTATTGATGCAGAAAATGGCCTCATCATTGATGCCAACAACATTCCTGGCTGGGTAAATTACCCCATTCGTCAGCTGCTTGCGGAGCATTTCTCGGTTCCAATCCTGATTGGCAATGATGCCAACCTCGCCGCATTGGGGGAATGGCGTTACGGGGCCGGGCAAGGTCATCATCATCTTCTGTATTTGACGATCAGCACAGGCATTGGCGGGGGTGTCATCATCAATGACCAACTACTGGTGGGGGCGCGCGGTTTAGCCGCCGAATTTGGACACATTACCATCATCCCCGAAGGACCCACTTGCAGTTGCGGACAGCGCGGCCATTTAGAAGCGGTCGCCTCTGGGACGGCAATCGCCCGCTGGGTGCAGGAAAAAATTGCTTTGGGTTTCCCGTCCTCCCTTGAGGGAAAAGCCAGTCTCACCGCCCGGGAAGTTGCTGAAGCCGCGCATCAGGGGGATGAATTGGCCTTGCGAGCCATGAGCCGTGCCGGAACATATATCGGTTATGCAATTGCCGATTTTCTGCATTTGTTCAATCCATCAATTGTCATCCTGGGGGGTGGTGTCTCCACTACTGGCCCGTTGCTGATTGATCCGCTGCGCGCTGCTGTTGTGGAGCGAATCATGGACCGTGCCTATCTGAAAGACCTGACCATCACTACCGCCCAACTGGGGGATAATGCCGGGTTGGTTGGCGCACTGGCGCTGGCCGAAAGCGGCGTTGATCCGTAAAAGCCCGTCCATTCTCAAATCGCTAACGTCAGTCGGTTCATAAACGATTCCCCCAACGAAAAAGACCCAATCGGATATGGACAACAAAGGTTATCCCATGCGGCGATTTGCTATAATCAACTCAACAACAGTCTCTTTCGAGTTTTTATAAACGCTACCCAAAAATCCCTGACTGCAAAACAATTATGGAGGATTTATGCCAATTAAAAACCTGCCCGGACCCCAGGCGCGGAAGTGGATTGAGCGTGATCATGCCGTAATTTCACCATCCTACCCGCGGGGTTATCCCTTCGTCATGGACCACGGAAGGGGTGTCGAAGTCTGGGACGTGGACGGCAACCGCTTTCTGGATTTTTCAGCAGGCATTGCGGTTGTTTCCACCGGTCATTCCCACCCCAGGGTGGTCAAGGCCATTCAGGAACAAGCCGAAAAGTTTATTCACATTTCCTCGGACTTTTATCACCAAAAATGGATTGAACTGGCCGAGAAAATCAACCAGATTGCTCCATTTCAAGAAGATGCCGTCAGTTTTATGACTAATTCCGGCACCGAGAGTATCGAGGCTGCGATAAAACTGGCCCGCTACACGACCAAACGCACGGAATTCATTGGATTTTTAGGGGGGTTTCACGGACGAACAATGGGGGCGGTTACTTTCACTGCCAGCAAAGCATCCTATCACCGGGGTTTCTTCCCATTAATGAACGGCGTAGTCCATGTTCCCTTCCCCGATCCATACCGCCCCATCCTCGCCAGCCGTCCAGGTGAGGATTATGGTGAAACGGTTGTCCGTTATATCGAAGAGGAAATTTTAGGCCGCATTCTGCCGGCCGATGCGGTTGCCGGCATTCTGGTCGAGCCTGTTCAGGGCGAAGGTGGCTACATCATTCCCCCGCCGGGTTTCTTCCCCGCCCTGCGCCGTTTGTGCGACCGGCACGGCATCTTGCTCATCGCCGATGAGGTACAATCCGGCGTTGGGCGCACCGGCAAATGGTGGGCAATTGAGCATTTTGGCGTTGAACCGGATATCTTTTGCGTGGCTAAGGGGATTGCTTCCGGTATGCCGTTAGGTTTAATGGTTGCCCGAAAATCGCTCGTCACCTGGACAAAGGGCTCTCACGGTAATACCTATGGAGGTAATCCACTTTCTTGCGCCGCAGCGCTGGCTACATTAGAAATCATTGAAGATGAACTGCTCGAAAATGCCACCCGGGCAGGCAACTACGCCATGGAAAAACTGCGTGCCATCCAGGAAAAACATCCCTCCATCGGTGAGGTGCGCGGGATGGGTTTGATGATCGGGATTGAGTTCGTCTATGACCGTCAAACCAAACAGCACGCCGATGATCTCCGAGACCGGGTCGTTGATTTGGCCTTTGAGAATGGTTTGTTAACCCTGGGCGCTGGTCGAAATGTCATCCGCATTTCTCCACCACTCAGCGTCAGTTTGAACGAGCTGGATGAAGGATTGGCTATTTTGGAACAGGCCATCGCACAGGCAGAACAGGAAATGCTGCCGGTGAGTCAGACTCAACCCCAGCCCTGCTAGAAGGAATTTTCGATGCTGTTGCCTGATTTTCGTGTCCGACAACGCGATTACTTGCTGGAAATCTCCCGCGCCCTGACTCAGGAACTGGATCTGGAAAAATTACTTGGTCGGATTCTGGCAATTTCCATTGAAATGCTGGCCGGACAGGCAGGGCTGATCGCCCTACGAGATGAACGCGGCAGCTGGACTGTACCGGTATCCAACGGTCTGCCGCCTTTATTTCTGCGCTACCTTGCGCCCTATCTGGATCAGATCACCGAAGATACCCCCCCTGATGAGTTCGAATTGCTCGAAATCAACCGCCGGCTGCGAGAACTGGCGCGCATGGCCAGTATGGGCTTGTTAAACGGGGTTGTCTTGCCGCTGGTCGCCCGCCAAACCGTCGTGGGTGTGATCTTTATCTTTCGTTCCTACCCGGACAACTTCTCCGCCAATGACCGCGCCCTGTTACGCAGTTTTGCCGATCAAGCGGCCATCGCCGTTCAAAACGCCCAGTTATACACTCAATCCGAGCGCACCAATCAGCGTTTGAACGCCCTGCTGGACTCGGTTGCAGATGGCATTCTCATCCTGGCCCCGGATTTGAAAATTGACCGAAGCAACCCCGCCGCCGCAAGGCTCTTAAACCGGCCCCTTGAAAAAATTCAGGGCAAACCACATGAAGAAATTATCCGCTGGGCAAAACCACCCCGCGACATGACCCTTGAACAGGCGGTGGCCGGCGGTTGGCCGTTAACCGCTCATGCCCATTTGTATGTCGAAGGTGACCTCATTCGCGGCGATTCCTTACCTCCGCTTCCGGTTGGTATTACTTATGCTCCACTGATATCGGACGGCATTTTGCTGAATATCATCGCTACCCTGCGCGATATTACCCACTTCCGACAGGCAGAAGAACTCAAAAGCACCTTCATCTCCATCATCTCTCACGAACTCAAAACACCGCTGGCTCTGATCAAAGGCTATGTCAGCACTCTACGCCGGGAAGATGCCCGTTGGGATCGCGAAATCGTCAACGAGAGTCTGGCAATTATTGAAGAGGAAGCCGATCGTCTGGATTTGCTGGTTGAAAATCTGTTGGATGCCTCCCGTCTGCAGGCTGGTGGATTGGCGCTCAAACTCTCTGATGTTAATGTCCCCGATCTGGCCCGGCGAACCGCCGAACGGATGCAGATTCAGACTACCCGCCACACCATCCTGACCGATTTTCCACCTGATTTTCCAATCATCCTGGCGGATGAAAACCGCTTACGTCAGGTGCTGGCAAACCTGATCTCGAACGCCATCAAATATGCTCCGGAGGGGGAAATTCGGATCAACGGGCAGGTGAGGCCGGAGATTGTGATCATCTGTGTCAGCGATCAGGGGCCGGGTATTGCCCCGGATGATATTCCACATGTTTTCGACCGATTCTACCGCTCCGCGGAGGCGATGCGCCAGACCAAAGGAGCCGGTTTAGGCCTGTACCTGACCAAAGCCATTGTCGAAGCCCATGGCGGAAAAATCTGGGTGGATACCGAAAGCGGTAAAGGGGCGAGAATCTGCTTTTCGCTACCCCGTATCGAAGAAACACCCCCTCCGCCGAAAGTGGTATAATGAACCCATTCGTTCCGCCACCGGCTGAGGCGAGGAATACCCCGCCCCAGATTTTTTATAATGATTTCTTTGATAGAAGGTGAGAAAATTCGCATGGCAAAAATTCAGACCCAATGTCCTCGCTGCAAAGCCCCCGTCGTCGCAGAAATTGAGCAGCTGTTCGACCTGAATGTCAACCCGCAGGCCAAACAGCAATTGTTAAGCGGTCAGGTGAATGTGATTCACTGTCCCTCCTGCGGTTATGAAGGTATGCTTGGCACCCCAATTGTGTATCATGATCCTGACAAGGAATTATTGCTCACTTTTGTTCCCCCCGAATTGGGTTTACCGGCCAATGAACAGGAAAAACTGGTTGGACCGCTGATTAATCAGGTCATGAACAAACTGGCGCCAGAAAAGCGTAAAGCCTACCTTTTACGGCCTCAAACCATGCTCACCTTTCAAACCTTAATTGAACGGGTCTTAGAAGCCGATGGTATTACCCGCCAGATGATTGATGAGCAGCAAAAACGGCTCAATTTGCTCCAGCGGATTCTTTCCACCCCTCAAGCCGAATTGCGCCTGGAAATTATCAAGCAGGAAGAAGCCTTGATTGATGCTGGCATGTTCTCATTGCTCACCCGTCTGATCGAGAGCGCCCTTGCACAAGGCGATGAGCGTGGAGCCAGGGTTCTGGCTGCCATCCAGAAAGAACTGCTGGATAATACCGCTGTCGGTCAGGAAATCAAAAGTCAGTCTGAAGAAGCCCAGCAAGCCGTTCAAATGCTGCAAGAAGCCGCAAAAGAAGGTTTCACCCGCCAGAAATTGCTCGATCTGGTTCTGCAAACCGCCAATAGTGATGTCAAACTCAGCACCATTGTTTCAATGACCCGCAACGGCATGGATTACACCTTCTTCCAAATGTTGGCTGAACGGATTGATCAGGCAAGCGGCGAGGAGAAAACCCGTTTGGAGAATCTGCGTCAAAAATTGCTTGATTTTACGCGCAAAATTGATGAGCAGATTCAACTGCAACTGGAAGACAGCCGAAAACTGCTGAATCAAATTTTAGCCTCAGAAAATATCGAAACTGCCACACAGGAACATCTGGGGGAGATGGACGCCTATTTCGTTGAAGTATTACAGGAAGAAATGAATACCGCTCGTTCCAACGGGGACCTCGAACGAATTGCCAAGCTTCAAAAGGTCAATGGCGTCCTGGAAAAGGCTTCTGCGCCCCCGCCCGAACTGGCCCTGATTGAACAACTCCTCAAAGCCCCCACTTATGACGAGCGCATGAAACTCATGCAGGAAAAAGCCGAGATGGTCACCCCGGAATTTGTTCAAATGCTTTCGGCGCTGATTGCCCAAAGCGAGCAAGAACAGCCCCCTGAGGTGGTCACCGCCTTGAAAGAGATTTACCGCATTGCCCTGCGTGTTTCGATGATGTCAGCCTTAAATCAATAGTTGAGGTCCAGAATTCCACAGGACGCGCTGCTGCGCCTGCCATAAACCGGAATACACACCGCCTGCCGCCAGCAGGCGGTGATGAATTCCGCGTTCGACGATTTGCCCATTTTGCAGCACAAGAATTTCATCCATCTGATCCATCTCAATCAAGCGATGGGTGATCCACAACACACCCCGCTCCCGAAAAAGATCAAAAATCGTTCTTATCAATTGAATTTCATTCAACGAATCCAGGCCCGCAGTTGGCTCATCCAGCAGGATGAAGGGCGCCTGACTCAGCAAAGCCCGTGCCACAGCCAACCGTTGGCGCTCCCCTCCGCTCAGGAACTGACCGTGTTCGCCCACCCAGCTTTCCAGTCCATCCGGTAAAGCCTTCAACCATTCGGTTAAACCCGCCGTTTGAATGGCGTGGTAAAGTGCCTCATCACTGGCATCGGGACGGGCAATCAACAAGTTTTGCCGGACGGTGGCGCTGAATAGATACGGCGTTGCCGAAACAACCCCAAAACAACCCCGGAGGTGGGTCGAATCGAGATGTTGATAATCCACTCCATTCAAGCGAATTTCCCCCTCGTCATAATCCCAAAAGCGAAGCAGAAGTTGAATTAACGTGGACTTGCCAGCCCCGCTTTCTCCCACAACGGCAATTTTCCTGCCGGGGGAAAGCCAGAAATCAATCCCCCTCAGGGCCGGCAGCGTCAGTTCGGGATAGGTAAAGGTGAGTTTGTTGACCTCCAGCCGAGGATATTCGACCGCAGGCGTCCCTTGCGGGTCAATGGGATCATTCACGGCTGGTGACTGGTCGCTAATTTCAAACAATCGCTTCGCCGATTCGAGATTTCCGCTCAACAGTTGAGCGGCTTGCGGCAATGAATTGACCACTTCAAAACTGGCCAGGGTAAGCACGGCAAGGACTGCCAGCCGGTAACCTTCCAATGCACCGGCATTGACCAGCGGAATAGCCAACCACAACACCAGCACGAGGGTGAAATTGCTCAGAAAGGTCATTAGCCCGTTGACCAAACCACTGCCCAGTACCATGTGACGTTGAATGCGAGAAACCGCTGTAAGCGAAAACTCGACATCCCCCTTAATTTTTTCTTCTTGACTATACGCAACAATATCCACAAGCCCCTGGATGATTCCCACCATCTCCGCGTTCAACAGCGCCCTTTGCTGAATATAAACTCCCCCCCATTTCTGACCAATCCAGTAAGCCAGCAAAGATAATCCCCCACCGCCTGTCAGCAGCCCCCCGGCCAGCACCATACCCAGCCGCCAATCCACCAGCCCGACAAACCAGCCCATTCCGACAGTAACCAGAATCGCACTCAACGGCGGAGCAATCACCCGCACATAAAAATTTTCCAGCGTTTCAATATCCCCAATCGCCCGCTGAAGGACATCTCCGCTTCGATAGTCCTGCAGCATAGCCGGAACCAGCGGTTCCAGACGACGATAAAACCACACCCGTAACTGAGCCAGCAGTCGAAAATTGACCGAATGCGACACCAAACGTTCTAAGTAGCGCAGGACGGCACGTGAAATTCCAAAAAAGCGCACTCCAACGATGGACACCTGCAAAGGTGCAATACCGGGCTGTAAAGCCGCTCGCGCAATTAAATCTGCCGAGGTGCCCAACAACCCAACGCCTGCAAAAACGGTGGCAGCATTTAACAACACCGACAGGGCGACCCATCCCCAGAATGGCTTTAAAAATCCCAGGAGGCGCAGGATTGCCCTCATAACCTCCCCCCGTAACCCTGCACCAGACGGGCATAGAAGCCATTTTGGTCCATTAATTGAAGGTGATTCCCTTCTTCAATTACCTGCCCATCCTGCAAAACCAAAATCCGATCAGCCCGCATGACAGTCGGCAGGCGATGAGCAATCATCAAAACGGTACGACCCGTGCACAATCGAAGGATGCTTTCTTCCAGAACCTGTTCCAGCGAAGCATCCAGATGCGCGGTTGGCTCATCCAAAATCACAATTGGCGTATTTTTAAGAAAAGCCCGCGCCAGTGCCAGCCGCTGAATTTCTCCGCTACTGAGTTTTGCCCCTTGCTCCCCAATCCGTGTGTCCAGTCCGTCCGGCAGACGCCCAACCACCTCGTCCAATCTCGCCTGTTGAATCGCCCTTTTCAATTCCAATTCATCTGCCTGAGGCGCCACCAGCAGGAGATTGTCGCGCAGCGTACCGTGTATCACGTAGGGCCGCTGTCCAACCCATGCAATTTGCCGACGCCACGAACGCGGATCAATTTCGGCCAGCGAGTGCTGATTGACCCATATATGACCTTGTTGAGGTTGAATGAAGCCGATCATCAAACTGGCCAGCGTGGTTTTTCCGCTCCCGCTGCTGCCAACCAAAGCCACGCTCTCACCATAGCGGATTTCAAAATTCAGGTCTCTCAAAGCGGCCGTTTCTCGTTCCGGAAAACGGAAATGCACATTTTCAAATCGAATGACACCTCCGCTTTGAAATAAAGGAGCAGTTTTAGTAGAGATTTTGTCCAGATGTGGCACGGAGTCAATCCATCCAAAAATTCGATTTGCAGCGCTCACGCCGCTCATGCCGGCATGAAAGCGCTGCCCCAGCAAGCGCAACGGCTGATAAAACTCCGGCGCCAACAACAAAACCACAAAAGCCTGTTCAAACGGCATCAGGCCGTAAAGCAAACGCAACCCAATTTGAACCGCAACGACCGCCGTGCTGATGGTTGCTACCAGTTCTAACACCAGCGCCGATAAAAACGTAACTCGCAGCACCTCCATCGTTTTTTTGCGGTAGTCTTCGGATACTCTGGAAATCCGCTCAGCGTGTCCGCGAGAACGATTCCACTGTTTGAGTTCTCTCAACCCCTGCAGGGTGTCCAGAAAGAAGGCACTCATCCGGCTGAGAGCCTGCCATTGGCGGCGCGTGACATTTTCCGAACCCTTTCCAATCAACACCATAAAAAAGGGAATCAGAGGAGCCGTCAATAAAAAGACCAGACCGGAAAGCCAATCCAGCGGGAAGACCGCCAGCAAAATGGTTAGAGGGGTGATTGCAGCCACAACCAGTTGGGGAAGGTATTGAGAATAGTAGGCATCCAGGGCCTCTACCCCATTGATAAATGTATTGCTGATTTCTCCACTATTTTCCTGCTGAACAAGTGACGGGCTACTATCCAGCAGCAGGTTAAGGAATTTTCTGCGGAGGTTATCTTTGATCCTGATCGCCAGCCAGCCGGAAATGACCTCGATTCCTCCCACCGCCCCTGACCGCAAAGATCCGATGACGAGCAGACCGCCCAGCCACGGCAGCACTTCATTCAAATCGCCACCGTTTAAAAATACAGCAGATAAAATTCGACTCAACATGCGTGCCTGCAGAACAATCAGGACCGCCGCTGCAAGACTTACGCTCCCAATCAACACCACCAGCCAACGTTCCGGCCCTAAAAGGCCAAGCAGACGCTTGTCAAGTTTCATCTTTTTTTGTCAGGTCACTGATCCGTAAGCACTACTTTTGAGGACGGGCGTGTTTCAGGGCAAGTTTCAGGGACTCAATTGCCGGAACGGGTGTCGGATCAACCCCATAAGCCATCGCCAGATAGTAGGAAACATAATCCCCAAAATGGAGAGTTGTCCACATTTGCGCCAATCGGCTTTCACCTTTGGCCTGAAAATAATCCGTACCCAAACCAGCCAGCATGAAAGTTTGCCGGGTCAGATCACTGCGCAGGATGTTCTGAGGATGATCCAGCGAAGCCTTTAAAAAGATGATCATCGTCTGGCTAAGCATGGATGGCGGGTTTTCCACACCGGCAAGGGTGTTATGGTCGGCTTCCGGTAAAAATTCAAATTGTGCCCACGTCTTGGAAACCTCGCTGATCTGGCCTTTCCAACGCCGCGCTACCGGAGCAAGAAAACCCGATCCCATCACCACTACCCAGCGGTTGATCAATTGACCGGCTAAGCGTTTAGCCGGATTGCTCGTAACCGGTACTTCTGCCAGCAAGGTTTGTTGTTGCTGCCGCATCGCCTGAGTAGCATCCCTCAACTCTGCGGACGGGTCAGGCAACAAACCCAGCCGACTCAACATCGCCAGCAGCAATCCAAAGGAAAATCCCACTGCCGCCCGTGGTTGCCCGGTGTGCTTGAAACGCCAGAGCGGAATTCCCTGACTTTCAGCCAGTTCAGCCAGCTTGCCGCCTGTGCATATGGCTGCCACCGAGCAGCCGGCTGCAATGGCTTGTTCAAAAACCGAGAGTGTTTCTTCCGTGTTACCAGAATGACTGGAAGCAATCACCAATGTCGCCGGTGAGTTCGCCCAGGCCGGCAGCGTGTAATCGCGTTGAACCACGAAGGGTACCCGTCCAAGCGGTTCGAGATAAGCCCCTAACAGGTCTGCCCCAATCGCTGAACCGCCCATTCCGGCAACCAGCACCTGTTGAATATCACTTACCGGCGGCAGTGATAATTGATTCCCCATCTCCCAGGCTTGTTCCAGTTGGGAAGGCAAGTGATTAATCTCTCCCAACATGTTTTGGGAATCAATTTGGGAAAATTTCTGAAAGTCATCCAGGCTGTTCATCGTGTTCTCCACAATCTTGATGGTATTTGGTCATGGGATTGCCCATGTAAGGAAATCAAAGCGAATCGTCAGCGGTGATGGCGAAATTGAAACTACCCTCAAACTACCCGATAGCCCCTGATTGGTTCGATAACAAAGAAAAGTACCCTCCGGAATTGCTTCCACGCCGATGCGGTTGGTTGAAAAAATTGCACTGCGGCAATCATTGACGGACGGCTGGACCTCTCCGAAAATCATCAATCCGGCATTCCCGAACACCTCGACCCAAATACTTCCTTCATCGGTTTGTATAAGTCGAATATCCGCCTTTTCCTCGTCGCCGCTCAACTCACCAAGGTCAAGATCAACCCATTCCCCCAATCCGAGGTCAAACCTGCCGCTGGCAAGAGTGATTGGAGTTGGTGTCGTTGTTGGAGTTGCCGTCGGCGTTGAGGTGTAAATCGCGATGACCTGGATACGAGCCCAAAAAGGGGCATTTCCGCCCGGCCCAATCCCAAATAATTTACCTTCTGGATTCCGCAGCATCCAGTAACTGGTGTATAAACCGGGCTGTTGCGGTGCTAACATATCCACCGCAATATCCACGCTTTCACCGGGTTCAACTTTACCCGGCAGGGGCTGTGAGGGGCTGACTCCCAGTCGGTCACCGGAAAACCAGACCACCTGATAATTCCGATTCCAGGTACACGACCCGCGATTGACCAGCCGCCAGATTTTGGTAAACTGCTGACCCGGTAACAAACGGCTGTCATCCGGGTAAGTCACATCCAGCATGCTCCCCGCCCCGGCCCGATCACACGGAATTTCGGCAGGAAATGCCGTGCCAGTATTTTGTAGCGAAGGGGTCGGTGTAAGGATAATCGGCGTGGGGGTAACCGCCGGTTGAGTTACATTCTGGTTCAATGTCGCCGCTAAACTGGCTGCAATTTGAGTGAGTTGAATTTCCGCGGTTTGAGCAAGTGCGGTCAAGTCCAATGAAGCAGCAGGGCTGCCGGATGGTATGTTGCAGGCAGCCAAAGCAATCATCAAAAACAAGGTAGAAAAAAGGAAAATGATTTGCCGGATTGATAAATAAAACCCATCGTTCATGGCATGACCAATTCTACCAAGAATTCTGGCTGCACACAGAATCTGGATAATCAAGTAAAATTAGAGAACCTCTGTCCGATAATTACTGTTAGAAAAAAGGGCTCACATGATTAAACATGACGCGGTTCTACCCGTCCGTTATCTTCAATACCGAAGTGGAACCACTTCTCTGGTGGAAGAAGGACTTGTTATTTCCGAAGCCAGTGTCAGTCTGACGGTTAATGGAACACTCTGGCTATCCTGGATGTGCACCCCGCTGGAACTGGAAGATTTAGCCGTTGGTTTTCTATTCAACGAAGGAATCATTCAAAGCATCCATGAGATTGAAATCCTGCGCCCCTGCGATCATGGCGCAAATGTGGATGTCTGGCTCAATCATCCGGTGGAAAAACCCCTCACGTGGCGCAAGACTTCCGGCTGCACAGGTGGTGTGACCAGCGATGATGCTCAAAAACACACCCAGCCCATCCTCAACGGAGATGTCTTTCCGGCAGAAAAACTGGTTATGTGGATGGATTTACTGTTCGATTCCCAACAGTTATACCGGCAAACGCGCGGCGTCCACTGCTCTTTATTAACCGACGGGAATAAGGTCATCGCCCTTGCCGAAGACATCGGCAGGCACAATACTCTCGATAAAATTGCGGGTAAAATCCTGCGTCAATCGCTCCAGCCCAGCCGGCGCATTATCCTGACCACCGGACGGATCAGTTCAGAGATGTTGCAAAAAGCCGCCCGGATTGGCGCTTCGATTGTCATCTCGCGCACCTCGCCCACTTCTCTTTCCATTCAACTGGCTGACCAGTACGGGATCACCTTGATCGGTTATGCCCGCCGCAATCAGTTCAACCTCTACACCCATCCGCAGCGGGTTCGTTTTGACGAATCCTCAAATGCCACCGAAAAACACACTGCTCCCTATTCCATTTCGGCTTGAGCCGCTGCCTCGGCACGGGTTAATTCCTGCGGGGTATTGATATTCCAGAAAATTCGTCCTTGCGGATCAAAAGGCTCCCATTCCGTCTGTTCGATGGTGTAAAGCCTCACCTTTGGAAACCACGCAATCATTTTTCTCTCGCCCATTTGAATTGCCAGCTCAACTGCCTGTTTACATGTCTGGGTGCGATAAACAGCATGGAGAGGCTCATAACCGCCCTCGCCTCTGGGAACCACCGCATCCCAATTCCCCTGTTCCAAAACCTGTAACTGGTACACCAGCAATTCAGCACTGACGAACGGCATGTCACAGGCCAGCACAGCTGTTACTGGCGAGTTGGAAACTGATAAAGCGGTCAGAAGACCACCCAAAGCTCCATAGCCGGGCAAAATGTCCGGGTATATCGGCAAATTCAAAAAGTCATAATCCGCCGGTTGATTGGCGGTAATCAAGACCTCCCCGGCAATGGGTTTGACCCGTTCGACCACCCGCTCAATCAAAGGCTGCCCCATGAATGGAAGCAAAGCCTTGTTTTTTCCCATCCGACGGGATTCACCGCCTGCTTGAACCACTACCGTCAACTTCATGTATAATAATTATAACCGGTTTAGTAGGAATTATCCGACTTCACCCCCAACCATTGCTCCCCTCTGCTGCTCTTTCCAAAATTCGCTGGTCGAAAAGGAGAACCCATGTCCGACCTGGATTTAAGTCCCCTTCTCCATCGTTTGGAAAGCTATCATTCGCGGGGACGAACGTCCCTGCTGCCTGCCCTGCATGATGCTCAGCAAATTTACGGTTACATTCCCCGTGTGGCTGCCGAAGCCGTCGGACAGGCTTTGAACGTCCCGCTTGCCGAAATTTATGGAGTGATTGAATTTTATTCCCTGTTTTACAGCCAACCGGTTGGAAAAACCGTCATCCACATCTGCAATGACCCGGCTTGTGCATTGGCAGGTTCCGAAACGCTTTTCAAACAAATTCGCTTTCAGCAAGAGGCTGCCCCAACCGGCAATTCGTCATCTTCTTTGACGATCGAGATGGCACCCTGTTTAGGCCTGTGTGAACACGCACCTGCCGTTCTGGTACAGGGTCAGCCGGTTGCCAGAGCTGACCGCCAAACCTGGCAGGATTTGGTCAGTGGTAGGGGCGAGCGGCCTTCCAGTCTGCTGGGTGGCACGGTCTCGATCCTGACAGCCAACTGCGGGCTGGGTCATACCGTTGAATTATCCGAGTACCTCGACCTGGGCGGTTATCAGGCTCTCCGCAAAGCTCTCCAAACCCCGCCGCGCCAGATCATTGAGGAAATCAAAGCCGCCGGGTTGGTTGGACGGGGTGGGGCTGCCTTTCCAACCGGTTTGAAATGGGAAGCCGCCGCGAATGCTCCCGGATCGGTCAAGTATGTCGTCTGCAATGCCGATGAAGCTGAACCCGGCACCTTTAAGGACCGTGTCTTGATGGAAGATGACCCCCACAGCATCCTGGAAGGGATTATCATCGCCGGTTATGCCATTGGTGCCCAAAAGGGCTATGTCTATATCCGCGGTGAGTACTTGTTGCCCTATCAGGCCATGAAGAAAGCCGTGGAAGACGCCCGCGAAGCCGGTTTTCTGGGTAATAATATCCTCGATACCGATTTTAACTTTGACATCGAAATTCGACGCGGTGCAGGCGCTTACATCTGCGGCGAAGAAACCGCTCTATTTGAGTCCATCGAAGGTAAACGCGGCTTTCCAAGGTTAAAACCACCCTTCCCGACCACTCACGGATTATTCGGCAAGCCCACGGTGATCAATAATGTAGAAACCCTCGCCAATGTACCGGTGATCATCCGCAAAGGAGCCGCCCATTATCGCAAATTGGGAACCGAAAAATCTCCCGGCAGTAAATTGTTCTGTCTCTCCGGAGATGTGGTTCGACCGGGTCTGTACGAAGTACCCTTTGGGATACCTTTTCATCATTTATTGTATGATCTGGCTGGTGGTGTCCGGCCCGGTCATCACCTTCAGGCAGCTTTGTTTGGCGGAGCAGCCGGCGCATTTGCCACCCCTGATCACTTGAATGTACGCTTGACCTTTGAGGACTTGAAGGAAGCCGGTTTACCGCTTGGTTCAGGCGTGATCACCGTATTCGATGAAACCCGCGACTTACGGGATATTTGCCTGCGATTGGCGCGTTTCTTTGCGGAGGAATCCTGCGGTAAGTGCTATCCCTGTCAAATGGGCACCCAGCGCCAATTTGAAATTTTGGAACGCATCGCCAGAGGTGAAGTTCAACAGGAAGACTGGGAACGCCTTCAAGATGTCGGCTGGACGATGACCGATTCTTCCCTTTGCGGTTTAGGACAAACTGCCGCTTCTGCCATACTGAGTGCCATGAAGCACTTTCCTCACCTGTTTCAACCCATCTAAATAATACGGAAGGGTAATCCGATGAGCGAAACCATCCGCTTAACCATTGACCAGCAAAGCGTTGAGGTACCCGCAGGCAGCACCATTTTACAGGCTGCGCAGCAGGCAGGCATCCAGATTCCGACAATTTGTTACCATGATCACTGCACTGCCAACGGTCTGTGCCGCATTTGTGGGGTTGAAGTAGAAGGAACGCGCACCTTGCAGCCAGCCTGTGTGGTGCAGGTGCGAGATGGTATGGTCATTCACACTCGCAGCGAACGGGTCATTCGCTCGCGGCGCACCATCCTGGAAATGCTGGCTTCCAGCGTGGATCTGAGCGAATCACCGGAGATTCAAGCCATGATTCAGGAATATTCCTCTGATCTATACCGCTTTCCGGATGCCGAAGCGCGCCGCCCAACGGTGATTGATGACAACCCCATGTACATCCGCGATTATGCCAAATGTATTCTGTGCTGGCGTTGCGTACAGGTTTGCGCCGAAGATGCCCAGTATACCTACGCCATTAACTTTTCCGGGCGCGGTTATGAAACCCAAATCAGTACCTTTTACGAAATTCCCATGCCCGAATCCACCTGCGTTTTTTGCGGACAGTGCGTTGGGGTTTGTCCGACCGGAGCGCTCAAGCCCAAGCGCCAATGGTTGCTTGAAATGGGCTACAGCCCAGACGAGATCATGAGTCTGACACGCAGCCAGCGTCAACGCCGTAAACGGCGCGAAGAAATTTCCGCTAACCCCTCATAATACAGAGGAGGATAATATCATGTTGAATGCCGAAAAAGTTGTTCCCACCACCTGTCCTTACTGCGGCGTGGGCTGCAACCTGGAATTGCATGTTCGAGATGAATTCATTTACAAGGTAACCTCTCCCTTCGATTCCGTCGTCAATCACGGCAATTTATGCGTTAAAGGGCGTTTCGGTTACGACTTTATTTACAACAAAGAGCGTGTTACTGTTCCTCTTATCCGCAAACAGCCTCAAACACCCGGTCAGCGCACCCAAGCGTTTGATCGTTCGGCATGGCGCGAAGTCAGTTGGGATGAAGCTCTCGACTACACCGCCGACCGGCTGGTGGAAATTTACCAGCGCGATGGCTCAAAAGCCATGGCGGTTTACTGCTGCGCCAAAGCCACCAACGAGGACAACTACCTTCTCCAAAAATTTTTCCGCGCTGTTTTTCGTACCAATAATGTAGATCACTGTACCCGCTTATGCCATGCCGCCAGTGTAGTTGCCCTGCAAATGGCCATTGGATCTGCAGCCATGAGCAACACGGCTGCCGAGGTCAGCGATTGCGATGTGTTCATCTTAACCGGCTCCAACCCAACCGAAAATCATCCGATTATTGCCCTGCAAATGAAAGCCGCCGTCCAAAAGCACGGCGCAAAATTGATTGTGGTTGACCCGCGCCGCATCGAAATGGTCAATTACGCCACCCTGTACTTGCCCATCCGTCCTGGCAGTGATGTGCCGGTCTTTTCGGCAATGGCACATGTCATCCTCAAAGAAAACCTTTATAACCGCCAGTTCATCGAGGAACGCACTGAGAATTTTGAGGCCTTTGCAACCTCCATGGAAAAGTTCACCCCTGAATTCGCTGAGCAGATCTCAGGGGTTGACCGCGGGTTGATTATCGAAGCCGCCCGCATGTATGCAACCGCCCACAACGGGGCTATTTTTTGGGCGTTGGGAATTCCTGAATCCACTCATGGGACAGCCAACGCTTTAAGCCTGATCAACCTGGCTTTGTTGACCGGACATGTCGGTCGCAAGGGCACCGGCTTGAATCCTTTACGCGGTCAAAACAACGTCCAGGGAGCGTCCGACTCAGGTGCAATGCCATGGCACTACCCCGGTTATCAGGCTGTGGACAATGAAGAAAATGCCCGCCGCTGGGAAGAAGCCTGGCACATTGAACCAGGAGGGCTGAACCGGCAGCGAGGACTGACCACCACCGAGATCCTGGCAGCCGTTCATCCTGGTGGCGTGCGAGCCCTCTACATCATGGGTGAAAACCCAATGATGTCCGAGCCAAACCTCAACCACACCCGCAAGAAGATGCAGGAACTGGAATTTTTAGTTGCGCAGGATCTGTTCATCAACGAATCCGGTGCGTTTGCGGATGTTTTCCTGCCGGCTGCCTCCTGGGCAGAGAAAGAAGGCACCTTCACCAACACCGACCGGCGGGTTCAACGCGTTCGACAGGTCATTCCCCCGCGCGGTCAATCCCGCCCGGATTGGGAGATCATCTGTGATCTCGCCAAACGAGTTGAACGCCGCTTGAACCGCCCCAATTCGGCCTATTGGGACTATCACCATCCTGCTGAAATCCTTGAAGAGATGGGGCGCTATGTCCCGGATTATGCTGGCATTCGGTATGATCGCATCGAAAAAGTCGGTTTGCAAACCCCGGTTCCAACCCCGGATCACCCCGGTACCCCCTACCTTTATGGCGAGCGTTTTCCACGCGGCAGAGCCAAATTCCACCCCCTGGAATACATACCAAACGCCGAAATGCCGGATGAAGAATATCCGCTGATACTGAGTACCGGGCGAGTGCTGGAACACTGGCACGGCGGAACCCTCACCCGGCATTCATGGATGGATGACCTCTTTCCCGAAGCCCTGATGGACATTCACCCGGCGGACGCCGCCCGTTTAGGAATTCACGATGGCAGCCCGGTGCGGGTTACCTCTCGACGCGGTTCAATCGTTTTACGCGCAAAAGTGACCACCAAAACCAACATCGGGGTAGTTTTTATTCCTTTTCACTTCCGCGAAGCGGCTGCCAACCTGCTGACAACCGACGCACTTGACCCGCAGGCTAAGATTCCGGAATACAAAGCCGCCGTCGTGCGCGTAACTCCCACCAGTGAGGAAGAACTGACGGCTGTTTTCGAATCCCAGCCGCGTGGCAGATATTAATTACCGTCCATCCGCATCGCGGATAATCGCCCGTGCCAGCTGCAAAAATTCCTCCCACTCCTCGGTGAAGAAGTGCAGAGTCACATTATTTAATTCCAGATGGTAAGTCGTTTCCCCATCCGGTTCTTCGGCCTGCCACGCCATGTAGTTGTCGGTTTCTGCAATCGTTTCAGTTTTCGGATCCATGGCATTGCTCATTTCTTTTCTCCTTGATGATCGGTTTTGGTTTCGAGAATAATTATTTACCGGAATTCGTTTTTTTCTGGGGCGGCACATTTTTTTGCAACGCACGTCCCAACCAGTTACGAAACTCCTCCAGCCAGTTGACCATCGGAATTCCATTGGGAAATTGTTTTTGAAAACGCCTGTTGATCCAGGCAAACAATTTACCAAACCATTGACTGATCCAGCGGGCCATTGCATTGGGTTCCCGGTCGGCGATCTTCTCCATGCCCTCCCAGGGGTCCAGGTCGAACATTTTGCGAAACACGTAATTGGCAATCAACTTGATCGTTGCCGTGACCGGAGCCGCCAGCAAGACCCCAATCAAACCAAACAGATTGGCGAATATTAATGCTGCCACCATAATCGCCGCCGGGTGAATGTTCAAAGCGCTTCCCATCAAACGCGGGACTAAAAAGTTATCCAGAGCAAAATCAACGACAATGGCCGAGCCCAAGACAATAAGGACATAAACCCACGGTTCAACCCCGAACAGGGTACTGCCCTGTAAGTAAGAAACCAACCCGTAGGTAATCCAGGTTACCCACGGCCCGATGTAAGGTACAAAGCGGGCAAGCCCTGCCAGCAGCGCCAGTCCCACGTAAAAACTCACTCCCAATGCCCCTAACAGCGGGATATACACCAGCACGGTTATGATAAAAATGATCATTTGACCGCGCAAAAAAGCATTCCAGATCCGGTTCAATTCCTTGCCAAAACGGGCAATATCCTCACTGTAACCCGGAATTTGCAGGTTAATCAAACGTTCGCGAACACCGCCAGAATCATTGAGGATAAAGTATGCAATCAAAACCGAAAAGAATAACCAGCCAACAGTGGTCGCCGCACTCGCAGCCAGTTTTCCAACAAGGGAGGTCAAATTAGACAGAACTGGCTGTACCATCCCCAGTAATTGACTTGCCAGACTGGCAAGGTCATACTGAGCAAGATCAATCTGGAATATACCAATTTCAATCGGGTGAGCGGTTAAATCAGCAATAATTTTCGGCAGGTCACGGATGCGGGTATCCAGAAAACGCACCAGGTTTTGAACTTGCTCAAAAAGCGCCAACCCGCTGACGGTCAATAATGATAAAAGCCCAACCAGTAAAATCAGAAAGATAATGAAAGCCGCCAGCCGCCAGGAAAGCCTTAACTTACGGTGAAGAAAATCGGTGATCGGATAAAGCAGGTAAGCCAGGATAAACGCCACCAGCAACAGACCCACAATCTGGCGAAAACGGATCAGCAGTCCCGCCAGAATGGCAACCGTCGTCAGAGCCACGACCAGTTTCGTCGTACCGCTCCAACGTGGGGAAATTGATGGTTGCGCAGAATCGCTCATTGACAAATGTCCAGATTGGGCTTCAATTCAATTGTACCAGAGCAAGCCCGCAAATCCACAATCAACCCCTTGGAGCCCCTGCTGGAAGGTCATTGAATTGAAACCCTTTTCGTTCTAGGGAGGGCAAGCTCCCGGTATGAAAAGATTGGTAATCGTATTGAATGGCGAGGTGCAGTACAAATTCAAGGCATCAAAAATTGCAAAAGCAATACAACCACAAGCCAGCACAATCACCACAACGATTAAAACAATCATCAGAGGAGCCAGTTTCTTTTTTGCCGTCTGGGTGCTTTTTTGAACAGCCGCCGGTTGCGGCACCTGACCGGTAAAGCTACCCGGCATCGGGGGAGGGCTTATATTTACCGGCTCATACGCCGTCTGCGGTTCGGCTTCCTCTTCTAGCAGAGAACTACGCACCGCCGCAATGGTCGCGTCCGGGTCAAGCTCAATCGCTTCAAAGAGAAGATGGGTATTTTCACCAAGTGTGATCAACTCCCCGCCCTGAAGGGCATAAGCCGTATCCAGCCTGACCCCATTAACCGCCGTTCCATTGGTAGATCCAAGATCTTCGAGATAATACCGTTCGCCCTGCCGGTAAATACGCGCATGCCGGCGTGAAACCTCCGGGTCATTGACCACCAGCATGTTACTGGCATCTCTTCCAATAGATATTAGATCACCCTCCACAGGGTAGGTCAGACCCGCATTCGGCCCGGACTTGAGTACCAGTTGATATCGGGCAGCCATCTTTTCATCTCCTCCTGGCGATTGAACTATTCATAGTGTAGTCCGATTGAGGAGGGATGTCAACAAAAAATCTCCATGCCGCTGAGCAACAGGAGATAAAAAAACCCCCCGCCGTGCCGTGTGCTGCGTAGTTTTGAACCTGCATTCGCAGGTATGGGATCCTCCACCGAGATCCGCCTTGACCGAAGTCTATCGCGTCACTCAAGTGATATTGGAACCCTCTTAATTGGTGTTGGCTCAAAACCGGTCGTGCTGCATCACGAACACAGCAGGGTTATCTTTCTTATACCACAATTTTTATTCCATGGGTAGGCGTTGACAATTCCACGCAAGGGTGAAATTTCTTAAAATTTTCGGAATTTGAGTTTCCGAAAAACCAATCAGGTGAGCCGGGCAGTCATTCCGACAATCCGTAGCCCCAAAACCGCCTGCCGGTATAAAAGCAGTAGGTTGCCTCAACAAAAATTGCGTCCACCAGCACTCCCACCGCTCATCGCCCTGTGAGAAGACCACCTCGACAATCTCACTGTGGGGACGCAGGTAATCAATATGCCAGTGTGGAGAAGTACGAGGTTTGAAATGATGCTTCAACCGCCCTCTTAAACCGCCGCTGCCCAACGCAGAACCGCAGTAAAAATAAACACCAGCCGGAAATGGAATTCGTCCTGACTTACCAACCAAAATTTCCACAGCATTGGTCAGCCGCAGCACCAAAATATAACTTCCCCCTGTGGAAGGAAATAGATCGAGCTTCATCGTTTTTGTACCAGGAAATCCATTTGATGGGTCAAAAAAACCAGTTCTCCCCTCTGTATTTGGGCATGGCGAATCCTCAACCACTCTTGAAAATCGCCTGGGTCAATTTGCGGGTAGCGCGGAATGGTTTCCTCAAAGAAATGCAGAATGAAATGCAAAAAATAAGCCTCATCAGCCGGATATTGACCACCGCGCGCAAAGACCACCCAATCCGATGATCCGGCATCCAAAATGTCAAAACCTGCCTGACCTGACACCGAAAAAAGAAGCCGTCCCGTCCGACTGCCACCTGAAGGCTTACCGTTGATGCGCCGCTCGTCCATGCTTTGATGGTACACTCGAATGATTTGCTCATCCAGGGCAGCGTGAATCAACGGCTCAAAAGCCGTCATCCCATCGAAGTTGATCGAAAAGTAGCCCATTCCACCCTGTTTGAGGCTGTTGTTGATCATTGGCAAAACAGCCTGAACGTCCACCACATCCAGCACGGCATTCGCAATCACCAGATCAAAATAATTCTGCCAGCGAGGCTGTTGCAAAAAATCGAACAAATCAGCCTTCAAAAAGCCATAAGCCACCCCATCGTGTCTGGGTTTTGCAGATTGTTGAAAATCCAAACCTTGCACATTCCAGCCTTGCTCCTTTGCCCATGACGGAATAATGCGATTGGCAACGACAATATTTTCACTTTCAGCATCAATGCCAATATACTCCGCCTGTTCTACTAATCCCCATTCCAGCATCCGTTGAAACATCGTGCCGATGCCCATGCCCACTTCAAGCACTCTAAGCGGCTGCGAGTCGGCCTTATGCTCGATTTCCCGTCTCAGCGACTCCCAGACCTGCCGATTGAGCGCCCGATCATCCACTGACTTCTTAGCGGCTAAATATCGGACAAACGACCATTCCATTTTCTAACTCCATGTTTTACCCGAAAAATTCTCGATCAAAAACCGGCGTACCGCTGCCATGCTCTGCTGCCAGGTGGGGAATTGCTCATACCGCTGGCGGGCGGCTTGTTTAAGAGCATTCCGCAGACTCGCATCGGCGATTATGGTCGCCAAAAGATTACTCAACTCTGCTGGAGAATCAGGCCGAACAAGAAAACCATTGATCCCCGCTTGGATGATTTCCCCGGCTGCCCCATCTTTCCCGCCAATTGGGATCACCCCAAAGCGCATCGCTTCCAGATAGACAATTCCGAACCCCTCATACTGAGATGGGACTACCAGCACGTCGGCGGATTGCCATAACCGAACCAGATCCTCATTCAAGACTGCTCCATGAATGTGCACTTTCTCGCTCAAGCCGCTTGCAGCAATTCGATGGCGAATCTTCCGCTCATAGGATGGCATCAAGTTCGTTCTGCCTACCAACGATAACTGCCATGATTGCGAGCTCAGGGGTTGTAATGCCTCTAACAGGATATGCAGGCCCTTCCGGGGGATCCAGTTCCCAACAAACAAAAATTGAACATCCGCATTTGGGTTATGCGGAATGGAATGGGGCACGGTTTTTACAGGCAAAGCATCGCCGCCGGGAGTTGCAACCACAGCAGGTTTTGGATTTTTGATGAGCCCTTTCACCGTTTCAAGGGTTGTCCGGCTATTGCAAATAAAACCATCCACCGAATTCAGATAAATTCTTTCAACCTGCCGATACCACCACCGCAATAAAGAGGGGTGTTGTTCATTACAGCGCAAGTGATGGACAATGCTCACCAGCGGGTAACGAACCGTCTTTTTCAAATTACCGTTCAGAAGAAAAAGAGAAGGGTGATTGAGTTCATCCTGCAACAGCACATCCGCCCGCAATTGTCGCAGACGTTCTCGGAAGGCGGGGTTGAAATTGTCCTGATAATGTCGCAGGTAATCCCGCCAGGGCAGAGAGATGATCTCCACCTCATCTCCCTGACTCCGCAGATACTCCACCAATTTACGGTCGTACAGATACCCCCCGGACAGGGTACTTAACTCCCCGTAAATGATTAGCCCAACTCTCACTTAGCGGTTTACCTCATACCCTGCCCAGGCAAGTGAGTTTTCCCACAATTTGACAGAAATGCGCTCGACCGCCCCATGCAGAAACTGCTGAGCCAACGATTCACACAACACGCGAGCAAAATGCTCCAGAGATGGATTGATCCCCGCAAATTCCGGCAGATCATTCAAGGTATGATCGCGGTAATAAGCAATCAGGCGGTCGAGAGCCTGCTCAATCGCCACGATGTCCACCAGATATTGATGTTGATCGAGCTGCTTTCCGCTCAATTCCAATTCGAGGCGATAGGGATGCGAATGAAGTTGATTTTCTGCTCCCCAATCCCCGCCAATCAGATAATGCTGGGCAATAAAATCCCTCAGCACACCGACCCGGTACATAGTTTCACTCCTTTTACAAAAAGATGACTCAGCCCAAAGCAATCAGCAAATCTACTATAATCTTAACATGATCATGGCTGATGATCAGTCCAATGAACAAACTTTGGTGGAAATCAACATTGAGGACATGTTGATTTCCTTCGGCATTGAAAAGCGACCTCTGGCACGTCAGATTGCCCGACGTTTATTCGACTTTCCGGCCCGCAAGTTTGCCCGCCATGTACTCGAATTTGATCGCGAGGTTGCTGCGGGTGGTCTTATTGCCGGTTCACGGAGAATGCTCCCCGAATATGTCCGTTCCCTGAACGTGAGCGGTCAGGAATATCTTCCCCACAGCGGGCCAGTTTTAATCCTCTCCAATCATCCCGGCATGGCAGATACGCTCGCCCTGTTTGCAGCCTTGCCGCGTTCCGATTTACGCGTTCTGGCAGCCGAACGTCCCTTTTTGCGGGCTTTGCCGGCCACCAGCCGCTACATATTCTTTGTTCCAGAAGCAGAACACCAACGTGGCGAGGTGATCCGTCAAGCCGCTGCTCATCTGCGGGCTGGCGGGGCTGTGCTGACCTTTCCCGGCGGAAAAATCGAACCCGACCCGAAAGTTCTGCCGGGTACGCTCGATTCCCTGGACGATTGGTCAATCAGTACCGGCTTGTTTGTGCGGCTCGTTCCCGGTTTGCCGATCCTGCCGGTGCTGGTCAGTGGTGTGATTGCAGCGCCTTCTTTGCGCCACCCTCTCACGCTGCTCCGCCGCCGGCCAGAAGACAAACGCCGTCTGGCAGCCACTCTGCAAATTTTGATGCGCGAACTTTTCCCAGCATTGTGGCCGGTGGATGTTCAGGTTGATCTCCTTCCCCCAATTGACACCCGTCCATTGGCTGTTTACCGCCGCCCGGAGGAAATCACCCGCCACTTAATGGATCAGATTCGCCCGCTCTACGAGCGAACCATCGAAAAAATCAAGAACTCCGCTGATCACCCACCCCATTTACCCACCCGCCAACCCGCCGATCACCTTACCGGTATGTAAAAACCGCTTGTAATACTTGCTCGGGCGAATCAACCAGCCATTGAAACACCTGATCGGCCTCAGACAACGGAAAAAGATGGCTGATCCAGTTGCCGGGTTTGACTTTCTCCAGATGTTCAAATACCACCTCAAAACGGCGCCGTTTATCCCATCGTCCGATGAGCGATGGATCAATTGTGCTGACCTGACTGGAAGAGATGCTGATTCGGTTGCGATGAAACGCTCCACCCAATGCCAGAGAAGCCGTTTTCTTACCGTACCAGGAACCGATGATCATCCGGCTGTTGAATCCACACACCTCAATCGCCTGATTGATCACCTCTGGGTTACCACTCAGTTCATAAACCAGGTCTGCGCCAGTGTTGGGTAAACCGGCCGATTCAAGCGCCTGACGGAGCAATCCGGTTTGCGGAAATTCAACAGGGTTGAGGGCAATATCCGCGCCAAGGCTGAGGGCAATCTGTCGTCGGTAAGGGAACAGGTCCAATCCACCCAAAAATCCCAGCGGAAACTGCCCCAGTAAAGCACAAGTCAATAAGCCCACCATCCCCAAACCAAACACCAGGACGGCTTCGCCCAGCAAGGGCTTGCCATCCTGAAGAAAATTGACCGCAGTTTCCATGTTTGGCAAAAACACCGCATCTTCATCCCGCAGGGTATCCGGCAAGAGGATTAAGTCATCCCATGAAACTGTGAAATGACTGGCATGAGGATAAAATGCAAATACCCGCCTGCCCAGCCATGCGGGAGAAATCCCTTTGCCACATTCGATAATCTCTCCCACACAGCAATACCCATATCGGAAAGGATACTGGAATTCTCCCCTCAAAGCTGCCAGATTCTCGTCCAGACTGAGATGTTCGGGAAACAGTCCCTGATAGATCATTGCTTCCGTACCGGCGCTGATACCGCTGAAACGGGTTTGAACCAGCACTTCATTTTCAGCCGGAGAAGGACAATCTTCTTCTACAACCTCAACTTTCCGGACTGACCGGTGAACCAAAACCTGCCGCTTCATTTAGCGCTCCGACCAATCCAGATCACCGAAAACCACCACATCCCTGCCAAACACTTCATAGCGGACATGGTTCAACGAAGGCAATTGATCCGACGCCCGCTGATGACTGATCACATTCACACCACCCAGCCAGCGCGGAACAATTGTGATCACGGCTAAATCTGCCAGCCTTTCGGTGAGAAACGAAGTTAAGACCTTCGCTCCTCCCTCTACCATCACTGATTCAATCCCTCTCTGCCATAATTCGTGCAATAATTTTTCTAAATCCAATCCGCGATCACCGCGGCGCGGTAAAGGGATCAATTCAACCCCACGTTGAAGCAATCTTCGTTGTCGAGTTTCTTCAGCCGTAACGGCACAGGCCACCCAGACTTTACAATCCTGACGGCGCAGCAATTGACATTCAAGGGGAATTCGCAGCCGAGAGTCCAGAATGATCGGCTGCGGGTTCTTACCCTTCACCAATCGCACAGTCAACTGGGGATCGTCGGAAAGCACCGTCCCAATCCCGATCAGAATGGCATCATGGCTGGCACGCAAACGATGAGTCAGGCGTTGGGACTGAGGCCCACTCAATCCAATCGGTCTTCCCCGCCGAATGGTCAGGCTTCCATCCAGCGTTTGGGCATAACTGAGTGTAACCAGCGGCTTCCTCTGATTTTCAGCCAATTTTTTATGCTGGTTCAACCAGTCAATCGCTGCAAGTTCAATATCAGGGATGATTTCCATTGCGATTCGATTCGGAGTGAACAAATTGAAGTACTTCTGCATCCAGCAGGTGATTCATCCGCTTTATTTTGGTCATCAAGTAGGCGGCATTATCCGGATAAATGGTGGGGATGAGCGGTATTCGCTCAACAACGCGGATTCCGCGGCTCTCTAAATCGGCAATCTTGTCCGGGTTATTGGTCAACAGACGCACCGACCGCACCCCCAGATCCTTCAAAATGGCCGCAGCCACACTGTATTCGCGTTGATCTTCAGGATGCCCCAAAGCAAGATTTGCATCCACCGTATCCATTCCTTGATCTTGCAGATTATAAGCCCGTAGTTTCTCCATCAAACCAATGCCGCGGCCTTCCTGCCGCAGATAAACAATTACCCCGCAATCCTCCAGGGCAATGTATTCCATCGCATGGTGCAATTGTTCCCCACAATCACACCGGCGCGAACCCAGAACATCACCGGTGAAACATTCCGAATGAATCCGGACAGGCACGTTTTCCTTGCCGAACACGTCCCCCCGAATCAACGCCAGATGTTCCTTGTCGTCTCGATTATTGGTGTACAGGCATAGCTGGAATTCTCCTACTGCGGTTGGGACTCGCGCGCAAACAATTTGATTCAAAATTAATGGTTCTTCCATTACAACACCTCAATGATTTAAGAAGATTGACGATTACCGAATGAACCCCGCCGATAATCCATCCACAAACTGATCAAAAGGGCTATTTCAACGATTTTCGTAGCAAACCCCAACGTTGAGCGCTCACCAATCGCAACCCACAAGAGAATGGTCACCAGAGTGTATCCCATATAAGCCCAGGCAATCCATTTTCTTCGCTGAGTAAACAGCGGTATTGGTAAAAAATATGCTGCAGCCAGCGAAAGGAATCCCAAACCATTCAAGATGAACACCACATCCGGAAAAAGCAATGAAATGTGAATTGCAGCGGTCGCAAGGGTGAGCAAAATAATTAATCCCTCTAAAACCCCAATCTTTGAGCGAGTAGTCATCATGGGTATCTCCATTCTTTTATTACTTAAAATCCTCTTGAATTGAATGGGATGGGCGGGTTAGAAACCAGCCACCCAGCATCAAGCCTGCCAGTCCAATGGACACATCCCTGGCGCGCATCCATAAACTCAGTGCCAACCCCGCTGCTGCCGGCATTCCGACTGATTGCATTGCGAAAACCTGACTGGCTTCCAAAACCCCCAATCCACCCGGTAAGGGTGCCAAAAAGGCAAGCCGCGAAAGAACAAACGCAAACGCAACTTGCTGACCATTCATTTGCAAAGCCAGAAATTGCGCAGCCAGATAGTACTCTAAAATCATCCCCGCCCAGGAAAGCAGAGACACCAAAATTGCCAGGAGCAGGCTTTTTGGATTTTTTTCCAGGAAGATTGCAATTTGACCTTCTGCCTCAACCAGCAGTTGACTGGTTTTCCGCATCCATTGCCGGTTTGAACGGTGGGCTCCACTCTTTTCTACCAGCCACTTGATAGGATATAAGTGGCTTTTCAAGGCAACCAGATGAATCATGGGAACCACAGCCACCAGCAAAACCAGGACCCAGCCATTTTGGCGGAGAATATGGCTGCCAAAGCCCGCGTTAAAAGTTAGGAAAAGTCCCCCGGCGATGACCAGAATATTCACCAATAACTCCAACAATTTATCCAGATAGACGGACGAAATGGCAGCAGGGGTTTGAACAGGATGATGACGGGTCAAAAAGGCAACCTGCGCCGGTTCGCCGCCAAATTGCGGGCCGGGTGTAAAGTAGCTCACTCCAAAACTGGTTAAGCGGTAACTGACCAGTTTATTCAGAGGCACTTTCATCCCCATGGCGCGCAGAATAATCTCCCAGCGCAATGCAATCAAAAGAAAAACTAGAATGTTGACCCCTACTAAAATCATGACCTGAGCAAGGTGGAGACGAGAAAATACCTGCACAATCTCATTCAGCGGCGTTGAACCCAGCGACCAAACCAACAGAGGGATTGACGCCAGCAAAATCACCCAAATCCATTTCGAAACGGAGGTTTTTGATTTCATTCTATTCTATTGTACCAACCAGACCAAGTTTGTAAAGTTTTTGTAACGTTAATGTAGAACAGGGCACCCATCTGGGTGCCCTGTTTGTTTGAATTATTCTGGATTTTATTCCACCCTTTTCAGGGCAATGGTCACTTCCTGGTCGTCGAAGGTATCCTGCGTCGTGGGCAGGTTCTCAGCCGGCAGTGAATCAACCATCTCAATACAGAGCGTTTCGGCTTGAATATAACCGGCAAAGTCTTTAACGGCTTCCGCCAGCAAAGGTGTGGCTGAGTAATAAAGCCGGATTCGGTCTGAAATTTCTAAATCGGCTTGTTTACGCAAATCTTGAACCCGGCGTACAAACTCCCGTGCCAACCCCTCTTTGACAAGTTCCGGGGTCAAGTCCGTGACCAAAGCCGCCAGATAGGCACCTTCACTGGCCACTGCAAAGCCTTCACGCGCCATCGCTCGCACTTCCACCTCTTCCGGTAAAATGGTAAAGGTTTCCCCTTCCAGCACCACTTCAAGCGGCTTTCCGGCCAGCAGTCGTTTTGCAGCCGTTTCGGGTTCCAGTTCCAGTAATGCCTTGCGGATCGCCGGAAATTTGCTGCCGTACTTTTGACCCAATTGTTTGGGCAAGGGGTTGAGCGAATAGGCAACCGCTTCGGCGGTTGTATCCAGCACACGCACCTTCTTGACATTTAATTCATCTTCCAGCAAATCCGCGTAGGCTTCGACCACGCGCATTTCCTCGGCCGTGCCAACCGAAAAAGCCGCTTCCGCCAGGGGTTGGCGCACCTTGCGGTTGGCTTTATTTCGCGCAGCATGTCCAACCGAAGCCAGTTTCATCACCAGAGCCATTTCGCGGTTGAGCCGTTCATCAATCACCGCCAAATCGTAGCCGGGCCACTGCGCCAGATGTACCGATTCCGGTGCAGATTCATCCAGACTGCGTACCAGATTCTGGTAAAGCTCTTCTGCAATGAAAGGCATGGTCGGCGCAAGTAATTTGGAAAGTGTGACCAGGGCTTCATAGAGCGTTGCATAGGCTGCGCGCTTGTCCTCATCCGACTCGCTCTTCCAGAAACGCCGCCGTGAACGCCTCAGGTACCAGTTGGATAACTGATCCACAAAAGTTTCAATTGGACGGGTGGCTCCCAACACATCGTACGATTCCATCGCCTCGGTAACATCCCGCACCAGTGTATGCAAGCTGGATCGTAGCCAGCGGTCCAAATCACTGTATTGCGGGAGATGAGAAGCATCCGGTTTCCAACCGTCCAGATTTGCGTAGGTTACGAAGAAAGAGTAAGTGTTCCACAAGGTCAGTGTGAAATTTCGTACCACCTCTGAAACCAGATCGGATGAATAACGCCGCTCCTGGCCGGGAGGGCTGGCGGTATAAAGATACCAGCGCATGGCATCGGCACCGTGTTTATTCAAAACATCCCACGGATCGGCTACATTCCCGCGCGATTTTGACATTTTTTCGCCTTTGCCGTCTAAAATCAGACCAAGGCAAATCACATTTTTGAAACTGACCTGATCGTTGAGCAGAGTACTGATCGCATGAAGCGAATAAAACCACCCACGGGTCTGATCTACGGCCTCGCAAATGTAATCGGCCGGATACTGGCGGGCGAAAATTTCCTGATTTTCGAAGGGGTAATGCCATTGGGCATAGGGCATTGAACCCGAGTCGAACCACACATCAATCAGTTCGGGTATGCGGCGCATTTTTCCACCACACTCCGGACAAGAGTAGATGATTTCATCCACATGCGGACGGTGCAGGTCCAGGCCGGAAAGATCACGCCCCGCTTTCTGGCTTAATTCAGCCACCGAGCCGATGCACTCCTGATGTTTGCACTGCTCACATTCCCACACCGGCAAGGGGGTTCCCCAATACCGCTCACGGCCCAAGGCCCAGTCAATGTTGTTTGCCAGCCAGTTTCCAAACCTTCCGGTCTTAATGTGAGCCGGATACCAGTTGATTTGTTCGTTCAGCTCGACCATCCGCTCCTTGAACTGACTGGTTCGAATATACCAGGTTGGGCGGGCATAATACAGCAAAGGGGTATCGCAGCGCCAGCAGAACGGATAGGTGTGGGTGTACGTTCCCGAACGGAAAAGTAAACCGCGTTGTCGCAAATCTTCGGTGATCAATGGGTCAGCATCTTTGACGAACATGCCCGCCCAGGGACGCACATCGGAGATAAATGTGCCATTGGGCGCCACCGTCATCAAGATCGGCAAATCATACTCCAGCGCTGCGCTCATATCTTCGGCACCGAAAGCTGGCGCCATGTGAACCAGGCCTGTACCATCCTCGGTAGTCACAAAATCGCCCATCACTACATAATGAGCAGGCTTGTCGGGCGGAACAAAGGTAAATAAGGGTTGATAGCGCTTGCCTTTCAGGCTTTTACCCTTCATCTTCCTTACAACCGTGAACGGCTGGTTGTTGAAGACCTTTTCAAGTAGGGCTTCAGCGAGGATTAATTTTTCGCTGCCGCCTTCTTCCATTTCCCGTTCCACCACCACGTATGTTTCTTCCGGGTGAGCAGCCACCGCCACATTTGCCGGCAATGTCCACGGAGTCGTCGTCCACACCAGTAAGGCGGTATCCGGTTCATCAACCAGCGGCATCCGCACATAGACCGAGGGATCGGTTGCTTCATCGTAACCCAGCGACACCTCATGGTCGGAAAGCGGCGTACCACACCGCGGGCAGTACGGGACAACTTTGAAACCCTGATACAACAATCCTTTGTCCCAGAAATTCTTCAAGATCCACCAAACCGACTCGATGTAATCGTTGGTATAGGTTATATAAGCCGTATCCAAATCCACCCAATAAGCGATCCGGTCGGTCAACTTTTCCCATTCCTGAATGTAGGAAAAGGCCGATTCACGGCAAAGTTCATTGAACCGGGCAATTCCAAAATCCTCAATTTGTTGTTTATTGGTAAAACCGAGTTTTTTCTCAACCTCGATCTCAACCGGCAATCCGTGGGTATCCCAACCACCGCGCCGGATGACATGATAACCCTGCATGGTCTTGTAGCGGGGAAATACGTCCTTGAAGGCGCGTGCCAGCACATGATGCACACCCGGTTTACCATTTGCTGTGGGAGGACCTTCATAAAAAACGTATTCCGGGCCACCTTCCCGCTGCTCCATAGTTTTCTGGAATATTTGATGCTTTTTCCAGAATCGGAGCACACCCTCTTCCATTAACACAATATTGAGTTTTGGAGAAACCGGTCGAAACATGTTCACTCCTTTAATTACTTGAATTTAAGACATAAACCCTCTGCCCACACAGGGACGAGAGGGTTTTCTCGCGGTACCACCCTGTTTCCTGCTGATCCAGCAGGCACTCAGCCGAATACGCCTTTTTCAGGAAATATTCGCGCCTTATCTAACGGCTGGCGAAACCGGCGCCCCTACTGACAGGCAACCCTGCGTTCAGTTTGCAGCTCCGGAAGGATTTTCGATTTGTCGCTTTGCGCCCGGCTCACACCCACCCGGACTCGCTGTGGCTGCGTTCAAACCTACTCGTTTCCATCATCGCTTTTATAAAGATGCCGAAATTATGCCACGAATTTAACCGAATGACAAGTGCAAAACCAATCAAATGTTAAGGAGCCCGGTACCGGTAAAGTCTGAATTCCAGAATATCAGTTACGGGTTCAAGGCGTCCATCGAACAGGGAATAATACGGAGCTGAGTCTTCAATCATTCCCGGATTTCCAAACACATAATCCAGGCGCAGTTGATCCAGGAATTCCCTTCCTCGCCCGTTTTTGAGATGTTGAAAGTAATCATAACTGTTGATCAAGCCATCCAGATTAATGATAGTGCGATCGTGGATAAAATAGGCAGTTGTCCCGCCCCCCGGCATTCCAATTAAACTCCCTGCAGGCGTATGTTTTTCCAGTAATTCAACTTCTAGAAGATAGTAGGATTGAGCAGTATTCCGCTGCAACACATACGAATTAAGTAATCTCAAATTGCCCCAAACAAATATCACCATCATACTTAAACCGGCAAAGGCGACGAGCCATTTTTCTTTTCGTTTTATAAAAGAAAATAGGGAAAACCAGCCATCCAGTGAAAAAGCAAATAATAATACCCCGACAAGGGACTCATTCACCCAATACCACGGGCGCAGATTCACATAATAGCTCCCCGTGTAATACATAATTTGCAGCAGGCAAGCAGACAAAACCGGGGTTATCACTAATATTCGAGGATCAAAATTGGATTTTTTGATTTTCCAAATCAAACCAATCAACACCAATACCAGCCAGCCAACCACCAGACTCGCTCTTAACCATGCACTCTCAACCACTCCCCCCATTCCACCTGACAAAGCGTCGCTTATTATTGAAGCCGGCAGAAAGAGCAACCACCACGGGCTTTGACCAATATTCTCAAAAAAACCAAATAAGGCAGGAATGCTATTGACAGGTTGACCATAAACGATATCCAAAATCGTACCCCACCAATGCTTAACCTGACCGCTGACAGGAGTCGGCGTTCCAAACCAAACCAGATTAAGCAGCAGATAAGCGCTCAAACCGATCACAATCGGTAAAGCATACCCTACCCCCCGCCAGACCCACTTGCGAAAATTTTGAAAAAACTCCCGCAGCGGTGAGATTTCCTGATCTTCAATTTTCCCCACCAGCCCAATCGCCAGTCGCCGCGCAGGTAAAAATAGAAGCATACTGTATAAGATATCCAATAAACCCACCATGCGAGGATAGCTTCCGATGACCCCGCTGACATTGAGCATCAGCAACAATATCGCTACAATGGCTGCCGAACTCAGGCTGACAAGGCAAACCCTCGAGAACTCCTTCCGAAGTCCCCTCCACATCGGATCAAACAATCCCATGCTATAAGCCAGAATGATCTTAAGCGGCACACCCAGTCCAATCATCGCATATAGGGTATGTTGAAAATCATTCAGCAAGCGAGGAAAACCAATCCGAGAAAAAAAGGCCAGATAAATTGCAATGAGACCCACAGTAAGATAAAACAGCCAGAAAATGAATCTTCGCTTTTCGCGAAACACGACCACCAAACCGACGGTTAATACCAAAAACACATTATCCAGCCGGGTAAACAAAACCAGGAGTGCAGTCATCCCCAAAAGCAGGCGATCACGCCACGACTCTTGAGCGATTGGCTTCTCTAAAAGGCGGCCAGTCAGGAAAATCAATACCCCTACACACAGTCCATTAAGTGCCGATTCCATCCCCAGTTGAGTGATAGAGCGATGAAGTGGAGGGAAAAAAAACCAGAAAACTGCCGCCAGCATTGCAAGAAACGGATGAACAGTCTTTGAAAGAAAGCGGTACAGAATAATACCGCTTGTCAGAGAAATCAACACCGACAAGCCAACGACCAGACGCAAAGGCACAAAAAGGTCAAGGCGTGCCAACGAGAAAACCGGAATCAAAACAAGCATCCACAAGGGATGATAGCCGTTCGAAGGATGGATGCCGTCAAGGGTAGATCCCCTCCCTTCACTGATGTTGCGCGCCACCTGAAAGTAATAAAAAGCATCATCGGTGGTGAACCATCTTTCCAACAGTAAATCCATTGGAGCAAAAATCACCGTTAAGTGAACGGCGATCACCAATAACGCAAATGCCACCTCAAACCATCTTAGTTTCATTACACCCAAAACGGAGCAGACTACTCAATTACCCCGTAAAACAAAGGTAAGGGCTGAACCGAGGTGGTGCTCCAGCTGTGCGCCGCCAGTAATCGTTGTTTGGCCTGTGCCAGTTTGGAGCGGTCATTGGCATGGATGGTAAAAAGCAGATCCCCCTTACGCACAAAATCCCCAACTTTATGATGGATAACCACACCCACAGCGTGATCAATCGGATCTCCTTTTTTGGTCCTGCCGGCCCCCAAATCTACCGAGGTTTCACCCACTTCCCGGGCGTTAATAGCGGATAAATACCCCTGCTGGCTGGCATAAACCTTTTCAATGAAATCTGCCTTCGGTAGCAATTCGGGTTGATCCACCATGCGAACATCCCCCCCTTGGGCCTGCACCAGTGTGCGGAATTGCTGCCATGCCCGCCCTTCCCGTAAGGCTTCTTCCGCAAGATCGCGCCCTTCGCGCAAATCTTGAACCTTTCCACCAATCACCAGCATGTGGCTGGCAATTTCCATACAATGTTCGTAGAAATCTTCCGGCCCGTTGCCATGCAGGGTATCTATTGCCTCGCGTAATTCCAGTGCATTTCCCACGGCGTACCCCAACGGCTGATTCATGTCCGATAAAACCGCCACCGCTTTGCGCCCGGAAAGACGGGCAATCGCCACCATTAATTCCGCCAGCTGACGGGCATCCTCCAGAGTTTCCATGAAAGCACCCGCCCCAACTTTCACATCCAGAACAATTGCCTGCGCCCCGGCAGCAATTTTTTTACTCATAATTGAAGATGCGATCAAAGGAATGGACGGAACCGTACCAGTAACATCCCTTAAGGCGTATAATTTACCGTCCGCCGGGGCTAAATCCCCCGTCTGACCGGTCAGTACCAATCCATAAGTTCGCAGATGATGGATGAACTCCTCTTTGCTCAAATCGGTGCGAAAGCCACGGATTGATTCAATCTTGTCCAGTGTGCCGCCGCTGAAACCAAGTCCGCGTCCGGACATTTTACCAACCGGTAACCCACAAGCAGCCACCACGGGTTCAACCACCAGCGTAGTTTTATCCCCAACACCACCGGTTGAGTGTTTATCCACCGCAATCGGAACAACACCGGTTAAATCCAAAACCTCCCCAGAATAAGCCATTGCCAGAGTCAAATCCGTAGTTTCCTGTTCGGTCATACCGTTCAGCATCACCGCCATAGCCCAGGCCGCTACCTGATAATCCGGTATTTCTCCCCGTGTAAATCCCTGCACAAAAAACTCAATTTCTTCACGGCTCAGCACTTTTCGGTCGCGTTTCTTTATGATGATATCCACTGCTTTCATGAGTTTTCCTCCGTCAGAAAAAGCGAATTTTGGGCCGTTCCAGACGACGATCTTTCCAGGTAGAGGTGCCGCTTATAGTCAGATAGAAAGAGCGAACCGCAATCAAAGTGTTGAAAAGCACCGTCAGGGGATAAAAAATGGATAGATAAACCGGAAATTTCAGACGGGCATAAACCAAAGCCCAAATCATCAGAGAGAGACCCACCGCCACACCAGCTTTTTGCATTGGAAAGTAATTAGCTTTCAAACCAAACAGGTTAAGAAATAGAACGACCAGCGGTTCCCAGAAAACCATCATCAACCACGAAAACACAAAACCATATGTTAAGAGATTATACCGAAAAGCCGCAAAATAATTCTTACTAAAACCTTCAATGACCTGAGTTAGAGAACGATACATCCGGCATTTCACCTGCGTCGTCCCATCCGCCAGCCACCAGCGGAAACCCCGTTTCACTGTCAGGCGTCCCAGAGCCAGATCATCCACTGCATCGTTCCGCACCGCCGCATGGCCGCCGATTTCAAAATAAACCTGCCTGTCAAACAGCATAAACTGGCCAATTGTAAAGGTCAACCAGTCAAGCTGCACCTTTCTGGCAATGCCCAGGGGTAAAACCGTGTAAACCGCCCACAAGAAAAAGGGTTGAATCAGCCGTTCTCCACAACTTTTTACAATTTCCTTCGGAACAACGCTAAGCAATTGGACGTGTTCGTGAAAAAAAGTATTTACCGCATGCGTAATGGCTTTTGGATGAAGCACCGTATCTGCATCTAAAAAGAGCAACAATTCACCGCTGCTTTGTTCGGCTAACTGATGACACGCCCAGTGCTTTCCCAACCAGCCGGGCGGGAGAGGTTTCCCTTCCACCAAAACCAACCGCCGATCCTGCTGAACGTAACGACGGGCAATTTCAGCTGTTCGATCGGTAGATTGATCATCCAGAACCCGGATTTCCAAGTTGGGATAATCCTGTCTCAATACCGACTCCAGACACGCCCCAATATTTCCCTCTTCGTTTCGGGCTGGTATGAGGACGGACACGAGCGGTTTGTGAGCAGCTGGCGGATAGCGGTCAATTCGCCGAAACCAAAAAAGATTGAAGACCGAAATGGTCAAAATGACCCCAAGGTAGCCCAGCAAGCCATCCGCATGGGTAGAAACGATGAACTGCCAGATGGTCACATTATCTCCAAAAAGAAAACAGGCTTTTCAAGTTCGCCATTGAAAATGCCTGTTTCTGACGATGATTCATGAATGGTGTTTCTTGAGAAAGATTGTGACCTTTCGGTTTGGTTCCTCACCCACGCTTTCGGTGGTTACTTCCGGATGATCGCGTAGTTCAAGGTGGATCACTCGTCGTTCATTAGCCGGCATGGGTTCAAGGGTGATTTTTCTTCCGGTGTGCACAACCTGTTCGGCACTGCGGCGTGCCAGCACCCGTAATTGACGTTCCCGTCGGGCGCGGTAGCCCTGCACATCAATAATCAACGGCACCCAATGGCCAACTTCTTTGCTTAGAATCAGACTGGTAATGTACTGCAAGGCATTCAAAGTCTCCGACCGCCGACCGATGAGAATACTCAAATCCTCGCCCTGCACCTCCACCATCACCGTCGGTTGATCGTTTTCATCCTGTGGGGGAAGCATGCTCGCCTTTAAACGAGCTTTCAGGTGCATTTTTTGCAACAACTCCCCCGTAATTTGCTCGGCAGTGGCTAACACAAATTTCTCATCCCTGTCTAAAGTTCCTTCGGTGGGCTGAGTCGGGTTTGTTGAGGGAGCGGGTTTCCTTTCGATCTTGGCCGGTCGTTTCTTTTCGTTTTCCAGCGGAGCAGTTTGAACGCTCTCTTTTTCTTTGATCCACAACCGGATACGCGCCTGACGGCTGCCCAAACCAAGGAAACCACGGCTACCGGCATCCAAAACTTCAACCTCGACCTCTTCTTCGCGCAGGCCAAGTTGATTCAATCCTTTAGCAATTGCTTCTTCGACAGTTGGAGCAATGATTTCAAGGGTGGTTTTCTCGTGACTCATAGCCTCCTCAAATCTTCCCTTTTCAAATTCAATCAGGGCAATCCCGTACTATTTCGAATAGGATTTTTTCCCGCCGCTGCCGGCTGGCGCTGGCTGTTTGTTCAAAAATGGGAACACGTTTCCCCAATTGACTTTACCTAACATTGCGTATTGCAGGATACCGATCAGGTTTGAGGCCACAAAGTACAAAGCCAGACCCGAAGCCAGCGTGTAGGCCAGATATCCCATAAAGACTGGCATATACAGGTTCATCATATTGGACATCGCCGCTGTTTGATCTTTGGGATTGGCGGAAGGGGTAGCAATCAACTTCCCCTGCACATAAGTGGTGATGACAACCACAACCACCAGTACCGGAATGCCAAAACCCAACCCCGGAATAAACAACCGTTCAGGTTGACCCAGATCCATCCACAAGAAACGCGAATTGAGCGGGATCAGCGATTCAACCTGCAAAAGGCCGGGATAAATATGGCGGATCAACCGCAGCAAATCCAATGGCGTACTGGCCAGTGCAGAAATGATTGCCTGATACAAGCCGAATATGATCGGCAACTGAATCAGGGTTGGCAGACAAGAAGCAAATGGATTGATTCCTAACTCTTTGTAGAGTGCCATTTGTTCCTGCGCCAGTTTTTCGCGGTCACCCTTGTATTTCTCTTGAATTTTGATCCATTTTTCGTTCTTTTGAAGTTCCTGCATCGCCTGCGCCCCTTTGATTTGCTTAACCATCAAAGGATGGGTAATTAACCGAATCAGCAGGGTGAACAGGATGATGGCAATCCCAAAATTCTGGCCCACGATGTTATAGATGAACAGCAGGGTGTTGATAAACGGGGTAATGATTAAAGCGTCCCACATGACTTTTACCTCTCTTATTTAGGTGGAACAAACGTCCAAAGGTCTTGCCCATCCAGCGAGACCATTTTCAAAAACTCTTTCCCGCCGGCAATGCCTACTGCCAAACGGTCGCCGATAACTACCGGCCCGGTATATAACTTTCCTTCAAAGGTGCGGCTCCACAATCGTTCACCCTCCAGCGTCATAGCAATCAGACTGCCATCCTCGGTCGGAAAAATCACCCGGCTGTCCAGCACGGTTGCCTTGCCGGTCACCGGCTGATCCACTTTTTGAGTCCAGATTTCAGATCCATCCTTCGCCGAGATAGCATATACTGTTCCCTGCAAATCTCCCATGTAAAGCCGGCCATCATGCAAGGCGGGCTGAGTCCACAAACCACCTTCGAATTGGCGCTGCCAGCGGATGGAACCGTCCTGCGTGTTGATAGCCATCAGATTGCGCGCCAAAGTGGTCAGATACAGTGTGCCTTCTTCGGGGTCCAGGGTTGGTGAATAGATCACCGCCCCGCCAACATCCAATGACCAGATCTTTTGTCCAGTTCGGATGTTGATCGCATACACACTGTGATCCATCGAGGCTTGATACACAACCTCACCGTCACTGACCGGCTGCGCCCACAAGGCCCGGCCGGTTTCAAATTTCCACAGTAGCGATCCATTTTTGGAAAGGGCATAGAGAAAATGATCCGCATTCGGTGCGAGAATCACATCCCCCACCACCAGCGGACTGGCAATCCAATCGGCCTGAGCCTGTGTGAAGATCCACTTTTCTACCCCGCTGTTCGGATCGAGACTGTGCAGGACATTCTCATAATCCCCCACCAGCAATTGATCATCAGCCAGCACCGGTGCGGCGAAAAACATCTGTCGCCCTGCTTTCTCGGGAAAACGCCAGATCATGCTGCCATCCGCTGCCCGAATGGCATAAACGTGCTGCATGTAAGCCACATAGACGGCATCGCCGTTCGAGCTGACCCCCGGCCAGCTGGAGCCTGAAAGCGGAGCGCCACAGGATGTTAACAATACAGATCCTAACAGGAACAGTCCGATGAGTAAAATTTTTGCGTTTTTCATAGATTTTTTTCGTGTCAGTTTGATTTCTCGCTCAACTTCAAGGTACGGGATCATATCCACCGGGATTGAAAGGATTGCAACGCAATACCCGCCACACCGCCATAAGCGTACCTTTAATTGCGCCATGCTTGTAGATGGCCTGATAACCGTAGTGGGAGCAGGTCGGATAAAAGCGGCAGGTGTTGGCCGGTAATGCTGGTGAAACCAGTTTTTGATAGAGGCGGATTATACCCAGCAAAACCCAACGCGGCGCCGTTTTGAAGTTGAACGGCAAATCCCGTAGTCTCGGTTCATGAGAATAATCATGCTCGATCATCGAACCTTGTCCCGTTTTCAACAACCACGTGCGCGCGAGTCAGTGATTCCAACACCGATTGAGTCAAGTCTTCAAAATTGGCGGATAAGACCGGTTTGCGCGCAATCAGCACCATATCCCAGCCGGCCTGCAGGCGGGGCAGCAACCCGTCCACCACCGCTCGCAAGCGCCTTTTGGCTCGATTCCGGTCTACGGCGCTGCCCACTGCCTTGCTCGCGGTAATACCGATACGCAATTGACCTTCCTCATTGGGCAGCACACTTAACACAACAAACGGGTGCGTAAATGATTTACCTGATTGCCGCACCCGCTTGAAATCGTTCGACCGTCTTAGCCTGAATTTGCGCTTCACCCATGAACCCGTCCATTGAAGACCAATGAACGGCAGGTCGCGCCCTAGGGGCATTACCTGCGTAGACAGCACCGATTACCAGCGAACCTTTTTAACATGGCTGTTTGCGGTGACTGTCAGACGGTAGCGGCCGCGCAAGCGGCGGCGTTTCAACACCTGCCGTCCGTCAGCCGTTGCCATCCGGGCGCGAAAGCCATGCACGCGAACACGGCGGCGAATTTTTGGTTGGTATGTCCGTTTGGGCATATCGTAATCCTTTCCTCATTGATTTTTAGCCACTGTGTCCTGCGCAAATTGCCAAACCCCTTTATCAAAATGTTTGGCGATTTCCGCAGTGCACAGGTGATTGCGAAGGGTAGAACCAAATTATACCCTATGCTTGGATAGTGGTCAAACAAATTTCACTTTGTACGGCCATTGACCGCCTTACTCGGGGAGAGCATTTTGGCCAATTGCCGGGCACCTTCCGGATCTGCTACGGCTAACACTTCGTCGCCGGGTTCAAAGGTGGTCACACCGCGCGGCACAATCACCTCTCCGTGCCGAATGATCGCCGCAATCACACAATGTTCAGGTAAATTCAGGTCTTTAATGGCAACCCCCAATGCCGCAGCATCCGTAGGGACTTTCTCTTCGACAAGGGAATAATTCCCCCGCCGAAGCTTGATCAGAGTCATCATATCACCCAGCGACATCTCTTCTTCGATGATGGATGCCATAATCTCGGCCTGATTGACCGCCACATCCACATGAAACTTGTGATCAAACAGCCACGCGTTACGAGGATTATTGATGCGGGCAATCGTTCGCGGAACTTTATAACGGCTGCGCGCCATGAAGCAAATCGCCAGATTGACCTCATCTTCGGTTGTACAGGCTGCCAGCACATCGGCTTTTTCTGCTCCGGCTTTTTCCAACACCAGCGGGTCAATCGGGCGTCCCTCAAAAATCACCTCGGTAGGTAATTCTTTGTGCAAACGCGCCAGTACTTCTGGGCGATTATCAATCAATTGAACATAATGATTTTGGGCAACCAGAATCCGCGCCAACTGGGCGCCGGTTCTTCCGCCACCTGCAATAATGACATACATTCTGGCTACTCCCTTCCTTCCATCAACTTTTGGCGTAAGCAGTTACTGCCGTTAAAGGTAGCGCTTACGTGAATGATGTCACCGCCCTTGATCATCAAGCCGGATTGGGGCAGCATTGCCCGCCCAGCCCGTGTAATCGAGATCGGCAGGCATTCTTCATCCGGTAGCAATTCCTCCAACGTTTTACCATCCCATCGTTCAGGGATGACAAATTCGTAGATCTCCACTTCCCCATTTCCGGCTGAAAAGACCGTATGAACGCCCGAATCGTAGAGCATTTCTTCAATCCGCTGCGCCCCCCAACTGGTCGAACTGATCACCTGAAGTTCCAGCTCTTCAAACAACACCCGGCAGCGTGGGTCGTAATTGCGCGCAACCACATTGGGGACATGAAAAACCTCGCGGGCAACCCGTGCTACCACGGCATTGATGGCATCCGAGCTGGTAACGGCCGCCAGAGCATCGGCATTTTCGATACCTGCCCGCACCAACACATCCTGCGAGAGCGCATCCCCTTCATGAAGCCGGCCGGTAAAATCGGGAGGCAAATTATTGAACGAAGCTGGCGATGAATCAATCACCGCCACCGAGTGACCGGCTCGAAACAGCCGATAAGCCAGGGCTGACCCCAGCCGGCCGCAGCCGACCACGATGATCTGCATTCTTTTTTGAGATGATTCTTGATCTGCTTTCATTAATCCACCTGATAAGGAACGCTGGTGATGACAATGTCTTTATGAAAGAGCAATGCCATACGTAAAGTAAGTGCAGTTTGAGTGTGCAGTAAACTGGCCCACCAATGCCGCGGCACAAACTCCGGCACGACAATGGTGATGATTTCATTGGGCTGACGGAGGGCTTCGATTTCATTGATGTATTCCAACAACGGCTCAATGAATAAGCGATAGGGCGATTCAAGAATGACCAACCTGCGGCCGTCTCCCCACGTTTCCCATTTTTGTCGCACCCGGTCGGCTTCCTGCGGATCAAGGGACACATGCACGGCTGTAATGTCATCCGAGAGCGTACGAGCATACCGCAGAGCCGCCAGCGTACCCCGATGAACACCGCCGATAGGGATGATCACCCGGTGGCGGCCAATCTGCGGTAAGCCGCCGTAATTTTCCAGAGAAAGTTTGGCAGCCAGATGACGGTAGTGCCGCTGAATACCGCTAAAAATCACCACCAGTGTGGGAATAATCACAATCACTACCCACGCGCCGTCTACAAACTTGGTTGTGGCGAACACTAACATGATAATCCCAGTACATACTGCGCCAAAGCCGTTAATGAGAAACTTAAGCAACCAATGGGGATCATAGCGTAAAACGCTCGAACGCTCTTTAACCTCCTCGCCTTCTTTTAACTTGCTAATTTTCCACCAACGGTGCGCCATACCGGTTTGCGAGAGCGTGAAAGACAGGAAAACACCGACTGCATAAAGTGGAATCAGACGCGTTACACTGGCTTGGAAGAGGATAATCAATAACGAAGAAACGAGTGCCAGAAGTATGATCCCCCGCGAATACACCAAACGACTTCCTCGATATGTCAATTGGCGGGGTAACAATCCATCCGAAGCCGCAATTGCACTTAGTCGAGGAAAATCGGCAAATGCCGTATTGGCAGCCATAATGAGTATGACAGTAGTTGCCAATATTACACCGCTGTAAAAAATTCCCCTTCCATCAAATGCGGTTCGGGCTAATTGAGAAATAACAGTTTCAATCTCGGAAGGTACTGCCCTGATATGACCGGCAAGGAAGGAAATACCGAGCATTAGCGAACCCAAAATGATGGACATAATGATCAGGGTAGTGCCAGCATTCTTTGAACGAGGTTCCTTAAATGCAGGTATCCCATTTGATATGGCTTCAATCCCGGTTAAGGCCGCTGTTCCGCTGGAAAATGCTCTTAAAATCAAGAAAATCCCCACTCCCATGGTTCCGTGAAACACCTCTAAAGGAGGAGGATTTTCCACCAATCCAAGAGTTCCACCAAAGTATCGAAACAACCCCACAAGAACGGTCAAATACATCATGACCACGAAGAAATAAGTTGGAATTGCAAAGGCTCGACCGGATTCTTTCACTCCCCTCAAATTCATCACCATAATAAATACAATAAAACTGACTGCTACCCAAACCCGATATGGGAATAACTCTGGGATCGCTGAAACAATTTGTGCCACGCCAGACGAAATTGAGACTGAGACTGTCAGAATATAATCTGTCAGCAAGGCAGAAGCTGCGATTTTTGAAGGTAAAACTCCTAAATTGTCCCGCGAAACGGTGTATGCACCACCCCCATTCGGATACGCATGGACAGTTTGTTCGTAGGAAAGAGTTACAATCGTCAATAAAATAACAATACCAACCGATAAGGGAAATACGTAATCGTATGCTCGCTCACCCAACACCATCAGGATGACCAGCATTTCCTGCGTGGCATAAGCCGTCGAGGAAAGCGCATCCGATGCAAAAACAGCCAGCCCAATCAACACCCCAATCGTTTGGTGAGGGGCATCTGCGGTTGGTAAAGGTCTGCCAATCAGCCACGTGCGCCAGCTTTTCTTGGGTTTGGCCTCGGTTTCACGGCGAAGTACAGTCGTACCGGTTTGATCTTCGATATTCATTTATTCTCAGTAACGCCTTTATTTCCAGACGCAAGAACTCTTATCAACAAAGCCTGTGATTATAATAGCAAATCTTGGCGTGGTCAATTATAATTTTAGTCAAGGAAATTGGATGATTTATTTCCTTCCTGCCGGTTGAGAAAACAAAATGCTATCGGATACGAACCCCAAACTCCCCCTCAGCACGCTTGTCCCGATACTTTTTCCTATCGCAGCGGTAGTAGTGGGATTGGTTCTGCCGTTCTTAGTTACGGCGGTATTTATTCTTTCGGGGGGATTCACCCTTACACTCTCTTCCTTTTTTCAGGCTCAATTCAATGAACCGATATTATGGTTGGTAGACCTTTTTTCGGCTTTCATCGTTCTGCTGAACTCAGTCAACGCTTTCCAGCACTTCAGAACAATCCGCCAAAACCTGCGCCTGAAAGATGAACTGGTCCAGCGCACCGCTGAACTTTACGCAGTCAAAGAAATTTCCCAGCGTGAAATACTGGAAAGGCATCAGGCCGAAGCCAATATCATCCGGGCAAAAAAGGAGTGGGAAGCAACCTTCGATGCGATCTCAGACCTGATTTTACTGACCGATGCGAGCGGGAAAATCATACGCTGCAATCAGGCAACCATCCAAACCCTTAAAACCTCCTACGCCGACTTGATTGGTAAAAATATCGAAGAGGTGTTCCCTGGTGTCATTGAACCGGTGCAGAAAAAAGCCCTGACCAAAACTCAGGTCATCCCCATGCCGTCTTTATACGGCTGGTTTGAAGTAACCGGTTTTCCCTTCCAGGATGGTGAAAACCAGCAAGGGATCATCTACATCTTCCACGACATCGCTCAACGCAAAAAAGCCGAGGCTGAAATTCAACGCCAGAAACAATACTTTGAAAGCATCTTCCAGAATAGCCCGGTTGCGATTGTCACCCTTGACCTGAACGGTCATATCGTAGCCTGCAATCCCGCTTTCGAACGGCTTTTTGGGTACACTCAGGCAGAAGTGCTGGGTGGAAAACTGGATGAAATCATCACCTCCAAAGAATTCCGAGATGGCGCATTTGAATTTAGCCGCCGGGTTCGTCAGGGTGAGCTGATTCACAGCGTCAGTAAGCGCCAGACCCGGCGTGGTGAATTGATTGATGTGGAGATCTTCGGTGTTCCGGTCATTGTCAACGGGCAGGAAGTGGGCATTCTCAATTTGTATCACAACATCACCGAACTGGTGCGCGCCCGCCAGAAAGCCGAAGAAGCCGATTTGGCCAAGAGTGAATTTCTGGCCAACATGAGTCATGAGATCCGTACACCACTCAACGGCCTGATCGGTATGCTTAACCTGACGCTGGATACGCCCCTCAACGCCGAACAAAGCGAATATCTCACCGCCGCGCTGGAAAGTGCCGAGTCGCTCCTCAACTTGATTAGCGACATTCTGGATTTGTCAAAAATTGAAGCCGGCAAAATGGAACTGGAAACCACCGACTTCAATTTACGCACCATTGTTGAAAATGTGGCCGTCAACTTTTCACAGCGGGCGGCTGCCAAAGGGCTGGAACTGGTCTGTCAGATTGATCCGCAAACGCCTGTCTTGCTGCGCGGCGATCCCAACCGCTTGCGGCAGGTATTGAATAATCTGGTCGGCAATGCGGTTAAATTCACCGAGCAGGGAGAAATTGTCATCAGCGTTCAGCCGATTGCCCAAACCAACACGCAGGCCACCATCAGTTTCTCGGTACGCGATACCGGTATCGGCATACCCCTCGACCGCCAGGCGCGCATTTTTGAGCGCTTTACGCAGGCGGATATGTCCACTACCCGCAAATACGGCGGATCCGGATTGGGTTTGGCCATTTCTACCCAGTTGGTGGAGCTGATGGGTGGAAAAATCTCGCTGATCAGTGAACCGGGGGTTGGTAGCACTTTTACTTTCAACGCCGTCTTTTCGCGTCAGGAAACTCCGGAATCCCAGCCGCACGAGTTAATTTCCCTTTCTCACCGAAAACACATTTTGATTGCCGATCCTAATGCATCCAGTCGTCAATCCTTGCGGATGGAACTGGAAAAAGTTGGCTTTGCGGTCACGGAATGCGCGGATCGTGAAACCTTTGTTCAGGTACTCCAATTCGCCAGCGAAAATCGGGCTCCAGTGCAACTGGCAATGGTTGAATACCGGATTCTATTGGATAACGGTCAACCCCGTCTGCCGGATAACATCAAACCATTGGTAAACAACGATCTCAAAGTCATCGTCCTGACCACCCTTGGAACTCATATCACCAAAGAAGATTGCCAGAAAGTCGGCTGCATAGCCACGTTGATTAAACCGGTGCGTCAACAGGCGCTCTACAATGCTTTAAAGTCCGCTCTTGCCAGCCCGGAGCCGGCCAGAGTTGCCGAAAAACCGGCCACCGAAAACCGCCTGACCGCCTCTGGACTGCGTACTTCCCTCTCGCGCCACATACTCCTGGTCGAAGATAATCCAGTCAATCGAAAAGTGGTTGTGAATTTGCTCACCAAATTTGGGCATACCGTTGAAGAAGCCGAAAATGGACGGGTTGCTGTTGAAAAAACCTCCCAAAGAAATTACGACTTAATTTTGATGGACGTCCAGATGCCGGAAATGGATGGCTATGAAGCCACATTGCGAATTCGTTCCAGAGAGGGAACCTCGCATCACACCCCCATCATTGCCATGACGGCGCGGGCACTGGCCGGTGATGTGGAACGCTGCCTCGCCAGCGGGATGGATGCTTACCTTTCCAAACCGATAAAACCGCGTGAATTGTTCAATGCCATCGAGCATTGGGGACACAAGCAGGCTGAAGGCGAACCAAAACAATCGGACGTGGATGAAACCTCAACCACATTGATCAAGGAAGACCTCTCCTTGGAATTTGAACAGTATTTTCAATCCCTTGAAACCGACCCAAACGGCTTTTTACCCCAATCAGCACCCCCCTCCACTGAAGAGCAGATTTCTCCACTGGGCGAGGATCTGATCGGGGAAGAAGACGAATTCCTCAGCCGTGCTTTCCGGAAAAACACCCAATCACTTGGTGATGCCCATTACGTCGAAAAAATCCTCCCGCGCTTCGGTGATGACCTGGAGTTCTTTCTGGCCACCTTTGAAGAGTTCATCCAGCAGTGCGAAACCAAATTGGTCGAACTGAAAGAAGCCGTTCGCTCCCAAAATGTTGCGAGTGTCAAACTCCATGCCCACAACCTTAAAGGGGTGGCAGCCAACTTTGAAGCCGTCAAACTGACCCGCCTGGCTCACCAGCTGGATTTACAGGCAGCCAACGGAGACTTGAATGGGGCGGATGATTTAATTGCTGAAATGGAAAGTCAGATCCCCTTGCTGAAGAAAGCCCTGCTGGAAATGAAAGCGCAGCAACACCCGGCAGAAAACAACCTCAAAGGATAGATTCATGGCCACTGTACTGCTGATTGATGACGAAATCATCTTCCACCGCATGATTGAACATGCCCTGCGTCCGCTGGGACACATGGTATATACCGAGCTGACCGGCACACAGGGATTGGAAGCCGCCAATATCCTAAAACCGGATGTCATCATCACCGACCTTAACTTACCGGACATTTCCGGCTACGAGGTCACCCGCCGATTACGCCGCGACCCTGCTTTTGCCCACACCCCCATCATGGTGCTGACAAGTCAGGCGGGCTTACAGGATAAACTTGCCTCGTTTGAATCCGGAGCCGATGATCACATTACCAAACCTTTTGAGCCGGAAGAATTGGTAGCCCGCATGACCGTCCTTCTCCGCCGCATGGAGGTGATCCGCCATGCCTTGCCCAGCGGTGAAGGGGCTGTTCCGACCAAAATGGCAAAGATGATTGCCGTGCATTCCTTACGCGGTGGAATTGGCACGTCCACCCTCGCCGTCAATCTGGCAATTGCACTTCGTTCCCTGTGGAACACCCCCACTCTGTTGATTGATCTGGTATTGATGGCCGGACAGGTTGCCCTTTTGTTGAACATGCCCCTCAAACGCACTTGGGCCGATCTTGCCGGGATTGACCCCTTGGAAATGGACACCGAAGCCCTCCATTCGATTATTGAAAACCACAAAAGCGGATTGAGCTTCATCGCTGCCCCCACCTTTCCTACCGAAGCGGAGATGCTTTCCGACGAAACTCTGAACGTCTCCCTCAAGCTTCTCCGCCCCCATTATGACTACCTCATTGCCGATTTACCCCATGATTTCAGCGAAGTGGCGCTTATCGCCCTGGACATGGCTGATGTTATCCTGCTCGTACTGGCTCCCGAACTTTCCTCGTTGCGAGCTGCAGCGGCAGCGCTGGACACCTATACCAAATTAAATTATCCCCCCGAAAAAATCAAACTGGTTTTGAACAATGTATTTCCCAAACACGGTTTACCGCGCGATCGAATTGAACAAGCACTCAAAAAACCTGTTACACTCAGCCTCCCCTATTCACCGGACATACTGGTACAATCCATTAACCTTGGCAAACCCATTTTGTATCATTCGCCGGATGAACCCATCTCCGTTCTCTTAGAAGACTTTGCCTTTTTTATGAGCACAGAGGAACACAAAAAAATCCGGCCGGAGAAGCCAACTCAAGCCTGGAAGCGGGTCTATGACCGCTTCATGGAAGCCCGCAAGGCCAAAGAAAAACAGTCTCAACGATAATTTTCGCAAGGAGAATTGCCATGACCCATGTGTTTAAGAAACCAACCCGCGTCGCCATTGTCGGTGCGGGCAATGTCGGAGCTACTTTTGCCTATTCCCTCTTAATCAGCGGATTGGCCAGCGAAATTGTGCTGATTGATGCCAATCACGCCAAAGCCGAAGGTGAGGCAATGGACTTGAATCACGCTATGCCTCTCGGCAGACCAGCCCGCATCTGGGCCGGCAGATACGAAGATACGGCAGGGGCAGTGATCACCGTCATCACAGCCGGATCGGCTCAACGACCCGGTGAAACCCGCCTGGACCTGGTTCAGCGCAATACCGAAATCTTCAAGCAAATCATCCCCAAAATTGTGGAAAACAACCCCAATGGAATTTTGCTGATCGCCACCAATCCGGTTGACATCCTGACCTACGTTGCCTTCAAGATTTCCGGCTTCAGACGCAATCATGTCATCGGTTCGGGAACGGTGCTGGATACGGCTCGCTTCCGTTACCTGCTCTCTCAACACTTTGACGTTGACCCGCGCAGTGTACATGCCCACATCATTGGCGAGCATGGAGATAGCGAAGTACCGGTCTGGTCTCTTGCCAACATCGCCGGTATGCGCCTGCCGCAGTATTGTGCTGTCAACGAGTTGGGCTGCGCGGATGAAACCCTCAATACCATCTTTGAGCAAACCCGCGATGCTGCCTATCACATCATCGAGCGCAAAGGGGCTACCTACTACGGCATTGCCAGTGGCCTGGTGCGAATTTGCGAGGCGATCATTCGCGATCAAGGCACCGTCCTGTCCGTTTCCAGTTACATTGACGAACCCTACTACGGCATTGAGGATGTTTGCCTGAGTCTGCCCACCATTGTAGACCTGGACGGTGTGGAACGCATCATCCGCCTTGACCTGAATGAGGAAGAAGTCATCGGTCTGCAGAAATCAGCCAACCTGCTGAAAAATATCATTTCTCAATTGAAGATTTAAGGCGATTCAATCACGCCAATCCAGACCTCAAAGGGCTGCAAGGAAAGAAAACCAGCCTGCGCCGATTGTCCTTCCCTGCGGTGTGTTGAAAAAACACACCGCAAATTTTTAATCCAGTGGGGCAAAACGGTTCTGGCACGGCGGGCTTTCATGTTCAAAGCCACCACACAGCTTTGATTTTCTGTCCGTCTTAGAAAAGTGAACACATTGCGGTTATTTTCGTCCAGCGGTTGATAATCGCCCTCAGTCAATGCGGGCGTGTTTTTACGCAAATGCAACAACCTCCGGTAGTAATTCAGCAAGGAGTCGGGGGCATCTTTCTGCTCCTCAACATTGACCCCCTCGGCATAATTCGGATGAACCGGCAGCCACGGATTCACCTCTGCCGGACAAAAACCGGCGTTTGGCTGATTAGCCCATTGCAGCGGGGTGCGGCACTTATCCCGTCCATATTCAATCGCGTGCAATTCGGCTTCCTGAGGAGAGCTACCCAGCAATTCAATTTCCAGGCGGTAAGCATGTAAACTCAACGGATCCCGGAAATCTTCCCGCTTCAGGTCAAGGTGGTTGACCATGCCGATTTCTTCACCATTGTACAAAAAAGGGGTACCCTTCAAAGTCAGCAGCAAGGCCAGATTAACCCGTGCAATCTGCTGATCATGTTTTCCATCCCCAAATTGACTCATCATTCGTCCGGCATCATGGTTATTCAAGGTATTGCACGGCCAGGCGTCCGGCGGCATTTGCGAAAATCTCTCCCTCTGGTTATTGCGCACCCAACGCGGCGTGATATGGTCTGTACGCATCAAAGGAAAATTGAAATTCAAGTGGAGCTCATCTTCTCCGCTCCCATAAAAACGAACATCCTCCGTCTCGCCGATCAAAACTTTTTCCGGGTATTCATTTACCACCTGGCGGAGTTCTCTCATCAGGTCGTGCACTTGGGGCATGTCCACCTGATGCCGGAACAGGCGCAGCCAGCGGCGGTTTGCCCGGCGTTCCTCGTCCTTTGTCTTAGCGAGCCGTGCATCCCGGTAAATCGCATCCAGATGATCGCCGGTAGCATGATCGGGGTACCCTTCCCGTTCGAAGATCGTGCCAACAGCATCCAGGCGAAAACCATCCACGCCAAGGTTCAGCCAGTAACGTACCACCTCAAACATGGCTTGTTTGACTTCGGAATTTCTCCAATTCAGGTCAGGTTGTTGGGCAAAGAAGAAATGGTAATAGTATTCGCCGGTTTGCGGGTCAAACGTCCACGCCGGCCCCCCAAAAGTGGAGAACCAGTCATTCGGAGGACCGCCATTGCGGGGCGACTTCCAGATATACCAGTCTCGTTTGGGGTTGTCCCGACTGGAACGGGATTCCAAAAACCACGGGTGCTGATCAGAGGTGTGGTTCAAAACCAGATCCAGCACCAACCGCATATCGCGACGATGCAATTCCTCCATAAATTGGAAAAATTGCTCCATTGTGCCATATTCAGGAGCAATCCCATAATAATCACTGACATCATAGCCCCAGTCCACCTGAGGGGAGGCAAAATGCGGTGAAAGCCAGACAGCATCCACTCCCAGCCATTTGAGATAATTCACTTTCTCGATCATCCCCTCAAAATCACCGATTCCATCCGCGTTGCCATCCGCAAAACTGCGCGGGTAGATCTGATAAAAAACAGCCGTTTGCCACCATTTCTTCGGGCTCATAGATTCAGTTACTCACTCCTCTTCAATATGCTTGCGACCGAATGGATTGAAAATCAAAATTCCATTGACCAAACCTTAACATGATCATCAAAAGACTTTAACCGCTACCCATTAAAATTTAAAAAAAGTAGAAAGATATGGAAATCAACCCTTCCATTCACGTTTCTGAACAAATCGTGCCTATTGTACCCCAAAAATGGCACTATCGGCTGGCCGAATGGATCTCCCGATTGTTTTCACCCCCATTGGTTGCAGCCGTCGCCCTGATGACCATTGCCCTCACGGATTCGAGCCGTGCCGCCATAGGCTGGTCTCTCCTCACGCTATTCCTGATGATTCTCACTCCGGCCGCCTATCTGGTTTATCTTCACAAGCGCGGCCAGATTACCGACCTGGATGTGTACGTCCGACAGCAGCGCATTCGCCCTTATTTACTCAGTATCGCATGCAGTCTGGTAACTTTCGGAATGCTTCATCAGTCTTATGCCCCGGTTTTGCTGCAGGTGATTGCAGCTGCAGCGATTTTTGAAACCAGCGGCCTCTTTCTGGTCAACTTGAAATGGAAAATCTCTGCCCACGCCGCCGCTGCGGCTGGTTTTTCCTCACTGGGCTTTTGGGTTGGGGGTGGTTTGGCTGTTCCCATGTTAATTTTCATCCCGCTGGTGGCATGGTCACGAGTGCACCTCAAACGTCATACCCTCTACCAGACCATCGCCGGCAGTTTGTGGGGGATGATCAGTTTCACGCTGGCTTTCTGGCTGCTGCGGTAGAAATTCGGCTTATTCCCCCACATCCAGGATTTCGCCGTGCATTCCCTCATCGGTCACTTGCACCAGCCTGACCCGGCTGATTTGATTCCAAAGCGGTTGGGGTGAGCAGGCCTCTACGCGGATGTAATGATCCGTTAAGCCGTGCAACCGCCAGCCCTGTCTTCCCACCTCATCACAGGATTCCCACAACACGCCCGCCAGGCTCCCCAGGAACTTCTGACGATAAGTCAGCGATGACTGGCGCAAAACCTCCCGCATTCGCGCATTCCGCTCACGGATTACGCTTCCATGGAGCGTACCCTTCATGCGGGCGGCTGCGGTTCCCTCCCGTTTGGAAAAAGAAAAGACATGCCCACCGGCAAAGTTCATCTGCTGCACAAAGGCCAGGCTCTCCTCAAATTCGCTTTCGCTTTCACCGGGAAAACCGACGATAATATCGGTGGTAATTGCCATTTCCGGGCAGATAGCACGGGCCGATTCAAGCAGGCAGGCAAAGGCTGTGGGCGTGGTCTTGCGAACCATGCGCTTCAAGGTTGCCGCACTACCGGATTGTAGCGGTAAATGCAGATGGCGGCACATTCGCGGGTTCTGCCACAAACGGAAAAACGCCTCGTCCAGATCCCACGGCTCAAGCGATGAAAGCCTGACACGCTCCACATCGGTATCCATCAGGATTGCTTCAATCAGATGACGCAGATGCAGTGGCATGGGAAAATCCTTTCCCCACGACCCCAGATGGACGCCGGAAAGGACGACCTCGCGTGCCCCACCGGACACAGCCGCTCTCACTTCGCCAACGACCTCGTTAATGGATTGGCTGCGTCCTTTTCCCCGAGCCAGACGCGTGATACAGAAGGTGCAAAAATTGTCACATCCATCCTGAACTTTGATAAAAGCCCGTGTACGCTGGTGCAGACCAGGTAAAGGCTGACGGGCAAGCGGTTCGAGATCAAACTCCTCAACCGGCATGCCCAACACGGTTGAAGTCAGGTGATGTTTTTCGGAATTGGGAATCACCCAATCCACATTGGGTAATCGCCGGGCTGCTTCCGGTTCAAGGGTAGCCCAACAGCCGGTTACCGCAATGGAAGCCCCACCGGCTCTGGCAGCCTGGCGGATTTTTTGCCGCGAGTCGGAGGCTGCCGCGCTGGTCACTGTACAGGTATTGATCACCACCAGATCGGCTTCGGCAGCTGAATCAGCAATCAAATGACCGGCCGCCCGAAATTGACGGGCAAGCAATTCAATCTCGCTTTGATTTAAGCGACAGCCAACAGTGTCGAAATAGATGCGCATACCTCTAAGGCTTGATCACATAAAAATTGTCAAAATGAACCTCTACACCCGCTGTTTGATAAGCACCGGCCAGCAGCCCTACATCACCCATACTGAAATCTGCGTCTTCCACCTCAGCGAACTTTTGCTGATTGACAAACAGTGTCAGGCGCGAGCCCACGCAATCGGCGCGTAGCTGATTTCGGGCATATCCCTGCGTGATCATTTTACCAAATTCCAGCCCATTTGGGCTGCTTAATACCTGATAAAGACCATCTTTAACCTTGACAATTCCCCCGTACCCGTCGCTGCTGATCAGAAAGGCATAAAAATTATATTCATCCTGAAAACGACAAATCAGCCCAAAATCGTTATCGGTCGGCCCATTGATGAATTCAGCCTCAACAGCAAGGGTAACATCGGTAAAGTTTTTTCCCGCCAATGACCAGTAATCATAATTAGGCTGATTGATCAGAAAAGCAAGCACGCCATTTTGATAATGAATGACGGCTTCTGGAGAACTCCACTGCCGCCAGCCGCTGGCCGAATCCGAAAAATCATCATATAACAGGATACTGCCCGCATCCTTTGCTGCCAGAGCCGAGGACTCGATCTGCTTGATCAGATTACACCCACTCAGGGAAATGAAAATCCCAATTAAAATCAAACCATTGCGTAAAACCCTTAACATCGGATCAACCTCCTGCGGCTGATGTACGGCAGTCCTCTGCCGTGAGGTAGATGTCTATCCTAAGGTTGAATGGCTTCACCCGGAAAATAACGCTGCAACAATCTTTGGGCAGTCAGAGCAATCCCTTCATCCTGCGATTCGGCAGCCTTTTTGAGGGGTTGAAAAGCCTGACTGGTTCTGCCCATTTCGAGATAGACCTGTCCAAGATGAAGCCAAGCGGGAGCATAGGAATCATCTACTTTCAATGCCTGTTGCAAGAACTGTTCCGCTTCTTTCCATTCACCCAATTGCAGATAAACAAAACCAGCCGTATCCAGTGAGGCGGGGTTGCTGCCGTCCAGATCTAAAGCCCGTTGGGCAGCCGGCAAGGTATAGGCTTGCGGGTCAAAGCCATTCGAGGCAGAAAACATCGCCAGCGACCTCCACAGTTCGGCATTTTCCGGCTCAATTTCCACCGCCCGCCGATATGCGTGGAGCGCCTCGATCAAATCTCCGCTCTGAGCCAGCGCAGCCCCAATTTCGACTTGCCAGCGCCCTTCATCGGGATGTTTTTCTGCCAGCGTTCGTAAATAGCCCAACGCCACCAAAGGCTGATCCTGACGCCGCCAATAGAGCGCCATGGCGGTTTGGACAATATCCGAAACCGGGTTGAGTTCAAACGCCCGTCGCAAAGCCGGGTAGCCGTCCTTTCCCAAATTTTGACGGGCTTCTGCCAGTAAGGCCCATCCTTCGGCATAATCCGGGAATAAACTGACGGCTTCTAAAAATGCCTGCTCGGCAACGTACCAGTAACCCAGCTCCCCTAATCTTTGACCAATGACCAGCCGTTGGTAGGCTGGATCGGGGTTTTCCTGCGCCGTTTCCAAAGCCTCTAACAAGCGGCCGACCTGGCGCGCCAGTGCACCGCGACCGGCGCTCAATGGGGTCAGCCGGCGGATGGCCTCATCCGGGTTTTGAAAAGACTGGAACACCGCCGCCATCCAGACTGCCTCGGAATTTTCGGGCTGGACAAGCGCCCAACGTTGAGCGGCTTGATTTGCCAGATCCCAGCGATTGGCTTTCTCAAAGAGATCAATCAATCGGCGAAAATGATCCGGGGCTAAATCCTCTTTGTCCAGCAGAACAAGCCCGTATTCCACCGCAAGGTGGGGGCGCCCCAATTCAAAAAGAACCTGAGTCAATGAAAACAAACCTTTTTCGGAAATCGCGCCTGATTCCCACGCCCGCTGAAAATCGGCTGCTGCCTGGGGTAAGTTCCCCGCCTCCAGTTCGTGAAAGGCCAGCCGCTCCCACATCTCCACGCGGTCTGGGTAATAATCCAACAATATCCGCAAATTCATGGCAGCCTTCTCGTGGTTATTCAAAACCTCCGCCTGATACAAGTGCGTGATGATTGTCAGTTCCCGAAGAGGACGTGGTGAAAGGGGCAAAATGGCGAGAAAGACCAGCGGCAGAATAATTATCACCGCCAACAAAAACTGGCGTTTCAGGCTTTGAAGATTCGGCTTCACCATCTCAAACCCATTAGACCCTGCAAAAGTTCAAGTCAGGATTATTATCCCCCAGCCCATGCGTTTGTGCAATACACCGGGGGTTCATTCGGAATCGTCAAACAAGGGCGAGAGAAGGGCTCTTCAAACAGGTAAAATTGTGTCTTTCTGGCTTGAAACAGGCTCATTCAAAAAAATTCTAAACCAATCTGACTTGACATCAAAAATAAGGCGTGATACATTTGTCATACATGGTCAAGCGGCTCATGGAGCCAGACCTGAAATTTCTCAAAATGTATGGAGTAAAGCATGTCAGAACGTTTCACCGGGACCGTCAAGTGGTTCAACCCCGCCAAGGGGTACGGCTTTATCGGCCGTGACAATGGAGAAGATGTCTTCGTACATTTCTCCGCAATCGATATGCAGGGCTACAAGCAGTTGAAGGAAGGCCAGAAAGTGGAGTTTTCTATCGAAAAAGGTCCCAAAGGTCTCCAAGCCGCGCAAGTTGTCCCACTGCAATAACCCCAATCCAATTCATCCAATCGTCATACAGAGCCGCTTAAAGCGGCTCTGTTGTTTGTCTCAACGCCCGGCGCCAAATACATAACCAACCACTTTGGCCAATTCCAGCAAAGTTACCTCCCAGCCTTGCCGGCTGAACATCCATGTTGCCGCCTGATACCAGTGTCCCTGTACCGCGTGAATTTGCACCTTGACCGGACTTCCCCGAAATGTATCGTGGAAGATCAGCCGTGTGCGAAAGGTATGGTAAGGATCCGTTACCACCACACAGGAAGGATGCCCCCAGTATTCCATGTATTCCCGCACGCTTTTGGCTTCCTCCACCGTTGAACGGGACACTTCAGGAATGATGCGGATGTGGTCCATCGGGACACCCATCGCCGAGAGATTGTTGCGCACCAGCAGACTGTAGCGAGTGCCAATATCATTAATTGTGTCACCGGTCTCCGTAATCAAAATAATTCGGGAAGGTTCAGCCCTGTAAAGTTTTACGGCCTCCTCCCAGCGCTGGCGATCTCCACCACTCAACAAGACAACCATTCCGGCATCCTTCAAAGAATCCGAAGTGATCAACAACGCTCCCACAGCATACAACACTCCATAGATCACAATCGGGAGCAAAAGCAGCAAACTGAACACCCCCATCCCCCTCATGAAACAGCCTCCACACCCCCTGCTGTGATTTGGGGTTTGAGTGGTTCGAGTCATATCATCCTCTCTGATGTTTCTCCCATGCCATAATCATCCGATGGATGCCTTCCTGTAACAGGCTGCGTGGGCAGCCGAAATTCAACCGGACATGACCCTCGCCACCTCCTCCAAACGCACGTCCATCGTTCAACCCCACCTTTGCCTCTTGGAGGAAAAAAGTAAACGGGTCTTCTCCAATCGTGGTCCGGGTGAAATCCAGCCACGCCAGATAAGTCCCCTCCGGTAAAGGCAAGTGAACCCCCTGCATACATTCCTGCACGGTTTGATATAACCAATCCCGGTTGGAGCGCAGGTACACCATCAACTGATCCAGCCAATCTTCCCCATGCTGATAAGCAGCTCTTGCCGCCGTCATTCCCATCAGATTCACTCCTCCCACTAACCCGCGTCGGGCTTGATGAATTTTTTGCCTCACCTGCGGATCCGGAACGACTGCAAAAGAAAACTCCAGCCCTGGGATATTAAACGTCTTGCTCGGCGCCATCAGCGTGACCGTTTTTTTTGCAATTTCGGCATTCAGTGAAGCAATTGGAATGTGCTGGTTGCCGTCATACACCAGATCACAGTGAATCTCATCCGAGCAAATCATGACGTCCCGCCGCAGGCACTGCTCGGCCATCTGCTCCAATTCAGCGCGTGAAAAAACCCGCCCAACTGGATTATGCGGATTGCATAACAGGAACATGCCGGCATTTTGATCGAGGCAATGTTCAAAGGAATCCCAATCCACCTCATAATGGTGATCCCATCTCACTGCCAGTTTGGACGAAAGCAGCGGAACACTTGCATTTTGCCCGACGCTCAAAAACGGCGGATATACCGGCGTCTGGATGACCACACCGCGCTGTTCGGTACACAGTGCCTGGGTTACGAGATTGAAGGCAACCACCACCCCCGGCAGAAAAATCAAATCTTCTGCCTTGACTTTCCAACCATGTCGTTTTTCCAACCAGGCTAAAATAGCCTCTCTCAATTCCTTTAATTCCGCCGCATATCCAAAAACCCCATGCGAAACCCGCTGATGGAGCGCTTCAATGATGGCGGGGGCAGCCGCAAAATCCATGTCTGCGACCCACATGGGCAGGACATCCTCCGCAAAGTAATGCCATTTGATGCTGTCGGAATTTCGGCGGTCAACCACCTGGTCGAAATCATAAACCTGCATCCGCAAATCCTTCTTGAGGGAATTGGTGTTTTCCTGAAAACGCTGAGGATTATAATGCCCAATCTCGTTCCTGTCGAACAATCCCGAAAAATTTAGCCAGTCAATCTTTACCAAAACATGTCTTTCAAGCCACCTAAATGGAATTTTTTGGACAATTCCTGACTTTCCAAACGTTATTCTAATTGCATGGGTTAACCCGAACAGGAATCCAACAACGCTCAGCCCGAACTGCAACGGTCAAAATCTGATATACTCGCTTGCATAACGACTATGGCAATTCAAAACAAACTGCAATTCACGTACTTAATCCTGACATCCCCGGAATGGAAAGATTACGAGCTGGTGGACAGCGGAAACGGCTGGAAGCTGGAGCGCTTTGGTCAATACCTGCTGGTGAGACCGGAAGCCGAAGCCGTCTGGGCGCCTGCTCTGCCGGAAAACAAATGGGCAGCAGCTCATGCCCGTTTTGTGCCAACACCGGAAGAAAACGGTGGACATTGGCAACACCACAAACCCATCCCGGAACGATGGATCATGCACTATAAGAACCTGTCCTTTTTCATCCAAACGACCGCTTCCCGGCATGTGGGGGTTTTCCCCGAACAGGCCTGTCAATGGGATTGGATCGCTGAACAAATCACTAAAGCTGGCCGCTCAGCCAAGGTTTTGAATCTTTTTGGTTATACCGGACTGGCGAGTCTGGCTGCCGCCCAAAGCGGTGCGCAGGTAACCCACGTGGATGCTTCTCGAAAGGTCATCAACTGGGCGCGAGAAAATCAAACCCTCTCCGGCCTGGAAACTGCTCCCATCCGCTGGATTTTGGATGACGCGATTAAGTTCGTTCAGCGGGAAGGCCGCCGGGGGGTAAAATACGATGGTTTGATTCTGGATCCGCCAAAATTCGGGCGCGGTCCCAAAGGGGAAGTGTGGGAATTTTTCCGTTTATTACCCAATTTACTGGATGCTTGCAAAAAAGTTCTTTCACCAAATCCGCTTTTTGTCGTACTTACGGCTTACGCCGTCAAGGCCTCAGCTTTGACTCTTCACTATGCCCTGCAGGAAATGCTCACACAATCGGATGGTGAGTGGAGTTTTGGTGAAGTGGCTTTGATGGAAAAGAGTGCCGGCAGGTTCCTTTCCATGGCGATTTTTGCCCGCTGGTCACGGTTTAAATCCCCTGAATCCCGAACACAAGAAGGTGGAATTAGAACATGATGAGCTCACAAAATCTTTCAATCATCGGGCCGGGAGTAATGGCAGAAGCCATCATCGCTGGCTTGATTCGTAATCAAGTGCTGCCAGCCCAAAAAATCATTGCAGCCGGGCCGCGTCCAGAGCGAGGCAGCGAACTGGTTGAACGCTACGGCATCCGTTTTACTGCCGATAACGCCGAAGCGGTTAGCGCCGCCGACATTGTCATACTGGCGGTCAAGCCACAAAAATTACGCACCGTGCTGGCTGGGCTGCGGGGAAAAATTGCCCCTCATGCGGTGGTTTTATCCATCATTGCTGGTGCCTCTATTCAAAGCATCAGCAGCGGACTGGAACACCCCGCCGTTATCCGGGCGATGCCAAACACACCGGCTCAAATTGGGCAGGGAATTACGGTTTGGACTTCCTCTCCGGCCGTAACTGAAGCCCAACTAGAGGCAGCTCGGCTGATTTTATCGGCGCTTGGGCAGGAAATCTACGTTGAGGAAGAAAATTATCTGGATATGGCTACTGCTCTTTCCGGCACCGGTCCGGCCTACGTTTTTCTTTTCATGGAAGCGCTGATTGACGCCGGGGTGCATCTGGGTTTTCCCCGCCGGATTGCCGAACAACTGGTCACGCAAACGATTCGTGGTTCGGTGGAGTATTATGCCCTCAAAAAGGATCATCCGGCACATTTACGCAATCAAGTCACCTCGCCGGGTGGGACATCTGCCGCAGCTCTGTATTATCTGGAAAAAGCCGGCTTCAGAACAGCACTCAGCCGGGCAATTTGGGCGGCTTACGAGCGCTCTCAAGAATTGGGACGGGGTAAAAACAGTCAGCCACCGGAAAAAAACTCGGACTAGCCGGTTACGCAACTTTTTTGGGCTGCTGATCGTAGATACCTGTGGAGGAAATCACAATGGACAAATTGCGCAATAGTTGGGAGTTGGTCAAAGCGAGTTTTCGAGTCCTTTCAGCCGATAAAGAACTGGTCGTTTTTCCAATCGTATCGGCTATCGGCACCTTAATTGTCACACTCACTTTTGCACTGCCCCTGTTTTTGAGTGGACTGGTAGACAGCCTGTTTTCCGAAAGGATCCAGGTTGCCGGGTTCGTGGTCATTTTCCTTTTTTACATCGTGCAATATACCGTCATCTTCTTTGCCAACACCGCCCTGGTCGGTGCAGCCATCATCCGTTTGAGAGGCGGTGACCCCACAGTTGCACAGGGTTTTCAAATTGCTTTCAGCCGGATTGTGAACATCATCGGTTACGCCATCATCGCAGCCACGGTAGGTATGCTACTAAGGGCTGTTTCCGAACGCAGCCGCGGTTTGGGCAGAATGGTTATCTCTTTAATTGGCTTTGCATGGAATATCGCCACTTTTCTGGTGGTACCGGTGCTTGCGGTTGAAGGGGTTGGCCCCATTGAGGCTATCAAACGCAGTGTTTCTTTATTGCGCAAAACGTGGGGGGAACAAATAGCCGGAAATGTCGGTATTGGGACGGTTTTCGGGCTGATTTCCTTCGGAATTGTGATTTTTGGGATGATCTTTTCCGGTGTGGCTTTCATCGTCCTGGAATCCGCGCCTCTGGCTATTGCAATCTTTGTTTTGATAGTCATTGCTCTCATCCTGATCGGGTTGATCAATTCCACCTTAAGCGGAATTTATGCCGCTGCTGTTTACCAGTACGCTGAAACCGGCCACACCGGCGGTTTCTTTGATGACAGCATGGTTCAAAGAACCTTTACCTCAAAAGCTACTTCGTTCTAATCGGTTGATAGGCGAAAAAACGGATCTTCCCAAAAGCAGGGAAGATCCGTTTGGATTAAATTCCCAGCCCACGTTGATAAATCAGCATCATCCCAAGGATGAAGGTCAAAATCAAGACCGCCGCATCCAGTTCCAGAAAAGCCAACGCCCGCCGGCGAATGATGGATTGGTTGCCAATTAACGCCATTGTATTCATAATCAACCCCAAAAAGCCCACCAGTACAAATTCCGGCGAAATACTGCCAATAAACCGCCCTTTGGTGAACAGAAAATCCACCAATCCCAGCGCAAACATATTGAACATATTGCTGCCAAACAAATTTCCAATCGCCAGATCGTAGACTTTCATGCGTACAGCCGCAATGGTGGCTACAAGTTCGGGCATGGTGGATACGAACGCCAGCAAAGCCACCCCCACAAAACCCTCACCCAAGCCGGTCAGGTCGGCAATATCGTTGGCTACGCGAACAAGCCAGGGCATCACCAGTACCAGTACCAGCGCCGCGCCACCAAACCATAATAAGGCCGTTTTCAATGGGGGTAATCCTTCGTCGTCCTCATTGCGCTCTTCTTCGCTGATCGTGGTCGAGGTACGCAATAGCCGAACCAGGATCAGATAAGAGGCAATCAACAGCAAACTATCAACCCCCACCCAGCCAATTTTGATATCCAGATTTACATAGACAAAAAAAGTAGCCAGCAAAATCATCAAAATTGCCCCGCCGCCGGTCAAACCATGCCGGCGCACCACTACCCGCAAGGCTCGTTCTCTCCACCCCAAAATGCTGATAAATGCCAGCAAGAGCATATTGTACATGTTGGCGCCAAAGATATTTCCTCCCGAAAGGTCGGGGATGCCTAAACGGATCGAATTGATGGCGGTCAGGAACTCGGGCAGTGAAGTAGCCGAAGCCATCAAGATCACACCGATGAATGCTCTTCCCAAACCAGTGCGGATTGCAATAATGTCGCCGTACTCGGCCAGTTTCACCGCTGCGAGCACCACCAGAGCCGCACTAATAATAAATTCAATCCAAATCATAGGGTCTTTTTCCCTTCTTCCAACGATTTGTGCAGACCCTTTGCACTGCTCAACGGCCAGGACAGGAACACACCGCTATGGGGTTTTTCCAGATTGCCCACAATTTGTTCGGTTTTTTGCAGACACTGCTCGACCAACGCCTCATCCTCAACCGCCGTAAACAGGGTGATATTGCCTTCCTCAAGGATGCTTGAAACCGGCTCTACCAGAAACGTCAAATGCAGTTTCGTGCGTTTGATTTGCCGTCGGTAAAAACCGCTGCTTTCGATGATCGTAACACCCTTAATTCCAATTTCCGACCATCCCTCCAGCAATTCGTCCAAACGGCCGGGGTCATCCAGCACAAACAAGATCATGAACATACAAAACGCTCCTTTTTTGAAAAGACAGAGGGGTTGTTGGATTACCCTGACAGATTTTCAAACCTCTGCTGCGCTGCAAGCATTGCCGAACCTGAGCGCAACCAGCAAAACACCAAACTGCCAGGACGTCAAATCTCTCACCCGTTAAGTAGCAAAAACGGTGGTCTTTCCATTTTACCGGTTTTTCGCTCAAATCCCAATTACCTTGCAGGGCATTTTTACTCTATAATAAATACAGGTGCTTGTCTCAACCAAAATATGAAAGGGAGGGGTATTATGGAAAGCACAGTCCGGCAGATTCTGCAAAACAAGGGTACCCAAGTCTGGTCTGTTTCGCCCGATGCAACCGTCATGGAGGCACTCGAACTGATGGCGGAAAAAGACATTGGGGCAGTTCCGGTCGTCAAAGATGGCAAACTGGTCGGTATTTTTTCGGAGCGGGATTATGCCCGTCAGGCCGTGCGTCAGCGCGAAACGCTCAACCTTTTGCCTGTCTCGACTTTTATGACCACCGATGTGATCACCGTTACCCCGACACAAACCGTAAAAGATTGCATGATTTTGATGACCGCTCGAAGGATCCGCCATTTGCCGGTCATTGAAAATGAAAGTCTGGTTGGGATCATCACGATCGGCGATGTCGTCAAGACGATCATTTCCGATCAAGCTTTATTGCTGGAAGAATTAGAAAAATATATCAGCGGGCGATATATCCGCTAATTGAGTCCTCATGCTTGCCAGAATTTATTCCTGCTCCATCATCGGTTTAGAAACCGCCATCGTTGAAGTTGAAGTAGATACGGGTCAGGGTCTGCCGGCGATGATCATCGTTGGATTACCCGACACCGCCGTTCAGGAATCGCGCGAGCGGGTGCAAATGGCAATTAAAAACGCGGGGATGATTTACCCGCGTAAGCGCATCACGGTAAACCTTGCCCCAGCTTCAGTGAAAAAAGAAGGGCCGGCTTATGATTTACCGATTGCCCTGGCGGTGCTGGTCGCTACCGAGCAAATTCCTCAGGCAGCCTTCTCCAATTCACTGGTCGTGGGTGAGCTTTCACTGGATGGTGGTGTCCGCCATGTCCGCGGCATTTTACCAATGGCAGCCGCAGCCCGGCAGTTGGGGTTTACCCGCATGTTCGTGCCGGAAGCGGACGCAGCCGAAGCCGCTTTGATTCCCGACCTGGAAATCATCCCTGTCCGCACTATTCTCGACCTGATCAGCCATGTTAAGGGAGAAAACCCCATTTCCCCCTATCCACAGGTTGAAATCAACGAAATTCAGGTTGAAGTTCAAACCGATTTTCAAGAGATCAAAGGGCAGGAACATGCCAAACGAGCTTTGGAAATTGCAGCAGCTGGCGGTCATAATGTTCTAATGTCCGGGCCGCCGGGCACCGGCAAAACTTTGCTTGCCCGGGCTTTACCCGCCATTTTGCCGCGCATGACCATTGACGAAGCCCTGGATGTTACCCGGATTTATTCGATAGCCGACAAATTACCCCGTGATGTTCCGCTCGTCCGCAGTCGCCCCTTCCGCGCTCCCCATCACACCATTTCTCATGCCGGCCTGGTTGGCGGGGGCAATACCCCTCACCCCGGTGAGATCTCCCTTGCCCATCGGGGTGTGCTGTTTCTGGACGAGCTCCCCGAATTTGGTATGCGGGTACTGGAGGTTTTACGCCAGCCTTTAGAAGACAAAATCGTCACCATCAGCCGTGCCCAGGGTTCGCTCACCTTTCCGGCTAATTTCCAGCTGGTGGCTGCAATGAATCCCTGCCCTTGCGGGAATTACGGTGACCCGGTCAAAGCATGCACCTGCTCCCCCTCTACGATTACCAAATACCAGAAGCGCATTTCCGGACCGCTCCTCGACCGCATTGACATTTTCATCGAAGTGCCGCGTATTGATTACGAAAAATTGAGCGATAAACGGCAAGGAGAACCCTCTGAGGTGGTGCGCAACCGAGTCGAAGCCGCTCGTCAAATTCAACGCGAACGCTTCAAAGAGGATGGTCTTTCCTGCAATGCCGACATGCGCCCGGCAGAGATTCGGAAATACTGCATTCTGGATGAAACCGGCACCAACCTGATGCGTACCGCCATGCAGCAATTTCAGCTTTCAGCCCGGGCTTATCACCGGATTTTAAAGCTGGCACGCACCATTGCCGACCTAGCCGGCAGCCCCAACATTCAAACTGCCCATCTGGCAGAAGCGCTTCAATACCGCCACCGCAATTTGCTCAATTAATTGGAACGCCGGTCTGATTCGATCAAAATTCGGATGGCCTCTACCGCCACCTGAATCATCAGGTCGGGAGAGGTCTTCTGGTTGATCAGGGTGGCCGTGTCGCTGCCGATCACCGTCATTACTCCGCCCGCCCGCTTGCGGTAAATAGATGAAAGGACAAAAATCGCAGCCGCCTCCATCTCCGAACAAATGGCGCCGCCGGCTACCCACGCATTCCAGCGTGCCTTCAACTCCGCTGCAATCGGCATCCGATCCGGCTCTACCTCGCCGTAAAATGAATCCTTGGTATGGGAAATACCCACAAAGTATCGAGCGCCAAGGCGCGAGGCTGCCTCAACCAGGGCGTTGACAACCGTCACATCTGCAACCGCTGGAAATTCAATCGGTAAATACTGGCGGGTGGTACCTTCATCCCGAATTGCGCCGGTGACGATCGCAAGGTCGCCCAGTTGCATGCCCGGTTGCATTGCACCGGATGTGCCAACCCGAATGAACGTATCTGCACCCACCGCAATCAGCTCCTCTACGGCGATGGCTGTCGAAGGGCAGCCCATGCCGGTGGAAACCACCGAAACCAGTTCGCCGTTGAGTTTTCCCGTATAAACCGTGTGCTCCCGATTTGAGGAAATAAAACAGGGTTCATCCAGAAAGCGGGCGATTTTTTCAACCCTGCCCGGATCACCCGGTAGGAGAACATAACGACCCACATCCCCGCGTTTTACCTTCACATGATATTGAAGTCCATCATGATCCTGCATAATTAACCTCTTGTTTGTGAGATGGATTTTTATTGTATCATCAATTGAATCCTTGCATATTTTCTTCGAATCAGGCTCTTTTGGACTAACCATATGTATAATGCAGGTAGACGGTCATGGTTGGAAAACCTGACCTTGGGTAGCCGGTCAAGGAAAGGAGTTTTTCCATGGGTAGTGGATCAAATCGCAAGGGGGAAATTTTTTTCCTTTTGATAATTGGAATTGCCTTTGCGCTGCTGCTCTATTTCGGCTCTGATTTTGGCAGCGGATTCAGTTTTGGGAAAAGTGCCGGCTGGGATCCTTTCACTCCCATTCTCAAGGGCTTATCAGGGTTGGGGCAGGCTATCACCCAGTCGTTCTCCAGAATTCTCCCATGAACCAGATTGAACCGCCCGACCGCTTAGATTCAGTTTTCGTCAACCTGTTATAATTGCCGGAGGCTGTGTTAGCCTGAAGATTAGGAGATAACATGCAGCGTACACCTCTCTCTCCCGAAACATTGCGGGTTCGAATTTACGACTTGTGGGAAAATGATTGGCTACTCCTCACTGCCGGGGATTATTCATCCGGTAAATTCAATGCGATGACCGTCTCGTGGGGCAGTCTTGGTTCGCTTTGGGGTAAACCTTACGCGCAAGTGTTTATCCGACCGACCCGTTATACCTACAAATTCTGCAATGAGTATGATACCTTCACCCTGTGCGCCTTCCCCGCCCAATACCGCAAAGCCCTTTCTTTAATCGGCTCACGATCCGGTAAGGATGCCGATAAAATTGCCCAGGCTGGCTTATCCCCGCAACCAGCTCAGGTAGTTGCTGCTCCAGTCTTTGCCGAAGCCTCTCTGGCCATTGAGTGTCGGAAAATCTACTGGGCAGATTTTAATCCTGATAATTTTCTGGATGAGAGTATCCAATCTCATTACCCAAATAAAGATTATCATCGCATTTTTTACGGAGAAATTTTATTCATCAGCGCGACTGATGCGTACCGATAAAAAACCTTTTCAAAGAGGATTAATCTTCTGATCCATGGATGATTTATCAATTTTTCCCAACAGCACCTCAATCAACCAAAATGGTCACCTGGCAATTGCAGGGCATGATTTGGTGGATCTTGCCAATCAGTACGGCACACCATTGTACCTCTATGATGCAGCCACTGTCCGCGCGCAAATTGACCGCCTGCACCGCCTCTTCAAGCGTTATTATCCCGGCGAAGCCCTTCTGGCGTATGCCAGTAAAGCCTATCTCTCTTTTCAATTCGCAAAAAAACTGGCGAAGTACGGCATTGGGTTAGATGTGGTCAGCTTGGGAGAAATCCACATCGCTCAAAAAGCCGGTTTTCAACCGTCGGTGGTTCACCTTCATGGGAACAACAAAAGCGAAGCTGAATTGCAAGCCGCATTGGACTGGGCAATTCAGGCAATTGTCGTGGACAATCTGGAAGAATTGGAATTACTGGAACAGATGGCCTCTCACAGCCAAAAGCGAGTACGCATCTGGCTGCGTATCACCCCAGACCTGAGTGTGGACACACACCCACACATTCAAACTGCCCATCTGGATAGCAAATTTGGACTGCATTTAGAAAACGGCGAGGCAGATGAAGCTCTACAGCGGAGTTTATCCAGTCCGTGGTTGGAACTGAGCGGGATTCATGCTCATTTGGGTTCACAAATTTTCGATACTGAGCCATATCGGCTGGCCATTGAACGTTTGTGCGAATTCGCCGCCAAAAACAATTACATACCCGCCGAAATCAGTCCCGGCGGAGGGTGGGGTGTCCGTTATACACCTGAAGACCCCGATGATGACCCCGAGCAATGGGTAAGAACCGTTTCCGGCGCCATGCAAGAAGCCGCCATCCGCCATGACTGGCCGTATCCTCGTCTGGTACTGGAACCCGGGCGCTGGCTGATTGCTCGCGCTGGGATAGCCATTTATCGGGTGGGAAATCAAAAGACCACACCTGCCCAAACTCATCTGGTTGCGATTGACGGAGGATTGGCGGATAATCCCCGGGTTGCTCTTTATCAGGCCCGCTACATCGCAAAAGTAGTGGAACGGGCGGCTGAACCAGCCACTCAAACCGTACGAATTGTTGGAAAATTCTGCGAATCCGGTGATGTGCTCATTCCACAGGTCAATTTACCCCCCCTCCAACGCGGAGATCATCTGGCCATTCCCGCTTCTGGGGCTTATCAATTAAGTATGGCTTCCAATTATAACTACGCTGCCCGCCCAACCGTCTTGTGGTTGGAACAAGGGCAGATTGAGATACTCCAGCAACGCGAACAGCCTGACCAATCCAGCTGGCTGGTTTATTCCGAGGGAAAACACTAACCCTCAAGGCAGCGCAGTCGCTAACACCGGCTGTGGCCATTCGATTACCAGCGGGCGGGTGTAACCATGTTTTTCAGCCGCAATCAGCCGGGAGCGGGAAGGCTCCGCACAACCTGCCTCATCCCGAATAGTCACCTGAGTCAGGTAAGTGCCAGCCGGTTGAAAAACCATGTGACCATTTTGGCAAACCCACGCTTCAATAATGTAGGGCGTCTGTTCTGAATCGTCCCCTGCTCGCAGGTTGAGGGTAGCCCATTCTACCCTGACTTCATCCCCGTTTCGCTCAGCGCGAACCCATGCCGGTGGAGCATAATAAGGTGAGATTGGCAATTTGACCTCAAAAGGATGCACCGGTTGGAGAGCATTCACATCACCCCGTATGTCCATGTAATCCATCCTCACCCAACACGGGTTATTACCGCCAATTGCCTGCACTTCAATATAATTCCCGCCTTCCACTCGCCTTAAAATTTCCAAATTACTGCCGGCATAAACCCCGTATTTGTAAAGGTACGGCGCACCTGGCCCGTAATGACAGACCGCCTGCGCGATGGTCACTTTTCCCCTTAACTTAACATAGGTAGGCAGGGGCGTAACAGTAAAAGTGGTGGTAAAGCTTGGTGTGACTGTCAAGGTGAAAGTTGGTGAAAATGAAGGTGAAATCGTTATGGTGAAGGTTTTTGAAGGCTGGACAGTGGCTGAGAGTAAGGGAGTTGCTGGGGAAACCTGCAACACCATACTCTGTTCAGCCACTGACGGAGTGGCGGGGTTCACTGGAGCAGGTGGTAATGGCGTGGTGGTACAGGCAGCCAAAACCAGGACGAGAACACAACCCAAAAAGCCAATCCGAGAGCGCTCAGGCCTGAGCGCTCTCGGACTTGATTGCCTTGAATTAGCGGGTAAGGCTAGCACTCGCTGTAACCACAAGCGTAGCACTTGCGGCAGCCCTCCTCGTTAATGACAGCTGCTTCACCGCACTCCGGGCATAAATCCCCAAAACGCAGCAGTTTCTGACCAACCGGCGGGGTGTCACCCTTTTCTGCGGCGCTGCGGTGACCGTTGCCCGGTGCAGCCGGTTCTTTGTTCGCTTTATCCTGTTGCGAAACCAACCGCTCGGCGCGAATTTGTAAATATTCGTCCAGAATCTGCCCAACCCCGTCCGGTAAGGAACGTACCCGGTTCGGCCCAAATCCCAATGAACGTCCCCCGCCAATTCCGAGCAGTTGATTTGCAGCCTCACGCAGCCGCCGTGCCGGTTCAATCGGAGAGGCAAGGCGTAAGATGTAGGAAAGCAATCTTCCAATCGCCTCCGACACAGCCGCCGTATCTGAACCAGCCTTGGCCGTGTTGATGAACACCTCAAACGGTTGACTGCCGCCGTTTTCATTGACGGTAATGAAGGCTTTACCCAACGGTGTATCTATCGAATATGTGAATCCGGTCAGGTAACGTGGACGCGGCTTTTTGGTTTCATGCCAGATGGTTAATTGATCCTCAACTTTTTCTGCCAGGGCAGGCTGGGGTTTTTCCTCCTCGCTTCCCGCCTGTTTTTTCTTTGCGGTGGAGAGAGTTTCCAAAACGACTTTTTCCCGGGAACCGGTCACATACACCGTAATCCCCTTGCAGCCCAACTTCCAGGCAAGCTGATAGGCAATTGCCACATCTTCCACTGTGGCTCCTTCGGGGAAGTTGATCGTCTTCGAGAGGGAATTATCCACAAAGGCCTGCATGGCAGCCTGCATTCGTACGTGTTCTTCCGCGGTAATATCGCCCGAAACAACAAAGACCCGTTTTATTTCTTCAGGTACAGATTCAACCCGCTGACAGGAGCCTTCCAGCATGACTTGCTCAATAATCTCCTGGCGTTTTTCCGGCTCGATGCCGGCTTTGATTAACGCCTGCTCAAATTGCGGGCTGGCATAGGTCAGCTGTAAATCTTTGCCGTTATCGTTGACATGGCGGATGTAAGCCAGCGCAAATGCCGGTTCACAACCGTACCCCTCACAGCCTGCCACGGTTGCAATGGTACCGGTGGGAGCGATAGTCGTTTGGGCTGCGTTGCGGATGCCATGGATGCGGATCTGATCCACCAGCCAGTCCCAATCCACTGCTGGGCGTCCCCAATCCCGTTCATAGGGGAAAAGCGGCCTGGGAGGTGACCAGCGCATGTTTTCGGAATCGTAAATAGAACCTTTGATCGCCGGAAACGGGCCGCGTTCTTTTGCCATCTCCACCGAAGTAATCATGGCATGGTAACGGACAAACTCCATCACCTGGGCAGCAAATTCCTGCCCCTCCGGCGATCCATAACGCACCCCGCAGTGGTACATCAAATCTGCCAGCCCCATAATACCCAGCCCAATCCGTCGGGCGCGATGCGCAGCCTCTTTGAGCTGGGGGACTGCTGGCACATACTGATTGGCTTCTACCACATCATCCAGAAAGCGGGTTGCGGTAACCACCGATTGCCGCAAGGTTTCCCAGTCCACCTTTCCATCCGGCGCAAAATGCTGAGCCAGATTGACCGAACCCAAACAGCAATTTTCGTAAGGACCCAGCCATTGTTCACCGCACGGATTGGTGGCTTCCAGCGGATATAAGTGAGGTACAGGATTGCTCCGGTTGGCTGCATCCAAAAACAGCACCCCCGGTTCCCCATTGTGATGAGCCTGCCGCACAATCTTATCAAATAGGTCTCTTGCGCGCACCTTTTTATAAGTCACCAGCGGAACACCGGCTTCCACCAATTGTTCCAGCGTCCCTTTCACCTGCCGATAAAGAGGAGAATGGACATCCGGGAAACGCAACTCCCATTCTTCATCGTTTTCAACCGCGCGCATGAAATCATCTGTTATTCCAACGGAAATATTGAAATTGGTAATGGCATTCTCATCGGTTTTACAGGTGATAAATTCCTCAACATCCGGATGATCCACACGCAAAACGGCCATGTTGGCGCCGCGGCGGGTACCGCCCTGGGCAATTTCACCAAATGCGTGGTCATAAACTCGTAAAAACCCTACCGGACCGGTTGCCTGCCCAGCAGAGGACTTGACCATCGAGCCTTTTGGGCGTAACCGCGAGAAGGAAAAGCCATTGCCGCCTCCGGTTTGCTGAATCAAGGCAGCATCCCGTAAGGTTTGGAAAATGCCGGAAGCATCCCGCCCCATATCATCATTAATCGGCAGCACAAAGCACGCTGCCAGCTGCCCAAGCGGAGTGCCAGCTCCGGTGAAAGTGGGCGAGTTTGGGAAAAACTTTTTGCTGGTGAGGAGGATGTAAAATTCACGCGCCCGGCTCATCACATCACTATCCCACTGTTCCTCAACCCTGGCTACATGATAAGCCACCCGCCAGAACATGTCCTCGACGCTCTCGCACGGTTTTCCGTCATCGCCTCGCCGTACATAACGGCGGATCAGCACCTGTCGGGCATTTTCGGTTAATTCGACTTTGGGAAGATCTTTGGGACGAGGGGGGGTTGGCAGCAAGCCATTTTTGGTGATTTGTTGTTGAGTTTGCATGATATCCTCCTGTAAATTATGAACCTTCTAAAAGACGGTCAATTTCTTTGCGAATGGCGTGCAAATCGTTCAAGTTCAAGTAGACAATCGCATAGCGAATATAAGCCAGTTGATCCAGTTCCTTCAGACCGGCAATTACCATGTCTCCCACCACACGGGAAGAGACCTCCGCCCGCCCCATTTGTTGCAGGGACGATTCGATTTCGCCAACCAATCGTTCGATCTCCGCCGCAGAAACGGGCCGTTTGGCACAGGCAATTCGAATACCGCGCATCAACTTTTCACGATCGAATTCTTCGCGGGTTCCATCTCGCTTGACAACCAACGGCGTGGCGAGAATCGCTCTTTCATAGGTCGAAAACCGCTGACCACACTTTTCGCACTCCCGGCGACGACGGATTCCACCCCGCTGGTCGTGAGTAGTATCCAGAACCCTCGATTGTTCATAATGACAATATGGGCAACGCAATGAACTCCTCCATCTTATGCTGATTTTTGGAAAAAGACTCTCACACCAATCCCCCTTAAACCTCCGAGCCTGATCTTCCTCACAATCTTTTTTCGGAAAACACACCCCCATATATGGGGGTATTTATTTTGATGTATAGTATATGTACGGGATTATTTTAGCATATCTGATATTAAGATGCAATAGAAAAAGGACTTTTCTAATCTTAAAATTATCTTTGTAGAAATTACGTTCGACAAATTGCAAAAAAATTATTTCTTACTTTGAATACTTGATCAGGACTTTATCAAATTCCCAATATCTGGTGTTATCAGGCAAATTTCCGCCTGTTTTTCCATATACGGGCAGGTCTATTTACCCGTCAAAAATTTAGAATTTTTTATGTTAACGATTCATTAACCAATTCGAAATATTGTTTCGCTCATTTTATCTTCCTGTAGCCTCAAAACGGAAACCCCCGCTGAAATGTATTCAGGGGGGCTCCTCAAGACAGGTTGAAACACACCGCTAACACACCACGCTCGTCAGGCAGAAGGGAGGATGGCTTCCGCCGTGCTGATGTTTCCCGAAAACAGGCACCCTCAATTACAGGGACTTGGGTCGTTCCTGTTGTTCTACCGGTCGTAACCAGCGAAGAGCATCGGCTCTCCGATCATTGAGGTGAACGGCTCAGCGTTGCGTGTTGCGATTCCGTAAAAATGCCGGAATATCCAGATCGTTGGTGTTGATCACGTGCGGCTGGAATTCGGTTGGCGAGGTGGGTGGCGCTTGCCGCTCAGCCTTGGGTGCGGGGCTGCTCGCCTGGAAGGAAGCGGTTTCTTCCTTCTTCTGGGCGGGGCGCGGTTCCACTAAAGGGGAACGAACACTGGGCCGGTCAAAGCCGGTTGCAATTACGGTAATGCGGATTTCATCACCCATGTTCGGATCAACCACTGCACCAAAGATCAGGTTCACATCTGGGTGAGCGGTTTCCTTGATGATCGCCGCCGCTTGATTGACCTCGAAGAGGGTCAGGCTGTTTCCACCGGTCACGTTGAAGAGGATACCGCGCGCACCGTCAATGGTGATGTCCAGCAGCTGGCTCGAAATCGCCATCTCAGCCGCAATCCGTGCCCGGTCTTCACCACTGGCATGCCCAACCGCCATCAACGCTGCGCCGCCTTCGGACATGATCGCCCGTACATCGGCAAAGTCAAGATTGATCAACCCCGGTACCGTGATCAGTTCGGAAATGCCCTGAATGCCTTGCCGCAGAACATCATCGGCCGTCCGGAATGCCTCCTGCAAGGTGACACGTTTGTCCACAATTTGCAGCAAGCGGTCATTGGGGATGACAATCAGGGTATCGGCGTGTTCTTTGAGCTTGGCGATGCCGGCTTCCGCTGCCTGCTGACGGCGCATGCCTTCAAAGGTAAAGGGACGAGTTACCACACCGATGGTCAAAGCCCCAACCTCTTTGGCTATTTGTGCCACAATCGGCGCTGCGCCAGTGCCTGTACCTCCGCCAAGCCCGGCAGTGACAAAGACCATGTCGGAGCCTTTGAGCACCTCGTACAGCTCTTCAGCGGATTCTTCAGCCGCTTTCCGTCCCACTTCGGGGTTACCGCCAGCCCCCAACCCACGGGTGGATTTATCGCCAATCCGCACACGGGTGGGTGCTTTGGAGAGCAGCAAAGCCTGCGCATCGGTATTGACCGTGATGAATTCGATGCCGCTCAGCCCTTCTTCGATCATGCGGTTGACCGCGTTGCAGCCACCGCCGCCCACACCAATTACTTTGATGCGGGCAAAAGATTCTGCTTGATTACTGTAAAGATCCATTTTGTGTTCCTCCGCTTAACCTGTCTTGATTGGATTTGAATTTCAGGTACTTGACCTCCAGAAAAAGTTAGGGCAACAGGCGTTTCAAGAAGTTCTTGATCCTGTCTCCATCCAAGTTAATCCCTTTCGGGAGAAACGACCGGCGCGGGTGGAGTGGTTCGGCCTCGCTGAGCAGCAACGCCCAATGCAGCAATCCCACGCTGGTCGAATAGGCCGGTGAGTTCAATTGATCGGTTAAACCCACCAGATTTTCGGGTTTGGCTACCCGAACCGGTAAACCCAGCACCGAACTGGCCAGATTCTTCATGCCGGGCAACAAACTTGCTCCGCCGGTGAGAACCATTCCTGCCGGCAGCAAGCCGTCATAACCGGAGCGTTTGATCTCCTGGAGCACCAGCATGAAAATCTCCTCAACGCGAGCCTCGATGATGTGGGCTAAATCCCGCCGGTTGACCTGTACGGGAGCCTCCTGGCCAAAAGAACGGACGCTGATCACATCATTTTCGGCAATTTCGGACTCAATCGCATGTCCATAGCGTTTTTTGACTTCTTCAGCCTGATCAATGGACAGCCGTAAGCCATGGGCAATGTCAGAGGTGATGTGATTGCCACCTACCGCCAGCACCATGGTGTGCCACACATCTCCATCAATGTAAATGGCCAGATCGGTTGTTCCCCCGCCAATATCACACACCACCACGCCCATCTGACGTTCGGTTTCGGAGAGGACAACCTCCGCCGAAGCCAGCGGGTTAAGGACAAATTGAGTGACCTGGACTCCGGCTGCCTGCACACACTGACGCAGATTTTCCACAGTCGATTCGGCAGCCGTGATGATGTGCGCCTCTACTTCCATGCGGTAGCCATGCATCCCAATCGGCGTGCGAATGCCGTCCTGTCCGTCCACAATGAAACTGCGTTGAATGACATGGATGATCTGACGGTTATGAGGAATTGCCACAGCCTGAGCCGCCTCCAAAGCCCGCGCCACATCCATCTCGTCAATCACACCACCGGAAATGCCTACCACCCCGCGGCTATTGACCGAGGCCACGTGCGACCCCGCCAGACTGACCAGTGCCGAGGTGATTTCAAAGCCCGAAGTCCGCTGGGCCTTCTCAATCGAACGCGCAATCGAAGTTGAAGCAGCCGCAAGGTCTACAATATTCCCTTTGCGAATACCTTGCGAGGGTTCGATCCCCACGCCCAGAATGCGCATGGTTCGCTCGCCTTCCACGCGCGCCACCAGCGTACAGACTTTGGTCGTTCCGATATCAATTCCGACTACGATTGGTTCATCCATGGCATTCTCCATTACTTATAGAAGGGAGCATTAATGAACTCAATACTGACCAGTTCTTGAGGGTGGATGCCCATTTTTTCAAAGTATTCAACGATGGATTCATATACTGTCAGTTTTTGTTCAAAATTCTCCAGATTTTTGCCGATATAGACTTCCCAACCGCGTGGATCCTGCCACCCTAATCCATAAATAGAATTATAGACCAGGTTGGATTCAGGGGACAAGCGAAAAACGAGATCATTTATCGCTTTCAAAAGCAGCGCATCTACTTGTTGTCCCCACAACGCTGTTGGTGAGTCACTTGAAGAGTTTTCTGCCCCGCTTTTGGCAGGCAGATCAATGAAGGTCAAAGGCGGTGTAATGTTGGATTCGATTCTTATCAACCCTTCAGCATCCCCTCGCGGCGGAAGAATCACCCCCTCCGCATCCAGCCAGTAAACTTGATCGCCTTTATCCCACATGAAAACCGGTTGCCGCTCGGTCACCTGAAGGGTCACTTCAGCCGGAATACCAACCTGGATATCAATGGACGCCAGTTCGGGGAATGCGGCTCTTAACGCTTCCCGTGCATGTCCGGGATCAAATTCGATGATTTGTGAGCCCTCCAACCGTAAAACCGCCTCCACATCCGCATAGGAGAGCCGCTGCAATCCGGTCACCTGAAAACTTTGAACCTCGAACTGGTCGCTGAAAGCCAGCGTGTATAAAACCATTGCACACAAAACCAGCAGAATTGCCGAAATCAGCCGCGTACCGGGCTTCACCAGCGGAATGGCTGGCAAACGGATCTCCGCCCCACTCGATCCAAGCGGATAATAATACTGTCTTCTCACCCGCATCGGCGGTATTTTCCGCAAGGGAACACTGGTGCTGGCTTGATAACCTCTCGAAAAGAACGAAGGGCCTGTTTTAGTGCCGACCGGTGATTTCAGCGGGGCTGATTTGCGGGCAGCCGAAGCCCGGCTGGCGGTTTTTTGCGCCCGCCTTTGGCGCAACTGCTCGGCTCGGTTGAGTGTGGAAGTGGAATTTACGCTCATTCTTTCCTCCGAAAACCAAACTCGGTCCGGTCACGGTCTGCTTTGCGCTCGAAAGCCAATTCGATCAATCGGTCCAGCAACTCTCCGTAAGGCAGTCCGCTGGCTTCCCAGAGTTTGGGATACATGCTGATACGGGTAAAACCCGGAATGGTATTGACTTCACTGACGTAAATTCGCTCTGTTTGGCGGTCGAGCAGGAAATCAACCCTTGCCATACCGGCACAGTCAATCGCCTTGTAGGTTTGCACGGCAATTCGCTGAATTTCCTGCGTCTGCCCATCCGATAATGGCGCCGGGATGAGCAGCTCGGAATTATCCGAAAGGTATTTTGCGGAATAGGTGTAGAAATCTTCCCCCGGAACAACCTCTCCGGGTAGCGAAGCAACCGGTTGATCGTTTCCCAAAACACTGACTTCAATCTCGCGCGGTTTTTCCAAACCCTGCTCAACGATAATTCGCCGGTCATAGCGGGCCGCTTCGTTTAAACCTTCCCCGAGATCCGAGCGGTTCCGGCATTTTGTGATCCCCACGGATGAGCCCAGATTTGCCGGTTTAACAAAGATTGGGTATGGCAGAGTGGATTCGATGGTTTGAATAACCTGCGCCAGATTCTCTTCCACCTGCCGACGAGTAAACAATTGATAATCCAGTACCGGTAAATCGAAAGAACGCAGCACGGTCTTGAATAACGCTTTGTCCATGCCCACCGCCGAAGCCAGCACTCCGGCACCCACATAAGCAATCCCAATTAATTCCAGAAAACCCTGCAAGGTGCCATCTTCGCCAAAAGTGCCGTGTAAGACCGGAAAGACCACGTCCAGATGTGCGTAAGGTTGATACCCGCTGTCATTCAAACGATAGAGATTGTGATCACCGGCCTGAGGGAACATTGCAACCGGTTGAAGATGGGCAGTTTTGCCTTTCTGGAATGATTCCAGCACCCCTTCTCCGCTCAGCCATTTTCCATCTTTGGTGATTCCGACTTCAATCAGACGGTATTTTGCCGGGTTGAGATTGGAGATAATGGAGTGAGCCGAGAGCAAAGAAACTTCATGCTCCCCGGAACGCCCACCAAAGAAAACTGCGACAGTAATCTGGTTTGTCATCATTCGCCCTTTAAATTGGTATCATCATCCTGCCATTCACCAACCAGTTCCACTTCCAGTTCCAACCGCACCCCAAATTTCTCCTCAACCGTTTTGCGCACCTTTTCAATTAATTGACGATAATCACTGGCAGTTGCCGATTCGGTGTTGATAAAGAAGTTGGCATGTACTGGACTCACCTGCACGCCACCAACCCGCATCCCTTTCAATCCAGCCGCCTCAATCAGCCGTCCGGCATAGTCGCCGGGTGGGTTTTTGAACATAGAACCCAAACTGGCACCCGGCGGTTGAGTTTGTTTTCTGCGAATTGAAAATTCGTCCATTTTTTCCTTTACGGCTTGAGGTGTACTTCTTTCCAGTTTTAAGGTGGCCGAAAGAATGACCGCTTTTGTCCCGCTCCGTTTCAACACACTGCTGCGATATTCATAACCCAACTTTTCGGCTGGCCAGGTCTGCTTGCCTTCTTGCGGGTGCAAGATTTCTGCCATCAGCAGGTTTCCCTGCATATCCCCGCCAAAAGCCCCGGCGTTGCCGTAAATTGCCCCACCCAGGGTTCCCGGCACGGTATTCGCCCATTCCAGTCCACTAAAGCCACGCAGAGCGGCCTGGCGGGCAATCATGCCAAGGTTTGCCCCCGATTCTGCCCACACCGTCGGCGGTTCGGTTTGGGAATGAATCTTGATGGTATGCGCCCGATTGAGCAAAACAACGCCGTGATAACCCCGATCACTCACCAGCACATTTGCTCCGCCGCCCAAAATCAGGAAGGGGACATTCCATTCCCACAGCGTTTTAACCGCTTTTTCCAGCTCATCCGCACTATTCACCACCAGCAACGCATCCGCCGGGCCGCCAACTCGTGCAGCCGTATAATTGGCCAGCCGCACGTTTTCTTGCAGCCGTTCCCCAAACTGCTCGCGCAGTTCGTTGATCGGAAGGTTAGAAAGTGGTGATTTCACGCCAGAATCTCCTATAGCGCCTTAATCGCCTCGATCAAGCGGTTGAGCAGATCTTCCCGATTTCCATCCAACACAGGCGGCCGGGAAGTGAGGCATTCCCGTTGGGGGTGTGCCTCTCTCCGTGATTGAAATTCCGCGCTTTCCAAACGCAGAGGGGTCGCCACGGACACAGTGGAGGAATACGTTCGTTTCTTTGTCTCAGACATCTGCCAACTCCTTTTCTTTCAAAGCCGAAAAAACCTGTGCGCTGATTTGGTCAGCATCACCTGCTGAAAGCACCAGCAGGACATCGCCTTTTTGCAATTTTTCCAGCAAGTAAACCGTAGCCTCATGGAGGGACGGAATGAACCTGACCGAAGGATGAACCATTTGCGAAACGACCTGCGCTGCCGAAAAGCCCTCATTCCTTTCACGGGCTGCGTAAACCTCCGTGACCACGACCTCATCCGCCAATTGGAAAGCGCGGGTGAAGCCATCCATCAAAGCCAGCGTCCTTGAATAGGTGTGTGGCTGCCATACCGCCCAAATCCGCCGTTGGGGATAGCGCATTTTCGCAGCCGAAAGGGTGGCGCTCACCTCAGTGGGGTGATGAGCGTAATCATCAACCACGATTACCCCGCTGGCTTCGCCCAAAACATCAAAGCGCCGCCCGGTTCCGCTGAACTCAGCCAGGGCTTGCGCAACCTCATCCATTGGCAATCCCAGCCAGTTGCAAGCCGCCAGCACCGCTGTGGCATTCATCACATTATGAGTACCGGGTACCTGTAACCCAACCCGTACGGATCCGATGGACTGTACCGGTTGGACAAAAGTAACTTCAAAATCGAGGCCGCCCATTTCATTGGTGCCCAAAATTACTACCTGCACATCCGCTTTTGTTTCCAGCGCATAGGACAGGCAACTCCCGCCTCGTTGACGAAATTCATTAGCCAGGCGGGCAGCCATGCTGTTATCAGCATTGGCAATTACTACCCCGCCGGGTTGCAGCCGCTCAATGAACTGACCAAACGCCTTGAAATAACTTTCCGGTGTGGGAAAATAATCTGGATGATCATGTTCCACTGTGGTCAGGATGACCAGATCCGGCTTTAATCCAAGGAACATGTGGTCATATTCATCCGCTTCAATCACAAACCATTGTCCACGCCCGGCATGCGCATTCCGTTTAAGGTTTTTAGAAACACCACCGATCAAATAAGAGGGATCATGATTCAGCCGGGTTAGAACCCACGCCAACATGGCGGTAGTGGTGGTCTTGCCATGTGTACCGGCAATTGCCAGTACCTTTTGATCGCCGCTCAATTGTTCCAAAAATTCCTGGCGTTTCAGCACTGGAATGCCGGCCGCAAGTGCTGCCTGGACCTCCGGGTTTTCCGGCGGGACTGCCGAAGAACGGATCACGACATCTGCGCCACGTACATTGGCGGGATCATGTCCGGCATAAACCGTGATCCCCACGCCGACCAGTTGAGCCGCCAGAGGAGAAAGCACGCGGTCAGAACCCGTCACGCGATAGCCCTTCTCCTTTAAGAAGAGGGCAATTGCCGAAAGGCCGCTTCCACCAATTCCAATCAGATGCACGTGTTTCATCAGATAAACACCACCAGAACAAATACGAAAGCAATCGCTACGGCAAAGTAGATAATCGGTGTACCGGTTTCTGCCATCAACCATTCAGGTGGCAGAAGATTGATCAATCGCAAAGCTTCCTGCCCCATGACCGTATTCGGATCGGGGGCTGTAATGATTGGAAAAGGATAATTGGCATTGTGGAGGAACCACCATAACGTTCCCCATACCATAAAACCGTTGACAGCGCCCAAAAAGAAACCCAGAAGGATGTCCTGCAATCGTTCGCGAGCAAATTTACCGGTTTGAGCAATGCGAGGGAGATTGGGAGTTTGATAACCAAAGAAGACCAGCGAAAGCAGCACAATGGCTCGCATCCAGAAAAGAGTTTCGGGAGCATTCTCCCGCAAAATTCGGATGAAAGGCACAAACCGCTCCAGTACGGTGACGATGAACATCGCCAGCACCACTGCAAATGTCACCAGAATTTCTCGCGCCCAGCCGCGCACACCGCCTACCAGCGCAAATAAAATGACCAGCAGCCAAAATACGACATTCAGGCTCACCATGTCGTCATCCTGCCTTTCTGCGCGGGAGATTGTGCCAGTTCCCGCAGCAAGTCCGCAATTTTCTCCGCTGCCCGCGGTTGAGCAAGACCCAGCATTGCCGAGCGCATTGCCGCAAGACGAGACTCTTCAGTGATCAATCGAGTAACCACAGGCAGCAACTGTTGGGCAAGGTCATTATTTTCAACAACCACAGCCGCCCCACGTGAGGCAAGATACTCTGCATTAACCTTTTGATAACGCCAGGCATAGGGATATGGCACCAGCACCGCGGGTAAACCAAAATACGGCAATTCTCCCAGGGTCGAAGCACCCGCCCGGCAAACAACCAGATCCGCTGCTGCCAGGGCTGCACCCATCTCCTCATGCAGGTAGGCAAACACATGATAACGGGAAAGCTGCTCGGCTGATAATTGAGCCCGTTGCTCGTCCACCAATGGCCAGTCGCCCTGTCCGGTCACATGAATCACCTGCATTCTCCCCAGTAATTCCGGCAATACAGACCACAATGCCTGATTAATGCTACGGGCTCCCTTGCTGCCACCAAAGACAAGCAGTACCTTTTCCTGTTCTTCAATCCCAAACCGGGCCCGCCCCGCCCGACGATCCCACTTCATGATTTCTGGTCGGACGGGGTAACCCGACACCACAACCCGCTTCCCGGAAGAGAAAAATTTGCGGGATTCCTCTGCCGTGACCGCAATGCAATCTGCAAATCGAGCCAGCGTCTTCAATGCCAGACCCGGCTCGATGTCGGGTACATACAGCAGACTGTTTCGCGGAATACTCATCAGGGCCATTGGTACAGCCACATAACCACCCGTGAAGAAAAGCACATCCGGTTGAAATTCACGCAGGATTTGACGGGAGGCAATCGTGCCTTTTGCCAGCCGCATGAGGTTGCCGGGCAAAGCCCGCAGTCCCACGCCGTGCACGCCGGCAGCAGGAATGCCGCGGAAGGGGATTTGCAGGCGGGAAACCAGGTCCTTTTCCATGCCGTCTTCCCCTCCTACCCACAAAACGGGGTTGGCCTCATCGGCGAGTGTTTGAAGAACGGTGAGCGCGGGATACACCCCGCCGCCCGTTCCCCCGGCGCAAATTAACAACCGCACTGAATGCTCTCCCTTCTTCTTCATTCTTCTTGTGATTGGCAACCCTGCCAACCGAGAGGATTAACCCAATTGCCGCCATGGTCATAGTCAGGTTGGAACCGCCGGCGCTGATTAATGGAAGGGCATTTCCGGTGATTGGAAAAACACTCACCATCACGCCCATGTTCAGGATGGCTTCGAAGGTAATCCAAAACGTTAAACCCGCTGCCAGCAAACGTCCCTGGATATCCAATGCTTTTCGAGCGATGCTCATCCCTCGCCACATCAAAATCATGAAAGCGATCACCACCGCACCTGCCCCAATCAGACCGGTTTCTTCGATAATGACCGCAAAAATTGAATCGGTGTGGGAAACCGGCAGGGCAAACTTGGAAGACCCTTTCCCAATCCCTACACCAAACACGCCACCCCGCACAATCGATTCGATTACCCGCTTAATGTGATCATGCGCATTGGCCGGATCTTGTAAAGCTACCAGGTATTGTTCGAACCGAAAACGGCCGGTATCCGATACCAGCAAGAATAACGCACTGATTCCACCCACCACCAGTAAAATCAAAATGATTTGCCGCCAGTCCACCCCGGCCAGGAAGAACATCATTCCGCCCAGCACAAGAATGGTCAGGGTTGCGCTCAGGTCCGGCTGCAACATGATAAGGGCAGCAGTAAGGCTGAGTATGGTGACCATGGGAATCAGCCCAAAATGGATGTTGTTCAAGACTTCCTGTTTTGAGTGCAGCCAGAAGGCAAGGTAAATGATGACCACCAGTTTTGCCAGTTCGGAGGGCTGGATTGAGCCGTTAAACAAGGTGCGGCGAGCACCAAAGCGCATTTCCCCCACCAATGCAACTGCCAGCAACAAGGCGATCATGATCAAAACCATCGGAATGAGCCACTTCTTCCATCGCCGGTAATCTACATACATTAAGAAAACGGCTACACCGACTCCTACAAACACCCATCGCAGCTGATTGAGAAAGAAATAGCTGATTGGCTTTTCAGCCAGGATGGAAGGCTGCCATGAAGCAGAATAAACCATCAAAATGCCAAAACCAAGCAGGAACATGACAACCAGGACAAACGGCACATCAATCCCCAAACGAATTGGGCGAATGGAAGGTTCACCCCGCGTTGCGGCAATTCGAGAATTTATGACAGTTGGTTCACCCATAAGCGATAGGCCTCCCCTCTTTCCTCGAAATCTTTGAATGCGTCAAAACTGGTACAGCCCGGAGAAAGCAACACCACATCGCCGGCCTCAGCCACCTGGGCAGCCGCCAGAACGGCCTCTTCCAGGCGCTCACAGCGGGTAATCGTAAAAGGCCTTTCTCCAGGGGCTGGTCTTCCAATTGCCTGCTGAATCTTGCCAGCGGCTTCACCAAACAAGACCACATGATCTACCCGCTGACGAATATCGGCAGCCAGTTCTTCCCACGGCAGGTGCTTATCTCGTCCGCCCAACAGTAAAACAAGCGGCTCGCTGAAAGCCCGCAGAGCGGCTCGAACCCGCTCTGGTGCAGTTGCAATTGAGTCGTTGTACCACTGTACTCCCCGCCATGTGCGCACATACTCAAGCCGATGCGCCACGCCCCTAAAGCCGCTCACACCCGCCCGGATGGACTCCACCGAAAAGCCAGCCGCCAGAGCGATCGCACAGGCTGCCAGCACGTTCAAGCGATTGTGCTCACCCCGCAACAAAATCTCGCTGGCGGGGAACAGGGCAGACCGTTCACCGTTATGCTGCCACCAGATGAGCCCCTCTTCCAGATACGTACCGTCTAATTCAGGCGATGGCCGTTCAAAGCCAAAGGTGACCAGTTTTCCCTTTATCCGGTGGCGTAATCCCCACGAACCACTGTCCTCGCGGTTTAGGATGGCCACATCGTCGCACCGTTGAAAATCAATAATATGAGCTTTAGCAGCCGTATAGGCTTCCATTGTTTTATGCCGGTCAAGGTGATTGGGGGTGATATTCAAAACCGCTGCTACTTGCGGAGAGTTGCTCATCAATTCCAGTTGAAAACTGGAAAGTTCCAGCACCACCCGGTCGTGTGGCTGGATTTTTTCAAGATCCTCGATCAGCGGATTGCCAATATTGCCGCCCACCCAGGCTTGCTGTGGCGGTTGAACATCCGCCTGCGCCATCCGCCCAACCAGGGCTGTGGTGGTGGTCTTGCCAGCCGAGCCGGTAATCCCGATCACCGGGGCAGAAACCTGTTCCATGAATAATTGTGAATCGTTGGAGAGAGGGATACCCCGCCGGACAGCCTCCACCAGCAACGGCAAATCCAAAGGCACACCCCCCGACACAAAGACCACATCCACACCTTTTAGCAGATGCAGCGGATGACCGCCTGCGTGCCATTCGACCTTAAACCCCCGCAGCGCAGCTTTTTCATCCTGCAATTGATCATCAGGACGCTGATCATTCACAATAACCTGCGCGCCTTTACTGACCAGAAAGCGGCTGAGCGCCAACCCCTGCCGGGCGGCTCCGATAACCAGTACACGCTTTTCTTGCCAGTTCTTCATCTTCACACCACCGCCAGTGCCACACCCAACATGGCAAACAGTAGACTCACCAGCCAGAAACGCTGCACCACCTGGGTTTCGCTCCAACCCCCCAATTCAAAGTGATAGTGCAATGGGGCCATGCGGAAGAATCGTTTCCCTTTGGTGGCTTTGAAGTACAGGATTTGGATAACCACGCTCAATGCCTCGCTCACCGGGATGATGGCAATCACCGGCAACAACAGCCATTGACCGGTCATCAACGCCACGACAGCCAGCGTGGCCCCAATCGAGAGCGAGCCGGTATCTCCCATGAACAATTCTGCCGGATGAACGTTGAACCACAAAAATCCGAAAATCGCTCCCACCAGCGTAAAGCAGAAGCGCGCCAGAAAGACCTGATCTTGCAGCAGAGCGATTCCGCCATATGCCGCAAAGGCTGTCGCGGCAATCAGGCCTGCCAATCCATCCAGTCCATCTGTGAAGTTGACGGCATTCGACATTCCAACAATGATGAATGCTGCAATCGGGATGTAAAAAATGCCCAGAGAAATCGGCTCATCAAAACCCGGCCAGAACATTTCTGGAACCTGCAGAACGTACTTCAAACCAAAGGCAATACCAAGGGCTAAAATCAACTGGAAAATAAACTTGGTACGTGCCCGCATACCTAAACCGCGCCGCGGGCCACGGATTCCTTCCCAATCATCCAGGGCGCCCAAAATCGAATACGACAGCAAGACCAACAGAGGCAGCAGCACCGAACGTCCTAAAACGGTTACGCCGATCAACGAGGCCGCATTCAGCAGGATGGTCAGCAACATCACCGGCAGCAAGATCATCACCCCGCCCATGGTGGGGGTTCCCATCTTGGTGAAATGGCGATCCGGCTCTTCAACCCGGATGATTTTGCCAATCCGAAAATGACGCAGAACCCGCAGCAACGGCGGCCCCCAGATGATTGCCAGCATAAAACTAAAACCACTCAGTGCTAGCGCCAGGGATGTCTCTCTCATGATTCGACCTCCAATGCGGCTGCGATGCGATCCATTCGTAAACCATGCGAACCTTTGACCAATGCCACATCCCCTTCGCGCAACATTCCACGCAGCAAGTCGGTTGCCTGATCCACCCCATCGGTGATGTGAATTTTTTCGGCAGGCAGGCCGGCTTTGCGAGCCGACTCGGCAATCATTCGCGCCAGATTTCCAACAGTAATTAAGGTATCGGCCACTTCTGCGGCACGCATTCCCACTTTTTCATGACCTTGTTTCTCGTAAATTCCCAGTTCCAGCATATCTCCCAGTACTGCAATCTTCCTGCCGTTGATTTCCGACAAAAGATTCAAAGCTGCCAGGGTGGATTCAGGGGCAGCGTTGTAGGAATCGTCCAGGATCATCGCTCCGTTGCTCAAATTGACCGTAACCATTCGTAATTGAGACTGGCTGTGTTGCAAGGCATAAATGATCTCCTGCCAGCTGACTCCCATGACCAGCCCAACTGCCACCGCTCGTAAAATCGTGTGAACCGAGTGACGACCGATGATCGGAACGCGCAGATGAATCACGTCGTTGCGAAAATGCAAGCGGAAACGAATGCCCTTCAATCCCAGTCCTTCAATCTGGTCAGCCCTCAGGTCAGCATCGGCATCCAGACCATAGGTGAATAACTGAGCACGGGTTTTGTCTGCCATCCAGCGCACCCACGGGTCATCCCAATTCAGAATGGCTACTCCTGCGGGTGCGGGGGGCAGTGCCTGCACCAGCTCTGACTTACCGGTGGCAATCGCCTCCTGCGAGCCGGCCCTCTCAGCGTGGACGGTACCGATGCTGGTGATTACGCCCACCTGGGGTTGGGCAATTTCGCACAAAAAGGCAATTTCGCCGGGTACATAAAAACCCATTTCCAGTACAGCCGCCTGATGCGCTGCAGTTAGGCGCAACAGGGTGAGCGGTAACCCAATTTCATTATTTAAATTTCCCTGTGTTTTCAAAACCCGGTAACGCTGCGCCAGAACCTCGGCAATCAGTTCTTTGGTAGTGGTTTTTCCCACCGAACCGGTAATCCCAATCACACGCAGGTCATGTTTGCGGCGCCAGTAAGCCGCCAATTTTTGTAAACTTAGCAGAGTATCCTCCACCCGAATGCAGAACGGCGGGGGCGGCACTTCCAAACCATTCCTGGGGTCAAAAGTGCGTAAATCCACGATTGGGCGGTCAACCTCCACCTCACGCTGAACCAAAGCCAGATGCGCTCCCCGCTCAAAAGCCGCCCGAACAAACTCGTGGCCATCGCTGCGCTCACCCTTTAACGCAACGAACAACGAACCCGGAATCAACTGGCGTGAATCGACTGCAGCCTCACTGATTACCAGCGAGGCAGCTTGGGGTCTGACACCACTCAGGGCTTCGAATACATCCGCCAGCGTTAGCATATCTTCATCACCTCATGGACTTGCCAGTTGCTGCCTGACTTCATCAGGTGGAATTTTCATCAAAACCACCAGTTCCTCCACCGCCTGACTGAACACCGGGGCCGCCACTACCGAGCCCCATGGTGAACTGGTTGGTTTTTCCAGCCAGACATACACAATAAAGCGGGGATCATCCACCGGACCCCATCCCACAAAAGAAGCGTTGGTCATATTGGTGTATCCGCCAGGGCCAGGAATTTCGGCAGTTCCCGTTTTTCCGGCGACCCGGTACCCTTCAACCAGCGCATTGGAAGCTTCGTTTTCAAGTGAAACCGCCAGCATTTCGGTAATCGTCCGGGCTGTCTCCGGCTTGACAACCTGACGAATCACGCGGGGGTTCACTGTGTATTGAACCCCATCTTGAATATAGGCCTTGACGACATGCGGAGCCATCATTTTACCCTCGTTCGCCATGGCTGCAATTGCTGTGATCATCTGAATAGGAGTCGTTGCGACACCCTGACCAAATGAGTTGGTGCCCAGATTGACCGGATACCAGTTCGAGTCGCCGGGCAAACTCAGCGGATAAACCTGCTCACCAGCCAGGTCAATGCCGGTATAACGCCCAATTCCAAAGTCTTGTAGATACTTGTAGAACTGGGTTGGTCCTAATTCTTGAGCCACCCACGCCAGGCATACATTTAAAGAGTGCTGCATACAGCCTACCATATCTTGAGGGCCCCACGCCCCGCGGTCCCAGTTGTAGATCCAGATACCGCCCACTTCAATTGCGCCGACGTCCACGAATGGCGTTTCTGGCTGAACGGCACCGGCATCAATTGCAGCTGCCATCGTCAACACTTTAAAGACTGAACCGGGTTCGTATAACTGGCTGATGGCACGGTTAAAGTAGCTGCCAACCGGGAAAATCTCGTCGTAGCGCCAGTATTCGTTAGGATTGAAGTGTGGCGTTGTTGCCATCGCCAGAATTTCACCCGTCTTTGGGTCCATTACCACTAATGTGCCCGATTCTGCGCCGTTTTCTTTGACGGCTTGATCAATAATTCGCTCCATGGCTGCCTGAATATCCCGATCCAGCGAGGTAATCAGGCTGGCGCCGGGTGGAATTTCAGGTATTTCCTGAATTTCGGTGGGATTTAGCGGCAGGACGACCTGCTGTTTGTTCCCTGCAAGCAGGTTATTATACTGCTCTTCCAGCCCCAGCATACCCCTGCCATTCCAGCGATCCAGAAAATTGTAAAAGCCAAGCACATTTGCAGCCAGTTCATTTTCAGGATAACTGCGGATGAGATGCGCCTTCCAATAGACACCCGCCAGTGACGGGGGAGCGCCTTTTTTGGGTTTTTCTGCATTCTCGTATTCTGCCAGTTTTTGTTCCAGTTGGCGTATCTTATCGGCCGGCACAAAATCCTTGATCAATTCGTAACGTTCGTTTCCTTCTTTTCGAAACGACTCGGCTTTGTGAAGGGTATCATAATAATCCACATCAAGCACAGCCGCCAGGTCTCTCGCCACGGTTTCGGGATTGACCACTTGCGGCGGAGCAATACCTACCTCGTAAACCTCTTTGTTCCCGGCCAGCAAATTTCCCCATCGGTCATAAATATTGCCCCGTTCGGGCAAAATGATCCGCACCTGCTGATTGTAGGTTCTGGCAAACATCTCCACCAGTTGACGGGAATGCTCGCTGTTTTGAATGCGGATCATCTGATAAACAATCGCCGCACTAAGCAAAACAAATACTGCTCCGATCAACCGCATCCGCCCAGCGCCATCGTTCATTGGCCCTGCCCCCCTCTCGTGTTCAAATACTGATAAGCCGTCTGGTAGAACAAATCCCAAAGCGACTGGGTATATGCCGGACGCAGCAGTTTGTTTTCACGCATCACCGAGGTGGGGGGCGGCGCCAAAAAGACCACCTCACGACCGGACACCCCCGCCGCCGGTAGATAAACCAGATCTTCACGTTCCACTGGCCGAAAGCCCAGTTTCTCGGCCCGCTCCAGCATCACCTGGGAGGAATTCAGTAAAGCCAGCTGGGTGCGCATATCCGCAATTCGAATTGCCAATCCCTCGCGTTCCACCTCAAGCGCTTTTATGCGCGCCCCCGTTTCTGCAGCCCGTCCGCTTACATACAAATACACACCGGCAATCAGCATCCCCGCCACCAGTATCAGCAAAAACAAACCAATCCATTGGAGCTGTACGCGCCATGGAGCTTGGCGATAGGCTTGAATTATTCGCTGATTCATCTTGGATGTTACTCCGTTCTGAGTTGGTTGAATTCTCTCGGTGGAATGAATGCAATTGTCGTGCCAGTTTAGAGTTTTTCGGCAACGCGCAATTTTGCGCTCCGGGCTCTGGGGTTGGTTGCGATTTCCTCGGCTGAGGGAAGGATGGGCTTGCGGGTAAGTTCCCGCAAGGTGGCGCGGTGATGACAGGTACAAACCGGCTGCTCCGGTGGGCAGATGCAGTCGCGGCTTTCGCGGCGGAAGAATTGTTTGATGATGCGGTCTTCCAGGGAATGAAACGAAATCACCGCCAGTCTGCCGCCGCTCGCCAGGACTTCGACTGCGTCCGGAAGGACTTGCTCCAGACCGCGCAGTTCGTCGTTGACAGCAATCCGCAAAGCCTGAAAAGTGCGGGTGGCCGGGTGGATGCGTTCTCGCTTCCCACCAACCGCCCGTTCGACTGCCTGAGCCAATGCCAGGGTTGTCGCCAGCGGACGCGAACGACAAATCTCGCGGGCAATCCGGCGGGCGTGGCGTTCTTCTCCGTACCGCCAGATCAAATCGGTCAACTCGTCTTCGGACAAAGTATTGACCAGGTCTGCAGCATTCCGGCCGGTTGTTGGATCAAAACGCATATCCAGCAGCCCGTTGGCAAGAAAGGAAAATCCCCGTTCGGCCTGATCCAATTGCATGGACGAGACCCCCAGATCAAACACAATCCCGTTGACCTGCTCCCATCCGAGTCGACGCAGTTCCTCCCGCAATTGAATGTAGGAAGCATGGACGAGGATCACGCGCCGATGATACACAGACAGGCGCTGGCTCGCGATTGCCAGCGCCTGCGGGTCTTTGTCCAGCGCCAAAAGCTGCCCATCCGGCGCGCTTGCTTCCAGTATCCCCCAGGCATGCCCCCCGGCACCAACGGTCGCGTCAACGTATCTCCCCGGGCTTTGCGGCCTTAAAGCGTGTATAATTTCATGGTAAAGTACAGGTTGGTGGTGTGGGAATTCCTCCGCTTTGGTCATTCCTTTGCCACCGGTCACAGGCGGATATCGAAGGATGAAAACCGTTTTGCCGCCTGCTCAGAGTCTTCAATTTGTTTCACTCTTTGATTCCACAGTTCCGCCGCCCAGATTTCAAAGTAGTCTCCCGCCCCCACCACCACAACGGCAGTGTTCAAGCGGGCTTTTTCGCGCAGATGCTGCGGAATCAGGACACGCCCAATCCGGTCCACTTCGACCCAAACGGCATTGGAAAAAATCCAGCGTTTGAGGTCACGGGCGTCTTCATCGGTCAGGCTGACTTTGCGAGTATTTTCTGCAATTTCCTTAAAGGAGGAAGCCGTCATCACCATCAAGTTTTGATCAAAACCAAGCGTCACATATGCACCACCCAGTTCAAGCAAATCCCGGTAACGGCTGGGTATCACCATCCGACCCTTTTCATCTATGGAATGCTCAAACTGGCCTAAGAACATTTGTTCGATTTCTCCTTTTAACAGCGCAACGCCGGTTGTCCGGCGCTTTCTACCACCTTAACCCACTATTTTCCAAAATCTACCACTAGTATAGCGGTTTTTGTTCCATTTTGCAAGTAGTTTGACAAAACTGTTAACTTTCCATTCCACCGAGGAGGCTATGAACACAACTACCCACGATTTTCGCAACCTGTTTTGCGGCATGGATACGCCCGTCCCTACCCTGAGCGGTAACACCGTACCTTATGTGAATCTCGATAATGCCGCATCCACCCCCGCCCTGCGCCATGTTCAGGAGAGTGTCAACCGTTTCTTGACCTTCTATTCCAGTGTGCATCGCGGCACCGGATTTAAGAGCCAGCTTTCCACCCATGCCTACGAAGAATCCCGCATCCAAATGTTGAAATTTGTGGGCGCAGACCCCCAAAACCATCTGTGCATTTTTGGTAAAAATACTACCGAGGCCATTAACAAACTTGCCCGCCGGTTTCCGTTCTCACCCGAACGAAATATCGTCCTGATCAGCCAGATGGAACATCACTCCAACGATCTACCGTGGCGGGCCGTGGCAACGGTGATTCACGTGCGCCTGCTGCCGGATGGAAGGCTGGATGAAACCCACTTTGACGAATTGCTGCAAAAATACGGCAGCAGGGTGGCACTGGTGGCCATCAGCGGAGCCAGCAATGTGACCGGTTACATCAACCCAATTCACCGTCTGGCAGAAAAGGCTCACGCCGTCGGCGCCCAGATGATGGTGGACTGCGCCCAGCTTGCGCCTCATCGCCAAATCCGCATACTGCCTTTGGATGATCCTGCGCATCTGGATTACATCGCGCTTTCGGCACATAAAATGTATGCCCCATTTGGCAGTGGAGCATTAATCGGACGGCGCGACATCTTTGAGCAAGGCGACCCCGACCTGCGCGGTGGTGGTCAGGTTGAAATTGTCACCACCCGGCAAGTGGTCTGGTCCGCGCCGCCGGAGCGCGAAGAAGCCGGCAGCCCCAACACCATCGGGGCAATTGCCATGGCGGCTGCCGCCGCTCAGCTGGAAAAAATTGGCATGGAAACCGTTGCCGCACACGAAGCCGAACTGACCGCTTACGCGCTCCAACGCCTTCAAACCATAACCGGCATTAAAATCTACGGGGATACCCGCCCGGAGACCGCTGATCAACGTTTGGGAGTCATTCCCATCAATCTACCGGAGATTTCCCACTTCCTCGTAGCAGCGGTTTTAGGTTACGAGTTCGGCATTGGGGTACGCAATGGTTGTTTTTGCGCCCACCCCTACCTGCTCCACTTGCTTGGATTTAGCGAAGGTGAAGCCGAACAAATCCGCCAGCAGATGATCAGCGGTGACCGGCGCAATGCTCCCGGCATGGTGCGCATTTCTTTCGGTTTGTATAACTCCACCGCCGATGTTGATCGTCTGATTGACGCCTTACAGGCAATTCGTGCGGGTGATTACACCGGTCAATACCTGCAAAATCAGGCAACCGGCGAATTTTTACCGTTCGGCTGGCAAACGGATTACAAACAGTTTTTTACCTTTCAACCGCAGTAAAGGAGGCTATGGTGAAACCACAGATTTTTGCCCTGTTAGCAGCCATCTGCTGGGGAGTCGGTGGCTATTTTGAAAAGAAAGGTTTGCATCTGGGTAACCTTTCGCCCACCATGGGAATCACCATCCGCACTCTGATTGCCTTTATTTTGCTGGCAGTTGCCTCATTTCCTCAGTGGAAAACCGTGCCGCTGGCCGGCAGCAAAGCACTGCTCTATATGGTGATCGGCGGCGGTGTGGTTGCCGGGGCAGCCGGGATGTTGTGTTTTTACACCGCCATCAAAGGCGCTCCGCTCGGCCGGGTCATGCCAATCGCCTTCACTTCTCCCTTGTTCGGTGCATTGATGGGCTTGATCGTTGGCGGAGAACCGCTCACCCTTAAAACCATTTTGGGAATGTCGCTGACAATTGGCGGGATTATTTTACTGACCATCGAGTAAAATATAGAAAAGAAAATCCCAGCCATAAGAGAAAAGAATTTTATGACACCTCTGGTTTTGTACGACACCTACACCCGTACTTTACGCGAATTTCAACCGCTCAACCCGCCGGAAGTGGGCATGTACACCTGCGGGCCAACGGTTTATGATTATGCCCATATCGGCAACCTGCGCACCTACATATTCGAAGATATTCTCAAACGGGTTTTGTTATACAACGGCTTTTCGGTCAAGCACGTTATGAACATCACCGACGTGGGTCACTTGACCTCGGATGCGGACACCGGCGAAGACAAAATGGAAGCCGGCGCCCGCCGCGTCGGAAAAACCGCCTGGGAAATTGCCGAGTATTACACGGAAGAATTCCGCAAAGACCTGAAACGCCTCAACATCCTTGAACCCACCATCTGGTGCCGCGCAACCGATCACATCCAGGAGCAGATTGACTTCATCCGCTGCATCGAGGAGATGGGATACACCTACCGCACCTCGGATGGGATTTATTTTGACACCAGCAAACTGCCCTCTTACGGCTACCTGGGAAGACTGGACATTGAAGGACTGCAAGCCGGGGCGCGGATTGACATGGGTGAAAAACGCCACCCGACCGACTTTGCCTTGTGGAAATTCAGCCCCAAAGACCAGAAACGCCAGATGGAGTGGGACAGCCCGTGGGGAGTGGGTTTTCCCGGCTGGCACATCGAATGTTCCGCCATGTCCGCAAAATACCTTGGCCCCTTCTTCGATATCCACTGCGGTGGCGAGGATCATATCACCGTCCATCACACCAACGAAATTGCCCAAACCGAAGCCTGCTACGGCACCCGCCTGGCAAATTTTTGGCTGCACGGTTACTTTTTGCAACTGGATGAAGGGGTTAAAATGTCCAAATCCAGCGGAAAATTCCTGCGGGTGGAATCCTTGATCGAAGAAGGCTACGATCCGTTGGCCTACCGCATGTTCTGCCTCAACGCCATTTACCGCCAGAAATTAAACTTTACCTGGGATGGACTGGATGGGGCTGCCAAATCGCTTGATCGCTTGCGTAATGTCTTTTATGAATGGGGCGCACCGGGTGAACCTGACCCCGCCTACTTGCAAAAATTCCTTGAAGTCATCAATGATGACCTGAACATGCCGCGCGCCATGGCGCTGACATGGGATCTGGTGCGCTCGGATCTTCCCAATGAGGTCAAGAAAGCCACCCTGCTCGATTTTGACCAGGTACTGGGGTTGGATCTGGCTAACTGGCAGCCGCCCGAAGAGGTCATTCCCGATGAAATTTTACGGCTGGTCGAGCTGCGCCAGCAGGCTCGCGCCGAAAAGCGCTGGCAGGACGCCGACACGCTGCGCAATCAGATCACCGCGGCTGGCTACGAAGTGATGGACACTCCCCAGGGACCCAAGGTCAAGCGTCGCCGGGGAAGTTAACTCCGTTTCAGCCGCAGCCAAAAGGTGCTGCCCCGCCCTACTTCACTTTGCACGCTAATTTCCCCGCCGTGCTGTTCAAAAACCTGTCGCGCGATGGACAACCCTAGCCCTGCCCCGCGAAAAAGGTGACCATGCACCTCATCCAGATGGTAAAAACGGTCAAAGATGTAGGGCAGGGCTTCCGGTGGTATCCCCACCCCGCTGTCACGAACCTCAATTTCCGCCCAACTTTCACGAGGGAATAAAGAGATTTCCACCTTTCCGCCGTTGGGGCTGAACTTAACCGCATTATCCACCACCGCTGCCAGCGCCCGGCTGAGACTTTTCGGGTCGCCATGCACCTGCACCGTGTTCACCGGCAGGTTGACTTGCAGATCAACCCCTTGCTTTTGCGCAGCTGGACGATAAGTTTCGACTACATCCAAAACAACCTGACCCAAGTCGGTTGGCTGAAATTCCGGCAGGATCAATTCCATCTCTTGTAAAAACAAAATGTCGTTGATCAACGCCGTAATTTCCTGCAAATTGCGCGTCACGGTATCCAGGGCGCCTTGGAGAGTTTCTCCCTGCAACCTACCGGAGCGAATCATCTGCAAAAAGCCGTTGGCGGCCATCAAGGGAGTACGTAGCTCGTGGGCAATTGTGGTCAAAAACTGGCTGCGGGCTGCTTCCTGTTGAGAAAGCCGGCGGTAGGCTTCGCTCAATTCCTCGGCTTTTTTCCGCAGGTCGGCAATGGCAATCTCGTCGTTCTCCCTCAACCGGCGGCTGACTTCCCTGACCATCGCCAGAGAAAGCTGGCTGTTGGTATGCAGTAAATTTACAAAAGCCTCCCGTTCCATTTCCAGAACTTCTACATCCGTTAATGCGGTAATCGTCGCCGCCCGGGGAGCATCATGGATGATTGCCATTTCGCCGAAAAAGTCACCGGCAGATAAATGTTTTAAGATCCGCTCTTCATTTTCATTAAACTTTTTGGTGACCTCAACCTCTCCATCTAACAAGATATAGAAAGTTGTTTCGTAAGCCCCTTCCGTGGTCAGTTTACTGCCTTTCGGATAGGCGCGAATCTCGCCCGCTGAGATGATTTCCATCAACTCACGCTCGGAGAGCGCCGGAAAGGCTTTTTGGATGACAGCCAGCCAGTGTTTCGCGGAGTTTCTCATAAGATCTTGTCTCTATTATATCCTTTAGGCAGCTACTTACTTTATAGGAAAAACAAAAAATTAACTACCTTCCATCCGTTTGTCCATAAGCAAAGAGTTAAATTTATTTTAACCACCCCTTAACACAATCATCGAAAGGCATTAAACATGACTTGTTATGATGTTGTAGTGATTTCCAAACACTTTTATATCAGGAGAGAAATGTATGTTGAATAAAGTTCGCCCACTGTTCTTTGTGTTGGTTGTACTCGGTCTGATCTTGTCAGCCTGTGCACCTGCTACTACTCCGACTGAGACAACCCAAACCGAAAAAATCGTTGAGAAAACAGTTATTCAAACACAGGTGGTTGAGGTAGAAAAAATCATCACCCCCACCGCTGGACCAGTAGAAGGCACCATTCTGGTTGATGGATCCAGCACGGTTGCACCAATCACTCAAGCAGTTGCTGAAGAATTTCAAAAAGTCTATCCCGAAGTTCGCGTTCCGGTCGGCATTTCCGGTACAGGGGGTGGCTTTAAGAAATTCTGCAACGGTGAAACCGACATCTCAGACGCATCCCGGCCGATCAAACCCTCCGAGGTAGAACTCTGCCAGAAAAATGGAATCGAATATATCGAGCTGCCGGTGGCATTTGATGGGCTGGCCGTCATGGTTAATCCTTCCAATAACTTTGCTGCATGCCTCACCGTTGAAGAGTTGAAGAAAATCTGGGCACCCGAAGCCGAAGGTGTGATCACCAATTGGAGTCAAGTACGGGAAGGCTTCCCCAATCAACCTTTGACCCTCTACGGGGCTGGCACCGATTCTGGTACGTACGACTACTTCACTGCCGCAATCGTCGGTGAGGAAGGTTCGAGCCGTGGCGACTTCCTGCCCAGCGAAGATGACAATGTGCTGGTGCAGGGTATCGCTGGCGATCCCAACGCCCTCGGTTTCTTTGGCCTGGCTTATTATGAAGAAAATCAGGACAAACTTAAGCTGGTTGCCATTGATAATGGCGATGGTAACTGTGTGTTGCCTGATCTCACCACCGTTTCACAAGGCACCTATCAACCCTTGTCTCGGCCGCTGTTCATTTACGTCAACCGCGCCCGGGTAGACCAGAAGGATGAAATCAGTCTGTTCATTGACTTCTACCTCAAAAACGCCGGACAGCTTTCTAAAGAAGTGGGTTACATTCCCTTGACCGATGAAATCTATCAGCTGGCGCAAAAACGCTATGACAACCGCGTGACCGGTTCAATCTTCGAAGGCCAGGGCTCAACCATTGGTGTTTCGCTGGCCGATTTGCTCGCTAAAGAGTAAATTCTCGTTCATCTGACTCAGACAGGAATGGGACGAATACCCTCGTCCCATTCCCTCTGTCTGTGTCATGGAAGGAAAGCCATATTATGACTACCACAATCCAATCCCTGAAATCACAAAATCACCTGAAGCGCGATCGCGAAAAGAAAATTGTTCGAGCGTTAACTTTTGTCTTCGCCCTTCTTTCAGTGGGTACCACAGCGGGGATCATTTATGAACTTCTTAACGAAACCATCCTGTTCTTTCGGGAAGTTTCCATAATCGAATTTTTCACCGATACCCGTTGGACTCCTTTGTTTGCTTCCAAGCGATTCGGTGTTCTGCCGCTGGTAAATGGCACCTTACTGGTTGCCGCTGGCGCAATGCTGGTCGCAGTACCGCTCGGTTTATTGGCTGCAATCTTTCTGAGCGAGTACGCTTCGGAAAGGTTGCGCCGAATCCTGAAACCGATTTTGGAAATTCTGGCAGGTATTCCAACCGTGGTCTACGGTTATTTTGCCCTGCTATTTATTACGCCCATCTTACGAGACCTGTTCCCCGAAACCCAAATTTTCAACGCGGCCAGTGCTTCAATCGCCATGGGATTCATGATTTTACCGCTGATGGCTTCAGTTTCGGAAGATGCCCTATCGGCGGTACCCCGTTCGCTCAGGGAAGCGGCCTATGCAATGGGTGCCACCAAGTTTGAGACTGCAACTCAGGTCGTGTTACCCGCAGCCCTATCCGGTGTGGCTGCCGCCTTTATTTTAGCGGTTTCACGTGCCATTGGTGAGACGATGATTGTTGCAATCGCTGCCGGTCAACAACCTAAACTGACCCTTAATCCGCTCCAATCCATTGAAACCATGACCGCATACATCGTTCAGGTTAGTTTGGGAGATACCCCACACCAAAGCATTGCTTATAAAACGATCTTTGCGGTGGGAATGTTGTTGTTCGTTATGACTTTGGTCATGAACATCATCAGCTACTTTGTCACCAAACGTTTTAGGGAGAAATACGAATGAGCACTTTGACCGCTTTGAGAGATGTCACTTTTGAACGCAATCTTTCCCTGCGTAAGCTGAAAGGCAAATTATTTGAGATCATCGCCTTTTTTGCGATCCTTTTGGGCATTGCCATGCTGCTTACCCTGCTCATTGATGTGTTTTTGGATGGATTACCCTGGATAAGCACCAAACTGATCACCGAGTTTCCCTCGCGTTTTCCAGATAAAGCCGGACTGCGTTCAGCGCTTCAAGGTTCAGTGTGGTTGATGGTTCTGACGGCTGTGATGGCAATCCCGATTGGTGTTGGAGCAGGAATTTATCTGGAAGAGTTCGCCCCACAGAATCGGATCACACGTTTTATCGAAATTAATGTGGCAAATTTAGCAGGCGTGCCTTCGATCATCTATGGATTGTTGGGATTGGGTTTGTTCGTTCGCCAGTTAGGTCTGGGAAGAACCCTCATCGCCGGTGCAATGACCATGGCTCTGCTGGTGCTTCCCATCATTATTGTCACCACCCGCGAAGCCATTCGTGCCGTGCCTCAATCCATCCGTCAGGCGGCGCTCGCCCTGGGTGCCACGGATTGGGAAGTATCCCGCGATCATGTGCTGGTCTATTCTGCCCCTGCGATAATGACCGGTATCATCCTGGCAATGTCCCGTGCAATTGGAGAAACCGCTCCATTGATCACCATCGGCGCTTTGACCTATATTGCCTTTGACCCGAAAGGTCCTTTTGATATTTTTACGGTGCTTCCGATCCAGATTTTCAACTGGGTATCTTTGCCCAACCCTGATTTTCATGGTTTAGCCGCGGCAGGGATTATAATATTGCTGGCGGTTTTGCTTTCCATGAACGCCCTGGCCATCTGGCTGCGTAATCGGCTGCAAATCCGTTGGTGAAATGACTGGGAGCTTTAACTTGATCATGGACAACAACCACGTCGTTTTAGAAACTAAAAATCTCAATGTCTTTTACGGCAATTTTTTAGCCATTAAAGACGTCAATTTTCAGGTTTTTCGCAATCAAATCACGGCCATCATTGGACCCTCAGGCTGCGGTAAATCCACCCTCTTAAGATCGTTTAACCGGATGAATGAATTGGTACCCTCAGCCCGTTCGGAGGGAAAAATTCTTTTTAATGGCGAGGACATTTACGATCCCACAATTGATCCGGTTGAGGTCCGCCGCAAAATTGGCATGGTTTTCCAAAAACCTAATCCCTTTCCCAAGTCCATTTATGAAAATATCGCCTGGGGGTTGAAAATTAACGGATTCCGCGGTTCAAAATCCGAAATGGACGATCTGGTCGAACAGGCCTTGCGCGGCGCAGCGTTATGGGATGAAGTTAAGGACAAATTGGATCAAAGCGGACTATCACTCTCCGGCGGCCAGCAGCAACGTCTTTGCATTGCACGAGCAATCGCCATCAAACCCGAAGTGATTTTGATGGACGAACCTGCGTCAGCGCTTGATCCAATTGCAACTTTAAAAATTGAAGATTTAATGCGTGAATTGAAGGAAAACTATACAATTGTCATAGTAACTCATAACATGCAGGAAGCGGCTCGAGTTTCAGATTATACTGCGATGATGATGTTAACCGGTGAGGGAGAACGTTCCGGAACGGTGATTGAATTCGACCGTACCAACATTATCTTTACCCGCCCCAAGGATAAACGCACCGAAGACTACATCACCGGCCGTTTCGGCTAAATCTCAAACAGGAAAGGCTTTCCAATGCCACGCGAGACCCTAATCCGCCAAATTAACCAGATACGGGATGAAATCCTTATTCTCGGCAGTATGGTAGAACAGGCTACCCTATCTGCCATTCAGGCATTGAAGAACCGCGATACCCATCTGGCGCGCGAGATTTTCGAAGCCGATCAAAATATCAATGAAAAACGTTTTGCCATTGAAAATGCCATCATCACCCTCATGGCAACTCAGCAGCCCATGGCCCGCGATCTGCGCGAAATGACCGCCATGCTCGAGGTCAACACCGAACTGGAACGCATGGGAGACTACGCCAAAGGTATTGCCAAAGTAGTCACCCGTCTTGGCGAAGGCGATGTGATCATTCCCATTCAAGAAATTGAAAAGATGGCAGAAATTGCTGTCAGCATGTTGCACCGGGCTTTAGGAGCGTTTGTTTCGGAAAACCACGTTCAGGCTCTTGCCATTCCAAAGGAAGACGATCAGGTAGATGAATTGTTCAACCAGGCTTACCGAAAGATCATCGAGGCGATGATCGCCAATCCCAACCTGATTGATCACACCAATCTCATGTTGTGGGTCATTCACAACCTGGAACGATTGGCCGACCGGGTGACCAACATCTGCGAACGCACCGTCTTCAGCGCTACCGGCGAACTGTTTGAGATTGATGGAATGGACGAAGACGACGCCAACGTCTGAGCTGCATTCGGGTATTTCCTCGCCAAAACCATCCCCCACCTGACCTGTGGCGGGGGATTTTTCTTTGCGGTTAAAAAAGCAGGCCAGACAATGCTATAATGAAAACCAATCAGCACGAGGAGGTGCCCTCATGCCAAAGCCAAAGTCTTCCCCCAATCCCAATGTTCAAATATTCGGAGCAGCCATCATCCTGCGACAATTGAGCGCGATGGTGGAAGAAATGGAGGGCGTAAAAAAAGCCGAAGATATTGAAGCCGTCCACCGCATGCGGGTTGCCTCCCGCCGCCTGCGGAGTGCTTTGCCCATTTTCGGGCCATTTCTCGCCCCCCGCCGGCATGAAAACTGGCGTAAACGAATCCGCGCCATAACCCGCGCCTTAGGCGCCGCACGCGATACAGATGTCCAAATTGAACACTTAACCGAACTGGTCAGCCGGCTTACACCGCCCGAACGCGCCGGCGTGCGCCGATTGCTGCTGCGCCTTCGCCAGCGCCGGCGCGAGATGCAGAAGGACGTCCTCAAAGCCCTGCGCCGGCTGGAAAAAGACGATCTGGTAGCCGAAATTACCCAGAAACTTGCCCCGTTTGAAATTTACAAGAATCAACTGGACTTAAGCGATCCGCCTTTGCGTAAACTAGCCGATGAACAAATCCAGGCCAGACTGGATGAGTTTCTTGCGTTTGAACCGTATGTGAACCGCCCGGAATGCGTCAGCGAATTGCACGCCATGCGAATTGCCGGAAAACACCTGCGCTACACCCTGGAATTTTTTGCTCCGCTTTTTGAGGATGAATTGAAACCCTTTATCAAATCCCTGCGTCAGTGTCAGGACTTGTTGGGGGCAATTCACGATGCCGATGTGTGGATTGCCTACCTGCCACAATTCATTGAAGAAGAACGCCAGCGCACCATCGAATATTTCGGTCACACCCGTCCTTTCAAGCGTCTGCTGCCGGGGCTGCTTTATTACCAAAAACTGCGCGAAGAAGAACGCCAGAATCTTTACCAGCAATTCGTCAATTCGTGGCAGGAATGGCAGGCCGAAAATTTGTGGGAAAACCTGCGCCGCAGAGTTGCCTTCCACTTACCCAATTCTGAGCCGGATTCACAGGCGACTGACGTTTCTGCCCAGACAACTCAGCCGGAGGAGAAGAATGATGGAGAATCCTGAACTCCCTTCAAAAAGCCGGGTGGTGGGTTTTATTGACATTGGTACAAACTCCATTCGTCTCTTGTTGGTGCGCATCAATCCCAACAAGACCTATCAAGTGCTGACCGCCCAAAAAGAAGTGGTACGGCTCGGCGAGGGCGAATTCATTGAGCAAACCCTTCAGCCCGAAGCCATGGAGCGCGCCATCACCGTTTGCCGAAAATTTGCCGAACTTGCCCGTCAACGGCAGGCGGAAGAAATCATTGCGGTAGCCACCTCGGCCACTCGCGAAGCCAGCAACAAAGCCGAATTCATCCAGCGTTTGAAAGACGAAGCCGGGCTGGATGTGCGTGCCATATCGGGCCTGGAAGAAGCCCGCCTGATTTATCTGGGGGTTGCCTCCGGCGTCCACCTCGCTGACCGACAGGCCTTATTCGTGGATATTGGCGGCGGCAGCACCGAAATCATTGTCGGTGACCAGCAGCAGTATCACCTGCTGGATTCGCTCAAATTAGGTGCGATCCGCCTGACAACCATGTTTTTCCTGCCAGATGAAAAGGAACCCATCTCCCCTATCCGTTATGCGTTGATTCAAAATTATGTTCGCAATATCATCGTGCGGACGATTCAACGTGTTCAACCCTACAAGATTGATGTGGTTTACGGCTCTTCGGGAACCATTCTCAATCTCGCAGATATAGCAGCCCACCGCTTTTTCAAGCGTAAACTGGAACGCGAGGATGAAATCACCCACGCCCAGCTCAAGGAAGTGATTCAAGTGCTCTGCGAGGCCAATCTGGAAGAACGCCGGCAGATCCCCGGCATCAACCCGGAACGAGCCGATATCATCATCGCTGGAGCAGCAATCATTGATACCATCATGGAAGAGCTCAAACTGCCCTCCTTCCGCCCCAGTGAACGCGGCCTGCGGGATGGACTGTTGATTGATTATCTCTCGCGGACGGATCAATCCCTCATGCTCGGTCAAATGACCGTGCGGGAACGTTCTGTGCTGCATCTAGCCCGCACAGTCAACTTTGATGAGCCACATGCCCGTCATGTTGCCCGCCTTGCACTGCAATTGTACGATTCGGGCTACCAGATCGGCTTACACCGCCTGGGGCGCTGGGAAAGGGAATTGCTGGAGTATGCCGCCTTGCTGCACGATATTGGCGCGTTTCTTTCCTATCAAAATCATCAAATGCACACCTACTACCTGATCCGCAACGCCGATTTACTGGGTTTTGACCAGAAAGAAATCACCATCATGGCGTTAGCCAGTCTTCACCACCGCAAAGCGTTACCCAGCAAAAAAGAACCCGAATTTGCCGCCCTGGATAAAGACTCCCAAACCGCCGTCAAGGTGTTGGGGATAATTCTGCGCCTCTCCGAAAGTCTGGATCGCAGCCACATGGGTGCTGTTCATCGGGCGCGTTTTGTCTCCGGCGATAAAAGAGAGGTCATCCTCGAAATGTTTTCGGATCAGGATTGCCAGCTGGAACAATGGGGCGTGGAAAACCACCTCGAAGCCTTCGAGAAGACCTTCAACCGTCCTCTGGTTGTGCGGGTGATTGCCAAGTCATCGGTTTAGAATTTCCGGATCGGCAGCCTGCCACTCGATCTTAAAACCGAAAACAGTTTCAAAAACCCGACTCACCTGTTCGGCCACTTCTCGCACTGATGGACAGGGCGAAAGCCAGTCACTCATCGCAGCCATTTGTACCCCATCCAGCCCACAGGGAATAATTCCCTGCCAGTAGAGCATATCCGGCTGCACATTCAAGGCAAAACCATGCCGAGAGACACCGCGGGCATCCACTTTGACCCCAATCGAGGCAATTTTGGTGGGCAGGTGATATTCACCGGCGGTTTTGTTCACCCAAACGCCAGTTAAACCTTCCCTTCGGAAGGCTTCGATTCCATAAAAATCCAGCACGCTGATTAAGACCTCTTCCAGTTTGCGTACATACCCCACAAAATCGGCCTGAGGCAGGCGCTCACCCTGCCAGCCGGGGGCTGCCAGCGGCAGCAACGGGTAACCCACCAGTTGCCCCGGCCCGTGATAGGTAATATCACCCCCGCGGTCAACCTCAAAAATGGCAATTCCACGTCTTTGAATTTCCTCGGCCGGCCAGAGGATATGCTCACGTCCGCCACGCCGTCCAATGGTATAAGTGTGGGGATGTTCCAACATCAAGACCGTTGGCGGCTGGCGTCCTTCTGCAATCTGCCCGGCGAGGCGGTTTTGCAGGTCCCAGGCGCGTTGATACTCGACCTCCCCCAACCAGTAAACCTGACAAGAATTTGATTTTTCCATAAAATTTTTTTCTTAAGTCTATCTGCAATAATTCTCGCCATAAGTATACCCGCATTGGCCGGTTTCGTTCAACGATTTCTTAACATTCTCTAATATTTCACCGACACAAATCTAATATTATCCGAATAGCATGAGAACAGCCATTATAGACCCTTGATGGATTTATTGGTGTAAATTGCAATAATCAGGAGGTAAAAAATGAACTTAGATAAATACACCCAAAAAGCTCAGGAAGCCATCTTTCAAGCCCAGCGTTTGGCGCAGGACTTGAACCACCAGGCAATTGAACCAGCCCACTTGCTGCTGTCATTAATTCAACAGGAAGACGGCGTTGTACCCGCCGTGATCACCCGCATTGCCGGCAGTGTGCTGGCCATCCGCCAGGAACTGACCCAGGATTTGGAAAAGCGCCCCAAAGTGTACGGAGCCGGCGGGGAAGTTGGTCTTTCCCGCGCAGCAGCGGATGTACTCAGCACGGCTGAACGTTACGCCAAAGGCATGCAGGATGATTACGTTTCCACCGAACATATCCTGTTGGGCTTAACGGAGAGCATCGAAGGCCGGCGGCTCAGCCAGTACGGCGTAACCAAGGAGTCAATCCTCAAAGCCCTGGCTTCCGTGCGAGGCACCCAGCGGGTCACTTCCCAAAACCCGGAAGCCACCTATCAGGCTTTGGAAAAATACGGGCGCGACCTGACCGCCATGGCACGTCAGGGCAAACTTGACCCGGTCATCGGACGGGATGAAGAGATTCGCCGCGTCATTCAAATCCTTTCACGCCGCACTAAAAACAACCCGGCTCTCATCGGGGATCCCGGCGTGGGTAAAACCGCCATTGTGGAAGGATTGGCACAGCGCATTGTGAATGGTGATGTGCCGGAGGGTCTGAAGCATAAACGCATCGTCCAGTTGGACATGGGCGCTCTGGTTGCCGGGGCAAAGTACCGCGGCGAATTTGAAGAACGGCTCAAAGCAGTCTTGCACGAGATCACCAGCGCGGCTGGGGAAGTCATTTTGTTCGTGGACGAGATGCACACGGTCGTTGGGGCCGGGGCAGCCGAAGGCGCCATGGATGCCGGCAACATGCTCAAACCAATGCTGGCACGCGGCGAGCTGCACATGATCGGCGCTACCACAATTGACGAATACCGCAAACATGTGGAAAAAGACCCGGCTCTCGAACGTCGCTTCCAACCCGTGCTGGTTGAAGAACCCTCAGTGGAAGATACCATCAGCATTCTGCGCGGTCTCAAACAGCGCTACGAAGTCCATCACGGCGTTCGGATAACCGATGCAGCCGTCATTGCGGCGGCTACCCTTTCGCACCGCTACATTACCGACCGCCACCTGCCGGATAAGGCAATTGACCTGATTGACGAAGCCGCGGCCCGCCTGCGTACGGAAATCGACTCCAAACCGCAGGCGCTGGACGAAGTGGACCGTCAAATTATGCAATTGGAAATCGAACGCCAGGCCTTGCAGAAAGAAAAGGATAAAGCCTCCAAAGAACGGCTGGAAAAGCTCGAACAGGAACTGGCCGATCTGCGCGAACGCGCTGCCGAACTGCATACTCGTTGGGAGACAGAAAAACAAGCCATTGCTGCCCTGCGGGAAGTAAAGGAAAAAATCGAGCAGGCGCGCATCGAAATGGAAGATGCCGAACGGCGCAACGATCTGGAAAAAGCCGCCCGCCTGCGCTACGGTCTGTTGCGGGAATTGGAGCAGCAATTGCATGAAGCCGAAAATCGTCTGAAAGAAATTCAGGCAGAAGGCGCCCTGTTGAAGGAAGAAGTGGACGCCGAAGAGATTGCCGAGATTGTCTCACGCTGGACGGGTATTCCCGTTTCACGCCTGATGGAAGGCGAGATGCAGAAGTTGCTGCACATGGAAGAACGCCTGCATCAGCGTGTGGTAGGTCAGGATGAAGCCATCCGGGTAGTTTCCAATGCAGTACGCCGCGCCCGGGCCGGCTTACAAGATCCAAACCGGCCTATCGGCTCGTTTATCTTCCTTGGCCCGACCGGTGTGGGTAAAACCGAGCTCGCCCGCGCTCTGGCGGAATTTCTCTTTGACGACGAAAAAGCCATGATCCGGATTGACATGAGCGAGTATCAGGAAAAACACACCGTATCGCGGCTGGTGGGCGCTCCGCCGGGCTATGTCGGTTATGAGGAAGGCGGTCAGTTGACCGAAGCCGTCCGCCGCAAGCCGTACAGTGTGGTGCTGTTCGATGAAATCGAAAAAGCCCATCCGGAGGTCTTCAACGTCTTGCTGCAGCTGCTGGATGACGGGCGCTTGACCGACGGTCAGGGGCGCACGGTGGATTTTCGCAACACCGTGGTCATCATGACCTCCAACCTGGGCAGCGAATTGTGGTTGAACCATGCGGCTGGAAAACCCGGCCGGGAAACCCTCAACCGCATCCTGCAAGCCCACTTCCGGCCGGAGTTCTTGAACCGCATTGATGAAATTGTGATCTTTGACCCGCTCACCCGCGAGGATCTGGTCAAAATCGTGGATATCCAGTTGGGCCGTCTGGCAAATCTGCTGGCACAACGCGGCCTGAAACTGGAAGTCACCCCGGCTGCCAAAGAATATCTGGCTCAGGCCGGCTACGACCCCGATTTTGGTGCACGCCCGCTCAAACGCACCATTCAACGCGAAGTGCAGGATGTGTTGGCGCTCAAAGTCCTCTCCGGTGAATTCAAAGAAGGCGACACCATTCTGGTAGATGCTGCTCCCGATGGGCTGGTCTTCCAGTCCCTTGTAGTGGGCGAACCGGTTGAAGCCTGATTGACAAAGCCGGATCAGAATTTCGGCTCTCGTTTAAAGGGCGGCAGTTGAACGATGCCTTCAAAAAGGTCTCGTTCAACCCGCCCATTTTTGGGTTCGGGGTAGTACTGCATGTACATCTCCTTGGACGCAAAAATGCGCCTTAACGGAGCAAACAACCCTCCAGTCAGCGATCCACCCCCCTGGCTGGCGTGACACCGCGAAGCCTCATCGCGAATATCAGCCACCGGACGGTAGTCAATCACAGCGTGAGTCGGAAAATCTACCTCGCTGATCGCCACCAGATCAATATCACGATTGCGCCCGTACTTATGCGGGTCTTTTCCAAACAAACGCAGCAGGCGGACAATAAAGCGCAGGAAGCCTCGCGGGATGGTCTGGAAGTAAAATTTAGCCGGACGGTGGGGCGGCAGATGCTCGGTGTCCTGCCAGTTCTCATCGGCCGCCATTCGAAAAGCCTCCACCGTCGCCTGATGGATAAAAATATGATCGGGATGCCGGTAACCCCCAATCGGGTCAAACGTAATCAGCACATCCGGTTTCAAACGGCGGATATAGGTTGCAATCTGGGCGGCAACCTGCTCCAGCGGCTGCTGAATCAAGGCCTGTGGATGTTGATTGTCAGCCGAACCGGGCATTCCCGAATCACGCCAGCCGAGAAAGTAAACCCCAGCCAGGCCCAACTTTCCGGCTGCACAGCGTAATTCAGCCTCCCGACGTTCGGCAATCGAACGGTAGCCCTTCAGGTACTCCTCATCCACATCCCCCGCCTCACCCCGCGTGGCGCAAATCAAATGGGTTGCAACATTACGGCGGGCATAATAAGCCAGCGTTCCGCCCATCCCAAAAGTTTCATCATCTGGATGGGCCAGAACAGCCAGTAAAACCGGTTTTGCTTTGTGATCATCCGTCATCGTTCTACAAACCTCGCTCAGTATTTCAACATGGTCGGGTCAACCTGATCTGCCCAGGCATTCAGGCCACCCCGTAAATTTTTGACTTTGGTAAACCCTGCTGCTGCCATTTGACGCACGCCCCGTGCCGAACGCACACCCGTACGGCAGAAGAGGACATACTCCCGTTGCGGATCAAGTTCCTTCATCCGCTGACCAAGCCGCTCCAGAGGGATGAGCAGCGCCCCCGGCAATGCGGCAACCTGCTGCTCAACCGGATCGCGCACATCAATCAACACCACTTCATTTCCTGTTTCCAAACGTTGTTTCAAGTCGGCCGGCTCAATGATACGATCGGCCTCCAGTCCATTTTCCTGCACGGCTCTCGCAGGCACACCGCAAAAAGCCTCGTAATCTATCAAATGGGTAATTTCGGGTATTTCGCCGCACACCTTACACTGCAAGTTTTTCCGCAGGTGAATCACCTGCATACTCATGTCCAGCGCGTCATACAGCAGCAGTTTACCGGTAAGCGGTTCTCCAATACCGAGGATAATCTTGATCACCTCGGTTGCCTGAATGGAGCCGATGGTGCCGGGCAGCACCCCAAATACACCCGCATCCGCACAGGATGGCACGGTATCCGGCGGGGGAGGTTCGGGGAAAAGACAACGGTAACACGGGCCGCGCCGCGCATCAAAAACACTCACCTGACCCTCGAAACGAAAAATTGAGCCGTAGACAAACGGTTTGCCGCTCAATACTGCCAGATCGTTCAGCAAGTAACGGGTGGGGAAGTTATCGCTACCGTCAACCAGAATATCGTAATCCGCAGCGATTCGTTCAGCATTTTGCGAGGTGAATACCTCGTTGTACACATCCACCTGCACAAAGGGGTTCAATGCCAGCAACCGATTGCGAGCCGATTCGACCTTCAACATCCCAATCCGCTGAGTGTCATGGATAATCTGGCGTTGCAGGTTGGAAGCATCCACCACATCATAATCCACAATCCCAATGCGACCGACGCCGGCAGCCGCCAGGTACAGAGCAATCGGTGAACCCAAACCACCGCTGCCGACCAGCAGCACGGAGGCGGCCTTCAACTTGCGCTGGCCTTCCAGCCCAACCTCAGGGATCAACAAATGGCGCGAGTAGCGCAGAATTTCTTCTTGGGTCAGTTCGCCTTTTCCAGTCATGGATTTCGTCCCTTCGCTTTCAGGATGAGAAAATTGTACTACGAAGCCGCCCATTTGAAGGTTTGCCGTAGCGTATTCGGACAAATTGAGTGGGAATTATTCGAGCAAAAGAAAAGCCCTGCCCGTTCTTCCCATGCGGATCTGCAGGCAGGGTCTTGATAATAAGACTTCATCCCGGCAAGCTCGGAAAACTCTCACCGTTTTTTCGATTGGTTCAGGTACCCTCTTCCCAGGAATTCAGGTAATGTACCTGTTCATCGGTCAGTATATCAATTTCAACTCCCATGGCGGCCAGTTTCAGACGGGCAATTTCGCTATCAATTTCGGCCGGCACGCTGTAAACTTGCTTTTTCAGCTCGGCTGCGTGTTTGACCATGTACTCCACACTCAATGCCTGATTGGCAAACGACATATCCATCACACTGGCCGGGTGACCTTCGGCAGCTGCCAGATTAATCAAGCGGCCTTCACCCAAAAGGTAGATGTGGCGGCCGTCTTTCAACTCATACTCTTCCACGAAGGGACGCACCAAGCGTTTGGATGAGGACATTTCTTCGAGTGCCGGGATGTTGATTTCGACATTGAAGTGGCCGGAATTGGAGATGATTGCGCCATCTTTCATCACCTCAAAATGGGGACGGTCAATCACATTAATATCACCGGTCAGGGTGCAGAACACATCGCCAATCCGGGCAGCTTCTTTCATCGGCATCACCCGATAACCATCCATCACCGCCTCTAAAGCCTTGAGCGGGTCAACTTCAGTGACGATGACATTGGCGCCCATGCCGCGCGCCCGCATCGCCAGACCGCGCCCGCACCAGCCATAGCCGGCTACCACAAAATTCTTGCCCGCCAGCAGGATGTTGGTGGCGCGGATAATGCCATCAATGGTGGACTGCCCGGTACCATAACGGTTATCGAAGAAATGCTTGGTCATGGCATCGTTGACCGCAATGATTGGAAAAGCCAGCGCCCCGTCCGCCGCCATAGCCCGCAGGCGGATCACACCAGTGGTGGTTTCTTCGGTGCCGCCAATCACATTGGGCAGCAACTCGCGGCGTTCCTTGTGTAAAACGCTGACCAGGTCGGCACCGTCGTCCATCGTCAAATGCGGTTTATGATCCAGGGCAGCATGGATGTGTTTGTAATACACCGTGTTATTTTCACCCTTGATGGCAAAAACTGGAATTTCAGAATAAGAAACCAGAGCAGCTGCCACATCATCTTGCGTGGAGAGCGGGTTTGAGGCAGTCAATACGACTTCTGCTCCGCCGGCTTGTAAAGTCTGCATTAGATTAGCGGTTTCAGTGGTCACATGCAAACAGGCAGAAATGCGAATTCCCGCCAACGGTCGTTCCTTCTCAAACCGCTCGCGAATTTGACGCAGAACGGGCATTTCGCGGGCTGCCCATTCAATCCGCCGGCGGCCGCCCTCTGCCAGTTTTAAGTCCTTCACATCAAAATTGGTCATTCGTGTCCTCCATCAAAAAATTAAACTGTGGGTTGTTTCATTACTTCAAGCGCACCAGCGTCATCGAAATGGGTGCGGAAGCGTGTAATAAACTCTTCAACGGTAAAATAATGCGACTGGGTGCCGCGCTGCTCCAGACAATAGGCTGCTGCCAGCGAGCCCATCTTGCCACAAATTTCGAAGTTAAAGCCCAACCGCCAGCCCCTTAAAAATCCTGCCCGGAAGGCATCGCCAACCCCGGTGGGATCCACAATTTTTTCAACCGGTACTGCTGGAACGTCCACCTCACTGGCCTGCCAGTAGATGGAAGCCCCCTTAGCCCCGCGGGTAATTACCACTAAAGGAACGCGGTGCAGGATAAATTCCGCGCTGAAGCCGGTGTGTTTTTGCAACAATTCCCATTCGTATTCGTTGACAAAGAGACTGTATGCTCCATCCACCCCTCGGCGCAATTCATCCGGGTCTGATCGGGCAATTTGCTGGCTGGGGTCATACACATACGGAATCTGCATTTGTTTGCATTCCTCGACATAGCGATCCATCGCCACCGGGTCATTGGGTGAAATCACCACCATCTCAGGCCGGGATTGCAGCGTTTCCAGGGACAATTCGCGGGCGTATGCCATTGCCCCGGTGTAAAAACTGCAAATCTGATTATTGGCCAGGTCGGTGTTGGCAAAAAAACTGGCTGTGAAAACTCCCGGCACAACCCGGATGTAGGTTGTATCAATATGATGGCTTTCCAGCCACTGGCGATAATCCTCAAAATCCTCCCCGGCAGTCCCAAAAATCAGCGGTTTATCACCCAACAGAGCCATCGTATAGGCGATATTGGGCGCAATTCCCCCTCGCTGGCGTACCATGTGATCCACCAGAAAAGAAAGGCTGATCGAGTCCAGCCGCTCCGGCATGATGTGATCTTTAAAATAACCGGGAAAAGTCATCAAGTAGTCATAGGCAATTGAGCCGGTCAGAACAATGCTCATCCTTGAATTCGTGTCCTTCTCATCGAAAATTTCAAATTTTCCCCTTAAACCAATCGGGGTTCATCAAAATTGCTCCCGCTGGGGAGCGAGTTGATTATACCATTGAAAAAAGCGGGCTGACGAAGTTCATACATTGACACATTTCCCACATTTCGGTATAAGAAATTATGCCGCACATGAAACATATTCGCATCGTTTCGATCATCCTATTGTTGGTGATGATGGGCTGTAACCTGCCCACTTCACTGAGCCGCTCAAATACTCCCCCGCATGGACAGTCTGCACCGGAAACCCCAAATCTCATCACACCCACATTTCCAACACCAACATCCACGCCGACCCCCCTTCCTGCCGTTCGTTTGACTCAGGGTGATAACGCCTTATTGCTGGGGGATACCCAACGCGCTCGTCAGGAATACCAATCCGCCGCAATGGCAAGCGATGATCCAGAAATTCAGGCAGCAGCGCTTGTGGGGATTGCCCGCGCCTATTACGAGGAAAGGAATTACCAGCAGGCCATTGAAACATTGCTGGCCTTGATCAACGAACATCCGGCGAATCATTCGCTGGCCAATGGATATTACTTTCTGGCGGAAGCCTACCTTGCCCTGGGAGAAAATCAAAAGGCTGCCGAAGCCTACGAAATGTTCCTGCAACTGAAACCGGGTATTCTGGACGACCTGATTGCAGAAAAAGCCGCGGAAGCCTGGATGGCTGCCGGTCAATATGAAAAGGCCATTCAAGCCTACCAGAAAGCCATTCAAGCCTCCGGAATGCAGGATACCGCCCGCCTTACAATCCGCATCGGTCAGGCCTATCAGCAATTGAACGATTTGGAAGCAGCAATTCGCCAGTATCTGGAAGCTTACCAAAGCACAAGCAACGACTACTACAAGGCTCAGGCTAATTTTCTGGCGGGTCAAGCCTATCTGAGATTGGGATTTCCGGAACAGGCTTATGCCCGTTTTCAGGACTCGGTCAATAACTTCCCGCGTTACTATGATACCTACTCGGGTTTGATTGAGCTGGTCAACGCCGGTCAGCCGGTGAATCAGCTTAACCGCGGCCTGGTGAACTACTTTGCCGGGCAGTACGCACTATCGGCAGAAGTGCTGCTGGGGTACATTAACAACAATCCGGATCATGAGGGAACGGCTCATCACTACCGCGCCCTGGCGTTACGACAAATCAACAATCTGGAAGGTGCATTAGAAGAATGGCGGACTTTGATTCGCGACCATCCCGGTGATTCGTTTTATTCAACCGCCTGGCAGGAAATCGCCTACACGCAATGGGCATTCTTGGAAGATTTTGAAGGGGCTGCCAACACCCTTCTGGCGTTTGTTTCTCAAAACCCTTCATCGAATGAAGCCCCCAATGCCTTATTCAGCGCCGCCCGCATTTTGGAACGCAGTAACCGCCTGACCCGCGCCGCTGAAACCTGGGAGCGCCTGCTCCAGGAATACCCGGCCGCCTCCATCAGCCCCAGAGCCCAGTTTCTGGCGGGGATTACTTATTACCGTCTCGGCGCGGACGAGCGCGCCTTGAACGCGCTGCAACGGCAGGTTGTTCTCTCGACCTCGCCTAACGACCAGGCAGCTGCCCTGTTGTGGATTGGGAAAATCCAGCAACGAGCCGGCAATCCCGATGCTGCCCGGGAGGCATGGCAGCAAGCCGCCTCCCTCGACCCCACCGGTTATTACAGTGAACGGGCAGACGAATTGCTCAACAATCAGCCTCCCTTTCATTCGCCCGCCGTGTATGATCTGGGGATAGACTGGTCAACCGAACAGCAGCGTGCAGAAGACTGGCTGCGTGACACCTTTGCGATACCGCCTGAAACGGATTTGAAAGGCATAGGAGATTTAGCCCAAAACCCGCGTTTCATCCGCGGGATGGCCTTATGGGAACTCGGTTTGTATCAGACTGCTCGCGGTGAATTTGAAAGCCTGCGCGAAGAAATTTCCTCAGACCCGGTGGTGCTCTACCGTTTCCTGAACATCATGCTGCAAATTGGAGCTTACCGCCCGGCTATTTTTGCAAGTCGCCAGATTCTCAACCTGGCCGGAATGGACAACCTTCAGACCTTGAACGCTCCCCGCTTTTTCAACCTGGTTCGCTTCGGCACGTACTACAAGGATGCCGTAATGCAGGAGGCTAACGAAACCGGCCTGCATCCTTTGTTGCTGTTCAGCATCATCCGCCAGGAATCTTTTTTTGAGACCTTTGTGATTTCCAGTGCCGGAGCGCGCGGCTTGATGCAGATCATGCCGGCCACCGGACAGGAACTGGCCGAACGCTACGGCTACCCCGATTTTCAGGTTGAAGACCTGCACAACCCACTGATTAACATCCGGTTGGGAGCAAAATACCTTGCCAATCAGCGTGATTACTTCGGTGGAGATTTGTATCTGGCTCTGGCAGCCTACAACGGCGGGCCGGGTAATGCGTATGCCTGGGCGCAACTTGCCGAAGGCGACCCCGATCTTTTCCTCGAAGTCATCCGCTTTGAAGAGACGCAGCGGTATATCCGTTCCATCGCTGAAATCATGAACATTTACCGACTGATATATGAAAGGAAATAAGTAAAGCCCATCAAATGGAAATATGAATTGGGACAGGCTGTGGCCTGTCCCAATCCTCTCTACAACAAAATCAAAGCTGGTTTTTCCAGGTAATTCTTCAGGGCTTGCATAAACCTGGCCGCCTCAGCCCCATCGGTAATCCGATGATCGGCCGACAGAGTCATCTTCATTCGCAACCCCGCTTTGACCACGCCGTTTTCAACAACCGGCACTTCCTTAACCGACCCAACCGCCAATATGGCCGCTTCCGGCGGATTGATGATCGCCACAAAATGCTCCACCTCAAACATGCCCAAATTGCTGATGGAGAAGGTGGAGCCTTCAATGTCCTCCGGGCGGACTTTGCCAGCCCGCGCCCGTGCAACCATTTCCTTGACCTCCTGAGAGATCAGACCCAAAGATTTATAATCTGCGTCTTTGCAAACAATGGTCATCAGCCCGTTTTCGAGGGCAACCGCAACACCGATGTTGCGGTGAGCATGGCGGATGATTTCATTTTCCTGCAAAGAGGCGTTCAGGTTGGGATATTGCCTCAAAGCAAGCGCAGCGGCTTTGATGATGAAATCGTTGACGGATAACTTCTGTTCTTCTGGCAACTGGCTGTTGAACTGTTTACGCAGTTCCATCACAGCCGCCATGTCTACTTCGCTGGTCAGGTAAAAGTGCGGTATCTGGGTCTTGGATTCAACCATGCGGCGACCGATGATGGCGCGCAATTTATCCACTGCCACTCGTTGATCTTCGGCAGCCGCCGCCGGTACAACCGCAGGAAGCGGGGATGTCGTTGGCGCAGCAATCGGCGCTGGAGGCGTTTCAATCTCCGGCGCAGCCGCAACCGGAGCGGTTTTCAACGCTTTTTCAATGTCCCGCTTAACCACCCGTCCGCCCGGGCCGCTGCCCTGTACCTGCTTAAGATTGATGCCGTATTCCTGTGCCATCCGACGGGCAAGCGGTGAGGCTTTGGTGCGTCCGTCATCTTCCAGAATGGCGGCAGTCTCCTGGCTGGCAGGTATCGGCTGCTCTGCTGGCTGTTCCGTCTGAGCGGCGGACGGCTGTGCTTCTTCGCCGCCAGCAACCGCCGGAATATCCTCAACTTTCTCCCCCGGCGCTGCAATGACTGCGATGGGCGTCCCCACCGGTACAATATCCCCCGCCTTGACCAAATGGCGATACACAACCCCCGCTGCACTGGATTCCACCTCAACGGTGGCTTTATCGGTTTCGATCTCAGCTAATACCTGTCCTTTTTCAATCGCTTCACCTTCACCGACCACCCAACGCACCAGTGTGCCTTCCGCCATATCAAAACCCAGCTTGGGCATGGCAATTATTTCAGCCATTACAACACCTCCTTGACTGCCTTAATTACGTCCTCCACCTGAGGCAGGGCCATCTGTTCCAGTGTGCGGTTGTAAGGTAACGGCACTTCAGCCTGGGCAACCCGCTTGATGGGAGCGTCCACATAATCAAAGGCTTCTTCGTAAATACGGCTGGCAACTTCTGCCCCAACCCCATAGGATTTCCAACCTTCTTCCACGATGACCGCCCGGTTGGTTTTTTTGAACGATTCCAGTACAGGACCCATATCCAGCGGGCGTAACGAACGCAGGTCGACAATCTCAGCTTCGATGCCCTCTTTTGCCAGTTGATCGGCAGCTTTGGTGGAAATTTCCAGCATTTTGGAGTAAGTTACAATGGTCACATGCCGGCCCTCGCGCTGGATGGTGGATTTTCCCAGCGGGACAATGTAATCACCTTCCGGCACCTCCCCGCGGGTCTGATACAAGGTAGCATGTTCGATGAACAATACCGGATCTTGACTGCGAATGGCAGCCTTCAACATTCCCTTGGCATCCGCAGGGGTACCGGGGGCAACCACTTTCAAACCGGGAAAATGCGCAAAAATGGCATCGGGAGTTTGAGAGTGAGTAGCGCCCAGTTGACGCCCCCCGCCGCCCACTGCGCGGATGACCAGCGGCAGGATCATTTGTCCGCCAAACATGTAATGTAGTTTGGCAGCCTGATTGACGATGTGATCCATCGCCGAAAAGGCAAAATTGATTGTCATCAATTCGGCAACCGGTCTCAGACCGGTCAAGGCTGCCCCGATTGCCGCGCCGATAATTGCGGCTTCTGCAATCGGTGTGTCCCTTACCCGTTCCGGACCAAAGTGATCATAAAATCCTTTGGTTACCGCATAGGTGCCGCCCCATACACCCACTTCTTCTCCCAAAATGAACACCCTGGGGTCTCGTTCCATTTCTTCCCATAATGCCTGAGAGATGGCTTCTCGCATGGTTATTCGTGCCATTGTGTCACCCCGTCATCCTTCAACGTAAATGTGCTTGAATAATTCTTCAGCCGGCGGTTCCGGGCTGGCTTCGGCGAACGCAACTGCATCGTTGACTTCTTCTTCTGCCATTTGAATCTGTTGCTGAAGTTCCTCTTCACTGGCAATGTCATTTTCCAGCAAATAACGATGATAAATGCCAATGGGGTCATTTTCCAGCCAGGTTTTGACTTCTTCGGAGGAACGATACCGCTCCGGGTCACCCATCGAATGCCCGCGGAAACGATAGGTGATTACTTCCAAAAATTGCGGGCCGCTGCCGTTGCGAATTTCCTCATATAAACGGGCCGAAACCTCGCGGACTTTCATGACATCCATGCCGTCCACCGCTTCACTTTTCATCCTATAACCGTCCGCCTTGCGCCGGATTTCTGACACAGCCGATGCCCGTTCAACCGCTGTTCCCATGCCGTATTGATTATTTTCACACACCCACAAAACCGGCAGGTTCCAAACTTTCGAGAGATTGAGCGCCTCGTGAAAATATCCAATATTGGTGGCGCCATCTCCAAACATACACACGGTCACAGCCTGGTTGTTCTGATAAACATCCCCCAACGCCAATCCGGCTGCAATGGGCAAATGCGCCCCTACGATAGCGTGCCCCCCCCAGAAATTCTTTTTCACATCAGCAAGGTGCATTGAACCTCCCTTGCCGCGCGAACATCCGGTAGCTTTACCAAGCAGCTCGGCCATTACCTCTCGTGCCGAAAGACCGCAGTTGATCGCCACACCATGATCGCGATAAGCGGTGATAATTCGGTCTTCAGGGCGGCGCACCGAAATCAAGCCAGTACTCACCGCCTCCTGACCAATATAGAGGTGGAGAAAGCCACCAATTTTTCCTTGTTGATACAATTCGGCCGAACGTTCTTCCAGCCGGCGAATCACGACCATTTGATGATAGAGATCCAGATAATCTCGCTTCTCCATCGGATGGAGATCCTCCTTTGTTCGATGTGTACTTCCTTCCCCTGACCCCGCTGCGGGTCACCATTGCCGGTTAACTGGACAATGTCACAGCGATTATACCAGAATCAAAATCCCCTCACAGGGGATTGTAACACCTCAAAGGATGGATTTCCGATGATCCAGAAGGATGATTGGAGTTACTGTCTTTTTTCCTCGATTTTTTTGAAAAACGTAATCAAGTCTATGCCGCGTTGTTTCAGGTACAACCACCTGCCGCCGAACCACATCATGCCGCTCACAAAAACTCCCGCCAACAGGACAGCTGACTGCCAGTCCACCGGCAAGATCTTCACCCCAAAAACATAAGGCAGAAGGATTGTTGCCAGTAAGATGACAACGGTTATTACCCCCAAAAAGCGCACCCAGCCTTTCGAAGGTCTGTCGTCTCCATCAGCAAGGAAGTAATAGGGGTTTTTAATCAGCGCCAGAACCGGCAGCAAAAGTGCAAAAGATACAAACAATCCGAAATTGAAATGATTCCCAATCCAGTTTGCCTGAGCCGCATCAATCACCACCAGCAAAGCGATCACCGTCACCATCAAAAGCGCAAATAGTGGGCTGTGCTGGCGGGCATGTACCAGTCCAATCCACTCCGGAACCACCCGATCCTCTGCCCAGGCTTTGAGAACCCGGCTCAAAGCCAGCATATATACCTGCACGACCAGAACAAACATCACAATCCAGATGACGGATAAAAAGGACAAAAGCAATGGATTGGATTGCACCACCGCTGCGTAAAACGGCAGCCATGGCAGGACAATTCCCCGCAGGACACCCGTAGAACTGCCGCCCGGTGTCGAAACCGGCATGGGTAAAACCACCCCGCCTTCACCGGTTATGCCCTTAAGCCGCAGAAAACTCTCCGCTGCCAGAAATTGCCACGAAATCGTCCTTTCCACCAGGGCAATCGCCGCAATCAACAAAAATCCAGCAATGATCAGTGCCAGCAAACCGGCCGGTACGAGATTGCTTCGATGGGTTCGCAGTTCACCCGCCATCCAGACCGGCAGACCCAGAGCAAAAAATCCGAATAATCCGATGATCAGGCCAATGGCGATCATCTCCGGCAGCGTTTCACCCTGTGCCTTCATCCCCAGTTGAAAAGCGAGATTAAGATGCAGGGCATGTGAACCTTCTCTAAAAATCCGGTCAAAAAAAGCGCTGAACTGGTTTTGAGAAACGGCGGTAAACTGTCCAAGAATTACCAGCCATCCTAAAATGGAAAGAGCTGATCCCCACCCAAGAATCCTGCGGATTGCCTGCGGCGAGAGAATGGAAAGGATAAATGCCGTAAAGATCAAGCCGCTTGCAAGGTAAACCATCACTTGTGGGTTATGCAGAGAGGCTGCAAAGACCTGCAGATCAAAAATGTCCAGAACATTTCCCAACATATTAGCCAGATCAGGCAGGATGATTCGGGCAAAAGTGCTTGCCAGAAAGCCAATAAACAAACCACCGCCGATCAGAAACGTCCAGCTGAACGCAAAACCAAACAGGGGATGAATCACCCGCGTACCAAAGAGATAATCCGGCGCTTCTCGCCCGGCAAGCCTGCCCATCGTCCAGATTGTCAATAATACAATCAGCATGCTTCCAAGACCAATCAGCATGACATTCGTGATATTAATCCCCGGATACATGCCGGGCAAGACGCTGATTGGCAGCCAGGTTGCCTGAATCAAGCCAACTCCTGCCAGCGCCAGAACAATCACTGTCCAGAAACCGATCCAGTTCGTCAACGAACCTGCTTTACTGGCCGGTCTTGATTCTGCCTGGGGGACAATCAACTCGGTTAATTCGCTCAATTCTTTCCTCCTTGAGGGGGAATGGCACAAAAGCCCATTGTGCAAGAAGGATGCCTACAAAAAAATTATACCAACCCTGTTGAAAAACAACCTTTCAATTCCGCAAAGCCGGAGAATTACGGGGAAATGGTTGCAAATTGAGCGAAAAATTCCGTCAAAAAAACAAGACCTGCTGGCAAAAACTGCTAGCCAACAGGTCTTGCAAAGTACTGAATACCTCTCCGAAAGTTTTTTTACCTTCCTTAGGCGGACTAGGCAGCGTGCTTCAAAGCGGCATGGGCAGCCGCCAGGCGGGCAACTGGCACCCGGAAGGGTGAGCAGGAAACATAGTTGTTCCCAACCAGATGGCAAAACTCAATCGAGTTCGGATCACCGCCGTGTTCACCGCAGATACCTACTTCCAGATCGGGGCGAGTCGAGCGGCCGTCCGCCACGGCAATTTGCATCAGGCGTCCGACACCATCCCGATCCAATGTCTGGAAGGGATTCTTGGGCAGGATGCCTTTTTCCACGTAGGTAACCAGAAAACTGCGCTCAGCATCATCCCGGCTGTAGCCAAAAGTCATCTGGGTAAGATCGTTGGTGCCGAAGGAGAAAAATTCGGCGATCTCAGCAATTTCCGCAGCGGTGACTGCTGCGCGCGGGATTTCGATCATCGTCCCAAACTTGTAGGGGAAGGATACGCCTTTCTCCTTCATCACCTCGCGGGCAATCTCTTCCAGCCGCGGTTGAATGACCTTCAACTCGTTGACATGGCCGGTGAGCGGGATCATCACTTCTGGCTTGGCATGGACCCCTTTAAGGGTCACGTTGGCGGCCGCTTCAAAAATGGCGCGCACCTGCATTTCGACAATTTCGGGCATGACAATGCTCAAACGCACGCCACGCAGGCCCATCATCGGGTTGCTTTCGTGCATGGCCTCTACGGCCTGGAGCATGTGTTCCAGTTCCACCACCTCTTTGGGTTCGCCTTTGCCCAGCACGTAACCGGCCAGCGCTTCAATGCGCTTGGTGATGATCTGTTCTTCAAGGTCTTTGGCAGCCGGCAGGAACTCATGCAGCGGCGGGTCAATCAGGCGGATAATGACCGGATATCCATCCATGGCGGTAAACAAGCCTTCAAAGTCGGCCCGCTGGAAAGGCAGCAATTCATCCAGAGCGGCTTTGCGTTCTTCGGAGGTTTTCGCCAGAATCATTCGCTGAACAATCGGCAGGCGTTCCTGTTCAAAGAACATGTGCTCAGTCCGGCACAGACCAATTCCTCGGGCGCCGTAGGAGCGAGCGCGCTGAGCGTCTTTGGGATAGTCGGCATTTGCCCATACCTGCAAACCGGTAGTTGGAGAGCCATTGACACTCTTACGAATACCAGGGCGGGCACAAATTTCATCCGCCCAATCCAGAAGGGTCAAAAGATCGGTTTGTTCCTCCAGCGATGGGGAAGTCATGGGCAATTTACCAAGGAAAACCTCACCGGTACCGCCGTCCAGAGAAATCCACTCGCCTTCTTTGACAACCTTACCATCCACTTCCATCTGGCGTTTATCCAGATCAATGCGCACACTGGCCGCGCCCACAACACACGGCACCCCAAACTGACGAGCAACCACCGCAGCATGGGAGGTTGCCCCACCTTCACTGGTGAGAATGCCCTTGGCAGCCAGCATACCATGAACATCATCTGGCTTGGTGAACGGACGCACCATGATGACATCCTGATGATATTCCTTGTTCATTTTTTCGGCAGTGTCGGCATCGAAGTAAACCTGACCCACCGCCGCACCGGGTGAGGCATTCACGCCACTGGCGAAGAAGCGACCGTCGGCTTTGGCTTTTTTGATGGTTTCGGGATCAAATTGGGGGTGCAGCAGGGTATCCACATTTTCAGGTGTAACCCGTTTGACGGCCTCTTCACGGGTGATAATCCCCTCGTTGGCCATATCAACTGCAATCTTAACTGCTGCTTTGGCGGTGCGCTTGCCGTTGCGGGTTTGAAGCATCCACAATTTACCGCGTTCAATGGTAAATTCCATGTCCTGCATATCGCGGTAGTGGCGTTCCAACTTGTCACAAATCTGGAGGAATTCGCGGTAGCATTCCGGCATATCCCGTTCCAGATTCTCGATCTTTTCGGTGTTACGGATACCAGCAACCACATCTTCACCCTGCGCATTGAGCAGGTAATCGCCATATAGTTTCTTTTCGCCGGTGGCCGGGTTGCGGGTAAATGCCACACCAGTACCGGAGTCATTACCCATGTTACCGAAAACCATGGTAACGATATTGACCGCTGTGCCTAAATCATCGGGGATGTTAGTCGCACGGCGATAGTCCACTGCTCGTTTACCATTCCACGATTTGAAGACCGCCTCGGTTGCCAGTTTCAATTGCTCGAACGGGTCCATCGGAAAGTCGAAGCCCAGTTCTTTGCGAACAACACCCTTGAAAATAGCAGTCAATTCCTTCAAGTCCTCAGCGCTCAGATCGGTATCCAGTTTGGCACCGCGTTGGCGCTTGAACTCTTCCAGTACATCCTCGAAGGCTTCATCCGGCATGCCCAGAACCACCGCACCGAACATCTGAATCAGGCGGCGGTATGAATCGTACACGAAGCGTTCGTTATTGGTCAAACGAATCATCGCCTGGGCGGTTTCATCGTTCAAGCCGATGTTGAGGACGGTATCCATCATGCCCGGCATGGAGAATTTAGCGCCGGATCGGCAGGAAACTAACAAAGGATTATCGGTACCGCCAAATTTCTTACCAGAAAGCCGCTCAACCTCTTTGAGGGCATCCAGCATTTGCTCCCACATTCCTTCCGGGAATTTTCCACCCGCCGCCAGATAAGCGTTGCATGCTTCGGTGGTGACGGTGAAACCCGGCGGAACCGGAACACCCAATCGGGTCATGTCAGCCAGGTTGGCGCCTTTGCCCCCCAAAAGCCCCCGCACTGCATCCCAATCGCCGCCCACATACTTTTCGGCAGCATCTAATTCATGGAATAAGTATACCCATTTCTTCATGTTTTCTTTAACCTCCAGAAAATAGTTAACCCCTCGAAGGGGATAATTCGTCCTGAGCCCTTAATCGGGAAATTCTACCACAAATTTTGCGTTTTTTCGGCGAGATCACCCCCACTTGACTGGTCAAATAATTTTTCATTTGTAAAGAAGTTGAAAGGATAAAAACCCATAAGTTCGCTGATAATAGGGGTGTAGTCAATGCAAAGGAGATGCGAATGAAGATACTGGTCATTGATGACGACCCTGCCATGACAGAGTTACTCTCCACCTTGTTGCGGACCATCCCTGCGCATGTCATTGTTGCGAATTCGGGAATGGAGGGGGTTGATCAAACCGAAAAAGAAAAACCCGATATTGTCATTCTTGACCTGATGATGCCGGAAATGGACGGATGGCAGGTTTGTAAACGCATCCGTGAATTCAGCAGCATTCCAATTCTCATTCTCTCTGCATTGGATCATCCCGGTATGGTTGCCACAGCTCTGGATGCCGGAGCTGACGATTATTTGATCAAACCTGTTTCCAGCAGCATGCTAATTACCCGCATTAACACATTGCTCCGGCGTAGCAAACCCATCCCATCCAACATAGCCGCTGCCAGCACCACCTGACGCCGAATAAACCCTTTTTGTAGTAAAATTCACCCGTCCGATTTTGAGCGGGATGTTCAATGGAATATCCTTGTTTTGCTTTCAAGGGAAATCCTCAAAATAAGGAGCGATTCTCGTGCAAACCTGTTCACTTTGCTACACACAGTCACCCGATACAGCCCTGGAATGTCAAAACTGCGGTGCTGATTTACGCCAGTTTTCGGTGAGTGCCGTTGCACTTAAAAAATTACAGCAAAATCCCCGCGTTCGTGATATTCGATTGGTGGTGGATGATGACGCCTGCCCGGTCTGTCAATCCATGGCGGCTACTTACCCCAAAGATCAAGTGCCGCCTTTACCAATTGAAGGCTGCTCCAGCCCAAACGGCTGCCGCTGTTTTTATGAACCCATGCTGACCGAAATTTTCCCCTAAATCTGATCAACAACCATTGGCAGCACAAATCAATTGGAACAATGCTTCCGCTGTTCTTTGCGGGCTTTCCATCATCGGCATGTGTCCTGCCTCTGGAATCTCGACCATCCAGCCCTTGTTGACCAACTTTATAAACGAGTGGGCTCGTTCAGGCGGAATCAGCTGGTCTTTTGCGCCGGTAATGACAAGTACAGGCACCTGAATTTCGGGCAACCAGAGATTTGCATCCCGTCGGTCCGCCATGGCCCTCAAAGCGGCCACCACCACAGCCACATCACAGGTCGAGATTATCTGGTTCAATTGATGTTGAATTTCAACATCCTCACTCAATTTGGAAGGCATACCATCAGCAATGTAACGAATACCCCGGCTACGGACTTCGCGTGCGGTAATCAACCGCGCCTGACGGCGCTCCGGGCTGTCCGCATCGGCCTGAGATGCAACCAGTGCCAGCCCTTTGAGCCGGTGAGGATAAGCATGGGCAAATTCCAGGGCAACATAACCTCCCATTGAATGCCCTGCAATAATTGCCTTTTCAATGTTGAGCCGGTCGAGCAACTGTAAAATATCGGCTGCCAGCAGACGCATCGAGTAACCTTCAACTTCGCGAGGAGACTCACCAAAACCGCGCAGGTCAGGCAAAATCAGGCGGGCTTTTGACTTGAGCAGAGGGACGATTGGCTGCCAGATCTGCCGATTCAAAGGAAAACCATGGATCAACACCAGTGGAGTTCCTTCACCATGCTCTTCTACGGCCAAATCAACCGTCTTCAGTTCCATGATTTTCCGTTCCTTCTCCCATCGAATAATCGTTCAAGAGCGATTCTACCAGATTAAACGCCTCGTCAACGGTGTGAATCTGACCGGCCGCCTGTGCTTCCCGGACATTTTCCAGTAATCGGCCGAGTTGAGGGCCGGGTTTTAACCCAAACCGATTCATTAAATCATCCCCGCTAACCAGACGGGGTGGAGCAATGGTCTCGGCACGTTTCTCAAACCAGCTTTCCAGCAATTGCCGGCATATCACCAGTTCTCGTTCCCATTGGGCTGGCGGAATGGTGATACCGTAGGTTGCCAGCGTATCCGCCAGCGAGAGCAGGCAAAGATCCACCCCACTTTCGCCCAATTCTCGAAAATACCGGTAGATACTTCGCCGACTGACCTGATTGCTGGTTGACGCCAGATGATGAACGCGCATGTGTTCTTTTACCAGCAGCGTGATCCGCTCCACTTCGGGATTGGACAGGGCAAACCGGCGGGCAATTTTTTCCGACATTTCCGCCCCATAACGATCATGATTCAGAAAACGAATTCGGCCATCGTCTTGTACTTCCTGAGCCAGCGGTTTTCCAATGTCATGCAGCAGACCAGTAAAAAAGAGCAATCCGCGTAAACTGCGTTCGGCATGTATGGAGGTTGAAAAGTGGGCCTGTAACTCCGCACGATAACGGCCCAATGCGAGTGAAGCCATACCCACAAGCAGGTTTTCTCCATTGATAAATTCAGGGCCGTAAACCAGTAATTGATACAGTTCTTCCAGCCAGCGCAGGGTTTCGAGGGTGTGTTCCCACACTGGCAGAGTATGCGGAGCGGTTTGCTGCACGCCCTTGGTTTGATTGAGTTCCGGAATGAGAACTTCCAGCACACCGAGGCGATCCATCAGATCAATGGCAGTGTGAATTTGTCTGCCATCCAGCATTTTGAAGAATTCGTCCCGTTGTCTCTCAATAGAAAATTCAGGCAGTAGCCCAACCGCCGATCGCAGCCTTTGAATGGTTTGTTTTTCAATTTGAAATTCCAGTTGCATGGATAGACGAATTGCCCGTAGAACCCGCACTGCATCCTGCTCGAAGGAATGCTCGCTGCAAGCCCGTAAGATTTTTTTCCGCAAGTCCAGGCTGCCGTTGAGAGGATCAAGAATACGATCCTCTTCCAGGAGGTCAATAGCCATGGCATTGACAGTAAAATCACGAGATTTCAGATCCTGCTCGATCTGAAAACCACGCATCCGGGCAAAATCGAGATAATAGCGCTGCCCCGTCGAAGTTTGCAAAATGACCCGGCCTGTATTTCGTTCATCATCCAGAATGTAAAAGGCGGCATCCAATTCCCTGGCAATTTGACGTGCAACTTGAATGGCATCTCCGCCAACGACGAAATCAAAATCTCGGCTGGTATGACCAAGCAGCAGATCCCGAATGCAGCCACCAACCAGATAAATCCGCTGGTTGTGGCGAGCTTGCCGGCGAACCAACTGATGTACCGCAGGGTCAGGAAACAGACCTTCGAGTGTGATTAACATCCCGTAAAAGTATTATCCTTCGCGGTAGCGATCTTCGTCCACCACTCCCACAAATGGCAAATTGCGGTACAATTCATCCAGGTCCAATCCGTACCCAAAAACAAACTTATTGGGAATGGTAAAACCCACATACCGCAGCGGCACATATACTTCCCGTCGTTCACTTTTATCCAGTAGCGTGCAAACACATAAACTACGCGGTTTGCGGGCAGAAAGTAAATCTAAAACCGAAGCCAGAGTCCTGCCGCTGTCAATAATATCCTCAACCAGAATGACATCCTTATCATGGATGTTCATATTCAAATCGAGGGTAATTCGTACCTGTCCGGTCGATTCTCGTTTTCCACTGCCATATGACGACACCGCCATAAACTCAACCGCGTGGGGAACGGTGATATGCCGGATCAAGTCGCTGAGGAAAAGCACGCCTCCGCGCAGGATGCAAATCAAAACCAGCGCATCCGAATCGCGGTAATCGTGGCTGATGAGAGCGCCTAATTCAGCAACCCTTTTTTGGAGTGCCTCCGGTTCAATCAATACCTCGGCCAGAAAATCTTTGTAATCCCGCATGATTTCCTCCTTTGGACACGATCACAGGCGCGGCACTTCATGATGTTGACGGCAGCGGGCTTCATACATTTCCGAAGCGCCAACAATGATGACCGGATCATCATAGCGAGCCGGTTTTCCATTGACCAACCGCTGCGTTCGAGAAGCAGGCTCACCGCAAACCATGCAAATCGCTTGTAGTTTATCCACCTTCTCGGCAATAGCCATCAGCACCGGCATACATCCAAACGGTTCACCGCGAAAATCGGTATCCAGACCGGCCACAATCACACGAATGCCGCGGTCGGCCAATTGTTGAACGATGGCAGTGATTTCATCATCGAAAAACTGAGCCTCATCCACCGCTACAACGGTTGTATCCTCCTCCAGAAACTTGAGGATCTCAGCAGCGCGCTGAATTGGAATGGCGTCATAAGCCATTCCAGCGTGAGAAGTAACCTGCTCGCTATGATAGCGGTTGTCAATCACCGGTTTGAATACCTGAACTTTCTGGCGGGCAATGGTCGCCCGTCGTAATCGGCGGATCATTTCATCCGTCTTACCACTGAACATGGAACCGGTGATGACTTCTATGGATCCTGAATGGTGTTTCATGTGCTCCTCAACAGGATGGGATGAGATAGTCTGATTTTACTCCAACTTCACGGCTGTAACCCATTTCCCAAATTAAAAATTTCAGCCCCTTTCGGGGCTGAAAGTCCAATTTTACTCAAGGATTGCCTTAGACAACAATATCCTCAGCGGCAGCCGGCAATTCATAGCCCAGCTGGCGCAGGCGTTTTTTCAGGTCAATCAGCGATTTGCGGCCAAATCCTTCCACTGCCAGCAGAGATGCTTCACCCTCAGCCAGTCGTTCAAGCACCTGACCAACGGTTGTTAAGCCGGCTTTAATCAATGCCTCGGTTGGGCGATTACCCAATTCAAGTTCCGCTACTGGCCGGGCCGGAGAAGTGCGCGCCATCTCGCGGGCTTTTTGGGTTTCCACAAATTCCTGCCGGGCCTGCAACCGCTTGTAGAAGCGGTCAACCTGCCCTTCCATGTCCAGAATACGCTGCTGTTGGCCGGTGAAGAATGGATGGCACTTTGAGCAAACCTCAGTGCGGATTTCCTTCCGGGTTGAGCCTGTCCGCCAGGTATTACCACAAGCGCAAATCACTAATGCATCCGGATAATAAGTCGGGTGAATACCCTTCTTCATTTTCGTCTCACCTTTCTGTGTAAAATACCCTTGCCTTCGACAGAAACCGATTGTTCAGCGATGCAAGAGCGTTGAAATCGTTACTCAGCCTCAACCGGCATTACACTGACGCGCTTCCGGCCATTGGGTAAGGTCTCAAATACCACCACCCCATCTGCCGTAGCAAACAAGGTATCGTCTTTACCCACACCCACATTCAGGCCGGGCTTGATGCGTGTACCGCGCTGGCGCACCAGAATATTACCGGAGAGAACAACCTGACCGGCAAAGCGCTTTACGCCTAGGCGTTGCGCATTGCTGTCGCGTCCATTTCGACTGGAACCACCACCTTTTTTATGTGCCATTGCGCTTACTCCACAAGAATAGAATCAACCTTCAACCGGGTATATTGCTGGCGATGTCCCGTTTTGACGCGAATGCGTTTTTTGGGACGATACTTGAAGACGACGATTTTCTTGCCCTTGATGTGTTCTTCCACAGTCGTCTTCACCTGAGCGCCTTTTACGGTAGGCTTACCGACCAGAACCTTGTCGTCCTCAACGACAAGCAACACGGTATCCAGTGTAACCTGATCACCGGGTTGATTGCTCAGCCGATCCACTTCAATCGCCGAGCCTTCGACGGCTTTGTACTGTTTGCCGCCACTTTCAACAATTGCGTACTTCATCGTTTTCGTCTCCAATCTTCACTTCGCCGCCTCACCTGCGCTATCTCTTCGTGCGCCGATGGACGGGTAAGTTGGGGTACAGTTTTTTGCCCCAGCGCAACTTCAGCCGGGGCTTTTGCGGGCATTATTATACGCTTGGTCGGGGCGAATGTCAACCATTTTGGCTGATTTTTACCTAACCTGCTGATACAGCCTGCTGCTGTTCCTGTCTCTGGCTGCGGATGACAAACCACACAGCCACCCCAGCGCAGACTGCCACCCACAATTCAATCCAGAGGAGCGCAACCCCTGCTGATGCAAGCAAAACTGCGGGTAAATTAACCAGTGTATGCAACAACACCGCCAGCCAGTAGTAGCGTGCTTGTCGGTTTTTTACTGCGTAAAACACCACCACAGACAATCCCAACTGCACGGCTATGGCAAAAACCCGTTCAATTCCACCCACAAGATAGAGATAGGATGATGTCGAAATCAGTTGAGTGCGAATTTGCTCTGCGGCCAGTCCCAGTTGTGGAGCTACCACCGAGTCAAAGGTGCCATTATTGATCATCACGCTGAACAGGATCAGGTTCACATAACTTAACCCTACCAGAAAAATGGCTTCAAAGCCGCCGTGTCCAACTCCATAGGCCAGTGCATTTTTGAATTGCAGCCGATTCTTCAGCAGGTATCGAAAACCAATCCACCTTCCGGTTTCCTCGAACAGGCCGGCCGTGAGGCTGAGGAAAAGAGCCAGAAACCACGGTTGAGCAGCCCATTGTTGATAAAAGGGCTGCTGTCCAAGCCACTGGAGAGCAGGGATTCGAAGCATAACTTGCGGAACAAGAAAACCGAGTACGCCAACACCCACCGCCAGCAAGGAAGCTCCGTACCTTCGGATGAAGATAACCGCCAGAACGGTTGGTAGGGTGAAAACAATCAGTGCAGAAACCAGCATGGCAAAAATAGATCCGGGATTAACCACTTTTTTCTCCTCTTTATTCGGTTGGGAAAAGTTTTCGACTATCTCCATCCCGTACGGTGATGCGGCGTTGATCCAGATGCTCCAAAAATGGTAGGGCATACTTGCGGCTGGTTGAAAAACGATCGCGGAATTGTGCGACCGTGATCGAACCATACTGACGGATCATGGCTTTTACTTCGGCCAGCATTTCCTGATAGGTATCTGCTCGAAACACCACCTCGGCGGAAACTTGAATCAGATCACCCCGATCCACCAGCGCCTGAAAAATCTCATCTCCCACCAGCGCACAGCAGTCTCGAACCGTTGGAGGACTATAGGGGGACACCGAAAATTGAACCATGAGCAGATGTACCAGACGCTCCTGGGGAGGAGAAAATCGAATGGTATGCTGCGGGAGTCGAACGATCAGGTTTTCCTCAACCAATCGTTGCTCATTCAGCAAGCCTTGATAAAGGGACTGAAAAACCTTTGGAGGTAAACCAGCGCGGTTCTTAAGCGCTTCTCGGGGTATCCCGCGTTTCAGAGGTGACTGCTGATGAAAGTCTCGAACCAACTCAACCAGCCGTTCCTGCTCGCGGTCAAAAATATTGTGGGTGGTCAACCAGCGGTTCAAACCTGAGCGACTGCTTTCCTCCCCAACCACCACTACCCGATTCGATTCCAGCAAACTTTGAAGAACTTCCTGAGCCAGTTGATCATCCAACCGAGCCGCCTGAAACACTTCTTTTTCGGTGAGGAAGCCAGCCTGCTGAATGATTTGAACCATAACCCCCAGCGGATCACTCGTACTCAAACCTTTCAATCTTTCCAAAACCTCGGGAGCAAAACGTTTGTAGCGACGCGGTGAATGAGCCTCCAAAATCAACCCACCTCCCAGCGTTTCTGGGGGAGATGGACGCCGCAGGATGTAACGGTCTCCCTTGGCAACCACAACCGGCTGCCGGAACTCAATTTGCACCCAGCCCTCCTGACCAGCCTTCAACTGATCACTGCCCAGCAACCGCAGTCGGCCGATTACCTCACTGGTGGCGTGGAAAAACTTAATCTCCATATTGTGCTGCAAGGCTGATTCTATCCCGCTGGCAACCCTGAGGAGCGCATCTACCCGCTGGGTAGGTGAATACAAGCCCGGCAGTGAAATGACATCCCCACGTTGGATCTGATCGGTGTTGATTCCGCTGATATTGACCGCAGTTCTGCGTCCCGGTTTAGCCGTTTCTTCTTTGCGTTTATGGGTCTGCAGCCCGCGAATCCGGCCTCTCAATCCGCTCGGAAGCACTTCAATTTCATCACCGACTTTCAAAGAACCATCCTGTAAAGTACCTGTTACTATCGTGCCAAAACCGGTCAAGGAAAACACGCGGTCAATCGCCAAACGCGGACGACCGAGGTCGGCCTTTGGCGGGGTTTCTTGAAGGCACTCGGACAGGCTCTGTCTGAGTTCGACCAGCCCTTTTCCTGTTTTGGCTGAAACCGGCACAATCGGTGCTGAAGCCAGACAGGTATTCTCAACAGTCTCGCGAATTTCGCTTTCCACCAGCGAAAGCCACTCAGGGTCTTCGACCAGGTCAATCTTGGTCAGGGCGATTACACCGCGCTGAATTTGTAAAATATCGAGGATCAATAAGTGTTCACGGGTTTGGGGCATCACCCCTTCGTCAGCAGCAATAACGAACAGCACCGCATCTATCCCGCCAACCCCCGCCAGCATGTTTTCGATAAAATCGCGATGGCCCGGCACATCCACAATCCCAACTTCTACACCGCCCGGCAGTTCCATCCAGGCAAAGCCAAGATCAATGGTCATTTCGCGAAGTTTTTCTTCCTTGAGACGATCCGGGTTAATTCCGGTAAGCACTTCGATGAGCGTGGATTTGCCATGATCCACATGACCGGCCGTGCCAATCACAAACATGGTTTTTCTCCAAAACCGTCAACGCTTGCGGCTGATTGCTTTTTCCTGCTCCTCATTCCAATTGCGCACCAGCGCAAGCAAGGATTGCAAACGACTGGTGGTTTCTTCGGTAATTTGATGGGAAAAATCCTGAATTTCCTGAATCAAGTCCTCCAGGAGCATCAAACGTTCTTCCAGTTTACCAACCGAGCGGAGTAATTCGCGTTGCTGCTCTTCCTGGGCAAGGGTGTAATTCGTCCAGCGTTTCTGGTCATCCGCCTTAAAAGAGACCCATTCCTGCCGAAAACGATCTTCGACCAGGCGCTGCATTTCGGTAATTTCATTGATACGCCGTTCAAAGCGATTGGTGATCTCCTCAAAAGCCTCTTGGGCGCGTTTGACCGCGCGCTGAGTGGCTTCCAGCGATTGCAGTTGATTATCAAGATTGCTGGATTGCGCTTCGATTTGCTCAAAACGCACCTGCCAATCTTTCCAAACGCGCTCCCTTTCGAGAGCCGCCATATTCTGTTTTTCCATGAATGCAATTTGACTCTGACGGCGTTCACTTTCGGCGGCAACCAGTTCACTGATGCGCATTTCAATTTTTCGCACCGAGTCAGCATTCAAGTCAATTTTGCCGCGTTGTTCTTCCTGCCGTTTACGCAATGCGGTCACTTCGCCCTGCAAGTCGGTCAACCTCTTAGCGTCCTGTCGTTGGCTTTCTTCCAAAAGTTTGATCTGGCGTTTGTAATCATCATCCGAACGGCGGATGAGCAGGATTTTTTGCTCCAGTTCTTCAATTTCCCTGCCAAGCCGATTTTCCCCTTCGGCTCTTGCCTGTAAACTTTTACGGAGTTCTGGCAGCACTTCCAGGGTTTTCCGGATCTCCCCCAACGAGCGATTAACCGATTCGTTATCAGCCAGACGGATTTTTTCAACTTCTCGTTCTTTTTCAGCCCGCTGTTTTTCAATGTCTTGAATCATGCGGGTGAGTTCTTGTCGCATTTGCGCCATAGCCGTTTCAATTTGATTGAACCTCAGCAAGGAAGTAGCGATACGGGTTACTTCGCCTTCCAATTCCTTGAAGCGTTGGTCAATCGGCTGGGTTTTTTCTTCCAGATTGGCAATGCGATCTTGTAAAGTTGCCACCAGTAATTTATCCTTCCGGCGTTCGTCCTCCAGCCACTCCAAACGTTTTTCCAGTTGTTCAATATCCATGGAAAATCAATCCTCTCATTCCAAAAATCAGCCTGAAATTCTGCCAATTTCAATGATTGTGGTTGCACTTATTATAACGAATTCCTCTCAACGGGCAGCCAGCAACGCTGGTGCAACCCGCAGAATGAAAATGACCGATTGGTAAAATACACCGGGCATCAATCCAAACAAAAACAAGAAAAGCATCCCAATCAACAGAATACCCCGCTCTTTCCAGTTTTCCAGGCGCTGTTCGGGTTGATCGGCCAACCTGACCACATGCAACAAAACCCGAATCACCCCAATTAAGAACCCCAAATTCCCCAGCAATACCCATCCAATCAGCAACGGCCGTTGGGAGGCGAACAATTCTAATGCCTCCAGCCGCACCGGAAAACCTGCCAGCAGCGGTATTCCGCTCATCGAAAATAGAGCCAGCACCAGCCCAATCACCGCAACCGGAAAACGCTGAAATATTCCTTGAAGGTGATCGAAATCGGTGGGTTGATCATGGTTCTTCAAAACCGACAATGCCGTTGCCAGAACAAACAACCCCAGCAGGCGAGGCAGTAAGCCCGCCGCAAATATCATATAGCCCGGCAGGGTATTCACACCGATTGATAACAAGGCATATCCACTCTCAAAAATGACCGCGTATCCAAATAATCGGCTGATTTCATCTTGAAAAGCCGCCCAAATCCCGGCTGTAATGATCATCAACATCCCTGTCAGTTGAATGATCAAAAACATTCCGGAAGATGCCCTCAACCAGCCAATCTGACTGATAAAGTCCAACCCCAGCATGAGGATCGAAACCGGCAGTAAACTCAGCACAAAACCGGCCGAGTAAGGGTGGGTCTGGTTGGTCAACTGGGGTACCCAGAAATAAAACGGAAAGACACCCAACCAAAGAGCAAAACCAAGCCCTAAGATAACCGCTGCCCTTGGCAGAATTGCTGGATCAATCTGGGCAATATCACCACTGCCGAACACCCAACCCGCCAGCAAGATGAATGGCATTCCCAGTGTTTGAAATATAAGAAAACGCTGCACGCCACTCTGGACGGGTTCGCGGGGGGGCACAAGCAGCGGAATGCTCAACAAAACTGCCAGTTCAACCAGTAAAGCGGCATACAAAAATGGTTGAACGGCCAGCGCACCAATCAACGCCGAGACGACCATCAAACCGAACGGTGCAAAAAATCGGTGCTGTCGGAGGATTAGACCGCCACCAAACCACACCGCGCAGGCAGTAAAAATCACTACCAGCAGAGGCCTTTCATTGTTTGTCAGGTTGAAGCTACGCCCCAAGATAAAGAGACTCTCAGCCAGTTCAATTTGTAATCCGCCAAGACGAATGACCTCACCAATCGGTAAAGCCGCAGCCAGACCAGCCAAAAAGGCGGAAAGTCCTGCCGCAATTCCACCCGCCAACCACCGCCTGCGGCGTAGCAACCACAGGGTCATCCCTGCAACCAACGGAATCACAATCCAGAGGATTGGCGCGCTCAACCGGTCTCCTCCAAAGTAGCCGATAATATGAAATACGAACCCGCCAAACCTATACCAAGATTAATCAAACCCAGCAGGCCGACAACCAGTACAGAGCTAACCAGACCGGCGTAAATCATCTCGAATCCCGCCAGAAAGGTGAGCAGGCCAAGGCTGAGTCGAAACGGGTTACCGGTCAGCCCCAGTTGAACCAAACCCGAAATCAGCAGAATCAAGCCACCCGTCAACAAAGAGCGTTCAACAGGAATCCACGTTTCGGCTGCCGGAAGAATGGAAAAAGCCACAATCACGCCAAAAATCATTACAAACCCGCGAAAAATCCTCCCGGAAAGGTCTGAAACGGGTAACTCTTCCCCCAAACTCACTTGAGAGGAAGCCAATATAGCTCCAGCCATCCAACCAACAATCAGCTTAACGGCTGCCAACCCAACTGGCAATGTCTGGGCAATCAACCAGAAGATCCCAATATATTGTAAGGCAAGCCCAAGCAGGGCATACCGCCATCCCAGAAACAAAATCAGGATAAAACTACTTACAATCAGAAATAACAGAGGGATGGTCTGGATGTTCATGATTCAGCGAACGCCCCCAATAATTGAAATCACCAGAACCAGTAACAAGAGTGACCAGAGTACACCGCCTTCCCCTTCAAAAAGAACGGTCAACAATCGGGTAACACCCTGCGCCGCGTGAAAGAAAAACCTTAAGGTAAGGTAAAGCCAGTTCAAACGCAAAAATGCACTGATTGCATCGGTGGCCTTTTGGATTAGCGGTTGCAGCCAGACCATTTGCGGGGATGAGTCTCCCTCGACCTGTTTTCTGCGGTATGCTGATTGTCCCAGAAAGACGGTTAAACCCAACACGATTATGCCGCCCCACCAGGTTCCTAACCGGAGACCCTGTTCGACCCCTAAAAACACACTGAGCCAACCCGAAATCAGCAACACCATCAGCCCCAGGGTATAGGTTGTGACAATATACGGTTCAAACGACCGGCTTGATTCACGCGGTTGAAGTGCATGACGGATAAAACCGGCGATGACCACAACCCACAGGATTGCCAGCAGAATCACCCAACCTGGGTTGACCGCCACAGCCTGCCAGCCGGCGGATAAAATCGTGAATGGCGCACCGCAAAAGCTGAACAGTACAGCCCCCGTCAGGATCATCAATCGCGGACTGCGAACCGTACAAAGGAAGATGAACCCTCCCCAGCAAACCAGCGCTACCCCCCAAACCACCGAAAGGGGAGCATTACCCTGTAAAACCGATAAAATAGCCAGTCCGCTGAAAAACAAGCCAAAAAATGTTCTGCCGGCAATTTCATTTTCTGCCAAAATCCACATGACTGCCGCATACAACATGAGCAGGACAATTCCCCCGACGACCAGGGGATAGGAAGCGCTGACCACCAGCCCGGCCGGCAATTTTGCCAGTAAAGCCAGACCGCTGATTTGCCCGGTAATCCGCATCAGACTCGTCAATCCATTTTGGAGCGGTAATTGTTTTTCGTACTTCAAACTCAATGGCAATACACCCAGTCGTAAAATCACCGCTCCAATCAACCACAACGCATCTTGTTCAAGGGTGGATTCAAAGGTGTAACCCAGACCGGGTTGGCGTGCCACGATCATCACACTCAGCAAAAGCCCAACCGAGAACAGGCGAAGCGCAAAGGAAGTCAGCACCTCGCGGCGGTAACGGTAATCGCGAATGATCAGCAGCACATAGACCACTTCTACTACGTCCAGCAAAGTCCATGAGATAGCCAGCGCCAGTGGTGATCCACTGAGAACCGAAAGCAAGCCAATCGCAGTAAACGTCATCGCCGCCGACCAGGAAAGCGGGTTACTATTATATTGAAAGCGCACCGGCGCGGTGAGGATGACTGCCAGCAACAAACCAACCAGACAAATCGCCAAAACCCAGGCATTGGTTTCCCAATCAAAAACAATCCGATCTGCCGTAAGCGGCTCAAACGGACGCCATGCCGGAAAAACCACTTCAGCCGGTCGGAACCAGCGCAGGGCAAACACCCCCAGCCAGGCAAGGAAAAGACCGATCACCGAAATCAGCCACGCAAAGCGCTTGCCCTGTTCACTCCAGTGCAAAGCAAAGATGACTACGGCCAGGAGTAAAAGGAACAGAACCGGTAAAAAGTTAAACATCTTCAAAGAACCGGATTATGTGAACTGCGCTGCACGAAACGCCCCATTCCAGCTTTACCAAGCCATTGATCACCATCTACAATGAGATTCCCGCGCAGGAACACCTTTTCCGGAAAGCCGGTTAAAGTCCAGCCTTCGAACAAGTTATAGTCGGTGCGATGATGCGATTTTGCCACACCATACTCAACAACCCGCCGGGCATCCCAAACCACAATATCTGCATCTGCTCCCGGCATCAGACTGCCCTTGCGCGGATACAGGCCGAAGATTTTGGCAGGATTTGTGCTGGTCAAAGCAACAAACTGAGAAGGAGTCAGCCGACCGCTGGCAACCCCCTCGCTCCACAACACCGGAAGACGGTCGCCTACTGCCGGTAAACCATTGGGAATTTTGGTGAAATCCTTCTTGCCCAGCTCCTTGCCGGGAATAGCCACCGGTTGACCCTCGTACAGGATCGGTTTCGTCCCATCAAAGAAAAATGGACAATGATCCGTTCCAACCACCTGCAAGATTCCCTTTTCCAGACCTTGCCAGAGCCGTTCGTTATCTTCCGTGGTGCGCATGGGAGGCGAACAGACCCATTTAGCCCCATCCGGCCGGCGCAGATGATCAATGGTAAAAAACAGATACTGTGGACAGGTTTCTCCCATCACCGGCAGACCGCGATCGCGGGCATAAGCCAGTTGATCAACCTCACCGGCTGCATTCATGTGGACGATATAGAGGGGCGCCTCCGCCATGGCCGCCAGAGCCGCACCGCGCAAAACCGCCTCAACCGCCGTCCATGCCGGCCGGGTCAAAGCATGCCATTCGGGTGTGGTATGGCCGGCAGCCAATGCCTCGGCAATCAGCAATTCAATCACATCGCCATTTTCAGCGTGAAGCATGGTCAGAAAGCCCAGATCTCTGGCAATCCGCATCACCCGAAAGATGTTCTCATCCGAAAGGCGCAGGCGGTTGTTGTAAGCACTGAAAACTTTCAGGGAAGTAATCCCCATCCCCGCCAGATAAGGAATTTCGGCTTGTATCTGAGCATCCAGGCGGCTGATATTCATGTGAAAACTGAAATCAATCGCCGCTTTGGGATCGGCTTTTTCCCGCCAGAGCGCAACACTTTTTTCAATTCCCTCGTCTTCCAGTGGGACAAAATCAATCACGGTGGTGGTACCCCCAAATGCTGCCGCCTTATGACCCGTATAATGGTCATCCGATGAAACCGTTCCAAACATGGGTAAATCAAAATGGGTGTGCGGATCAACCCCGCCCGGTAAAATCAAGCGATTGCTGACATCCACAACCTGCGTATCTTCGCTGATCGGTAGATCGGTTCCAATCATGGCAATTTTTTCGCCTTCAATCAAAATATCTGCCCGGAACATCTCCGCAGCCGTAACCAGCGTGCCGCCTTTGAGAATCATCTTCATGGTTTCCTCCTTCATGCGGTTTACTACTCAGCTTTGACCGATCTGATCAATCTTCTTCAGTTCCTGAATGGTCTTTTGATCACCCAACATGGCCAGAAGCAGGGCATCTAAACCTTCCAACTGATCTGGCAATTCCTGAGCGGTATAGGTCTGTTGATGCAAAGCGCGTTCCCGCAAGCCGCGCCACAAAATCAGCCTTTCCTCATCATGCACCACCAGATCCTGAAGGGTTGTCGCCCGGTTCAGCCGCTCACCGGTAGTGTACAGGAAAGTTAACCTCCGCCAGCGGTGAGCATGAATGGGCGGTGTCAGTCTTTGCAATTCGCCCAGTTGAACTTTGTAATACTCTTCATGAGCGCGGGGATGGTCAGCCTCATGACGGAGCAATTCAGCCCGCGTGGTCAGTTCATGTCCGCGCACGGCTGCAAGGTAATGAATTCCCCAACGCTCGTCTTCTCCAAAGGCTGCCGTCTGATAGAACGCCAGGAAATCCACACTCAATACTTTTGGCGCCGAACGCAGAGGAATTCGATACCATCCCAAAACCCGGGCAATTTCCAGGTCGCGAGGGTGGGGAAGAACGGCTACCAGAATAATGGCATCTTCCGAGACAATTGAACGCAACGGAGTATACGTACTGGTCATCGGCTATTCGTATTATAGCCGAAAGTCAAAACCGGCAAGGAGATTTGCCGAAGAGCGGATGATCCTCCAGCCACAAAAAGAGGATGGGGAGGGTAAAAGAATTTACCCTCCCCGCTGGCACCAACGGCATGGTTTTTGCTTAAAGCAGCCCGGCTCGCTGGTTGAATTCGGTAATTAAGGCATCAATTTCCGGCACCTGTTTCTGAATGTTCGTCCAGTAGTCCGGATCATACCACTGCGCCACAATCTCTTCATAGGTCTTGCCCTGCTGCTCAACCCAGGTGTAGTACTTGAGATTGTGGATCCGGCGGCGGTCTGCGTAGGTCAACTCAATCAAGTGATCGGTGGTTTCGCCGTGTAAATCACGGGCAAAAGTCTCGGCGGCATCGTAGGTTGTAAATTCACCAAACTGTTCGCGGTATTCCTGAATCCGGCTGGAATACAACTCCATCGAGTCGGTCATCACGAACAACATGATGTCGTTTTCGCCCATTTCGTAGTATTTGGCGGCTTTGATGGCTGAAAGCATGTTGGCAATCCCGGAAAAGCCGAACAGATCTAATTGCTGCACCAGTTCTGCCGGAACGCCCTTCTTGACCAGATACTCACGGCCAGTTGGTTCATTGAAGAGACGCAACAAATTGACTACCGAATTATCATCAATTGCAACCACCATATCGGTGTTCTTCACATTGTGAATCCATGGCACATGCTTATCGCCGATACCTTCGATGCGGTGTGAACCAAAACCATTTTCCAACAAAGTCGGGCATTGAAGCGCCTCACTGGCGACAATGATGCTGCGCGGGAAAATCTGCTTCATATAATCACCGCAGGCAATCGTACCGGCTGAACCGGTTGTCAATGCCACACCCCGGTAATTGTCCTTCGACCCCATCACCTGTTGCAAAACTTCTTCCATTGCGTGTCCGGTCACATCGTAATGCCACAGGTAATTGCCAAACTCCTCAAATTGATTGAAGATCATCAAGTCTTCACCGGAGCGGCGCAGTTCCCAGCACTTATCGAAAATTTCTTTGACATTTGATTCAGAGCCGGGCGTGGCAATCACTTCTCCAGCAATCCGGGAAAGCCACTCGAAACGTTCCTTACTCATACCCTCCGGCAGGATGGCAATAGACTGACAACCCAACAAGGCCGAGTCGTACGCCCCGCCGCGGCAGTAGTTACCGGTAGAAGGCCAGACCGCTTTTTGAGTGGTGGGGTCGAACTGACCGGTCACCAGCCGCGGCACCAGGCAGCCAAAAGCCGCGCCGACTTTATGCGCCCCGGTCGGGAACCATTTGCCCACCAGACCGATCAAGCGGGCTGGCACACCGGTCAGGCTGGAGGGTAATTCGATGAAATTGACGCCGCCGAACAAACCGCCAAAGGGTTTCGGCTCGTTTTTCCAGGTGATTCGGAAAAGGTTGCGGGGGTGTACATCCCATAAGCCGATGTTTCGCAATTCTTCCTTGATGTGGTCGGGTATTAAGTTCGGATTTTTCATTTGGGCAAAAGTCGGAATGATAATATTGCGTTCCTTTACCCGTTTTAATGCCCGCTCTCTGCGTTCTGGAATTACGGTTAAATCAATGGTTGCCATCTGTTTTCTCCTCATTAAGATTTGGTATTTTTTTCAAAATCTTCTGGGCTTTCGCTGACGATATACAGCGGCCGGCCCTTGGCTTCATCGTAAATTCGCCCGATATATTCGCCCAAAATTCCCAGGCAAATCAGCTGGACACCCCCCAGAAACAACACAGCGATGAGGGTGGTTGCCTGACCAAAAAACGCTTGCGCCTGAATGGCTCGCAAGATAATCACCACCGGAATGGCTAAAATAGCCAACCCCGCCGCAAAGAAGCCCAGATAAGTCGCCAGTTGGAGCGGAAAATAGGAAAAACCGGTGATCGCGGTCAACGCAAGCCGCAGCATTTTACGCAGCGGGTATTTGGTTTCACCGGCAAAGCGGGGTGCCCGCCGGTAAAGCACGCCGGTTTGACGAAAACCCACCCATGCCGACATGCCGCGCAAAAAGCGATGATGTTCGCGCATGGTGTTCAATACATTGACCACCTTTCGATCCATCAATCGAAAGTCGCCGGCATCCATTGGAATATCCACATCTGTAATTCGGGCAATCAGACGATAGAAAAGGGAAGCCGTAAACTTTTTGAAGAAGGATTCCCCCTCCCTTTCGGCGCGCACCGCATAAACCACCTCATAACCTTCTTTCCACTTCTCAATCAAGTCCAAAATGACTTCCGGGGGGTCTTGCAAGTCAGCATCAATGATCACAACAGCATCACCGCGGGAATAATCCAATCCGGCTGTCACCGCAATTTGATGACCGAAGTTTCTCGCAAACATGACCGGCCGTACACGTGGGTCTTGATTAGCCAACTCACGGATGATGTTAGGAGATTCATCCACCGATCCGTCATTGACCAGCACCAACTCCCATGGTTCAGCCGTGCGCTCCATAACTTCGACCATGCGGCGGTAAAGCTCATGCAGACATGAGGCTTCGTTGTAGACCGGCACGACGATGGAATAAACTGGTTTTTCGGTCATATGTAAAATCTTTTCTCACCTCACAAGGTATCGGTTTTCAAATTCCCAGATGTTTTTTTAAGGCACTCATGGTAGGCTCGATCACCGGCGCAGCCGGCACTGCTTGCATGGCAGCCCGGATGTCCTTCAACCCGCTGCCGGTGTTAATGACCAGTACCGGATCCTCGGGCGTAATCTTACCCAAGGCAATGGCTTTCTTCAACCCAACATACGCTGTTGATCCGGCCGGTTCGGCAAAGATACCAACCGGTCCAAGTTCTCCAATCCCGGCAATGATTTCTTCGTCCGAAACGGTGATGTACTCACCCCCCGTCTGACGGGCTGCCCGCACGGCCCGAACCCCGTCTCGCGGCAAATCCACCGAAATGCTGTCGGCAATCGTGGTCGCCTGCACGGGTTCGATTTCTTCGGTGCCCTTAAAGAAGGCGTTGGCAACCGCTGCCGACTTTTCAGACTGGATGCCAAAAATGCGCGGCATTTTTTGCAGCCAGCCGAGCGCCTGCAAATCTTTGAAGCCTTTGTGCAGGCCTGAAATGATGTTGCCATCCCCCACTGAGACAAAAACAGCCAGCGGCGGCAAATCCCGTTTCAGGTTCAAAATAACGTGTTCCCAAATCTCAAATGCAGCCGTTTTCTTACCTTCTGCCGTGAAGGGATTGTACCCCGTGTTGCGGCAGTACCAGCCGAACTCTTCAGCAGCCTGAATGGTCAGGTCAAAAGCCGAGTCGTAATTTCCATCCACCAGAATGACCTGTGCCCCGTACACCAGCAATTGGGCCACTTTAGCCGGGGGAGCCGTCTTAGGTGCAAAAATGACCGCTTTATGACCAACGGCGGCTGCCATTCCCGCCAGAGCCGCACCGGCATTCCCGGTTGAAGCGGTCACCACCACTTCGGCTCCAATTTGCCGGGCACGCGCCACCACCACCGAAGAAGCCCGGTCTTTAAACGAAGCGGTTGGATTACGCCCTTCGTCTTTGATCCACAAATGTCGCAGCCCCAACTTCTCAGCCAGGCGGGTCGGGTAATAGGTCGGCGTCCAGCCAGCCATGCGCAGCGGTGTTCCTTCTCCCCCCGGGTCTTTGACGGGTAATAACGGCAAATAGCGCCACAGCGAATAATCCGAGCGAGAAATGATGTCATTAATTTCGTATTTCTGCCGGATAGCAGCATAATCCAGCACAACATCCAGATTTCCGCCATCTTTCGGACAGGTATAGGTTACCTGTCCCGGCGCATACTCGGTGTTGCATAACGAACAGCGATAGCCAATAAATTCACTCATAGATATTCATCCTTAGGTAGAAGATTGATTATTCATTCTCAAACGGTACGCCAAGTGAAGCCGGCGGCGAAGTACGCAATGCCCGTAGAACATTGGCAAGTCCCTTGCGGGTTTTCTCCGGTAAGGCTGCCAGCGTACGATCCACCCACTCAGCATTACCGATGTTGACCAGAAGGAGAGTTAAGATCATCAACGGGAAAGGCGCAACCTGTAAAACCTGGGAAGGGATGTTTGGCAAACTGGGTTGAAGCACCAAACCCAGCCACTGCAACAAACCAAACAGGTAAGCCCCAAATGCTGCCCGAAGCGGATTCCAGCCGCCAAAAATCGTCAGTGCAAGAGCAATCCACCCGAATCCATCCAGCCCGGAGATGGTACCCTTCCAGCCGGCTTTGACGCTCAAGGAAAACATCGGTCCCGCCAGACCTGCCAGCATACCGCCCAATACGGTGTAAAAATACCGCATTCGATTGACATTTGCCCCGCGCACAAAAGCCGTTGCCGGTTTTTCCCCAATCCCCTGCAACATCAGACCCGGACGGGTTTTGAAAATAAACACATACGAAACGATGATCAAAAGGAAACTGGCATAGACCAGTACATCCTGTTGAAAGAAGATGACCCCGATAATCGGAATATCCGCCAGCCCAGGAATGGGCAACGAAGGCACACGCGGCCCCTGCAAGCCCATGAATGGATTTCCAAGATAATAAGCCAGATCCCGGCAGGTAAGCGCCAGAATGAAACCAACCGCAACCTGAGACTGCTTGAGGGTGATGCTGCTAAACGCCACAATCAATGCCACCAGACCGCCGATAAATGCCCCCGCCAGAAAGCCCAAAAACAGACTGTTGGTGGTAACGGCAACCGCAAAACCTGCCATGGCGGTCAATAAGATTGTGCCGTTCAGGGAAAGGTTGATCACTCCGCTGCGTTCCGCAAAAGTTTCACCGATGGTTGCAAAGACAATCGGCGCCGATGAGGCTAAAACACCAGCCAGACCAATCAGGATGATTTGAGTATCCATTTCCATAACCTCATCAAGAGCGTGTCAGACGGCGGCGGACGCCGTCCATCAACAACACGAACAGCACCAGCGAACCTTGCAACACCCCGGAAAGGGATGAATCCAGTTTCAAGACAATCGGCAACTGGATACTGCCGATATTCAAGGCGGCAAAGAACAAGGCAACCGGAGCTGCCCAAAGGGCTTGATAATTGACCAGCATGGCAACCATCATGCCGAGAAATCCATAGCCGGACGAGATCGAAGGGATCAATCGGTGATAGACAGCTAAAACCTGAGTAGCGCCCGCCAGTCCAGCCATCAAACCGCACAACAAAAATGCCATCAACATGTAGCGGGTCGTAGGAATGCCCATCAAAAAGGCCGCCCTGCCGTTCCGCCCAACCGCTTTCAATCGCAGCCCAAAATAAGTCCCGCGCAACAAAATATACACAATTGCAATTGCGATAATTCCCATTGCCAGTGCCAGAGGGCTGAGGCGAAAACCGGGCAGGGTAGGCAGCCATAATTCCAGCGGGAATGGCTCGGTACCGCTCATCGAGCCAACCCCCGGACGTTTCCAGGGGCCGAAGATGAGCCAGATGGTCAATGCAGTCGCCACAAAGTTCAAACCGAGGCCGCCAAAAATTTCGTTAACGTTCCCAAAAATCTTCAGCAGGCCCACCAATCCTGCCCAGAACATACCTCCTAACGCCCCTGCCAGAAATCCAACCGCCATAATTAACGTGGGTGGCAGGTCAGTCGGTTGTAATACTCGCAGCGCCCAGGTAGTGAAAATTGCCCCCAGCGTAATCTGACCTTCAATACCGATGTTCCACAAACCCGCTGTAAAGGTCAGCAGCAATCCAGCCGTTGCTAATAGAAGGGGGGTCCAGGCTACCAGAATATCGGCAACTTTTGTCGGCGAGCCCAGGGCACCGGTAATGATGTTTTGATAAACCTGAAGAGGATCAGCCCCAGAAATCAACATGACAACCGTTGTAAAAGCCAACGCCAACAAAACGGCCAACGCTTGAAATCCAATGCCGCTCCAGCGTGAGGATGTCTTCATCATCGTCATACCGTCACCTTGTGCCAGGGGATTAAAAACCTTTACCGCCGATTAACTGACCCAATTGTTCAACGGTAGTGGATTCGGCATCCAACGGTGGAGAAACCTTCCCGCCGTAAAACACCAGAATTCGGTCACTGTACTGCAAAATTTCCTCCAAATCCGCAGAAGTGAAAATGATACTTGTACCCTGCTTGCAGCGTTCTTTTAATTTTCCCCAAATCCAAATAGCCGACTCAATATCCAAACCGCGGGTGGGGTGTTCCAGCAGCAGTAAATTCACTGGCTGGCGCAACATCGCCAGCAAAGCGCGCTGTTGATTGCCTCCGGAAAGAGACTCAACCGTACTGACCGGTGTTCCTTTGATGTTGAAATCTTCAATCCTCTGACGGGTGGTCGCCAGGGCTTTGTCAAAGTTGATAAAGAAACCATTTTGCTCTTCAGCCAGTATAAAATGCTCGGTCAAAGACAGACCGGGGATTAACCCCTCTTCCATACGTGAGGCAGGCACATAGGCGATTCCCGCCTCCAAAAAAGCCCGGTAGGGTTTTCCGGTCAATCGGCGGCCGCCCAGATTAATCTCACCGGCCACCGGGCGGATCAAACCGGCGCAGGTGCGTAAAAACTGCACCTGGCCAGAACCTTCCATACCGGCTAATCCGATCACCTCTCCGCAGCTCACCGTAAGATTAATGTCTCGAATTTGCAGGCGGTAATCTTCAATGGTAACATGATCGAGATGAAAGGAAACATCACAGGTTTCGTATCGGCGTTTTTCCTCTAAACTAATCACGCGGCCAAACATCAATTTGACCAATTCATCGGTGACGTACGGCGGGTCAACTTCTCCCACCAGTTCACCCTTTCGGAAAACCGCAATCCGATCGCACAGAAACTCGACATCCTCCAATTTGTGCGAGACAAAAATTACCGACATGCCCTGTGCGGCTAATTTTCGTAAGGTTTCGAACAACTTTTCCTTTTGAGAAGCACTGATCCCCGTTGTGGGTTCATCCAGAATCAGCACCCGCGCACCCAACCAGAGCAAACGCAGGATTTCCAACTGCTGACGTTCTCCTACCGTCAGGGTATCCACATACGCATAAGGATCAATGCTGAAACCAAACTGGCTTTGTAACTCGTTGAACGCACGCACCACCTCGCGGCGGTTGGGGAATAAACCCCCATCCTGACCAATCAGCAAGTTATCCACCACCCGCATGGGTGGAAAATCGAGCGGATCTTGATGAAGCATACCAATCCCCAGTCGGATGGCATCCGAGGGGGAACTGATTTTGACCGGTGTTCCATCCAGCCGAATTTCTCCTGAATCGGCCTGAATATAGCCGGAAAGGATTTTCATCAGAGTGCTTTTGCCGGCTCCATTTTCTCCGAGAATGCCCTGAATCTTCCCGGATTCAACCGTCAGATTGATATCATTGTTTGCATGAACTGCACCAAAATGTTTGTGGATGTGAATCAGTTCAACCTTCATGCAGAACTCAGCCTTCTAACACCAAAAGTCCTTCCATCTGGCTCGTGCTTCCATTTTGGGGGCTGCCGCAGATGCGGCAGCCCCCAAATCCATATAGGATATGAATGATTAGTTACTGGGAACGCTCTGTCCTTCCATGCCTTCCAGCAATTGCGGCAGATACCAGACTTGCAAGTCAGTAGCCACCTCACCCTCGGCAAGGAACGGCGTGCCATCCTGGTAATTCAAAGGACCCACGAACAGGTTCAAACCACCAGCCAGTTCGGCGATGAATTTTTCCACATTGGCTTTGGCATCCGCGCTGAGCGCATCGCCAAACACAAAGCCGACCGCGGAGGTATCGTGGTTGTTGATGTTCGTCCAGTCCGGTCCTAGCCATTCAAAATAGGATTTGAAAGTACCGGCTTTAACCTGTTCAACAGCCCGCAGGTAAGCAGGCCCCCAGTTGAAGTACGGCACACCCAAACATACTTCCGGTGCTTCGGCGCAAGCACCTTCATAGTCATACGGAATTGCCCAGACTTCTTTTCCGGCAGCACGGGCTTTGCTGGCCTGAACCAATGCTTCGGTGGTGTCAATACCGGAGATGACCACATCGTAACCGCTGTTCAGGAAATCATCCGCAACCTGGGTGGGGTCGGCGGTGAAACCGGGGATGTTGAACCAGAAGCCGATCCAGGTAACTTTGAACTTCAGGTCGGCCGGGTTCTTGCCAGCGTATTTCTCATAGCAGTACTTGGCACCCAGGTAAGCCGAAGCCGTCAGACGGCGGGTCTCATCATTGATCAACGGGCCGAGATAGCCAATCTGGCCTGTCTTGGTGGTCAGGGCAGCAGCACAACCGGCAATCATCTTCCCGTATTCCATTCTCCCCATCGTGTTGCCGAATTTGGGGAATTCAATGTAATTTACGCCTTCTTTCCAGGAGGTATCACCGGAAGCGTGAATGACCGGCACATCAGGATGGGCACGGGCAAAGTTAATGGCGCCATCTTTCATATCATCCGAGTTGAAGATAATCAACTTTGCACCCTTCGAAAGTAAATCCTCCGCCAGCTGTTCGGGGGTTGTGCCGGGTCGGTCAGCCGGGTTAACTTTGTCAATGTAGATCAGCTTGACGCCAGGGATTTTCTTTTCAACATACAGACCGGCATCATAATGAGCCTGACTCCAGCCGCGGTCATTGTAAGGTCCCACCAGAAGCATACCGATGATGAACTCTTCCGGTTCGGCGGGTGGTTGAGTGGGCTGCGGTTCGGCGGGCGGTTGAGTCGGCTGCGGTTCGGCGGGCGGTTGAGTCGGCTGGGGCGCCTGAGTTGGAGTGGCTGCCGGTTGGCAGGCTGACACCAAAAGGGTGAGCAGTAAAACAAAGCTCATGACAAACCAGATGCGTTTGGATTTCATTTTCTCCTCCATTGTTCAATTAAAAGCGAGAGATTTGGAAACGTTTGACTGTGGGATCAGGGATAAACTCAAATCTTTTCCTTCTACCAACCTCCTTTCTTGATCTTTGAAAAACATAGGGAAACCATCTTGACCACCCCATTCCGGGTTTACATTAAGGGTCGGGGGGCAAACCCTGAATTACCTTACTATTTTACACGAAATAAATACCGGTAGAAGAAGAAACTCGCTCCAAACGCTGGCAAAATAATTAAACCCCAGATTGGCTTAAATCATTTGAGGGGTGGGTCTGCCTGATACGATCATATCAGGCAGACCCTTGTTTTTTGAGGTTTATGGGACGATCCAGGTACCGGTTTCGCCCTTCAACGCGCGGCCGATATTTTCCGGATTGGTGATTAATGCCTGTTTGCCGCCGGCTTCCAGGAACCAGATGATCGCCTGAATCTTGGGCGCCATCGAGCCTTTGGCAAAGTGAGTGCCTTCCGCCAGATACTGCTTGGCTTCCGCTAATGTCATGCGGTCAATCCACTTCTGGTCGGGTTTTCCGAAATTCAAGGCAACTTTTTCCACGGCGGTGGAAATGACCATCAGGTCGGCATTGATCTCGCGCGCCAGAAGACTGCTGGCGTAATCCTTGTCAATCACCGCTGCCACGCCCTGCAAGTCACCCTGCTCATTGCGGACGACGGGGATACCACCACCGCCAACCGTAATGACAACCACACCGGCATCCAGCAGGGTTTTAACCGCCGGCAATTCAACCACTTCCTGTGGAATGGGAGAAGCAACCACCCGCCGCCAGCCCCGGCCGGCATCCTCGACAACCTTCCAACCCATTTCCTTCTCGCGGCGTTTTGCCTCGGCTTCATCCATAAAACCACCAATGGGTTTGGTAGGGTTCTGAAAAGCCTTGTCATTCGGATCAACCCGCACCTGCGTAACCACCGTTGCGACCGATTTTTCGATTCCGCGGCGGCGCAGTTCATTTTGCAGGTTTTGCTGCAAGGCATAGCCAATGGCGCCCTGTGAGTCGGCCCCGCAGACATCCAGCGGCACTTCGTGCATTCCTTCTACCTTTGCGGCAATTTCGGAACGGCGCAGAATAAACCCAACCTGCGGGCCGTTGCCGTGTCCAATCGCCACATCCCAACCCGCCTCAATCATATCCACGATATGATAGGCGGTCTCTTTGGCGGCCTGGTACTGATCTTCAACCGATACTTTGGAGTTATCCTTGATCAGCGAATTTCCGCCGATTGCCACAACTGCCAGTTTTTTAGCCATAAATTCCAATTCTCCTCTCTCAAAGTGATAATTTTTTTAGCCCATCGTCAGCGCCATCACCGCCATCTGGGCATGCATGCGGTTTTCGGCTTCATCGTACACAACCGATTGAGGGCCGTCCATCACACCGTCGGTGACTTCGATGTTGCGGTCGGCCGGCAAGGGATGCATATAAATAGCGTCTTCTTTGGCCAGCGCCATCTTGCGTTCATCCGTGATCCAGTGAGAGTACTTCTTGATAATCTCAGCGCCCTCATTGGCATCCGGCGTATGCACCATTGCGCCCCATGATTTGGCGTAGATGATATCGGCATCCTTGAAAGCCTCTTCCATATCATCTACCACTTCAAAACCGACTTTGTACTTACGTGCCTGCTCCTGCGCCATCTCCATCACTTCCGGCATCAGGCGGAATTCAGGCGGATGCGCTAAAACCACATCCATGCCAAAGCGCGGCATCTGCACAATCAAAGATTGCGGCACGGACATCGGCTTTTGATAGGAAGCCGCATACGCCCAGGAAACCACCATCTTTTTACGGCGCAAATCGCGCCCTTTCTTTTCGACAATGGTCATCAGGTCTGCCAGACACTGGAAGGGATGCCAGATATCGCACTGCATATTCAACACAGGCACACGGGAGTATTTAGCCACTTCGCTGATGTACTTGTTGCCGACACCCCAGTCCACATGCCGAATTGCAATCCCATCGAAATAGCGGCCGAAAATCTCACCAATTTCTTTGGGGGTATCGCCATGGGCAATTTGAGTGGTGCGGCTCTCGATGAAGGCGGCATGCCCGCCAAGGTGCGCCATGCCCGCTTCAAATGAACCGCGTGTGCGGGTGCTGCTGAAGAAGAACAGCATCGCCAGCACTTTATCGCGCAGGTAGGCGGTAGACTCATTCAAAGCACGCTTGCGCTTGAGGTCAAAAGCAACATCCAGGATAGTTTCGACTTCTTCTTTCGAGAAATCGAGATCCCCGATTAAGTCACGTCCGTGAAGAAAGGTTTGCATGTTTCCTCCAAATTTCAGCAGTAAAACTTACTCCATCTTGCCCAGAACCAGCGCAAGCAGTGCCATGCGCATCACAACGCCGTTGTAGGCTTCCTGCCAGTAACGTGACCAGCGAGTAATGTCCACATCGGTGGGGATTTCATCCATACGCGGCAGCGAGTGCAGCAGGATCGCATCCGATTTGGCTTTGGTGGTGAGCAATTCGCGGGTAATCTTGTAATTCGAGGGGGTCATGCCGACGTCCTTGCCAGCGCGCTCATCGCGGGCTTTGGTGTAGTCCGGCTGCACCACCGGCTCAACCAGGATGACATCCGCCTCGGCAATTGCCTGCTCGACATGCTCCACCTCGCGGAAGTTCAAACTGTAGGATTTCAGTTCTGCCTTGAATTCTTCGGTCAGCGACATTTCCGGCGGGGAAACGAAGGTGATCGGGCAGTCGAATTGAGTCAAAGCATAGCCGAGCGAGTGCATGGTGCGCATGCGCATATCGCCTACTGCAAGCCACTTCAAGCCGTCAATGCGGCCTTTTTCGCGCAGCACGGTGTATAGATCGGTCAAAATCTGGGTGGGATGTTCACCCCAGCCATCCCCACCGTTGATGATCGGTACCGAAGCCCACTTGGCCGCTTCGTGCGGTGCTCCCTGCTGGAAGTGACGCATGACGATCACATCACCGTAGAACTCCAGCATTTTAACGGTATCCTTGATCGATTCTTGATACCAGTCACCGGCGCGGGTCATCTTGGCATCCGCGAAACCGGTCACGTGCCCGCCCAAACGGTGCATGGCTGCTTCGTGCGCCAGGCGGGTGCGGGTGCTGGGTTGATAAAAAGCCGTCACCAGGGTTTTATCCTTGCACAGGTCAATATTTTTTCGTTCGCGGGCAATGTCTTCCATTTTCCGCGCCACTTCAAACACATGGAAGAATTCCTGCCGTTCGAAGTCCTTCAAAGACAGAATATCACGACCAGCAAAACTACGCATTTTGATTACCTCCGTTTGTATTTTTGAAATTGAAACTCGAAGTGAACTTGGTCATTCGTTTAAATTTCTGATCCGGTCAAAACCGAAATTGCAGCCATTGCAGCCAACAAGGTTTTGAAATCACCTCCTCTTTTCACACATGGTTAACGTTCGGATGGCTGGCTACTCTCCGTACCAGATGGAAACGAAAATATCCGGGCAGGAAGTAACTGTGGGAGTAATCCACCACCCGCCCGCCATCATCATAAAGATATGCCTCAAACAGCAGCAGGGGATCGCCACGTTGAATTTCCAATGCTTTTGCAATTTCCGAAGAAGCCGAAGTGGCATTGATCTCCGTGTAAGAATTCATCAGGTTAAGGTCACCCCGTTTGAGTAAAAAGTCCAGCACCGAGCCGGTGAAACCCTGCTCTAACTCGGCGGGGGAAAGGATGTTTTCCGGCAAAATGTCAATCAGGTAGGCAACCGGCCTGTGCTCCGTGGTGATCACCCGCTCAACCTTTATGAGAGGTGTCCCTTTTTCCACATTCAGGTTGTCAGCCAGCATCGGATCTGCTTCCAGGCGGATAATCTTAACCTCGCCCATGTACACTTTAAGGTTGATTTTTTCGGCCAGGCTCTCAATGCTTTGCAAAACTTCCAGACCGGTTTCAATCACCTGCACATGACTGACCACGAAAGTGCCAATTCCCTGTCTTCGGCGAATTAAGCCCTGCCCTTCGAAGGAGCGCATCGCCTCTCGCAGGGTTGCCCGCGAAACCCCCAGTTGCTTGGCAAGCGCAGGTTCGGAAGGCAGCCGCTCGCCTGGCGGAGTTCGGGCAATAATTTCAGCCAGTTCTACTTGAAGTCTTTGAAAAGGATGGATCATCGTATCCATGTTTCCTCTCTCATCAGGATTCAACGACCGGCAGGAAGCGGAAACGGCTTACATCCACCAGTCCGCGGTCGGAGATACGCAACGCTGGGATCACCACCAGCGCCAGTAAACTGAGTTGCATATTTGGATTATTCAATGAACATCCGCAAGCCTTAAAGCCTTGCAAGACGCTGTCGGCTTCTGCCGCCACCATTTCGGCGCGTTTGTTGGACATCAAACCGGCGATGGGAAGGTGAACCATTCCGATGATCTGGCCATCCTTGATCACCACCTGCCCGCCGCCAACTTCTGCAAGATGATTGGCCGCCTGCGCCATCATCGCCTCATCCGTCCCCACAACAATCATGTGATGACTGTCATGAGCCACCGTAGTGGCAATCGCACATTTCTGGTCAAAACCAAACCCCGAGACCAATCCCACCTGCACAACCCCGCTGGCATGGTGGCGTTCAACCAGCGCAATTTTTGCTAGGTCGGTTTCCCCCGCCAACATCACTTGCCCATTGACCACTTTCACTTCGCGCTTCAAATGGCGAGTAGGCGCTTGATTTTCAATCACACCAATGACATTGGCAAGTACTTTTCCATTTTCAGGGTGCTGGACAGCCAGATTAAAATCCTGCGGGGTAAGCGGACGCTTCAACCGAACCGAATGGACTGCCCAGTCGGGATAAGCATAAACCGGTAATTCGATCAGCAAATTTCCACCGCTGGCAATCACTTTCCCCTTCGCAATGACCAAATCCGCACGGAAATTGACCAGATCTTCGACAATGACAATATCGGCAAAGCGGCCGGGAGCAATCATCCCCAGATCGCGGCTGACGCCAAAGTGAACCGCAGTGTTAAGGGTTGCCATCTGGATTGCCTGCATCGGTTTCAACCCCTGTGCAATTGCATGGCGGAGAACACGATCCATGTGGCCTTCCTGAACGAGCGTAGCCGAATGCGAATCATCCGTGCAGAGGATGAAATGGCGCGGGTCTAAACCTAAATCTGTAACGGCTTTGACCTGAGCCGCTACATCATGCCAGGCTGAGCCGTAACGCATCATCACCTTCATCCCCTGACGCACCCGCTGAACCGCATCCTCCAGGGTTGTGCCTTCATGGTCATCCTCCGGGCCGCCGGCCACATAACCGTGAAACGGTAAACCCAGATCCGGCGAAGCGTAATGACCACCAATTACCTTCCCGGCTTTGCGGGTTTCCTCTAATTCTGCATGAACGTTTGGGTCACTGTTGAAAACGCCGGGAAAATTCATCATCTCGCCAAGCCCGATGATTCCCTCCCACCGCATTGCCTCAGCAATCTCTTTGGGGCCAATCGCCGCACCGGGTGTTTCCAAACCGGGAGCCGAAGGAACACACGATGGCATTTGCACGAATACGTGAATTGGCTGATTGGCTGCCTCATCCGCCATCAGCTGCACCCCTTTCAATCCAAATACATTGGCAATCTCGTGAGGGTCAATGAACATGCCGGTTGTGCCGCGGGGTGCCACGGCGCGCACAAATTCCGTCACGGTCAACATACCCGATTCGACGTGCATGTGGGCATCCAGCAAGCCGGGGCTGAGGTAGCGCCCCTCGGCCTCAACGATGCGGGTGTGTTCGCCAATCGTATGCTCTGCCGAATCTCCCACAAAAGCAATTCTCCCGTCCAAAACCGCTACATCCGTAGAAGGAATAATCTCACCCGACTGCACGCAAACCCATTTGCCGTTGCGAATAACCAGGTCAGCCGGAATGCGCCCCATGGCGCAATCCACCAATCTACGAGTGTTCTCGGCGGTTAACTTTTCCATTTCTCTACCTCCGGTAAGAACGCAACCTGTTTCTCAGAAGAAACAGGTCGCTGCTAAATGGATAATAAGCGTCTTGCCCGTTGGTTGTGAAGTTCAATCTGACGCATGAGGTCAATCGTCTGCAATTCACCCTTGCGGACGATGAAACGGCCATGCACGGCGGTGTAATCCACCGGGCGTGGTTGACAAAATACCAGCGCTGCTACCGGGTCATGCAGCGCACCGGCGTAGTCCAATCGGTTCAGGTTGATGGCGATAAAATCCGCGCATTTTCCAACTTCCAGCGAGCCGATATCGTTGCGTCCCAGCACGGCCGCTCCGCCGCGGGTAGCCAGTTCCAATGCCTGCCGGGCAGTCATCAAAGGTGGTGCGGTTTCCTGACTGAGAGAAGCGCCCGCCAGACCTGCCCCCAGGCGTGCCAGCAACATCGCCTGACGCGCCTCAGCCAGCATGTGCGAACCGTCGTTGGAAGCGGAGCCGTCCACGCCCAGCCCCACCTTCACCCCGGCTTGCAGGTAATTCATCACCGGTGCAATGCCCGAAGCCAACCGCATATTCGAAGAGGGACAATGCGCAACCCCGCAGCCCGTATGGGCAAAAACCTGAATCTCGGCCGGGTTGACATGAACGGCATGGGCAAACCAGACATCCTCACCCACCCATTCAAGCGATTCCATGTAACCGACCGGCCGATAGCCAAACTTCTGCTGGCAGAAAACCTCTTCATCCTGCGTTTCGGCCAGATGGGTGTGCAAATGAACCCCGTACTCCCGCGCCAGCCGGGCGCTCTCGCGCATCAGCTCGCCCGTGACGCTGAAAGGCGAACACGGTGCCAGCACAATTTGCACCATGGAACCGGGATTGGGATCATGGTAGGTTTGAATCAAACGCTGCGAATCGCGCAGAATGTCCTCCTCGCTGTCCACCACCGAGTCGGGCGGCAAACCACCCTTGCTTTCACCCAGACTCATCGAACCCCGCGAGGCATGAATACGCAGCCCAACCTGGCGGGCTGCTTCGATTTCATCATCCAGCCGCGAACCATTCGGGAAAAGGTACAGGTGATCCGATGCAGTGGTGCAGCCGGAGAGCGCCAGCTCTGCCAGCGCGGTTTGGGTCGAGATGAAGATATCTTCGTGATTCATCCGCGCCCAAATGGGATACAGCGTTTTCAACCAGTTGAACAAATTAGCATCCTGAGCAGCCGGTACCGCCCGCGTCAGGGTCTGGTAAAAATGGTGATGGGTATTGATCAAACCGGGCAGCACCACATGACCGGAAAGATCCAGTACCTCATCGGCGGTTTGGGGCAATTCTTCGCTTTTACCAACCTGTTCTATAAAGCCATCGCGGATGAAAAGACCTCCACCCGCAATCTCGCGGCGGAGGCCATCCATCGTGACCAGAACCATAGCATTTTTGACGAGCAGCGTTTGCGTCATGGTAAAACCATTCTCGTTTTTTGAACAGGGGTGGGGAAAATCCTCTGATCAGACATCAGACAATCTCAGTTTAATGGATTTCGGTTTCTCTGTCAATTGTCAGACAATATGATTTTCGTCACATTTTATCGGCCAGTTCGGCTGCCCGCAGGGTATTTTGCAGGAGCATCGCAATCGTCATCGGCCCTACCCCGCCCGGTACCGGCGTAATGTAACTGGCAACTTCCTTAACCTCATCGAAGGCAACATCCCCAACCAGGCGCGAGCCTTTGGGATGATTGGGGTCTTCGATCCGATTGATGCCGACATCAATTACCACTGCACCCGGTTTAACCCAATCACCGCCTACCATCTCGGCTTTGCCAACCGCAGCAATCAGCACATCGGCCTGACGCACTACCGCCGGCAAATCGCGGGTGCGCGAATGGCAGATGGTCACCGTTGCATCCTCGCGCACCAGCAGCAAGGCAACCGGCATCCCCACAATGTTAGAACGACCCAACACCACCGCATTTACTCCCCGCAAAGAAGGCAAGGTCTTCTTCAACAGGTAAATACAACCGGCCGGTGTACAGGGGACAAAAGCCGGTTCGCGTCCTTTTTGAGCCAGACGGCCGATATTGACCGGGTGAAAACCATCCACATCTTTATGAAGGCTGATGGTATTCAAAACCGCTTCTTCATCCAGCCCGGCAGGCAGGGGAAGCTGCACCAGAATGCCGTGAATGCGCGGATCTTCATTGCACTCCCGAACAACTTTTTCCACCTGCTCCTGGGTAGCATCGGCCGGCAATTCAAATCCAAATGACTCAATGCCAACCTCTGCACAGGCTTTGCGCTTGGAACGAACGTAGACATGCGAGGCTGGATTGTCGCCCACCAGCACGGTCGCCAAACCCGGTCTGGGTTTTCCGGCGGCAATCCTCTCCTCAACCGCCATTTTAACCTGCGCCCGAACTTCCTCTGCAATCAACTTGCCGTCAATTATTGCAGCCGTCATTCTTCGCTCCTTTCTTTCAGCTAATTTTTCGGCAGTCTGCGCCGTTTTTACCCGCCTGTTGAGTTGTTCAGTTATCTGACAATGCTGGGATAATTCCATTATACCGATTTTTCAGAAAAAGGCATCCTTCTCGAAGAGTTTAAAATCAAAGGGACAGGTTTTGCATAGAGACAACACTTTCCGTTATAATTCAAATCAACAGGAGGATCGCGAACCCATGAGTAAAATTTGTGTCATTGGAACCGGTTACGTCGGGCTGGTAACCGGAACTTGCTTTGCCGACCTTGGCAACGAAGTTCACTGTCTGGATATTGATCACCAGCGCATCGAAAAATTAAAACAAGGCATTATGCCGATTTATGAACCCGGCCTTGAACAACTGGTCAGTCAGAATGTCAAAGCCGGGCGTTTGATTTTTACCACCAACTACGAAGAGGCACTGGAATCGGCTGAATTTGCCTTTATTGCTGTGGGTACGCCCTCCGGCGTGGATGGCGAAGCCGATCTACAATACGTTCGCGCAGCTGCCGAGAAAATTGCCGATCTGGTGGACCACCCGATTATTGTCGTCAACAAATCCACCGTACCGGTTGGTACCGGTGACTGGGTGGCAGACATCATCCGCAAACGTCGCGCCGGTAAACCGCTGGATTTCGATGTGGTTTCCAACCCGGAATTTTTACGCGAGGGTTCGGCCATCAACGATTTCATGTACCCCGACCGAATCGTGCTGGGTTCGGTCAACCGCGAGGCAGCCTCAAAGGTGGCACAACTCTACCTGAGCCTGCGCTGCCCGATCATGATCACCGACCTGCGCACAGCTGAAATGATCAAGTATGCCTCAAACGCCTTTTTAGCCACCAAAATCTCCTTTATTAACGAAATGGCAAATATCTGCGAAGAATTGGGTGCAGATGTGCGTCAGGTTGCTCAGGGCATGGGCATGGATAAACGGATTGGTCACGCATTTCTGGATGCAGGTCTGGGTTGGGGCGGCTCGTGCTTCCCCAAAGACGTTAAAGCCCTTGCCCACATGGCGGTGCTCCACGGCACCAGTCCTCAACTGCTGCAAGCCGTCATGGATATTAACCGAAATCAGCGCCGCCGGGTCGTTCTACGCCTGCGCAAGGCGCTTGGTTCGCTGGACGAAAAAGTCATCGGGGTATTGGGGCTTTCCTTCAAACCCAATACCGATGATATTCGCGAAGCTCCGGCTCTTGAGGTGATTCATCTGTTGCAGGTCGAAGGGGCAATTGTCAAAGCCTACGATCCTCAGGCAATGGAAGCTGCCCGCACGATGCTGCCCAAAGTGCATTTGTGCAGTAACCCCTATGAGGTTGCAGATGGCGCTGATGCTCTGGTACTCGCCACGGAATGGAACGAGTTCAAGCAACTTGATTTTGAACGAATAGCCGGGCTGATGCGCAATAAATTGATCATGGACGGGCGTAACCTATGGGATCCTGAACGCCTGCGCCAGTATGGCTTTACCTATTATGGAATTGGGCGTCCCTCGCTCAACGGCAGCGACCAGAGCGGTTGCCCCTGAAAACTCTCAATCCACCCAATCGCCGGGCGCCTGAAAAGGGTGCCCGGCATGCTGTTGAGCATCCCAATCGAGGTTTAGCCGCATGTTGCCAACCACTTGGTTGAATCAGGTCCTCAATCAGGATGCGCTGGAAGGCATCCCCCACCTGCCAGATGAAAGCATTGATCTGGTGATTGCAGACCCGCCCTATGGACTGGGTAAAGATTATGGCAACGATTCAGACCGCCGCAACCCCGAAGAATTGCTCAACTGGACATACCGCTGGATTGATCTGGTGCTGCCAAAACTCAAACCAAGCGGCAGCCTGTATATTTTCACCACATGGCGCTACAGCCCGGAAATCTTCATCTACCTCAAGCAGCGCATGATCATGATTAACGAAATCATCTGGGATCGCAAGGTACCCAGCATGGGCGGAACAACCCGCCGCTTTACCTCGGTACACGATACCATTGGATTATTCGCTAAAACTCAACAGTATTACTTCGATCTCGACTCTGTTCGCATCCCCTATGACCCGCAGACCAAAAAAGCCCGCTCGCGTTCGATTTTCGTCGGAAAAAAGTGGCTGGAAGTGGGGTACAATCCCAAAGATGTCTGGTCGGTCAGCCGCTTGCACCGCATTCACAATGAACGCGAGAATCACCCCACCCAGAAGCCCCTCGAAATCATTGAAAGGATGGTTAAAGCTTCTTGCCCGCGCGGGGGAGTCGTCCTCGACCCCTTTGCTGGTTCTGGGACAACCATAGCAGCCTGCATCCTCCACCAGCGAAATTACATTGCCTTTGAAATCAACCCCCAGTATTATCAGATCATACTGAAACGAATTGAAAAAATCAAGCGAGAGTCTGTCGAACAATCCCGTGAATCTTGATGGAATCGGGTTTGCCTTTTAAAAACTCAGGGTTTAACCCATTCTTAACATTTGGGAGAAACCCAAAGGATCCCTTTTCATATATTATGATGACGAGAAGAGAACATTCATTTCAGTAAAGGAGTATCTCATGGAGCAAATCCTCAGCCTGGCAGCCTGTCTTGTACCCCTGTTATTTGTTGCGATTTTCTTGCTGTTTTCTTCCATCAAGCAACTCTATCAGTACGAACGTGGCGTAGTATTTACCCTGGGTAAATTCAGCGGCACACGCAACCCCGGTCTGACCCTGATCTTTCCCGTTATCCAGACCATGCGAAAGGTAGATATGCGCATCAAAACCGCTGATGTGCCGCGTCAGGAAGTCATGACCAAGGACAACATCCCCATGCTGGTCAATGCAGTGGTTTATTTCAAAGTCGTCCGCCCCGAAGATGTCGTCATCAAAATCGAAGACCATGTGTATGCCATCCGCCAGTACACTCAGGCTGCTTTGAGGGATGTGATCGGCAACCACGAATTGGATTTTGTGCTGAGCGAGCGCGAAAAAATTGCCAACAGCATCAAGGAGATTGTAGATGCTGAAACCAGCGGGTGGGGTGTGGATGTGGAAAGCATCAAGATTCAGGAAATTGAACTCCCCGCCGAGATGAAACGCGCCATGGCTAAACAGGCCGAAGCCGAGCGGGAACGACGCGCCATGATCATTGCTTCGCAGGGTGAACTTTCAGCCGCAGAAAACCTGCGCCAGGCCGCCGAAACCCTTGCTCAATCCGCCGGGGCATTGCACCTGCGCACCTTACAGACCATCCGCGACATTGCCGCTGATCCTTCTGAAAAGATTGTCTTATTCGTTCCATCGGACATCAACAGCACCCTCAGCACCATCATGAGCAAGAAAGAATGAGTCGCAACCTTCTCGACACCAAAACTCGCTACCTGCAACTTGCTTTCAATTACGACCTCTCGCTTGCCAGACAGATTATTCCCTCCCTGCCGAAAAATGAGCGGATCTTCATTGAAGCAGGCACTCCCTATCTCAAGTACGAGGGGATACGTGGTCTCCGCGAAATGCGCCGTATGTGGAAGGGTCACATTGTTGCAGACTTGAAGGTCAGCGATGGAGGACGTCAGGAAGTCGAAATGGCACATCAGGCTGGGGCAACCGCGGTTACGGCACTGGGCAGTTCACCGGTTGAAACGCTCAATCATTTCGTTAGCCGGTGTGCCGAATTGAGCATGATTTCCATGCTGGACATGCTTGGGGTAGACGATCCGCTTGAAAGGGTCATGAAAATGCGCCACCCGCCCGATGTCGTCATTCTCCACCGCGGGCGGGATGAGGAAAGCACCCGCGGCAAGGTGATTCAATACCGGCACGTCAACCGCTTGCGCAGTAAATTTGATGTGGTCATTTCGGCTGCCGGCGGGGTGGACTTGCGCGAGGCGCGCAGCGCCATCTTCAACGGCGCCAACATCGTGGTGGTCAATCTGGTCAAACCCGGAGACGATTGGCAGGGCATCCGCACCGATCAGGATGTGCCTGCCATCGCTGCCGAATTCTTGACCACAATCGAGTAAACTTTCAGCGTCCGTTGTCCTTGCAATTGTGCAGGTGATGCAGGGAAAGATATTCACTTAAGTATTGACCGGTATAAGAACCGGGAAAACCGCAAATTTGTTCCGGGGTGCCTTCAGCAACCAGCATACCGCCCCGGTCACCGCCTTCCGGCCCAAGGTCAATGATGTAATCCGCCACTTTGATGATGTCCATGTTGTGTTCGATGATCAAAACCGAATTTCCGGCATCCACCAATCGCTGTAACACTTCAATCAATTTATGGACGTCCGCCGCGTGCAAGCCAACCGAAGGCTCATCCAGCACATACAGGGTGCGCCCCGTCGCTCGTCGTGAGAGTTCACGGGATAATTTGACCCGCTGAGCCTCGCCGCCGGAGAGTGTGGTGGCTGGCTGCCCGATTCGGATATAACCCAGCCCCACATCTTCCAGCGTGCGCAATTTGTTGACGATTGCCGGAAAGGCAGAAAAGAAATCCAGCGCTTCACTGACGGTCATATCCAGCACTTCGGCGATATTTTTCCCTTTGAAACGCACCTGCAATGTCTCACGGTTGAATCGCGCCCCATGGCAGACATCGCAGGGAACATATACATCCGGTAAAAATTGCATTTCAATCCGCAACTGCCCCTGACCCTGACACGCCTCGCAGCGTCCACCGTGAACATTGAAAGAAAACCGTCCGGCTTTGTAGCCGCGCAGTTTACTCTCCGGCAATTCGGCAAACAATTTGCGGATTTCATCGAATAAACCGGTATAAGTGCCGGGGTTGGAACGCGGCGTTCTTCCAATTGGAGATTGGTCAATGTTGATAATCTTATCGAGGTGTTCCAGCCCCTCAATGCGCTCGTACTCTCCCGGTTGAGTGTGCGCCCCGTTCAAATCACGGGCTAACGCATTGTAAAGCACATCCACCATCAGTGTAGATTTTCCCGACCCGGAAACACCGGTAATGCAAACCAGTTTACCAAGTGGAATGGTTACATCCAGATTTTTCAGATTATTGGCGCGCGCGCCAATGATGCGCAGGGCTTTACCGTTGCCATTCCGTCGTTTGGGCGGCAGTGGCACCTGCTGACGGCCGGAAAGATAAGCCCCCGTCAGCGATTGGGGGTTTTCCAGAATCATCTGCGGAGTACCTTCCGCGACGATATAGCCGCCATGTTCCCCCGCACCCGGGCCAAGGTCAATCACCCAATCCGCCGCACGAATGGTTTCCTCATCATGTTCCACCACCAGAACGGTGTTTCCCAAATCGCGTAACCCTTTGAGAGTTGCCAGCAGGCGGTTGTTGTCGCGCGGGTGCAGACCAATCGAGGGTTCGTCCAGCACGTACAAGACGCCCATCAGCCGCGAACCAATCTGAGTAGCCAGACGGATACGCTGCGCTTCACCACCGGAAAGCGTACTGGCGGACCGGTTCAGGGTCAGGTAATCCAGCCCTACATCCACCAGAAAACCCAGCCGGGCTTCAATCTCCTTCAAAACCCTGCCGGCGATCGCCTGATCGCGTGCCGAAAGTGGGGATTGCGGGCCATTCAAACGTTTGACCCATTCGAGTGTTCGATTAACCGGCCAGGAAGTCACCTCAACGATGTTGTAGTTATCCACCGTGACTGCCAGCGCTTCGGGCCGCAAACGGCTGCCGTGACAGGTGGGGCAAGGACGGTCGCTCATAAATTCGGTGATCTTGTTGCGGATATACTCCGAAGAAGTCTCCCGGTAGCGCCGTTCCAGATTGGGAATGACCCCTTCAAAGGCAGTCTGGTAGGATGACTGCCGGTCATTTCGACCGTGAAAATGAACGCGGACTTCCTCGCCGCCGGTACCGTACAGGATTTTATCCAATTTCTCTTTGGGGATGGTGTGAACCGGTGCATCCAGGTCAATATGATACCGTGCCGCAACCGCTTCAACCATTTGCCAGTAATAGCCTCCCTGGTCGCGCGGGCCATTCCATTCCAATGCAAGAATCGCCCCGTCATTCAAAGAACGTTCCTTGTCAGGTATCAGCAAATCGGGATCAATTTCCAGTTTGCTGCCCAAACCCTGACAATCGGGGCAGGCGCCATGCGGGGTGTTAAACGAAAATGTACGTGGTTCAATTTCCGGCAACGAAACGCCGTGTTCCGGACAGGCGAGGTGTTCAGAGTAAAACAAATCCTGAGGCGGGTCAGTAGAAAGATTTTGAATAATTAAATACCCCTCACCCACTTTCAGGGCGGTTTCTACCGAATCAGTCAATCGTGAGCGGGCAGCCTGTTCTTCTTCAGCGGTCTCTGGTTTACTTAAAACCAGACGATCCACCACGGCTTCAATGTTGTGGATCTTATAGCGGTCAAGTGTGATCTCATCATCCAATGAATAAACCACACCATCTACGCGCACCCGCACAAAACCGGCTTTGCGGATCTCATCAAAGACCGCCTGATAGGTGCCTTTTCTACCGCGCACAATCGGGGCAAGGATGAGGATACGTGTCCCTTCCGGCATTTTTTCTATCGCATCCACAATCTCCTGAGCAGACTGCCGAACCACCTCGCGACCGCAAACCGGGCAGTGAGGGATACCCACCCGTGCAAACAAAAGCCGCAGGTAATCATACACTTCGGTAACCGTCCCAACTGTTGAACGCGGATTGCGAGAGGTGGCTTTCTGGTCAATCGAAACCGCTGGTGACAACCCCTCAATCGAATCAACATCCGGTTTTTCCATCTGGCCCAGGAACTGCCGCGCATAAGCCGAGAGCGATTCCACATAACGACGCTGCCCTTCGGCAAAGATCGTATCGAACGCCAGCGAACTTTTACCCGACCCCGAAAGGCCGGTAATCACCACCAGTTGATCGCGTGGAATTTCAACGGTGATATTTTTCAAGTTGTGTTCGCGAGCTCCGACTACCCGAATGACATTTTGGGTCATATCTATAACCTTTTATTAGAAACTTTATTCTATTATAACATGCCTTTCGGGCATGAAAGCAATTTTGAATCAGGCAATCCATAATTTTACCGCAAATCATAAATGCCTCGTGATTGTTAATAACTCTTAACCTCTTTTTCGCCCATGGATTACATTGGCTATGTATAATCTTTCTATTCCACGAGATCACTTTGGAGAGTGAACATGGACGAACAGAAACGCAAACGCGCCATTTGGGCATGGACAATGTACGATTGGGCCAACTCCGCCTTTGCCACTACCATTATGGCAGCCGTGCTGCCGGTTTATTACACCTCGGTTGCCGCTGCAAACCTCCCGCCAAACATTGCTACCGCCTACTGGGGATTCACCACTTCCATTTCTGCCCTGCTGGCGGCCATCATCAGTCCCATCCTTGGCGCAATGGCCGATTTCAGCGGCGCGAAAAAACGCTATCTGACCATTTTCATGATTCTGGGTGTGACCGGCACGGCACTCCTGTACTTTGTGCGCACCGGCGACTGGCTGCTTGGTTCACTCTTTTTCATTTTAGGAAACATCGGCTTTGCCGGCAGCCTGGTCTACTACGATGCTTTACTGCCTCACGTTGCCAGGCCCGATGAACTGGATCAGGTTTCCTCACGCGGTTATGCAATGGGCTACATCGGCGGAGGTGTGCTGCTGGCCATCAACTTAGCTATGATCCTGTTTGTGCCGGGATTTTTTCCACCCGAACAGGAAGCCGAAATCACACAGTTGATGACCCGCATGGCCTTTTTGACCGTTGCGGTGTGGTGGTTTATCTTCACTCTCCCGCTTCTGAAATACGTCTCTGAACCGAAACGGCGGATTTTACCGGGGGAAGAAAAATTTAACCCTGTTCAAGCCAGTTTCAGCCGCCTCAGTACTACTTTCAAGGAAATTCGCAACTACCGCGATCTTTCGATTTTCCTGCTGGCGTTCTGGGTTTATGCCAATGGGATCGGCACCATTATCACCATGGCCACCGCTTACGGCAACGAAATCGGCATTGGACAAACAACCCTGATCGGCACTTTATTGATGGTGCAATTTCTGGCTGCACCGTTCGCAATACTCTTCGGGCGGCTGGCAAAGCGGATTGGGCCGAAAAAAGCCATTTACCTCAGCCTGTCCGTTTATACGCTGATTTCGATTATGGGCTATTTTCTGCAATTTGAATGGCAATTCTGGGCATTGGGTGCGTTGGTTGCCACCGTTCAAGGCGGTAGTCAGGCGCTCAGTCGTTCGGTGATGGGACGCATGATCCCCAAAAGCAAATCTGCGGAGTTTTTTGGCTTTTTCAGCGTGTTTGAAAAGTTTGCCAACATCGCCGGCCCGTTCCTGTTCGGTGTTGTTTCAACGCTGACTGGTGCAAGCCGTTTGAGCATCGTTTCCCTGATTTTCTTTTTTGGGATCGGTATGTTGCTCCTCAGCCGTGTCAATATCGAACGCGGTATGAAAGTGGCTGAATTGGAAGAACAAACCCTGATTGATCAGGATGTCCTCAATCAACCAGCCTGACCATCAACCGAGCAAACCGCTCTGGACGGCTGCAAACAACAACGAAATCAGCAGGATCATCAACCCGATCGCAACGGTGAGGGCGGTCATTAATCGGCTTCGCATCCAATCCTCCTCCTATACCAGATCAAACCGCTCCGAATGAACATCACCGGCAAAGAAACCCATCCTGGCAAGCGCATCTTCGACAGCGTTCATCATCGGAATCGGGCCGCAAATGAAAATCTCTGTCTGATTTTTCCGGCGCTCTGGCAATAACCAGCGATCCAGAACCTCACGGGTGATATAGCCCTTTTCACCCTGCCATCCTTCTGGAGGGTTTTCCAGAACATACACCACTTTCAGATTCAATCGCCCTTGTAACTCCTCGATTTCATCGCGTAGGGTCAGGCTTTCCAAATCCCTACCCCCGTAAATCAACAACAGCGGACGTGGATCGTTTCGTTGGGCCAGCGCGTGCAGCATACTCACTACTGGTGTAATGCCAACCCCGCCGGCGATGAAAACAAATTCTTTGGCGTAAGGGTGGCGGTCAATGCTGAATGCACCGTATGGACCGTCCACATACACCACGTCGCCGGGTTTCAACTCTTTTATCCGGCGGGTAAAGTCCCCCAATTCTTTGATGGTAAAGCGCAAACGGCCATCGCCAGCTGGGGCGTTTGAGAAAGAAAAGGGATGCTCGGCATCCTTGAAAGGTGAGCTGAAGGCGGTGATCCATGCAAACTGCCCTGGTTGAAAATCAAATCCGGCATGGTTGTCCGGCTGCAAAATCAGCGACCAGCAGCCACCGCGCTCTGGTTTGACTTCTTGCACGCGGTAAGGGGTACGCAAGAGTTGCCAGGGCTTCCACACCCTGGTGTAAAGCAGCAATCCCACAAAGAAAATCGAGTAACCCGCCCACAACAGCCGCTTCCAGGGTACATTGATGTACCAGTTGACCCCTAATACATGCAACATTGCAAAAGCGACCGCCGCCGTAGCCAGCACACCGTGCCAGATCCGCCAACGGGTATATTCAATCTTCAACGGCTTGCGCCACAAGGCCATCACAATCAATCCGCAGAGAGCCAGCAGGGATGTGACCGCAAACCGAGCCCGCCAGGGCGTTTCTGGTGAAAAAATATTCAAAATGCTGATTGGGTGAATTTGAGGAACAAAGAGAAGAATCGGGTGGATCAGGATTAAAACAAAAGCCAGAATTGAAATCTGGCGGTGAAATTGATAAACCACGTCCGCCCCATAAGGAGCTTTGATGGTTTTGAAACGGGCTGTCAGTGCAAATTGCAGGGCCATCATCGCCAGCCCCACAAACCCCAGCGCCACCGACAATTCGCGGATAAACTCACGCCCAGGCGGTCTGGGAGGTAAAAACATGACCATAACCGGTAAAAGGGTCAGAAACAAATAAACCAGAATCCAGAAAATTCCTTGGAGGATACGTTTAAGTCTATTATTCATGGTCATCACCCGTTACATTTTCAATATCATAACATACGCCCTGCGAGATTTTTTAACCCGCAGGGCGTTGTTGTACAAGCCTTCAACGAACGATGACAGCGGCTACCGGGCGGTTATCTCATACAGTTCAATCAGCACACCGCCGCTGCTCTTGGGATGAATAAAGGCCATCTTTCGTCCCGGCAGTTCCAGAGGTGTCTCGTTGATCAGGCGCACACCCTTGGCCTTCAAGTCTTCCAGCATCCCCTGAATGTCATCCACCTCAAAACACAGGTGGTGCATTCCACCGCCGCGCTCAGCAAGGAATTTCGCCACCCCCGTATCTTCACTGGTGGGGCGCACCAGTTCCACTTCACTTTCGCCAACCGGAATGAACACAACCGTCGCTTTTTGGCTGGGAACATCTTCAATATGATCCACCGCAAGCCCCAACGCATCCCGCCAGAAGGTCAGAGAAGCATCCACATCCGGTACGGCAATTGCCACGTGGTTGATTTTCTTGATCTTTGCCATTTTTCACTCCTTGAACTAAATCCATGCGGGAGGCACATATTCTCCCCACACCTTGCGTAAAACACCGCAAATCTCCCCCAAGGTTATATCATTTTCCACCATGGTAATGAACAGGGGCATCAGATTTTCATTGCCTTTAGCGGCAATTTCCAGCTGTCCCAGCAGCTCAGAGACCTTTGCCGAATCTCGCCCGGCTCGCAATTCTGCCAGTCGCTGGCGTTGCTGCTGCTCGATGGATGGGTCCACCCGCAAAGCTTCCAGCTCGATCTTTTCTTCCACCTGGAATGCATTCACCCCGACCACAATCTGTTCTTTACTTTCAACCGCTTTCTGATAGCGGTAGGCGGCATCCTGAATCTCGTTTTGGATATAACCGCTTTCAATGGCAGCCAGCGCCCCGCCCATTGCATCTATTTTCTGGATGTATTCGCAGGCGCGTTGTTCTATCTCATTGGTCAAGTACTCGATGACGTAAGAACCCGCCAGCGGGTCAATCGTATCGGCTACGCCCGATTCGTAGGCGATGATCTGTTGTGTACGCAGGGCAACCCGCACCGATTTTTCAGTCGGCAGCCACAAGGCTTCGTCCATGCTGTTCGTATGCAGGGACTGCGTACCACCCAGCACGGCAGCAAGAGCCTGTATGGCGACGCGTACGATGTTGTTCTCCGGCTGCTGAGCTGTCAGCGTTGAACCGCCCGTCTGGGTGTGAAAACGCAACATCCACGATTTGGGATCCTGAGCGTGAAACCGTTCCCGCATGATTCTGGCCCACATCCGACGTGCCGCCCGGAACTTGGCAATTTCTTCCAGAAAATTGTTGTGGGCTGCAAAGAAAAAGGATAATTGGTCGGCAAAGCGGTCAACCTCCAGGCCGGCTTGAATGGCAGCCTGAACATACGCAATCGCATCCGCCAGGGTGAAGGCGACTTCCTGCACAGCCGTTGACCCGGCTTCACGGATGTGATACCCCGAAATGCTGATCGTATTCCAGCGCGGGACGTTCTTTCCGCAATACTGAAACACATCCGTAATCAGCCGCATGGATGGCGCCGGCGGGAAAATATAGGTGCCGCGTGCCACATACTCCTTGAGAATATCGTTTTGAATGGTGCCTCGCAACCATTTTTCCTCAACACCCTGGCGGCGGGCAACTGCAATATACATTGCCAGCAAAATCGCGGCTGGGGCGTTAATGGTCATGCTGGTAGAGACTTTGTCAAGCGGAATTTCATTGAAGAGAATTTCCATGTCCCTCAGAGAGGAAATCGAAACCCCCACCTTGCCGACCTCACCGCTGGCAATCGGGTCATCAGCATCGTATCCAATTTGAGTGGGCAAATCAAACGCAACCGAAAGCCCGGTCTGCCCCTGCTGAAGCAAATAGCGATAACGGCGATTGGATTCTTCTGCCGTTGCGTAACCAGCATACTGGCGCATCGTCCAAAAACGGCCACGGTACATGGTGGGTTGGACGCCACGAGTGAATGGATACTCCCCCGGAAAACCCAATTCTTTGAGATAGTCACACTTAAATGGCAATCCCAGCCGTGGTAAGGGAATTTGAGAGGGTGTGAAAAATTCAGGCCGACGTTCCGGATATTTGGAAATTAGAGGTTTGAGGACTTCTTCTTCCCAACGTTTTCGTTCGGATTCAAGCGACATTTTTTCCTCTTTCTAAAAAAGGTGAACCTGATTTTAGTATACCGTAGGCTCTCTCAATTCGGACTGGAAGAATTTATGGTAAACTACAAACAAATTTCCTGACCTGCGCAAAATTTCCCTGCGGGGGGCATTTTTTTGAACGCTGCCCGGAAGGATTTTGATGACTCCATTCCTGCAATTAATCTTTGTACTCACCATTATTCTCTTTGCATCAAAATTGGCCGGTTATCTGACCACCCGGTTGGGGCAGCCGGCAGTACTGGGTGAATTGCTGGTCGGGCTGTTGCTTGGCCCGTCATTGATTGACCTGACACACCTGGTTTTCATCACCGACCGCCACCTGAGCGAGGTTGTGGCAGAGTTCGGCGAAATCGGCGTTCTGGTGCTGATGTTTCTGGCGGGTTTGGAACTCCATTTTTCAGAGCTCACCCGCAATACCCGCGTGGCGGCTTTCAGTGGAATTCTGGGGGTGTTGACACCGGTTGGGCTGGGAATTCTGGCAGGTGAAATGTTTGGTTACTCTTTCGACAATGCTGCCTTTATTGGACTGACGCTAGGCGCAACCAGTGTCAGCATTTCTGCCCAAACCTTGATGGAATTAAAAGTATTGCGCAGCCGGGTTGGATTGGGATTACTCGGCGCAGCCGTGTTCGATGATATTCTGGTCATCCTTTTGCTTTCCACCTTTCTTGCACTTTCGGGCGGGGGTTCGGCGCTGGACATCTTATTGGTATTGCTGAAGATGATTGGATTTCTCAGTCTTTCGGCAGCCTTTGGTTTGTGGGTTCTCCCCAAACTTTCCCGTCGGATCAGTAACATGCCCATCAGTCAAGGCATTTTAACCTTCAGTCTGATTATCATGATGGTGTATGGGCTGGCCGCCGAATTGATTGGCGGCATGGCAGCCATCACCGGCACTTTTCTGGCCGGTTTGATGTTTGCCCGAACGCCCGAAAAAAGTCAAATCGAGCCGGGATTACGCTCGCTGGCTTATAGTTTCTTTGTGCCAATATTCTTCGTCAACATTGGCTTGAGTGTAGATACTCACACGCTCAATTTGAATGCCCTCTGGTTGATGCTGGTCATCAGCACTTTTGCTATACTGGGGAAAGTGATTGGCTGCGGTTTGGGAGCAAAACTGGGCGGATTCAACTGGCTGGAATCGCTACAACTTGGCATTGGCATGATTTCACGTGGAGAGGTAGGCTTGATTGTTGCCAGCATTGGTCTGGCAGAGGGTTATATCAACGAAACCGTATTTTCCGCCATCGTTGGCATGGTTCTGATTACCACCCTCCTCACCCCGCCCTTGTTGCGTGCGTCTTTTAGAAAAGTAACCGTTTCTTCGCCAGCCCCTGTTCAAGAATAAGTAATCCCGATTGATTACGGGAGGACCATATGTACATGATTTTCTTTGTTTTACACAATCCGGAACTTCTCGAACAGGTGTTGAACGCCTGGGAGGAGGCCGGTGTTGGTGGGGTAACCATTCTTCCCAGCACCGGTTTGGCTCGCATCCGCGCCAAAGGAGCGTGGCGCGATGATTTGCCGCTCTTTCCCAGTCTGGAGGATTTTCAAGAGCATCTCCAAAATCTCAACCGCACCCTGATCACCATCGTAGAAAACGATGCCATGGTAGATAAAGTAGTGGCAGCAACTCAACGGGTAACCGGCGATCTCAATCTGCCCAATACCGGCATCCTCTCGGTATTACCGGTGGTTCGCAGTTATGGTCTGAACCGTATTCCGGATGTCAATGGAACATAAGCCGGTTTGATTTGACGGAAGTAGAAGGGTCTGGTAGAATCATCGGGCTTTGAGCGTTGTACCCTTCGCTCTCAGCCGAAACTCAATTTTTTTGGAATGAAAGGGCTTGAACCATGAAAGTATTGTTGATTAAGGACGTTTACAAACTGGGCCGCGCTGGAGATGTGAAGAAAGTGGCCGATGGCTTTGGACGAAACTATCTGATTCCGCAAGGATTGGCCGTCCTGGCTACACCCGGCACGCTTAAGCAGGTGGATCAAATCCGCGCTAAAGCTGCTTCTCGCCGCCAGGAATTGAACAGCGAAATGAGCAGTGTCGCCGATAAATTGAACGGCAAGTACTTCACTTTTGCCTCCAAAGCCGGTGAAACCGGTAAACTGTACGGCTCGATCACCACCCAGATGATTGCCGATGCAATTAAGCAAAATTTGGGGATTGAGGTTGACCGCCATCAGATCGAATGTGAGCCGATTCGTACTTTGGGCGAACATGTTGCCCACGTCCGTTTGACGGTTGACCTGGTGCCTGAAATCCGCATCCTTGTTCACCGCGAAGGTGAAGTGGTGCAGGTTCCCTCTGCCGAAACCGAAACCCCGGCTGAGGAAACCGCCGAAGCCTGAAAAAATTACCCGAAAGAGGAACCTCTCAAGACCGGCCAATGCCAGCGATTCCACGGCAGGCCGGTCTTTGATTGAGGGTATAATACGGCAATGAAACTCACCATCGGGCAATACCTGCGTCAACTGCGTGAGGAACGCGGCATCAGCCTCGAGCAATTGGCTCAAACAACTCGCATCAACCCCACATACCTCCGCGCGTTGGAAAACGACGAAATGTCTTTGCTGCCTTCAACCGTTCAGGCACGGGGTTACCTGCGCCTGATTGCCGGCACCTATAACATTGATCCGCAGCCATTGCTGGACGCATATCCAGACAAGGAAATTCTCCTACCCACAATAGCGGAGGAAGCGAGTCCATCGGAGACTTCCGAGCCGGTTACGGCCACTCCGCTTCCCGATGAAGATAATGCAATCCAAACACAAGAACGGCTGGAGGACGAGGAAAGAACCTTACCAGAAACAGAAGAAGTCAGCTCCGAAACCGTCCCGGAAACTTCTGTTCCCATTCCAGAAGGAACCCTCATTACGTCGGCGCCGGTTGAAGGAAGTTCCTCTTTCATTTTTTCCCAAATTGGGCGGCAATTTCGCACTCAACGCGAAGCATTGGGAATTTCGCTGGAAGATGCTGAACGGTTTACCCGCCTTAAAGCCCGTTATTTACAGGCCATCGAGGAAGGACATTTCGATCACCTACCATCCCTTGTTCAAGGCCGAGGGATGCTGCGCAACTACGCCGAATTTCTCAACCTCGATAGTGAAGCCATCCTGATGCAATTTGCGGATGGTTTACAACGCCGAAGGCTGGAACACCTGACTACTACCACGCCTGCCCGCTCCACTCCCTCCGCGACACCCGTACGCACACCCAACCCTCTCTCGCTTTTTTTGCGGAGATGGATGACACCCGATTTGCTGGTGGGTGGTTTATTGTTTGCAATCCTTCTGGTGTTCGTCGTCTGGGGGACGGCACGCGTTTCCGGCTTACAGGATCAGGAGGTACAGGCAACACCCCCCTCTATTTCCGAATTGTTATTAAACACAGCCGACGTAAACGGTTTGAGCGAACCGACCTCCACGCCATCACCCCCGCCAGCCGCTGCCCAAAATAATGGCAGCGCACTTCCCCCAGCAACGGTAGAAGGTGAAGAAACCCAGGCCACCGGTCAGCTGCCCTCCAGCACCGACCCCGTGCAGGTTTACGTAATTGCCAATCAACGCGTCTGGCTGCGGGTTGTGGTTGATAATCGGGTTGCGTTTGAAGGGCGCACCATCCCCGGAAGTGCCTATCCGTTCACCGGAAAACAAGCCATCGAATTAACCAGCGGAAACGCAGCCGGACTTCAAATTGTGTATAACCAGAACAATTTAGGGAATTTAGGGGCATCTGGCGAAGTGCTCCGCTTGATCTTTACCGCTGAAGGTACAGTTGTCCCAACCCTGCTGTTCACCAGCACTCCAGCGCCAACCCTGCCCCCCACATTTACCCCTCAGCCTACCCAGCAATTACCCACCCCAACCGTAACACCATTTGTTCCTTAGAGGTTGAATGAATTCCAAAAGTTTTTATCTGCTTTCTTTAGGTTGTTCCAAAAACACAGTCGACTCGACTTCCATGGCTGAATTGCTCCAACGCGCCGGCTATCAGCCAACCGAAAAACCGGCCCAAGCCTCAGTTCTGATTGTGAATACCTGCGGGTTTATCCAACCCGCCCGTGATGAATCCATCCGCGAGCTGCGCGCTTTAGCCCACCGCAAACGCCGTGGACAGGTACTGATTGCCGCCGGCTGCCTGACCCAGCGGTATCGAGAATGGGTTTTAGAGCAGGTGCCCGGTATTGACGGGATTATAGGGACGCGTCGCTGGATGGATATTCTGGAGGTAATAGAGAAAATCCGCCAATCCCCGCCTCAGCCGGTTTACCACATTCCGGAAGATGGGGTTATTGGGCGTGATGAAAAAGGGGTCTTGCGCGCTGCGATTCAGGGCAGCAGCGCATATCTGAAGATTGCAGATGGCTGTCGCCGCCCCTGTGCTTTTTGCGCCATTCCACTGATCAAAGGCACGCTCGTCAGCCGCCCGGCGGAGACAATTATTCAGGAAGCCCAACGATTGGAACGGCAAGGTGTTCAGGAACTGATCCTGATTGCTCAAGACACCACCGATTACGGGCATGACCTCGGCATCCGGGACGGCCTGCCAGCTTTGCTGGAAGACCTCTTGAAATCCACCTCAATCCCGTGGATTCGCATCCTTTACGCTTTTCCCGGTTATGTGACCGATCGCCTAATCGAGATCATGGCATCCAATCCGCGTTTGTTACACTATCTGGATATGCCTCTCCAGCATGCCCATCCTGCCACCCTCAAACGAATGCGCCGTCCGGCCAACATGGATTGGGTTTATCGAACCCTGGAGAAAATGCGCTCTGCCATGCCGGATCTGGCCATCCGAAGCACATTCATTGTCGGCTATCCCGGTGAAACAGAAGAGGAATTTCAGACTTTATTGGATTTCTTACAAGATGTTCGGTTAGACCGGGTTGGGGCTTTCACCTTCTCCTTTGAACCCGGCACCGCCAGTGAACCGCTGGGCGATCCTGTCCCGGCCGAGGTAAAACAGGAACGGTTGGAACGGTTGATGAAATTGCAGGAAAAAATTTCCCTGCAACGAAATCAGACCTTGATTGGTAAACGCCTGGAGGTTTTGGTCGAAGGAGTTGACCGCAATTTGTCCATTGGCCGGTCTTACCGTGATGCTCCTGAAATTGACGGGCTGGTATTTATTGAAGGGAAAGTCCCTGCAGGTAGCATCGTTCCAGTGCAGATCAGCGGGGCTTTGCCACATGATTTGACCGCCATTCCCATAGGAGACTGATCCCATACCACTTCCATGAAACGCCTGCCTGACCTGACTGCCCTGCTTCTGGCGCTGCTCACCCTTGTGGTGGTTTATCAGGTTACAACCAGAATCTACGAAGGGGTACCGCATATTGAAGATGAAGTGGCTTATTCATGGCAGTCTTCCCTTTACACCCGTAATCAACTCGCCATCCAATCTCCACCCTGCCCGCGTTGTTTTTTAACGCCCTTTGTGGTGGATTACAACGGATTACGCTTTTCTAAGTACCCCCCCGGTTGGCCGGCTGTGCTTTCTCTGGGTTTACGGTTGAATTTGCGCGACTGGGTCAACCCCTTACTCGCCGCCCTGTGCATCTGGTTGACCTACCGGCTGGTCAGCCGTCTGACCCGCCCGATCATCGGTATTCTGGCGGCCCTGTTAACCCTCACTTCGCCATTCTTTCTGTTAAATGCCGGAACATTACTTTCCCATATCTGGTCGTTCTTTCTGACTCTGGCCTTCCTGATGGCGTGGCTGGAAATGACAATCCTTCACCCCTCCATACCCCGCTGGATGAGTGTGCTACTGGGTGGTTTTTCGCTTGGATTGCTGGCGCTCACCCGTCCGCTCACGGCGGTAGGGGTGGCCTTTCCCTTTTTGATTGAGGGCATCATCCGCCTGCTTAAATCTTCTCCCGCCGTCCGCATGGCGATGATCCGTACAGGAATACTGGCAGGCCTGCTGGCGGGTTTGCTTTTTGTCTGGCAGTATGCTGTGACCGGCAACTTCCTGCTCAACCCCTACACCCTGTGGTGGGAGTATGACAAAATCGGTTTTGGCCCCGGCATCGGCGTTCAAGAAGGCGGGCATAATCTCTACTGGGCAAGGTTGAACCTGAAACACAGTTTGCACAGCGGTGTAAGTGACCTGTTTGGCTGGGGGCGAGTCTCATGGCTGTTCTTACCTTTCGGTTTATTTGCCCTCCGCCGTCAGAAAACGGCCTGGTCAACTCTTGCAATTGCACCTTCTCTGATGCTGTTTTACATGCTTTACTGGATTGGTGCGCAACTCTACGGGCCGCGTTATTACTTTGAAGGACTGATCAGCGTCACTTTGCTAACAGCAGCCGGCATTGCATGGCTGGCGGGTAAATTAACTGCCGATCCGCCATTCACGGTTGGTTGGTGGGCTTCCCGCCTGCGGTTTGGGCTGGTTGCCGCTGTTTCCACGGCTTTGCTGGCATGTAACTTGTGTTTTTATCTGCCGGCCCGCTTAGGCGGGATGATTCACCTTTACGGTGCAAGCCGTGAGCAGCTATTGCCCTTCCAGAGTCAAAACGCCACCCAATTGACCCCCGCACTGATTTTTGTTCATCGCCAGAATAACTGGCGGGAATATGCCACCTTACTGGAACTCAGTTCTCCCTATCTGGACACACCCTTTGTGTTCGTTTTCAGCCGGAGCGAGGAAGAAAATCAACAAGTCATGCGTGCCTTCCCGGGACGCAAAATCTGGCATTATTACCCGGATGAACCGTACCGCTTCTACACCGCCCCGCGCCCGTAAGCAATCGAGTCAGGAAGAAGCCCGCGCCACGGCGGTCAACAGCAATACCACCACCGATAAAACCCCATTCAGAAGCAACAGGCGGTCTTCCTGTTTTTGTAAGCCCATCAATTTATCCGAAGGCAACTCCTTACCTGCAGCGCGCATCAAGGCCAGCCGGCGTAAAGCCGGTGTCAATCCCCAGGTGTTATAAGCACTGACCGCAACCATCAAAGCCACCACTCCGTGTTTGGCAAGGATCGCCACCGACCAGCTGTTTTCAATCGCTAAAAATCCCTCATAGGCCGGATGAGCGCTCATCTGAAACATCCCCGTCCCGGTCAACACCACCAGACTGAACCAGCCAATCTGTTGAAGACGGTTCTGCACTTTTTCCAGAAAGAGGGTGTAATCACTGGCATTCAGCATCCTTCTGGCATTGGGAATCACCAGAATCCCCAGCGCTGCCAAACCGCCCAGCCATGTCACCGTTGCCAGCATGTGCAGCCAGTATGCCAGTGCCAATCCCCAATCGGGTAGATTCTCCATAGAACCTGCTATCCTCCTGAGGGCGTTTCCGTGGGGGTTTCCAGCGGGGGTTCGCCCCCATCAGGGGGGGTTGGAGTTAGGTCTTCCGGCGGTAAGGTTTCTTCCGATTCTTCTTGATTCGGCGGATTGGCACAGTATTCTGCCGCCTGAGCCGCCGCACTTTCGGCGGTTGGATCCGGGCGGATGGTCAACGCATTGCGGTATTGAAGCTCAGCATCGCAGTACAAACCTTGCGTCATCAACTGATCGCCATAACGAATGGAAGCCACCCGATAGCGCTCCACCGCGGTCATTCCCGAAGCATCCCTTAAATTCGGCAGTGATGGGTAAATATCAGCAAAATATCGCACAACTCTCGCCCAATCCGCCCCCCAGAAACTGGCTGCTGAGAGGTACATGCGCGCCCAATTTCGATAATTCTGGGCTTCCACATCCAGCGGAGCAAATCTTTCCGCCAGCGTCAGGTTGTAAATCCCCACTTCCAACTCCCCGCGGCTGACGTTCTCAATCCCCAAAAAACGCAGGGCAATGTAGTACATCCCGTCCACATCCACCGAACGGTAGTTCACGTTCTTATCCCGCAACCGTTGTATGGCCTCAATCGCCTGCCCCCATTCCTTGTTTGCCAGGTGCTGGGCAATTTGATTGAAAATTTCTTCCTCACCACGCAAATCAGGGGTGGGTTCCAACGTTGGGGTAGGCGCTGCGGTAGGTGTCAGAGCCAGAGAATACAGCATATTGGCTTCTACCAATTTCTCCGCCGCTGCCGGAAAATCCGGCTGAAGCGAGATGACATATTCAAAGCGTTTGCGGGCGGTTTCATAGCGTCCGGATTCTAAATCAACCAGTCCCAGTTGAAACTGGTAGGTCGCTTCCATGATCACCTGACTTTGTTGAGCCTGTTTCCGCAACTCGATACCGGCGCGATATCCTAAAAACACACCGATTGCCGCCCCAGCCAACAGAAAAACAACTCCCACCAGAAAGACCCAGAAGGGTATTCTCTTACGCGGATTGGTTTCGGCTTGTTCTTCTACTTCTGCCCGACTATCGGCCGGCGAATGGATTTTGTCATTGATGGTAGCCTTGTCCGTCATGAGGGCAATTATACCCTACCTCAACCTCATAATTTAAGGATCAAACGCAATTCGGGTAGAAGGATGGGGATGGCTGCCAGCCCTCCGCCGGCCAGGGAAATCAGGCTTTGAAGTAAGGGATTCCAGTCCACCATGAGGGTCATTCCCAACCAGACCACTGCCCCGCCGGCTGTCGCTGCCAGTAAACCGCGCAGCAGGCTGCCCCCCACCTGAAGCGAACGCACCAGCCGCCGGTTGAGGATCAGCAAAAGGAGAACTGCCTCGGCGGTGAATGCAATCGAGTCGGTCAGGCTGATGCCGGCCGCCCCCACCAACCGGTACAATTGACTGCCTACCAGCACATACACGGCAAAGGTAAAGCCGGCCCCCAATAAAGGAATCAGCGCATTTTGACGGGCATAAAACGACCGCACCGCCACTTCCACCAGACTTTGCCCCACCAGCCCCGCCAGATAAGCCCGCGTGACCCAGGTCAGCAAATCCGTTCCGGCAGAATCAAAATCAAACGCCAGTAACAGCAGGGGACGCAGTCCGAAAGATAAAATCACAGCCACCGGCAGGGTAATCGCAATCAACACCCGAACCGCTCGCTGAACACTGGCGAAGAACTCCTCGCGTTCCTGACGTGCCACCTGTTCTGAAAGGGTGGGCAGCAGTGCCGTCCCAATCGTCGTACCAATTAACGTTTCCGGCACTTGAAAGATCATCCACCCGTAGGTGAGTGCGGTAACCGCCCCTTCTTCCAATCGCGAAGCCAGATTATCGCGCACGATAAAAATCAACTGGATGAACATCATGGTGATCAGGCGGGGACCCATCAGGCGCAGCACTTTACGGACCGGCTCGGTTCGCAACCCCAGCCCGCTGTTCCAGCGGAACTGGTAGCGAATTAAACCGGGAATCTGTATCCCCAGGTGCAGCAGCGCGCCGAGGATCACGCCATACACCAGTCCGTGCACCCCCAGCCCAAAAGCCGGTAAGGTAATTCCCCCCAGCCGATAACCTTCCTGAGGCGAAAGCACCAGTGCGCCAAAAATTTGACCGAAGTTATACAACAGCGGTGCCATTGCCGGCAACAGAAAATGTTGATTGGCTTGCAAGCCCGCCATCACCAGGCCGCTGATGGAGAAGATGAGAGTGGCAATCAGATTCAGGCGCATCAGATTGACCACCAGGTCTTGCTGGCCGCTTTCAAAGCCCGGCGCAATCCCCAATTCCCAGCGCACCATCGGATCCGCGAAGAGAGCGACCAGCACCGCCAATCCGGCAGTGACCAGAAACGCCAGATTGGCAATTTTGGAGAAGAGATTCCAGGCTGCCTGCCTGCCCCCCTTAGTGATTTCTTCCGCCAGCACCGGGATGAAAGCCATTGCCAGCGCTCCGCCGGAAATCAACGCAAACAGCAAATCCGGCAGGTTATTCGCGACATTGAACGAATCCAATTCCGCCGAAAGTCCGAACTGGCGGGCAATAATCACCTGCCGGATGAAGGCTACTGCTTTATCCAGCGCAAAAAAGACCACCAATAAAAAGGTGATGCGGCTGACCCGCGAAAACCGGGTGGGCTTATCCAAGGGCTACATCCAGCACCATCATCACAGCGAAACCAAGCATCAGCCCGATGGTAGCCATGTCCGAATGTTCACCGCGCTGAGCCTCCGGTATCAACTCCTCGACGCATACATAAATCATTGCCCCGGCAGCAAAGGCCAGCGCGTAGGGCAGAATCGGCTGGATGAAAAACACCGCCGCCGCTCCCAATACACCGGCTATCGGCTCAACCAGGCCGGAAGCCTGCCCCATTAAGAAACTTTTCCAGCGAGAAACGCCCTCGCGCCGCAAAGGCGCAGATACTGCCAAACCTTCGGGAAAATTCTGCAAACCAATTCCAATCGCCAGTGCAACTGCTCCGGCAATCGTTGCCTCGGGGATGCCGCTGGCTGCCGCCCCAAAAGCAACCCCCACTGCCAGACCTTCTGGAAAATTATGCAACGTGATTGCCAGCACCAGCAGAACGCTGCGCTGCCATGAGGTCTTGATTCCCTCTGCCGCGCTGAGCGGCTCGCGAACGTGAAGATGTGGCAATAATCGGTCAACCAGATAAAGAAAAGCGCCACCAAATAGAAATCCAATTACGGCCGGGATCCAGCCGGGGATCCCTAAACCGGTGGACATCTCAATTGCCGGCGCCAGCAGTGACCAGAAACTGGCAGCAATCATCACCCCGCTGGCAAATCCCAGTAAGGTATCCAGCAACCGCCGGTTGACTTCTCGGGTTAAGAACACACCGGCTGCCCCCAGAGCGGTGACCCCCCAGGTGAAGAGCGTCGCAAACAATGCTTGAACAACAGGATTGAAATTCTCCAATGCGGTAATCATTTACAACCTCTCGAACGATGCTTCTTCTACACTTTGTGGATGTCAGCCATTCGTAATCAGAATGCTTTATAATCTCCAACATGAATATGGGTCAATTATACACGGTTGCAACCCCGATTGGAAACCCGGAAGACATCAGCCTGCGGGCTATTCGCATTCTGGGAGAAGTTGATGTGGTCATTTGCGAAGAACACCGCCAGGGCAGTACCCTGCTTAAGAAACTGGGCATCACCCCCAAACAACTGATTTCCCTCAATGAACACAACGAAGCCGAACAAGCAGCCACTCTCGTACAGCGGATGGCATTGGGCGAAAAGATGGCGCTGATCAGCGATGCTGGCACCCCCGTATTTGCTGACCCCGGTGCAGAACTGATCCGCCAGGCGGTTGAAATGGGCATTCCCGTAACTGCAGTACCGGGTGCTTCCTCGCTGATGGCCCTACTCAGCCTGCTGGATACAAAGGTCGAACGGTTTGTCTACGCTGGATTCTTATCGCGTTCTCCGCAGGAACGCCGTCAGGAATTGCAGCGCTTGCTGCGCCTGAATCTTCCCCTCGTCTTGATGGATACGCCCTACCGCCTGTCCAGTCTGCTGGAAGATATCGAAAAGACTGCCGGTAAAAATCGGCGGGTGACACTTGGTTTGAACCTGACCCTGCCGGGCGAGCAGGTTCTGCGCGGCACGGTGAGCGAAATCCGCCGCATGGTGCAGGATCGCAAAGCCGAATTTATCCTGCTAATTCATTGACTTCGATCCCCTATCCAGCGCTAGCCGAGGGCCAGGAGCTTAGCGGGTTGTTTGGGTTTGAGTGGAAAATCCGGAAGCCACCCAAGTCATTCCCACAGGCCGCGGCGTTGGCGTTGATCCAGCCTGTTCAAGCCAAGTTGCCGGGCAATTGCAACTGCCTCCTGGTATTCTTGTGAGGTAATCGGTCGGTTTAGACCGGGGTAGTTATGCGCCTGATAAGCCGGGTAATACTGATCCATCAGGTTGAGATAGACATTTTTGGAAATTTCATCCGCCAGAAATCGCAGCACTTTTTCGGTACCGGCCAGTTGATTGGGCAACACCAGATGGCGTACCAGCAGCCCACGCCGGGCAATACCCTGTTCATCCATTTGTAAATCTCCCACCTGACGCTGCATCTCACGCACCGCCGCACGGTTAACTTCAACATAACGCGGCACCCTCGAGAAGCGGCGGGCGATTTCACTATCCCCGTATTTCATATCCGGCATATAAATATCCACTATCCCATCGAGTAATGCCAGCATATCCAGCGAATCATAACCGCCGCTGTTGTAAACCAGCGGTAGGCGCAAACCGGCCTGTGCCGCGATCAGCACAGCTGCAATGATCTGCGGCACAACATGCGTCGGAGAAACCAGATTGATGTTGTGGCAGCCGGCGGCTTGTAACCTGAGCATGATTTCCGCCAGCTCCATTGGCTCAACCTCACGTCCATTTCCCACCTGACTGATTTCAAAATTCTGGCAGAAGACACACCTTAAATTACAGCGGGCAAAGAAAATGGTGCCTGAACCAGCCCAGCCCCTCAGCGGCTGTTCTTCTCCCAAATGAGCGCCGAAACTGCTCACCTGAGCGCGGGCACCGGTCTTACACATTCCCCTCTCACCCGCCAGACGATTAACCCCGCATCTTAACGGGCACACATCGCAGGCTTGCAGGTGAGCATAGGCTTGTTCAATCCGCTGATGAGCCTCACCGCTTTCCAGAAGCCGACGGTAAACCGGTTCAATACTCATCGTGCAACCCTCATTTCAATTATAAACAAAGCCGATTGATTCTGAGATTCCCCTTCTTGGCTGTTGGGTGATTCCTTCTGGGGATTTTTGGAAGGCTATGATTTGATTAATCTCGATCTTCGGTAGCATTTCAGGTATGTTATAATGATTGTATGAGCGAGGAACCTCAACCCGCATCCGCTGAACCAACCAGTCAACCGTCAACTGCCGTTCCCGAATCAGCCCCATCAGAAAGATCCAGAGAAAACCGACGGGCGGCTGGTATCATTGCAGCCGTCGTTATAGTTGTCTTGCTGATGATCGGCGGGATTGTCCTGCTGGCGCTTTCACCCGAAAGTACCACCGCCAAGGTTCGGGATATTTTCATCATCATCATGGCGCTGGAATCACTGGTATTAGGTGTGGCGGTGATCGTGCTGATCATTCAAGTCGCCACGTTGATCAACTTGCTGCAAAATGAAATCAAGCCAATTCTGGATTCAACCAATGAGACGGTTAATCACCTGCGCGGCACGACCCAATTCCTCAGCAACAATCTGGTTGAACCCGTCTTGAAATTGAATGAGTATCTTGCCGGCTTGCGTAAACTTTTTGACTTCATCCGCCCGGACCGGCGGTGAACCGGGTTGATGCGAAAACCCATCTATTTTAAAATGCCAAAGAAAGGAGAATAAGATGTCTGAACGAGATGATTTTGGAGCCTTCCTGATCGGTTTTGTGATTGGAGGTTTGACCGGCGCCATAACGGCTTTATTACTTGCCCCTCAATCCGGCGAGGAGACCCGTGAGGTGATCAAAGAGCGCGCCATTGAATTGCGCGACAAAGCCTCAGAAACGGTCAATACCACCTATGCCGAAGCCGAAAAAGCAGCCAACGAGGCCTTGCGCCGCGCTGAAGAACTGCTGGAAAAAGCCAAAAAATCTGCTGAGGAACTGCAGCAAAAAGGCTCAACCTTACTTGAAGAACAAAAATCCAAACTGAGCAAAGCCGCCTCCAAGGCTGGCGATGCAGCCGAAGAAATCGGCGAAACCCTCACTTAAATCAACCAGATTTTTCAAAGCAGCCGGACAAAATCTTCCGGCTGCTTTTGATTCAACCCACTATCCACATCGGGTCATGTATGTATTTCCGCTGGTAAAGACGGGTCAACGCTTGAGGCACAGCTCGCAGAATATCGCCCGCCAGCACCGAAGCCGATTGTCCGATCAGTTGCTCAGCGATTAAACCGGCGGTTGCATGAACCCACGCGGCAGTAATGGCCGCCGGGAACGGGGCAATCCCTTGAGCAAGAAGGCCTGCAATCAGACCGGTCAACACATCGCCGCTGCCTGCCCGTGCCAGTGCCGCAGAAGCCACCGGAATGTGATAAACCGTTCCATCGGGTGAGGCAACAACCGTAAATGCCCCCTTCAACACGACAACATGCCCCCATTGAGTAGCAAAACGGCGCGCTGTACCGGGCCGGTCAGCCTGAATTTCAGAAGTCGAGAGGCCGGTTAGAGCACTCATCTCGCCGGGATGGGGGGTCAAAACCGACGGCGATGGCAATTTTTTATGCCATTTCTCAATCTTCGTCAACAGCCGCAGCCCATCCGCATCCACCACCATGGGAGGCAGGTCAATTGCCAGGTTGAAAAACTCCTGTACAAACCCGCCCACGGCAGGGGCAGTGCCAAAACCTGGCCCGATAAACAGAGCCGTCACCCGCTCAAGATGGGCAAGGATGATTTGAGCCGCCTGCGGCGCGATACTCCCCTGTTCTTCCGGAAGACTCAGCCAGGTAACCTCGCTCAATCGGCTTACCAGCGCATTGCGCACCGTCGGAATGACCGCCATCCTTACCAGACCAGCCCCGCTGCGATAGGCCGCCTCGGCTGCCAGTCCGGCTGCGCCAATGTAGTCTTCACAACCGGCTACCCCCAGCACCGTGCCAAACGTTCCTTTGTGGGCGCTTGCAGGTCTTGCCGGCAGCCATTCACGCACCCCGGCCCCGCAGGCGACGAAATCGCGTACTTCTTGCAAGGCCGTCAGATCGGTCGGCAGCCCGAGGGGCACCACCGCCAACTGACCGGTCAACTCCGCTGCCGGGAACCGTAACAAACCGGCTTTGACAGCATCCATGCAAACTGTCAGGTGGGCGGGGATGACCGCCGGAGAAGCCTCTCCGCTGTCACAATCCACGCCGGAAGGGCAATCCACCGCCACAACGAACGGCAAGCCAACCAGATCGCGGATATGCGCCAAAACACGTTCCACCTCCGCTTTGAGGGGCAACTGAATGCCGGTTCCCAGCACGCTGTCCAGCAAAACATCACTGGCTGAAAGCCACTCATCCAGCCTGACAAAACCCGGATCATGGGCAAATTCCCCTATCTCCACGCCGGCCTTTCTGACTCGCTGCAAGAGAGCATCCTCAGCCGGGCGCGGACGCACCAGATAAGCCCTTGCCTTCCAGCCGGCCTGCGCCAGTGCTTCCAGCGCCACCAATCCATCTCCGCCATTATTCCCTGAACCGATTAAACCCAGCACACTGAGGCGTGGGAAAGTGTGCGGTAAACGCATAACCACCTGAGCCACACCGCGTCCGGCACGCTCCATCATTTCGGCGTAAGAAACACCCCGTGCATCCCCCTCGCGTTCAATCGCCCGCATCTGATTAACGGTTACCAGTGGAATCGGTCTCATTTTCATCGCCTCCTGCCAATCAATTATAGTCAACTTCCCCATGGTTAAATCCGGGAGTAATCCGCTACCTCACGGTATAATCTACCACATGCGCAAATGGCTCTATCTGGCTGTGTTTGTCTCCGGCATGACTACTCTGGCAGCCGAAATGTCCGCCTCGCGCTTGCTGGGCAATTATTTTGGCACCAGCAACCTGACCTGGGCAAGCATCATCGGTTTGATCCTGATTTACCTGACCGCCGGTTATTTCATTGGCGGACGCTGGGCGGATCGTTCTCCGCATTACTCGACCTTTTTTCAAATCTTGATCTGGGCAGCCTTTTCGATTGGCTTGATACCGCTGGCTTCACGTCCGATTTTGCGGCTGGCCGCCAATGCCTTCGATAACCTCGATTTAGGGGTCTTGTTCGGCTCTTTCAGCGTGGTGATGATTCTGTTCATCATTCCCATCACGCTACTGGGCACGGCCTCTCCGTTTGCAATCCGCCTGGCGCTTTTGGATTCGCGAACGGCCGGCAGTGTGGCCGGGCGCATTTACGCCATTTCCACCCTCGGTTCATTCCTTGGCACATTTCTTCCGGTATTGATTCTCATCCCGCTGGTCGGAACTTACCGTACTTTCCTGACCATTTCGGCTTTCCTGCTATTGATTGCACTACTCGGACTGGGTGTTACCAGCGGCTGGCGGCGCACCCTGGTTTATACCTGGATGCCGGTCATTCTGATTCTGCTGGCGGTATTTGGAACACGCGGAACGGACAAGTCCAGCGCGGGGTTGATTTTCGAAACTGATTCGGCTTACAACTACATCCAGGTTCTGGAGTTCGGTCAAACCCGCTACCTGCGGCTCAACGACGGACAGGGGGTGCATTCGGTCTATCATCCCACCGAGTATTTTTACAACGGTCCATGGGAACAGGTGCTGGTTGCTCCATTTTTTAACCAACCCCCGGTGCAACCCGGCGACATCCGCCGCATGGCGATTGTCGGTCTGGCTGCCGGCACAACCGCCCGACAGGCTGGTTTGGTATTTCCCAACCTGATCATTGACGGCATCGAAATTGACCCGGAGATCGTTGAGGTTGGACGCCGTTACTTTGGGATGGATTTGCCCTACCTGAATGTCATCGTTCAAGATGGGCGCTGGGGGCTGGCACGCAGCAACCAAAAGTATCAGGTCATCAGTGTAGATGCCTACCGCCCGCCCTATATCCCATGGCACATGACCACCCTGGAATTCTTTCAACTGGTGCGAGATCGTCTGACAGATGATGGTGTCATGGTAATCAACGTTGGACGCAGCCCCACGGATCGTCGGTTGATCAATACCCTCTACACAACCATCGCACAGGTCTTTCCCAGCGTCCACATCATGGATTTACCGGATTCCTTTAACTCCATCCTGTTTGCGACCGTGCAGCCAACGGTGGCAGAAAACCTCGCTGCAAATTTTCAGCAATTGAGTCAATCTGCCGAAACCCCCTACCTGTTGCTCCAATCCATGGCGGTGACCCTTCAAAATCTGCAGCCCGCCCCGCCACCGGGAGTGGTGTTCACCGATGACCGCTCACCCATTGAGTGGATCACCAACGAAATGATTTTGGACTTTTTATTTTCCGGGGAAGTGGAGACCCTGCAATGAAAACCATTCGCTCACTTGTCCTCTCTATTTTGCTGCCGGCCGTTGTTTTATTTGTCATGATGACTTCGATACGGCTTTTGATGAATCCGCTTTTCCTGACCATTGAATACAACCTGCCCGGCTTCCCGCCAGATGCGTTTGGCTTTACCAAAGATGATCGTCTCCACTGGGCCAATCTCTCCCTCAAATATCTTTTGAACGATGCAGACATCTCATTCCTCGGAGATTTAAAGTTTGAAAATGGGTCTGCAGTCTTCAATGAACGCGAATTGCGCCATATGCTGGATGTAAAAATTCTGGTGCAGCAGATGATTCGAGCATGGATCATTTTAGGAATGTTTATTTTCCTGACCGGTGTGTGGGCCTGGCGCGGCAACTGGCTGGCCGATTACTGGCTGACCCTCTCGCGAGCCGGCTGGGGGGTGCTGATTGTCATCGGCTTGATTCTGGTAGGGGTTATGATTGGCTTCTCCGCGCTATTCACCGGCTTTCACCTGATCTTCTTTGAGGGAGACACCTGGCTTTTCTACTATTCGGACACACTCATCCGTCTGTTCCCGCTGCGATTCTGGCAGGATGCCTTTATCATTATGGGCATTCTCTCCGCTTTGGGCGGAGTTGCTCTAATATGGCTGGGTAAGCGCTGGTACCAGAAAGCCGCTGGCAGCCGCCCGAGGAATTGAATTCTCACAAAACCCAGCAGGCGTGGTGCGGGAAACTAATTACCACCTTTTCGTTGACTTTGGGCAATTCCAGTTTTCGCTCGTTGAACACATCCAGCAAAAGCGAGACACCCTCAACATCCAGCCAGATGCGGACAATCGCTCCCAAAAAGGAAATTTGCCGAACCAGCGCAGTCAGTTGATTCCAACCCTCCACAGATCCTAGCTTGACTTCTTCGGGACGAATTGCCAGCTTGGGCTGACTGCTAAGCGGCGTGCGATGGTTTTGCTCAACTTGAATGGTGTGTGTGCCAATCCGGTAAAGCCCGCCTTCACGGTCAACCACCTGAACCGGTATCAGGTTCAATTGTCCGATGAAGGAAGCCACAAACTCCGTTTGGGGATAATTGTAAATTTCAAAGGGTGTGCCAATTTGTTCAATCTTGCCCTTATTCATCACCACAATCCGATCCGAAAGCGACAGCGCCTCTTCCTGATCGTGGGTAACGTAGATTGTAGTAATTTTCAATTCTTGTTGAATGCGACGGATTTCTGCACGCAATTCGACCCGGATCTTGGCATCCAGGGCTGAAAGAGGTTCGTCAAGCAGCAACACGCGCGGGCGAATCGCCAACGCCCTGGCAAGAGCAACCCGCTGCTGCTGCCCGCCCGATAACTGATAAGGATAGCGTTTTTGAAGGTCTTCCAGTTGGACAATTTTCAAAATTTCCGAAACCCGCTGGCGGATCTGTTCAGCGGGCATTTTGCGTACCGAAAGACCGAAACCGACATTGTCCGCCACATTCATATTGGGAAACAACGCATAGGATTGGAATACCATCCCTACCATGCGTTGATTTGGCGGCAATTGGGTAATGTCCTCCCCTTCCAGCACAATCTGACCCTGATCAGGCACCTCAAATCCTGCTACCATTCGCAGGGTTGTTGTCTTGCCACACCCGCTCGGGCCGAGAAAGGAAACAAACTCACCACGCTCAACCTCAAGGTTGAAATTTTCTACCGCAAGGGTATTCCCGTAGAATTTGGATAAATTCGAAAGCAGAAGATAGGTCATATCGGTTGTCAACCTCAGTGGGCTCCTGCAATTTGGGTTTGGACTCTGCCGCGATTCAACAATTGAATCAAACCAATGAATGCCCAGGTCAGGGCGAAACTGATAATCGCCAGCGAGGAGGACTCATAAGTCTTGTTCTGCCCGACCAGAGACATGTACGGGCCAAACGCCCGGATTCCAACCAGAAAACTGGCTATGGTGAACTCCCCCATCACGGTTGCTACTGCTAAAAACGAACCGCTCAAAATAGAAACCCGCACATTGGGGAGAATGACCCGGAAGAGAATGGTACCCCAGCCGGCTCCAAGGCTTTGGGCTGCTTCAGTCAGGGTACGCACATCAATGGCTTGCAGGCCAGTATCAATTGAGCGGTACAAATAAGGCATGGTCAACACCACATAGGCTGCTACCAGCAGGACATTCGTCCCCGTAAAGGTATTGGTCAGGAAAAATGGTGCACCGCTAAAAACCCGTATCAACCCAAATACCAGCACAATCGCCGGAACAACGAATGGTAACATACTCACAAACTCGATCAACCCTCTCAATTGGGGCAATTTCAGGCGGATCCAGTAAACGGTTGGAAAAATCAGTAAAATGCCGGCCAGCGCAGTAAACACGGCCATTTCCAGAGAAAAAATGAAAGTTCTCAAAAACAACGGGTCAGCAAAGACGCGCTCATAAGCGAGGAAGCTATACACGCCTTTTCTGGCTTTCAGGGAAAACTCGAAGGTCGCCAGCAGCGGTAAAAAGAAATACAACCCGCCAAGGATCATCCAAAACCACGACCATAAAGTGTTGCGTTTGCTCATAGTCTCAGCCACCTCTCACTGCGCCGGCGCAGTAAGTAGTAAAGCAGGATGGCTCCTGCCATGACAATCACCATACCGATTGCCAGCGCATAACCCAAGCCGGTATTTTGCAACACATCGCCCTTGATTTGGGAACCAATCAAAATGGTAATCAAATTAATAAAACCGCCGGTCAAAGAGAGCGCCGTGGCATAGGCGCCAAAGGCATTACCAAACAGCAAAATCATGGCGCCCAGAATGGAGGGGGTCAGCACCGGCAACGCAACCCGCCGCCAGTAAGTCCAGGAAGAAGCCCCCAAATTCTCGGCGGCTTCACGCCACTCTCGCTTCAAGCCATCTAGTGCCGGCGTAATAATCAAGATCATCAATGGGAATTGAAAATACAGATAGGTGAGGGTCAGTCCCCAGAAACTATACAGGCTGAAACCGCGGTCATATAAATCAATGCCCGCCATTTTCAGCAAGACGGTCACCATGCCGGTTCGGCCAAGCGTTGCGATGAATGCAAACGCCAGCGGAACACCGGCAAAGTTTGAGGCAACCCCGGAAAAGGTCAACAGGGCGTTGCGTAGCCCTTTTGGCAATCCGCCAAGGGTAACTGCGTAAGCCATAAAAAAGCCCAATATCCCGCCGCCTATCGCCGATGCCAGACTGATGCGGATGGTCACCCAGTAGGCACTGAGGATAGATGGGCTGAACAGATCCAAATAATTTTGAAATGTAAAATTCCCCTGCCTATCCTGAAAACTGCCGCTCACCAGAGAAAATGAAGGTAAAAACACAAACAGGAAGATAAACAGAAAAAATGGCAAAACGCCCAGCCAGTTCAGCAGGGACGAGGGAACGGGACGCGCGTGACGCGCGTCCCGTTGTGTGGTTGAATTTTGCCTGAATTTACTTAACATCCGCGCCAACAACTTCCATCCATTTTTCGGCAATCAGTTGTTTGGCATTGTTGATTTGCTCAACAGTTGGGAATACGGCTTTGGCGTACAGTTCAGCCGGCGGCAGGGCATCGTTCAATTCCTGCGGAATGACGCCACGTTGCACCATATCATTGTAACGAATCGGGTGGCAGCCGCCTTTCAGCCAGATCAGCTGACCTTCATCCGAATAGAGGAATTCCATCCACAATTTGGCAGCATTGGGGTGGGGAGCATAGGCACTGATAGCCTGCAGATAGACACCCGCAATCACACCGCTCTGCGGAATGACGACCTCAATTTCGGGATTACCCGCCAGGGCATTTTTATCCGCCAGAGCGTTGTAGTCCCAGCGCATCACCACCGGAGTTTCACCTTTGGCAATGGTCGCCTGCTTTGCAATCACTGGCACAAAATTACCGGCATCATTCAATTTCTTGAAGAATTCCAAACCGGGGGTTACATCATCCAGCGTACCGCCGTTGGCCAGTGCCGCAGCCATAATGCTCATTTGGGCCTGAGCCGAAGCACGCGGATCACCCGCCAGCGCAACCTGCCCTTTGTATTCGGGCTTCAACAGGTCTGCCCAATCCTGCGGGACATTTTGAACGACGTCTTTGTTAACTTCAAAAGCCAGCACGCCGTAGTAGTCACCATACCAGTACCCATCGGGGTGCTTGACCTCGTCGGGAATGGTATCCCAGGTAGAAACCTTATAGGGCATGGTTAATTTTTCTTCAACCAGTTGCGGGCCGTAACCAAAGCCCACATCAATCACATCCGGCGCTTGAGGGCCTTTGTTATCTTTATTGGCTTTGATGGCTTCAATTTCATCCGCAGAACCGGCATCCGGGTTCAGCTCATTAACCTGAAGGCCGTATTTGGCCTTGAAGGTTTCAATTGCCTCCCCATAATTGCACCAATCATGGGGTAGGGCGATGACGGTCAACATACCTTCTTCCTTGGCTGCTTTCACCAGCGGATCGGTTTCACCCTGTTCGCCGGCAGGCGCAGCAGGTTGGCAGGCTGTCATAACCATCACTAACACTACTGCCAATACGACCATTATTCGAAAACGAGACGCGCGATTAGACATATTTCTCCTCCTGATCATTTTGGAATCAAACAAGGTTAATCTTATCAAAAGTACTTCCCCATAATCCATTAAGCGATGTTAAGGATTGGTAAAGGATTAGCAAAACCCGCATTTAAATTTTCTTAATCACAGCGAAGTAAAAAAAAGAGATGAGCAACAGGTTTGTGCTCATCTCTTTGCTGGAAAAACTCTCAGCGGATTGCTACCGGATTTTCACGGTCGGATGCCGGATCGAACAGGTGGAAATTATCCATGTTGAAGACCAGCTGCACCTTATCCCCAATGTGGAAGCGAGTGCGCGGGTCAACGCGAGCCACAAAATTGTGTTTACCGCTGACCATGTAGAGGAAGATTTCATTTCCCATCAGTTCGGTAACATCCACTTTGCACTCAACCGGTGCTGCGTGGATGCCCGGCGGAGCGAATTGAGGATTGTGGATATCCTCTGGTCGAATCCCAAAGATCACCTCACGCCCGGCGAAGGGAGCATAGGTCTTCACCCGATCTTCCGGGATCTTGACCGCAAAATCGCCAGTATCCACAAACAAATCGTTTCCATCTTTCCGGAGGTGGGCCGGGAAGAAATTCATGGATGGTGATCCAATAAATCCAGCAACGAACAGATTAGCGGGTTTATCATACAGATTTTGGGGGGTGTCCAATTGCTGCAAAATCCCTTTGTTCATCACCGCGATGCGGGTTGCCATCGTCATGGCCTCGACCTGATCATGGGTCACGTAGATAAAGGTAGTTTGCAGCCGTTGATGGAGCTTGCTAATCTCCGCCCGTGTCTGAACGCGCAATTTGGCGTCCAGGTTGGAAAGCGGCTCATCGAATAGGAATACCTTGGGTTCACGCACGATGGCACGCCCCACCGCCACACGCTGGCGCTGACCGCCGGACAATTCGCGCGGCTTCCGTTTGAGCAGATGCTCAATTCCCAAAATTGCCGCTGCTTCTTCTACTCTCCGTTGAATCTCTTGCTTGGGAACTTTGCGGAGCTTCAGACCAAACGCCATGTTGTCGAACACCGTCATGTGCGGGTAAAGCGCATACGACTGAAACACCATGGCAATGTCGCGATCTTTGGGCGGCACATCGTTGACCACTCGATCGCCAATCTTGACCTGTCCGTCGGTGACCTCTTCCAGCCCCGCCAGACAGCGCAGTGCGGTGGTTTTGCCGCAACCGGATGGCCCAACCAGCACCAAAAACTCTTTGTCTTCGATGTGGATGTTCAGGTCATTGAGTGCGACAAAATCACCAAACTTTTTCCAGACATGATCGTACGTAACACTAGCCATGAAAAACCAACCTCCTTCCGGAAAGAATATCGTGATTTGATTATAGCCCCTCTAGACAAAAAATACAATTGACAGGCGGCATGATATTTCATATTCACTTGGGGGATCCGATTTCTGGTAAACTTATCCTATACCGTTCAAAAATCAGGAAATTCTTATGCCAGAAAACCTTCGTTTTGGTCTCGCCAGAATGCACGTTGAGGCGGGTGAAGTGCGAGACTTTTTACCCTCCTTAATGACCCACATCGCCAACTGGGGCGGTGAGGTGGTTCTGGAGCATGGCTATGGCTCCGGTATGGGCCTGAGCGAGAAGGATTATCACGATGCCTGTCCCTCTGTGCGCTTTGCCTCTCACGAAGAAGTCTATCAACAGGATCTCGTGCTGGTGCTGCGCTACCCGGACGAAAACATCCTCAAAACAATGCGCAAAGGCGCCTGCCTGATCTCCATGATCCACTTTCCGACCCGTCCGCAGCGGATTGAATTCCTCAGGTCGCTGCAAATCGAAGCCATTTCGCTCGACTCGATTAAAGATGACACCGGCCGCCGTCTGGTAGAAAACCTACGAATGGTGGCGTGGAACGGTGTTGAGGTAGCCTTCCGGGTATTGCGGGAAATCTATCCCGCGCCCGGGTTTGAAAGCCCCCATCGTCCTCCCATCCATGTCACCTTGTTGGGAAGCGGGGCGGTGGGTATGCATGTGATGCCAGCTGCCATTCGTTACGGCAATGAGGGACTCTGGCGCAAAATGGTCGAAAAAGGGGTGCCGGGTGTTCAGGTTACCGCTGTGGATTATGACCTCACCCGCCATTACGCCTTCATGCAAAACCTTTTACGCCAGACCGACCTTTTGATTGATGCCACTCAACGTCCAGACCCTTCACGCCCGGTTATTCCGAATGATTGGATCGCTTTCATGGCACCCCACGCCGTCCTGCTCGACCTCTCGGTTGATCCGTATGAGTGCGAGCAGCCGCCTTTCACCGTCAAAGGGATCGAAGGCATCCCGCATGGCAATCTCGACCAATACGTCTTTCCACCCAACGACCCGGCTTATGAGAAAATTCCAGCGTGTATTCCTACCCGCAACCGGCGCTTTGCAGTTTCCTGCTACTCCTGGCCTGGCATTACCCCCCGTAAGTGCATGGAAATCTACGGTATTCAAATTGCCCCCTTGTTGAGAACCATCCTAAGCGCGGGTGGAGTTCAACAAATCAATCCTCAGGGTACGTATTTTCATCGGGCGCTCAGCCGCGCAATGCTTTCCCGCTGGGTACATTAAGTCTGCTTAATATTACAAGGAGGAAAGAAATCATGCCTGTCATCAAAAGTATCGGATTCCCGCGGATGAAAAAAGAACCGGGAGAGAAGCGGGTTTTTCTGCCCGAATTCATCCAGTTTCTGGCGAATCACGGCGTCAACATCGTTTTGGAAGATGGTTACGGATCGCGATCCGGTTTTACCTTTGATGATTATCAACAGGGCAATCCTCGTATCCGCAGAGCCAGCCGCGAGGAAACCTTTGCACAGGAAATGGTAATTGTCTTACGATCGCCCACTTTGGAAGAATTCCAATTATTAAAGCCGGGTGCAATTTTGTTTTCCATGTTGCACTATCCCACCCGCCCCCTACGGGTTCAGGCATTACGCGAACTGGGAATTCGCGCCATTTCAATGGACAGTGTCGTGGACGACAACAACATTCGATTGATTGAAAACATGAAGGCGGTTGCCTGGAATGGCCTGGAAGCAGCCTATGATGTGCTGGAAAAACGTTGGCCGGGGTTAATCAGACCGGATGGTCAACCCATCCGTGCTTTAATTCTTGGGGTTGGCATGGTTGGCAAGCACGGTGTAGAAGCTGCCACAAAACTGGGCAATATCGAACGTAACAATGATCATATCCGGGCAGGCGGGCCGGGGGTGATTGCTCAGGTTGTCGGCCGCAACGTGACCTGTCAGGCTCATCTGATGCAATCTCTCTTTCAAATTTCGGATATTCTGGTTGACGCCACTCAGCGCTGGGATACCAGCAAACCGGTTGTGCCTAATCAATGGATTGCCTGGCTGCCCGACCACGCCGTCATCGCAGACCTGGCGGTTGATCCCTATACCATGAATGTGACGCCGCCGGTGGTAAGGGGAATTGAAGGTATCCCAATGGGTAATTTAGACCAGTATATTTTCCATCCAGATGATCCAAACTGGACAAAAACCATCCCTGAAGGAATTCCAACCACCCACCGCCGGACGACGGTAACCTGCTACTCCTGGCCGGGCATTCATCCGGAAGCCTGTATGCGCCATTATGCTCAACAAATCCAGCCACTCATGGAAGTGCTGCTCGAAAAAGGCTATGAAAACCTCTCCCTGAAAGGCTCGTACTTTGAACGGGCGCTCTACCGGGCTACGTTACATGGCTGGTTGGCAATGAAAGGCGAGTAAATCATCGCCTTTGCCGGGTGGTATTCCAATTAACCAAAATTAGAACTTAAGTGCTAAAATAAGTAATCTCTAATCCCAACCGGAGTACTGCCCCATGCCTGAATTACCCGAAATTGCCTCGCGCGCCCGGCAGATGAACACCGAGCTTCACGGTAAAGTAATCAGCAGCGTCGAAGTTATCCAACCCAAATGCCTGAATCTGCCCATTGAGGAGTTTCAATCCGCATTGTGCGGTTGTTTCATCCGAGAAGTCACCTATCACGGCAAATGGTTATTCGTGCATCTCCATCAGGGCTGGCTGCTCTTGAATCTGGGCATGGGCGGCGAGATCCTCCTGGTGACCCGTTCTTCTCTGCCCGAAAAATACCGCCTTATTCTGGATTTCCCGGATGGTAGTTGTCTCTCGATCAACTTCTGGTGGTTTGGCTACGCCCATTATGTTCCCGAAAATGGTTTGGAACATCATCCAATGATCCGAAAATTGGGTCCGAATGCCCTAGATCTGAATGCAAGTGACTTAAAGAGATTACTCCACGGACGAACTGGCCAGTTAAAGTCCTTTTTGCTGGATCAAAGCCGGATCGCCGGTATTGGTAATGCCTATATTCACGATATTCTTTTTCTCGCTCAATTGCATCCACTGCGCTCCATCAAGTCGCTAACCGATTACGAAATTGAAAAGCTGTCCAACGCCATTCAAACCGGGCTGCGCTCCAGCCTTGAAAAAAATGGTGCGTTCTACGAAGTGGATTTGCATGGTTGGAGCGGCTCTTTTACAATGGACGATATCTTGATCGGTTACAAGGAGGGTAAACCCTGCCCTCAATGCCAGACACCGATTCAGAAGATCAGGACCGGCAGCACCAGCAGTTTTATCTGCCCGGTTTGTCAGCCCCTGTTTTGATACCTTCCATTAGCAGAATTTCCCACCCGTTTGGTCAGGTTTTGATGACCGATGGACTGATTGCAAATTCAACGGCATGCGTTATACTGGACGAACTCACATTTTTCCATGTGATTGTTTTTTGTTAAACCTCACCGGAGGCAGGATAAATTGACAGTATCCGAAGCAGTTTTGAATTATGACCTGAAGCGCGCTGTCCACACCAATCGTCTGAAGGGTCTTTGGCGATTGATGCGCGGCTTCCGCAAACTCTACATCGCAGCAACTCTGAGTCTGGGAATCTCGGCGGTTGCCAAAACGCTCACCTACCTGTTGCTGCGTTATTTTGTTGATGACTATCTGGTTGCCGGAAGCGCAGCCCTGACCCTGCCGGCGATTGCCCTGGGCTTTATTTTGCTGGCCGGCCTGGAGGGTGGTTTTTCATTCCTCAGCGGAAAACTGGCTGCCCAAACCGCCGAGGGTATCACCCGCCGCCTGCGCAATTACCTCTTCGACCACATCCAGCGATTGACCTTTACTTACCATTCTCGGATGGAAACGGGAGAGCTGATTCAACGGTCAACCTCCGATGTGGATGCTCTGCGGCGGTTCTTTGCCGATCAGGCCATCGGTATTGGGCGGATTATTTTACTCTTCGTGATCAACTTCATCGCCCTGCTTCAACTGAATGTAAAACTGGCTTTGATCTCGGTGATCGTCGTGCCGGTGATTGTGGGGATTTCCCTGATCTTTTTCCGCAAAATTTCCAAAGCCTACGAGGAGTATCAAACTCAGGATGCGGTGCTTTCGACCACCCTGCAGGAAAACCTGACGGGTATCCGCGTGGTCAAAGCCTTCGCCCGTCAGGAATACGAGATCGGAAAATTCGAACGGGACAATTGGGAAAAATTCCTGCGCGGCAAAAAATTGCTCAAAATGCACTCCCTCTTTTGGCCAATTTCCGACACAATTTGCAACCTGCAAATTCTGGTTGGTTATCTGGTTGGCGCGTTGATGGCCATCAATGGCGAAATCACCGTCGGTACTTTCCTGGCCTATGCTGGACTGATTGTGTGGATCATCTTCCCCATGCGCAACCTGGGACGCCTGATCGTCCAGACTTCCACCGGTATGGTTTCATACAATCGGGTCATGGAAATCATCAAGCAGGATCGCGAGTCGTTAGAAACCGGAAAACACCGTCCTAAAAGCGACATTCTCGGGAAGATCGAATTTGAACAGGTAGGTTTTGCATACGATGACGGCAACGTTGCTCTGGAAGACATCACCTTTAAGTGTGAGCCCGGTCAGGTCGTGGCTTTATTGGGCTCCACCGGTTCAGGCAAAACCACCCTGGTTAACTTGCTGCCTCGATTTTACGAATATACCTCAGGCCGGATTTTGCTGGATGACATTGAACTCAAGCGCTATCCCCGCCTGTTCTTACGCCAGCAAATCGGAATTGTCGAACAAGAGCCTTTTCTCTTCTCGCGTACCATTCGCGAAAATATCACCTATGGGGTCGGCAGGGAAGTGCCGCAATCTGAAGTGGAAGCCGCCGCCAAAGCTGCTGCCATTCACGATATTATCCTCACCTTTGAAAAGGGTTACAACACCCTTGTCGGTGAAAAAGGGGTTACCCTCTCTGGCGGTCAAAAGCAACGGGTGGCGATTGCCCGAACCTTGTTGAAAAATCCACGAATTTTGATTCTGGATGACTCCACCTCGGCGGTGGATACCGAAACCGAGGCCGAGATTCGCGAAGCTTTACAAAACTTGATGAAGGGACGAACCACCTTCATCATAGCGCATCGCATTCAAAGCATCATGGATGCCGACTTGATTCTTGTATTGGACAAGGGCCGCATCGTCCAGCGCGGACGACATGCCGACCTGGTACGACAGGACGGTATTTACCGCCAGATTTACGAAATTCAGACCCGTATTGATGACGAACTGGAAAAGGAGATCGCCAGTGTCAGTTGAATACTTTGAAGAAGAAGAATTTAAGACCCAATTCAATGGTCAAACTTTACGGCGCATTCTTGCGTTGACCCGTCCACACTGGCGCTGGGTGGTCGGCTTTCTGGTCACAATTGCGCTGGTGAGCTCGTTGGATTCAATTTTCACGTACCTCAGCAAACTGATTATTGACAACGGTATTCTCGCCCAAAACCGCAGTGAATTGTACCGCTTGTTAATTATCTACGGTTCGCTGGGTTTCGTTCAGGCAAGTGGTGTGTTTGGTTTTATCTACCTTGCCGGCGTATTGGGTGAGCGGGTTCGCTACGATCTGCGCCAGAAGATGTTCAACCACCTGCAGGGACTTTCGCTTTCCTACTTCAGCCGCACGCCGGTTGGCTGGATCATGTCACGCGTCACTTCGGACAGCGAAAGAGTTGCCGATCTGGTCACGTGGGGATTGCTGGATGTAACCTGGGGGATGATGAATATCATCACCGCCATGGGTTTCATGCTGTTCATCAATTGGAAACTGGCCCTGATCGTTTTGGGAATTCTGCCAATATTATTTTACGTTGCCTATGAGTTTCGCAAACGGATTTTGGGAGAATTCCGCAACGTGCGCAAAGTCAACTCAAAAATCACTGGGGCGTTCAACGAAAATATCACAGGCGTCCGGGTGGTTAAAGCCCTTTGCCGCGAGGATGCCAATCTGGAGGAATTTAAAGCGCTTACGGCGGATATGTACCGTTCTTCCTACCGTGCAGCATGGCTCAGTGCGCTCTTCCTTCCCAGCGTTCAGCTGGTTTCAGCCATTGCGTTGGCTGCAATTGTCTGGTATGGCGGCTGGCAGGTGCAGGTTGGCGGCATGACCGTAGGCGGTATTCAGGCATTCGTTTCTTACGTCACCTTCATGATGTGGCCAATTCAGGATTTGGCGCGGGTTTTTGCCGAGATGCAGCATGCAATTGCCTCCGGCGAACGCATCTTCTCCATGATTGATGCCGTGCCGGATGTCAAAGATTTACCGGGGGCTTACGACCCCGGCACCATTCAGGGCGATATCGAGTTTGACAACGTCACGTTCTACTACGATGAAGGTGACAAAAAGCCTGTTTTGGAAAACTTCTCGCTGCATGTCAAACGTGGCGAAACCATTGCGCTGGTCGGCGAAACTGGCGGGGGAAAGACCACTATTGTCAACCTGATCTGCCGTTTTTACGAACCTAAATCGGGTAGTATTCGGATTGGTGGGAAGGATTACCGCGAGTATTCTTTACACGCCATTCAATCCCGCATTGGCATGGTGCTGCAAACCCCGCATCTCTTTTCCGGTACCATTCGCGAGAATATCCGTTATGGCCGGCTGGACGCCACCGATGAAGAAATTGTGGAAGCGGCTAAACTGGCTGGCGCTCACGATTTCATCATCAAGTTGAAAAAAGGTTATGATGAAGAGGTAGGCGAGGGCGGCAATCTCCTCTCGGTCGGCCAAAAGCAGTTGATCAGCCTGGCGCGGGCAGTCCTGGCCAAACCAGAGGTGTTCATCATGGACGAAGCCACCAGCTCGGTGGACACTCTCACCGAAGCCCTGATTCAACGCGGCATGGAGATGATGATGAAAGGGCGAACCAGCTTCGTCATTGCCCACCGTCTTTCCACCATCAAACGCGCTGACCGCATTCTGGTCATTGAGCAGGGAAAAATCGCCGAGATGGGCTCTCATGCTGAATTACTCCGCAAGCGCGGAAAGTACTACTCACTCTACACCAAGCAGTTCCGTCATCAAATGGAGCAGGATCTCGATCCCTTCTCTCAACCGGAACAACTGGCAGCGGCCTGATAAAAACAATCCCCGCACGGCAGAAAACCGGCGGGGATTGTTTTTTTATACCTGCAATCTCAGGGCTACTTTACGGGGTAACTGTCTGTATTGAAGGGACAAACCACACCGCATCTACCGGCCCCTTACTGTTCTTGTTGGTAACTCCCAGGATGAACTGGACATTCTTACCAACAAACGCGCTCAGGTCAAGGTCAATCTGTGTCCATTTACCATCGAGGGTTTCGCTCCACTTGCCCAGATTTTCAATGTTACCGTTGTCAATCCGGTAATCGAGACTGAACTGCACCTCGCAGGTGGTGTTACCATCCAGACAGGCAACCCACGCTTTGAAACGGTCACCACTCTGAATATTGCGCGCCGGGTAGAACCCCTGCATCCAATCGTTCGGGTTGGCAAGGTGGATCCAAAGCGCCCGTTCATTTTCCTGACGTCCACCTTCAATCTTCGGGTTGAGCAATACGGCTGCCCATTGAGCCTCGCTCTGGCTGACATTGGCACACGGGCGGGCTACCTTACCGGCGTTGCTTGACCAATCGGCCTGACAAATGCTGGCGACAAAGTCCAACGGATAGATAGCGGATGGAACGTCATCGCTTTTGTAACCGGAAACCTTAATGCTCACCCAGAAGGGTTTATCCTGATTCGGGCCCAATCCAAAGGTGCGGCCAGAAGCATCGCGTAGCATCCAGTTAGCCTTGTAAGAGCCGGCTTTGGTCGGGGCAACCAGTTCCACCGAGAGATCCACCGTTTCACCCGGCCGTACATCACCCTTCAATGAGACCGATGCCGGTGCACTCATCGAGGCACCATCCACAAACACCAGTGCGTAATCTTTTGTCCACGTACAGGTGCCCTCGTTTTTCAAACGCCAGGTCTTGGTAAACTTCTGACCGCCGATCAATTCGCTGCCGTCCGGAATGGTTACATCCTTCACGAAGGAAGCCGCATTACAGGGTATCGGTTTCGGTGTGGGTGTGGCGGTAGGCAGCACAACCGTGGGCGTAGGCTGAACAGGTGTATTCTGCGCCTCCGTGGCAACCGCTGTGGGTTGCTGGGGCGTGGGTGTATTCTGCTGGCTGGCGATTTGAGTCGCCTGCGCAATCAGCGTTTCAAACGCTTGTTGGGTCATCACAGCCGCAACCGTCTGCATGACGGCCGTCTGCTGTACGCTTTGAGCGTCTTTCCCGCCATCTTGCGGTCCCAGCAGCAATCCGCAGGCAGACAGCAGAACTGCCAGCAGGCTCAAAGCCATCATCAAAGGAAACACTTTCTTAAACATGGTTTTTTACTCCTACATCCAAAAAATGCTGCATTTATTATGCATCATCAGGACGAAGGAGATAATAAAATAGTTCCCCCCAAAGGAACTGGAATATCAGTCGGTTTGATCCTCCTCTGAACGGTCGTTAAAGATGCGCCCCGCGCGAGCGCGGTTGAGCGTGCCAGTCCAGCAGAAGGCTTCGGTTGCATTGTGAATTAATTCTGCCCCGCCAATGGTTGCTGTCATGACCAGAAAAGCATGCGTAGGACCGGGAAAGTAATACATCAGTACAACCAGCCCCGCTGCCACCCAGGTACCGGCACAAATCGGGCAGGAGATGAGCTGACCAAAGGCACGTTGCACTCCCCGGCCTTTGGGAACAACGGTATTTCCGGCACCGGTTATATCCCTGACCGTTCGGGTAAATGGTGCTCGGAAAGGTTCGGCAACCCGGTCATAAGCAATCAGGCGTCCCAGCCGAAAAGTCGCAAAGGAAAGCAAGGCCCAGTCGAGCCAGTCTATCCGAAAGTTTTCGATCCCCCCACCACCCAGGTTTGCTCCAACCGTAACAAACCAGAAAATTCCGCCCAGGAAAATAACCGTCAGTAGAACTTTGGTAATTGCTTCAGCCAGTTGGGAATTGGGGCTTTGCATAGTACGGGAAACCTCCGCCAACGAAAATGGACTGCCCCTGCTAGAAAAGATGCACGGCAAAGGGAATGTTTGAGGCAATTTTACTTCAATTTTGGAAAAAAAATAAAAAAGGTGGCAAGGGTGGGGGTCGAACCCACGACCAAGGGCTTATGAGTCCCCTGCTCTACCACTGAGCTACCTTGCCAGCGCACGAAAGTTTACTATGAAGTTTTTCTTTTGTCAACAAAAATTTTTGCTCCACCATCAAACCAGCGGTTAAAGCACCCGGCATTCCAATCAACCTCCGCTCGATTAAATAATTTTTAATCCTTGAAATTGCCCCCCCAAATTCGTTAAACTAAACATATCTTTCACGCCTCGTCCTCCCCTTGGCCAGTCCCCCATCATTCAATCTATATCCAGGAGAACAAGATGAATTTTTTAACTTTTAACGATATGTTGCGTCGTATGGCATGGCGGCTTCCGGAACACCCGTTCGTTTACTGGAGTGACCGCAACCGCTCCATCACATACGCGGAAGGCGAATTGATCAGCGATGCTGTGGCCGGGGCATTGGCCGACCTGGGCGTGCAGAAAGGCGACCGGGTTGGCATTTTTGCTCACAACGGTTTAGACTATGTCATGGCTATGTTTGGGGCGTGGAAACTGGGCGCCATTTCAGATCACATCAATGTTTTGCAGGCCGAAAATCTGGCCTGGTTTGTTCAGGATTCTACTCCCAGTGTTTTGATTTACACCGGCGACTTGCACGAAGTAGTCGAACGTAACCGCTCGCAGATGCCCTCGGTGCACCATTATATTTGTCTGGATGGCGAACGCCCCGGCTCGTTGGATTGGAATGCTCTGGTGACAGCCGAGCTCAAACCACCCGCAGTTCGGGTGGATGGAGAGGATGCTGCTCATCTTTCTTACACCTCCGGCTCATCCGGTAAACCCAAAGGCGCCATACTTGCCCATGGTTACACTGCCCGCGCCACTCACTGCATCGCCGAGCGGTTGCAACTGAGCAAGGAAGATGTGTCCTTCGGGCCGACTTCGTTGGCCAGTTCGTATCATCTAGTGGGCAATTTGCTACCCGGCATTCACCGCGGCGTGTATATTGGTGTGCGCACCCGTTGGAATGTCGAAACAGCCTGGAATGAAATGGAGCAGCGCGGGGTTACGTTTATGGTGGCAAATCCCCTGCTTTTGAACGACCTTCTGTTGCATTGTAGAAAGGTGGGACGCAAACCGGCTGCTTTGCGTTTTGTGGTTTCAGGCGGTGCGCCGGTTCCTCCCGAGTTGAAAAAGGCCTATCAAGAAGAATTGGGTGCCCCGCTGGTCGAGTCCTACGGTCAATCCGAGCTGGGTGGGTTTGTTGCCCTGGGCTACCCGCGTCCCGAACAGGGATCGAAATTCGCCGCCATCGGGCCGGAGCTGCCCGATCGCGAGGTTCGCATCGCTGACGAGCAGGATAATGAAGTCCCCATCGGAACACCCGGCGAGATTCTCATCCGCGGGGGTGTGATGATCGGCTACCACAACCTGCCCGAAAAAACCGCCGAAGCCCTGCGAAACGGCTGGCTGCACACCGGCGATATGGGGGTGATGGACGAGGACGGCTATATCCGTCTGGTGGGACGCTGGAGTGAGCGGATTTTGATGCACGGCAAAGTCATCTTCCCCCGCCCCCTGGAAGAGGCCCTCCTGCGCCACCCTGCCGTCCGCTATGCCTGTGTCATTGCCAAAAAAGATCCGCAGGCCGGCCAGGTGCCGAAGGCTGTTGTTGAACTGTACCCTGATGCCAGCGCCACGCCGGAAGAATTGATGGAACACTGCAACGCCGTGTTGGGTGAAGAGAACACCATACGAGTGATTGAGATCATCCCTCAAATGCCAATGACCCCAACCGGCAAAATTGGGCGGGCCGATTTACAGGCGCGCGAAGACCAGTTAGCCTGAGCATTGAACACAGGATTTAGCCGCCCTGCTGAAAAACCATTCAGCAGGGGTTGGATTATAATTTGCTCAGGAGGTAAACCGTGACCAATGATCGCCTTGCCCGCCTGATTGCTTTGATGAACGCCGCCAGTCTGGATGCAATTGCGCTAAACCCCAGCCCCTCGCTGGTTTACCTGACCGGCCTGCATTTCCATTTGAGTGAACGCCCAACCACGCTGATCATCGCACCGCCCTATCCCCCGTTGCTGATTGTGCCTGAATTAGAGGTCGAAAAGGGACGGCAATCCAGACTGCCCCTTCAGCTCATCCCCTTTGGAGAGAACCCCGCTGAATGGGAAAAGGCTTTTCGGCAGGCTGCCGAGACCTGCCGGTTGGACGGCAAAGTGGTCGGCGTAGAACCGGCTCGCTTCCGTTTTCTGGAATGGCAGTTCATCAGCAACGCAGCCCGCGAGGTGCGTGTGGTATCGGCTGAACCGGCTTTAAGCGTGCTTCGTCTACGTAAAGATGAACAGGAACTGGCTGCCATGCGCCGTGCCGTGCAGATTGCCGAGCAGGCTTTTGAACAAACCCTGCCGCTGATTAAGCCAGGTATTACCGAGCGCGAACTGGCAGCCGAGTTAACCGTTGCGCTGCTGCGTTGTGGTTCCGCGCCCGAATTGCCTTTTGCACCCATCGTCGCATTTGGCGCCAACAGCGCAAACCCCCACGCTGTTCCGGGCGATACGCCGCTGAAACCCGGTGAGCTGGTTCTGTTTGATTGGGGCGCTTCGTATCAGGATTACTTTTCGGATATTACCCGCACCCTGGCACTGGGCGACCCCGGCGAGGAACTTCGCCGGATTTATCAGGTGGTACTGCAGGCCAATCAGCAGGGACGAGCCACCGGGAAACCGGGCGTACCGGCAGGTGCAATTGACCGGGCTGCCCGGCAGGTGATTGAGCAAGCCGGCTACGGCGAGTTTTTCATCCACCGTACCGGCCACGGTTTAGGAATGGAAAGCCACGAACCACCCTACCTCTATGCCGAAAACCCGCTCTCGCTAGAAAGCGGAATGGTCTATACCGTGGAACCGGGTATTTACCTGCCCGGCAAGGGTGGGGTGCGGATCGAAGATGACGTGGTCATCACCTCCGATGGCTGCCAATCGTTGACCACCCTTCCCCGTGAATTAATCCTTCTGGATTAAGCCATGCAGAAATCAACCATCACGATGACCGGCGCAGAACCATTCTTTTTTCCATCTGGTAAGGTGGGTTGCCTGCTGGTGCATGGCCTGACCGGCACACCCAAAGAGATGCGCTGGATGGGAGAATACCTGCATCAGCGCGGCATCAGTGTCATGGGCATTCGTCTGGCTGGTCATGCCACTGACCCAGCCGACCTGCCGCGCACCCGCTGGCGGGACTGGCTGGCCAGCGTGGAGGATGGATTTCATCTGCTAAGCGGTGCATGTGAGCAAATTTTTCTGGCAGGTTTATCGCTGGGCGGGGCGCTGAGCCTTTATGCAGCTTCCTATTTACCGGCACAGGGGGTCATTTCCATCTCCGCACCTTATCAACTCCCGCCGGACTGGCGTTTGAACTTCATTCATCTCATCAAGCATCTTCAGCCGCGCGTCCCCAAAGGCCCACCGGACTGGCACAATCCTCAGGCCGCCGCCGATCATCTTGAATACCCCGATTACCCCACCGCCTCCATCGCTGAACTACGCGATTTGCTGGCCGAGCTCCGGCAAATCTTGCCTCATGTCAACCTTCCGGCGCTGATCGTCCATTCCCGCGCCGACCAGGGTGTATCGCCGGAAAATGCCATTAAAATCCTTAATGCGCTGGGCAGCCCGCAAAAAGAAATCCTGTGGGTGGAAAACAGCAGACATGTGGTGGTACGCGAGCCAGACCGTCAGATGGTGTTTGAACGGGTATGCCGGTTCATTCAATCCCATACCCCTTCCGAATAAAATCAAAGGAGCATCCCCTTGACACTCGAAATCCTCACTTTTTCATTAGGCCCTCTGGACAACAACACGTATTTACTGGTGGATACAGCCACAAACCAGGCCGTCATTGTTGACCCGACTTTTGACAGCCATCGAATCGCCGAAATCATCCTGGATCGTCGGATAGACCTGACCCAGATCTGGTTGACCCACGCCCATTTTGATCATATCGCCGGCGCGAAACTGTTTTCGCAATTCCGCGAACCGCCTTTGCCGATTGGCATTCACCCGGACGATCTGGAACTTTACCGCTCCGGCGGCGGAGCCGGCTTGTTTGGCATTCAAATGCCGGAAATGCCTCAGCCCAGCCTGTTTTTTGAACATGGACAAATCCTGCAGGTGGGAGAAGAGGAAATCGAAGTGCGCCACACCCCCGGTCATAGCCGCGGACATGTCATTTTTTATGCTGCGCAGGCTAACGCCGCCATCGTCGGCGACCTGATTTTTCAAAACGGAGTCGGGCGAACCGACTTACCCGGTGGCAGCAGCACCCAATTACTCAAGTCTATTTACCAGCAGGTCTTGAGCCTTCCGCCCGAAACCCGCTTGCTGCCCGGCCACGGCCCGGAAACCACCGTTCAAGAAGAAGCCGACAATAATCCGTATTTGAATTGAAGATGGACTCCGATCAGGAATGGATTAAGCAGAACAATCATTACCTTTTACCTTTTCTTTTCTTTTTTTCGCGAATTATTCTGTTCCTTACACTCGTCCCTTATGGGTATTATGGAATCGGCGACTTAGACGTATACCGGGAATGGACTGCTCTTCCGGGTTGGCCGTACCTGGATTACTGGGTAGAATATCCGCCTTTGTTTCCTTTCCTCAGTGAAATCCTTTTCCGTGTAGTTGGGGAACAGAGTTTTTTATATGATTTCCTAATGGCACTGGTGTTGGCATTTGCCGGTGTTGTTACCCTGTTCCTGTTTCAAAAAATCGCCTCACGGCTTTACGATGATAGGGTGAGCCAAATTCGCAGCCTTATTTTATTCGGAATTCTGGTCGTTCTTCCCTATACATGGTGGTATGCTGACTTAATTACTTTAGCATTGATGATGGCCGGTATCTGGTCAATTCTCGAAAAAAAGGACAAATTCGCTGGCTTATGGATTGGATTGGGAATGCTGGCAAAGTGGTTTCCCGTATTTTTGTTACCAGCGCTAATCCGCCAGCGCTCGTTCAAGAATATATTTCAGTTGACGAGCATTGCTTTGGTAGTCGTTCTCATAGTATTCGCCATTCTCTACGTGGTTTCCCCGGAAATGACCACGGCTTCGTTGATGGCACAACCGGCACGATCCTCGTGGCAAACCATTTGGGCACTGATGGATAGAAACCTGACTACCGGCGCTTACCTGACAACCGAACAACGCTTGGACCCCGCCCAAAGCACTATCCCGACTCGAAACCCGCCAGTCGTACCCCCTTTGCTTACCCTCCCGATTTTCTGCGGCATTGGGATTATTCTTTTAGCCCAACAATCTCAAACCAGTGATTTCAATTATCTTATGAATATTGGGGTCGTATGGATACTCTTTTTGCTCTGGTCGCCGGGCTGGAGTTCGCAGTGGGTTTTGTATATTTTACCTTTGTTGCTGTTGACGCTCCCGCTAAGCACAGGGGTATTACTTTCATTGCTTCTCGTCACAATCAATTTGATTGAGTTTCCTTTCTTGCTGGGAAGAAACGTACCAGCATCCCTATGGGTTTTAGTCCCAATCCGTACCCTGATGCTCATCATAATGTTAATTCTGTGGTTAATGATGCCTAAATATATTCCGGAGCAATTCCAGCACACAAGATAATCCATTAGACAACAAGACTTTTAGGATTGTCTAGAAATAAGACCTTTTGTTATGGTTGGATATGTTTAATCTCTTAGATAACGTGAGTTCGGGATAATGGGCTCCGTGGTTTTTACTTGGATTTGCCAAAACAAGCATTCCATGGAGCGCCGGATGGGTGGTCTAATTGAATTCTTCTGTTATCTCGATGATTTTTGCCAGTCTTTTCTGCCTGTCTGGAGGAAACAATTATTGAACGCCGGTGAAATTTAGTGACAACGGGAAAGAAGCCTACGCATGAATGAGGTCATGACCATTTTGATCCATTTTTATCAATCGCACCACCGTAATTTCAAAGCCTAATACACCGAATAGATTCTGGAGCGTCTGCGCGCTGAATTTCCCGGTCTGGTCAGTTATAACCGTTTTGTCGAGTTGATTCCATCCGTCCTGGTTGGATGGTGTGTGTACCTGCGCACACGGTGTCGGGGACTTGTACGGGCATTTCCTTCATCGAATGAACCACTTTGGCGGTCTGCAAAAACCCCACAATCCACTCCCATAAGGTCTTTGCTGGACTGGCAGCGCGAGGCAAAACCTTCACCGGCTGGTTTTTTGGCTTCAAACTCCATCTGCTTTTAGATGACCGCAGCGAATTGCTCAATCTGATGCTCACTCCCGGCAATGTGGATGACCGCAAACCCGTTCCCAGGTTAGCGCGCAGACTCTTTGGTAAATTGTTTGGCGACAAAGGCTATCTCTCCAAAACGCTCCATGACAAGCTCTTCCGCACTTTCGGCGTCGAATGGGTCACCCCGCTTCGCGCCAACATGAAAAATGCGCTCATGCCGCTGATGGATGAAATCCTGCTCCGAAAACGGGCGATTGTGGAAACGATTATTGACCAGATTAAGAACATTTCGCAGATTGAGCATTCGCGCCACCGAAGTCCGGTCAACTTCCTGATCAATCTGCTGTGCGGTCTGATTTCGTATGGTTGTCAGCCTAAAAAACCTTCTCTTGGGCTGGGCGCCCTGCCCGCTTTGGTTGCCTAACCCGAACTGACGTTCCATTAGTAAGATTCTTTTTGAGGCAATTCGAAGATTTGGATCTTTGTTCATTATTAAAATGCGTTTTGGATAAAATAGAAATACCAAAATCAACAAAAGCGAGCCGACAAAAAATATGTGGAATTACAGATAATTAACGCTTTAACTATCACCAGGTTGACTTTAATTTGATAAACAGCCCAAGGTATGATCATTTTCAAAATCTTTTTTAGTAAAAAAGACTAAGTAATGACAGAAATTTTTCACATTACAAAGAAGTGGTTTTTTCAAAATTATATAATTTTTTCCCTATTCCTTTCAGTGTTTGCCTTTTTAGGATACTTAGTTTTCCTTTACCAACAGATAACTCAACGAGGTTTTTTGAGTACGTTGGTGTTGATTTTAGATTAATTTATGCTTCTGGACAAATCATTCGGTATCATGGGTTTGGAGATGTGTATAATTTTGATGTACAAAGAAAATACCAAATTATTTTGTATAATGATTTTTCTCATTTCAACGAAGGACAATCTATGCCTTTTTGGCCTCATCCAATACCTTATCTCCCTTTTTTCCTTGTTTTTCTTGTTCCATTATCTTACATTCATCCTCTGCAGTCGTTTTTTGTATGGACTATTTTCAATCTCATCTTTTCCATGGGCTATTTAATTATTTGGTTAAAACGAATAAGGTGTAAAGTTAAAGATCGAACAGGATTGACAATACTAATCTTAATTCTTTTGAGCATTCAGAGCTTTCTCAATTTGACATTTGGCCAAGTTAACATAATTTTGTTAATAGCTACAGGAGAAACATTATTCAACTTAACCCAAGGTAAGTATACAACTGCTGGTTTTTGGATAGGATTTGGATGGATTAAACCCCAAGCCATACTTCTAATAATCATTGTTTTTCTATTAAGGCGCAATTGGCATTTTATTACCGGTTTTACCTACAGCTCAATCATTATTTCAATTACTTCCATGTTGTTAGCGGGATGGAAAGGTATAGAAGGAGTCATAACCACTTTGAAAAACTGGCCTTCCCTATATAGATCGAGTGGCATGACTTGGTTGAGTGCAGTTGATCATTTAGTATTTCAAGGTGTTCCCCTAACTATCGCATATGGGCTTGGCTTGACTTTAGTTATAATTATTTTAATTGCTTGGATTAAAATATTGCAGAGATGCTGGATAAACAGTACTAGCAATCGTTTATCCTGGGATAAGATTTTCATCACAACTTTATCCACCCAGGCAATTATAATGCCCCATGGAAATGTACACATGGCTATTGTCATTGCAATTCCTTGGTTAGTGTTTTTGTGTAAAAATAAAGATCCTATTGGATGGTACACCTTTCTTAACTGGTCGCTAATATCAGGGTTGTTTTTTCTGATTACAGCCTATAATTCTGTAGGACATGCACATAATCTGTTGGGGATGCTTATTTTACTTGCGCATATTTTGAATGTTTTTTACTTCTACAACATACAACCTAACTCTAACCAATTTGCTTAAAACAACATATGAAATTAATGTAATAATTACTGAAATATTTTTATTTACATATTACAAATCATTATAATGTACCATAATGTCATCACGTTGTTTACACAACCAATAAAGGACAAAAGACAGTTTACAATAATTGTCTTATCTTCGTTATTGTTTATATTTATGCCCCAATTACCTCCTTCTGATTGGAAATTAAATACAGTTGGGTTATTTGAAAATCTTTTTGGTGTATATCAAAATCCCAATTATGTCTATCCTCCTTGGGCTCTTATTCCTTTATGCCTTTACCGTTTGATCGGTTCAGAAGGAACAAGAATTCTAAGTGTAATCACCATTGGTTTGCTTTGTAATCAACAGCAATGGTCATTAATAAATTATTTTACAATAATTCTTTCTCCCTATTTCCTCGCAACCATGACAAAGAGCAACATTGACATCATATCTTATGTATTGCCAGTAATCTTAATGAACAGCTCAAGACAATCTCCCCGTTTCCAATTTATCAAACAGTTAATAGCGGTCTACTTGTTATTAATAAAACCCCAAGGTGCACTATTTCTTTTGCCATACTTGTTTGTTCTCAATGACATTCCACTTAGGAGAGTTTTGGAGCTTGGTTTAACAATAATGTTACTAACTATTCCTATCAGTCTAGTAGGTGATCCTCCATTAGGAATTCAATGGATTAATAATATAACACATCCTTCTCCACAAAACGAATTTTATTGGTCAATTAATAACATATCTATTACATCAAAAACTTATATATTACAGGGCATAATTGTTGTAATTATAATTTCTCTGCTTATATTATGTTTAGTAAAAAGAAATGTTATCTTATGGTCAAGTAGCCATTGGGTTTCGTCATTACTTTTTTTATCCATGTTGCTTTCACCATACACTAGTCAACAAAGCCTTTCATCATCTCTGGCGTTTGTTCCATCGGTTTTTGCCTTTGTCTATCAATTACTTCTTATCTTATTCATTTCATATAGGAGTTTATATTTCGATTATTTACCTTTTATTGTAATTAGTGTTTTCTTAATTTCGATAATAACATTTAAGTATCCAAAAAGTCCTGATGAAACAACCATTTAAATTACTCACGGTTATCCTCTTCTTTTTGTCTCTTGCTCTAATGATCCTTTTTTTCTTTTATTTCTATCACTTCCCAATAGGAGATAGTTGGGATTTTAGAAATAATTTATGGGGCCCTTCTTATTTATTGCTTCATAATCAAAATCCATATCAGATTGAGCAATTATTCACAGAAAGTAATGCTGTTTGGCTACCACCTGTGATAGGTTTTTTCTTATGGCTGGGTATGTTCCCTTTTGAAGTCTCAAGAATTTTCTGGCTATTAATCACCTTAATTACTTTTTTTATTTTGTGTTTTACCCTGCTACAACCAGTGAAATCACCAAATGAATTGGTTTGGATCATTCTACTTGTTCTTTTTCCTTCGACAATAATTAATTTTACAATGGGGCAATTTTCTATTATGAGTTGCTTTGTAATGGTATGTGTTGCAAAATCTTATAATAAAATTCCGCCATGGGTAAACGGATTTTTGTTTGCTCTCTTATTCTCTAAACCGCAGTTGATTATCTTTAGTCTTCCTGTCTTTATTTTCCGTTTGATGTTGGAAAAAGGCAAGAAGAAAGCATTTATTCAAATCGTTTGGATCATGGTTGGTTTATTAATTTATTCGTCCCCATTCCTTTTCATAAATAAAGATTGGACATTGCAATTGATAGAAAACTTAAGAGGCAATTCTCGATGGTTGCAGCCTAATCCATTTTCGTATCTTGTTCAATATATCGGTCATCCGACTTTAATAGGTCTTTTTTTGGTCGTTATTAGTTTGTTATTTCTATTTAGATACTCCTATACGCATAGCATGTACGAAACTATTGTCTTTAGCATGGCAATTACAACCATTCTTTCACCTTATATTTGGTCATGGGATTTTGTTCTATTAATACCTTTGCTTATTAATTCTTTCAAAAAATACGACCTTAAGGCTTCTAAGATGGTTGCCTTTATTGGTTATGTGGCAATTACATTGCTTTTTTCTGCTATGAAAATTGCAGGTTACAACTCGGATGAATTTTTCATTTGGGTTCCTCCTTCTATCCTAATTCTGTTATTATTAGCAAATCGAATCGAAAATCAATTTAGTCGCAGAGTAATGACCGTTTTATGAACACCTCCTCCCGTACCTTACTGATCGTCCTTCTGGTTATCATTGTCCTGTGTATATGCCTGTGCGGCGCAGCCGTGCTGACCGGCGCTGTGGGTTTTCTGATTTTCAATTCCGAATCGAACAGCCCAGATAATTCACCCGTCTTTGAATTCACACCCCCTTTCGAGGACTGGCGCGAGATCATCCCCACCCTGCCGGATATTGATCCTCCCCCGCTGGTTGCTACCCCGTCCGGTCAACCGGCCGGCGACGGCGCTTATGAGACCCTGCGCAGCCTCCAACAGGCTTTGGTCCCGGTCAATGACCCGCGAGAACTGGCCCAGCGGCTGGGCGGCAAAGGCGAAATTCCCGAAACCGTCCCCTATGGCGGTCCCTTTCAGGTTGGCGATCGCAAGAAGTTTTGGGTAACCAATGTGGATACCACCGAGAACTTTCAGGTCGAAGCCGTGCTGCGCTATGTAACGGATAGCGCCTATTTCTGGATCGAGGACGGTGTATCCTACAACCAATCTGCCCTGCGCCGTCTTGCAGAAACCTTCAATGATCAAATTGTGCCGACCAACCGCGAATTTTTCGGGATGGAGTGGAACCCGGGCGTAGATAACGACCCACGTTTATTCGTACTCTACACGCGCGGCGCCGGCCGGAACATTGCCGGTTACTTTTCCTCGGCCGATTCTGTGCATCCCCTGGCGCACCAGTACTCCAATGCCCACGAAATGTTCATCCTCAGCGCCGATAACGCCGGACTGGAGGAGGAATTCACCTACGGTGTGTTGGCGCATGAATTTCAGCACATGATTCACTGGTACCGCGACCGCAACGAAGAAACCTGGCTGAACGAAGGTTTCTCCGAACTGGCTGCTTTTCTCAACGGATACGACCCCGGTGGTTTTGATTTCATCTTCTCGACGAATCCCGATCACCAGCTCAACGACTGGCCAACCGACTCAAGCGCCACCACCCCTTATTATGGCGCATCCTTCCTGTTCGTCAATTACTTCCTTGAAAGATTTGGCGAAGAAGCCACCAAATCGTTGGTTGCCCATCCCGATAACGGGCTGGACAGCATAGATACCGTGCTGGCCAATTTGAATGAGATTGACCCGCTGACCGGTCAACTCATTCAGGCCGACGATGTCTTTGTGGATTGGACACTGACCAATTACCTGAATGACCCCCAAATTGGCGACGGCCGCTTTGCCTACACCCAATACCGCAGCGCTCCAACCGTCAACGATACCGAAGTATTCACCGCCTGCGACGGACGCAGCCAGAGCCGCACAGTCCGTCAATATGGAGCGGATTACATCCGCTTCAACTGTCAGGGCAGTTTCACACTCGAATTTCAGGGCAGCAGCGAGGTCGGAGTTCTTCCAACCGATGCCTATTCGGGTGATTACGCTTTCTGGTCAAATAAAGGCGATGAATCAAACATGACCCTGACCCGTGAGTTTGATTTTACCGGGGTCAGCGCACCCATTCAACTTTCCTACCGAACCTGGTATGATCTTGAGGAGGATTACGACTACCTGTACCTGGTCGCCTCTGAGGATAACGGCCAGACCTGGCAAATCCTGACCACGCCTTCCTGCACCACCGAAAACCCCTCCGGAAACAGTTATGGCTGCGGCTACAACGGTAAAACCAACGGCTACATCCAGGAGATAGTTGATCTTTCCCGTTTTGCTGGTCAGAAAGTTTTACTGCGCTTTGAATACGTAACCGATGCAGCCGTGAACGGCGAGGGATTGCTGCTGGACGATGTGTCCATTCCGGCAATCAACTACTTCACCGATTTTGAGACCGATGAAGGCGGCTGGCAGGCCAACGGCTTTGTGCGCATTCAAAACCGTCTACCGCAGACCTTCCGCCTTTCGCTGATTTACCTCGGTTCAAACCCGCGAGTGGAGTACCTGACGGTCGCTCCCAGTCAGTCCTTGCGTCACACGGTTGATCTGGAAACCCCAACTGAACCGGTGGTTCTGGTGGTCAGCGGGACAACCCGCTTTACCCGCCAACCAGCCTCCTACACCTTCAGCGCTCAACGGTAAAAACAAAAAGGACTGCCGGAAACCGCGGCAGTCCTTTATCGTTTAATGCCCTTTACTCTACTCCAGTTGAATCCTTCCCTGTCGCAGGCGGTTCAACTCTTCCTCCAATTCTTTGCGGCGTTGTTCCGCTGCTGTACGCACCTCACCGCTCAGCCGGTCAATCGTTTCACTGAGTTGCTGCTGAAATTGCCTGCCGGATGCCGGCGCAAAGAGCAAAGCCAGTGTACCCCCGACCAAACCGCCGATCAACACACCAACCAAAAAACTGACCAGACGACGCATCGTTTCCTCCTTTTTTACTTAATTCCTCAATCTTCTTCGATTATAACTGGAACTGTGATCTTTTCAAATTCGCCTTGCCAGATTCAGCCGTAAAAACAAAAAGGGAGCAGCCGCTGAAATCCAAAATCCAATCAGGCTATATCGCAAGAAACGGAAACCATAGCCGACCATCTCCGGCTCACGCGGAAACAGCGCACCCAGGCCGGCGTACAAAACCAGCACGCCCGCAATCCCGATCAAAAAACGCCCACTGAGCTGAAGTGGACTGCCGGTGACATTCATCAATCCCCCGCTACGCAGCATCAAAATCAGGCCGGTGAGAAAACCCAGCCAGGTACCGCCTACCGTAAAAAAGGGCGCCAGCGTGAGAGGATTAATTGGATCCTGCGGGGCGGCCAGCAGAGCAGTCTGACCCCATTCTGGCGGCAACGACCAACGGCTTACCCCCAATAAGACCAGAAAGCCGCTCAGCAAAATCACCAGGGAACTGGCCAGCGCCACCGTGAATTGACGGCTGGGGTTAAGACCATTGAACCAGCGAATAACCGGCTTTTCCAGTTGAAGATAAGCCGTCAACAACAAACCACCCACCCCCCAGCCGACCAAAACATCACTGGGGAAATGCACCCCTAACACCATTCGCGAAAGTCCAATCAGCAGGATGAGAAGAACCGCCAGCCAGCGGAACCACGTTTTGCGGATCTTAACCGCTGCCAACCCCCACAAACTGGCGGCATTTTGAGCATGACCGGAAGGCATCCCAAAGGAGGTTTCACTGCTGAAGGCTCGCACGGTTGAATCTATCCAGTAAGGCCGCGGCGAATGAAACGCCAGTTTCAAAGCAGAATTGAAGACATTACTGAAAATAAGCATTACCCCAATTCGTGGCCCCAACCCGGCGTCCACACACCAGTACAGAAGGGGAATGATCAAAAGGTAAAATTCTTCATTGCCCAAAAAAGTGATACCCTTAAAAAATGAGACCAATCCGCCTAACCCGCCTTGAAGGCTTTGTATAAAATCAAGTTCACTCAAGAGAAATGGGTCCATCGTCTTAATTCCTGCAATGAAGTGATTGACTTATCCAAACATGCAACCTTAAACCCCGCCATTGACGGATAAAGCAAAAGTATTGTACACTAAAATCATGCTCAACAACTCAAAACGCTGGTGGGATCTTTTATCGGTATCCCTTTTCCTGGCAGCGTTAATTACCGTTACCTACCGATTAGCGGATACCCGCTGGACCGATCATCTTGAAATTGTGATTGGACTGGCTTTTATCAGTGCGTTATTGGGTCTGGCTCTGGGGTACAGCCGGTTCAGCCCTCAAACAGTCGGGGTTTTCGGCCTGATATTCACCCTCTTTTTTGTCACCTGGCAATTGGGGGAACTGACTCCCAGCAACTACATCTGGTTAGAGCGTTTGTGGCTGCTGGGTGACCGGATGTGGCAAAATCTGGTTCTCTTTTTACGAAACCAGCCGCTCAACGACTCCATCCTGTTCCTTGCCAACATGGCGCTGCTTTTCTGGCTGGTCGGCATATCCACTGGTTACCAGCTCACCCGCTATGGAAAACCATGGCAGGGATTGATTGTTTTAGGAATTGCGCTGGTAGTCATTGATCTCTATCATCCTCCGCTGGCACAGAGCGGTGTGGCGACCGGCGTATTTGCGGTTTTGGCGTTGCTCCTGTTCAGCCGCCTGAATTACCTCAAAAACGCCCGCCAATGGGAAGATGAACAAATTGGCGTGGACACCGACACCGGATTCAATCTGATTCGCAGCAGTTTGATCATTCTGATCGTGGTGGTGTTTTTCGCCTGGAACGCTCCCCGGATCGTGCGCGCCGTGGTACCCAACACCCCCGAACGGCAGCGAATGATTCAATCCCTGCAATCCCTGCGGGAACGTTTTCAAAACGTGACTAACCCGTTGAGAGGTTCGGTTGCCGTGCCGGATGAATTTTATGCGGATGAGTATGCCCTTGGAACCGGCAGCCAGTTGACCGACGCAACCGTCTTTACCGTTCAAGCCAGTATCACTCAAAGAATTGGAGTGCCTTACTACTGGCGAATTCGCAGTTATGATACCTATGAGAATGGACGTTGGGAAAGCACCGTAACGAACCGACAGCCGTTGCGGGTCGGCTCACCCCCGCTGGATTATCCCCAATATAGTCGGCGACTTAACGTACGTTTCGACTTCCGTCCGGTACGCAACCTGAGCATGGTCTACGTGCCGGGTTTGCCCGTTGGGATTAACCGCAATGTTGAACTGATTTATGACGGCTCAGAGCTCGGAAAGATTGAAGATGTAGTGACCGTCCTGGCTGACCCCGATATCCCACCCGGCAGCACGTATCAGGTAACCTCTTCGATTGCTTCTCCAACCATTGCTGCCATGCGCGAAGCCGGCGAGGAATACCCTCAATGGGTAACCGACCGCTATCTGCAATTACCTCCGGATTTACCCCAAAGTATCCGCGACCTTGCTGCGGAAATCACCGCTGGGCTGGAAACACCCTACGATAAAGCCGCCGCCATCACTCTCTGGTTGAGAGAAAATATCGCCTATTCGGCAACCATCCCCAATCCCCCAGCCGGAAGAGACCCGGTGGAATGGGTGTTGTTCGAGCATAAACAGGCTTTTTGTAATTACTACGCATCGGCCGAGGTGCTGATGCTGCGTTCATTGGGTATTCCAGCCCGTTGGGTCATCGGCTACGCGCAAGGTTTTTTGGATGAAGAGGAAGACCTTTATTGGGTTCGGGACCTGGACCGCCACGCCTGGCCGGAGGTTTTCTTTCCGGGAATTGGGTGGGTGGAGTTTGAACCAACCGCTTTTCAGGCCGCGATTGAACGCCCCAGCGGTTCAAATGCCGAGGACCGCACTCCCTTGCCTCAGCCCAATCCTAATCAACCGCAACTACTGGATGATTTCGAAGAAGCCACCCAACCGGAAGAAAATCAGGCTTCTTCCCCTATCAATTTGCAGACCACCCCCCTGGTCAGCGCCACACTGATCATCTTGGGTCTTCTCATCGCAGGAATAATCATTTTCTTGCTAGCAGCCAATGGCCGTCGCCGGCGCTGGTTTCCTCAACAGAGTTTGCCGCTATTTTTGGAAACCAACCTGCGTAAACGAGGCTGGCGCATTCCTCGCTGGTTACAACAATGGTCTTATTACAGCCAGTTATCCCCCATCCAACGCTCCTTTTACAGCATCCATTGGCTCTGCCGATTGTTGAAAATTCCCATTTTCCCCGCTCAAACGCCAGCAGAACAAGTCCAAACCCTGATGCACTACTTACCGGAATGTGAGCCGGCTGCTCTTCAGTTGCTGCAAGAGTACCAGAAAGTTGCCTACAGCCTTTACCCGGCGGATGTGGGCACCGCCCAACAATCTGCCCGCCTGATTTGGAAACTTGCATTCCAAAAACGCGGTAAAATCATTCTGGCAAAGCTGAGAGGGAGGCCACTCGAAAGCAGCGCTTAAATTTCTGTTCAGGAAGTAGAAATTGAGTGAAATCAAATCTGCTGTGCGGGGCGATCAACTGGCAGCAAATTTAGAAAATCTGCGGTCAGCCTGTTACGCCATTTACAACTACCTCCAGGTCAATCGTCCTGCCGCCCTTCCACCGTCATTTTTTGAAACCGTATTTGGGATTACCGCCCTGGTCAAGAAAATTACGGCACAGTTTGAAGAGCTGGAGGAAGAACGCCGTAGTCTGACCGCGCTGGCCGGCATGGGGCAGGTGATCAACACCTCACTGGAATTGAACACCGTCCTCCAAATTGTTATGGATACCATCATTCGGTTAACCGGCGCAGAACGCGGATTTCTGATGTTGAAGGATGACACGGGCAATCTGGTCACCCGGATTGCTCGCAACTGGGTTCAGGAATCGCTGAACACCACCGAATTGCACATCAGTTTTACGGTGATTGACCGCGTAGCCAGCGAAGGCTTACCCGTGCTGACCACCAACGCTCAGGAAGACCCGCGTTTTGGAAAACAGGACTCGGTCATTGCCCACAACCTGCGCTCGATCATGTGTGTGCCGTTGAGAGTCAAAAGTGAGGTGACCGGTGTCATTTATGTGGATAATCGCATCCGCAGCGGCTTGTTCACTGCAAAACAGCTGGATTTACTGGCCGCTTTCGCCAATCAGGCAGCAGTTGCCATTGAAAATGCCCGCCTGTTTGCCTCGGTACAACGCAGCCTTGCCGAAGTAACCGAATTGAAAAGTTTGATGGACAAGGTGTTCGCCTCCATTGCCAGTGGAGTCATCACCGCGGATATTGACGGGAACATCTTGTTGTGTAACCGGGCAGCCGAACAAATCCTCAATCAGAGTGCCACTGGACTCGGCAGTCAAAAGCTGCAGCAAATTCTCACCTCGCTTTCTCCTGCCCTGATTCCAGAATTGCAACAAGTCCTTCAAACCGATCAGCCGGTATTGGGTCTGGAAATTTCACCGGCCATTGCCGGGCGTGGACGGATTGATTTGCGAATCAGCATCACTCCAGTCAAGGATGGTCAGCAACAGACGCAGGGAGTTGCTCTTGTACTGGATGATATGACCGAGAAAAAATTATTGGAAGCCCAACGCCGATTGTTTGAAAAAATGGTTTCGCCGGCCGTCATCCGTCAGTTAAACCCGGATAGCCTGATTTTAGGAGGTCAGCGCAAAGAAATTACCGTTTTATTTGCGGATATTCGCGGATTTACAGGCATCAGTGAGAAGTTATCTCCCGAAGAGCTCGTCTCCATTCTCAACCGCCACCTGGCCGCCGCTGCCGAGGCCATCCTGCAGGAAGAGGGCACGATTGATAAATTCCTCGGAGATGCCGTCATGGCCTGGTTCAATGCACCTGTGCGCCAGCCCGATCACGCTCTCCGGGCTGTACGGGCTGCCCTGCACATCCGCGATTCTCTTAAATCCCTTCATCAGGAATTACCACCCGAACAGCGGCTTTCCTTTGGAATTGGGATCCACACCGGCGAAGCAGTTTTGGGACTTATCGGCAGCGAAAAACGCCTTGAATATACCGCCATTGGAGATTGTATCAACACCGCCAAACGGATTCAGGAAAATGCACGCCCCAATCAAATCCTGGTCACGCAGGAAGTGATTGATCGTCTGGCTGGTTATGCGGCCTATCAACCGGTGGAAGCCATTCGGGCAAAAGGCAAACGTGAACCGGTTCAGGTTTACGAGATCAACTTCCTGGTTTAACCCCCACCGCCCCCATTCTTTTGCCAGATCCGCTCAATCACCATTAACACTTGCTGAAGACCCAGACGGATTGGGGGAATTTCAAGGTATTCGCTGAAGGTGTGGGGAGCGCCTCCGCGCGTCAGACCCAAACATACCGCAGGTATGCCCTGACTGAGGGGAATATTCGCATCGGTTGAGCCAATCTCCAGCACCGCCGGTACATGCAATTCCGCCAGACATTCCAGCGCCAGTTTGACCAGTGGATGAGATGGACGGATACTCCCTGCCGGGCGGACGCCAATTAATTCCATTTCAAAGTGTACCCCTTTGCGTTCTCTGCCCGCAACAATCCGTTTGACCCGTTGGACAAGGCGGTTCAAGCCGTTTTGATCCTCCGAACGCAGGTCAACTTCACAAAATGCACTGGCAGCAAGCGTATTAATGGAAGTGCCTCCCTGCACAATGCCTACATTCAGGCTGGAGCGCGGTTTTTGGGGCAAGATGATTTCTGCCATGGTATGAATGACCGCCGCCAGTTCGTGAATGGCAGAAGGTTCACCCTGATTAACCCACGCATGGCCGCCCTGACATTGAGCCGTGATCCGGTAGCGCGCAACACCCAATCCCCGATGGCAAACCTGTCCCAGGCCCAAACCCTCCAAAACCACGTAAGCCTGCACAGCCCCACCAAACCGCTCCACCACTGCCCTCATGCCGGCCAGGTTGCCAAGACCTTCCTCACAAACATCCGCTACCACCCAGATATCCCCTTCAAACCGTGCACCCTGTTGCACCAGACACCTGCCAATCGTCAACAAAGCTGCCAGTCCCAGCGCATTATCGGCTGCGCCGGGGCCGGTGATTTTTCCGGTGGTGACTTCCAGCGGTAAAGGTAAATCGGCGGGATGAACCGAATCAAGATGAGCCGAGAGAATCAAAGGCGGCGCCTTGCCCCCTTTCCATCTGGCAAACACATTATTTTGCTCATCCAGGAAAACCTCATCCAGCCCCATTCGCAAAAATTCATCGCGCAGGTAGATCGCCCGGCGGCCTTCCTGAAAAGTCGGCGCCGGAATCTGTTGAATTCGAGCAGTCTGCTCAACAATATAATCCAGCAGTTCGGCCGGTAATGCGATCATCAAATTTTACTCACCATCTCGCGCAGTTTTTCCAATCGCATTTTGGGTAAACCGGGCAACACATCCAGCGCATAAAAGGGGCCGCTGCCTTCCACCACAATAGACGCTGAGATGTTACCCCACAAAGCAGCTTCCAGCGGGTCGTAAGTCTGACGCAGACCGGCCAGAAAACCTCCGCAAAAGGCATCCCCCGCTCCGGTTGGATCAACCACGCGGGCAGGATAAGCAGGAATCACCCAGCGTTGATGACCCGACCGCGAGTAAACCCATTGACCCTGACTTCCGCGCTTAATCACCACAATTTCACAGTCAAATGAGCTTAGCCGCTCGGCCATTTCCCACAGGTCATCCGTTAAACCTTCGTACAAACGGCGTAATTTCCTTTCTGAACATACAATGGCGCTAACCCCTCTCAACATCGCCGGGATGTCGTCCCGAAAAGTCGGATTCATGCTGCCCTCGGAAGGATCCATGGTCAAAGTAGTAATTTGTCCTCGCCGAAAGAGGGAAGGTAGCAAAGCCTGCGTCAGATAATCAATCGGGGCTATATGGGCAGCCGTAGCATCCAGAAAATCCGGCGGGAAATCGCCGGCGCGAATTGTCCAATCGGTTGGTTGCACCCGGCTGTCAACCTGACTGGCCGGCAGAGAATAACCCAGCAGCGCTTTCGGAAAAGGAAGCCCCAGTCTTGAAAAGTGCGCCAGAGGGGCATCCGATACCTCTTCATCGCCATTCGGATAGGCTGCAAAATAACGCGTTTCCAGCGCTGAGGGCAGGATTTTAATTCCCCGACAATCAAAACCCCGTGCGGTAAACTGATCGAGCCAATCGTGCGGATAATCTTCACCTACCCGTCCAATCAACCCGATTCCCTGATCCCACAACCTGACACCGACTGCCGTATAAATCAGACTGCCGCCGGGAATATCCAGCGCTGGTTTACCGTTCAAAGGAAGGATAAAATCCCGCCTTAACTTTCCGGCAATCAAATAGCGAATAAAAGGAGCGCTTTCCAAAAGACCCCCGCCCGGCGCAATCGTTTATTGAATTACTTTTTCGAACCGGCTATATCGGCAATCAACCGCAGTAATCCCAATACGCCTACACCGACTTTCACCCCATCTCCGGCAGTTAAACGAGGCATCTGTTGGGTCTCTTCTGCCCGTTGAATGAGGAGAAGCGCGGCAATGATCCCGGCAGCTGCCCCAAGTAAGCCCCCAATCACGATTGTTTTGGTTTTCCAGTTATCCATCAGAAATCCTCTTGGAATGAAGTGAGATTAAGGCTGAAACTCAACGGCGGATGACTCTGGAACGCAGGTAACGGAAACCAGCTACCCATCCACCCCAGCGGATGAAAGGCCGGGCAAGCCGATCACAGAAGGCTCGCACCTGCAACACCATCACCTGTGAATACACCTGACCAACCCGCAAGTAAGGAGGAAGCACCTTCAGGAGCTTATTCATTAGATAAATCAGACCGATATTCAACGCCAGAAACAGGACAGCGAAGAGAATCAGCGGACTGATCAGCCAGATAATGGAAATGGCTGCCCAATGACCGGTACGCGAAGTCCCCAGCGTGGGGGTGAGTACCATAAGCAGTCCCAAACCCAAAAACATCAGTCCCGCCAATATTACCGGCATGAAGATCTGCCAGATAACCTCGCGGCGATGTTTTTGGAAAGAAGGTGAAGGAGGAGTTTTACTTTCCAATCCCATGCAATTATTGTAGCATGAAAAACACGCTGAAAAACACCCGAATAAGCGATTGAAAAATGTGACTTATGACGAAAGCCGTGTCTCCGCCCAAACCACGCGGGGCAATCCCTGTAAATCGTGGATGATTTGAACTTGAGCGGTCGGCAACCATCTGGTGGCAAGCTGGGTCACCGCTTCAGCCTGACTCGCTTCAATCTCCAACAGCAGCAATCCGCCTTTTGCGAGCCACCGCTCTGAATCCCGGAGCAAAGCAGCAATCCAATCCAGGCCTTCCGAACCGCCATCCAGGGCAAGTTGCGGTTCAAACCGGCCGACCGGCAAATGCGCCAGTTCGCCCGTGGGAATATACGGCAAATTCGCACAAACCAGATCAAACAGCCCCCCCAAGGCATCCAGCAAGTTACCGATAACAGGAAAGATGCGCGGTGAAACGCCCAAACCCTCAAAATTACGACGGGCAATCAGCATCGCCTGCCACGAACGCTCCACCGCGACGCATTTCAAATCCGGCACATGATAAGCCAGCGAAGCGGCAATACAACCCGAGCCTGTCCCCACATCGGCTGCCATACGACGATTTGGGTGTGATTTCAACCAGTCCAGCGCTTTTTCGACCAGTATTTCGGTTTCAGGACGCGGAATTAAGACTTCCGGTGAAACGTTGAAAGTCAGCCCAAAAAATTCACGGTGACCGGTCAGGTAAGCCAGCGGCTCACCCTGCTCAAAGCGGGTCAGCAGACTTGCCAGTTGTTCTTGCTGTTCATTTTCCAGCCTGTATTCGGGGTGGGCCAGTACAAATTCGCGGCTTTTCCCAAGCACGTGAGCCAGGATCACCTGGGCTGCTAGCCCCCCATCTTCTATATTTTTCAACCTCCGCCGCGCAGACTTCAGCCACTCACCGGCATCACAGCTGGGCAGTTTCATGGGCAGTCAGCCGCTCGGTTTCATCCCGCAAAGCCAGCTCTTCAATGAATTCGTCCAATTCGCCATCCATCACCGCTGGCAGATTGAAGGATGAAAGATTGATACGGTGATCCGTAACGCGGTTTTGCGGGTAATTGTAGGTGCGTATTTTTTCCGAACGCTCACCCGTGCCAACTTGCGACCGGCGCGTTTCATCCAGTTCCTGCTGACGGCGATTTTCTTCAATTTCGTATAATTTGGCTCGTAAAATACTCATCGCCCGCAGGCGGTTTTGTAATTGAGAGCGCTCATCTTGACACGCCACCACAATCCCGGTGGGGATGTGGGTGATGCGTACGGCTGTCGAGTTTTTCTGAACATTTTGTCCACCAGCACCCGCCGAGCGATAAATATCAATCCGGATATCTGATTCCGGAATATCAATGTCCACTTCTTCCACCTCCGCCAGTACGGCCACGGTGACGGTGGACGTGTGAATCCGGCCGGAAGCTTCGGTTGCCGGCACCCGCTGGACGCGGTGAACGCCGGACTCGTATTTCAGGCGGGAGTACGCGCCTTTTCCTTTGACCATAAAGATAATCTCTTTGAAGCCGCCGATGCCGGTTTCGTTTTGAGAAAGAATTTCCACCGTCCAGTTGCGCCGTTCGGCATAACGGCTGTACATGCGAAACAGATCGGCTGCAAACAGAGCGGCTTCTTCACCGCCGGTTCCGGCGCGGATTTCCATAATCACATTGCGTTCGTCGCGTTTATCTTTGGGCAGCAAAAGCGCTTTGATTTCCCGTTCAAGTGCTTCCTGACGCGGCTCCAGTTCTTCTAAATCCTGCCGGGCAAGCAGACTGAGTTCTTCATCCTCACCATCCACCAGTTGACGGGCTTCCTCAATGCGATTTAATACCTGCCGGTATTCACGCCCTTTTTCGACAATTTCCTCCAAATCAGCGCGCTCCTTAGCCAGTTCAGCTGCCCGCTGATAATCATCACCCGCTTCTTCCAACAGCCGATTCAATTCTTCGTATCGTTCTTCGATCTTGGTAATTTTTTCCAGCATACAGTTGACTTCCAGTCATTCAATTTGCAAGCATATTATTATACCAGCCTGTGGCACCTGAACAAATGTCAATTATCCAAAGCAGCCGAGTAATTAGATCTTGCTGATCAATTCAATGTTAATCGCCTGAATGCCTCCACCACGTTCAGAGCGCGCCAGTTCCATTTCGAATATATAACTTCGGCTGGGTAGCACCGTTGGACGCACCGCTTCGGGTAAATTCGAGTCATGAAAAAAGGCGGTTGCGTAGGGTGAATCCGGGTGGCGTGTATCGGTGAGCCATAAGCCGGGAGCTATGGATTTCAGGTAACGCATAAACCCATAACCCTGTTCGCTGTGCCAGTAACACCATCCTCGTACCCGTGACCCAACCTCGCCCCACTCCGGTTGATCGGTTTTGTAATTGTTGACCGGGATCAAATTAGGAATCAGGTAACCGGAGATGAAAAAATCTGCTTCATGGCGCAGTTTGCTGGAAACATTGTCCAGCGCCATGACTTCTACCCTGCAGCCCTTATCCTGCAAGGCGCGCACCACCTGAACAAAATCGCCATCACCGCTGGCAAGCAGTACCCGATCAAGTTTGGCAGATTGCAGAAGCGCGTCCACAGCCAGATCTAAATCTGCGTTGGCTTTACCATAACGGTTGCCGCTTTCATCCTCAAACCATTGGATTTCCTTGACAATCACCTTATAGCCCATATCCCGCAAGGCTGAATGAAAATTTTGAGTGCCTTTGCGGTACACTTCATCCCATTCCGCCCGCTCGCGATCATAACTTACATAGGCATTCATACGCACAGGCTCGGCAAAATCCCGACAGGCAAATTCTCGCAGTACATCGTACTGCATTTTCGATCCCCCGTTATTATAGATATAGGCTACATCCACATAAATACCGACTTTACTGCCACCACCTGATATGGGCATATATTCTCCTGAACACAGATATCTACGGAAAGTTTCATCCCCCAATAGGGGGGATTAATCACACCAAAATTTTATAATTTTTACACAGTTCAAAGGTATATTTTTTAGTTGCTCAAATTCTATACCGCAATGCTAATAAAATCAATAGTTGTACATCTTCTAATTTTCGCATTTCTTTAACAAAAACGGTGTGTCTCTGCTGGCAGAGGCACACCGTTTGGTTCAGATCACCCTCGTGTTTAAATTGATTCTTTTCTGCGCTGCACCCCCTTGAAAATTTCCACCGCAATAAAAACGAGCGTACTCAACCCAAAGCTTACCAGCAAATCCTCTGCCGGCAGCGCACGGGTATTGAACACATTCTGCAAAAATGGAACGTACACCACCGCCATTTGCAAGGCGAATGTCAACAAGACCGCTCCCAGAAGAGACTTGTTTGAGAACAAGCCGATTTGAAACAGCGAATAGCGATTGGACCGGGTCGCCAGGACGTTCCCCATTTGCGCCAGAGTGAGGGTAGTGAATACCATCGTCTGCCAGGTTTCCGTCCTGCCGGTATTCAAAGCCCACAAGCCTGCCGCCAGTGAAACCAACCCCATCCACAGTCCAATCCATAAAATATCCCGCGCCATCCCTCTCGCAAAGACATTCTCCTTCGGGGGGAAAGGCTTGCGCTTCATTGCATCCCGCTCAGCCGGTTCCACCGTTAGCGCCAGCCCCGGTAAACCGTCGGTCACAAGGTTGACCCATAAAATCTGAATCGGGGTCAGCGGGAGGGGCATTCCCAAAAACGGCCCGGCCAGCATCACCCAGATTTCACCGGCATTGGAGGTCAATGTGTACTTGATAAATTTACGGATATTGTCGTAAATCCGCCGACCTTCCTCGATGGCGGCTACGATGGTTGCAAAGTTATCGTCCAGCAAGACCATATCCGCCGCTTCTTTGGAAACATCGGTACCGGTGATTCCCATGGCAACCCCAATATCGGCTTTCTTTAGCGCCGGCGCATCGTTGACCCCATCTCCGGTCATTGCAACAATTTCACCTTTTTCTTGCAGTGCCTGCACGATTTTCAACTTATGTTCTGGAGAAACGCGCGCAAATACCGAAACATGATCCAGCGCTTTTTTCAACTCTTCGAGGCTCATATTGGCCAGTTGCTGACCGGTAATCGCTTCGCCGTCAGGGGTGGTGATGCCCAGCTCGCGCGCAATGTGGAGTGCGGTCAAGGGATGATCTCCGGTAATCATGATTGGACGGACACCTGCCGATTTGGCGGTTGCCACGGCATCCTTAACCTCTGGACGGGCCGGGTCAATCATCCCCACCATCCCGATGAAAATTAAATTTTCTTCTTGAGGTTTTTCACATCCTTCCACCTGCTCCGGCGGACAAAGCCGGAAAGCCACTCCCAGCACCCGCATTCCCTTCATCGCCATTTCTTCATTGGCTTTTTCGATCCGCCGGCGCCATTCTGCATCGAGAGGCACACTCCGATCTTCAACCCACACACGGTTACATACTTCCAACAGGCTGTCCACCGCTCCCTTGGTGATGGAAATATATGGCTGCCAGATTTCGCTGGAAAGCACTCGCTCAGCCGTTTTTAATATCTGCGGTAACTCGTCTTGATTCAGGCGGTGAACAGTGGTCATCCGCTTGCGTTCCGAGTCGAAAGGCAATTCAGCCACGCGTGGCAGGGCTTTTTCCAGTTCATCCTTCCACAAACCCGCCCGTGCACCGGCGATTACCAGGGCACCTTCGGTCGGGTCGCCGACCGAAACAAAACCGCCGCGCGCACTTTCGTTGACTTCGATGACCGCATCGTTGCACAATGTACCCCCAACCAGTAACAAAGCCACGGCTGGGTGTTCTACCAGCACCGGTTCAACTTTCCGCCGCTCAGGTATTGTCGGTGAATAATTTTGAACCTCCTCCAGAAAGTCAATCCGATTTCCAGCCACATCCACCACGGTAACCGTCATGCGGTTTTCGGTGAGGGTGCCGGTTTTGTCGGAACAAATCATGGTTACCGAACCGAGGGTTTCCACAGCCGGTAATTTGCGAATCAACGCCCGGCGCTGGAGCATACGCTGAGCGCCAAGCGCCAGTGCAATGGTCACCACTGCCGGCAATCCTTCCGGTACGGCAGCAACCGCCATGCTGATGGCCGTCTGGAACATGATTCGGATCGGCTCGCCGCGCAGGACCCCCAGTGCAAAGACAATCCCAACGATGACGAGGGCGGCCACAGCCAGCCCTTTACCCAGTTGTTCCAGACGTTTCTGGAGCGGCGTGGCTTCCTGCCCCACCCCCTGAATCATATCGGCAATCCGTCCCAGTTCGGTTTGCATGCCGGTTTGCACCACCACTGCCGAACCACGTCCGTAGGTGGTCACCGTTCCCATGAAAACCATGTTGTGCTGGTCGGCCACCGGGATGTTCTCTCCCTTGATTACTTCAGTATTTTTTTCCACCGGCTCCGATTCACCGGTGAGAACTGCTTCCTGAACCCGCAGGTTAACGGCTTCAATCAGTCGGCAATCAGCCGGAACCGCATCTCCCGCATCCAGCTGAATGACATCTCCCGGCACCAATTCACGGGAAGAAATTTCAATCAAATGCCCATCCCGGTGAACTTTGACCTTTGGCGCCGCCATCTTTTTCAAAGCCGCCATCGCCCTTTCTGCACGGTATTCCTGCGTGAACCCCAACAACGCATTCAGCACCACGATGATCAGGATCACAATCGCATCGGTTACTTCGTGAAGCAAAATCGAAATGACCGCCGAGATAATCAGGATGACCACCATGATCTCGGTTAATTGTTCCAGCAGTATTTTCCACGGGCTTTTCAAGCCCCGTTCAATCAATTCATTTGGGCCGTATTTTGCCCGCCTTTTTTCGACTTCTGCAGTGGTCAGGCCATGCTTCAGGTCGGTTGAGAGTTCCGACTCAATTTCGTTGAGAGATTTCGAGTACCAGTTTTTCATTGCATCATTGCTCCCGGTTAAGGATTATAAAAAAAGACCATCACCAAATTGTGATGGTCTTGCCAAACGCCGTTTTCAGCGTCCGGGTTGCCGGAAGCATCTCGCTTCGTTTTGACGACAGCCCGTCCTTCGAAAGGAGGCTACTCCCCATTACGGATTTATCCTACCGCAACCCATTCAGGCTGTCAAGCACTTATTCACGGAACCCATTTACCGATTTCCGACCAGGCATAAGCAAGATGGTTGGCCAGTGTCTCACCCAAACGCCGGCGCACTTTTTTCAAAACATACTCCATCAGAGCAACACCACCAACCCGATCCAATTGAATGCCGATTTCACGCGCACGAACATGCCGGCACTGGGCATTGAAGGATCCACCAGAGCGTTCGGATAGAAAATCTTCTTTTTGACCAATGCGGACAAGTTCATCAATCAATCGGTCAATTTCAGCCTGCATGTTTGCCGGATACGGTTTCTTTTCAAACAGAAAATCAAGCCAGCCCACAGTGCACCTCCGCTTTGATTGTATCATGCCCGGCGGCTAATGGTACAATAGAATATCATGAATTGGGTGTTTCTCTCCCCCCATCTGGATGATGCCGTACTTTCGTGCGGCGGGTTGATTTACGAACTCATCCAAAACGGGGAGAAGGTGGAAATTTGCACAATTTGCGCGGGAGATCCCCCTCCGGGAGAACTTTCTCCCCTGGCCGAGATGTTACATCAACGATGGGGGGTCGCTGCCGCTCAATCTCAGGCCACTCGCCGGAACGAAGACCTGGCCGCCTGTCAGGTGCTCGGTGCAACGCCATTTCATCTGGATATCCCCGATTGTATTTACCGCCGAAATCCGAACACCGGTGAGCCCCTCATCACCGCCAACGAGGCTCTCTTCCAACCCTTGCCGGCGGTGGAGTATCCCCTTGCGGCTCAACTGGCACAGCAGTTAGCCGGTCACATTCCCACTGCCAGTCGGATCGTTTGCCCGTTGACCCTCGGTGGACATGTGGATCACCACCTGACCCGCACCGCTGCTGAACAACTTGGCAGACCGCTTTGGTATTATGCCGACTACCCCTATTTACTGCAAGAATCCGGAAAACTGCACGAATATTTATCCCCCGCATGGCGAAACCATGAAATTGCCATATCTTTATGCGGCTGTCGGGCGTGGCAGGATGCAATTGCCTGCTACCAATCCCAAATCAGTACTTTCTGGTCAGGCACCGAGGAAATGAGAAAAGCCATCTCTCATTACTGGCAAAAAGGCGGAGGAAGCACCCTCTGGGAAGCGTCATCATCCTGAAATTGCTTCCTCATAGAGGATGTCACCTCTAAAAAATTGCATTTAAAAAATTATGCTATACTGATACCATGCAAGAGGTACAATCCTGCTGGCAAAAATGGGCAAATTTCCTTAAGGAAAGAAACCTTGAGGAAATTACAATCACCTTACTGGAAGCCGCCGGTCCGCTGAAAGTCCTTGCCGCCCAGTTTGTTTATGCCGGAATGCCGCTTCTTGAAACTTTTTCTCCCTCTAAAAGAGTCTGGTTCGAACTGGCTAACCTGTTGGAAGACAATCAGCGCAGCCAGAGTTTCATCGCGTACCTGCGCGGGGAGGTTGATGAATAATGGTTGATGCGATCATCGCACTGACGTTGATTGCGGTCACTGCCGGATTAATCCTGTTGTTGACCATCCAGCGCAATATCCTACGCAGTGAACTGCGTCAACTGCTGGCCTTTGAACGCCTTCGACAGGCAATTGGACTGGCAGTGGAAAACGGCACCCGCATTCACATCACCCTCGGCAAAGCCGGTCTGCCTGCTTCGACCAGCGCTGCCGGATTGACCGGTCTCACTACCCTGGAGCGGATTGCCCGGGTAAGCAGTATCAGCGACCGTCCTCCACTGGCTACCAGCGGAGATGGCACGCTGGCGCTGCTCAGTCAGGATACACTGCGGGCGGCTTACCGTCAAATCAATCAGCTGGAATTGTATGACCCCAGTCGCGGCCGATTGACCGGCCCCACCTCATTTTCTTACATTGCCGGAGCCTTGCCGGTTGCTGACAGCGAAAACGTTTCCGCTCATCTGGCAATTGGCAATTTTGGTCCTGAAATTGCTTTGTTGATGGAAGCCGGAGAACAGCAAGAATCCTTTACACTGGCCGCCACCGACTCGCTTAGCGCACAGGCTGCACTATTCACCAGCAGCCAGGAAACCCTGATTGGTGAAGAATTATTTGCCATCCCAGCTTATCTCAACAGTGGGCCGGTTTATACCGCCAGCCTGCAAGTCCAGGATATTCTTCGCTGGGGGGTGATTGTAACCATCATCGCAGGTTCCATTTTGAAATTGTTAGGGATTGTATGAGAGCGCCAATCTCCACTGCGATTGCAATTGCTACCGGGCTTCTGATTTTATTGGGGGCTTTTCTGCCCATACCCGTGTTGCTTCCCATCCGTCAAATCCTGCTGTCCTGGACAATCCCGGTAGCAGCCACAGCTGGCTTGATCGCCATCCTCAACCTTCTGAGCGTTCACTGGCGTAAATTAAACTCCGCCCGCGAACGCGATTATTACAGCATCTTCCTTTTGCTGGCTTTTGCGGCAACTTTTGCAGCCGGCCTGATCCTCGGCCCAACCGACCCCAACTTTCAAAAGATTGTCACCCACATCCAGTTTCCCGTAGAAGCCAGCTTAATGGGTGTGCTAACCGTTACTCTGACTTATGCCAGCATTCGTCTTTTTCAACGAAAACGTGGATGGTTGGCGGTCTTATTCACGGCTAGCACCATCCTGTTCCTGATTTTGTTGAGCGGCTTTTTGAATATCTCCGAAAATATCCCCTTTGTAAAGGATTTTTTGGCCGCACTCAACACCCTGCCGATTGCCGGGGCAAGGGGTATTTTGCTGGGCATTGCCCTGGGTAGCATCACAACCAGTTTGCGTATCCTCATTGGTGCAGACCGGCCTTACAGTGGATAGTCATATGAGCGAGATCATTTGTCCACATTGCGGGGCTTCAAACCCAACCGATGCGATTGAATGTAAAAAATGTCATCGCTTTCTTTTCGAAACCCCCTCTTCCAGCGCTTTTCCGTTTTCCGGGGATGATGATGACTGGTTGAAAAACCTGAGGGAAGACACCGAACCTCTACCCGAATCCGAAAGCGATGAAGCAAAATCAACCGAAACGCCTCCTTTCTCCGGGGAAGTTCCGGACTGGCTGGCACGCATCCGCCAGCGTTCACAAGAAGAGCTTGGGAGTGAAGAGGGACAGCCGGATGAAGCAGCCCAGGAAGAAGAACTACCCGACTGGTTGAAGGATGTGGAAATCAGTGCGGGTCATTCTGGGCCAGCCTCCGTTGAAAGCAGTGACGAGGAAGAACTCCCCCTGCCGGATTGGCTTTCACTGGTCAGTTCAGAGGAAGAAAGCGAGACACCACCCTCGCCGCCCGCCCCAGCCGGTGAGGAAGAACTGGATATCAGCCAGGAGCAGTTACCGGACTGGTTGAAGGGTATTGAACAACCCGAAGAAACCGCCGAGGAAAGCCCCATTGCCCCGCAAGAAACCGCCGACTGGCTGACGGGTTTGAGCCTGTTCAAAGAAGATGAGGAAGTTACCGAGCAACCCCCCTTCCCCTCCCCGGCGGAGGAAGAACCGGACTGGCTGCAATCTTTTGAAACATTTGAGACAACCCCAGCCGCCTTTACAGAGGAACAACCATCCCCCGCCGAAGCGGACGAGGACTGGCTGAAGGCTTTTGAGTCCTTTGAAGGAACTTCCGAACCCACCTCGATTGAAAGCGAACCGCCGGGCACCCTCCCAGACGAAGCGTGGCTGCAAACCGCCGAAGAACTCCCCGCCGAATCCGCATTTCAGGAAGCCGGCGTTCAGGAATTGGAAAATTTGGCGGAAACCATTCCTGAAGAATTTTCCGCCGCAGAAGACCAGCTGACATCTCTCCCACCTTTTGAAGAGGGTCTTGCGGCGCTTTCCGATGAACTTCACGGCGTTTCAGCCGGGGAACAACCGGTAGAGCCAGAAGATTTCAGATCCTTCCTGGAGGAAATTCCCTCGCTAGGCGAAGGCGCTTCATCTGCTTTCATTTTGGAAACACCATCTGACCAACCTGCGGTTGAACAAGAATTTGAGGTCTCTCCCTTTATCAGCGAGGAGCTGCCCGAATGGTTCGATGAACAGGTCCTCGAATCTTCCGTTGAACCTACCGGCGCTGCTCCCGAAGGTGAAGAGAGCCTCGAACCGGCCGAATTACCCGGCTGGCTGGAAGCCATGCGCCCCATCGAAGCGGTTGCACCGGGGCGGGTCGGTACCGATGAAGATCAGCGCATTGAAACCAGCGGTCCCCTTTCCGGTTTTCAGGGTGTGCTTCCGGCTGAAGCATTGATCACCCAATACAGCAAACCTTCCATTTATTCCGCTCGTTTACAGGTCAACGAGAAACAGCGCAACTACGCCAATCTTCTGGAATCGATACTTCAACAGGAAAAACAAGGCCATCCTTCCAGCGGGGTGAAAAGCGCAGGACCGCAGATCCTTGCTCGCATGTTGATCGGAATTTTGCTGGCAGTAACGATTTTATTCGTCCTGGTAGGCGGAGTTAGCCTTGCCTCACCGCCGGCTTTGTTTGCCCCAGAAAATGTGGCCTTCTTTTCTCAAATTCGTTCCCTAACTTCTTCCGCAGAATCGAACGCCCCGATACTTCTCGCCGTGGATTTCGAACCAGCCCTGGCAGGCGAGATTTCCACGGTTGCCTCACCGGTGATGGACGATTTGATCCGATCCGGAAAAAGCATGGTGGTTGTCTCGATCAATCCCACCGGTGCTGTGCTGGCAGAAGAACTTTTGCTGAACAACGCTTCCGATGGACAAGTACTCAATTTAGGATATCTGCCCGGGGGAGTTTCTTCCATTGCGGCTCTGGCAAGCCAGCCCGCACTGGCTGCTCCGCGCGACCGGTTTGGAACCTACGCCTGGGATCGCCAACCCTTCCAGACCGTCCAACACATTACAGACTTTGCGGCGATACTGCTGGTTACCGACAACACCGACACCAGTCGTTTGTGGATTGAACAACTCACGCCGTTATTGGACAAAACCCCCCTGTTGGTCATCGCCAGCAATCAAGCCGCACCGATGATTCAACCTTACGTCCAAAACGGGCAGTCAGCGGGTATGCTGGCCGGGTTGCCCGGACTGGCTGCCTATCAGCAATTGAACGGACGAACCGTCGGGCTTTCTGCCGGCTATCTGGATGCCTACCAGGCCGGGTTGATGGTCATTGTCGTGCTGGTTCTCCTTTTTAGCCTGTATTATCTGGTGATGCAATTGTTCAAGAAGCCCGAAATAAAGGGGAAATAAGCATCATGGATGTTGATTTTGCCTGGACCGCGGTTGCTTTCATTCTCACCCTGTTAACCCTCAGTTATATTCTTGGGGATAATCCCCTCTTCCGTTTGGCTGCCTATTTATTTGTAGGTGTCTCTGCCGGATACGTGGCCGTCATCCTGTTATTCGAGGTCATCGTTCCCCGTCTGGTTTCGCCGCTCATATTTGGCGGCCCTGCGGAAAAAATGCTCGCACTGGTACCGGCCGTGTTGAGCCTGTTGCTGCTTTTCAAATTATCTCCCCGGCTGACCACGCTGGGCAATCCCTCAATGGCGTTTCTGGTCGGCAGCGGTGCGGCGGTCATCGTCGGCGGAGCGGTCAGCGGCACCCTTTTTGGACAAATTCGCGGCGCAATTCAGCCATTTGCGCTCTCCCAAAGCGGCAGCGGTTTGCAGACAGGCGGTCAGTTATTCGGTGGACTCATCCTGTTAATCGGTACAATCTCTACATTGGTTTACTTTCAATTCAGCGCCCGCCGAAAAGCCAATCAACAAACCAGCCGGCCCGCGGTTATTCAGGTGGCAGCCTTTGGCGGACAGATTTTCATCGCGATTACCCTCGGCGCTTTGTATGCTGGTGTCCTGGCGGCTGCCCTCACGGCGCTGATTGAGCGATTCGACTTCCTGCGCACGGCAATCCAAACCTTCCTTCCATGAAAAGTGCCTATGACCACTTCACTAGTTGACGCCGAATCCGTTCTCGCCATTGAAATTGGCAGTATTCATACCCGCGCCCTGTTATTTGACGTGGTGGACGGGCAGTACCGTTTCATTGGCGCCGGTCGCGCTCCGACAACCATCCATGCGCCGTTCTTTGATATTTCGGAGGGTATCCATCTGGCGATTTCCCATTTGCAGGAGATTACATCGCGCGTCCTCTTGGAAGAATCACGCCTGATTCTACCGGGGAAAGCAGATGGTAGCGGGGTAGATCAGGTTGTGTTGACATATACCGCCGGTCAACCGTTGCGAGTGGTGGTCATGGGTTTGTTGGAGGATGTTTCTGTGGAAAGCGCCCGACGTCTGGCTGCTTCGGCCCACACCATCATCACCGAAGCCATCGGATTGAACGACCGCCGTCCCCCTGAAGCGCAAATTGATGCGTTGCTGCGCGCCAGGCCGGATTTGATCATTCTTTCTGGCGGCACCGATCAAGGAGCGAGCCGCTCCATTGCTAAAAATGTTGACCTGCTCACATTTGCGCTACAAATCATCCCGCGTGAAAAAAGACCCGAAGTGATCTATGCGGGCAATCATGCCCTGGTCACCCCCGTCAAAGATGTGCTGAGCACATATACCCAGGTGCATGTTGCCCCCAATCTCCGCCCTGAGATTGATGTAGAAAACCTCTCCCCGGCACAGGATATCCTCGCAGATGCTGAATTTCACATCCGTTCCCGTCAAATTGGCGGACTCCAATCGTATCGCTCGATACTGGCCGTAGAACCGCTTTCTGCGCCGTTTGCCTTTGCCCGAATGATCCGCTTTTTGAGCCGCATCAACAATCCCGGTAAGGGAGTCATTGGAGTGGATTTAGGGGCAGGTAACCTGATTATTGCCAGCGCTTTTCAGGGAAATTCAGCGGTCAGTGTTTTGCCAATGGGTACCGGCCCGGGCATGGCACAGGCGCTGCGTACCATCCCCATTTCGGAAATCATCCGCTGGCTTCCCATTCACATCCCCGAAAGCGTGGTGGAAGATTACCTCTGGCATAAAACCCTCCACCCCACTTTGCTGCCTGTGACCACCGAAACCGCTGCAATTGAACAGGCTGCCATTCGCCAGGTTTTGTGGAATGGATTAAATCAGCATCGCACTCGCTATCCAAACACGCCGTTGTTAGCCGAACCCATCCTGGCTGCCGGCATGCCCCTCACCCAATGGTCACCCCAAACCAGCCTGATGTTGCTGGTGGACGGCCTTCAGCCTTTCGGGATTACCACTTTTGTACAGGATGCTCATGGATTAACCGCAGCCCTGGGTATTATTTCCACCAATAACGCCATACTTCCGGTTCAGGTCATCGAATCGAACGCTTTTGTGAATCTGGGAACGGTCATCGTCCCGCTGAGCAATGCCCGCTACGGTACCAGCATCCTCAAAGTGAAAGTAGAGTACGAGGCCGGCAACCAGATCAGTTTGGAAGTTCGGCAGGGCAGCGTTACGGCTTTACCCATCCAAACCGGACAAACCGCCAGGGTTCATCTGCAACCCTTACGCCCCATCACCATTGACCCGATTGGCAAAGATACTACCCGCTCTTTCAAGGTGATTGGCGGTGTATGCGGAGTCATTGTAGATGCCCGCGGCCGTCCTTTATCCTTACCAACGGATGCCGCCCGGCGAAGGGACATGCTCAAAAAATGGGCAGCCGGCTTTGGCGCATAAATCTGGTACAGAAGTTGCACTCTTCCACTTGAGGTCACAAGGAAAATGATCGCTCCAGTCACCCATATTCTCCCTCTGGCACACATCCGCCGGGCTCGCATGTTACCGGGCAAGGGGCGTATTCTGGCACGGGTTGGACAAGAGGTCAACGCCGCTTATGTAGTTGCTGAGGCCGATCTGCCCGGCAGTCATATTCTGGTGGACGTGCGCCGAATACTGGGATTAAAGCGGGCCGAACAGGCTCATCGCCTGATTGAGCGAAAAGTAGGTGAAAGAGTAGAAAAGGGAGACATCCTTGCCCAAACCGGCGGTTTGCTTCCCAAGGTGATTCGCGCCCCCGCCGATTCGACCATTGTGGCCATCCAGCGCGGTCAAATTCTCCTCGAAAAACCGGGCGAACACTTCGAACTCAAAGCCGGGTTAAATGGAGTGGTCAGCGAAGTCCTGTCCGAGCGAGGTGTCGTCGTTGAAACGCATGGGGCGCTGATCCAGGGGGTGTGGGGAAACGGTCAAATCAACGGCGGACTGCTGCAATTTGCCGTTTCGCAGCCGGATGAAGAGATTCATCGAGGCAATCTGGATATGAGTTTACGCGGCTCAATTGTTGTCGGTGGATTTATCCACAAAGCCGATGCGCTGGACGCCGCCGAGGAATTACCACTGCGCGGGCTGGTACTTGGCAGTATTTCGGCCGCATTAATCAGTGCGGCTCAAAAATGCAGCGTTCCGATTATGGTCACCGAGGGTTTTGGGCAAATCCCCATGAATCGGGCTGCTTTTCGTCTCTTGAAGACCCATGAAAAACGCGAAACCTCCATTAACACCAGCTGGAATCCTGAATTTGGGGAAAGACCGGAGATTGTGGTTTCGTTACCCTCCCAGGGCCAAACCCCGATGGATGTGGTGGAGTTTACGGTTGGGCAAACCGTGCGCATTCTCAGTGCGCCCCATAGCGGCGAAATTGGCACACTCGTCGCAATCCGGCCGGGGCGGGTTACCTTGCCGGGAGGTCTGCGGGTTCAGGTAGCGGAAATTCGTCTGGAAAATAACCAGCAGATTTCGTTACCACTCACAAACCTGGATGTGCTAGAATAACCTCTAGGAGAAGCACCCATGAACATAGACAATAATAATCCTGAAGAAAACCCTTTTGAAGAGTTCAAACCCGATTACCCAGAAGAACAGCCGCTGGAAGAAGAGGGCGAACCAAAAAGCAACAAGACTTTCTGGCTTGTGGTCGGTGTAATTGCCAGCGTCTTTGTGTTGGCGGTAGTCGTCATCATCATCTTCGTCATTGCCAACCGCAACCGCGCCGGGGAGTACACCCAGCAGGCTGCCCAAATCAACGCCCAAAACACGGCAATCGCCCAACAGGCTACCGATATCTACGTTCAGGAAATTCGCCGCATGACAGAAAAAGCCGTTATGCCGCCCACCTGGACGCCGACCGTCGTTGTGGTAATTGCTACCAGCACGCCTCAACCGACAGCCACTTCGGGTGTCCTTGCAGAAGGCGATTCGGCAGCCCGCACGGCAACGGTTGCAGCCTTCCTCACCTCTGTTGCGCAGGGCAGCCCAACCGTCCCACCCACCCTTGGGGCCGGCACGATCGCCCCCACCTCAACTGCCTTACCCAACACCGGTTTTATGGATGAAGTCGGTTTGCCCGGCATGTTTGGCGTAGCGCTTGCCCTCATTTTGGTTGTGCTGATCGTGCGGCGGTTGCGCCTCTCGACCAGCAGTTAGTTGTCATCGGCTCTCATCAGGACCCATTTACCGGCTGTCAACCGACACGCGGGTGCCCTTACTCCTTGAAAAACATCAATCCCCGGCGAAAACCGTCGGGGATTGCCATTCTAATCGGACAGTCACCTTCTTTCAGGCGACACTGGCAGCCACTACCTCGCCGTACTTCAACAATTCCTTGACCATCTCCATTGAACGCCCCTCTGCATACACCCTCAAAACCGGTTCCGTGCCGGAGGGACGAATCAACAACCACGAATCATCCGCTAAAATGTATTTGACTCCATCGCGGGTGCTGACCTCGACAATGGTCTCTCCGCCAATTTGAGCCGGGGCTTCGTTTTGCAGGCGGGATGTCATCTTATCCTTTGCTACCGGATGTTTCAGACGCAAATCCCGTCGTTCGTAGAAAGCCGGTCCGACTTCAGCCAGTAAATCATCAACCAGATCCACCAGACTTCCCCCCGAATCGGCAACCATTTCCACGATCAACAAACCCATCAAAATGCCATCCCCTTCGGGAATGTGACCCTTGAAAGAAATTCCCCCGGACTCTTCTCCACCAATCAGAACATCTTCTTTGAGCATGTAATCGGCAATGTGATTGAAACCGACCGGGGTTTCGTGCAAAGTCATACCGTACTTGCGGGCAAGCCGGTCAATCATCCGAGTGGTAGAAACCGTCCGCACCACCGACCCTTTCCAGCCGCGTTTTTTCACCAGATACCGCAAAGCCAATGCCATGATTTTGTGCGGATCAACAAAATTGCCCCGCTCATCCATTGCCCCAATTCGATCAGCATCGCCATCGGTAGCCAGACCAAAACTACCCGCCCCTGTTGAAATAGCCCCGGCCAGCGCCCCCAAATAGCGGCTGATCGGTTCCGGATGAACACCGCCAAATCCGGGATTCATCTCCCCGCGAATCTCAAAAACCTCACAGCCGGTTCCCTGAAGAATGGAACGAATCACGCCGCGTCCAGAGCCGTACATCGAATCCACCACAATCCGTTGGGGATTTTCTGCGATCAGGTCAAAATCAATCAACCGGCGCAGATGATCGGCGTAAGCCGGTATCGGGTTAAAGCGTTGAATCAGGCTCAACTGGCGAGCCTGCTCGAATTCCATCAGGTTGGGGCCACGCGCCTGAGCCTCATTGTCATTAAGGTAAACCTCCACCTTCCGGCATTGTTCAGGGGATGCCGAACCGCCAAACGCGGCTTTGAGTTTTACACCATTGTAACGCGGTGCATTGTGGGAGGCAGTAATCATAATTCCGCCAATCGCATTAAGATGACGCACCGCATACGAAATGGCCGGTGTGGGTGCATCTGCCTGAGCCAGATACACAGTAAAGCCATTGGCCGCCAGCACCCGAGCGGCTTCAGCCGCATAGCGATCCGAAAGGAAGCGGGTGTCAAACCCCACCACCATCACCCGCGGATTCGCGACCAAACCATTACCTGTTCCGTTCAGCCAGCCATCGGTTGCCACGGCATCGGCAATTGCCTGTGTAACCAGCCGTAAGTTATTGAAAGTGAAAGTATCCGAGATAACCGCACGCCATCCATCCGTGCCAAAATGTATTGTCATACCAATCTCCTGTGAAAAAATTATCAGGATTATTCACCCTGCATTTTAACGGCATATTTCTAGATTTACCATGCCGGCGCTGGCGTTGCGGTTGCCAGCAAAGCCTGCACCATCCACCCCACCAATCCATTTTCGGTTCGCACCTGCACCCAAATAGTACTTCCCTCTCCTCTCACCGGCTCAGAAATCACCTGCACCAGACTGCCATTGAGCAAGGAAGTTAATGCTCTTCCACCCGGTTCCTCGCGAACAATGGCGCCATCGCTCTGCGGGGCATTGACCCGCGCCCAAACCGGTGTCGGCTGAGGAGTCACTGTCACCGTAGGCGTGAAGGTGGGTTGAATGGTTGCTGTGGGTGTGAACGTCGGCGGCAGGGATGAGGGGGATGGCGATGGAGGGAGAGTGGCTTGGGAAGGCAAAGTCGAAGTCAGCGTTGGGGTTGGCGTACCAGTCGGTAAAGTAGCCACCACAACCGGTTGGGCCATCATCAGGCCGATAATCAGCACGGCTGCAATCAAACCAATGAGGATGATGGATGAACCGAGTGTATAGCCGAATACATTGGCGGGCTTCAAACCCATTGCGAATAAAACAATCGAGCCGACCAGAGCCGACCATGCCAGATGAACGATGAAAACAATCACGCCGTCCATCCATGAGCCGGGCAAACCATAACTTAGCGAAAACCCGGCCACCCCTAATGGCAACAACAGTTCATAGGCAATCGCCACACTGGCAACCAGCGGCTTCTGGCGCGGGGAACGTACCAGCATGTAATTGGCCAGACCCACCCCAATTCCCAGCACAATGAAATTGGGTATTGAAAAGAGAGAAAAGTTAACCGGCATTGAAAGGGAGTTGCCCGGTAAAATCGCTTTTCCAATTCCACCGGCGAGTACGCCCAGCCCAAAAATGATCAAGCAGGCAATCGCCAGGCTGCTCAGGGCTTTCAGGAAAAACCTGCCCGATCCCACCACAACCGCCAGTGAAAGTCCCAATGCTGGTCCAAGAAATGGGGCAATCAAAGCCGCCAAAAGATACAAAGCCGGCGAATCCAGCCACACGGCAACCCCTAAAACAACCCCAGCAAAGAATGTGAACAGAAAAAATTCGTAACCGGGCGTAACCTGATGCGCCAGCTGTTCTAAAAAAGCCGCCCGCTCATCTCCCCCGGCAGGCAACAGGGAACGCCGCACCCGCCGACGGCGGGCAGGCGGCAGGCGATTTTCATCCTCAGGGAGCAAAGGTTCACTGGTCGGAATACTCATTGGCGTAAGGTGGCAATCAGCCGTAATGGTTTTTCCAGCAATTCCAGTGCGCTTAAGATATCCGGTACCACAATATCAGCAGCCATTAAGGCGGCAGTAGAAACGCCTTCACGCGAAAAGACACAAATCCCCACAGCCGCTTCCGCCAGCATACCGGCATCGTTGGCGCCCTGTCCAATCGCAATCACCTGACTGGCACCCAGCGAGCGGACAAATTCGGCCTTTTGCTCAGCCTGATTGCCGGATTTAAGGCGATGGGCAGTCAAATTCAACTGATGGTCAATCATTTCCTGTCTGCCATGCGTATCCGCCGTAATCAAGTGAATCGTCAGACGGTCTTTTAAAACCGAAAGGCTGCGTCCCACCCCGTCTATCAGCTTGCCGTCTAAAGCCAGCGTTCCGTTGACATCACAGACCAGATGGTTGAGCCTTAATTCACCGCGACCGGGGATATTAATCTCAATCATAAAATAATTATAATACAGACTTAAAAAAGCATTTCCGGGTAAAATTAGCCCATGTTCCTCAATCCGACTTTTTCGATCCGTTCTCTTGTCGCCTTTTTCCTGCTGGTTATTCTGATTGCCGGCTGTAACGGTAATCCGCCAACAGCGCTGACACCCGCTCCGGCTCAAACGGAAATCGCAACAGCTAATGTTCAACCTCCAGCAGAACAGTCCTCCCCCACCCCCCCACCGGCTCAAGTCTGGCTGGTGATTCCCAACGGCAGCGAGACAACTGCCAATGAGATAAAAACTTGGCTGGAAGACAAAGCCGTCTCTCAAAATTTTATTTTTGAAGTACACCCCCCTTCCGATCTGGAAAATCTCCCTGCCAATCTCCGGCTGGTTATTTTTTCGGGACCGGACGCCCAAACATCCGCCTGGGAAGACCGCTTTCCTCAAACTGGCCTGATCATCTTAAACGATGATTCAACCGAAGCCTCACAAAATGTAAGTGTGATCCGCTCAACACCCATCTTGCAAGCCTTCATCGCAGGTTTTATCACCACCCTGATTGCGCCTGATTTCCGTTCGGGTGCTTTATTCAATCAAAACGACCCATTATTAAGTCAATTACAGGATGGTTTTATCAATGGGGGGCGATATCTCTGTGGCCGCTGCGCCCCGGTTTACGCTCCCATTGTGTTTTTTCCCCAAACCAGCACTTTCAACCCCGCCGGAGAGGTGCAGGACTGGATTGCCGCTTTTGACAGCCTTCACCAAAACCGGCTGGAGACCCTTTATCTTGCTGACCCGTTCTTACTCGAACCCCAACTACTGGAAGCCATAAGCCGCCAGAATGTTGCTTTTCTCACGACTCAAACCCCAGCCGAGGAATGGCGCAGCCAGTGGATAGCCACGCTGCAAGTTGACCGCTTGACTGCCTTAGAAAATGCCTGGGAAAGCTGGCAAAACGCCGAACCGGGAAAAGTCTGGCAGGCAGGCATCCGCATTGCCGAGTTCAATCCCGACCGCTTGACAGAGGGAAAATTAAATCTCGCCTTGAAGACTCTCAACGACCTTGAGAACGGCTGGATTTACCCCCTCAGCATTCCCTAACTGGATTGCTCCGGGCTGCCCATGAAGGGCTCGGCAGTTTCCGAGCCGGGGGCATTGATGCCCTCCCGCCGCAGCACCTTCCACAAAGTCAGGGCAAGGATTTTCACATCCAGCCACAATGACCAGTGATCCACATACCAAACATCCAGGCGAAACTTTTCTTCCCAGGTCAGCGCATTGCGTCCGTTGATTTGTGCCCAGCCGGTAATCCCCGGTAGCACCTCATGACGACGGGCCTGTTCGGGTGTGTAACGTGGTAAATACTCCACCAGCAGGGGCCGCGGTCCCACCAGACTCATTTCACCCCGTAGAACATTAAACAGCTCCGGTAATTCATCCAGACTGGTCGAGCGCAGAAAACGCCCCAGTGGAGTCAATCGTTCACCGTCGGGCAAGGGATTCCCGTTTTTGTCCACTGCGTTGCGCATCGTACGAAATTTATAGAGGGTAAAAATCTTACCCCTCAGACCGGGACGAGGCTGCCTGAACAACACCGGTCTGCCTTCCCTGAAGTAAATCAACAGGGCGATGATCCCCATCAACGGCAAAGCGATGACCATACCGACTGTGGTAAGCACCAGATCGAAAATTCGTTTTTCCAATGGTATACTCTTCATAGATCGCCAGATGAATTATAATTCAGCCAATTCCACAGCGGGAGCAGTAACGATGAAGTTGGTCATCACCATTGAATATTGTGCCGTATGACACTATACCGAACGAGCCATCAGTTTGATGGCAAGTCTGCTGAAACAACATGAATCACGCATTCAACAAATTACGCTGATTCCCTCCGATGGAGGCTGTTTTGAAGTAACCGTCAACGGTAAACGGATTTACTCCAAACTGCAAACCCATCGTCATGCCGAACCCGGCGAAATTCAAAATTTACTCTTATCTTATATCAAGGAAGGTGGTTAATTTTATGGCGAAAAAAGGGAGAGTCTTTTCCGGCGCCCGACCAACCGGCCGGCAACACCTTGGCAATTACCTCGGTGCCATGCTCAATTATGTGGCCCTGCAAGAGGATTATGACTGCATCTACTGCATCGTGGATGTCCACGCACTTACCACGCTGGAGACCACCCTCGACCTGCGCCAGAATACCTACGAGATGGCACTGGACTGGCTGGCCGTCGGTATCCGCCCGGAAGAATCGATTGTTTTTGTCCAATCCCACGTACCGCAGGTGATGGAACTGCATACTTATCTTTCGATGGTCACCCCATTGGGCAAATTGACCGATTTACCCACCTTCAAGGAAAAAGCCCGCGAGCAGCCCCACAATGTGAATTACGGTCTGGTGGGCTACCCGGTTTTGATGACGGCGGATATCGTCCTCTATAAAGCCGATCTTGTACCGGTTGGCGTGGATCAGGCCCCGCATCTGGAATTTGCCCGCGAGACAGTCCGCTCGTTCAATCACCGATACAACACGCAGGTATTGATTGAACCCCAAATGAAGGTGACTCAGGTACCCAAAGTCATCGGCATTGACGGTCAGCAAAAGATGAGCAAAAGCCTGAATAACCACATCGAACTGGCCGCAACCCCGGAAGAAACCCGCCAGCGGGTCATGCAAATGGTCACCGATCCACAACGCATCCGCCGCAGCGATCCCGGCAACCCGGATGTGTGCAATGTGTTCAGCATGCACAAAATCTTTTCCAGCCCCGAACAGGTGGAAATGGTCAATACCGAATGCCGCCGTGCCGGGATTGGCTGCGTGGACTGCAAGAAACTGTTTGCCGAAAACCTCAATCATCACCTGCAGCCCTTCCGCCAGCGCCGCGAAGAAATCTCCCAAAACCCGGATTTTGTGTGGGATGTATTGAAGGACGGCGCCAAACGCGCAAGTCAAATTGCCGAAGCAACCATGGTGGAAGTTCGGCAGGCAATCGGGTTGCCCTGATGCGCACGGTCATTCAACGCGTCAGACGCGGGGCGGTCAGCGTGGATGGCCGGCGCATTGCCGAAATTGGCAAAGGGCTGGTCATCCTGATTGGTGTGGGGCCAACGGATACACCCGAAACGGCTCAAGCACTGGCGCGCAAAATCGCCCAATTGCGCATTTTTGAAGATGATCAAGGCAAAATGAACCTTTCCTTGCTGGATATCGGCGGGGAGGCGCTAGTAGTTTCTCAGTTCACCCTGTATGCAGATGCCCGAAAAGGCAATCGCCCATCCTTTACCGATTCTGCCCCGCCCGAAATTGCTGCCCCTCTAGTGGAGCGGTTTGCCGGCTTTTTACGGGAACTCGGCATTCCCGTTCAATGCGGTGAATTTGGAGCCCACATGCTGGTTGAAATTGAAAACGACGGGCCGGTCACCATCTGGCTGGAAAAATAGTGCCTGAAAATTGTTGACGCACTCTTCAGAGATGTGGTAATATCATTTACGAACCGGCTGCATGAAAGATAAGCGGACGGTTTTGCCTAAATAATCCCATTTGAGAAGATAAGAAAGGAGAAAGCCCATTAGCACAACAAATTATCGGGTAAACGAATCCATTCGGGTGCCAGAAGTACGCGTTATTGGCCCTAATGGCGAAAATCTGGGGGTCCTGCCAATTGAAAAAGCTCTGCGTGCCGCGCGGGAAGCAGAATTGGATCTGGTAGAGGTTGCGCCGGGAGCAACCCCGCCCGTGTGCCGGATCATGGATTTTGGTAAATTCCTATACGAACGTACCAAAAAAGAACGCGAAGCCCGCAAATCGCAAACCAAAATCGAAGTCAAAGAGATTCGCCTTCGCCCAAAAACCAATGAACACCACCGCGGGTTCAAAACCCGCGATGCCCGCCGCTGGTTGCAGGATGGAATGAAAGTGCGGGTTACGGTTCGTTTCCGCGGACGAGAAATCACCTATCCCGAACTGGCACTGGAAGACCTGAAAGAAATTGCTCAGGAACTGGCAGATGTTTCCACCGTTGAACAGATGCCTTCCCTGGAAGGCAAAACAATGACCATGGTGCTTGCCCCAGTTAAAGGCGGCAAGAAAAAAGCCGTCGAAACCAGCGAAAAAGTTGCCAGCGAAGAGTAATTTCTGCTAAAATCAAGCCCGGCGTCTTGTTTGAATCCAAAAATCTGGTATAATGAGCGGTCGCGGAAGCAGACCGTTATATCCATTTTTACGAGAGGAGAGTCACCGTGCCTCGCAAAGCAAAAGCAGGAAAAATCAAACTGAAAACCCATAAGGCAACCTCAAAACGGTTTCGCCTGACCGGGTCGGGCGTGCTTGTGCGCACCAAAGGCGGTAAGAGCCACCTCCGCCGCCGCACTTCCAAGCGCACCAAAGCGCTCTTCACCGAGATGCTCCCCGTTCAAGGGGAAAACATCATCAAACGGGTTCGTCGTTTGGCGCCTTATCTGGATAAGAAGGATTAAGGCCGGTTCGTTCATTCATCTTTTTGGTGCGGCTGTTGGGTGTTTACAACAGGTGAATTCACCGGCGCCCAGGGGTTCGCAAAGGAGTAAGCAATGCGTGTAAAAGGTGGACCGCAAGGTCATCAACGACATAAGAAAGTTTTGAAATTCACCAAAGGCCAGCGCGGCACGAAACATTTTCTTTTCCGCCGGGCCAACGAAGCCATGCTCAAAAGCATGTGGTACGCCTATCGGGATCGGCGCACCCGCAAACGCGATCTGCGCAAGTTATGGATCACCCGCATCAATGCAGCTGCCCGCCTGAACGGGATTTCTTACAGCCGTTTGATCTATGCCCTGCGCAAAGCCAACATCAACCTCAATCGCAAAATGCTGGCTGATCTGGCTGTGCGTGATCCTCAGGCTTTCGCCGCAGTGGTTACACAGGCTCAGGCGTCCTGATACGGACTCCAACGGTTCTGCACAACGCTAACCCCAACGGGATGGACAACTTCCATCCCGTTTTCTTAATGCGGTATACTTGTCCAGAGAGGCAATGAAAATGTCGGAGGTCAAGCGCGCTCATACCTTTCCAAACGGACAGTGCTTTGAGCTGGTTCATGGGGATCTCACCCTTCAAAAGGTGGATGCGATTGTCAATGCTGCCAATGAATTTCTTCACCATGGCGGCGGAGTGGCCGGCGCCATCGTTCGCAGGGGCGGCTGGGTCATTCAGGAAGAAAGTGATCGTTGGGTTGAACAACATGGGCCGGTTTCCCATGCTGCCCCGGCCTACACCACAGCCGGAAAGTTGCCCTGTAAATATGTGATTCATGCTGTCGGCCCGGTCTGGGGAGTCAACAATGCCGATGAACGACTCGCCACGGCTGTATTCTCCAGTCTGCGGTTGGCAGAAAGTTTGGGCATTCATTCCATCGCCCTGCCGGCTATTTCAACCGGTATCTTCGGCTTTCCCAAAGATCGGGCAGCCCGGATCATCTTTCACACCATTGCGGAATATTTCAAGCAAAACCCACAATCTCAACTGGGGCTCGTCCGCCTGACCTTGTTGGACCAGGAAACTTTGAATGAATTTACCAGAATCTGGGATGAAGAAATGAGCCGGCAAACCCCATCATCATGATTACTTCCATCCATAACCCCAAAATTCAACGAGTACGCGGATTGATGCAGCAGCGTTCACGGCGGGAGGAAGAGCAAGCCTTTGTCATTGAAGGTGCGCGGCTGATTCAGGAAGCCCGCTTGAGCGGTGTTGCCCTCGATCTGGTGTTGATCAGTAGCCAGCCATCCCCGCGCGCCGCACAACTGACTGATGATCTTGCCGCAAAGCGTATCCCGATCGAGGAAGTATCGGCAGAATTGTTCAAACGCATAGCGGATACCGAAAATCCGCAAGGCATTCTGGCAATCGTTCGCCAGCAGCCGCGTGACCTACCACCGGATTGGGATTTTCTCGTGGTGGCGGACAATTTGCGCGATCCGGGCAACCTCGGCACATTGCTGCGCACCAGCGCTGCGGCGGCAGCGGACGGGCTCATCCTCACCCCTGAATGCGTTGATGTATACTCCCCCAAAGTTGTCCGGGCAGCGATGGGCGCTCATTTCAAACTATCCATTTTGCAAAAAACATGGGAAGAAATCATCCATCTTTGCCGTAGCCGTGCCGCAAAACCTGCCCAAATCCTGGTCAGCGAGGTCGAAAGTGGCACGCCCTGCTGGCAGGTTGACCTTCGTCAGCCGCTGGCGCTGGTGATTGGCAGTGAAGCCGAAGGGGTTTCCAAAGATGCTCGACAGGCTGCCGACCAACGCTTGATGATCCCCATGCCCGGTCAAATCGAATCGCTCAATGCCGCCGTTGCCGCCGGTATTTTGCTGTTTGAAGTCGTTCGCCAGAGGTTTTCATGAAAATTCGCACCTTAACCTGCTTCTTTGATCCCCATCAAAATCCTTTTCCCGAAATGCTCCCCCATCTGGCAGCGTTTACCAACCAGGCTGCTCAACGCTTGCAACAAGCCGGTTTCGATTTGCAAACCCGCCGGCTGGCAACTACTCCCTTTCCCCTTTGGCTGGGTTCGAAAAATTTTACAGAGGCAATTTCCCTCGTAAAAGAATGGGAGAATCGGGCTGAAACAGCCGGATTTGCCTATCTTTCGCTCGGGTGCGCCATTCCAACTCAACCGGAAACCTACGATTGGATTTCGCCGCTGCTTGCGGCTACGCGCAATGTTTTTGTAACCGGTTTACTCACTACCTCCCAAGGAGAAGTAGATTTGGAAGCCGTAAAGCGGAGTGCCCACGCAATTTTGCTCAATGCCCCCATCGAAGCGAATGGCTTTGCCAATCTGCGCTTTGCTGCACTGGCCAACGTGCCTGCCGGCTGTCCTTTTTTACCGGCGGCTTATCATAACCCCGGCCAGCCGCCAGCCTACGCATTGGGTTTCGAATGTGCCGATGCCATTTTGCGTATATTTCAACAATCTGAAAACCTTACAACAGCCCGCCAGAATTTGATCATCGAACTGGAAACGACCGCCTCACGTATCCGCGAACTTCTTGCTTCGTTGGAGGAACGTTTCGGGATCCAGTTTTATGGCTTCGATTTTTCGACTGCGCCATACCCACAGGATTGGTGCTCTGCCGGTGCGGCTTTGGAGCAGTTAGGCATTTCCGCCCTCGGCGGGCATGGCTCATTGGCTGCTGCGGCGTTTCTGGCGGATTCCCTTGACCGGGGAAAGTGGAAGCGGGCTGGCTTCAACGGTTTGATGCTCCCCGTGCTGGAAGATTCGCGGCTGGCTCTCCGCAGTTCCCAAGGCACTCTGAAAATCAAGGACTTGCTGCTCTACTCTACGGTCTGCGGAACCGGGTTGGACACGGTTCCACTGCCGGGCAATTGTTCGGAGCAAAGCATCTCTGCCTTATTGCTTGACCTGGCTGCCCTATCACTACGGTTGGAAAAACCCCTCACCGCCCGTTTGATGCCCATGCCGGGTAAACAGGCAGGTGACCCGATCAACTTTGATTTTGAATTCTTCAGCAGCGGCAGCGTAATGGCGCTCGATTCCGGTGAGCTGAAGGGTTTAATGGCTGCCAGCCGGGTAGTGGATATTCATTCGCGCTGATTCATTTCGAATCAGCGTACTTTCTTGAAGTCAATCAAAATCAGGTTTTTATCGCAGTCGGCAAAGGTATCAAACACAACCCGCTCGGAAAGAGGCAAATTGGCCTGATCCAATAACCGCACCGAAAGCAAGCCCCGCGAAGCAATTGGCTGATTGGCAATGGTAAATTCATAACCCGACGGGCCGTACTGGGCAGCCGTTCCGGTCAGACTGGTCATATCCACCCGCTTGCCGTCCAGCGTACCCCGCAGCCAGACCCGAATGCCGGTCACAGGGCGGTTCTGCTCATCTACTACCCGACCGGCCACACCCATCCAGCCACAGCCACGGCTGGCATCATAAAGATTGATCGAAATGGCCTGTGGATCACTCTGACGCATGAAAGTAAACCCTCCCGCCACATTGGTTTCGGTCGGTTCGGGCGTCTCCAGCTTTTCAATTGGCGTGCCAATAATCACAATGATCGGCTCTGTCGGTGTTGCCGTCGGGGGAGGAGTGGGGGAATAATCCGGTGTGGGGGACGGTGTCGGCGTCCATGTGGGAGGAAGCGCCAGCAGAGTTGATGTTGCAGTAGGCGCCTGGGCCAAAGCCGGCAAGGTTGGTGGCGGAAAAGGGTTCAAGGAAGACTGAGGATTGAGAAAAACCATCAGGAAAAACGAAGCTGTCAGGGGAATCAGGGCAATGACAAACACCGTGGCCAGATTCCACGGCAGGTCTCGATTGGATTTTCGGGGTTGGGGTCTATTCACGCACTACCTCCTCAGGGAGTTGGGTCGGTGAATTAATCATCTTTCACGGGTAGAGCATCTCAATTTGGGCCGCAGCACGCCGTGCTTCGAGCCATTCCTGGAGGATTTTTTGTTGCAAGGTCAAGCGGGCTTCTCCGCTCAAAGGGTGACTTTCATCCCGCTGTTCGACTTGAACGATATGGTATCCAAAATCGGATTCGATCACACCGCTGTATTCACCCGGTTGTAAACCGAATGCCGCCTCTTCTACCGCCGGAACGGTCAAAAAACCCCGCGGAAACCAGCCCAAATCGCCGCCGGTGAGCGGATCATACTGAAAAGCAAGGGTTGCAAAATCTGCGCCAGCCTGTAATTGGCGGTAGAGCGAATCGGCGGTGGAGCGCAAGCGTACCACGATTTGACGAGCTTTTACCTGTTCAATTTGGGGGGGTAAACTGGCCACCACTTGATCGCGCTGGCGGGCGGCTTCCATTGCCCGGCGCAGCGCAGACCGAAAAACGCCTTCTTCAGCATACCCCATTTGACTCAGCCAGTCTTCGAAAGCCTGCCGTCCTCCTGCGTCCTCAATCAGTTGCTGGATGCGTTTATTCAACTGTTCATCATCCACGCTAAAGCCATTCTCACGGGCAGCCTGCGCCAGTAAAGTTTGCTCAATCAGGTCGTTTGCCACGAGGCGAATTCGCTCTTCGTCACTGCGCTGAATGGCAAGATCACGGTCGGCGGCTTCCAATTGAATCATGGAAGCCTCAAACTCCCGCAACGCCACCCTTTCCCCGTTGATGATTAGGGCTGCCGGTTCAGGGGTTGCTGTGATGGTTGCCGTAGGGCTGGGTTCAACTGGCGGCTGGGGAGTCCGCTCTGCCTGCGCAGGAATGTCGGTAACAGTCGGTCTGCTACCGGTATTACAACCCGCCATAACCACCAGTAATAACACCCCCACTGCCAAAAATTTTTTCCAGTTTCTCCAATGGGCTAGATTCATGAAAAAAATTATAACCGATTTCAGATTAAAGCACCTCCCGCAGGTTGTCTGCGGGAGGTGTACCTTTCAGAATTGGAAAGGTTGACGGTTTAGTATTCCGGCATCGGCGGAGTTGCCGGTTTTTCCTTTTCGGGAACTTCGGTGATCAACGCTTCAGTGGTCAGGATCATGGCTGCGATCGAAGCAGCATTTTCCAATGCACCGCGGGTCACCTTGGCAGGATCAATCACGCCGCCTTTAACCATGTTCAGGTACTCATCGCGCAGCACATCGTAACCGATCTTGGGGTCGTTCTCGCGTTTCTGAGCCTGGCGTACGTTTTCAATGATCACGGAACCCTCTTTGCCAGCGTTTTCGACGATCTTGCGCATCGGAACTTCCAGTGCTTTGCGGACGATGTTGACCCCGATTTGCTCGTCCTCATATTCCATCTTCAACGTGTCCAGCACGGGAATGGCGTTGAGCAGTGCCACACCACCGCCGGGGACAATTCCTTCTTCCACCGCTGCCCGGGTAGCCGAGAGGGCATCTTCAACGCGGTGTTTCTTCTCTTTCAGTTCGGTTTCGGTAGCAGCACCGACGCGGATGATCGCCACACCGCCAGCCAGTTTCGCCAGACGTTCTTGCAGTTTTTCGCGGTCGTAATCGCTGGTGGTCTTTTCAATCTCAACCCGAATCTGCTCAATGCGTCCGCGGATTTCGGCTTCATTGCCTTTACCGCCCACAATCGTGGTATTGTCTTTGTCCGCCACCACTTTTTCAGCGCGGCCAAGGTCCGCAATCGTCGTGGTTTCCAGCTTGCGGCCGGTTTCCTCAGAAATCACGCTGGCACCGGTCAGGATGGCAATATCCTGCAGCATTGCCTTGCGGCGATCACCAAAGCCGGGGGCTTTAACCGCCAGCACGTTGAGCATTCCGCGCAGTTTGTTCAACACAAGGGTCGCCAGGGCTTCACCATCCACATCCTCGGCAATGATCACCAGGTCGCGTTTGCCAACCTGCACCAGTTTTTCGAGAATGGGGACAATATCCTGTGCAGCAGAGATTTTCTTGTCGTGGATGAGGATGTAAGGATCCTGAATGACAGCTTCCATGTGTTCAGGATCGGTGATGAAGTAGGGGGAGATGTAACCGCGGTCGAACTGCATACCTTCGACATATTCGGTCTCGAATTCCAGACCTTTGGATTCTTCGACGGTGATCACGCCATCTTTACCGACTTTATCCATCACCTCGGCAATCAGGTTACCAATGGTGCGGTCCTGAGCGGAAATGGTCGCAACATTGGCAATGTCCTCTTTGGTGGTGATGTCAATCGCCTGTTTGCGGATTTCTTCCGAGACCAGTTTTGCAGCGGCTTCGATACCGCGTTTGAGCAGCATGGGGTTGGCGCCGGCGGCTAATGTTTTTAGACCCTCGGTAACGATGGCATGCGCCAGCACGGTAGAGGTGGTGGTGCCGTCACCGGCAATGTCATTGGTTTTGGTGGCTGCTTCTTTGAGCAGCTGCGCGCCCATGTTTTCGAACGGGTCTTCCAGTTCGATTTCTTTGGCAACGGTCACACCGTCGTGGGTGATGGTGGGTGAACCGAACTTGCGGTCCAGTGCTACATTGCGGCCTTTGGGGCCCAAGGTGGTTGCCACAGCAGTAGCAACGATATCAATGCCGTTCTTCAGACGACGGCGAGCCTCTTCCGAAAATACCAGTTGTTTGGCTGCCATAGGTGTTCTCCTTTGATAATTTGATGATTTGAAAAATTACTTGGTTTCGACAATGGCGAGCAGGTCGCTCTCGCGCAGGATGAGCAATTTCTTGCCCTCAACCTTGATTTCGGTGCCTGCGTACTTGGCAAACAAAACTGTATCGCCCTCTTTCACATCCATCGGAATGCGTTTACCGTCTTCATCCCGATCACCAGGGCCGACCGAAAGAATGACACCCTTCTGGGGTTTTTCTTTTGCCGTTTCGGGAAGAACGATACCACCCGCAGTAACTTCTTCCTGTTCAATCGGTTCAACCACGACACGGCTGCCTAACGGTTTAAGATTGACACTCATACAAACCTCCCACTACTGAAATTCGATTGGATTGTGAACATTTTAGCACTCTCTTATCCTGAGTGCTAAACCAGTGCGTATCATACCCACCTTTGGAAGGAAAGTCAAGGGGTTTCGCGAATCTCTTACAAAATTCTGATATTTTTTAGCGGTTTATGGCGCTTGAATACCGTAAGAGGCGCAGATTTGCTCACTGGGGTCAATAATGGCGCGGATGGTCGGATCACTTCCGTAGCGAGCACGTACTTCCGCCAGCACCTTGACCGCCTCCTGACAGTAATCCAGACCGGGTCGGTGCATACCCGCCAGCACCGAACCGTAGGTATAGTAGTAGATCAAAGAAGCCGGCGATAATTCCAACCCCTGAATCTCAATCGGCGGGTCAACATCCGGGTTGCACTGGCGAACTTCGCAGGAAATCGCAGCATCACAGCCACGCACGGCGCATTGCAAAGCCGGAATGGCGCTTTCATAGTTTCGAGCGCGGAAGTAAACCAGGCCTAACTGGCCGTAAATATCCGGGTCTGCCGGTAGCATGCCCAATGCCGTCCGCACATTCAACGATGCCGCAAAGAATTCTCCCATCTGAGAATAAGTGCGCCCAATCGCCAGATAGGGGATGGGATCCTGTACGCCAATTTGTTTATTGATGGCTACCGCTTTGGCATAATACGAAAGAGCCTGTTCGTAGTACTCCTTTACCTCAGGGTGATCACTGCCAACCACTTCTGCCCTTTTCAAACCAAGCGTGCGGTAATTTGCCCCAATCCGAATGTAAAGCGGGGTAAAGTTGGGGGTAATTTCAGCCGCTTTCAGATATTCTTCAATGGCTGCCCGATAATCCCCCAGCGATTCCTGTACATACCCGCTCACGCGGTGAACATCCATCAAATCCGCTCCGCGTTCCAAAGCCTGGCGCATGCTCTCGTCGGCCTGCACGTATTTCTGCTGATCAATCAAGATTTCGGCGTAATAGGCATGGGCCAGCGCGTTATTGCTGTCAAATTGCAGCGCACGGATGACCGACTGCTCGGCTTCGTTGAGATAGCGTTGGGCATCTTCTCCGGCATACACCGAGTTCCAGTCATAAACAAAGGCGCGGATGGCCAGCACAAAAGAATCCTCCGGAGCCAGCTCGGTGGCTTTGTCAATGTTTTCGCGAGCAGCCCTCAGACGTTCAACACGAATCGCATCGGTGGTGGAAAGACTGGAATAATAGGTTTGAATACGGGCCAGTTCGGCAATCAACCGCGCGTTGGTGGGTTCTAACTCCATCGCCCGTTGATAGGCTGCAATGGCAGCCGGCAAATTCCCAGCGACAAACTGGGTTTCCCCCTCCAGCGCGTATGAACGCGGAATCCGTGTTGGGGTTGGTGTGGGTAGAAACAGGGCTTCCACCTGACCGCTCTGGTAGCCCCGTAAAACAAACAGGCCCGCCATCAGCAACGCCAGTAAGAGGACAATCCGATAGGGGTTGCTGTGGCCATTTCGGTTTCTAAATATGGGGCGGTGGTTGTTTAAATCAATCATCTTTCCATCCCTGCCGTTTTTACGGCTCGGGTGTCGGGCTGGGGGTTGGCAGGCTGCCTTCGGCAACTTGCTGGCAAATATTAATGATTTCCTGCGCATTGGCGACCGAGACCTGCTCGATGGCCACCGTTTCCATCACGGCTCGGGCGATCAACAACGCCTCTCCGCATTGAGCCTGACGAGCTAACGCCAATCCGTAAATATAATAATATTCAGAGATCGGCCAGTACGAAAGCGGCAATCCCTCAACCACTTTTCCATCTTCGGTTGTACCTCCTTGTACCGCCAAACGGAGGGCTTGAATGGCGCGCGGGTAGTCACCGCGCCGGTAATGCATCACCCCCAAGTTACCGTAGAGATACGGGTCAGTGGGGTTATTCTCAATGGCTTTTTCTGCATATTGAATTGCGCTGGCAAACTCGCCCTGGATGAAATAAGTACGGGAAAGATAAGTCAACGGCAGCGGGTCGGTCGGGTTGAGGGTGCTGGCACTGGTAAAGGCGCGGATGGCTTTGGGGTAATCCCCCAATGCCCGGTAGTTTCTGCCAAGGTAGATATACAAATCGGAGATGTAGGGGTTTTGCGCAATGGCCGCTTCAAACTCGGCTACTGCTTCTTCGTAGTTGGTGGTAAATTCCAGCACCAGCCCCCGGGCGCGGTGAGTTTCCAGTGCATTTGGCGCCATGGACTGCGCCTTGCGTGAAAGCTCAATGGCGCGGTTCAGGGCATCGGGATCCCCGGCAGAGGATTGGGATTTCAACGCCAGAACCTCAGCCAGATAGGCGTATGGCACGGGGTTGTTCGGGTCGAGTTCAATCGCCTGATTGAGGGACGCTTCGGCATCCAGATAATTACCGCTCAAGCCCTGTGCGTATCCGCGTAACGCCAGTGCAGCAGCGTTGTTCGGGTTGATCACCAGCGCATTACCGGCGTTATCCACCGCCGCTTGATACTGGTTGGTGTACACCTGCAAGCGTGCAATATTCAGGTAAATGGTCGGATTATCCGAGTTGACCAGCAAAGCCGTCTGATACACCTGTATGGCTTGCTTGAACTTACCCTCGCGCACAAATTGTTCCGCCTCAGCCAGATAGGACTCCGGCGAGCGGGTAGGGGTCGGCGTAGGCACAAACAACGGGGGGGTTTGCGGCACCACTACCTGATTGATATAAATTCCTCCGCCAATCAGCAACAGTAAAATGATCACGGTCAGCGGGTTGGAAGTCCGCCGACGGCGGTTCATTCTTAATCTACTACCTCGTAAATACATATCAGGGATATTACCATCAGATTTTAAGAAACGTCAAGCGCTGGCGTTGAAGCTTTAAGACCTGGTTAATCTTTCCGGTTTTGGCTTGCCTGCTTTCTCACCAACGGCTAAAATGGAAGCATGCGTTTTGATGTTTTCAGCCTTTTCCCCGCGGTGATCCGCCCCTACCTCGAAATCAGCATCCTCCAGCGCGCCATTGAAAAAGGACTGCTGGAAGTCCATCTCCATGACATCCGCTCGTTTACGACGGACCGACACCACATCACCGATGATGCCCCTTTTGGCGGCGGTGGCGGGATGGTCATGAAACCGGAACCGATTTTTACCGCCGTGGAAAGCGTGCTGGGCAGCCCACCGGCCTGTCCGGTGATTTTGCTGACCCCTCAGGGCAGAACCTACACCCAGCAAGTGGCTGCCGAACTGGCTGCCTATCCTCACCTTGCCCTGTTGTGCGGACGATATGAGGGGATTGACGAACGAGTCCGCGAACATCTGGTCACCGATGAAATTTCCATCGGCGATTATGTGCTGACCGGTGGTGAACTGCCCGCCCTGATTCTGATCGACTCGATCACCCGCCTGATTCCCGGCGCGTTGGGCGACCCGGACGGCGCACAGGATGATTCCTTTGCCAGCGGTCTGCTGGAATATCCGCATTACACCCGCCCGGCAGAATTTCGCGGCTGGCGCGTGCCGGAGGTGCTGCTTTCCGGCAACCACGCCGAGATTGCCCGCTGGCGGCGTCAGCAAGCCCTATTGCGTACGTGGAAACGTCGCCCCGACCTGCTGGAAAAAGCCAATTTATCGGATAGCGACCGCCGGTTTCTGGCATCCCTTACAGACGAAAAAACCGACCAATCCCCCTCAACCTGAGGTACAAATCCATCTTTCATTCAAGAGGTGCTTTCATGACTCCCCGTTTCAGTTTCGGTAAAACCTTTTTGTTGGGATTTGGTTTTTTCGGCGTCAGCGTGATTTGGAGTGTGTATAACGCTTACGTCCCCATTTTTCTGGCCAACCGTTTCAATCTGGCACCCGCCCTGATCGGCTTCTTCATGACGCTGGATAACATTGCCGCCCTGTTGATTCAGCCGCCCATTGGAGCGTGGTCAGACCGTCTGCGCACTCCAATTGGACGGCGCATGCCCTTCATTCTGGTCGGCGCACCGATTGGCGCGGTGGCTTTCGGTTTGATTCCGTTACAGACCCTTCTGCCGTTGTTTGTTGCCTGTACCAGCACTTTGCTGCTCAGCATGGCATTGTGGCGCACACCGGTGGTGGCGCTCATGCCAGACATCACCCCATCCCAGTACCGCTCGCAGGCAAACGGCATCATCAATTTCATGGGCGGGGTCGGCGCCATCATCGCCTTTTTATTCGGGGCAACGCTGTACGAGATGAATCCGGCTTACCCGTTCTGGCTGGGCTCGGCACTGGTCATTCTGGCGACACTGATGGTGTTCATCTTCATCCGGGAGCCAAAAGAGTACGAAGTCACCGATAAAACCGAACCCAATTTGCTGGTCAGCCTGCAAAAGGTCATCCGGGAGGAGGAAAAATCCCCCCTGCGCATCCTGCTGGCAATTTTCTTCTGGTTTGTGGCCTACAACGCCATTGAAGCCTTTTTCACCCTCTACTCGGTCAATCATCTTGGGCTGTCCGAATCGGATGGCGCTCGATTGCTGGGGCAGCTTTCGCTCTTCTTTGTCATCATGGCCCTGCCGGCCGGTCTGATCGGCGGGCGAATCGGGCGGCGGCGTACGATTATGACCGGGATTGTGCTGCTGGCTTCCTGCATGCTGGCAATGTTTTTCGTCCCTGCGGATGTTCTGACCATCTCACTTGCCCGGCTGCCCGTACTGGGTAATGTCCCCGTGGTTGGCACCATTCTCATGCTGGCCGGCGTTTCGTGGGCATTGATCAACATCAACTCGCTGCCGATGGTGGTGGACATGACCGATGACTTGCATATCGGCACCTACACGGGCTTGTATTATCTCTTTTCAACCATGGCGGCCATCCTTGGTCCGAATCTCAACGGCATCATCATTCAGTTGAGCGGTTCGAATTACGCACTGGTCATGCTGTTCGGTCCGCTTTTCATGTTGCTGGCCTTGATCATGATGCTGGGTGTTCGGCGCGGTGAAGCCAAAACCCGGACTTCTTGAACGGAAAACAGGTGTCAAGTGTCAACTTGTCATCTTTTCCAAAGCGTTGTATACTTGAAGCAAGTTGCGGGGGTTTTCTGAAACCCACCCATCGCAACCGAGTCGTCCCCAAATTCCAATCCTAATTTTTTGGAGGAGAAAAACACATGTTCAAAAAGCTCTACCTTGTTGTAGCAGTGTTGATCATTGCCAGCATGGCGCTTTCCGCCTGCCAGCAAGCAGCAACACCCGCCCCCCAGGAACCGGCTGCACCGAAAATCAAGGTCTGCCAGGTCACCGACACCGGCGGTATTGATGACAAATCCTTCAATGCCACCGCCTGGAAGGGTGTTGAAGACGCCATGAAGGAATTGGGCGTCGAAGGTAAATATCTGGAATCCCAGCAACAGACCGACTATGAAAAGAACATCAATGCCTTCATCGAAGATGGCTGCGATCTGATCGTCACGGTCGGCTTCCTGCTGGGTGATGCCACCAAAGCTGCCGCCGAAGCCAACCCCAATCAGAAATTCGCCATTGTGGACTTCGCCTACGATCCGACGATCCCCAACGTGCTCGGCTTGACCTTTGCAACCGATCAGGCTGCTTTCCTGGCGGGTTACGCCGCTGCCGGCGCTACCAAGACCGGTAAAGTGGGTACTTTCGGTGGTATCCAGATCCCGCCGGTAACCGTCTTCATGGACGGCTTCGCCCTGGGCGTCAAATACTACAACGAAAAACACGGTACCAACGTGGAAGTCCTCGGTTGGGACGTCGCCAATCAGACTGGCCTCTTCACCGGCAACTTCGAAAGCACTGATGACGGCCGCCAGCTGGGTCAAACCCTGATGGACGAAGGTGCCGACATCATCATGCCGGTAGCCGGCCCGGTTGGGTTGGGTACTGCCGCTGCCGTCCAGGAACGCGGTAACGCATGGATCATCGGTGTGGATACCGACTGGACGATCAGCGCTTCGCAGTTCACCGATGTGATCTTCACCTCGGTGTTGAAGCGAATGGACAATGCCGTGTTTGAAGCTGCCAAAGAAGTTGTGGAAGGCACCTTCAAAGGCGGTCTGTATGTCGGCACGCTGGCGAATGACGGCGTGGGCATCCCCGAATTCCTGGCCGGCCGCATCTCCGACGACCTGAAGGCCGAACTTGAACAGGTCAAGGCCGATATCATCGCCGGTAAGATCAAGACAACCCCCTAATTCTCATCACCATACCCCATAACAAAGAAGGGCTGGCTTATGAAAGCCAGCCCCGATTTTTTTTATTCCACAAGATTACTCCGCGCGACTTACGCGCCGGCCTTTCTGGCGCGGGGCGGTCTTGGGATTGATCCGCCGCTGACGCACGGTCGTCTTGCCGGCATTGGGGCTCAGGATCAGAGACAATTGATTGAGGGCATTCAGGTCATATTCCCGCCGGCCACACACATCACATACCCACGCCGGAAAATCCGGCACGGTGATCAAATCCTCACCCAGCCAGGTGTAATATACCACCCGCGTGCGGTGCATCTGGCCTGCCTGACATTCGCTGCAGGGGATGAAAAATTCAGAGGGGAGCATTCTATTGCGGTCAAACTTCATGGCTGATTCTTCGCAATCACGGTAATTTGGGTGGTCAATACCTTCATCTCTTCCAATGGCCAGTATACCACGAATGCCTTGCCAACGATATTTTCAACCGGAACAAATCCCCAGGTATGCGAATCCGAGGACTGATTGCGGTTGTCACCCAGCACAAAAACCTTTCCTTCTGGCACCTGCCAGGAACCGGTGTACATGGGCGGAGCGTTGATATAGGGTTCCTTCAGAGGATATCCATTGACTTTCACCAATCCGTCGGCGATCTCCACAACATCACCGGGCAAACCAATCACCCGTTTGATGTAGTCCTCCTGCGGGCTGTAATGAAAGACAACTATATCCCCCCGTTTGATTTCACCGAAACGGTAGGCCAGTTTATGCACCAGCACAAATTCACCCGGTTTGAGAGTCGGCTGCATGCTGATATTTTCGACTCGCACGCGCGCCACTACTGCGTCAATCGCAAAATACAACACAAACGCCAATAGCAGCGTTTGGAAAATCTCCCCCAATGACTTCAACCAGGAAGAGGTCTTTTTTTCGCCAGTTTCGGGCGCTATTCCTTCACGCGGTTCAGGAATTGAAGATTGCACCGATCTCGCTCCACACCGATAACTTGATTGGAAAACTTCTTATCATGATCTTTGTTGATTATATGCCTGCCATCCAAAAGCGGCAAGGATTAATCCCTACGCAAGCGAACCCCACAGGCTCGGCAGAAAATATCACCGCTTTCAGCCCGCCGCCCGCATTGATGACAATATACCACACTGCTGGTTTCTTCCATCACGCTTACCGCTGGCGAGCGTTTGTGGCGGTAACGCCGAGTGGACGGACTGGCTTCCCGGTCACGCCGGATAAAAAACCAAGAAACCATCACGACCAGTAAAACCCCGCCAACCACCAGAATAAATACCGGTAGAAGCCCGGAGGCCGAAGTTCGTCCAGGCGTGGTTTCATCCAGCGGCTGGGCCGGCTGAACCGGCAACATCCCCACCGAAAGCGAATCGTCGGCTTTTTCATAGCGCACATTGACTTTAAAGGTAGTGCCGGCATCCACTTTGCCCACCGGATTGGTAAAGTAGATAAAGCCATCACTAAGCCGCTGCCCGCCATCGAAACCGGGGTAAGCCTGCATTTTTTCGGCATTAGCCGGCTGCTGAACCGAAACAACCAGATTTTGAACGCTGAAATCGCCATTCCACTCATAGGTAAATTTTCTCAGCTGGCCTTCGCGTTCCAAACGAGGATCGTAGTACTCGACCTGCAAATTCGCCGAGGGGGTTGTAAAGTTGATCTGCAGCCAGTCACCGCGGACTTCGGTCGTGTAGGTCAGGTTATACAGCAAGCCGTCCACATCCTCCCATGCCACATTATACGGTGCGCCGGCCGCGCGGGGAAGGCGCAGGCTGATCTGAGCCGGCAGACTGACACTGGCTGCCAGAGTGAGCCGGTAAATCACCAGCACATCCGGCCGGTCAAACTCCGGTAGAATTTGAATCACCACACTATCCAGGGGTGTGTTACTCTGAGCCTGTACGGGTTGAGTGATCCACAACCCCAATAAAGCGATGAGGAGAATACCCTTCCGAAAAACCGACATCAAAGCCGTTCCTTCTTTGAAATATGGGTTATCTTACCATAATCCGTTCTTTTTTTGAAATCGCAGCACCTCAAAATCGAGTATAATTTTGAGGACTGGACAGGAAAGGAAGCAAGACCCTTGCGCCGAAGACGAACGGTCGAAGAACTCAGTGTCGAAGAGTTGAGGCAAATACTGGTGGAAAAGCGCCGGGCCGAACGCGAACAACGGCTGGAGCGCTTCCGCCGTACCGGCAGGGTGGTGCGGGTTGAACCTCAACCGAATGTTTCGGCATTCCAGTCCATCCAGCCGTTTGACGAGGTGGAAAGCGACTTTGAGCAGGCATCTCCCCGCCGTAAACCCAACCGCTGGTTGGATCGTCTATTGCTTTTCGTAGAAATTGCAGCCGTACTGGGACTGGCATTTGTGCTGCTCAACGGCATGAATCTGATTCGTAGTCTCAATCAGGAAGTGGCAGCCGCTTTGCAGCAGCCGACCTTCACCCCCACTCCGCTCATTCAGGCAGTGGTGCTGCCCTCCGGTCATACCCCGCCCAACTCGCCGGGCGGGGTACGCCCCAACGACGCCGAAATCCCCGAACACCTGCGTCCGCTGGTACAGACCTTTGCCAGCCTGCCGGTCCCCACTCCCAGCCCGGAACAAGCCGTCCGCATCCAGATCCCTGCCATTGGCGTGGATGCACCAGTCGTACAGGGAGACGGCTGGGAACAACTCAAAAAAGGGGTTGGCACAATGATTGGCTCACCCAATCCGGGGCAGAAGGGCAATCTGGTGCTTTCAGCCCATAACGATGTCTTCGGTGAAATCTTTCGGGATTTAGACAAACTCAAAAAAGGCGACGAAATCATTATTTACACCAGCCAGCGGGCATTCGTCTATGTAGTCCAGCAATCTCAAATTGTGGAACCAACCCGTGTTGAGGTACTTGCCCCCACTCGCGAGGCAGTGGTCACGTTGATTTCCTGTTACCCATACATGGTAGATACCCAGCGGATTGTAGTGACCGCTAATTTTGTCGAACAAAGATAAAAAATTTTAATGAGGAGTTTTGAATGAGCAAGAAACAAAAACGCCGCGTTTCATCCAGCGAATCCATCAGTCGCGAAAGTCCTGCCAAAAGCAGCCAGGCTCCTACCGGGCGCTACTCAGCCAGCGCCGAGTTCAACCCGGATTACACCCCAATCATCAAGGACTTAAAACGAATCGGTGTTCTGGCCGGTTCTTTTATCGCGCTCCTGATAGTTTTGTCTTTCTTTTTGCGTTAGGTTGACCGGACAGCCAAAGGTACCCCGTAACTCAACCGCCGGTTGCAACCGCGACCAGTGTCAGGCGGTCACCATCTTTGGGCGTATCGTCCATCCGAAAGGCTGGCTGAGCCATCTCCCCGTTGATGATGAACAGGTTGGAATTCAATAAGGACTTTTTATCATCCTGAATGATGATCCCAACCATATCCGGGTATCGCTCGGCCAGCCATTCAACGATTTGTCCGTAAGTAATCCCGCGTGGAAATTCCACTTCAATCGCCGGTGTACCGGCGATATATTTTGCCAGATTGGTGAATTCAATCGTAATCCGAATGGTATTTGGAAGGCTGGCTTTCATCATTACTTAAAACAGAAAGAGAACAAAACAGCCCCCAGAGAAGTTCCCACCCACCAGTAATCCTGCATAACCTGAGGAAATGAAGTTGCCTGGCGGGCGGCCAACCCCACCAGCATCAGAGCAACCGCAATTCCAACCAGCACCCAGCTGCGAATTTCATATCTTGGCTTGTTCGGGTCTGGCAGAGCAACTTTGGCGCCTTTTCCGGCCTTTTTGGCTTTAAGAGCCTGTTCGCGCTCCAGCCGTCGTTTTCTACCGCGCAGCATGGCCAGCCGCAGATAAAAGAATAACATGGCCACTGCCGTGATCACCAGTCCAAAATCAAATTTCATTCCAATCCTCCAAAGTCCTTCTTCCAGACGTATTTGAGAACCGTATTGTAAAAAGTCTGCAGGGAAGGTTTTGGGCCTTCCTTTATCCGCAGCATTCTGCAGCGCGGCGTGATTTCTACAAACATCGTCCCGCTTTCACTCATTTCGGTTGGCACTTTTTCTAATGCGAATACACGGGTATTCGGCAGGCGCACCATCGGCAGGCGCTTTTCGGGCGTCTGCACCAGCGCCATCATGTAAAATTCATAATTGACCGTTGGAGTAGGCAAGCGCACCAATACTACCCGTGACTTTTTTTCAGGCACCTCGCGGAGTTCATATTGAGCGCCGGCAAATGAAGAGCATTTGGAATCATCCAGGCGCTCCCCCACATGATCCCACCAGAATTTGAGGAACTTCAACCCATCCCGTTCAAGATATTCCAAAAAACCTTTGGTTTGAGAATGAAACAGAGTCGGCAGGGCTTCGTGGCAAAAGTTATAGTGCTGGCTCTTGTTTTTATCCATATTCCGCTCCTCAATCAAATTTTTGAATTTCTGCACTCAGAAATTCATCGAATGTGGTGGGGTTTCTCCCTAAAAGCATCCTCAAGACATTCGGGTTGCCGCGCATGCCGTAATTTTCGTAGTAAAGAAACATTTTCAACAGGGTATTGACCGCATATTCCGACATGCCCCCCGCCAGCATTTTACGCTGCCAGGCATCACGGTCTACCTCTACTGCTTCAACGGGTTTCCCAAGATACTGAGAAAGCCTTTGAGCCGCTTCTCGGGCCGAGAGAGCTTCCGGGCCGCATAATTCGTAAATGGCACAGGAATGGGATTCTTCCAGCAGCACTCTCGCCGCGGCCTCGGCCACATCCGCTAAATCCACCTGACTGAGCGGCGCATCAATCGAATAAGGAATGCCGTAAACCCCATCCCGCTCAATGGACTGCCAGTAGCCCAGAAGATTCTGCATGTAAACAGCCGGTTGAAGAATGGTAAAATCCAGCCCGCTGATGAACAAGCGCTCTTCAACCCGCAGTTTCTGCCAGTGATGCGGCATTTCCTCCGCCTGGGGGTGCAGCACTGAATGATAAACAAACCGCATCACTTCATTGGGACGGGCGGCCCGGATCAGGTTTTCGGCTATGCGCAGTTCATCCGGGTGCATGTTCGGCGGAATGTGATAAACCACCCGGATTCCCCGCATGGCTCGCTCCGCCAGCGAAAAATCCAGCAGATCACCTACGATGAAGTCATCTACGCCCATCTGGCGTAGGGGCGCCGTGTAAGCATCCCGACGCACCCACGCCCGAAGTGCTGCGCCCTTCTCGATCAGCGCTGCACACACCGCCAGGCCGGTTTTACCGCCAGCGCCGGTTATAAGAATTTTGTCGGTTTCACTCATCATCGCGTATTATATTCCAAAAAGGCTCCCGATGTCCGGGTGACGACATCGGGAGCCAGGTTAATTGGGTCGAACGCCGTTATAACCCTTGTTCAGCCCGTTTATCTCGTCAGCATCCCCAATCAGACGTTGGGATTGAGCCGTTCAACTGGGGGTTTCCAGACGTTGGTGATCAGGTTCAAAATGATACCGACCACCGCGCCGGTCGCAATGGAAGGCCAGCCGAAGGGGAACAGACCCTTGAGGATCGGGATCGGCAGGAAACCGCCTTCGTAACCGATGTTACCACCAATACCGATGATCAGGATGGTCGCGCCGATCGCCAGTTGCTTGGGATCGAACAGGTTGACCTTCTCCGCCAGCATCAGCGCAATACCCTGCATGCCGATGACGCCGAACAGGTAGATGGACAAACCACCGGATACGGCGGTTGGGATGGTGGACACCAGATCCGCCAGCGGGCCGATGAAGCCCAGCAGCACCGAGATCAAACCTGCTGTGATCAGTACCGGGCCGGAGTAATTGCGGGTGATCACCATCAGCGAGTTATTTTCACCGTAGTTGGTACCTGCGGTCGAACCGAAGATACCGTTGACGAGATCGTTCAAACCGTCAATCATCAGGTTGATGCCGATATAGCGGTTCAGGCGCAGTTTTTCGCGGCCCTGTTCCTCGGCAAGGTGATCAACATACAGGCTGATCTGGTACAGGTGCGCCGTGGATTCGGGAATGGTGGCAATCGCCATCACCCCCACACCGAAGATCACCGTCAGGGTCAGGTCACTGGCGAAATTGGGGAAAGTGAATTGCGGTGCGCGGAACACCGCCGATTGACCGAGCAGCGAGAAATTGACCAGACCAAACGGAATGGCCACAATGTAGCCGACAATCGCCGCCAGCAAAATCGGCAGCATGCCGATGAAGCCCTTCCCCTGCAAATAGACCGAGAAAATGAAGGCCGAAAGCAGGGTGATCAGGGAAACCGTCCACCAGGTCATGTCACCGGTCAGAATACCGCCGGCCACACCGGAGGACATGTCCAGCGCTGCTTTACCGAGGCCGATACCGATGGTGCAGGCTACCGAACCGGTCACCACGGGGGGCAGCACTTTATCGAGGGCTTCTTTACCGCCGGAAAGCCGGATGATCAAGCCGACAATGACGTTGATCGTGCCGGTTGCGATGAAACCGGTTTGAACAATGGACAGCAAAGCCGGGTCGGCCGGTACGCCAAAGGTCGGTTTGGTGATGGCAGTGACGGCCGCAATGTAGCTGAAGGACGAACCGTAGTACAGCGGGATGTAATTGCCGATGGCCAGTTTGGAGGCAATCAGCGCAACCACCGTACCAAAACCGGTTACCGTCAACACCGTGCTGACCGGGAAGCCCATCAGCAGCGCGCACAAGACCGTGGCCGGGAACATGGTGATCACGTGCTGGAAACCCAGCAGGATCATACGCCCAATCGGCGGGGTATCCTGTGGCAGGTAACCCAGAACGGCTGGTTTTTGAACATCAGTTGCCATTGAAGTCTTCCTCCCTTGAAGAAAGAATGGATAGAATAAATTGAAAACTGTGGGTTGGGAATTGGGTCCGGAACAACTGTCCGTATTCGTTCAGGTACAATCCTCTCCTCCTTGCGGATTTAAGTGGACATCCGAACCGCGCTTTAGGTGTAAAAACCAATCCTGTCCTCGATAGACACCTCCTTTCTTATATTCAGCGGCATCAACCGCTGCAACCCCGGAACAAAACAGCCAGAAGAACCAACACAGCCACCAGAGGGATGATGTACATGAGCAGGCGAACCTCTGGTATTTTAGTTAAACCCCCCGCCATGTCTTTGGCTACGGCAGCGGCAAATTCTGTTTCGGACGGGGGTTTGAAGTCAACAACCTCGCTGCCGCTGGCTTTGGCAGCAAGGCGGGCTTCCAATGCTTTATCCAGCACTTCGAACGCCTGGCGGATCATGGTTTTGGCAACCGAGTCGATCATCCGCTGGCCAACGCTTGCCAGCGCGCCGCCGATGTTCATCTCTCCTTCATATTTCATCAGGGTTGTACCATCCCCTTGATCAATGAACTGTACTCTCCCGACACCTTTGGCAAAACCGGGCGTGCCGCGCCCATCCACGGTCAGCGTGCAGGACTCGGGTTCGACCACATCGGAAATCACCAGTTTTCCGGTAAAAGAACCGGAAACCGGGCCGATCCGCACGTTCATTGCGCCTTCGTATTCATTTTCGGCGACCATCTCCAGCTTTTGGGTGCCCGGCAAGGCACTGGCTAACACTTCGGGATCGTAGAACATTTCCCAGACTGCTTCACGGGGACCGTTAAAAACGTGCTCGCCTTCCAGTTTCATTATAAGTTTTCCTCCATCAATGATAAGGTAAAGTTGGATTTTGGATGCGAAATCCATTCATGGCGAAGGGCGTCAAGCACCCTTCGCCTGCTGAACATAGGTGAAAATGCGGCTGGGTGAAAGCGTATCGCGATCAAACTCCACCCCGGTTTCTTGCAGCGCATTTTCAACAGCCTGCACAAACACGGAGGGAATCGGAATCGCGCCGGCTTCACCAACACCCTTGATGCCTAACGGATTGAGCGGCGAGGGTGTTTCCATATGACCCAACACCAGTTTCTTGGGCATATCGGTTGCCTGCGGGAAGAGGTAATCCATGAACGAGGCAGTTACGAGCTGGCCGTTCTCGTCGTAAATCAGCTCTTCGTAGAAGGCATCGCCGATGCCCATCTGGATACCGCCGTGAATCTGACCATCTACCACCATGGGGTTGACCGGCGTACCACAGTCATGGACGAAAGCCATTTTTTCCAGACTGACCTGCATCGTCTCCGGGTCCACTTCGATAATCAATCCCACTGCACCAGCGCCGGTTGCACCATAGGGCGGGCCGTAGTAAGCCACCGCTTCCAGACCGGGTTCGGCGCCGGGCTCCATCGTACCGCGCATCGGGTTGGCCAGGTTCGCCAGATCACCCAGCGAGATAAATTTAGAAGGAATATCGGCAACTCGCACCACGCCATCAGCCAGTTCCAGCTCTTCCTCCGGCGCTTCCAGAATCTTGCTCGCCAGTTTGAGGGCTTTCTGGCGCACTTTTTGAGCGGCCAGATGGGTAGCCGTACCGGCCACCGTAATGCCGCGACTGGCAAACGTGCCGGCTCCCCAGCCAAAGTAACCGGTATCCCCGGTGATCACTTTGACATCTTTCACATCCACCCCCAGTTGATCGGCAACAATTTGGGCAAAGGTCGTGTAATGCGCCTGTCCCTGGGAGGTGTAACCCGTGGTAACCACCACCTTGCCGTTGCCGCCAACCGTCACACGGGCACCTTCGTAGGGTCCAACGCCCGTGCCTTCGCTGAAGCAGGCCACGCCAATACCCACCTTCTTGCCCTGGGCGCGCAGTTTGGGCTGCACTTCATTGACAAATTTGTCGTACTCGATCAATTCAAGGGTCTTTTGAAACGAGGTCGGGTAATCTCCACTATCCAGCACGCCCTCTACAAAGTCCTGCCCAATGATGCTGGTGTAGTAAGGATAAGCATTCGCCGGTAGCAGATTCTTGCGGCGGATTTCTACCGGGCTCATCCCCAGTTCTCTGGCAGCTGCGTCCAGCATGCGTTCCATCACAAACACGCCGTATTGGCGGCCGGCGCCCCGTACCGGCGTTACGATCATCTGGTTGGTGAATACCACATAGAACTCGGTCAGGAAATTCGGAACGCGGTAATTGGTGACTGTATGGGTTTGGGAATTGAGCGGCACGGTCATCATATAGGGATTGTACGCCCCAGTGTTGTGGTAGAAAAAGTCCTTCAGGCCAACAATCGTACCATCCCGCTTGACCGCAAGTTCGCAATAATGCACCTGATCGCGTTCCGAGGTGGTGGCTAAAAAGTTTTCGCGCCGGTCTTCAACCCACTTGATAGGCCGATCCAATTTCATCGCCAGATAGGTAATCAGGACATCATCCGGCAGTGAGGTGTTAATTTTCGGGCCAAAACCGCCGCCGGTGTTGGGGGTGATCACCCTCACCTGACTTTCGAACAATCCCAGCCGGGCGGCAGTCTGATTGCGCAATGCAATCACCGATTGGGTGCCGCACCAGATGGTCATTTGTTTGGCGTGTTTATCCCACTGGACGATGATGCCACGGTTTTCCATTGCCGCGCCGGCGTTGCGATTGATGAAGAACTTTCGTTTGATCACCAGGTCGGCTTCTTTGACTGCCTCCTCCCACGAACCACGCTCCTGACGCACATGGCCGGCTTCGTTGGAAGGCAGGTCTTCATGCACCAGCGGCGAGCCGGGCTGAAGCGCCTTTTCCAGATCCACCACAGCTTCTAACGGCTCGTAATCCACGTAGATCAGGTCGCAGGCATCTTCGGCAATGTAACGCGATTCGGCGATGACAATGGCAACCGGTTCACCGGCGAAACGAACTTTATCTTTGGCTATCGGCATTGTTGTGCGTGCCACGTAGGTTGCGCCTTTGATTGCCGTGGGGGGCGGTACTTGCAGCGGCCCGGGTTTGATGTAATCGCCGAAATCTTCGGCAGTATAAACACCGATGACCCCCGGTAGTTTGCGGGCTTCGCTCACATCAATACTTTTGATACGGGCATGAGCGTAATCCGAGCGTTTGAAAGCGGCGTGAAGCATACCCGGAAGTTCGATATCATCCAGAAATTGAACATTGCCGGTGATCAATTCCGGGTCTTCGAGCCGTAAAATGGATTGATGAACGTATTTACCTGCCACGGTTGCTTCTCCTTTCATCCACTAATGAGACGCCATCTTCTGGGCAGCCAGCTTCACCGCCTCGATGATGTTGAAATAGCCGGTACAGCGGCAGAAGTTGCCATCAATCGCCTCACGGATTTCTTCTTCGGTTGGATTGGGGTTATCCCCCAGATAATCCACCAGCGTCATCAGAAAACCGGGTGTGCAAAAACCGCACTGCAAAGCATGTTTTTCGATGAAGGCTTGTTGGATCGGGTGCAGGTTGTCCGGGGTTCCCAGCGATTCAACCGTTTGAATTTCGTGTCCATCTGCCTGAACGGCAAAGATGGTGCAGGAACGCACCGCCTCGCCGTCCATCAAAACGGTACAAGCCCCACACAACCCATGTTCGCAGCCGACATGCGTACCGGTCAAACCAAGGTCATGGCGGATAAAATCGCTCAGCAGAAGACGGGGCTCAACCTCGCGTTCATACTGCTTGCCATTGACGGTAACATTAATTTTGACTGTTTGAGCCATGTCATCCTCCTTTTACTTTGCTCGCTCGAAGGCTTCGGTCAGGCCGCGTCTCACCAGCACTTTGACCAGATGCCGCCGGTATTCTGCCGTGCCGTGTATATCCGTGCCGGGGTCAACTTCATCTTTGGAGATTTTCTCCGCCACTTCGGCAATCGCCTCGGCCGTTGGCACATTTCCCACCAGAATCTTGCGAGCGGTCTGGGAAAGAATGGGGGTTTCCCCGACACTGAACAGAACGACCCGCACATCCTTGCAGCGTTTGTTCTCGTCCACCACCACCACACTGATCACGGCTGCCTGTGCGTAACCGCCTTTCTGGCGGGAGACCTGCTGGTAAGACGCCCCGCTGCCTTTGGCCATGGGCGGCAGGACAACCTCCGCCAGCATTTCTTCCGGTTCCAGCACGGTCATAAACGGACCCATGAAGAAATCCTCGGCATTGACCCAACGTTCACCGCCCTGTTTGCGAACCAGAAAACGAGCCTGTAAGGCTACCGATAAAGCCGGGATCTGAGCGGCCGGGTCGGCGTGAGCAATTGCCCCGCCGAACGTGCCCCGATTGCGGATCTGCGGATGGGCAATATGTTTAACCACATAAGGGACAATTGGAAAACGCTCGGACACCAGCGGGTCTTTTTCCACCACACTGTCGCGGGTCATCGTCCCAATTGCCAGCCCGCCGTCACTGGTGGGTTTGATATAAAACAATTCTTTTACCTTGTTCAGGTCAACCAGCGCTGCCGGACGAGCCATGCGAAAGTTCATCGCCGGAATCAAACTTTGACCGCCGGCCAGCACCTTCCCGTCATACCCAAGAGATTGCAGGGTAGCGAGCGCCTCTTCCACGCTGGTCGGTGCATAATACTCAAAAGGTGCCGGTTTCATTTATTCATTACCTCCTCAAGAGGGCTGCCAGCAGTCCTCTGTTGAATTGATGTAAAAAATGGGGAAAAATGCATGTTTATGCACAACCATTAATCGGAGATTAATATTATGGCGGCAGCCCTCAAAAATTGCAACTATTTGAGGGCTGCCAGTTTTCGAGCTTAACCTTCCTTGAAGGCCACAAAGCGGCCCCACATGGATTCGGCTTCCATGGCTTTCTGTACAAAACAGCCAATGTAGTAGCGTCCACTGGGAGCATCCGCAATCTGGTAGCCAAGGTTCTCGGCATGCACGATCTTCTTGGGGAAGAGATTGAGGTGCATGTCTTGATAGTACTGATCGAGCGGGAACATTTCATCCCACGACTTACCGAAGTCGCGTTTGAGTTTTTCGTTGGCTTCTTCAAATGTCTTGGGATGCCAGATACGCTGAATGGTGTTCATCGGGTGGTCGGCAGCAACGCAGTCCACACCAATCCATTTGATTTTCTTTTCGGCAGCCCATTGAGCAAAATCAGCGGAGGGGCCGGGGTGCTTGATCATGTAGCGGAACTCGTCCGAATCCGGGCTGATCCAGCCGTATTTATACCAGCCGGTCTTGATGATCAGGATATCGCCTTCGCGCACTTCAACGACCTTTTCGATCATCTCTGGCGAATACACGCTGGAATTGCTGACCATGCCGGAAATATCGGCAATCACACCCGGGCCGACCCACTCTTCCAGCGGCACCTGACCAATGGTGCGCCCGTTCGGGTAAAAGTGCTTTTCGCCATCCATGTGGGTTGCGAGGTGAATCGAGGCATTGCAGATCGAGCCGTTGCGCGCCATGCCGTAGTGAGCGCCGCCAACCCGCTTGAAGTACTTGACCGTCAGCGGCTCGTAATTGGCCCACTGTGGCGAACGTACCGAGAACGGCACCGTCATGTCAATCATCTGGGCGCGGTCCATGGCCTCGTAGAATTCTTTTTCTTCCATCCACTCGGGCGGTTGATAAGCCACCACGCGTGCCCAGGCGGTTTCCACTTCCATGAAGGGGATTGGCATCACGGCTATCCATGCCCGCTGATTCTTGAGTTTATCAATGTCACCGACAATCGATTCGACAAACAGCAGATGATTCTTGGGCAGGGTAATATGAGTCATCTCATAGTACCAGTCCTGTGGGAACATTTCATCCCACGTCTTGCCGTATTCTTTAATCAATTTGGCTTCAGCCTTCTTGAACTCGTTTTCGTGCAGCCGGCGGATGGGGGTGTTCATCGGGTGTTCGGCGCAACCGCAATCCACACCGATCCACTTCAGCTTCATGTCCAGCGCCCACTGGAAGAACTCCGGTGAGGGACCGGGATGCCGTACCAGGAAACCAAACTCTTTGGATTCAACCCCGCCTTGAGCGTTCGGGTTATACACATCCGGTTGGTCCCATGAGTAGCGGTGATAACCGGTGTTGATGATCAGAATATCGCCTTTGCGCACATCGGCTTTCTTCATGATCATTTCCGGGGTGTAGAGGCTGTAATCCGAAACCATGTCGGAAATATCCACTACCACACCCTGACCGCACAGGTCGCTCAAGGGGATGTCGGAAATTGCCCGCCCGCCGGAATGAAAGGCCGTTTCACCGACCAGATGGGTGCCAACCGTGTTCGACCAGTTCAAAATCTGACCGTTAGCGCCAGCTCCGCCGCCATACGCGCCGGTTACCCGTTTGAAGAAATGAACTTCCAGGGCTTTATCGCCGGGGAAAGGCGGTGTGAAGATACTGCATCCCTGAGTCAGATCATATAATTTGGCTTCCGCCATCATTTTGACAAACTTTTCACGATCCATTTTTTCCCTCCACTCCTGATCAAAAGGTTTAGATGCCGTACTTGTCGGCAAAGGCGATCAAAGCATCCTCAAATGCCGACATGGGCATACTCACCACACCCGCGCCAACCTGGCCAACACCGGGATCTTTGTGGGCTACACCCGTATTGACACGCGGCGGAAGTTGTTTTTCCACCACTTTACGGATATCCACGCCGGTGGGTGTGCCGCGGAAATCCAGATAGGGGATGGTGTAGTATTTATGCTCGGCGGTGGTAATCTCGTACATATCCAATGTGGTGCGGATGGCATCCTGCGCTGTACCGCCGATGAAAGTCACAATCGCCGGGGCGGCTGCCATGGCAAAACCGCCGATACCGGTTGTTTCAGTGATCACACTATCGCCAATGTCGGGGTTGGCGTCTTTCTCGGTAAAGCCGGCAAAATACAGGGCTTTTACATGCGGGGCGGGTGCGGTAAACCAGCGGTCGCCCAAACCGCTGACTTTCAGACCAAAATCTGTACCATTGCGTCCCATAATCGACACAACCGTACTGCCTTCGACGCCATGGGCGGCCATTGAAGCGGTTTTACAGCCTGCCATCACGGGGTTCAAGATAGTGAGCGCATTTTCGCCCATGAACTTCAACACATCGAAGGCAATATCAGAGTTCTTAGCAACTTTCGAAACATGCGGTGCCAGCACAGTGGTAAACAAAATTGAAGCCGCATCAAGCCGGTTGTGACCGTCATCGCCCATGTGCAGCGCCTTGCCCAATAGGGAGCGCAGATCAACGCCGCCACTGTTTTTCAAGGCAGCATCCACCGTTGGGCCAAACACCTCGTTTAGCCAGCGCATGCGTTGAATGACATCCTCGCTGTAAGCCCCCATCCGCATCACCTTGCCGCGCCCCTCGTTGAGCCCGGAAAAGGCTTTATTGCCAAATACCTGATCTTCAACGATGTAAACCATCATTTCGGGCGAAATCACTCCCGCCATCGGGCCCACCGAAGCGTAATCATGACACGCGGCAAATTTGAACTTACCGGAGGCCAGCATGGCTTCGGCTTCTTTAGCATCCTTAGCCTTGCCCTCAAACAGCAGGGCGCCGATCATGTTGCCCTTCATCGGGCCAGCCATCCGCTCCCAGGTCACTGGCGGGCCAGCGTGCAGTAAAAGATCATCGGTCATGCCGGGAATGACTTCTTTGGCTGGGGCTACCCCAACCACCACCGGCCGGGCTTCCATCATATTTTCAACCGCTTTTCTATTGGCATCTTCAATATTGATCATGATCCTCCTCCAAAAAATTTTCTGGGTGATTCTGTCAAATCATCTCAACTGGCGGAAAGTTTTTTCATCCGCTCCAAAATGCTGGCCAGTTTTTCGTTACCACCAGCCGGTGGCCGCCAATCTACCTGGATAACAGGGGTTTCCTGAGCGGTGAGATTTTCGGCAAACGATTCGAGCCCGACATTGAAAGCTTTGACCGGCTTTTTAAGTATTTCCAAATCCACCGGTGCAGCCGACGACTGCGCTTCATCCAGCGGCTGGTTGAGCGCCTGGATAATTTGACCAGCATAGCGTACGGCGGCTTCATTGCTGGTTTCCACCCACGCTCCGCCCTGTTTCAACTGGCGGATTTGATGACTGAGTTTTTGCGGGTCTTCCTCCGTACCTGTGCAAACGACCACCACTTCCAGATAGCGCCCGGCTTTTTCGGCTTTGGCTTTGGCTTCGGCAATCGCCGGGCCAAGTTCGCTGGCCGGGTCGGGATGCGAGCCGAAACCAATCACCACATCCATCAAAATCACCGCCACCTCGGGGTCATTCGCCTCCTCCATCAAACGCCGAATACGCAGGTCGTTATCCATCATCGGGTGCAGGCGGCCGACCGTGAACTCGTCTTCGCCCAGGTCTACAATGGTATGCTCAACGCTCACCAGCGAGTCTTTGAGTTTGTTCTCCTTGTTGATGGGCGCATTGGCATACACTTTTGGCACGTATTCGGTCAGCAGGTGCTGGGCCTCGTAAGCCAGTGTGCCGCCGGAAAACAGACCCCGCAGGTATTTTTGGCCGGGGGCAAATCGTTCCAGTTTCAGATCCGGTTCGACCTCCAGCACGGGCGGGTTTTTAGCAAGCTCAACTGCCAGCGCGGCTGCATCATCCAGCCCGGAGGCAAAAAATAAATTCCCCACCCGCCGCGAAATCGGGGTACGTCCAATAAAGTTGACCACTACCGGTTTACCGGCCTTGCGCGCCACCCGCAGCACCTGATCAGCCACTTTGGGGGAAGGCGGCTTGGACACCAGCACAATCACTTTGGTATCCGGGTCACGGCTGAGAGCATCCAGCCCCATCAGGAAGGTCACGCCTCCCACTTTTTCGGAGAGATCCCGCCCGCCGGTGCCAATTCCAAAGGTCATACCGCCACCCAGCTGGTCAATGCGGGAGGCTACCTGCTGTAAACCGGTGCCGGCGGCTGCGACCACACCAATCGGCCCGCGCCGGACTTTGTTGGCGAAACCCAGACCGATGCCATTAATCATCGCAGTACCGCAGTCCGGACCCATGACGAGCAGACCCTTCTGAGCTGCCTCCGCTTTTAAAGAAATTTCCTCTTCAACGGGTACATTATCGCTGAAGAGGAAAACGTGCTTGTTGAGCCGTAATGCTTCGCGGGCGACACCGGCGGCATAACGGCCAGCCACCGAAATCAACACCCAGTTGGCATCCGGCATCATACTCTGGGCGCCTTCCAGACTGCGCGGCCGGTAATCCTGCTGGATGCTGGACTTGCGCGCCGAGAGCAGCTCGTCCACTCGTTGGAGGGCATCACTGGCAGCCCGTTCATCGCCAGCTCGCACCACAATCACCAGATCATTTTCCTTGGCCTGTTCCACCTCGGTGGTTACCAGATTGACCCGAACGAGCAATTCTTTGTTCGTAGGGGTACCCATAATCACGCCGGCGTCTTCGACACCGGGCAAGTCCGCCAGTGACCGCTGCAGCTGCATCAAAACGGCTGAATCGTAGTAAACACCGCTGCGAATTTCGGCTTTAATCACGCTCATGTTTCACTCCTATTCCTGGAATCATCCAAATAACCGAACAGAAATAAGCTCCTGTCGGTTGATTTTGGCTGGTAAAAGTAATTTGAAAATCCATTTTCAGTCTGTGCCTGAAAAGGGAATGCCTTTTGGTGTGATGTTTTGCTTCGCTTTTGGGTTTCAGATTTTGTATGGGTAGAGGAAAACTCGGCAGAGTTCTGGCCGGGAAAAGAAATGTTTGACAACTGACAAATTGAGTATAGCACTTCAGGATAATCGAGTCAATTGGGGTAATTTCATCATGATGACTGTTTCAACCGGTCTGACCCGTTTTTGGAACAGGTCAGACCGGCACACTACACCCAGCAACTTTAAAGTTCAAGAGTTTCCGGCACGCGCAGTACCGCGTTGGCCTTGCGCACTTCTTCCGGTACATCGAAGTTCAGGTCATTACCGACCGCATCTACCAGATATTGCTTAAGCTGGATATTCCAGTGATCCTGATTGACGTAGAAGACTTTGGCGCCGCCCAGTTCATGCTGGTATTCCGGCCACGGTTTGGTGGGTTGCGCCATTGCCAAACCGGCCATCCGCCAGCCATTGTAACTTTCGAAAGTTGACCACCACTCCTTGGCTTTGCAGATTTCCATGGCGTAGTAGGTTTTGGCGTAGTACATTGCCCAGCCGACCCGTCCGCGGCGCGAAAAGGCCATCGTGTGCAGACTGATAGCAAGGTCTTTGTTCCAGAAACGTCCGTTGGCAAAACCAACAAATTCACCGTCAATCAAACCGAGAATAGTGAAAGCATCCTTGATGCGTTTGCGTTTGACCGCCAGAATTTCGCCATAGACGCGCACACCGACAATGTCATAAAAATCTTTTTCGACCTTCATCACCCGTTCCATGAAACCGAGCAGAGTGGGGATGTCATCCTCGGTCATTGAGCGCAGGTAAAGGGTGCGGCCGTCTTTGAGTTGGAAAGTCGCTTCCGGCCATGGCGGTAATTGCATGGGATAACCCTGCAAAATTGCCTCAACTTCGCCAATGTCAATCGTTAACGTGTCAACGGATACGGGAGTTGGGGGGGTAAGTTTCATCTGGTCTGCTCCTAATAAAAATTTGGGATTAACGGAAGGTTTCCAGTCCTCCGGGCAAGGTTGACTCATTTGAGAGGAATGGAAACAAAACAACCCGCAAGGTTTTTACACCTGCTGGACGGGTTTTACAACTACATTGTGTGGATATTGATGGTATTGCCTTATGAAACTGTAGGGTGAAGTACTTTTATTATAGCCAATCCAAAAACCTCAGTCAATAACACTTGTAATTTTAGCGTCGGATAATTGTCATACAAATTATCGTCTATTGGCTGGGGTCAAGGCCGGCGGATGGCCAGTTGACCCTCGATGATTTCGCTCAAATAAGCCAGAGAAGGCGGCCCGAAGATTTTTTCACCGTTCAGCCAGAAGGCCGGGGTAACGCTGAAGCCATTTTCACCAGCCCGGCGCATGTCAAATTCCACCTTGCGGCGCATCTGACTCTCGTCCAGGCATTGATTGAAAATCGGCATATCCAGACCCAGCCGGGAAGCATACCCTTTCAATGCTTCCACTCCCCAGTCCGGCATCCTGCTCATACAGCAGGTCATGGTACTCCCAAAAACGCCCCTGGTTATGGGCACACTGACCGGCCTCGGCGGCTTTGATAGAAGCCGTACTTCGTCTGGCGTTATCCCGCCAGATGAACAGCACCTGATCGGGGTAACGCTGCAACAGCCCCTCGCGCACCTGAGCGCGGTGCCACAGGCGGCAGACTTCGCAGGCGTAATCCCCATATTCAATCAAGACAATCGCCGCATCCGGGTTGCCCAAAAAGGGGTCATCCAGGAGGCGCCGATCGGCCACCTCCGGATAATTCGGCTTTGGCAACAGGAGTACCAGTCCCAGCAAAGTAATGATCAAAATCATGACCAAAACCGCCGGGCGGCTCTTTATGGCATCCAGTAATTTGAGCGACATGGTAATTTCTCCGTAACATTACATCCTGTTTGTTTTTTAGATGCCAGAATGGCCGTTTTTCTTACCCAAAGACCATTGACAATTCAATAAAGGTTCATAAAATTATACCTGAGTATAAATATATGAACAATAATTTTCAAAAGGACTCGCTGGTTTCTACCGCCGAACGCACCCTCAAACTGGTTGAATTATTCCTCAACCATTCTGAGGGATTGACCCCCCAGGAAATTCTGCCTCATTTGGGGATTTCTCGCGGCGCATTGTTCTTGCTGCTGCGCACCCTAAAAAACGCCGGTTACCTCGAACAAAGCGAACGGCGCGGGCGTTATCGAGCCGGCCCTCGTTTAGCCGCCTGGCGCACCACCAGCAGCGAGTTTCACCAAAATCTGATGGATGCTTTCTATCAGGAAGTCCGTCACCACCCCTGCTCGGAAACCCTGCTCATCACGGTGCCTGCCGCTCCAGGTGTGCTGACATTGGCACAGGTCGAAAGCCGCCAAACCGTCCGCAGTGCCTATCCGGTTGGAGAAGTGATTGGCATCCCCAGCCCTGCCGAAGACATCTTCCAATCGCCGCCAGCGGTCTCGGTCCTGCGCAACGGCTATTCGCTGAAACGCTCAAACGAGATTATCGAACTGGCTCTACCGGTTTGCCCGGACGGGATTCATCCTCAAGCCGCCCTGCTGCTCAGTGCGCCAGCCTTTCGCTGGACGGAAGAGACCCTCGTCCAACAATGGCTGGCCGAATTGCGCGCTCTGGCTGCGCGGCTCTCCTACCGTCTTGGGGCTGCCACCTACACCCCCTATCAGGTTCAGCAGCCCGGCCAGTTGCCCGCCGAAGCTCCGCTGAATCCTCAGGAAATCCGCCGCTTTTTACAGGGGCCCTGGACCGCGCGGCTGGCCTGCCTGCGTCCTGACGGCAAGCCGCATGTCATCCCGGTCTGGCAGGAGTGGGACGGCAAGGCTTTTTACCTGATCGCCTGGCGGGGTTCGCTGTGGGCTGAATACCTGCTCAACAACCCGGAAGCCTCGCTGACAATTGACGAACCCTGGCCGCCGTTGCGCCGGGTTTCTGCCCGCGGTAAAGCCTTTCCTCTGCCTCTTGGTAAGGACGACCCGCAATTGAACGACCTTTTACGCCGCCTTTCCGAGCGTTACCTCGGTGAAGCCGCCCTCGCCCCTTCCACTGAACAGATTCAACAGGTCTTTCAAATCATTCCCGAAACCCTGCGCGGCTGGAAAGGTCTGCTAACTGCCCAATCGCCCAAAGATGAGGTTACTGCTCCATGAAGGTCGAAATCGCCGCCCTCAACCATACCTTTTTTACCCCTCAACCTCGCCCGGCGCTCCTTAATCTTGATTTACACATCCCCAGCGGGCAATTCGCTGCCATCATCGGACCGAGCGGATGCGGAAAGTCCACCCTGCTGCGGCTGATCGCCGGCCTGCTTCAGCCGACCAGCGGCAGTATCCTTCTGGATGGCAAAACCCCGGTGGAAGCCAACGCCGCCCGGCAGGTCGCCTGGCTGGCGCAAAGTCCGGCACTGCTCCCCTGGCTGACAGTGGAAGGCAACATTGCGCTGGCTCGTAAACTGCTGGCAACCCGTCTCAACCATCAAATGAGCGTTCAACAGGCCCTCCAGCGGGTTGGGTTGGAAAATGCCGCCCGTGCCTACCCCTTTACCCTCTCCGGCGGTATGCAGCAGCGCCTTGCGCTGGCCCGCCTGCTGATTCAAAACGCTGGCCTGTGGCTGATGGACGAACCCTTTGCTGCTCTGGACGAAATCACCCGTGAACAACTGGCTGCCATGCTGCTCGATCTGTGGCAGCCGGCCCAGCCCACCGTTTTATGGGTCACCCACAATATTTACGAAGCCCTTCGCCTGGCCGAACGAGTAATCGTCCTTTCGCCAGCCCCCGGCCAATTGGTTGCCGATTTCAGCGTGGCTCTGCCGCATCCGCGTCGCGAAGATACACCCGCCTTTCAAAAACTGCTGTACGAAGTACGGACAGCCCTCAATCAGGCGGTGGAGGCAGCCGCATGAAGAAACCGCAGCCGGGCGGCGGTCAGATAGCCGTGCTGATTGTGCTGTTCTTCCTGCTGGTTTGGGAAGCCGCCGTCAGCCTGTCGCAAATTCCAGTCTATCTGCTGCCGGCCCCCAGCCGCATCCTGCAAACCCTGTTTGAACACCCGCAACTCTACGCCCAGGCCAGCCTGCTGACTCTGGGCGAGGCGTTCGCCGGCCTGCTGATCGGCCTGCTGGCAGGGGTGTTGATTGCTTCGCTACTGACGCTGATGCCCGGTTTGGAAGAGGGGGTCATGACGCTCGCCATCTTGCTTAAATCCACCCCTCTTGTCGCAATTGCCCCGCTACTGACCATCTGGCTGGGGTTTGGTATTCTGCCCAAAATCATCATCACTGCACTGCTGACCTTCTTTCCGGTGCTGGTCAACGTCCTCAGCGGTCTCCAGAAGGCCGAAAATCACCATCTGGAGTTATTCCACTCCTGGCACGCCTCGCGCGGGGAGGTCTTTCGTTACCTGCGTGCCCCCAACGCCCTCCCCTACCTGTTTGCCGCCCTTAAAATTTCCGCTCCGCTGGCGTTGATCGGTGCGGTGGTTGCCGAGTGGACCGGCGCATCCGGCGGGTTGGGGCGGGTAATGTGGCTGGCCTACACCAACTTAAACCTTCCTTTTCTGTTTGCAGCCATTTTTATCCTCGCCGCGGCTGGTATGTCACTCTATCGCCTGACCGTCTGGTTGGAACGACGAATCATCTTCTGGCAATCCCATCCCGAACCTTGAGAGGTGAACATGCAACGCTTTACTTCCCTTTCTCTGCTCCTCGTTCTCTTTCTGCTGGTTTCCGCCTGCACTCCTGCAGCCCCGCAGCCCTCACCAACCCCTGAGCCAGTTGCCCTGACTTTTATGGCTGGTTACAAACCGCAGGCCAATTTACCCTTCGTGGGGGCTTATGTTGCCAAAGAAAAAGGTTTTTTTGAACGCGAAGGACTGGAAGTAACCATTGAGCATTCCGCCGGCCAGGGTGAGCATCTCCAACTGCTTACCGCCGGCAAGATTCAGGTGACCACCCAGGATGCTGCGGTGCTGCTGCAACGCCGCGCCGACCCGGGTCTGCCGCTGGTTTCGATTGCGCTGATCGGACAGCGCGGTCAGCAAGCCTACGCCGCCCTGGCTTCCTCCGGCATTCAAACGCCCAAAGACTGGGAAGGGCGTACGGTCGGATACAAAGGCACTCCCCCGCCCGACCTGTTCGCCCTGCTCAAAGCTGCCGGCGCCGATCCAGAGAAAATCTCGCTGGTCAATGTTGGCTTTGACCCGCGCATCCTCACCGAGGGTAAGGTGGATGTCTATCCGGTCTTCAAGTCCAACGAACCTTACCTGATTCGCTCTTGGGGGTATGAATTAACTCTTTGGGAAGCCGCCGATTACGACGTGCCGACCCTTGGCCTGACCTATGTAACTACGGAAACCATCCTGCAAGAACAACCGGAAGCCCTGCGCCGCTTTCTCAAAGCCGCCCTGGAGGGCATCCGCTACGCCGAGCAGCACCCCGACGAGGCAGTGGAAATTGTGCTGAAGTACACCGGCCCGCAGGCCGATCCACAGCACATGCGCTACATGCTGGAAACCGAACTGGGCGATGCGAAATCCCCGCTGACCGAGCAGTACGGCTACGGCTGGCAAACCCAGGAGCAGTGGTCGGCTTTGGCCGACTTGCTGGTACAGCAGGGCATCCTTCCGGCGGTAGAGGTTGAAAAGGCGTTTACTACCGACTTGTTGAAGTAGCTCGGCATGATCGTTACATATATCACTAAAAAGAGATGTACTGATGCAGCCTGTTTTATGGTAAACTAATTTTCGCTGGCGGAGCACGCAGCCTTCGGCATGATAACGACAGCCTCAAAGGTGCAAACCGGTTCATCCGGTAGGGGCATGAGCATCTTTGAGGTTATTTTTAATATAATGGAGAATGTATGCGCTGGGTACGCGATTACACACCACAACCCACCGAAAACGGTTTGTACCGGTCGGCATTACTGGTTACCATCAGTGGGAACGTTCTGCTGGCAGCCGTAAAAAGTCTGGCGGCTTACTTTTCCGGTTCGGTTGCCCTCTACTCGGATGCGGCTAACTCCATCTCGGATGTGTTGTATTCCGTCATGATGGTGCTGGGGCTGTATCTGGCTCAACGACCGCCCGATCTTTCACACCCACAGGGCCACAGCCGCTTCGAGCCGCTGGTCGGCACACTGATTTCGTTCTCGATGGCTTTTGCCGGTTATGAAGCCCTGCGTGCCTCCTTTATCCGCTTTCAACAGGGCGGTCTGGCAATTGAACCTGGCTTACCGACGATTGCCCTGCTGTTCAGCGCAGCCGTTAAAGTGGGCATGTACCTCTTCATCCGCAACACGGCCCGCAAACTGACCAGCCCGACCCTCAACACCGCTGCTAAAGACAACTTGAGCGATGTGCTGACCTCCAGTGCCGCCTTCGTGGGAGCGTTTGGCTCCAAACTGATCCATCCGATCACCGACCCGATTGCTGGTTTTCTGGTGGCTATCTGGATCTTCCGCGCCGCTTTTCTGGCTGCCCGCGAAAATCTCAACTTCCTTACCGGTGCTGGCGCCTCGGAGGAATTGCGCCAGCGGATCATTCAGGAAGCCTCCTCCGTACCGGGCGTGCTGCGTGTCCATCACCTGATGACCGATTACTCCGGGCCGCGCCTGATTGCCGACCTGCATGTCAACGTGGATGGCAACACCACCCTGACCGAGTCGCACCGGATTACCGATGAAATCATCGCCAGATTAGAAGCCATGCCCGAAATTGATCGCGCCTACGTTCACCTTGAACCCGACGATTGGGAATAAACACCTGGAGTTTAGGAAAGAACCCCATGCGCCTGTCCGAACTGTTCAGCCAGACCCTGCGGGAATCCCCCGCGGAAGCCCAATCGCCCGGTTATGCCTGTTTATTACGCGCCGGATATTTCCGACAAGTAGCTGCAGGCATCTTTGCTGCGCTGCCACTCGGCCTGCGCGTTCAACGCAAAATTGAGCGCATCCTGCGCGAAGAAATGCAATCCATTGGCGGGCAGGAAGTCAGTCTGCCGGTGGTGCTACCAGCCGAAATTTGGAAGGAAAGCGGACGCTGGTACCGCATTGGAGCCGAAATGGCGCGCTTCAAAGACCGAGCCGAACGCGATCTGGTGCTGGCAATGACCCACGAGGAATCGGTAGCCGATCTGGTGCGCCGCGAAATCCGCTCTCACCGACAACTGCCGCGCTTGATCTACCAGATTCAAACCAAATTCCGCGATGATCCCCGCCCGCGTGCCGGATTGATCCGCGTGCGCGAGTTCATCATGAAAGACTCCTACTCGCTGGATGCTGACTGGGCGGGGCTGGAAAAGCAGTATCAGGCGCATTATGAGGCTTATCTGCGCATCTTCCGGCGAGTTGGGCTGCCGGTGATTGCCGTTGCCTCCGACAGTGGCATGATGGGCGGCAAACGCTCGCACGAATTCATGTACCTCAACCCGATTGGCGAGGATACGCTGATGCTGTGCGATGCCTGCGGTTATGCTGCTAACCGGCAGGTAGCCCGTTTTGCCAAACCGCAGCCGCCGCAGGAAGAAGCCCTGCCTGTGGAGAAAGTCCACACGCCGCAAACGCGCACCATCGAATCGCTGGCACGTTTTCTGGGCATCCCCGAATCCAGAACCGCCAAAGCCGTCTTTCTGACCGCCACCCTTGTCGAAAACAAGCAGTCTCAAGAACGGCTGGTGATGGTCATCGTGCGCGGGGATATGGAACTCAACGAGACCAAACTGGCTAACCTGATCGGCGCAGTTGACCTGCGCCCGGCAACTGAAGAAGAAATCCGCACCAGCGGAGCGGTGCCGGGATTTGCCTCCCCGGTTGGACTGCATGACTTACTGGTGGTGGTGGATGACCTTATACCCCATTCCCCCAATCTGGTAGCCGGCGCCAACGAGGAAGATTATCACCTCCGGAATGTCAACTTCGGCAGGGACTATATCACGCCGCTGGTGGCCGATCTCGCGGCCGCGCGAGAGGGCGATCCCTGTCCGCACTGTCAGGCGCCCCTGCGCGCCGAGCGCGGCATCGAAGTGGGCAACATTTTCCAACTCGGCACGGCTTATTCCGAAGCGATGGGATGCACCTTTCAGGACGAAGACGGGCAGGTCAAACCGGTAGTGATGGGCTCCTACGGCATCGGGGTAGGAAGGCTGATTGGCTGTCTGGCCGAAGCCTATCACGACGAAAAAGGCCTCAAATTGCCGGCGGTGGTCGCTCCGTATCAGGTTCATCTCGTATTGCTCAGCGGTAAGGACGGCGAAGCCGCCCGGCAAACTGCCGAGCGGCTCTACGAGCAAATGCAGGCAGCCGGTCTGGAAGTGCTTTATGACGACCGCGAAGAAAGCCCCGGTGTCAAATTCAACGACGCCGACCTGATCGGCATTCCCCTGCGCGTCACGGTTTCGAAGCGCACGCTTGAAAATGGAACGGTGGAAATTAAACCTCGCGGTGAGGAAGAAAAAGTCACCCTCCCGCTGGAAAACGGGCTGGCGTACCTTCAAGAACAACTCGCCCGGCAGAAAGAACAATTCAATTTTTAGCTGAATAACACATAATCCTGCAAAAAGCGCTCGGTTTGCTGGTAGAAGTCCTCAATCGTCTCCGGAGCGCGAAAGCCATGCCCTTCGCCGGGGTACAGGCGGAAGAGGTGCGGCACACCCAATCCGCGCAGACGTTCGACCAGCGCCTGATTTTGCGCGGGCGGTACAGCTTTATCTTCCTCACCTTGAAAGATCGCCAGCGCATCGCGAATTTGTGAAGCCTGAAAGAGCGGCGAGCGCTTGCGGTAGAGCGCGGCCGCCTGCGGAAATGGCGCAATCAGGCGATCGGTGTAGTAGCGCTCAAAGCGGTGCGTTTCACGCGCCAGCGCAATCAGGTCGGCTACCGGATAAAGCGCAATCCCGGCTTTGAACACGCCCGGGTAGCGTACCAGACAATTCAGCACGGTATAACCGCCGGCGCTGCCGCCCATCACCGCCATGCGCTGTTCATCCACCCGGCCCTGCTGAGCCAGAAAACGCGCCAGGCTGACCGTGTCCACTACGTCCGCCTCGCCCCAATGACCGTTCAAAGCCTGCTGGTACGTGCGCCCGTAACCGCTGCTGCCGCGGTGATTGACCTCCAGCCAGGCGTAGCCGCGGCTGGTGAAGTAAGCCGCTTCGCGTGGAAAATCCAGCACCACCGCCGAGGTCGGCCCGCCATGGACGTGAACGATGAGCGGCGGCAGACCTTCGCCTTGCACCTGCGGATTCTGCGGCGGGTAAAACCAGCCGTAAACCCGACCCCCATCCGGGAGATTGCATTCAATGGCTTGTGGCTCGGCAAACCACGTCTCCGGCAGCAGCCACGCATCCGTACAGGCAATCTCCTGCCAGCGGCTTCCATCCCAGCGCAAAACTCGCTCGGCCAGGCGCGGCGAGGATGCCAGCAAGGCAATTTCACCGCTGAGCGGGTGAACACTCAACTGGCGCAGCCAGGTATAAGGTGCGGTGGGAATCAACCGCACCGCGCCGCTTTCGACTTCCACTTCACACAATTCTGCCAGCCCGGCGCGGTTGCGAATCACCAGCAACCGTCTACCGTCAGGCAGCCAGGCCAGCGTGCGCTGTCCCTGCACCCAGGCCGGCGTGCTGAGGTGAAAACCCTGCGCCGCGTAAACCAGCCGCTTTTCACCGCTACTCAAATCCAACACGATCAGATCATCCCACTCCCCCTGCGCAGCAAGGTAGGCCAGCCGGCGGCCATCCGGCGAAAAGCACGGCTGGGTGAAGGCCGCCTCTTCGTGCTCGCCGGCAATGATCATCTTTTCGGCAACTTGCGGCACTTCTCCTGCCAGCCGTGCCATTACCACCCGCGTGGCATCCCAGGGCATGTTCGGGTTCTCCCATTCCACCCACGCCAGCGCATTCCCATCCGGCGACCAGGCCGGCTGCATGTAAAAATCCGCCCGGCTGTCCAGGAGAATTGGCCAGCCGCCGTTGGACTCAACCAAACCTAATGCAGCCCGATCCCCATCCTCATGAACAAAAGCCAGCCAGCGGCCATCCGGTGAAGGCGCCGGTGCGCTGAACGCCCCCCAGGCTGGCGTCAAAGCTCGAACGGCAGCCGTTTCGAAATCGTAACGCATGATCTGGCGGCCCTGCTGTACGAAATAAAGGCTGTCCCCGCTGGCAGTAAATTCCCCGCCGCCGTAACCCACCCCACCGCGTGCCGAATGCTCGAAGAGCAAATCGCGGCGGGCGCTACCTCCGGGTTGATAGACCAGCTGGCCCTGCTTTCCGCGGTTTTCCAGCCAGACCAATCCATTGCCGCCAAACTGAACATCCTCCAGCCGGGCGCGCTGGGCCATGCGCCGCGCGCTGATGATGCTGGGCCAAAATCCGTAGGGCTGCCTGCGCTTTGCGTTACTCATCTGCTTCCTCCTCCTATTTGGTTAATTCTACCGGAAAAGCGCCATTGGAATAAAAAAGACTGCCCGCTGAGGGGCAGTCTTTTCGCATCCAAACCGCATCAATCCTGCGGATGTACAACCAGATACGGCTCAAGGGTTTCTTTCAAGCGTTGCAAGGGCTGAAAACCGCTCATCCGCTTGACGGCCTCGCCGTTTTGGAACAGGATCAGGGTCGGCACACTCAGCACCATGAACTGCATGGCAAGGTCTGAAGCCTCATCCACATCCACCGATAAAATTTCCAGACGGTCACCCCATTCCTGACTCAGGCGGGCAAGCTCGGGTTCCAGTCGCTTACAGGGACCGCACCAGACCGCCCCGAACTCAACCAGTACCGGTTTTTCCGTGCCAAGTACCCGTTGTTCAAACTCCTGTTCCGAAATGGTTTCGATTTCTTTCATTCGCATTTCCTCCACTTCAACTAATGGTATCATTGATTATACTCCACGTGTCAAGACAACATTCCCATCTAGCAAAAAGATAACCAAACCTTAATGAAACTTCAACTTCCCCATGGTCATCTTGACTTTCCCGCCTTTCTGCCGGACGCAACTCTGGCGGTAGTGCGTACAGTCGATTCGCGTGACCTGCGCGCCTGCGGTATTCCGGCTCTGATGATGAACGCCTTTCACCTCATGCAAAAGCCGGGTTCCAGCGTGATTCAGGCTTTGGGCGGCCTGCACCGGATGAGCAACTGGGATCGCCCAATCTTTACCGATTCGGGTGGTTTTCAGGCTTATTCACTCATCCGTCAAAATCCGCGCTTCGGCAAAATGGACGAACGCGGAATCACCTTTCAGCCGGAAGGCGGCCAGCGTAAATTCCTGCTCACACCGGAAAAGAGCGTTCAACTGCAAATCGGCTATGACAGCGATGTGGTCATCTGTCTGGATGATTGCACCCATGTGGAAGCGCCCCGCAGCGAGCAGGAACTCTCTGTGCAGCGCACCATTGCCTGGGCCAAGCGCGCCCGGCGCGAATATGATCGTTTGATGGAACAAAAGAAACTGACCGGAGGTCAGAGACCGCTCATTTTTGCGGTCATTCAGGGCGGAGGCGAACTTGACCTGCGCCGTCAATGCGCCGATGCCCTGTTAGAAATTGGTTTTGATGGCTACGGCTTCGGCGGTTGGCCGTTGGACTCTTCCGGAAGTCTACTGAGCGAGATTCTCGAATATACCCGCCAGTTAGTCCCAGCCCAGTATCCCCTCCACGCCCTGGGAATTGGGCATCCGCACAACGTGGTAACCGGCTGGCAGCTGGGTTACAGCATTTTCGACTGCGCCATGCCAACCCGTGATGCCCGTCATGGCCGTTTGTACACCTTCACCAATCCTCCCGGACAGGATGGCGGATTGAACGGCAACTGGCTGGAATACCTCTACATCAACGACGAACGCCACATGCGATCCAGCCGCCCCATCTCCGAGTGGTGCGACTGTCCGACCTGCCAGCAATATAGCCTCGGCTACTTACGCCACCTGTTCAAGATCAACGACAGCCTCTTTTTAAGGCTGGCAACCATCCATAATTTGCGCTTTATGACCCAGCTGACCGAGCGCATCCGCCTGAATTCCCATGCCTGAGCCGGTGGACATTGATGCCCTGATTCGCGCCGTACAGGCCAACCCGCGCTACGCCGCCATAGACCCCGGCTTGATTCGCGGGTTAATTGAACGCTATCAGAGCAGCATTCACCAGCCGCGTGAATTGATTAAGGCTGTGCGCAATAAACTTCATCAGGTTGGCGGGGCTTATCTGGAAAAGCCAATAGACTATGCGAATTGGGGCGAACGCCTTGCAATCCTGCCCCGTGACCTGCATCATCCCCAGGTCAAAGAATTTTGCCGACAAATGATGGCGCTGCACGCCTCCACCCGCGAACGCCTTCCAATCCTCGACCGGTTTTATGCGGAAACCCTCACCAGTCTTCAGCCCATTCATTCCATCCTCGATCTGGCTTGTGGGCTCAACCCGCTGGCTCTACCGTGGATGCCGGTCAACCCCGCTACCCAAATTTACGTTTGCGACATTTACAGCGACCAGATTAACTTTTTACAGCAATTTTTCAACCATTTTGGCATCCATGGGCAGGCAACCCTTTGCGACCTGACCCGCAGTCTGCCTCAACAGTCGGTTCAGGTGGCTTTCCTGCTCAAATCCATCCCCTGTCTGGAGCAATTGGATAAGACCATCGCCACACGTTTGCTGCACGGCATTCCCGCAAAATACTGGCTGATTTCGTTTCCGGCTCACAGTCTGGGAGGGCGCGGCAAAGGGATGCGCCAGCACTACCGCCAGCACTTTGAGGAACTGATTCGCGGTTGGGCGGTACAATTGCGGTCTTTTGAATTCCCCGGTGAACTGGTTTTCCTGCTTTCCCCTGCCTGATTCATCCTGCAGACCTAGCCGCAATCCATTTCGGGACGGATGGCACACCGAAAGGACTCGGCTATGATAGGGTCATCAAACCACAAGGAGAAACAATCATGGAAAACCAAGTCGAAATCAGAAATACACTCAAGACCAATCCACTGGCAATTGCCAGCCTGGTTCTATCCGCCGGCGGTTTCAGCTTCCTCCCTCTGATCGGAAGTATCGCCGGCATTGTGACCGGGTACATGGCACGTCGCGAGATACGCGAGAATTCCCACCTCTACAACGGCGAGAGCCTTGCCAAAACGGCGATCATCCTCGGATGGATTGGGATTGTGCTGCCAATCGTGATCCTCACCTTTGGCATACTCTTCATGTTTCCTGCGACGACGATCTTCCGCTAATGACGGGCTGACCTATGAACGGGAATGGGTTGAGGAAATTTCCTGTGTTTATCCCTCGTTGGAGATGACCAAAACCCATTCCTGGATCCCGTTTTCCCAAAAAGATAAAAAAACAAGGTTAAAATAAACTTGTCTGCACACTCATACGAAAGAAAAAATCTCATGGAAAGAACCCCGCAAATTGAACATGTTTCCTCTCATCCTCTCGCCATTGTTGGCCTGGTGCTTGGTATTCTTGGGCTGATCGGCGTGTTACCGTTGGTCGGCTCAATTGGGGCATTGATCGCCGGCAAAATGGCTCAAAAGGAAATTCTGGAAAAACCAGAATTTTACACAGGCGAGAACTTTGCCCGCGCCGGCATCATCATGGGATGGATAGGACTCGCCATTGGGGTTGTCATTTGTGTGCTGGTAGCGGTTGCCTTTCTGTTCTTCATGCCGGTTGGCATACAAACCATGCCTCAATAACCCACGATGAACCTGCACAGCCGCTGGCAACAATTTGCGAATCGTTTTCTGAACCGTCTGCGCTGGCGGCTGACCCTGAGTTTCACGCTGGTCACCCTGGCGGCAATCTTAATGGCAGCCTGGTGGAGCTTCCTGGCGCTGAATGTATATCTTTCTCGCACCATGCCGGATCTGTTTACCGGCTCATCAGCCAGCCAGATGCTTCCCGGCCTCCTTCAACTGGCAGGACAGGCTCTGCTGGTGCTGATCATTCCGGCTGTGCTGGTAGGAACGTTGTTCGGTTTTTTAACCGCACGCTGGCTGGAAAGCCGGCTTGACCATTTGCGAAACACCACCGAGGCATGGGCAAACGGCAACTTCAAGCCCCGCATCAACGACCCTGCTCAGGATGAAATTGCCCGCTTCGGCAGGCAATTGAATCAAATGGCTGCGGAACTGGAAACCCTGATGTCAACCCGTCAGCAGTTAGCCGCCATGGAAGAACGGAATCAGCTCGCCCGCGACCTGCACGATTCGGTTAAGCAAAATCTGACTGCGGCCATCTTGCAGCTGAACACCGCTGCAGTGCTGATCGCAACCGAACCTCAGGCTGCCCAACAGGCCCTTCAAAGAGCCGAGGATCTTGCAGTGCAGGCTCAGCAGGAACTCACCAATGTGATATTAGAACTTCGTCCGGCGATGCTGCACCAAAAGAACCTGCCCGGTGCATTGAAAGATTACCTGCAACGATGGCAACAGCAAAATCAAATTGTCGTGGACTTCACTCACACCGAAAACCTCCAGCTGACATTCAGTCAGGAATTAACCCTTTTCCGAATAGTGCAGGAAGCCCTTGCCAATGTCATCCGCCACAGCAGTGCAACCCATGTCAACGTTTCTCTTGATTGCGACTCGCACCAGATCATGTTGAGAATTCAGGACAATGGCCGCGGCTTTGACCTCAGCCGGTCAGGTTCTTCCGGCTTTGGTTTGAAAAGCATGCGCGACCGGGTGGAAGAAATTGGCGGTCGGCTGGAGATTGAAAGCAGCATCGGACAGGGAACAACGGTCAGCGCCTCCGTGCCGATCAAACTTGAACCGCGAAATGAGGAAATCCTCAATGGATAAAACGCCCAACCCAATTACGGTAATTATTGTGGATGACCACGCCGTTGTTCGGCAGGGTTTGATCGCTTTTCTACAAACACAGGAAGACATCGAAATCATCGGTGAGGCTGAAAATGGGGCGCAGTTGCTTAAGTTACTCCCCCATAGCGTGCCGGATGTCCTGCTGATGGATCTGATCATGCCGGATATGGACGGGGTTGAGGCGACCCGCCGGGTAAAAGCCATCAGCCCTCATACGCAGGTCATCATTTTCACCTCTTATTACAAGGATGAACATATTTTTCCGGCTGTTCGGGCCGGAGCGCTCTCGTATATTTTGAAAGACACCAAACCCGCCGAACTGGTTGATGCCATTCGAAAAGCTTCGCGGGGTGAAGCCGTTCTTCATCCGCGTGTTGCAGCCCGGCTTGTGCAGGAAGTACAGGGCATACGCAGCGAAACCATCAACCCGTTTTCAGAATTGAGTGACCGTGAGTTGGAAATTCTGCGCCTGATCGCCAGCGGCATTTCCAATCGCGAGATTGCCGAAGTTCTGTTCATCAGCGAAAAAACAGTCAAGAGCCATGTGAGCAACATTCTCTCCAAACTGCACCTGGCCGACCGCACCCAGGCTGCCGTTTACGCCTGGAATCAAGGAATTGTCAGACGGGATGAATAAAACTGCTTCTGTTTCTGAAGATGAAATTCGCAAATGGATTGGAATGCTGCGCGCCATTCGAAAGTATCGCTCGCTGGATTTACCCGATGCCCTCCTGCGCGATTTGATTGTGGAGGAGCTGTCCCGTCATTCCTCTTCCAGTGAGGCGTTGAAAGCCGTTCGCCGTAAACTCCACAACATCGTTGCCCCTTACCTTGGCGATCCAGACTACACCACCGCCCAAAAAGCCCTGGAGGCTGCTTTTACCGACGGAAGCCCACAATCTGTCCGAGAATTTTGCCTGTCCATGCTGGCCAGTCACGCCTCCACCCGTGAGCGGATTCCGCTCCTCGATGAGTTTTACTCCCGTTTGTGGAAAATCACCGGACTACCCCAGACACTCCTTGACCTGGCTTGTGGAATGCAACCGTTTGCCCTGCCGTGGATGGGCTTGCCCACTTTGACCCGCTATTTCGCCTATGATCTGCACCGGCCGCGCGTTGATTTGATCAACCAGTTTTTTCAACGGAGCGGCTGCCGCGGTTCTGCCATTCACGAGGATATTTTGGTCAATCCTCCGCAGATAGAAGCCGAAGTTGCCCTGTTTTTCAAAGAAGCCCACCGTTTTGAACAACGCCGCCGCGGGGCCTGTTTGCCTTTCTTTCAAGCCCTGCGCGTTCGCTGGCTGCTGGTATCACTGCCAATCAGCAGCCTGAAAGGCACCCGTGATTTAGAAGATCGTCAACGCAGGTTGATGCAGTACATCCTTGGCGGTCAAACCTGGGAGGTCACAGAAATCCGTTTTGAGAACGAGTTGGTGTTCTGTATTCAAAAAACATGAGCCGTCGTAAAAAAACTTCCTCAACCGCTCCCTACCCTGCCATTTCAGCACGAGAGACGGCGCTGGAACAATTCCGCGCCTTGCTTGCACCGGAGGATTTTCAAGCCCTGCTCGAAGAGCTGGAGCGCCCGCTGTTGCCCGCCTTTCGGATCAACCCACTCAAAACTTCGCCGCAAGCCGTTGCAGACTGGTGCAACTGGTACGGTTGGGAGGTCCAGCCGGTAGTTTTTTGCCCAACCGGCTGGCAGGTTCGCCAGGCGCGTACACCGCTCAGCCAGACCCTGGAACATCGGATGGGGCACTACTACATCCAGGATGCGGCTTCGATGCTTCCGGCAGAATTATTCGACCTGCCAGCGTCTCCCCACCCACTGATTCTTGACCTGGCCGCTTCGCCCGGGGGAAAGACCACCCACCTGATCAGCCGCACCCTTGACCGCGGGTTGGTACTGGCCAACGATGCCGGACTCGAACGGATCACCCCACTGCGTTTGGTGCTGCAAAATTGGGGGACGGTCAATACCGCTGTCACCCGCTTTCCAGCCGAAAAGTTTGGGCGCTGGTTTCCGGCCACCTTCGATTGGGTGTTGCTGGATGCACCGTGCAGCATGCAATCCCTCCGACCGACCGAATCGCATCCGATGCGGAGCATCTCTCAGCGCGAGCAATCCCATCTGGCACGCCGCCAAACGGCAATGCTCCTCTCCGCCCTGGCAGCGGTCAAACCCGGCGGTCAGGTGGTCTACTCGACCTGTACCCTCGCTCCGCAAGAAGACGAAGCCGTTCTGGATGAGATTATCCGCCGCCTGCCGTTCAGTGTTCAAATCAACCCGGTCACCGACCGGCTCCCCGCCCCTGCCCCAGCACTCGCCAATGCGTTTGGTCAAGTCTTCCATCCGCAAGTACAAAACGCCCTGCGCCTCTGGCCACATCGCTTTTCGACATCCGGTTTTTTTGCGGCCCGCTTAACCCGCACTGGTGAAGTTGAATTACCCATCGAACCGCCACCTGCCCGCCCCCTGCGCGAAACCGGTCAGGAGCCGCTCAACCGCTCAAACCTGCAAGAGATCACCCACTGGCTACAAAATACCTACGCTTTTGACCTGCTCAGCGTACTGGAAACCTATCGCTTAGAACTGTGGCACAGCCAGACCTCCGTTTTTGCCGTTCCCATTGCTTTTCTGGAAAGATTCAACGAACTGCCGTGTCAAATGCTTGGTCTCAAGGTATTGGAAGAAACCCCCGATGGCTGGCAGCCCGCCCATGAATGGGTCAATCGTTTTTTCAATCTCTTTCACGCCGGACGATTAGTCCTACCGAATGAAATGATGGACGAATGGCTGAAAGGCAAGGATGTTCCCCTGCCGGTTTCCGCCGCTAATCCTCCCGCCGTCTGGTTGGTGTTTGATGAACGCAACCGCTTTGTGGGGAGGGGACGCTCCAGTGGTCCCTGGTTGAAAAACCTGCTGCCGCGTCGCCTGATTGGGTAAGAGACGCTTCAATCAGAAAGGCTAATTTCAGCGGTGCGAATGTTCAGCCGGTAGCGCAAACCGAATTGATCCTGAATCAAGAGGGTTTCGCCCTCATCCCAGGAAACCGGCAGGTATTGACCCTGCCGATTTTCGACAATATAACGCACCACACCGCTGATCAGGTCAACCAGCACAAATGAGGTTTGCATCTCCGCTGGTTGTAGAATATTGCCCAAAATGCCAAAAGCCAGCCGGCTGTTATCGGGCGCCCAGACCAACCCGCCGGCCTGCCAGTTATCTCCTTGATCCAGCTGCAGTAAGTTTGTGAAGGCAATTTCGCGGAGAACCTCCCCCGACAAACTGTGAATGACCAGACGGCCACCCTGCAAAACAGCAAAGGTTTCACCGTCCCCCGCCGCCCGCAACAAACCGCATTCACCGGTTAGTTGGGTTCTTTCACCGTTTTGCAAATTGACGCGATAAAGACCGCAATCAAATCCGACGATGGTCGGGCTACCATCCGGTATACCATGCTCGGTGTAAAAAAATTGACTTCCATCTTGGCTCCAGTGGAATTGAGCCGGTAAGGTATAACCCAGCCCAAAGGGGCGTTCTTCATCGAGGATCGGCCAGCGCAACCCGCCATCCTTGCGGAACACCGACAGCGAAAGCCGGTAAGTTTCGCCGCTTACCCTGCCATCGGCTGCAACTGGAAAGATGGTGCTGACCTGTACCGTCCATTGACCATCCGGCGAGGGGTAAAACCAGTCCTCATGGGTTGTTTTTGGCGGGGCAGGAGACGAAGTCGGGGTTGACCGAATAGCTTCGGTGGATGGGGGCGCCAAAGTTTCTACCTGGCGAAGTTCAACCGCCGGCGTCGGCGATACCAGTGGAGGTTGAATGACCGCAGTTGGTAGAGACGGCGCAGCCGTTGAACAGGCTGCTATTCCGATGCACGCCCCTATCCAGACCAGATTACGCAGCCATTTGGTCATCATCATCTCCTTTTCGCATAATCCTGTTCTTCAAAAAGGGCCAGCAGTAAAGCAGCCCCGACAATCGCAGCCGTTTCGGTGCGCAAGATGCGTTTCCCTAAACTCACCGGCAGCCAGCCGGCCTGTTCGGCTGCTTGAACTTCCTCGGCTTCCCAGCCGCCTTCAGGCCCGATCAGCAAGCCGGCGTGGGCAGCGCTATCCGCTGGTAAAACAGCCGCCGCGCCGATCATCCGTTGGGTTTCACCCTCCCACGCCATCAATCCAATCTCAAAGTTTTGCCTGAACGGAAGAAAATCCGGCAGCCATCGCGGTTCATCCAGGCGCGGGATCATTCCCCGTCCGGCTTGTTCGGCCGCCTCCTGCAAAATTCGTTGCCAGCGGGGATACTTTTCCAGGGCCAATGCAGGATGCTGCACCAGACTGCGCCGGGTGATCAGCGGCACAATCCTGCTCACCCCCACTTCGGTCACTTTTTGGAGCGTCCACTCAAATTTTTCCCGCTGGGTCAAAGCCAAACCGAGCGTCAGGTGTAAAGCAGGTTCTCGTTCGTTTTTCTGCCAGCCCAACAAAACCCCGCTTGCCTCTCGTACCGAGAGAGCGGTTAATTCGACTACCGCTTCGTTACCCGAACCATCCAGTGCCATCACCCTGCAGCCGGGGGTAAGTCGCAAGACTTGCGCCATCTGACGGGCGCACTCCGGTGGAAATTGAACCCGATTCCCCTCAAATGCTGTCGGCGGGATAAAGAAACGGTGCATACCCCAATTGTACCTGATGGAATTCGATTTTTCAGGTTTCAACCTCCTGAATTAATTTGAATGAAATTTGTAATCCGTGGGGTGTGTCATTTGTCGGTACAGATTCGACCCCACATTTCTTAAAATTGAAACATCCCTTCTGGAGATTGTTTGTATGAAAACGGCCAAACTTCGCCCCACAAACCGCATGGAAGCAGTGACCAGCCGTTGGTGGTTCCTGCTGATTGTCATTTTGATCAGTTTTTTTCCTCTTTATTCCCAACAGCCCTATGACCCGCGCCAAACCTCCGAAGTCATCAGCGCGGTACTGGCTTCACCGCTGATTTACTCGTTGCCAGCACTCTTTCCTCTGTTCAAAATCATCCCGCTGGCTTTGACCGTCTGGCTATTGTTTGAGCCGATTAAGGCGCGGCGCTGGTTTGCCCTCTATGCTGCGCTCAATCTGTTCGGAATTGCCTTCTTTCAGAACAGCGCCCTCACCTCCCAGTATGGACTGGTGATTATCACCGGAAATGTAATTCTCTTCGGCGCAATCGGCGCAGCATGGCTTGCAGAGGCAATGAATCCCCGCTTAATTTTTTCAACCCGTCCTTTGACGACCCGGGCTTTGATCCTTGTGCCGTTGATGTTGCTTGCCTTCTGGATGCCGATTCAAACCGAAACCATGCGCCTGAATCTCAATCCAGCATTGCTTTTTACCAATGAAGCGGGATTGACCGGCTGCATGATGCTACCCCTTTATACCGGCATGCTGGTGATTGCTTACCCTCAGGTTAACCGGGTTTTGTTGCGCCTGAGCGGCTTCATCGGTCTGCTGATTGCCTTTTTTAATTTACTGACCCATTTTGTTTTTGTGCCTGCCAATTTCTGGATGGGCGTGCTGCATCTGCCGTTGTTCTTCATCTCCCTGACGGCATTTGTCTTATCGCTGCGGAAACCAACCTCTCAACCGGCCTGAATCAGCCGCCCTGAAATTAACCCAAGCCGCGCGCCATCCGGTATAATTGGCGCGGTATGGAAAAATGGGTCAAAGACCTGAAAACACTGGTGGGGATCCAACTGACCGCCCGGCAAGTTGCCGCCTTTCAGCGTTATGAGGATGAACTGCTGGAATGGAACAGCCGCATGAATCTGACCGCCATCCGCGATCGCGAGGGGATACGCACCAAACATTTCCTTGACTCGCTCAGTTGTATTCTTGCTTTTCGCGAACGCCCCCCCGAACGTCTGATTGACATCGGCACCGGAGCCGGATTTCCGGGTATTCCTCTCAAAATCATTTACCCGCGCATGAAACTTACGCTGGTTGAATCGGTTGGCAAGAAGCTGGAATTTTGCCGTCATATCGTTCAAACGCTTGAGCTGGAGGATGTTACCCTGCTCCAGGCCCGTGCCGAAGCGCTCGGACAGGATCGCGCCCACCGCGAGCAATATGACTGGGCAGTTGCCCGGGCGGTTGCCAGCCTGCCTGTTTTAGCCGAATATCTACTACCGCTGGTTACGCTGGGCGGAAAAATGCTGGCACAAAAAGGGGAAAGTGCCCATGCCGAAGCGGTTGCCGCGGAAAAAGCCATCCGCGTACTGGGGGGCGAGCTGCAGCAGATCATTCCCGTTCTGGTACCGGGCATTGCCGAAGAACGTTACCTGGTCGTGGTAGATAAAGTCGCTATTACTCCGCCCGGTTATCCAAGGCGGGTTGGCTTGCCTGCTCGCCGTCCAATTCAGTAATCAGGCGGGTTGATCAACCCGCTGCACACAGCCGGCCTGTACCTGCCAGACGGTACATTGACGCACGAAAGCCTCATGGAACATATTCAAGTCGGTAGTGGTCAACAACGCCTGATCACACTCTCTCAGCGCGTTCAGCAAGTCGGCGCGCCGCTGAAGATCCAGCTCTGCCAGGGTTTCATCCAGCAGCAGCACCGGCCATTCCCCAATTTTTTCCCGCATCCAGGCGACCTCGGCCAGTTTTAACGCCATGAGGGCCGTGCGCACCTGCCCGCGCGAGCCAAAATCCCCCAGATCAATCCCGTTAGCAGTAAAACGCACCTCATCGCGGTGCGGCCCGATGGTGGTCACTCCACGCTGGATCTCTTCGGCCCTCAGCGCCCGCAAGCGAGCAAGGAAACCTTCGCGGATCTGCTCCTCCGTGAATCCACTGCGATCAACTGTCGTTTCGATGGGCAGGCTGTACTGAGTCCGCAAGCCAACCGCAGGGTCATAAGCGGGACGGTAAACCAACCGAAGCACCTCCCTGCCTTCCGTCAGGCGGTCATGGATGCGTGCAGACAGTCTTTCCAGTTCGCTCAAAGCGCGAATGCGTTCCTGAATCAGAAATGCTCCGCGCTGCGCCAAAAGAGTGTCCCAGTAGGTCAACTGCTCGCTGTCCCCGCCACGCTCGGCCAATTGCTTCAACAAAGCATTGCGCTGGGTCACCACCTGCACATATTCGGTCAGTGCCTGAGCGTAACCCGGCACAATCTGCGAAAGGGTCAGGTTCAGGTAACGGCGGCGTTCGTCAGGGCCTCCTTCCAGAATCTGGGTCATTTGTGGCAGAAACAGAACGGCGTTGAAGCTGCCCATGGCTTCCTGCATGGAACGTTTGACACCGTCCATCAGAATTTCTTTGCGCAGTCGTGCACCGTTTGCGCCTACTGCATCTTGAATCAGACGAATCTCCAAACGGTGCATTTTGCCGCCGCGCTGAAAATCGGCCACCACCCGGGCAAACGGCAGGCTCTCTTCTTCCGCCATGAAATTAATCAGTTGCCGGTCATGAGCGGCGTGAAAAGAAGTAAACGTCGCCAAAAAGTACACCGCTTCCAGCAGGGTGGTTTTCCCCTGCGCATTATCCCCCACCAGCAAGAGAATCTGACGCGGAACCTCTACATCCAGTCGGCTAAAGGCTCGGAAATTGGTCAGGGAAAGGTGGGTCAGATGCATGAAGGCAAATCGCTAAGGTTGATCAGTGGATTAATCCAGCAAAGTGGCTTCTTCTTCCGGGGTCGGCTTCCAAACCCGCGTCGCCCGGTCGGTGAACAGGATGCCTTCGAGATGATCAATCTCATGCTGGAAAATCCGTGCCAGCCAGCCTTTGGCTTTAATGCGCAGCGGCTGTCCGCGCCGGTTCTGGCCGCGAATCACCACCTGAAGCGGACGCTCCACCTCCCCAACCAGCCCGGGGATGGAAAGACAACCTTCAATGCCTTTCTCCGTCTCCGTTGAAACTTTGACAATTTCGGGATTGGCCACCACGAACAGTTTTTTGGGGGCATCATCTTCCTCATCGTTCTCAGCGTATTCCACCACAATCAGCCGCTCGGAAACGCCCACCTGTGGAGCCGCCAGTCCAACGCCCGGCGCCTGCCGCATGGTTTCCACCATGTCGTCAATCAATTTTTGTAAATTTGCATCAAACACCGTCACCTTACGGGCTTTTCGGCGCAGCACCTCATCCGGAACGGTAACAATTTCTCGAATTGCCATAAACTTTTACCCTGCTCTTAAGGAAGAATTGTACAGCCTGTAAATTGTACTACGAATTTTCGCCCAATCGTGTCGGATTTTTACCGTTGCTCTTCCCCTGCACCATGCGGTGATACTCTTCGATCCAATCCGCCAGTTGTTCGTTGATCGAGGCTTCTGCCCGTTCTTCTTCACGCTGTTTGAATTCCATGAAACGTTGGAACAATTCGCGTTGCACCTCGGACGGCGCCATCACATTGTTGAAAGTCAGGGTCGAGTCGCCCACCCGAATGTAGACCGTGCCAAAGTTTAAGATCAAACCGATCAACCCCAGCCGTTCAAAATCAATACTCAAAATATTTTTCAGGGGAGCTGAACGTTTTTGTTCGGTGCCGAGCGGCTTTTTATACACATCAATGATCGTATCGCGGGTGATGATATAACGGTCGTTCCGCCAATCGAAGTAGTTATATACCAACCAACCCGCCGTAATTGGCAGGAACAAAACCCCAATTACCAGCGCCAAAACCGGCGGTAGTGGGAGAATACCAGCGAAAATGGAAATCATGGCCGCTACAACCACAAGTGACAAAAGGAATGGAAGCATCGTTTTCTTAAACAAGATAAACCAGTGGGTGCGGTAAATGATGGTACCGTCCTGCTCAACCCGCAGCATGAACAAATCGGATAGGAACTGGGTCAACTTACCGCTCTTGACCACCGGTTTGACTTCCTGCGAGGATGGCTGCGGGAGTGGTTCGTCAGCGCCGAGGTTCAAACGCCGCCGGATAATCTGGTCAATCGATTCTAGCCGGGCGCGTTTGCGGCTGGCTTTGGCCCTCTCGCGCATTTCATTAATCAGATTGACAATCAGGTAGGGCTGAGCCAGCCGCGAAAGGATCAACTCGCCGGTATATGTTCGGACGATAATATCCCCATAGCCAATAATTCGTCCCAGTTGGGTGGTTCGCACATCATCAGCCAGCACGGCATCAAGCGGCACTTCCTGCCGGCTGTCGTAGATTAATAAAATTTTTCGCAAATAAGCCACCCGACGGTTGGTGACGATCGAATAATCATTGTAAAAATCAACCACCACCCACACCAACCAGCCAAGATTGATCAGCACTACCAGTAATAGTAACCCCATCCCCAACGCCGAGCCGCGAAACAGCACCACATCCAGATAAGAAGTAACAATCGTGGTCAACAAGGCCAAGAAAACCGGCAAAATCAGACGCAGCACCAGAAAAATGGGATGATGCCTGCCGATGTAGTGAACCACCTCGCGCGGGCCCCGCCAGGGCATACGCGTCCGCATGGCGAGATGATAACTGGCAGCCACCAGCCGAAAGGCAGCCTCCACTTTGGGGTATTCTTTTTTCAATTCATCAATCAGTTCGCCGTTGAAGCGCAGCACAATCACATTCGTCAGCGCAGTGGCTGTAGCAAGGCGCGGCGGCGGGGTATCCGCCAGAGCCTCTTCTCCAAAATAATCCGGCTCGCTGAGAATGACTTTAATTTCCTCATCTTTATAATGGCGCACCAGTTCAACCCGACCGCTGAACAGGAAATAAAAACTTTCCACGGGGGCATCCTGTTCAAAAATTACCTGCTTTTCCTGATACAAAAAAGCCTCAACCCTGTTGGCGATCTCCTCAATTTGGGCCGGACTCAGGCTGATGAACAGATGCGACCCGCGCAACAGATCAATCACATCGCTGCGGTTGACTTCCATGAGTTAAAGTATATACGAAAATGACTACTTCTTCGCTAAACGGCTCTGTTCCTTTTCGAAAATTCGCCTCAGAATGGCAACACTGGTGGCATAGGTCGAGTCCATCCCAAAGTAAGAAAGCGTGCCCGCCCCCAAATTTTTACCTTTGCTCAAGGGAGTATCCGAAGCATAATGGAGAATACCCAGATCAAAGGGAACTTCATAAAGATTGACCACTTCATTGATCGGGTGCCGCTTGGGACGAAACATCTCATACACCGCAGAAAGGTAAGGGCCGGCTTCCATTTCAATATCGGTATAACCTTCGCGGTAAATCACGTCCATGATACGGGCATTTTGTAAAAAGGTACCGTACACGCTGACTGCTTTTTGATTATCTAAAACCGTGCCGTACAACAAATACCGTGCCACATGCGAGGCATTGAACGCATTCTGGAACAGGAAGGTATTTTCGGAATGTTCATCCTGGACTACATTGGGAATCATCACATCCCCAAGCCGGCCGTTCAAGGTAGCCGCCTTTCCCATGATATACACCCCCAAAATAGGATGAACGTGTTCGGAAATTTTGACCAGCAAATTATAGGCAGCCACCCCAAGGGGATAATCAATGTTCAAAATCAGAGCATCACTGCGTTCCAGCCAGGCAAGTTCACCGTGTTTAATGCGCGGATCCATCCGAGCCGGGTCTAAACGGCGCAATTCAATTACCTGAGCTTCCACATCGAAATAATGCTCGCTCGGAATGCGCACAATCCCCAAATTGACTTCATCCATCGCCTGTGCATGAAGTAACGCTCGCCCTTCGCTGGTCTGCTGATATTTCTTCAAAACATAATACAGGAAGTTCTCCTGACTGGAAGGCACCTGCCCATTGCAAATGCTCTCCCACTCGCGCTTGAGATCCTCGTTTTCCTTGCGATCCAGAAAGCGCATCAATTCATCACGATGTTGCAGGGCAAAACCGGTCGTCAGATTGATTAAGGAATGGGTGTTGCTGGAGACGAAATAAACCGGGCGGCCGGTCAGGATGGGACAGCAGCGTTGGATATTATCCCACCAGGCCTGGGTAGCCCGGCGGTAGTCCGCCAGCGAACCGCTCAGCAGGCGCACCCCAATCCGGCAGCGTTTATGAGCAATCCGCTGTAAATTTGCGTAAAATTCCCGCCCCCACACCGTCCGCAGCCGTTCGAGGTCTTCCACCGTCATTTCCAGCGTATTAGCCAGTTGCCGAAAGGCATCTTCGTCCTTTGCCAGCGTCCGGGCATTCAGCGGACGCTGCCATCTTTGCAATAAGTTGTGTAATTTATTCCACTCAATCTGGTAAGCCGTCAGGGTTGGAATAATGTCATCAATATCCGAGCGGCTGGCAATGTAGCAGGCCAGCGTATCTTTCCCGTTGAAAAAACAACGCCGGCGGCGAGCGCGCGCCGAAACCGGCTGCCAGTTTTCCACCTGACTGTAACCGTGCTGGTTAAAAACACTGGCGCTCTGCCCCAAAACCACCGAGCGCACCTCGGTCATGCAATCCGGCAGGCGCAGCGAGCTGTAAATCAGCGCAGAAATGTCCGGAGTGACTTTGCGCGCATCCGGGTGCAGAGATGAGTTGGTCGCCGCATGAACTTCTTCCAACGAGCGGATTTGAACCTCGGCTGAAGTTCGCAGTAACGAGTAAATGGTACGCAGGTACAGGTCAATTTCTTCCGAAGCCGTGCTGGGAACTGTTCTCTCCATGTCCCAAATTGTATCACGAGGGCTCCCCAAACATACGGCTTAACGCCCGGCTTATGTGAATGACAGCCTTTTTGACCGGCACGCTGAGGGGCGCGTCAAACTCCAGGGTTTCAGGTTGAATGCCCAACAACACCACCCGGCAGCCCAGTTCTCTTTGTAAAAATTCTGCCAGCACCGAAGGTGGCAGGGTATGCGTCGAAGCACTTAAACCGTCCAGGGCTTCAACCTCAACCAGCATAACGCTGCCGGCTGACCGGCCCATCTCGGCGCTATCCACCATCACCACCACCTGTGGACGAAAGCGGCGCAGCCTTCCGGTCACATTCTCCGGGGCTGTGCCGCCTTCAATCAGCAGGAGATGATCCGATTGGTTTAATTTTTTCTGGAGGGTGCGCACGACCAGCACCCCAGCGGCATCATCTCCGTTGAACTGGTTACCAATACCGATAACTGCAATCCGCAGCGGATGACCAACCTCACTCGCAAGGCGATTCAACAGGCTGCGCAGCTGCGCGCTCCATGAGGAAGCGGATGTCCTCGTCTTTTCCATAATAGACTTCCAGCGGTTTTTTGTTGGTCACCGCCTGCTCCCATTCTTCATCGCTCAATTCAAGGCATTTGAACCGGCAAGAAACCACACACTGCGAGCAGTAGATGCAGCGGTCTTGATGATAGCGCATCACAAAGCGTTTATTGACCTTGTCAATGACAATCAGCTCAATTGCGTTTGCCGGGCAGTCCTTAACGCACAACTGACAGCCGGTACACTTTTCAGGATCCCAATGCAGCTTTCCGCGAAAGCGTTCCGGGGCCGGTTGCCGCTCAAACGGATACTGACGGGTTACCGGCTTTTTAAACAACGACTTAATCAGGTCTTCAATCATCGAACCAATACTCATCGTTTCACCCTCACAACCACCATTGACGGATGTAAATACCGGCCAGAATTGCCAGAATTTGCACCAGCCCCATTAAAGCCCCAACCCGCCACCACAGACCAACCGTCTGGTCAATCCGCAGACGGGCGAAAGCAGTTTGAAGCAACGCCATCACCAGCAGCAGCCCGCCGGTCTTTAATACAAAGTCCAACGGGTTGGCAATTCCACCCAGATAAAAAGCAGCAACCAGCGTCAGACCAATCACCAGCTCAATATCCTTGCTGAGGCGGAAGAGGGCAAACCCGCGGCCGCTGTACTCGGTTAATGCGCCGGCAACAATTTCGGTTTCCGCTTCGGGAGCATCGAAAGGCGGAAGTTCTAATTTACCCATCAAACCCACCAGCGCAACCAGAAAACCGATGGGCTGGGCAACGATAAACCAGGTCGTTTCACCGGCATACGCGTTAATTTTGCTGATCTGCCAGGATTGAGCCGCCAGCGCCGGGCCGATCACTGCCAGCAGGAAAGGCGCCTCATAAGAGAACAACTGGGTTAGCGTGCGGGTTGCGCCTACCAAAGAAAAACGATCCACCGAATTAGCCCCTGCCAGCCCCAGCGAAATGGTCAAGGCGCTGAGCAGGTAAATCGTGACGATCAGGTCGCCCTGAAACGAGAAGAAAGGTTGCACGCCAAACATCGGTACATACAGCGCCGCGGTTAAAGCGGCTGCCAGGGCGATGATCGGCAGGGCAACGAACAGGCCGCGGTGAGCACCCTCTGGGATGATCTCTTCCTTTGCCAGCAGTTTCAACACATCCGCCAGCGGCTGAAGGAAGCGCGGGCCAACCCGGTTCTGAAAGCGTGCGACCAGTTTGCGGTCAGCCCACTGAAAGACCAGCCCACTGGCCAGCAAGAACAGACCGCCCGGAAAGAACAACAGTACAATGAGAGGATGGATCGTCAAATTCATCGGTAATACTCTATCCCATAGTTTCTCAAATCTGCCCATGTCCACACTTGCGGGTCTTGCCGATTGCGCTTGACCATCACCAGCCGGTCATTGCAGGAAAAACACGGGTCAATTCCGGCCAGAATCATCGGCATGTCCGCCAATTTGTGACCAACAGCCAGGGTGATGACCGTTCCCCAGTTACACAGACTGGGAGTCCGAACTTTGACCCGCTCCGGCTTTTCACCTCCACCGCTGGCGATGAAGTAAAACAACTCACCGCGCGGGGCTTCAACCCGGCTGATGGTTTCGCCGGCGGGAATACGGCGCGGTACGCGGGTGACCAGTTCGCTTTCCGGCATATTTTCAAAAATCCGCCGCAGCACCCGGATACTCTCCATCGTTTCCAAAATCCGCACCACAAAACGGGCGTGCAGGTCGCCTTCCTGGGCAACCACCATCTCTACCGGAAATTCAGCATAGGCGGCATAGGGAGCATCCACACGCACATCATATGCGAAATTAGAAGCCCGTGCCGTCGGCCCAACTGCACCCAACAACTGGGCTTGCTCGCGGGTCATCGTGCCAATTCCACGCGTGCGGCCAATGAAGGTTTCGTCATTGTTGACCACATCCAGGTAATGAGCCAGCCGTTCTTCCAGATAATTCAGCCCCTCGCGGATTTTGTCGGTCATCTCAGGAGTAAGATCGTACTTCACCCCACCAATCAGATTGGCCGAGTAATGCACGCGATTTCCGCTCAGCATTTCCAGCATGTCCATGACCACTTCGCGGTCGCGCCAGGAGTACATGAACAGTGCATCAAAACCGCCTTCATGGGCGGCCACCCCCAACCACAACATGTGACTGTGAATGCGCTCCAGTTCGGCAAAAATTTCGCGGATGGCGCGCGCTCTCGGCGGAGCTTCGACTCCGGCCAGTTTTTCAACCCCCTGAACAAAAGCCGTGGCATGAATGTGGGAGCAGATTCCACAGATACGTTCCATCAAATACAGGTTTTGCGTCCAGGTGCGGTCCTCGGCACCTTTTTCGATGCCGCGGTGAACATAACCAAGACGTACACTGGCACCGGTGACAATTTCACCGTCCACCACAAATTCAAAATGACCGGGTTCCTTCAACGCCGGATGCTGAGGGCCAATCGGCACCACAAAACGATTTTCTCCGTGTTGTTCAAATGTCATCTTAACCTCCTTCGGCTCCACCACTAAATCTGGCAGCAGGCACAAACGACTTACGCAACGGGTACACACCCTCTGGCCAGCTATCCGCCAAGATTAGCCGGCTGGTATCCGGGGTACCTTCCACCTTGACCCCAAACATTTCCATCAATTCTCGTTCTCCCAGCGTTGCCGAGGGAATCAGCGGGCAAATGCTCGGTAAAACTGCATCGGCATAGGGCACCCTCACCCGTAAACTGACGATAGCCGCACCGGAGCAGAAACTATATAACACCTCAATTTCGCCCTGCTCCGAGGTCTGCCCTTCTTCAAGGACTGCGGCCGGGCGGTCTATGCCCGTGATGGTTGAAAGATAACCCCAGCGGGCTTCCACTAAAGCCTTGACCGCCGGAATCAGGTTCTCCCGCGACAGGTAAACATCCAGCCGATTCGACTCCGGGCGGTTGGAACTTTGAGCAAACGGTTGAAGCAGATTTTCTGCCTTTTGAAGAATTTCCTCCAGCGTGCTCATTGGCGCACCTCCGCCTGTGGCATCTCAAAACCGGTGGGTAATTCGACCGTCATCGTGCGCTCCGGACGCTTGCCGCTTTTCAGCGCTTCCAGTAACACGGCTACACCATAAATGATACCCTCTGGGCGTGGCGGGCAGCCCGGCACAAACACATCCACTGGCAGCACTTCATCAATGCCATGAACGATGTTGTAACAGCCATGAAAAACGCCCCCCGAAAGCCCACACGACCCCACCGCAATTACAAATTTCGGCTCTGGCATCTGCCAGTAAATCCGCAGCAGTCGGTCTTTAGACTGTAAGGAGACTGGCCCGGTACAAATCAGCACATCCGCATGGCGGGGAGAACCCTGCAACTTAATCCCAAACCGTTCTACGTCATAACGCGGCGTCAGAGTTGCCAGAATTTCAATATCACAGCCATTACACGAACCACTGTTGAAGTGAATTGCCCACGGGGAATTAACCCGCGCCCATGTGCGGATTTTATCCAGCACCTGCTGCCATGGTTTGCTCACCTCAAGACCCATTCCAACCTCCTCTTCCAAATCTTAAATCCGATACAACCTATCCTAATAATAATGCAACCAGCGCCAAAATCAACCCTACCAAAAAGGGCAGGATGCTGGCACTGAACTCACCCGTGCCTAACACCAGCATTCCCAAATGCAGAATGGCAAAGAAAAATGCAATCAGGAAAAAGGGACGGTAACCCGGCGCTGCGGCGGTAGAGGGAGCTGCTTCACCGCTTGCATAAGCACTTTCCTTAATCGGCGAAGGATTCTCCGGACCGGCAAGCACCTTACCAAACCGTTCAATGATCAGCACCAGGGGAATATAGAGCAGGAATGCCAGTGGAGGAGAGAGCAGAATTTCCATAAAAGTTTACCTCCTTAACCACCCAGTAAGGCTAACAGACTTTGAGCAGCCGGTTGGGTCAGCCAGCTCACCAGAGAAGGCCAGAAGCCCAACACAACCACGCCGAAAGTCAGTATGAGCAAAGCCGCGTTCATCCACGCTGAAACCGGCTGACCGCTTTCAATCCGGCTGGATGGCTGATGACGGTACATGCGGTTGATCAGCGGGGCGTAATAACCGAGCGAGAGAACGCTGTTAAGGGCAGCGAAAATCACCAGCACAATTCCCCAGGTCTGCCGGGTTTCAAAACCGCCCACAAAGATCTGCCATTTGGACATGAAACCTGCCAGCGGGGGTATGCCGCCCAATCCGAGCAGTGCAACACTCAAGGTAAACGCTGCCAGCGGATACCGGGTTGCTGCCCCGTCCAAATCATCCACCATCAACGGCTGATGCTTGCCATTGGCGATGTACACGGCATAGAGCAGAGCGCCGGCCGCAAGAAACGCCAGTCCCTTCATCAAGCCGTGGGTGATAATATGAAAGAAACCACCCGCCGCCGCATTCGGCGCACCAAACGCAAAGGCACAGCCAATCCCCAAAACAATGTACCCCATGTGGCTGAGACTGGAAAAAGCCAAAAGGCGTTTGACCTGCGTCTGGCGTAACGCCATCAGGTTGCCCAGCAGCATATTCAACGCGGCAAAGAGAAGCAGAAAAACGCCCCAAAGCTGACTGACCGCAAACAATGCACCCAGCGCCCGCAGCAGAGCAATTAAACCGGCTTCGATTACCACCCCCGAAAGCATGGCACTGATTCCGCTAGGTGCCTGCGAGTGAGCATCCGGAAGCCATGTATGCAATGGGACCAACGCTGCTTTGACCCCAAAGCCGATCAGGAACAGCGCCCCGGCTGCCAGCATGACTGGCGTCAGCGGGGCATTGGCGCGGATAGCGCTCAAGGAGAGCGTGCCGGTCTGCCCGAAAACCAGCGCAATCCCAATCAACACAAAGGCCGATCCGACCGCACTTTGCACCAGGTATTTGACCCCTGCTTCCAGGGCTGCCGGTGTTTGGCGGTGGAAGGCAACCAGAGGGTATGAGGCAATTGCCATCAACTCAAACCAGACCCACAGGTTGAACAGGTCTGTGGCGCAACCCAAGCCGATCATCCCACCGATCATCGCGCTCAGCAAAGCATAGAATTTTTCCTGATGTTCTTCCCTGTTGAGATACGGCCCGGAAAACAGGGTCACCACCACCCCCAACACCAGCACCAGAGTGGCAAGAAGTGCACCAACCCCATCCAGCTGCAGCCGAACGACTCCCAGCGAAAACGAAACCGGCCCGCCCTTGTCCAGGATAACTTGCAAGGCGATCCCCAGCGGATAAAAAGTTGCCAGCAATACCAGCAACGTAACCCAGCTGGCCGGGTTCAAGCCCGGTTTTCTCCGTTCTACCAGCCTGCCAATCAAATAGATCAGCGGCGTGCCCAGCAGGGGTAAACCCACCACGAGGAGAAATGCAACGCCCGCTTCCATGTCAACGTCCTCCCACAGCAAGACTTGCCAGCAAGATCAGTAATGCACAAAGGATGGCAAACACATTCCAGTTCAAAAGACCCGGCTGGGTCACCCGCAGGGCTTCGGCCAGTTTTTGGGTGGCATTGACCACGCCGCGGTTGATTGCCTCAAAACCGAAACTCTCGGCTGCTGCCTTGCCCACTCCGTTGAGTGCCTGCCCTACCCGGCTCAGGCGCTGGCGCCGCCAACCGGTCAGCCAGCCGACTGCCACCACTCCCAGCGCCAGATAAGTCGCCGGAGCCGTGATGACTTCTTCAACTACCGCCAGCGTGCTGTGTACTTCCAGATGATGGGCTGGTAAACTCTCCGCCAGCAGGTGACCAAACGGTCCGGCCAGCAGCCAGGTGGTCAGGCTGCCAATGGCTAAGGGGAGCAGAGCCACTTTCATGGCATTGCCCGCATCATGAACATGCCGTTCGGAATGCGCCTCACCGTAGAACACCATCGAGATCATGCGAACCGTGTAGAACGCCGTCAGCCCGGCTACAAAAACCATCAGCACATACAACCACAGCGGATTTTCATGCAAACCCGCTTCCAGAATCAACTCTTTACTCCAAAAGCCGTTGAAAATCGGGATGCCGGCCAAAGCCAAACCGCCAATCACAAATACGGCGCGGGTGACGGGCATATCCTTGCCCAACCCGCCCATCCGGCGCATATCGCGTGTACCCACCGAGTGAATCACCGCCCCAGCAGCCAGGAACAACAGCGCCTTGAAGACGGAATGGCTGAGTAGGTGAAATTGACTGGCAAAAACCCCACCGGCACCAACCGCATAAACCATGAAGCCCAATTGAGAAATGGTCGAATAAGCCAGAACCCGCTTCAAGTCGGTGGCAATCATCGCCATCACGGCTGCCAGCAAAGCCGAAAGCATCCCCACAATCATCACCGCTTCCCGCCAGCCCGGAACCCCCGCAAAGGCTGGGTAAAAACGCGCCAGTAAATACACCCCGGCATTGACCATTGTGGCCGCATGAATCAGAGCACTGATGGGCGTGGGGGCTTCCATTGCATCCGGCAACCAGGTCTGGAAGGGAAATTGGGCGGATTTTGCCGCTGCAGCAATCAGACAACCAAAACCCATCCAGGCCAGCACTCCTGCTGGCAAAATTGCCGGATTTTCAAGCAGCACATGAAAATCATTGCTGCCGGTATAGGCATACAGAAGCAGCGCCCCCGCCAGCAAACCAATCCCACCCAGCTGTGTGATGATCAGTGCTTTGATACCGCCCGCAACTGCCTTCGGATCATCGTTATGAAAAGAAATCAGCGCGTATGAACAAAGGGCAGTAATTTCCCAAAAGAAGAACATGAGCAGCAAATTACTGGTCAACACCAGACCGGCCATTCCCCCGATGAAAAACAGCACAAAGGCGTAATAACGGGGCAGTTGCCCTTCCCCGTGCATATAATCCACCGAGAAGATGACCGCCAGCGAGCCAACTACTGTGGCAATGGCCGCCAGAAAAACCCCCAATCCATCTACCACGAAGGTGAAATCACCAAACACCCCCCCTATCGGAAGGGAATAAACCAGCCGTTCTTTGCCGTAAGGCAGCAGCAGTAAAGCAGCAACCCCTGCCGCCACCGAAAACGCCACAGCCAGCAGATGGGTGAATTTTTCGTCCCGATCACCAGCCAGCCAGATGACCAGCGCCCCCAGCCAGGGCAAGCCAATTGTCAGCGTCAGCCAGGTCATCGCCATAGGCTACCTCCGTAGCGTGGTCAACGCGCTTAAGTCCAGAGTGCCAACCACCCGCCGTACCTGCACCGCCAGCGCAAGCCCCACCACCGCTACAATCGTATCGGCAACGATCACGGTCAGTGCCAGACTCTGTCCGAGGTTTTCCTGCCCCTGCAAGCGACCGGCCAGTACCAGCGCCAGCATGGCAGCCTTAACCATGATTTGCAGCGCAACCACCACCTTAATCAAATTGCGCACGGTCAGCAGCGCATAGGTGCCCACCCCCAACAAACCGATCACAATCAAAATCACAATGTTTGGAACGGATAAATTCATTCCCCATCCTCCGAAAGGCTGTGTTCGGCCGGGGTGGATTCCCTCTCGCTCAACAATCCAAGAACCCCCAGCACGCCGCAAAACACCAGTACCGCCTGCAAGAACACATCCATCTGACGATTGCCCCATAAAACCACTTTGAGAGCCGGTTCTCCCACCGATGGCCCAGCCCGGTCAATCCCCGGCACCAGCAAAACACCCAGCAAAACGATGGCAAGCACACTCATCACCACCGCCAGCGGTTCCTTGATCAAGCCTTTCAGGTCAGCGGCTTCCTCGCCGGTGAGGTTGATCGCAAAAACAAACAAAACCGTTACCAGACCGGCCCCCACACTCAACTCGATCACCCCGATTTCAGGTGCGCCGAGCAGATACAATTCCAGCGCAACCAGAGCGCTGGTGCCGGCCAGCCACAATGCCGAAACAATCAAGCGCCGGGAACGGATGGCTTGAATGGCACACACCAGAATCCCGACCGCCGTCACGAGATGCAGCATGATGATTTTTCCTCCGGTGAAATGGGTCTCAAGATAGAAATGTCCGCTGACGCGCCGGTTACCCCTACGCCTGATCACATCTCCGACACCGATAAATCATAGGGAAAACATGCTCACTGGTATAGGTATATCATTATTTTTGACAAAAGTCATGTGAATTTCATCACAAAATTAACTTAAAAATATTCCTGACCCACTCGGTTTAACTACAAAACGGCTTTGCCTTTCTAACTTAAGGACAAAACCGTTTTGTTGAGAACGCTGGAAACCAGCTTACATGCGAGTCAGCTGGAAGGTGACACCATAGTCCGAATCTTCGCCATCTTCGGGTGTCACATAACGATGTTCCACCACATATCGTACCGTTGCCGGAGTATCTGGAGCCTTGGGCTTGGGATTATGACTGGTAGAAACTTCCTCAAACCTGTACCGCTCAACGGGGGGCAATTGTCCTTTCGGGCTGGTCAAGTTCCAGGCTTTGCGTGCATCCATCGTGATCAAGTCCACGGCTATCCGGTCGGCCGGCGCCCAGGCAGCCCAGAACAATCCCACAATCAGGATCAAAGCAGCGACTACAGCCAGAACAATCAAGCCCTGCGTCAATGTCAGTGAAATCATTTTGGCAATGGATGCGGCGGTTCCTTCCATCGCAACCGCCCCCTGCCAGATGTTTTCAAGGTAATGGACAAAAGCAGAACCAAAATCCCGTAATTGATCTCTTGCGGCTGATTCGCTGTCCACCTCAAAACCAATCAGACCGGCCGCCATCAGCCCTCGATTGAAAGAACCGTTCCACAGATCAGCGCTGTACGCGCCCGAATCTTCCCCCGAGTCCATATCATCCCAGGCATCCCGATTAAACTCAACATGTTTCACGGGGGCAAGGGTATGTTTTCCGGAAGGCATCGAAGCCGGAATCAGGTGGGCAACCCACGCATCAAACCAGATCTCATCCGAACCCAGTCCATCCGTTTCTTCGTAGCAACGACCGTTTTCGCTCCAGAAATGGAAGGCAATGTTGGGATCCGGTTCAATTTGCAAAATCAATCGATTCGATTTCAAACGAGGTGCAATTCCGCCGGAATAAACTGCCGAAAGCACATTATTAACCTCGATCCAGACATCGTAAAGACCGGGCGGGAAAGGCGCACCGGGTTGTTGAGGATGTTCTTTAGGGACATTGACCACGACCGAATCGAAAACCCGCCAATCATGGATGGTATGACCACTCTCATCCTTTACCGGGGTTTCCAGATCGCCAAAAACTGGAGCATCAAGGGATATTTTCAAACCAGTATCACGGTTTTGGAACCATACTTTGATCGTCTCGGTGATGAAATTGAACCCTCTCAGACAAATCGTCGCTCCCGGTTCAACCACTGGAAACTGAAGACACTGACCATTGAAGGTATAATCCTGCCCGCCCTCGCAAAAAGCCGGGAATAAAGCTCCGGGTGGGGGTGGCGGCGGAGTTTTCGGTGTGCAGTTGGCAATCAGTTCCCCCGGTTTGTTTAGGTTGACCGAAACGCTGCAATCCTTGGCAATTTGATAAGGCTGGAAAGTGTAAACATTTTCCATCGAAGAACGATAACTCGCCACGCTGCCGTATTCTTTATAATCGCCAATGTCCGGACGGATGGCAGTCAACCACGGCCACGGGCCGCTGAAAATCCGCGGCTGTTGAGAACCATTGGGGGTAGGCGGTAAAACCGCATCCCATATTCTGACCTGTCCGGGGCCTTTGATACCCTTTGAGTTCGACATCAGAGTTTGGGCAGTGTAAGCCAGCCCTTCCAGAACAAAGGCTTCTATCACATCTGCCGGCTGAACTCCATCGCCGCGGACTTTATCGGCCAAGCGCTCATCGAACAAACATTTACGCAAACGGGGTGATAAGTTCTCATAACCTTTAAACCCCTCCCCCAATGCTTTCAGTTGTTTTTTGTTCAAGCGCGAAAGCCCTTCAAAGATCATCTCTTCATAACCGGCTCGCGGATCTTCCCCCTTGCTGAAACGATAAAAAAGTTCTGCCATCATGGGGACAATGGCATCCACCGTTGGCAAATCACAACAAAGGCAATCTGCTTTTGTTCCGGGACGTTGTTTCGGTTTACGAAAATCGTCCACTTTAACCCCAGGAACCCGTTTCAGGATCTCGGTGATTTGCTCTTTTTCTTTGGTCTTTCGCGAACGTCCCCCGCACCGACAATTGGCTTTGGGATTGGCTGCTTCCCCCATCGGTGGTGAACACGGATTTTCTGGTGAGATTTCTTCGCGGACTCCTTCCTCTCCCAGAGGATGCTGATGGGATGCCGTCTCCTCGGATGATTCTTCTTCTTTTTTGTCACGCGCTTTCATAGAATACTCCTGTTGCCTGACTTAACCTTAAAGCAAAACAGGCCAGGGTTGGCCAAAGTTACGGGTCTCTATTCCATAGGCTCTCCGTAAAGAAGAAATGTTATTGAAAACAAAAGGACTTTCCTCTGACCTCACGAAATCAGACAGAGACGAGTCCGTTGAGGAAATTACTCTTAACGAATGTGCTTCATACAGGCTATTATTTACCTTTTTTATCAATATATGATTATATCCCCCTGTGTCAAAAAGTCAATCTGGAAAATTGCAAATTGCAATTGAAGGCATTTTTGAACTCATCTTCGCTGAATTTCCTGAATGGCCGTTAAAGATAAACATAAACCGTTGACAAACATAACGCATTGCGTTATATTCTAAATAACGCAATGCGTTATCCAAGGAGGTTGAAATGGCTAAACGAATCGAGCACGAATCTGTCGAAGATGTTACCAATCGCGGTGGATTCACCGAACTTTCACGGAAAATCCTGCTGGCAGGCATCGGCGCTGCCGCTCTGGCTCAGGAAGAAATTGAGCGCTTTGTCAATCGGCTGGTGGAAAAAGGCGAACTGGCTGAAAAAGACGCCCGCCGGATGATTCAGGAGATCATGGAAAAGCGCGAGAAGCTGGAACAAGAACGCCGCGCCGCCGCCCAGAAAAGCCGACCGGCCCCGGTCACCCAGGCGGATATTGAAGCCCTCAGCGCAAAAATTGCTGAGTTAAGCAAGAAGATTGAAGAATTACGCAAAGAACGCGGCGAGTAATCCGGTTCTGAATGCTGCACATCAAGCGTTACAGCAACCGCAAGTTGTACGATACCGACAACCGGCGCTATATCACCCTGCCGGAGATTGCCCGATTCCTGCGGGAAGGTGAGGAAATTCAGGTCATTGACCATGACAGCGGAATTGACCTGACCACTCTGGTAATGCTGCAAGCTCTCTTCAGCGCCGAAAAACGGTCAGGCGGCTGGCTGCCGCCCAATCCGTTCGACCGATGGTTGGAGGTGGGTGAAAAAAACTTTCAAACCCTGCTGACTGCTCTGCTCCGCCGGGTTGATTTGGATCGCCTGGTCAATCGGGAAATTTTGCATCGCCTGGAGCAGCTGGTCAGCAACGGCGATCTGGTGCCAGAAGAAGCCGAGCGGATTGGCAACCTGCTGATGAAATCCTCTCCGCAGACCCTTGAACCTCAAATACCCACACCTGCCCGACGCGAATCCCTTGAAAATCTGCTGGCGGACCTGGAGCGGCTCTCCTCCCTTTTGGATGAACTCGCCGGCCCGCCAGCCACCTGAACCTTGCTTATTCGATCTTGAACACCATGCCAGCCGTCCTTCCCTGAATGTCGGGGAAGTAATAAGCGTAGGCATGCGCCGGCAGCACCCGAAATTCACCTGCCTGCAATGGCATGAGCCGGTAAGTCAGCAGGTACGTCCCGGCTGGCACATATGCTCCCACCCAGCGGATGTGATCGTCGAAGATTCGCGGTTCACTGAAATGCCACCAGCCCCAGCCACGAAGGAAGCGGTCTTGATCCACAACCCCATTCTGCCCTTGTTCACTCCCTTGCCGGGTGGTTAGCAAGGTCGTATTCACAATTTCTGCACCAGCAGGAATGTAGTCTTCCACCACCAGATATGTGAGGTCCTCAGGTACGGTGATGGATAGTTGCACCTGCACAACCGGATTGCTCATCGAACGGTTAACGCCGGTAACCGGCGAGCAGGCATCCGCCCGGCAGTCAGCACCTTCCAGATAGTATTGCCGGCTAAGGATAATTCCGCCGTCCATGGCTTGCACCGTCTCTACCGGTTGACCGACATCGAGGATTGCCCGGTAATACAGGCGCCCGCTGCCAGCCGACCGTTGAATCCGCAGGGCATTTCGGTTGGAGGGGAATTGAGTAATATTCACATCCGCCCGCACCGTGTTGAAAGATTGCGCCCCTCCTGCTTCTCCGCTGGCAATGGCTGCTCCGTTCAAAGTGGCCGAGAAGGAATAGTTGCCTTGCAACTCACCCGTCGCCCGCACAGCCCGGCTGAGGGCAGCCAGCACCCACCCGCTGCCGTAACTGTTCAACCAGCCTTGCACCCCGCGTTGGAGAGTCAGATAACGCACCGCATCACCCACGAGGGGCGAGGCCGGATCCAAGTCGAGCAGCGCCATTAAAACAATGGCTGTTGAAGCGTAAGTATTTGAAAAGCGGAACAGCGAGTTGTCTTCTTCCTGCCAGAAAACCCCATCTGCCGAGCGAACTGCCCCGCCCTGCAAGTCAGCCAAAATGGTCTGAGCCGATTGAGTATCACCGCTGCTGTTGAGCGCCATCGCCAGAAATGCCTGTCCCCACGGATTTAATCGTCCGCGCAAGCGCAATAATTCCGGCGGAACTGGATTCTGGCGCCCATGTTGATTGAGGACAAAGTAGGCGAAAGCCAGCTGATCCAGTTTGGCGGTTTCCTGCGCCATTTCGGGCGTGTAAAGACTGGCTGTAACAAAACGATTGACATCTAAAATCTGAAAAGGTTCAATAACAAAACCGGCTGCACCCGCCTGATCGAGCACCCACAAAGCATAGGTACTCAAGAAAAAGTCACTCGGTTCGCTGCTGATCCAGCCCCAGCCCCCGTCAGCCTGCTTCTTTTCGAACAAGCGGTCGAGGTCACGCCGGATGGCTTGCTGCAAGCGTTCGCTCAGGTCCGGTGCGGAGAAATTGGTCTCCCGGCTCAATTGATACACACTCAAATTCGCCACCAGACGCGAGAGCAACACCTCGACAAAATCATCCGGATAACCTTCCAACACCTCCAAACCCGAAAAGACGCTACCCGCCAGATTGGGAGAAAGCTCAACCCGCAGGTTGCCCCCGGTTGGGGTGAACGAGCGCGGCAGACTGACTACCTCCAAAACCTCTCCCGCCTCATCAAGAATCCCCCCCGTTACAAACGATTGGGGTGTGCTGTATCGGTGGATGGGTAAATTTTCATTAGAAAGCATTACCGCATCTTGCAGCCCCCCACCTTCCACACTGAAAATCAACGAAGCCGAAGGGACATCCTCGACTTTGACCCACCAGTTGACCCGTTGACGGTCATTGGCACTCAGCTGAAGCGCCTGCCGCTCCAAAGCCGGATTTTCCAGCACCAGCCCGCTGCTCTGCAAACGAACGGTGACATCCAGTGAAGTATCCGTGTTGTTTTGAACCACAGCCCCTATTTCAACCCGGTCACCCGCCACCACAAAACGCGGCAGAATGGGCCGAATTAGCAAATCCTTGCTGACCAAAATCTCGGCAACTGCTTCCCCCACCCGCGCATCACGGGTCAGTCCGCGCACAAGGACCACCCATGTGGTTAAATTGTCCGGCAGGTTAAATTCCAACCGGGCAAAACCACTCGAATCGGTTTCCAGCGCCCCGACCCAGTAGGCGGTATCTCGAAAATCACTGCGAACGGGAAGCGGAGAGGCATCTCCCCCTCCACCGCCGCCTAAGCCGCGCGGCAGCAACGGGATGCGGCCGATATATGCCGCCATGGAACAGCTGGTGAATACCCCCAGCGGCTGATCCCCGTAAAAAGCGCTGAATATATCCGGGGCATTTGGCGTACTCAACGCAAAAATAGCCTTGTCCACCACGGCTACCGAGAACTCGCCCTGGAGCGGATTGCCGCGCTGATCCTTGACCTGCAGATCGAGCCGGGCGGTCTGGCGCGGTTCGAAACGGCTTTGTGGAGCAGCCAATCGTACATCCAGTTGAAACGCCTCTGGTTTCACCTTCAATTCGAGATAACCCTGCCTGAAATCCGGCTTACCGGTTTCGTTCACCCCCAAGAGGGTAACCGAAACGAAAACATTGGGAGCAAATGCTTCCCCAATGGATAGATTTACCGTTTCGCCACCCTCGCCAATCGAAAGCACCTGATCGGTAATCACACCGCGCCGTTCGACACTGAGCCACGCCAGGGTATTTCCCTTCAACGGATTGGGAATGAAGATCTGGGCAGTATCACCCACAGCATATCCCTTTCGGTCGGATTCCAGTCGAATCTGCTGGTTGGGTAAACGCGGCCATGGAGCGGCTCCGGATCCCCCCACCCAAACCAGGGCTTGAGAGACCGCCTCCTCGCCCCGCACCTCCAATCGGTAAATACCCGGTTCCTGGGGTGTGAATTCGAGGGTCGCCAGGCCGTTGTTACCGGTGCGCAGGTCGGCTCCGCTGACCGGAGTGACCACCTCACGGTAGGAGACGGCTCCGGTTTCGACTTCGCTCCATTCCTGTACCCACTCAATTCGATCAAAGGATGCACTCAACGGGCGGTCTGCAATGGGTTGATTTTGCCAATCCACCGTCAGAACAGAAAAGATGAACGGACTGCCAGCCGGTTGCACCCAGCTTTCCGGGCGAATTCCAATGACAAAATCCGCAGGGTGCAGGACGGTTTGCGCTCGCTGAGACACGGGAAAGCCGCTTTCGTCCGTCATAGTCACTTCGAGGGTCAGAACCTTTTGGCGATTTTCTTCCATCAGTGCTGTGAGATTTTGGCTGAGGAAAGTCAACGGAAAACGCCCGTCCGTCCCGGTAATGCCGCTCCCCCCTATGATAAAATCCCCAAGCGGTAATTCCATCCGCATCCACCAGTCCGGTTCAAGCCAAAAGGTATCCACCCGACCCGAAACAAAGCCGCCCGGCAGGTCTGCTTCGGTGTTGCGGGCATACAATGACCAGCTGACATTGACCCCAGCAGCCGGCGCTCCAAAGAAATAATTGGCTGCCACCTCAGCGCGGATGTCTTCACCCGCCCGGTAATCGCTTTTGGAAAAAGCAACCTGCAAATCAATTTCCGGCTTGCGGTAGGCCGCCACCTGAAACTCAATCACCGAGTCGGGCTGATCCTCAATTTGAATGGTATATATCCCCGTTGGCGTGTCGGGCGGCAATTGCACCTGCCCGTACGCCGTACCATAAGGCGAAAGGCTCAGTTTTTGGGTTTCCAGCAAGGGTGTCCCCTGTTCGGGGGAGTAGCTGCCGTAAATTTTTACGGTAATCTCTTTCAAGTCGGCGGGCGGGTAGCGTGCATCGTTCCACTGGCGAACAACATAACGGTAGTAAACCATTTGCCCCGGTTGATAAATGGGGCGGTCGGTATAACCGTAGGTTTTGATCGGGGGTTGATCAAAATTGCTGTTAATTCCAAAGTTCCACGGGAAAATCCCACCATTCCATTCCGTGGTTGCCAGCGAAAAATCGGGGTCGCCCTCCTTTCCCAGCGTGACCACCAGCGTTCGGTAAGACTGGCTCTCGGTCAGGGAAATCCGAGCGATGCCCTGTTCATCGGTTTGGGCTTTGCCCAACTCCAATCCACTCCCCCCTTGGTACACGGTGACTTCACGCCCGCTCACCGTACGGCGGTTCAAAGCGTTGACCGCCCAAACTACAACCTCTTGCTGGCTTTCTTTGATGGTCAATTGAATGGGACTGACCACCATTAGCAAATTCACCGCTTGATAGGTTTCAGTAAATTGCGGCGAAGAAATACGAAACGCATAAAGACCGGTTTCCAGACCACTGCGATCCGCCTTGAGGGGAATTTCAATACCCTGACTGGTGTTCTGCGGTAAATTCAATTCAACCTGCCAGTTTTCCTCAAGCGGCAGCGAATCAAATGCGGGGGTGCGTTCGATGGCACGAATCACATCCAGCAGGGTTATTCGCGCCCGGCGGATACTCAACCCCTCCAGATTCGTGGCATAGGCTGGTAATGTGGTATCCCCCGGCAGGGCGTAATAGAGGGTGCCATATGTATTCTGGATGGGAATATTGAGGGTGGGAAGTGAATTACCGGCTTTGAAGGTGAAGGTATAATCCCGCCCGAGTGCCTGTCCCCAGCGGTCCTGGAGGTCTGCTTTCAGGGTCAAGCGGTAGGTTTGACCGCTCTTGAAGAAGCCGGAAATGTACAGAAAACCGGCCTGCTCATCGCTGAAAAGGAAGAAATTACTGATTTTTGGTTCAAGGAGTACCCGATCATTCAAGTTTTGAGTGCGTGCCAGAGGGGCAGAAAATTCCACCAGCAGTGAGCCGTAATCGCCAAATACTTCCAGATCTTCTCCGCCTGCGGGGGTGGTGGAAACCACCTGAAATTGCCCCACCGTTCGAAAGGATTGGTTCAGTGTTTCCTCAATGGTTACTCCGCCCAAGGCTTCAACCCGATCCATCTCAACCACATATTCCCGATTTCGATCCAGCAACTCCTGAGGTTTAACGGCTACCACCGAATCGCGCTCGCTCCACTCATAGGTTAGATTAACCGGGCTGCCATCCTGCCTCCGCAGGCGTAAACCCTGCTCGACACTTCTCCGGTTCATGGGTTGATTGAAGGTCAGGCGAATCTGAACATCCAGCGGTTGTGCCCCTTCCAAAGGCGGTTCAATGCCGATGAGTGCCGGTTTGACAGTACTGAACTGCCAGTTCATCAATTCAGCATCCGGCAAGGACGTCCCATCCACACCCACCAGTGTGGTATTCATCACAACCTGATAGGTCTGACCACCTTCCAGTGCCGGGCGGGGGGTGAACACGTACGTGCTGGTATTTAACCAGCGTCCTTCCCCTTCGGCGGCTGGCTGCAGGGAAAACGCCGCCGGTTCGGCTGAGCCCACTTCGCCCAACTCGATCACCGGACGATTGAAGGAAACCGCCACAATTGAGGTTGGATCTAAATCCTGCACATCCGGTTGGGGGAGTCGTTCGGTGATACGCAACTCCCCTGCGGTGCGAAATTGGTAAGAAAACGCACGGAGCAGGTTATTGCCGCTGCGGTCTTTTGCGGTTGGCTGCAGCGTGAGCGTAAGTGGCGTATCCAACGGCAGGGCCTGATCCGGCACAAAACGCACCGATGTGTCATCCAACCACTCAAAACGGCCCGAGGTGACCGGACGGATCTCCAAAGCGCCCTCTACGGAAGGGCGATCCATCGGCTGATCAAAAGTCACAACCATCCCCTCGCGAGGGTTGATGATACTGCCCGGTTCGGGTTGAACCTCTAAAACTGTTGGGGGCAGTCCCTCTTGGAGCACAGGCAGCCGGGTAGGCTGAGCCACTGTCTGAGTCGGCAGGGTCGAATTGGTCGTTCCACCAAATGGCAGATTGCAGGAAAGACCCACAACGGCCATCAATCCAAACAAGGTCATCATCACCCGAAACAAACCCGGTTGAGTATGGTTTCTCATGGGGGATCCTCCGTAAACACCGCTCAATCCACTGGCGAACTAACTTTACTTTACCACAATTTGAGGGGGAAAACTCCCATCGAATTTATTGAGGCAAACCGTAAAAAGTTTTCTGGATAGACGCTCTTGAGTCGGTTAAAGTTTCAGAAAAGGGGCTGCCTGTTTTTCAGGCAGCCCCTGCTGTCGGAATCCCACCATCCCCATCAAGGTTGATTGAGGAATGCGCCGAAAAAGCGCCGGAACAACTGGAATTGGCCGCTTTCACCAGTATGATTGGGGTTTTGAGCATCCCAAATGGCGGCAAAAGACGCAACCACATCATTGGCATTCAACAAAGCCCCATTGGTGAATCGGACACCATAACGCAGGTTGAAAGTCCATTCGGTCGCGTTTGGATTGGAAGACCATGATTCCGCCAACCCCGGCCGTAGACCAACCCCATCAAACTTGTTTTCGACCAGTGTGGAATACAAGAGACTGGTCACACGGAAGGTCGTCCACTGGGTGGCGTCTGCTGGCCAGAGCGATTCTGGTTCAGCCGATTGGAGAAAGACCAGCGTTCGATCGGGGGTGATCACTTCCGGCAGATTTTCCAGATAGGCATTCACCGCAGCCCCCTGCACCTCGCGGCGAAAAACCGCAGCAGTGCGCACGTGGGCAAGCGGGATTGCGGGTGTGTGCATTCGCAGCATCTCGTTGATTCGGTTGTATCGGTTTTGGCGCTGGTCAGGATCACTGGTACGCCCGGCTTCGTTTGCCATGAACTGAATATCCGGATAGACATTCCCCAATAGTTGGGCATTGGACGAAAAAATGGTTGAATACAGGCTGTTGGGGTCTGCGTAATCGGCAGACCACGAGTAAAGGAAGAACGCCTCGTTTCCGGCCTGAACCGATTGCTCGAATTCGGCTGCCTCCATTCGGTTGAGACGCACATTGATTCCGTACGGCAATAACTGCGAGCGAATCGTCTGGGCAATCCGGTGCGGGTCGGGCAATAATTCATTGCCCTGCGAAGAATAGGAAAGGATCAATTCCTGTTCAAAATCAAAGTTTGCCCGGCGGAGTAAATCCAGTGCTTGCTGCGGGTCATAAGGCAGCCAGGCATACAGCGGCGTGTAACCCACCCCAAAAACCGGGGAAAGGAATTGTTCGGCTACTTCGGTGCCGACCGGGTAAATCGTATTGACGATCCTCTCCCGGTCAATCAACATACTGATCGCTTGACGAACCCGTGCATCGTTAAACGGCGCAAAGCGGTTGTTCATTCCAATAAACGCCAGATTCAGCGCAGGGCGATAGACTAAATTCAAGGAACTATCTTGATTAATGCTGTAAAAGGAATTGGGGTCGGGCGAGTCCATCGCATGGGCTTTTTCAGTGCTGACCTCAACCAGCCGCGAGAGCGAGGTGGTCGCCCATCGAAAGGTTAGGGATTCAATCCGGGGTGGCAAACCCCAGTAGTCCGGATTCGAGCGGAGAACCAATCGCACACCCGGCACATATTCCGCTACCTCATAAGGCCCGCTGCCGTTTGGCTGGCGGCTCATTGCCTTCGAGTCCCCCCGGTGTTCATTCAGATACTCATCATCCTGAATTGCAAAAATTGGAAATGCCAGTTTTGCCGGAAAAGCCGGATCGGGGTTGCACAATGTAAAGCGCACAGTGTAATCATCCACAGCCTCCACTGCGCGAATCGCTCCACCGTAGGAACAATCCTGAGCCCGTACCCGCTGTAAATTGACGGAGGCCTGCACCTGTTCAACCTGCAGGGAAAGCGGCTGACAGGCGCTTAATACGAGACTGATCGTCAAAAGAAGAATGCTTATCCAACTTGAACTTTTCCTGATGAGGAACGTAGATGAACGCTTCATTAGACGGCCGGCTCCCTTTGAATGGGTGGTGATTCCTGATAATCCTCCGGATTGGTCAACATTCGCAACCACGGAGATTGAGCTCCAAGGTAATTATACGGGAAGAGCAGCCCTTTGGAATTGACAAATCAGTAAGGTGGCTGCTGGTCAACTTTTCCTAATCAAGGTATACTCCCTTTGGGATTTCAGCATAGAGGTTACGGGGTTTTCTTCGAATGATGCAAAAATTGATCCAACTGGATGTGAACCTGTCCAATCGGTTGCGCATGGAAGTGGACGAATCCTTCCGGTGGAAACTGGTGGCATTTTTAGCCCACTCTGGCGATTCGTGGTTTTGGCTGCTGGGTTTGGGGGTCGTCTGGTTGTTTTCCAACGCATGGAGGGGATTTTCGGCCTTTTTAATCCTTGATATTCTTCTCCTGGCCGCCCTGGTGATGGGCATCAAATTCCTGGTGCGCCGTAACCGCCCACCGGGTGAATGGGGCAGCATTTACCGCAACACTGACCCGCATTCCTTTCCCTCCGGCCATGCTGCCCGGGCAGTCATGATTGCTTCGGTAGTGGCAGCCAACGCTCCTCTGTGGGTGGCAGCCTGTGTGGTGGTTTGGGCGGTACTGGTCAGCCTATCGCGCATTTTTACCGGTATGCACTATGTATCGGATGTGGTAGCCGGTATGGCACTGGGTCTGCTGAGCGGAGGGGTGTTCCTCTCGGCAAGAGAGTGGATGCAGGCCGTTATACCTTTCCTGTTCGGGTAGTTCCAACCCATGTTCAGGCGCGGATTTTTCTCCCCTCATGGGTGGATCACAATCGGCTTTGGGTTCTTCCTGCTTTGCGCCTGTCAATCCCCATCACTGGAAATACGCGTGGAAAATCAGAGCAGCCTGCCAATTTGCGAAATCTACTTTTCGCCACACCAGCAAACGGATTTTGGCGAAAATCAGTTGCCCGAAGGGGAGTGGATCGCCGGTGGCAGCAGTCAGACTTTCACCCTTGAAGCCGGAGTGTATGACCTGTTGATACGCTCCTGCTCGGAAGAGACCCTCTACTCCGCTGCCCAAATTTCCCAAAACCGTTCCATCATCATCGGCAGCCAGGGGAACGCTCTGTTTCGGGTGACCAATCAAACCACGCAGGAAATTTGCTACCTTTACATTTCCAGTAACGAAGAATGGGGGGACGACCGCCTTGGTAAGGTCGAGAGCATTCTGCCTGGCAGTAAGCGGGTTTTCTTTTTACCGCCTGACATCTACCATGCCCGGGCATTGGATTGCGGCGAAAATGTCCTTGCCGAAATTGGAGAGGTCAACCTGAGCGACTCGTTCGAGTGGGTGATCTCCCCTTGAACAGAGAATTTGACGAATACGGCGCGCTGGAGTATGCTTAATGGCGGGAGTGGTCGGGTCCCGGTGGGCTCCCCGGTCTTCAAAACCGGTGGCGGGCCGCGTTGCGGGCCGCGGTGGGTTCGACTCCCATCCATTCCCGCCTGATTAATGATGGTTATCCTCAACAGGGACAATGACTCATGGAAGATCAACCTTTGCTGTATGAACGAGTCGAACTGGCTGTACGCCGGGTCTTCTTCATTGAAGACACCACCTATGGAGATGAACGCAAAGGGTTTGTAATCAAATATCATGGGCGGATCATCCTGCCAGATACCGCCGAAGCCTATGACCGATTGGCTGAAGCGGTCGCTCCGTTGGGTTTAACCCCCCTGTTTCGTTATGAAAACAACCGCCAAACGGTGATTTTTGTAACCAGCCGGCAAGCTCCGCGCCCTTCCAATCCTCGCACCAATCTGATCTTCTTCATTCTCACCCTGATCAGCGTGTGGTTCACCGGCGGAATGCTTAACTTACAGGAAATGCCGGCCAATGCGATCGAATTCGTCTGGGCAATCATCAGCGGCGGCTGGCCGTTTGCAATCAGTATGCTGGCAATCCTTACGGCCCACGAATTCGGACATTATCTGGTGGGCAGGCGGCACGGTGCCGCCGTCAGCCTGCCCTACTTTCTGCCGCTGCCATTCCCACTCAGTCCGTTTGGAACGCTGGGCGCCTTCATCAACATGAAAGAACTGCCTAAAAACCGACGGGTGCTGATGGACATTGGAATTGCCGGCCCGCTTTCCGGCCTGGTCGTAGCAATTCCGGTATTATTGATCGGCCTGTCCCTTTCCACACTTTCTCCACTGCCGGCAGCGCCCCTGGGCAGCGGACTGGGACAAACGCAGCTGGAAGGCAATTCCATTCTTTACCTGCTGCTCAAATTCGTGGTCTTCGGGCAGTTTTTACCAGCACCGGCTGATTACGGCGGACTTCCCCCGCTGCTTTACTGGCTGCGCTATATTTTCACCGGACAGCCGCTGCCGTATGGCGGGCTGGACGTTCTGCTGCACCCCGTAGCGTGGGCGGGCTGGGGCGGTATCCTGATCACTTCGCTGAATCTGATTCCTGCCGGTCAACTGGATGGCGGCCACCTGCTCTATGTCCTTTTCGGACGGGAACGTGCCCGGCGTATTTACCCGCTGGTACTGCTGGCACTCGGCTTGTTGGGGTTCGTCTGGTCGGGCTGGTGGCTGTGGGCTGTGTTGATCTTCCTTTTTGGACGGGTGTATGCCGAGCCGCTCGATCAGATCACCGAACTGGATCCGCGCCGTAAACGTCTCGGATGGCTGACCCTGGTGGTGTTCCTGCTGGTGTTCACCCCCGTCCCGCTGGTGCTGATGCCCTGACAAAGGTCTCAATCCATTCGCCCTGCAAGGTCCGGTAAACACCCAGTGCCGAGACGGTCAGGCAGACATGCGCAGGGATCACCCCGATCAAGCCGCCAATTGTAAGAGAAGAAAAAACTTCTGGGGGCAAACGGACGATTCCATGTTCCTGGGAAAGCCGCACCAGCGCGCCACCCGGAATGCGCGGCGACCATCCCCGCTCATTCAGCAGCACGGCCCAGCCATAAGCGGCTATGCCATTTTCTGTCACGCTGTCTTTGGAAAAGTGAACCGCGCCCCCGTAGATTACCGCCTCTTGTCGTTCGGGGTGGAAAGCCACCAATGGGCAGGCAACCACTGCGGCTATGTCGGCCTCCCGGCAGGCTCCCAACTGTGCCATCTGAGCATCGTAAAAGACAAAATTACCCGGGCGGATTTCATCAACCCCTTCAAAATTATCACTCAGGCTGCAACCGGGGGTATCACCCACCGATACTTCCAGACCATCAATGCCGTTCTGCTCTAAAAATTGGCGCACCTGGTTCATGCGCTGGTTGCTGCGTCGAAACCGCTGCACCACTTCGTCCGGGTTTTGGCTTTGATAGGTCTCCCCGGCGTGGGTCAACAACCCACGCAGATTCAAGTGAGGCTGCTGCCGAACGTGACCGGCCAAATCCAGAACAGCGTGGGAATCATTCCATGCCAGACCTGTGCGTCGGCTGCCGCTGTCAATCTTAATCCACACATCAACCGGCCTTTCCACCGCATCCGCAAGTGCTTCAACATGCCCGGCACACTCCACCAGCACACCCAGCCGGATCAATTCGCTCAACCGGCGCACCAGATTGATCTGGCGTAAATTGAGGGGAAACGCAACCAGTATGTCTTTCCAACCGTGTCCGGCAAAATACGCTGCCATCTCCAGCGAGGAAACGGTAATTGCCTGAATACCAAACGGCCGAAACCACTCACCTGCTTGCGCCGATTGATGGGTCTTGAAATGGGGGCGCAAGCGTACCCCCGCCGTATTGGCCTTTTCGACCATGCGTTGAATGTTCTTCTGAACACGCTGGGGATCGATCAACAGCGTTGGACGAGAAATATCGGGATATAAGGTTGGGTTCATGGCTCTATTGTATAATAATTGGCATGAATAATCAGCAATTAGCCGAGATTTTTGAGCGTATCGCCAATTTGTTGGAAATCAACGGCGAAGTGGTCTATAAAACCCTTGCCTATCGGCGGGCTGCCGAAAGCCTGCGGGCTTATCCGCGTGAAGCCGAGGAACTGTACCGCGAAGGTAAACTGACGGAAATTCCCGGCGTTGGCAAAGCCATCGCCGAAAAGATCGAAGAATTGCTCACCACCGGCAAACTGGGCTTTCTGGAAAGACTGGAGCAGGAAGTTCCCCCAACCTTGCTGGAATTGCTCGAAATACCGGATGTTGGCCCCAAAAAAGTGGCTCTGTTTTGGAAACAAGCCGGCATCACCTCCCTGATGGATCTGGAATCGGCTGCGCGGGATGGCCACCTTCGCCGCCTTCCGGGAATCGGCGAAAAGTCCGAGCAGCGCATCCTCGCCGGGATTGAGGCGCTGCGCAGGCGCAGCAAACGCATGTTACTTGGCACGGTGCGCCCAATTGGCCTGCGCTGGTTAAACTGGCTGCGGGGACTTCCCGGTGTGCGGGAGGCCGAGCTGGCTGGCAGCCTGCGCCGCTGGAAGCCGACCATTGGAGACCTTGATCTGGTGGCGGCAGCCGATGATCCGGTGGTTGTAATGGAGGCTTTTGTCCATCATGATGAAGTTGTACGGGTACTGGCACATGGTGAAAACAAATCCAGCATCGAGCTGAGCAACGGCTTGAATATCCAGCTCTGGATTCAACCACAGGCGAAATTCGGTTCACTGCTCCAATTCGTGACCGGTTCCAAAGATCACAACGTGCGCCTGCGCGAACTGGCCCAGCGGAAAGGTTTTTCCCTCTCCGAGCATGGGCTGACCACCCCCGACGGCAAGGAGCTATTCTTTGCCAACGAATCCGACCTCTATCAGGCCCTTGACCTGGAATGGATACCACCGGAACTGCGCGAAGATCGCGGCGAGATCCAGGCAGCTCTGGAACACCGTCTGCCGGATCTGATCAGTCCAGCCGACCTGATTGCCGAATTGCACAGCCACACCACCTGGAGCGACGGAGCGCTGAGCATTCACGAGATGGCCAGGGCAGCCAAAGCACGCGGCTTGAAGGTGCTGGCAATTACCGACCACACCCATTCACTGGGCATCGCCAACGGGCTGGACGCCGACCGCCTGCGCCAGCAGCGTAAAGAAATAGACGCCGTCCAGGCAATGCTGGGCGAGGAGTTGACCCTGCTGCAAGGCGCCGAGGTTGAAATCAAAGCCGATGGTAGTCTGGACCTGGCCGATGATGTGCTGGCCGAGCTGGATATTGTGATCGCATCCCTGCATGTCAGCCTGCGCCAGCCGCGCGAGGAAATCACCGCCCGCTTGCTGCGCGCCATCCGCAACCCGCACGTGGACATCATTGGTCACCCCAGCGGGCGTTTGCTTCCCAACCGCGAAGGCGCGGATTTGGATTGGGAAGCGATCTTAACCGCTGCCCGCGAAGAAAATGTTGCCCTCGAAATTAACGCCAATCCCTCACGACTGGATCTGGATGAAGTACATGCGCGTCGGGCTGTGGAACTGGGAATCCTGTTGAGCATCAACACCGATGCTCACAGCCCGGCGGATCTGGAGCTGGCAGAATATGGGGTTTCGGTCGCACGGCGGGCCTGGGTGAGCGCCGCTCAAGTGTTGAACACCCGCTCTCCCGCCGAAATTCGCCGCTGGCTGGCTGAACACCGCCACAAATCTGGCTAGACAAGCCACCCAATAGCACCGGCTCGTACCCACGCATTGACAAGCGGGGGCTTACTTGCATTCAACCTTGCTAACAGGGTTGAAAAGTAAGGTATTACCCACATCTTGCGTCTGATAAGACAGAATAACCCATATTCTGCCTTGTTCTTTTCGTAGAATTCCACCGGCCTGTTTCATCGGGCCAATGTATAAGGTTTCAAAACCCCGAGGGCTGCAAATCAGACCTGTTTCGGTTAAAAATTAAGCAGAGGTAATAATGAACTACGCTACCATCCGCCACGAAAAAGACGAATTCTTCGCCAATCACCCGCAAAGTCCGCTGAGGGAAGAACAAAAGGTCGTTTTTAGCGGATTGAATTACTTTCCACCCAACCCCGGTCTGCGGCTGGAATTGACGCTTCAGCCATTTCCTGAACGAACCCATGTGGAAATTCAAACCAACACCGGTGATATTCAGATCTACGCACGGTTGGGACGTTTTTCTTTTGAAGTTGAGGGGCAAAAAGTCGAACTAACCCTTTACGGCAATCAATACGGCTACTTTCTGCCGTTTGTGGACAGTCTGGCAGGCGTAGAAACCTACCCGGCCGGGCGGTACCTTGAACCGGAGGCGATTGGGCAAAACCAATTCATCGTAGATTTCAATCTGGCCTATAACCCTTACTGCGCCTATAACGATGACTGGTCATGCCCGCTCACCCCCCCGGAAAACCACCTTACCGTACCCATTCGCGCTGGCGAGAAACTCTTCCATTCACCATCCAATCACAAGTAAGAGGTTAAACAATCATGGCAAAAGCAATCTGGAACAATACCATACTGGCAGAAAGTGATCAAACCATTGTCATTGAAGGCAATCACTACTTTCCCCCGTCTGCCGTCAAGTGGGATTATTTTGTAAAAAGCGAAACCCACACCACCTGCCCGTGGAAAGGCGAAGCCAGTTACTACACGATTGTGGTCAACGGACAAAGCAATCCGGATGCCGCCTGGTATTACCCCAACCCCAAAGAAGCAGCCCGTCAGATAAAGGATTATGTGGCGTTCTGGCGCGGCGTCCGGGTTGAAGCCTGAAAAGCATGGGCGGATTGCTCATAGGAGACCGAATCGAGCCTTTTTCCCTGCCCTCAGCAGACGGGAATCCTTATTCATTTTCTGACCTGCTCAACGGAAATCCTTACCTGCTACTTGTATTTTTGCGTCATTTGGGTTGAATACCCTGCCGCGAACATGCTTTGCAGTTGCAAAGCACCCGGGCTGAATTCCAGCAGGCCGGTATTTCCATCGTCCTGGTTACCTTTGAGCAGGGATACTGGCTGGAGCAGTGGAGGGAAACCACTCGAATAGACTTTCCCATCCTGCTCGATCCACAGAAGAACCTGTATCGGGCTTTCGGCTTGCAACGTTCCATCCGCCGGACGTGGAATTTAGCGACCCTGTGGTTTTATGCCCGGAGATTAATACGGGGTGAAAAGTTGATCGCCACCGGCGGTGATCTGCATCAATTAGGGGGTGATTTTATCCTCGACCGGGAGGGTGTGGTACTGCTGGCCTATTACAGCCACGACCCGACCGATCGGCCACATCCCAAATCCTTGTTGCAATCCATTCCATTAGAAAGTTAGGAATTCGCCAGATTCCCCCTTCTACCGGTATAATGAAAGAGATCGCATAAACAAGGAGATAAAAATGACGCTCCAAAACACAAACCGTCCATCGCTCAAGTGGCGCGGTTACGAAATCAGTCCGGTTGCACAGGCCTTCCGCTTCGTGCCATTCCCCCAGTTCGGAATGATCTGGAATCGTCCCGTTGGCGTACGGGTTCAAACACCTCAGGGCGAAACGCAATACCTACCGGTCTACGATTTGACTCGCATGCTCCAGATCATAATTGTGCTGGGCGGGTTGTTGTTGTTCTTTTTCCTGAAAATTGTTTCCCAGAGGAGATCAGCATGAGCAATTTAGAAAATGTAGAAAATGAAAATCAAGCCGAAACTACCCTCCCCGCAAACGAAGAAGAATTGGCTGCCGCGGCCTTAGAAACCATTCAGGACACCATGGATCAATTCATGGCAGCTGCCGATGTGAACGCCGTCTTTGGCGAAACCATCAAACATCAGGGAAATCTCATCCTGCCGGCTGCCGAAGTAGTCAGCATCATGGGCTTTGGCATTGGCAGCGGCTCCGGCGTTTCTGAGGATAACAAAGGCAGCGGTTCCGGCGGCGGTGGAGGCGGCAAGACCTTTGCCCGGCCGGTAGCCGTGATTGTCGCTAATGAACAGGGTGTTCAGGTCAAACCGGTTGTAGATTTCACCAAGATTTACCTGACCGCCTTTACCACCCTGGCATTCGTCACCAGCGCCTGGCTGCGGATGAGGCGCGGCCAATAACCCCCACAACTGCTACAAGGACATGGAACGAATCCGGATTACCCGCCTGCGAGGGGATGCCCGCCTTCCCACTCGAAAACATCCCGAAGATGCCGGATTAGACCTGTATGCCGTCGAAAGGGTCGAAATACCCCCCCATGAATTTGGCATTGTACCTACCGGCATTGGCGTGCAAATTCCCGCCGGTTTTGTCGGCTTATTAAAACCCAAAGGCCGCAGCAACCATCTGTTGGGAGCGGGTGTGGTGGATGCCGGTTACCAGGGCGAAATTCTGGTCAAAGTCGCCAATCCCACCACTGAGCGGCTTGTCTTTGAAGCCGGTGACGCCGTCGGGCAATTACTGATCCTCCCCATCCTGACCCCACAGGTGGAGGAAGTCAGCCCGGAGGAGTTCAATCAAAACACTACTGCTCGCGGGGCGAGCGGCGGGATTGTGGAACAGAAACGCCGGCAGTCGGTTGGTTAAAGCGAAGCGTTGAATTGATTTACCGCCCTGACAAGTGCATCCAGGTTAGCCAGCGGTGTATGCGGTGGCAGGTCGTCTTCCGGCGCCAGCACAATGTTGGGAACATCGCGCATGGCAGTTAACAAATTTTGAGTTTCCTCATAAACCGCATCCGCCGGAGCACCTGTTAACCAGTCCACTGCCAGATTGCCGACGACCACTGTGTCTTCTGTAAATTGCTTAACCGCCGAAGCCAGACTCACACGGCTGCCAATCCAGTAGCCTGCAGCGCCACTGGTATGCAATTGGGTCAATTGGGCTTCATCCGCCAGCGGATTGTGCAGGATGACCCCAAAATGCTGATTCTGGACCTCCCGAATCAAACGTTGAATGTGGCGTAAAGAAAACCGTTCGCGCTGATCAGCGGTCAAAGCATCCTCCAGCGGCTCACTAACCACAACGCCGTCCGCATCGTTGAAATGGAAAGCATGCAGGTAATCCGGTAAAAAGCGCATGATTTTATCCAGGAGCGCATCCAAAACTTCCGGCTTCTGGTTAAGAATTTCCTCCCAACGCTCTTCGCCAATCATCTGTCGGGCAACTGCCAGCGGTCCGTTCATGATTCCCAAAACGAATGGTTTAGGATCCGGAAGACGTTCTTTTAGCAAGCGGGGGATAGCCAGCGTGACCGTCGTGCGTTTATGCCCCGGCCGGGGAATGATCATCGCCTCAACATCCTGTTGAGAACCAATCATCGCTGCTGAGGCACCAATCGGCATTTCCGCCTCCACTTGAAGCGGTGTGCCAAACGCTTCAGCCTCGATCATTCGGTCCCAAATGGGTAAAAGAAACGCACCTCCAAACCGCTTGTACACCTCTTCAAGAACCTGAATTTGCGTGTTGGTATCGGTAGCAAATTCAGAGATGGCTTTGTCCATTTCCAATCCAACCGGATATCCCGCCGGGAGGATGAATAAACGCTGTTTCGATTTTAGAACGGTTTCAGTAAGGTGGAGCATAAAGGCTACCTCCGCAAGGAATATGATTTTTTTTGAATGGACTAATTTTAAACCCATTCGCGCCTTATGGCTGAAAGGCAGCGTATCTTTTCTTATGCAACAAGAAAGGTTTTTCATATCATTTACCCGATTGCTAAAAAAACCCTTGACAAAAATAGAAACAAGTAATAACATTAGTTATATGCTATAACTTATGTGAGAAATCATGACAAGAAGAGCAAAATTCCGCCAGATCACAATTGACGAAATCAAAAGCCTTGCCCGCCTTCAAATGGCAGAAGGCGGAACGGCCAGCCTATCGCTGAATGCGATTGCCAAACACATGGGAATGAGCGGCCCGGCATTGTACCGCTACTTTGAGAGCCGTGATGCCTTGATCACCGCCCTGATTGTAGAAGCTTATGAGGCGCTGGCCAACGCATTGGAAGAAACCGCTGCCCGCTTCGCCGATCAACCGGTACGGGATTGTTTGAGACAAGTCCTGCTCACCTATCGGCGTTGGGCACTGGATCATCCAATAGATTTTCAATTAATCTTTGGTAATCCCATCCCCGGCTATCAGGGTGAGGAAAAAATCACCGCCCCCACCGCAGGCAAAGTTTTTGCCCCCATCTTGAAAATCCTGCAACGCGCCTATCAGCAGGAAAACCGCCCGTACCCGTCCTTTTTAGAAAACCTGCCTCCACAATTACAGATTCGGCTTTCCCATTCCATGCGAGAATTTCAGCCTTCTCTGCCCGAAAAAGTGGTGTATATCGGAATCGTTGGCTGGTATCACATTCATGGGATGATCATGCTGGAACTTTTCAATCATATTCAACCCTTAATCAGCGATCCAGCCACTTTTTACTCCAATGAAATTGAACGGTTAATGGACCAGATGAATTTATGAGCCAATGACCGGTTGGCATTTTGCTTTTACGAAATTGTATAAAAAAATTCGATGATCAATTTTTAAAGGAGTCAAATCATGTCAAATCAAACTTCTCTCCATGTGGTTTTCGGCAGCGGACCGTTGGGGCTTTCCGTTGTGGATGAATTAATGGTTCAAGGCCAGCGGGTACGCCTGGTCAACCGCAGCGGTAAAGCCGAGGTGCCTGCTGAAGTCGAGATTGTTCCGGCTGATGTATATGACCTTCAACAGGCATTGCAAGCCTGTGAAGGAGCTGCTTTTGTGTACCAGTGTGCCCAACCGCCCTATCACCAGTGGGTGGAAAAATTCCCCTCCTTACAGCAAAACATTCTGGAAGCCTGTGCAGTTGTCGGAGCGCGATTGATCATCGGCGAGAATCTTTATATGTATGGTGAGGTTGATGGGACAATTCACGAAGGGCTGCCTTACGCCGCCACCACCCGCAAAGGTCAACTGCGCGCCAGGATGGCGGAGGCTGCTCTGAACGCCCATCAAAAAGGCCGTCTGCCGGTTGTGATCGGCCGCGGTTCTGATTTTTTTGGCCCTCGTGTGCTGGGTTCCACCCTGGGCGAGCGGGTCTTTGTCCCTGCTTTGCGGGGTAAAACGGCCAGCTTCACCGGCAATCTTAATCTGCCGCACAGCTACACCTACATCAAAGATTTCGGGAAAGCGCTGGTCAGACTGGCAACGGAAGATCAGGCTTATGGACAGGTCTGGCATGTACCCACTGCGCCGGCCGTCACTCAGCATCAAATCGGCGAGATGATTTTTGAAATTCTGGGGCAGCCCCCGAAAATGAGCGGGATGGGACGCTGGATGATGGCAATTGGCGGGTTGTTCATTCCCGAAGCCCGCGAAACGGTTGAGATGATGTATGAATTCGAGAAACCATTTGTAATGGATAGCAGCAAATTCACCCGTGCCTTTGGTCAAACAGCCACACCTTTACGGGATGCACTGGCCGAAACCATTGATTGGTATCGGGCTTATTTGAATCAATAAACCGTCCAGCTGAATCAAAGGCCTGGATTTTACTGCTCCTCCCAGCGGGTGTGAAAAACACCTTCTCGGTCAATCCGCCGGTAGGTGTGTGCGCCGAAGAAATCCCGTTGAGCCTGAATTAAGTTAGCCGGTAAGCGTTCACTGCGGTAGGCGTCAAAGTAGGCCAGCGAAGCGGACATTGCCGGCACGGCAATTCCCTGTTCGATGGCGATCATAACGACCTTGCGGAGTGACTGCTGAAGGCGGTTGACAGTCTCACTGAAATAAGAGGAGAGCAGCAAGTTCTGCAGATCCGGCTCGGCCTGATAGGCAGCGGTGATGTCGTTCAACAGGCTGGCGCGAATGATACAACCCGCCCGCCATATGCGCGCCAATTCCGCCAGATTCAAACCATAATCGTATTCCGCCGAGGCGATCCGCAGCATAGCCATGCCCTGCGCATAAGAAAGGATTTTGCTGGCGTACAATGCCTGCCGCACGGCTCGAATCAAATCCTCGCCATTGCCTGTAAAGGCCGGTGCGGAATGACCGAAAATGGTACTGGCATGTTGCCGTTCTGCCTTCATCGCGGAGAGAATCCGGCTGTAAACCGCCGCATCAATCGTTGGCACGGCAGCACCAATATCCAAAGCGTTCTGGGCCGTCCACTTACCGGTGCCTTTCTGCTCGGCTTCATCCAGAATGAAATCTACCAGCGGCTGACCGGTTTCTTCATCCGTCTTTGCCAGCACTTTGGCTGTAATTTCAATTAGAAAGGATTTTAATTCGCCATTATTCCACTGATTGAAAATCTCGCTCAATTGAACCGCGCCTAACCCCAACACCCGCCGAAGCACCTCGTAGGCTTCGGCAATCAACTGCATGTCGCCATACTCAATGCCATTGTGAACCATTTTGACATAATGACCGGCTCCGCGCGGGCCGATGTAACTCACACAGGCTGCGCCGTCCTCGGCTTTGGCAGCGATTGCGGTCAGAATCGGCTGCAAAACCTGCCACGCAGTTTGGGAACCACCCGGCATCAGGCTCGGCCCCCACAACGCCCCTTCTTCCCCGCCGGATACGCCCATCCCGATAAAGTGAATTCCTTTTTCAGCCAGATACTGGCTGCGCCGATCGCTGTCCATAAAATACGAATTACCGCCATCTATCAGAATATCACCGGGCTCCAGATAGGGCAGCACATCCTCGATCGCCTGATCTACCGTCTTTCCAGCCGGCAGCATCAACAACAGGCGGCGCGGCTTTTCGAGCATTTGCACCAGTTCTCTCAAACTGGCAGCACCCCGCGGTTGAGTGCCGGCAGCAGGCTGTTCCACAAACAGGCGCACTTTTTCCGGCGAACGGTTGAAAACCGCAACGCGGAATCCGTTGCGTTGAAAATTGCGTCCCAGGTTAAATCCCATGACCCCAAGTCCATAAATCCCGATTTCTGCCTGTTCCATGCGTATTACTCCTCTGCTTTGTCTTGGATTTCAATGCGGATACGCTCCGCCATTCGGCGCGCCTGTTCCGGCGCAATTCCCAGGTACGTTTCTACCTGCATTAATTGTTGAACGCGCTCAACGCCGAGAATGCCGCCAATGTGTTCATCCTGACAGAATAAATCCACCAATGGATTCTCCCGCCCATTTTGTACCGCCTGCCAGGCAACCAGCGAGTGGCCGCGCAGGCGTTCGTGCATGACCTGCCGATCAGCTCCGGCTTTGACCAGCGCCATCAACACCCTTTCAGTAGCAGCAAAAGGCGCATACTGCTGTAAATTACGCCGAATGGCTGCCGAATGGAATTGCATCCCTTTCAAGATTCGCCGGGTTGTGATCAACATCTCCTCGGTGATCAAAAAACACTCCGGAAGCAGCGAGCGGCGATTAGCCGAATCATCCAGCGTCCGCTCCAGCAACGAAAAAGCGGCATTGCCCCACGCCGTTTGCGGCAGATTTGCTAAAAGCCGCGCCAGCGAGTTGATCTTCTCCGCCAGAATGGGATTACGCTTAAACGGCATGGCCGAAGAACCCACTTGCCGGTCGGCAAACGGCTCCTGCCATTCTCCGAGTGGTGGAGACTGTAAAAACCGCAAATCAAAAGCAAATTTATTCAACACCGCCCCAACGGCCGCCATCTCGCTGATCAAACGATATTCCTGTAAGCGCGGCGCAACCTGCGAAGTAACCGGGTAAAAAGCCAGATCCAGCTTTTGACTCAGCATTTCTTCAAAGGCTGGCAGGTTTTGCTGACCGATCAGGTCGCCATAAGCAGCTGCAGTTCCAACCGCTCCCTTGAACCCTTTACCCCGTAATTCCCCTCTCAACCGGCGCAGCGCTTGCCATTCTGTCAGCAAATCCTGGGCATAAAAAGCCAGGCGGTAGCCCAGCGTGCCTGGCTCGGCTGGTTGCAGGTGGGTAAAGCCCATCACTGGTAAATCGGCAGTCTGCTCAACGTGCCCGGCAAAAAGCAAAAGCACCTCTTGCAACCGCTGCAGGATCAAATCCAGGGCAGACCGCAGGCGCAGCACCTCGGCATTATCTTCGATATCCATGGAAGTAGCGCCAAGATGAAGCACTCCCCCGCCCAGCGGCGATTGCTCGGCAAATGTTTTTAATTCTGCCATCAAATCATGGTGAATTTGTGCTTCGATCGCCAGCGCCCGTTCCAGATCAACCTTTTCTACATTCCGGCGCAGGTCATTTAATTGTTCTTCACTGACCAGTCCAAAATGAGCCTGCGTCTCCGCCAATGCCAGCCAGATACGCCGCCACAGTCGGCGTTTTTCGCCTTCACTCCAAATCCGCCGCATTTCCGGCGAGCCGTACCGCCAGCTGAACGGTGATTGATAGGTATCCCATTCGCTCATCGTGTTGATTTTACTACGAACCGCCGCCAAAACCAGTTGGCTGTCCCAATGTTATAATTTTCTCACCAAATCCTTGAAGCCGAAAGGTGATGATCATGGCAGCATCTGCAAACATTGTTCTGCTGGGTAAAATCGGTCAGTTAGGATGGGAGCTGCACCGCGACTTACAGCCGCTGGGCAGGGTGATTGCGTTGGATTATCCGCAAATTGACTTTACCCGGCCGGCTGAATTGCTTTCCATCGTAGAGTCTTTGCAGCCCGCTCTGATCGTCAATGCCGTTGCCTACACCAATGTCGACAAAGCCGAGAGCGAACCCGAATTGTGCGATCAAATCAATTGCTTAACTGTGGAGCAACTGGCTCAACACGCCGCCCGCCGGCGCTGCGGATTAATTCATATCTCCACCGATTATGTTTTCGACGGTTCCCAATCTCGCCCGTATACCGAAGAAGACCAGCCTCATCCGCTTAACCATTATGGACGTTCCAAACTGGCCGGTGAACAAGCCGTCCTCGCCAATGCTCCGGCCTGCTGGGTGCTGCGGACTGCCTGGTTATACAGCCGGCGGGCAAACGACTTTGTTCAACGCGTGCTGACCTGGAGCCGCCAACAAGAAATCCTCAAAATTGTGGATGATCAGATTGGCTCACCTACCTGGGCAAGGCTGCTTTCCCAAATCATCAGTCTGGCGCTGGCTCAGGCCAGGGGTGATTACTTTGAATTCATCCAGGCCACACGCGGCGTCTATCACCTCGCCGGTGATGGGGCTGCCAGCCGATTAGCGTGGGTTGAAAAAATCCTCGAACTCGACCCGGCGCGGCACGAGCAAAAAACCAGACAGGTACTGCCCGCAAAAACCGCCGAATTTCCTACCCCGGCGCAGCGTCCGTTGTTTACCGCACTCGATTGCAGCAAGTTCGAGAGGGTCTTCGGATTGCGTTTGCCAGCCTGGGATCAGGCGCTTGCGCTGGCAATGGAAAAATAATCGGCTATTTCAGCAGAGTTTCCAGCCGCGAACGGTAGGTGCTGTTCCCCAATTCATCCAGCAGGCGACGCAATTGCTCACGGTCAATGAAGCCCATTCGGAAAGCAATTTCCTCCGGGCTGGAAATCATCATCCCCTGCCGTTCCTCGACCGTCTGGATGAAAGCGGCCGCCTGGAGCAAGGATTCATGCGTGCCGGCATCCAGCCAGGCCACACCACGCCCCAGTTCCTGCACAAACAACTTCCCCAACCGCATGTAGGTCAAATTGACGTCAGTAATTTCCAGTTCGCCGCGGGGAGATGGTTTAAGCTCAGCCGCAATCTGGATGACCTGATTATCGTAAAAATACATGCCCGGCACGGCATAATTCGAGCGGGGATTAGCCGGTTTTTCCTCCAAACTAAGCGCTTTTCCTTCCGAATCAAACTCGATCACGCCATAACGCCACGGGTCTTGCACCGGATAGGCAAAAATGGCTGCGCCGCCCCCGTTGCTCACCCGGGCGGCCATCGAGCGCAAGACCGCCGGCAGTCCATGCCCGAAGAAAATGTTATCCCCCAGGATCAGGCACACCGGGTCACTGCCGACAAAATCCTTACCAACGCGGAAGGCATCCGCCAATCCGCGCGGCTGATCTTGCTCGGCATAACTGAATTTCATCCCCCACTGACTGCCATCCCGGAGCAACCGCCGAAACGATGGTAAATCCTCCGGCGTGCTGATCACCAGCACCTCGCGGATTCCAGCCAGCATCAACATCGAAAGGGGGTAGTAAACCATCGGTTTGTCATAAACCGGCAGGAGCTGCTTGCTGGTTACAATCGTCAACGGATGAAGACGGGTGCCTTTTCCCCCGGCGAGAATAATTCCCTTCATTTTGCTTCTCCTCGTGCAGCGTAATTTTTCATCAGCCAGGCCTGATACTCCTGCTGTTGGCGTATGGCGCTTACCCATTGGCTGTTATCCAGATACCACTCTACCGTCTGACGCAAGCCGCTCGCCAGTTCAAATCGGGGTTTCCACCCCAATTCACGCTCGATTTTGCGGATGTCCATCGCATAACGCCGGTCGTGACCCGGACGGTCGGTGACATGCTGCTTCAAATGAAAATGCGGGCGGTAAGGCGATTCGGGACGCAGTTCATCGAGCAGGGCACAAATTTGCCGGATGATTTCCAGATTGGTGGGCTGATTGTTGCCGCCGATGTTGTAGGTTTCGCCAGCCTTTCCATCTTGCAGGATGCTGTAAATCGCCTCGCAGTGATCCTGTACATGCAGCCAATCACGGATTTGGTTACCGTCTCCGTAAACGGGCAAGGGTTTACCTTCCAGCGCGTTGAGAATCATCAAGGGGATTAATTTTTCCGGGAACTGGCGTGGCCCGTAGTTGTTGGAACAATTGGAAATGGTCACCGGCAGGCCGTAAGTATGAAAATAGGCGCGTACCAGATGATCACTGGCTGCTTTGGATGCCGAATATGGCGAATTGGGGGCGTAAGGGGTGTCCTCGCGAAAAGGCGGATCCTCGGGTTTAAGCGATCCAAACACCTCATCGGTCGAGACATGATGAAAACGCACCGGACGGTTTTGAGCAAAGTTCTCTTTGAGCCAGAACTGGCGGCAGGCTTCCAGTAAGGTATACGTGCCGACAATGTTGGTTTGAACGAACTGATCGGGACCGTGAATGGAGCGATCCACATGCGATTCAGCTGCAAAATGCACGACCGTGTCAATTTCGTGTTCGTGCAGCAGGCGATCCACCAGAGAGCGGTCGCAAATATCCCCCTGCACAAACTCATGCCGGCTTTCATCCGGCAGCCCTTTGAGGTTCTCCAGACTGCCGGCATAGGTCAGCGCATCCAGATTGATCACTCGAACGGTTGGGTTAGCCGCTAAAATAAAATGGACAAAGTTTGAACCAATAAAACCTGCACCGCCGGTCACCAGGATATTTTGCATCGTTCCTCCATCACATCAGGGATAGGTTTCAGCCTGCTCCAGCCGTAAACCGGCCCGGTCTTTTTCAGAAATAAGCAATTCCACCCCCTCCCTCAACGGCCATGCAATCCCCACCGTCGGGTCGTTCCACAAAAGGGTGCGATCCCAATGCGGTGCATAAAAATCGCTGGCTTTATAGACGACTTCTGCCCACTCACTGATCACATAAAATCCGTGAGCAAAACCGGGGGGAATCCACAGCTGGCGCTTATTCTCGGCGGAGAGGATTTCCCCCACCCATTGACCAAAGGTGGGCGAACTACGCCGTAAATCCACCGCCACATCAAAAATTTCACCAGTTACCACCCGTACCAGTTTCCCCTGGGCTTGCCGAATCTGGTAATGCAGACCGCGCAGAGTACCGCGCCTTGAGCCGGAGTGATTATCCTGCACAAATTGAGCCGTGATCCCATGCTCGGCGAATACTTTTTGTTGATAGGTTTCCATGAAGAAACCGCGCTGGTCACCGAACAGACGCGGCTCGATCAGAATGACATCTGCAATCCGGCAGGGGGTAAATTTCATCCTGCTAATTTTACTTGAAAGCCGCGGGGATGAGAACATTCTTTGAAAAAATTAAGGATAGGCGGTCGAAAACACCACAATTCTCAAACTTTTCTAAAACTTATTTATTGATATTTCTGATAAAATTAATAAAAGTAATATCAACTCCTTTTCAAAGTAATCATCGGAGTGAGTGGGGGTAAGTTGGGTTTGCGGGAGGAATTTTACAATGTCATTTTTCATATCTAAAGACCACAAGAAAAGAATATTATTTCTCACAATTTTGACCCTGATGGTACTGGGTTTGTTTTTCCAAAACCCTTCCCCCGGTTATGCTGATCCGGTGAATTATGCCCTCGAATTCGACGGCTGGTCAAATTATGTTGCCACACGTAAGGAAGGGATCATTTTTGGCAGTTCGAGCTGGCAATCCACAAAAAGTATCAGCGTTTGGGTTAAACCGCTTGCGCCCTCTCCTGTTTGTACCGGCCCCGATCCCGGCAGTTGTCAATTAATTGTGGGGGACCGCCCGCGTTTTTGGGGCATCTACCGGGGCATCTTAAATGGCGAGGACCGTATTTGGGTATGGAATTTCGACAACAGTCCGACCAGTGGATTTGACTCAATCCCGATCATTTACGAAAATAATGAATGGATTCATATCACGCTGGTTCATCACGACAACCGGTTGGATGCTTACCGCTTTGGATTTCTGGCGGGAAGCCGTGTGAGTGGAGCAAGCGTCGGCTTTGATGGCGGACCCGCTGACCAGACCGTTCTGCACATTGGCGGTGGTTTTACTCCCCCTGACCGAAAATTTCTCTTCAAAGGATTGATTGACGAGGTACGGGTTTATAACCGGCCTTTATCCGGGGAAGAAATCCGAGCTGACATTTACAACGAGTTGTCCCCTCCTTTCGATTCTGCTCTGAAGGCTTACTATAAAATGAGCGATGGCAGTGGTCTGGTGTTGAGCGATGACAGCGGCAACGGCCACAACGGCACTTTAGTTCACATTGACAATCAAAACCCGCCGGGAAATTACCCGCTCTGGGTCGTGTCCGGCCTGTTCGGCAGCGGTCCAACGCCCACCCTGCCAGCCACTTTCACGGTTACCGCCACCTTCACCAATACTCCATCTCCAACCGCAACCGCAACCCGTCTACCACCCGGTTTCACACCTCAACCGAGTCTGACCCCCACCCGCACCCTGGATCCTAACATGAACAATTTCCTGTTTCTTCCAATGGTCAGAAAATAAATCTGTTAAGACTCCTGATAGCCGCCCGTCCTTGCTTGACGGGCGGCTTTTTTATGACTATGCTTAAGCCAGCGAACTCCAATGGAAAAAACGAATCGAATCATTCTGAAAGCCTTCTTCGGGCTGGGAGCCATTCTGACACTGGTTGTCAGCGGCGGCTGCAATTTGCCCAAAGCCGGGCAAGCGCTTACCCCTACCGGAGATTGGGCCAGCACCGCTGCCGTGCAAACCGTCTCAGCCCTGACCACTCAGTTCGCCCTTCTGATCACTACTACACCGCCGGCTGTCGAACAAACCAGCCAGCCGCCTCAATCCTCGCCAACACTCACCCCCGCTGAAAGCATCAGACCCTGCGAGCGTGCCGAATTTGTCAGCGATGTGACCGTACCCGATGGCAGCGAGTTTTCCCCCGGACAAACATTCATCAAAACCTGGCGGTTGAAGAATACCGGTTCCTGCACGTGGACAACCAGTTACCGGGTGGTTTTTGAATCCGGCAACGTACTGGGAGCGCCCCCCAGTTTCAACCTGCCGGTGAGTGTACCGCCGGACGGGCTGGTGGACATTTCGGTTAACATGAAAGCCCCCGACCAACCACGCGACTATGAAAGTTACTGGAAGTTACAAAATCCCCAGGGAGTTGTCTTTGGGCTGGGCAGCGACGGCGGTAAGCCTTTTTGGGTGAAGATCAGGGTAATCACAGCAACCCCCGCGACTTAGAAGGAATTTGTAAATTTCAACCCGAATTCAGGATCAAGAAAAAAGCAAAAGAGAGATCCTTACAGGCAAGCGGGACGGTCTCCCACAAATTCAAATCGCATATAGGAGAAAGCGAGTATCACCCGGTTTAGTAAGGATATTATTCCTCTTGTGAGGGCAGACCTTAATTTTTTAAGGAGATGTCGTTTGCGTTTCCGTCGGCACCACCGTATCTGTCACAACCGGTAATGGCGAGGGGGTAAAGGTTGGAAGGGACGTTGGAGTGAATGTTTCCGTCTCGATTGGAATTTGCGTTGGCGTGCGCGTTGGCGAAGCCGTAAACGTAGGCCATGGGGTTCGCGTCGGGCGAGGTGTTCTCGTCGGGGTAATGGTGGGTGGCAGAGAGGTTGGCGAAGCCGTGAAGGTAGGCCGCGGCGTGCGCGTCGGCGGAGGTGTTCTCGTCGGGGTAATGGTGGGCGGCAGAGAGGTTGGCGAAGCCGTGAAGGTAGGCCGCGGCGTGCGCGTCGGCGGAGGCGTCCTCGTTGGGGTGTTGGTTGCCACAGCGGAGGTTGGGGTGAGGCTGCCCGCAGGCGTAGGTGATTCGGTGAGGATGGATGTGGCGGTCGGCGGAAGAGGAGAGGCTGAAGGAGTACTGGTCATTGTACCGGTGACGGTAGGCGAGAGCGTAGGAGGAGGATTATCCAAAGCACCGGAGATTACCCACAGAGGAGGTGTGCCGTTGCCGGGAACGATATTCGTTCCGTCCATCAATTGACCTGTTTTGCCATGGCCGCTGTCGTCAGTAAGGGTCAGGCCTTCACCGTTGGACATTTTGTAATAAGCAACCAGCCCGGCTTCTGCACCAGTCAGTTCGCTCATCATCGTATCCTGTATTTCCTGCTGGCTCAGAGCGGTTGAATAAATCCGCAATTCGTCAATCTGACCCTGAAATCCCCAAAAACTGTGGTTTTGATTCTGGCTGTCCGCTTTGATCATCCCGCCAAAATACAAAACGGGTTGAGCAGGCGGCTGAGCCGTACCAATGCAATTAACCGAACCGACGAGATTCCCATTTTTATAGGCAGAAAGGTAGCCGTTTCCATGCACCAGCGCAATGTGCATCCATTCGTCGAGGGTGTAACCAAACTGAATCTGGCGAATAGGGGAATAAGGAGGATATGTGGAGGGATTAGCCGGATCAAAACAGGCCATCCATACCCAAATTTGAGTTGGGCCGCGGCTGATGCCCCACCAGCGAGCGAAATCGCCAAAGATATTATCGCACTGAGCCGGTTCAATTCGGGGAATACCATTGATGACTGAACAATCCGCCACACCTTCTGGTTTAACCCATAAACTCACCGTTTTGGTGTAAACCCATCCATCATTGGGAAACATGGACACGGTACTGCCCAGGTTGACCATATCATCCCTGCCATCAAAAGAGAGGGCAAACCCCGCCAGACCTTCTGCTTGTACTGCCAGTCGGGGGGTAAAACCAATCGCCATCGTTCCTATCGCGAGCATAAAGATGATTGCAATGATAAAATGTCGAAAAACCATGCGAGTGACCATCTTTTTACACTTTCCCCTTTATCGAATATCGAAAAGGATTACAACAGCATTTTTGAAAAGGAAGGAAGTTGCCTTCCCCTGCACAAACCGATTTACAGAGCATTTAACCAGCCTGCTATCGGATTGGTAACCCTGCCCTATCTTCTCATGCTATCTTTATTTGATGAAGCTATACAGGCGGAATATTTATAAAATTGTCAATAATTTCAATCTAAATAATTGAAATAATCATACTGGAATTTTCGCGTTTTATTCTTTATAACTTTTTTATAGTTTTGTTTACTCTACCGGTTTCTTGCGACGCCGCCGACTTATCAATACACTCACCACCAATCCTCCCCCCAGCAGAAATATTCCGCCCTTGATAAGGTTTGAAGTAGTCACGCTGCTCTGTATCGATTCATTTCTTTTCACGGGTAAATATTCGTCCGTTGGAAACAAAGATGTAGAATTAAGAGGGAAGGGGGTAATTTCACCGCTGGGATTTGGCGTTTCCTTAGGAGGAAGCGATGCCGTCGGCGATTTTCCGATCTCTCTGGATATTGTCGGTACGGCAATTCGCGCTTTAGATAAAAACCAACCGCGTGAAAGAGAATCTGAACTGAAAAACTCCCACAACTGTTGTGCCACCTTCTCAGCCCCCGCCGGTGAGGGATGGGTACAATCTCTGGTCAAATCACTCCCCAACCAGAAAAAACCATCTTTTCTGGGATTCTCACCATCAGCCCAAAGATACGGCCCCCAGGAAAGAAAAGGCGCTTTAATTTCCCCCTTCTCCGGATCGAAATTCAATGCCGGGTCCCCTGCAATCTGTTTCTCGATCAGCCATTTCACCGCAAAACCGGTCTCATAAGCCAGCGGTTCCGGGCTCAATCCGCGCCAGTAGGTATAGGATCGCGTCCGGCTGGAAAGGAACACCAGTTTCAGATTAGGAAACTTCTCCTTCAAGTGCAGAACGACCGCTTGCAAATCCGCCTGTAAAGCCTCGGCTTTCTGCGGAAAATCCCCCCCGCCGGTGTTGGTCAGTTTGATCCAGACTACCTGAACCTGTTGGGCAGTAAATCCATAACCGGTAATTCTCCTGTCCAGCTCCTGCCAGGCAATTCCATCGGGATTGGCCCAGCGTTCAGCAATCTGGTTCGGTAATGCCCCGTTCAATAACACCAGCTGCGGATTGAGTTCCGCCTTCTGTTGAGCCAGCCGCATAAAAGCCCCAAACTCGGTTGCTGTATTGGACATACCGATGGAAATCAACAAAATCCTCCCGTTTATGTCATCTCTCAGCCCCTCTTTTGTCAAGGGTTGTATCTGGTGAGATAATTCCAAACCGGCGGCTTCGTGCTGTACCGGCCGGTTGTTGCTTCCATCGGGATAAAGTCCTCCGCTAAAACCGGTGGATTTCCCGTCCATGCGGATATATTCATTCCCCCCCAGTTCGGTCAAGGGCAAGGCCACCGACTGAAATGGCATGGTGCAAATTTCAGGCGGCTGAGTGCTTTGAGCCTTCACCGGATGTACTAAGGACATCAGCAGGCCGAGTAAGACGAGGCCTGAAAGCAAAGAAGAAATGCGAATCCATTGCTGGTTGAACTGCACATGCACCATCCATCGAGAGGCTCACTCCCGCCCGATTCCTTCAAACGAGAGTGAGCCAATTAGCCCTTGCCAGATTCGTTGCAGAATTTTTTCCTTACGGCAGCCGGGTAATGCGCCCCTGACCACCTTCAGGATATTGGACAGCCGTGATCAATCCGCCCAACCCGGATTGGATATAATTTCGAAGAGATTGCTGGTAAGTTACACCGACGGTAGTAAAAGCAGCCCCTCGGAAGGGATACTGATCACCACCGCGCGCCAGAAAATCAATCGTCGCGACCGTCAAATCCGGGCCAGGGATGACGCTTCCATCTCCGACAATCTGAGTGCCGTCATCCAGGAATACATCCTTAACTCTCGAACCAACCGTAATGACATTTCCATTTGCATCCAGCGTTTGAGCGGTGCCGGTTGGATCCCAGGTAAAGCGGAAACCAGAAATTTGGGCAAAGCGTCCATCCCCAAATTCCACCCGCGAAACGGCGTTTTCCAAAATCTGCTTGAACTGATCTCTGGATACCCCTTCCACAATTGAAACAAAGTTTGGGAAAGGGAGAATCGAGAAGGTGGTCAATTCGGTGATGTTGCCAGCCGGGATGATAGAAGCATTCCGAATTCCTCCACCATTTTGGAGAGCTACTTGGGGCACACTCACTCCGTACACGCCTGCCAGTTGAGCTGCCTGCCAGCGCAATGCGTCAGCAGTCAAATTACCCAAATTGGTTTCCCGGCTGCGAATGTTGGTTCTTGTGCCGTCCAATGCCACTTCGCTCGCCCCAATTACATTCATACTCATTTCATTAAGCGCCTCAATCAGCGGCTCTACCACTCTGGATTGGACTTCCTCATCGGGGGGAACTGCGTCCGGCTGACCGCCCCCCGCAACCCGCACCGGCCCGCTTTGAGACTCATCAATCATGAGCAGGTTACCAGCTTTGTCAAAACCTGCCACCAGTCGTCCCACGTAGGCATAACTACCTGCGGTCGTTACCACCGGCACTTGAACACCGTTGGAATCAGTTGCCCACAAGGGGTAAGAGCCGAAAATACGCCCTTCGTCACCCGGCACCAATAATTGCCCGGGATTGGCCAGTACCTCATCACCACCGCCAGCGATGATGATGTCAATTCCTGAAAGATAAGGCACCATCGAAAGGTCTTCGGTAATGCTTTGCAGGTGACTGATCAAGATAATCTTGTTGATTTTCATCGTTTCCAGGCGGCGTACTTCTGCCATGACCGCTTCGGCAACCATATCATTGACCCGCACATTGCGTGGACTGGAAATGTACGGAAGCATGGGAGTAGTTGCCCCAATAATACCCACCCGTCCCGCCGGCGTTTTTATGGTGGTGCTTGTTGCAATCCTTTTCTGATTTTTCAATTGCTGCAAACGTGGTTCAGCCGAAAAATCCAGATTAACACTCAGGAAAGGTGGATTCGATACCGAAAAACCCTGAATGAAGTCCGCCAGCACATCCGGCCCAAAATCGAAATCGTGATTCCCCAACGCAATCGCGTCATAACCAATCAAGTCCATGGCGATGCTGTCGTAAAATGGCACACCATTTTTAAGGCTGGCATTAAATTCCGGGCCAGCCAAGAAATTATCGCCAGAAGAGACCATTACCACACTTCGCGGAGCTGTTGGGACCGGCGGCTTGCCGTGGAGTGCATCCCACTTCAATCTATCCACCAACGTCTTGAAACGAGCTGCTCCACCAAAATCTTCTAAACCGCTTCCCAGATTGATTAAATCCGACTCTCCGTCATTGTTATGTAAAACAGTCAGCCAAAAGGCAACTTTTGGCTGACTGGCTTGAACAGTATTGTTGGGTAAAAGCCCAACCCCAAGAGAGAGAATGAGCAAAAAGGTCAAAATATAAGAGGCTGTTTTTTTCATTTTTTCTCCAAATCTGATCAAATGGCAGGAAAGGAACATTCGCCCATTAACCGGCCGACATAAATCAACACGATTTTCTCTTATATCATTCCTCCTTAATTTTATATTTATTGACTTATATTATTGATTATATCAAATATTACCCTGTCATCATTAAAATTTACAGGAGAGCAGGAAACTCACCGTTTGGAGAGGACAAAACTGGCCATTGACCGTTATAATGAACCTGTACAGCCCGCGAATACCAGTGACCCTCTGGGACATCATCTTTCTTCGGTGACGGAGTCTTTCTGAAGGCAGGAATGAATGAACCCTTTGAAATCTGCCACGCGCGTTGCTCTGGCTTCTGATCAGGCAATTTACCGCAAAGGTCTCTCCTCATTGATCATGAGTATCAAGAATTTTCAACTTGTCGGTGAAGCTCAGAGCGTCGTCGAAATTGTTGAGTTATGCAAAATGACTCAGCCGACACTTGTTTTGCTGGATTTTAAAAGCTCAGCCGAGCAGGCCCATTATCTGGTCAATGAAATTCACTCCCTCTGGCCGACGATGAAAATTGTGCTGCTGCTCGACTGCCCAGAAGAGACCTTACCTCTTGAAGAATTTGGCAGCGTACCCCTCTACCTCTTCTCCCGCGATGTAAACGAAGAAGAATTCAAAGCAGCCTTGCTTCAGGTCGAGCGCGATCCTTCCCCCTCACCCGAAAAAGAAGACATGCCACACCCGGTTTTCAATCATTCCAATCTCTCGCCTTTCGAGAAAGATCTGGAGGAAGCTTTCCCTTCTCCTCGTTCCACCGCAGCCGAAAACGAGGAATTTACCAGCCGGGAATTGGCCATGGCTGGTAAAATCCAGGCCGACATTCTGCCAGAAGAAGCTCCCCACCTGAACGGTTGGGAAATTGTGACTGCCCTGCAGCCCGCCAGAGAAACCTCCGGCGATTTCTACGATTTCATTCCCCTCTCGAACCATAAAATGGGTTTTGTGGTTGCCGATGTTTCGGATAAAGGAATGGGAGCAGCCCTGTTCATGGCATTGAGCAGCTCGCTCTTTCGCACTTATGCAGTTCGTTTTCCGACCCTGCCGGCCATCACCATGAGTGCTGTCAGCGAGCGCATCCTCTCCGATACCCGCGGTAATATGTTTGTAACGGCCTTCTTTGGCATTTTGGAACCGCTTACCGGCAGGTTGACTTATGCCAACGCCGGTCATCCTCCCGGCTTCCTGATCAATGTTTCCGGTAAAGGGAAAATCTCTCTGAGCGAATTGAAAACCACCGGTATGGCACTGGGGGTTTCTGAGCAGGCCCGCTGGACGCAAAAAACGGTCCGCTTGTCTCCCGGCGATCTGCTCATCCTCTATACCGATGGAATCACCGAAGCCCAGAACGAAAAAGGCGAATTTTTTGGCGAAGATCGCCTTTTGGATGTGGCGCTGGCTTATGCAAGCCACCCTGCTGCCGAAGTTCACTCAGCCATCTTGAATGCGGTGCACCACTTTGTCGGCCATGCCCGCCGCTCGGATGACATTGCCTTGATTGTGGTACGCCGACAATAAGGGGTTATTGCGCTGGGTTACACGGCTTTTCCAGCGGCTCTGGCACGTTCCAGAACCCGCAGGGCAGACTTGATGACCGGGGCGTCCACCATCTTACCATCCAGGCTAAAAGCCCCTTTACCTGCCTCCTGATAGACCTGCGCAGCCACGATGATTCGCATGGCAGATTGGATGGCTTCCTCCGAGGGAGTAAAGGCTTCCTGCACCGGTTGAACCTGATTGGGATGGATGATTTGCTTACCGGTGAATCCCATCGCTGCTCCCGCCTGTGCCTCTCGCCTTAGTCCTTCTAAATCTTGAAGGTCTAACCACACCATATCCATCGCCTGCAAATTGAATGCCGCGGCATGGATGACCACCGTGCTACGGGCATACAATAATTCAAGAGCATCGCGGCTGCGGCTGGCTCCAATGCTTCCGGTAAAATCTTCCGCGCCGAAAATCAACCCCTGCAAGCGGGGGTCTGCCGTGCAGATCTCCCGCAAATTCAATAGCGCCTGGGGCGTTTCGATTAATACCAGCAGTCCAATGGAACCGCTTTTCCAACCGTTGGCGTGTTCGGCGGCAGCAATATGTTGACAAACCCACCTTACCTCATCTGCCCCCTCCACTTTTGGCAACACAATTCCATCCGGCTGAGCGGATAGTACAGCCCGCAAGTCCTCTTCAGCCAATCCCGATCCGAGTGGATTAATCCTCACCAGCCGCTCAGAACGTCCAAAATTGATCGTGCGCAGCGCAGCGGGGATATTTTCACGCGCGTCTGACTTACGGTTCACCGCCACGCCGTCCTCAATATCCAGGCAGATGCTATCTACATCCAGACCAGCCGCTTTGTGGATTTTCCGTACATCATCGGCGGGCACATACAACATGGCTCTTCTGGCAGGCATACGTCCTCCTTAACGCAGGTGAATGCTGGTGGAAAGCTTTCCGTGACCAGTTTACCAGAAAAGGCAAGACCGTTACCCCTGAAATTCCCCCGCTAAATTCAGCCCTTACCCGTAACGGTAGAGGATGCCAAAACCGCCGCGGGGATATTCCCAGTGCAATGCCTCCGGCGGACAGGCAACCGTACAGGTACCGCATTCCAGGCACCCGGCCCAATCCGCAACAATTTTACCGTTTTGCTGGCTGTAAACATTGGCCGGGCAAACGAACAAACATGCCCGAATTTTACATTCCGCTTCGCACACTTCATTATTGACAATAATATGCGGATGACCATCATCCAATTCATACTTGTTCAAGGCAAGTCTTTCGGTTACCGATAAGCGATTCATAAAGCCCGGCCTCCATTCCAAAAATCTTTAACTAAATCCAATAAACTCAGGTTGTTGCGGCGAACCGCTTCGCGGACAATCTGTCTCAGCGGTTGATGAGGACTGGCGTCCTGCTGATAAATCTGACGAAATACCTCGCTCACCACTTGCGGATAGCGTTTGTACAACCGCGCGTTTTGCATGAAGTGCGGCGCATGAGCATAAGTCCTTAAATCCGCCATGACAAAACTCTCTTCCAGCTTCTGGCGATAGAGCGCCAGACTCTCCGCGCTAAAATCCCGATTTTGATGGGCTTTGACTACCGCTTCGGCCGCCGCAATTGCCGAGCCGATTGCCAGATCCATGCCACGCACCCAAAATCCGTTGTTGATTGTCAGACCAGCAGCGTCACCGATCACCACCATTCCGTCCATAAACAAGCGCGGAATCATCTTCAAACCCGCCTCAGGCACCAGATGCGCTCCATATTCGACCACCTTTCCCCCTTTGATCAGCGAGGCGATCCACGGGTGGTTTAAAAACTGGTCAAAAATCTCGCTAACTTTTTTCTGGCGCTGCACCAAATCCGCCAGTTGAATGACCAGCCCGATGGAAATACTCTCTTGATTTGTATAAAGAAAACCTCCACCGGCAATTCCCTGGGTTGCAGAACCCACAATATTAAAGGCGCTGCCCTCATTTCCTTCGAGCCGAAAGCGATTTTCTATCACCTCTTGAGGCAGGGCAATTACTTCCTTTATTCCCACTGCAACATGTTCTTCAGGAATTCGTTGGCGTAATCCCGCTTCCTGTGCCAGAAAAGAGTTGGCGCCATCTGCAGCAATGACCACATCCGCAAACATTTCTTCCTGCCCGGCCGCAATTCCAATGATGCGATTTTCTTCTCGAATAAGCCGTTCCACTTTGATTCCCGGAATCAGGATTGCCCCGGCTTTTTCGGCTTGCTCGCCCAGCCAGCGGTCAAATTTGGAGCGCAGCACACTCACGGCGTTATATGGCTTTTGAAGGAAAGACGGGGTTTTAAAATCCAGGCTGACCGAATCAGTTTCGGTGAGAAATGTAACCGCTTGATTGGTAATTACCCGCTCGACTGGTGCCTTTTCCCAGAAATTGGGGATGATCTGATGAAGGACCTGCCCATACAACACACCCCCGGAGAGATTTTTACTGCCCGGAAAGGGTCCACGCTCAATCAAGGCCACTTCCAGACCTTGCTGGGCAAGCAAGAGCGCCACCGTGCAGCCCGCCACTCCTGCACCAACCACAATCACATCCAGTTTGTCATCGCTCATGGGCTACCCTAACCGGCACGGATTGCCTCGATCAAAGCCGGCAACACCTGATACAAATCGGCCGCAATACCGTAATCTGCCTGCTTGAAGATGGGCGCATCAGGATCGCGATTAACCGCCACAATTACTTTTACATCGGTGATTCCTACCGTATGTTGAACCTGTCCAGAAACGCCCAACCCGATATACAAATCCGACTTTATGTAAGCCCCGGAAATTCCAATATAGCGTTCGCGCGGGAGCCAGCCCAACCCCTCAGAAAGAGGACGGGTGCAGGCAATTTCGGCACCCAATTCCCTTGCCAGATTCTCCGCCAGTACCAGATCCTCCTGACGAGCTATTCCCCGTCCGAGACAAACAACCCGTTTGGCATCAGCCAGATTCACCGAAACGGCTGGCAGGTCCATCCGCTCACGCAGCACAGACCTCTTTTCCGGGACGAGAAAGGGCAGATCAATTACTTCCGGGGTTTTGGGGTTTTGAACAGCCTCTGCCTCAAACTGCCCCCTGGCAACACTCATCAGTACCGGTAAACGCAACGGACGTTCAAGCCGTTCCGCGCCGCCAGCAAAGATCATATGACGTGCTGTCAAGCCATCATCGAGCAGGTCGAAAGAACGGACGTCGGTGATTGCGCTGACATCCAGTCGGGCGGCCAGCCTGCCGCAGATTAACCGCCCGCTGGTGGTTGCCCCAATTAACACATACGCCGGTTTTTGCTGATTTACCAGCTCCCATAAGGTGTCAAAAAGATCCTCAACAAGGCAACCTTCTGGCGGCTTTTCAATCCGGTAAATCCGGTCAACCCCCTGTGTACCAGTCAGCGGGATAGCCGTTGAATCGCCCACAACAACCGCCGCAATGGACAAATCCCCATCCCTGTTCAAACGGCGTGCGGCGCTGACCAGCTCGCCGATCAGGTTAACATCCTCGCTCACCACAAATATCCAGGCTTGACTGCTCATCGGCGGTCTCCTTACAACACACCATCTTTTTTCAGGATATTCACCAGCATCGTGGCCGCTTCCTCAACCGAACCGTCCAGGATGATTCCCCTCCGGGCAGTACGCGGAGGTGCCTGAACTGCCAGAATTTCGACCGAAGCCGGCAGGCTTTCGATGCCCAGATCAGCCAGCGACCATTCCAAGACCGGCTTTCTGGACGCCCGTAAAATCTCACGCATAGAAGCCAACCGCGGCTCACAGATATCCGAGGTTACCGATAAAGCGGCTGGCAGCGGCACCTCGATCACCTGAATCTCCTGTTCGAGTACCCTCTGTACTTGCAATTTATCTGCTTCAATCACCCGAATGTCTCGAATGGCATTTAAACTGACCCACCCCAGCCGTTCACCAACCTGTACACCGGTTTGTTGAAAGTACAGATCAGCCGAGCCCTCACCGAAGAGAACCAGCTGCACATTTTCGATTTTTTGGATGGCAGTCGCCAGCACACGGGCAGTTTCAGCAGTAGAAGCATCCTGCAAGGCTTCATCCACCACCAGTACCAATTCCTCGGCACCGCGCGAGAGGATATCTTTTCTGACTTTGGATTGATTGATAGCAGACGGCCCAACGGACAAGGCAATGACTTTACCCCCGTACATTTCAGTCAGCCGGACACCCGCTTCCAAAGCCGGTAAATCAAAACTGCCGATTGTCCACCCGGCATGAGTGGTACTCACCGAACCATCACTGCCAATTTGCAGATCTTCTGGATCAGGTGCAATTTTGAGACATACAATGATATTCATCGCCACTCCAGTCTTCTAATAAGTTTATCAACAAAGTGGTCTTTCATGAAACCCGTTTTCAACCGAAAATTTTTATAAATCCATTAGAAATTAGCAATCGGTTTGCCGGGATTTCCAGCAAACCGATTGAGAACGTTTTTCAGCACAGGGGTGAATCAGATTATTTTCAGGGGAGCAGGTCGGCCAGCTCAGCCGGGCCGGCACAAATGCCCACCAGCGAACTTCCGGTGTGAGCACCTAAAACCGCTCCAACGGTGACCGGCGGCAGCCATTCGCATTCCACCAGATTCTCCATGGCTTCACGCAGCAACTCAATCCCGGCCGGGTTGTGCCCATGAATCAACTGCAAACGAAGTTTCCGGGATTGTGGATACGCCTTGATCACTTCCTGCGCCATGCGCTGTATGGCACGGCGAAAGGTACGTTCCTGAGCCATCGTCACATACCGCCCATCCTCCTTGGATACCGAGATGACCGGTCGAATGTTCAACAGCGAGGCGAGCAACCCCTTAAGGTGACTGATACGCCCGCCATGAACGAGGTACTTCATGGTATCCAGAGTAAAAAAGCCAACCGTAAGGTTGCGCACCTTTTCTAAAAGAGCGATGATTTCTTTCAATTCCCAACCTGCTTTTATCGCCCTTGCGGCGGCTTCAACTTGCCAGCCCTCAGGAGCAGAAAGCGTCATCGTGTCCCAGATTGTTACATTAGATTCAGGCACCATTCCAGCCGCAACACGGGCGGAGTTCAGCGTACCGCTTAAACCGGAAGAAATGTGAATGGAAAGAATCTCAGGGTCATCCTGAGCAAGACGCCGGTAAAGTTCAACGAAATCCCCTGTTCCGGCTTGAGAAGTGGTCGGATATTCGCCAGTTTCTTCCAGCAAACGGTAGAATTCTTCAGAGGAGAGGTCTTCTCCGCTGGAATAAGTTTTCCCGGCCAGGGTCAATTTCATCGGCACATAATGAATCGGAGGCAGCCCCTCCAGTTGCTGGGGTGAGAGATCACAACCCCGATCGGTGACGATTTGCATGGCATTAACTCCATTAGAAGAGGTGATTTTTTTCATATTATCACCAACTCGGGTGGAGCAAAATAGCCGTTGCCTGATTGTGACCCAAAATAGGAATAGGGTCAGCCGCAATTCCTATTTTCTTGACCGTTCAGACGGTTTAGCCGTCGCCCATATCTGCCACATAATCCCCCACAATTTCCTCAAAATAGGTTCTCAGCGGACGGAAGTACCGCTCCTCCCACCACTGCAACAGGGTTTTTCCCCATTCCAAAGGCACACCTTGATGATGGAGACCAACTTCACAGCCGGTACACGTGGGTTGAAGTGTCAATGAAATGCGGGAGTCCTCTTCCAGGGGTAAACCTTCAATCTGCCAGCTTTGTTCTATGAGTGAATGGGGCACCAGACGGGTCAAGCGGCTTTTGACCGTACCGCCCAAAGCACGAAATCTTCCCCCTGTCTCTGGTTGGATTTCTGCCGCCCGGCCGGTGAACCGGCCATGTTCGTAACTATCGAGCCAGGCACGGTACACCCGTTCCGGGTAAACCGGTATCTCCACTGTGAATTGAAGGGTTGATTTCAGACTCATTTTCAAGGATTGTGGATTTATTGTATAAATTATATCAGTTTTCGAACCGAACGGGAACCAATGGTCTGACCTCAACGTCCTGATTATGTAGACAAAAAAGGAGGTTACGATGTTTCGATTATCTTTAGCGAGTATTGGAATGACGTTGATGTTGATGTTGAGTGCCTGCGCCACTCCCGCCGAGGCAGATCCCAATGCACCGGTGGTTAGCCCAACCGAAGGGACTGCTGAAACTCCCGCGCAAGTCAACCCCTACCAGCCACTCGAAAGTGACGCAGCCTTACAGCGCGGCGAGGTGTTCATTGACTCAACCGAACTGTTGATTTTGGAAAGTTACCCGGTTCAAATCAATCTGGTTTTGCAGGGCAACCTCCCAACCCCCTGCCACCAGTTGCGGATTGTAGCCAATCAGCCGGATGAGAACAACCACATTCTGGTTGAGGTCTATTCGGTAGTTGACGCAGAGCAGGTTTGCATTCAAATGCTGGAGACCTTTGAAGTGACCTATAGTCTGGGATCATTCCCCAGTGGGAATTACACCGTACTGGTCAATGGTGAAGTAGCCGGCACATTTGACTCTTGAACCATTCAAAGAAAATTTTTACAAAACCCCCGGTACGAAACAGCCGGGGGTTTTCTTCTTAAAAAAATTTGGATGAGCGGTTTTGGCTTAACTTTTTTTCACAAATGAGATAGAATTATTCGGGCAGGTCGTGGAATCGCGAAACGGCGAATGCCCCACACCTGCTTTTTTGTAAACAGTTCCCGCCGGGTTTTCAGGAGGTGCTGAATGAGTGAATTTATCTTGCCATTTGACTTTTCGGAGGATGATCCCGGTCGCTCCACAGGTCAGGTAATCCTGAAAGAGCCGCTTCCCTACCCCATCGGTACTCAGGGAAGCGGCTTTTACCGTCCTGGCCGGATGATTCTCGAAAATAAAACCTCCATTGATCTGGTTCTCTACCACAACCCGGCTACTGCTCAATTCATCTACACCCACACCGCCAGACCCAATCCCCATTTGCTGGCTTTGACCGGTCTTAAATCGGAAGAAATCCACGTCATTCAAAACCTGACCCTTCCCGGCCAGTTGATCATGGGTTCGCAGCGCTCATTTCTCATCAGTCAGGCAATTCAAGCCATGCTGGCTTCACCCGTCTTTCAAAGCCTGTTCGCCAGCCAGCAGCAAACCCAAATCGCTGTCTTTCCGATTGCCCGCGAGGGGTTGAAGTATCAAGTCACCGAAGCCATTTACGCCAACTCTGGCTATTTATGTGATGAAGTGATTCTGGATGCTCACCATGTCTTTGACAGCAGCGTACCGGTTTTCAGCCGTAAAGTCGAGATGACACTGTTCAAGGACAAAGACTTAAACAAGATCCAGCACGAAAACATCACCGTGGCATTTATTGCCGACAGTATTGCCAGCGGCTTGGTCATGCGTGAGGTGATCAACAAAATCAAAGAGCGTTTTCCGCGCATCCAATGGGTAGAAGTTATTGCTCCCTTTGCCACGCTGCGCGGCTTGTGCCGCATCACCGAATGTGACGGAAGTGAAAACATCCACATCCGCGTCCACAGTTTTGAAACCCTGCTCAATGCTCTGCCGCCGGATTTCTACTACTCCGCCCACTTTAACATCCCCGAACTGCACATCCGCCCCGAACTGGAACAGGCCTACCGTCAATGGTGGGGACAGGATGAAGCCGGCAACTGGATTGCCGATACAGCCTGTGCCGGGTATGGATGGAGTGAGGTATTCTACTCACCGCGCAAACAGATCGAGATGATCAATCAGCAATTGCTCGAACGGCACAGGTTAACGATTGCCGATATTTTACGGCGAAATTTGTACGCCTCAGGCGAGGCGGTTGCGCTCGTAGAGCAAACGCAGGCCAATCAGGGCTAAATTGGGTTCCACCATTTCAATCGTCTGACTTTCGGGGGCAATTAATTCCGCCAGCCCGCCGGTAGCCACCACGCGTGCCTGCCCGCCCAATTCCCGGCGAATGCGCCGCACCATGCCGTCCACCAGCTCGGCAAAGCCAAACACAATCCCCGAACGCATGGATTGCAGCGTGTTTTTTCCAATTGCCGCCACAGGGTGAGCCAGTGCAACCTGGGGCAGGGTGGCTGTGGCGCGGAACAGAGAATCACTGCTGGTTAAAATCCCCGGTGCTATTGCAACTCCCTCGAAATTTCCCTCTTTGGAAACCGCCGAAAAAGTGGTAGCCGTTCCAAACCCCACCACGATGACCGGCGCGCCGTAGAGGTGGCGGGCTGCCAGTGCATTGACAATCAAGTCGGTGCCCACTTCTTTGGGATATTCGGTATTAATGCGCATGCCCAGATCAACCCCATCGGCGATCATCAGCGCTTCCTGATGGAGATAACGCCGGGCAATTTCCTCAAACACCTGGGTAAGCGCCGGCACTACCGATGAAACCGCCACACCTTTCACATCCGCCACACCCAGGCCGGACGTGGCCAGCAAGTTGAGCAGCAACACCGCATATTCATCCGCCAGCCGATTGCGATCGGTGGCAATCCGCCAGTGACAGCACATTTGATCGCCAGCGAACAGCCCAAATTTTATGTTCGTATTGCCGATATCAATACACAGAAGCATGAGGATACTCCCGATGATTTTTTTTCTCCGCACAGGATCTGGTTTTAGTTTAGCACGGATTTAATCCGCCGCACACCAGTCATGTCTTAAACATCACTGACTCTTTATGATAAACTTGGCGTTGTTAAGCGTTTTCAAATCCCAACCCAATGAACGCAAAGGAAGATTATGTGCGGAATATTTGGCATTGTAACCGAAAAAGAACAACCTCTTGGCCCGATTCTGATTGAAGCCGCCCGCCGCCTGACCTACCGGGGCTACGACTCGGTAGGGGCTGCTACCATCTCCGGCAGCCGGATTGATTTACGGAAAGATGTTGGCAAAGTGGATGAGGTAGCTGCCCGCTACAACTTTGCGGAAATGACCGGCAGTCGGGGCATCACCCAGTTGCGTTGGGCGACCTTTGGCGCACCTTCTCAGGTCAATGCCCAACCGCACCTCGATTCGGACGGTGACATGGTCGGCGCTCACAACGGCAATGTGGTCAATAATGTGGAACTGCGCCGACAATTCATGGCAGAGGGGATGACGGTGCGCTCGCACAACGACGGCGAATCGTGCGTGCATGCGGCCGAACGCTACCTTGACCGCGGATTTGATTTCATCGAAGCCATCCGCCGCGCCTATCAGGATTTACAGGGCGATTACGCCTACGTCATCGGGCGGATTAACGATGACAAGCTCTACGCCATCAAAAAAGGTAGCGGTTTGGTGGTTGGAATTGGCGAGGGATTTACCTGTGTTTCTTCGGATTTACCCTCTATTCTGCCCCTTACTCGAAAAATCCTGCGAATTCAGGACGGCGAGATCATCACGCTTTGGGCCAATCGGGTCGAATTGCGCTCGGTTGTGGATGGTCGGCTGATTGAACGCGAGCCCGAACTGGTCACCGAAACGATGGAAGCCGTCCAAAAGGGCGGTTACGCTCATTTCATGCTCAAAGAAATCCACGAACAGCCGCAGGTAGCCCGCGAAGTATTGCACATGCTGGCTGGCAGCACAGAGGTAAAACGGGTGCTGGATGCCATCCGTAACGCCCGCCAGGTTTATTTCATCGGCTGCGGTACCAGTTACCACGCCTGTCTGGCCGGTTCGGTGTACTTTGCCCAACTGGCTGGCCGAGCGGTTATTCCGGTGCTGGCGCCCCAGTTCATCCCCCAATACCTGCCGGCGATCAATCAGCAAGATGTGGGCATTTTTGTCAGCCAGTCTGGCGAAACCAAAGATGTGTTAAATGCTCTGCAGGCTGCCGAAGCCCAGGGTATGACCTGTCTGGGCTTGGCGAATGTGATCGGCTCAACCCTCACCAAAGCAACCGCCTGTTGGCTGCCCTTGTGTTGTGGCTATGAAATCAGTGTACCCGCTACCAAGACTTTCACCAATCAGGTGGTTACCTTTTTGTATCTGGCTTATCGTCTTGCCGGCCGGGACACCCGCCCGCTGGAAGACATCCCCGCCCTGATGGAAACAACCCTCAATACAGCCGCACCCCAGATTGAGGCAATTGTCCCGGCAATCAATCCATGGAACGATTTGTACTGCCTGGGTTATGGGGCCACCTACCCGATGGCACTGGAAGGCGCACTCAAACTCAAAGAGATCACCTACGCTCATTGTGAAGGCATGTTATCTACCGAGTTCAAACACGGACCACTTTCTGCCGTGACGGAGAATTATCCGGTACTCTTTGTAACCGGGCCGGAAGACGTACCCCTGATCGTCAGCGGGATCAACGAGGTCACCTGTCGCGGAGGAAGGGCAATTGCCATTGGGCAGGAAGATTCCCGTCTGCGCGCCAATGCCAGCGAGGTCATCACCCTCCCTGAAGCCAGCCCTGAAATATCCTCCCTGCTCAGCGTTTTGCCCCTGCAATTGCTCGCCTATCACATGTCGGTGGGGCGCGGCTACGACCCGGACTTTCCGCGCAACCTCAGCAAAACCCTGACGGTGGACTGAAAACCCTACCATCCTTCAATCTTTTTTGATGACATTTGTCCGCTTGACATTCTCAGCGGATGTTTTACAATTACATTCAAGGAGTTGAATGTAATGACCAGCGATCCTTTAGACCGCTTTCAGACAGCGGCTCAGTTGTTCAAAGCTCTTGCCCACCCGGCTCGTCTGGCGATTTTGGACGTTCTGCGTCAGGGAGAGGAATGTGTTTGCCACTTGGAAGCCGTGTTGGGTTTTCGGCAGGCGTACCTTTCTCAGCAGCTGGCTGTGCTGCGCGAAGCGGGGATTCTCCAGGACCGCCGTGAAGGATGGAATATCTACTATCGCATCGTCCGAAAGGATGTTTTCGAGATCCTCGACGCCATTCGTACCGTCCTGCCGGAACAAGTTCAGCGGGATGATCTTGCTGAACCACATGAGTGTGACTGTCCAAAGTGTAAACGCAAAGAATCTCCAGCGGCGAGCTCGAAAGCCTTCCTCGCCCTTAATCGGGATTGATTGTTGATGTGAATTGGCCGGAGCAATCTGGTGCCATTTTTATTGGGAAATTAATATTCAAAATCCTGCATAAGAAAAGGAATTACCAACCGCATTATGGACTCAATCCTCAACACCCTTTCATCCCTGCTCTTTGCTGGTTGGAGCAGTCTGTTGGACTATCTGGCTGCTCATGTATTGCTCTGTCTTGTGCCGGCTTTCATCATCGCCGGTTTTATGAGTTCGATGATCCCCAAAGAGACCATCACCCGTTACCTTGGCCCCAAAGCCTCCAAATGGATCAGTTACCCGGCCTCCGCATTCGGCGGATTTATCCTGGCAGTTTGCTCGTGTACCATCTTGCCGCTCTTCGCTGGTATCTGGAAACGCGGTGCCGGTTTAGGACCGGCAATCACCTTCTTATTCGTCGGTCCGGCCATCAACATCCTTGCCATTACCTACACTGGCGCAGCAATCGGCTTTGATATTGCGGTAGCGCGTCTCGTCCTGTCCATCGCCTTTGGGATTGTCATTGGTCTGGCAATGGCGTGGATTTTCCGCAAAGAGGAAACCGCCCGCACACTTCAAATGACCGAAGCGGGGATGTTCGAGCAATCGGCGCAGGTCAAACCGGCGATCTGGGTAGTGTTTTTACTGCTGGTAGCCGTGTTGATCGTCGGCACGCTACAAATAGACTTGTTGACCAACGTCTATGCTCAGATCCGTCTGCCGTTTGAGATCAACCCTCAGCTGCGGGATAGCCTTTCGGCTGTCAACCTGACTTTTCAGGGTGCTTTGCTGATTATCTTGCTGGTTTTCATTGGTCTCACCGCCTGGAAAGGGTTTGAAAATGTGTTTTCCGGCTTCAACCGCTGGACGTATGTTGCCATCGGCCTGATTGCCTTTACGATCATCGTTGCATCGCCCAAAGAGGAAATCGGCTCGATTATCATCGGTATTAATGGACGGCTGATTGGCGAAGCGCTGGTGTTGACCGCGTTAGGGGCGGTGATAAGCCGTTCGTTCACCAAAGATGAACTGAGCGGTTGGATTTGGGAAACCTGGAAGTTCGTCAAACAAATCTTCCCCTTGCTGATCGTCGGTGTCTTTCTGGCAGGCATTGCCAAAGAAATTATCCCGGCGGTGTGGGTGCAAACCATTGCCGGCCGCAATACCTTATTCGCCAATCTGGTGGGTGTATTATTCGGTGTCTTCATGTACTTCCCCACTCTGGTGGAAGTGCCGGTTGCCAGAATGTTCCTCGATCTCGGCATGGCACGTGGGCCATTACTGGCTTACCTGCTGGCCGATCCTGAACTTTCGCTCCAATCCATTCTGGTCTTAAACGGCGTGATGGGCAGAAAAAAGACCGCAGTCTATGTATCTCTGGTCGCTTTGATGAGCACCAGCGCGGGTTACTTATTTGGATTGCTGCTGGCCGCCAGTTAGCGCCACCACCTGAAAAAAAAAGTGGTACACTAATTTTGAACAACCGGGCAACCTCAATCTTGAGGTTGCCCCCTCACCTTTGATGAGCCAGCCGCTGAAAACCGGAAAGCGAGGGGACATGCTCCAGATATCCCGATGGATGAAAAAGGAGGTCATCTCCATTCCGCTGAATTCGACTCTTCGTCAGGCGATTCAGTTATTCATTGATCATCATATTGGCACTCTGCCAGTAGTGGACGAAGATCATCATCTGGTTGGAATTTTACGCCTGCAGGATGTCATTGATATGGGAATGCCAGATTTCATCCATCTGGTCACCGATTTTGATTTTCTGCATGGGTTTGGTGCAGTTGAAAATCAGCGCCCCGACCCGCAGATTTTTGAAAAGAAGATCGAAGATCTGATTCTTGAACCCGTTTCGGTTCATGAAGACTCCGGTTTATTCCGTACTGCGGCTCTTTTGCACAAACACGCCTTAAGCGACCTGCCGGTAGTGGATCACGAAGGCCGGCTGGTGGGCATCGCCTCGCATGTGGATATCGGTGTTGCCCTGCTCTCCTACTGGCTCTCTTGAGGTTTCAGCCGATGACATTTTCGCTTTCTACCGCCGTTTCGGCTTTTCTTTTTTTGGGCTGCCTTGCTTTGATTTTCAGCGAGAAACTTCATCGTACCATTGTCGCTGTGGCAGGTGCAGTTTTGATGGTCATTGCTGGGTTAATCCTCGGTTTCTACAACGAAGCTCAGGCGCTTTCCTCGATTGACTTCAACACCTTGGGGTTGCTGTTCGGCATGATGCTGCTGGTTGCCATGCTGGAACCGACCGGCTTCTTCGAGTTTCTGGCTGTGTGGGTCGGAAAAATGTCCAAAGGCAAAGCCGGCTTGCTGCTTTTCCTGCTGGCGCTGGTAACCTCCCTGGTCTCGATGTTTTTGGATAACGTCACCACCGTGGTGCTGATTGCGCCGGTCACCATTTTGATCTGTGAAATTTTAGGATTCTCCCCTCAGCCCTTTTTGATTTCCGAAGCCATCCTCTCCAACATCGGCGGCATTTCCACACTGGTCGGTGACCCGCCCAACGTGCTGATTGCTTCGGCAGCAGGATTTACCTTTGTGGATTTTATCGTTCACAGTTTCCCCCTCATCATCGTGGTGTGGTTCTCGGCTTATGCGATGCTGAGTTGGATGTTTCGCAAGGAACTCCGCCAGCCCTCTCCCAATGCGGAAGCAGTTCAATCCCTCAACCCGCAGGATGCCTACACCGATCAGCCAACCGCCCGAAAAGCCCTGATTGTGATTGGAATTGCGGTCATCTTCTTTTTTCTAGAAGAACTGCTTGAAATCCGCCCGGCAATCATTGCGCTGGCTGCTGCTTCCCTTGCTTTAATCTGGATAAGACCCAACATCAGCGATTTACTGAAACGCATCCAGTGGGAAATTCTGCTGTTCTTTGCCGGTTTGTTTGTTATGATCGGCGGCATTCAACAAGCCGGCGTCTTGGATATTTTCACCAGCCTGATTGTCCAGCTGGTTTCACTCTCACCCGCTCTGGCCGGTTTGATCCTGTTGTGGTCGGTAGCACTACTCTCTGCAATCGTGGATAACATCCCGATCACCATCACGCTTATCCCCATCATTCAGCATTTGGTTTTACCCGGTTCAAATCCCTCTTTTTTGTGGTGGGCGCTGGTATTTGGTGCCGGCTTAGGAGGAAACGGCACAATCATCGGTTCGACAGCCAATGTGGTTGTGGTTGGTCTTTCGGAAAAAACCCGTCTGCCAATCACCAGTCAAACATGGAACAAACGCGGCCTGCCGGTTATGCTGCTTTCCTGCCTGGTTACTTCAATCCTGTACTGGCTGACTCTGCCGACATTTTTTTGATGAATTAGGGAAAACTTTCTCAATTCGATTACAGGTATAAGATTCTCTCTACCCGGCAATTTTGCTAATGGCAGTTTCTCGATCCGGCACAAAGAATACCTCTCTGCCGCGATTACTTTCGCGAATGAATGCCCGTAAACTATTGCTTTTGTATTTCTCAAATTGACCAATTACAGCCATTTTGACTCGGTAATTGGAAAACTTCAATAAAATTTCCCCCGCAACTCCGCTCCGTAATTCAAAAAAATCCGGTGTGAAATGATGTTCCTGCAAAATGACACCATTTGCTTCGTAACCACCCACTTCCGCAATCAGATCCAGAGCGTCCTGCGGTGTTTTAATAACAACTTCGCTTGAAAGAACTTCGACAATACGTTGTTTATTCTTCTCGACGACTTTTAATTCCATTATTTTTTCCTTTTACTCCAACTCCTCAAAGTTTCCTGCTTCCAAGCCGTTTTTCAATACCAGCCTGGCGGTGAAATTCCACCACTTCAGCGAATCGCCAGTTTTGATTCAACCTACGAATGTTTCCCTTTTAGAGCCAATTTGCATACCCAAAGTAATTGCCTGCGTAAGGAAAAAGCCAACCAGAACAGCCAGCGGAACCGGCATTGGCGAGAGAAAAATCAACTGATAAGTCAAAGGTACTACCGTATCTACACTATATCACATTGATAGACTTGAAAATTGCCTTGTGATCAGCTGAATTTGAGAGATGTCTCAATAGTCTGGATTGTGTTTTATAGTAGAATCACAGCGTGCCGGGGACGCCGACCCCGGCACGCTTTTTAAGGAGGAGAAGAAGAGAAGTCGCCCTTTTCGATTACAATAATACAGGAAACTTTGTTCCACTGCTTGACGCAAATCCTACGCTTGACCTACGCTAACCTTACAGGCACTTAACGAAATTGGTCTGATTTGGAGAAAATTCCATGAGCCAAAACCTAGCCGTCAAAACTGAAAACCTGGGACGTATCTATAAAATCCGTAACAACCGCAAAGAAAAACAGCGCGAACTGCTCGCCCTCGAAAATGTCAACCTCGAAATTCGGGAAGGGGAATTATTCGGACTGCTCGGTCCGAACGGCGCCGGTAAAACCACCCTGATCAAAATCCTGACAACCCTGCTCTCCCCCACCAGCGGGCGGGCCTGGGTAGCCGGTCTGGACGTGACCCGACAACCGGCTGAAGTCCGAAAACGCATCAACATGGTCTCCGGCGGTGAGACTTCCGGTTACGGCTTGCTGACCGTGCGTGAAAACCTGTGGATGTTTGCCCAGTTTTACGGCATTCCCAGCGCCGAGGCCAACCGGCGCATCAAAACACTGGCAGAGATAGTCGGCATCGCCGACCGACTCAACACCAAATCCTCCGATCTATCCACCGGTTTGCGCCAAAAGATGAACATCATCCGCGGTTTTCTGACGGATCCGGAGGTGCTCTTCCTTGACGAACCCACCCTTGGGCTCGACGTGGGCGCTTCGCGGGATGTGCGCTCGTTCATCCGCCGCTGGATGGACGAAAATCCGCACCGCACGCTGCTGCTGACCACCCACTACATGGTCGAAGCTGAGGAACTTTGCGACCGGGTTGCCATCATCAATCAAGGACGGGTGCTGGCATGTGACACGCCGGCACGCTTGAAGCAAAACCTGCGGCACGAGATCTTCTTTCAGGTTTGGGTGGATGCCTCCCGCCTGCTGGATGAGTATGCCTTCCTTCGCATCAACGGGGTAAAACACTTCCACCAGTCCCCGGAGGAAGACTCCCTGCGCCTGGAAATTACTCTGGAGGAAGAAGCCGTACTCTCCGAGATCATCTATGAACTGACCGCTCAATCTGCCCGCATTCTGCGGCTGGAAAAACGCGAACCCACCCTGGAGGATGTCTTCGTTCAGCTGGTTGGGCAACGCATGGAGGAGGTAGAAAATGTCGCTGTTCCCGCCGATTGAAAAGAAACGCAGCGGCTGGCAGCTTTTCCTGATGACCGTGGTGGGGCGCTCCTATCCGCGAGTAGTGGGTATGCAGCGGGAGCGTTCGTGGATGTTTTTCGACGTCTTTTTGCCCTTGCTCAGCGTGGCTGCCTATGTATTTGTTTACCGCGCCATCGGCGCCCCGGAAGATTATGTCGGTTTTGTGGTTGTCGGCGGTGCAATGACCGCTTTCTGGATGAATGTTTTATGGAGCATGTCCAGTCAGTTGTACTGGGAAAAGGAACAGGGCAATCTGGCACTCTACATCATCTCACCGGCGCCGATGATGGCTATCCTGCTCGGCATGGCAGTTGGCGGCTTATTTGCCACCCTTTTACGAGCCATTGCCATTATCGCTGTCGGCAGCTTGATTTTCAATGTAACTTACGCCGTTTCATCCTTCTGGCAGCTGATTGCCGTTTTTTCACTGAGCATGGTTGCCCTGTATGGACTGGGAATGATGAGTGCATCCATATTCCTGCTGCTCAGCCGCGAAGCCTGGCACCTCGCCAATCTGGCAATGGAGCCGGTCTATCTGGTTTCCGGGATGTATTTTCCGGTTAAGAATCTGGGTTTTTGGGCAGCAGCGGCTGCCTCGGTCATTCCCCTCACCCTGGGCTTGGATGCCATGCGTCAGCTGGTCTTTGCCAGTGGGCCGACCCTCGGCTTTTTGAGTGTGGAAACCGAAATTGGTATTTTGGTCATCCTTTCGGTCACCTTTGTAACTGCCGCCCGTTACCTGCTGGCTTATGTAGAACGGCTTGCTGTGCGTGAAGGCCGCCTGACCGAAAACCGCCGATGAAAGGTGCCCCCATGCAAAAATCCGTTAATCTGCGCTCTTTCCTGACCGCCTCCTGGCTCGGCTGGCAAATCGAATCCAACTGGACCGACCCGTTTCTGTTCGCCACCTACTCCATCATCAAGCCGGTTGCCGGGGCGGCTATCCTCGTGCTGATGTACTCCATCGTCACTCAGGGTAATTTTGACTCCCCGGTTTTTGCTTACCTGTACCTTGGAAACGCTTTTTATCAGTACGTTCCGGCCGTGTTGACCGGTGTTTCGTGGACGATTATTGACGACCGCGAACACTACCGTACCCTGAAATACATCTACACCGCCCCGGTGAACATCCCCTTTTACCTGTTTGGACGGGCAGTCGCCAAGTTCATTGTGGGCACTTTTGGCGTGGTCATTACCATCGCTGCCGGGGTGTTATTCCTCAATGTTCCATTAGACTGGTCGCGGGTGGATTGGCCGCTTTTCCTGGTGGCTCTCTTTTTGGGTGTGCTCATGCTGGCGCTCAGCGGACTCATCTTAGCCGGCATTACCTTGATGACCGCCCGCCATTCCTACTACATTGGGGATGTGGTCGCGGGCGGCTTGTTCCTTTTCACAGGGGCAATCTTCCCCCTCGAAGTGTTGCCGAACTGGCTGCGGCCTATTGGCTATCTGCTGCCAATCACATACTGGCTGGAATTAATCCGCCGTTCACTGGTCGGGGCAGTTGCTGAAGCCTTCCCTACCTTCACAGCCCTGAGCAATGGAGATTTACTGCTCATCCTTGCCGCCTCTTCGCTGGTGTTTGGAATTGCCAGCATCTTCATCTTCCGTTATTGCGATCATCAAGCCCGCGAAAGAGGGTTAATTGACCAAACCACCAACTACTGAACGGGGAATCGCTTGACCTTAAAATCCTGGCTGAAATTTCTTTATCTGGGCGTAGTGTGGGGCGCAACTTTTTTATGGATCAAAATTGGTCTGGAAGAATTAACTCCCCTCACCTTCACCGCCTTACGGTTGAGTGTGGCTCTGGTCGGCCTGCTCGTTCTCTTGTTCATCACCCGCCCGCGCTTGCCCAAACTTGCCAACGGCTGGGATTTTTTGGTGTTAGGGGTTTTCAACATTGCGTTGCCTTTTCTGCTGATCACCTGGAGCGAGCAGCATGTCACCTCCGGCATGGCAGCCATCCTCAACTCGACCGCCCCGCTTTTCACCATGCTGCTGGCGCAAATTTTTGTGCAGGATGACCACATCACCCTCCCCAAAGCCCTTGGCCTGCTGGCCGGTTTCGCTGGGGTGGTAGTGCTGGTGTCCGACGAATTAGGCACAGCCATGACCGGCGAACGGTGGGGACAACTGGGGGTGCTGGCTGCTTCTCTTTCGTATGCGGTCGCCATCATCTTTGCCCGCCGGCGCACATTTGACCTTGCCCCGGTCGTTCAAGCGCTTGGGCAGAACTTTTTTGCCAACCTGACCGTCTGGGGGCTGGCTTTTGGGCTGGAAGGCAGCTTAAGCTTGCCGCGCCTGCCCATGACCTGGCTGGCGATCCTCTGGCTGGGCATCATGGCTACCTGCATCGGCACCGTGTTATACTATGGGTTGTTGAAAGAAGTCGGGCCAACCCGCACAACACTGGTTACCTACCTTTTCCCGCTGGTTGGGGTGGTTTTAGGGGTCATCTTTTTACAGGAAGCACTGGACTGGCGCATCCTCTTGGGTGGTTTGTTGATCATCAGCGGCGTTGCAATCGTCAATTCACCAATTGGTTGGAGAAAAACTCCCGCGGAGGCAACTCAAAATGAATGAAACCTCGCCAACATCTTATCGGGCAGGTTACATTGCCCTGATTGGCCGTCCGAACGTTGGAAAATCCACCTTGATGAACGCCCTGATGGGGCAGAAAATTGCAGCGGTTTCCCCCCGTCCGCAAACAACCCGGCAGCGGCAGCTGGGTATTTTGACCCTGCCGGAAGCTCAGTTGATTTTCATGGATACCCCCGGAATGCACAAACCGGTTCACAAACTGGGCGAATACATGAATCAAGTCGCCGAAGATGCGCTGAAGGATGCGGATGTAATCTTGTGGCTGGTGGATGCTTCTGTCTTGCCAACCCCTGAAGATTTGCGCATCTCGGAGCGGTTGAAATCCATCAACGGCTTACCCGCCGTTTTGCTCGGTCTGAACAAAATTGATCTGCTCAACAAAGACCTGTTGACGGAGCGCACCGACCAATACCAGGCCCTTTACTCTTTCGAACAGGTAATCCCCTTCTCCGCAACCCGCGGGGACGGGCGCGATGAACTCATGCAGGCCCTGATCAGCCGTTTGCCGGTGAGTGAAGCGCTGTTCGACCCCGACCAGATCACCGATTTGTACGAGCGGGAAATTGCTGCCGATCTCATTCGTGAGGCAGCCCTGCTGCACCTGCGCGACGAAGTTCCCCATGCCATTGCCGTGCGGATTGATGAATATACCGAACGCGGCGAGGAGGGGGCTTACATCCACGCCACTCTGTTCGTGGAACGCGAATCCCACAAAGGGATTGTGATTGGCAAAGGCGGCGAAATGCTCAAAAAGATTGGCAGCAGCGCCCGGCAGGAAATCGAAGCCATGAGCGGCCGGCGGGTGTTCCTGGAATTAAAAGTCAAAGTAAACCCCAACTGGCGCAATAAACCGGATGCCCTTCGCTGGCTGGGGTATTACCGCAAGAAAGATGGGCAATGAATGCTGGTTGGTTCATAGCCGCTGGTATCCTCGCCGCATCCGACTGGTCAACCGTATATTTTGAAAAATACCGCTGGCGCTGGCTGACCAAAACGGGGGCAATCCTCTGTTTGATTACTGCCTACACCCTCTCCGGCGGCTGGCAAAATTCGGTGTGGTTTGGAATGGGATTGGTCTTTTCCCTGGCAGGTGATACATTCCTGCTGCTCCCTCCCCGCTACTTCCTCGCCGGTTTGGCAGCCTTTCTCATGGCGCAGATGGCTTACATCATCGCCTTTCACCAACCCCCTGCCCCGTTGGGGATCAACCATCTGCTCAGCGCCGGAGTATTGCTGATCATTGCGCTGTTGGCGTTCCGGCGTCTTTCATCCGCTTTTGCGTCTGAAAACCGCACCAATCGGCTGCGTTGGGCAATTCTTTTCTACATTCTGGCGATCAGCACAATGGTGTATTCTGCCCTGACCACGCTCTGGAATCCCGCCTGGCAATTACCTGCCGCATGGCTGGCGGTTGCCGGAGCAATTTCCTTCTACTTTTCGGACTGGATGCTGGCCAATCAACGCTTCATTCGCTCCACGCGCTCCGGCCGGTTGATCATCATGGTCGCCTACCACATCGCCCAATTTCTGCTGGTGTTTGCCTTTCTGATGAGGAAATAGAACCTACTCTTTAACCAGCGGGCGAAAACCTTCTCCCAAAGCTTCGTGCGCCTGCCCAATGACCATGAAAGCCCGCGGGTCAATTTCGCGTACCAGTTCTTTCAACGGATTGACTTCCGAACGGGTGATAACGCAATATAACACCGGCCGTTCCATGCCCGTGTAAGCACCTGTACCCGGCAGAATTGTAACACCACGTTCCAGCACGCTCATAATCGAATGGGTAACCTCATCCGGATGCTGAGTAATGATCAACGCGGTGCGGAACACACCCGAGCCTTCCGAAACTGCCTCTGCCGCCAGACCGGACACATAAATCACCAGCAAGCCATACAGGGCTTTCTCCCACGAAAACGCAAAACCACCGGCCAGCACCACCAGTGTATCAGTAATCAGGTAGGCCTGTGAAATGGAGATGCCAAGCCGGTGATTGAGAATACGCCCCAGAATATCGCTGCCTCCGCTGGTACCCTGCCCGCGATAAACCAGGCCCAGCCCAACCCCCAGCAAAATCCCACCGTACAGACAGTCCAGCACCAGATCGCTGGTCACCCCCTCGGCCGGAATAAACCAGACCAGCCCATCCGTGAACAGGGAGAACAGTGCAATTGCCAGCGCGGTGCGCTTTGCAAAACGCGCTCCACCAAGATATTGCCAGCCGAGAATAAAGAGGGGAACATTCCCAACGAAAACCATCAAACCAATCGGCCAGCCTGTGAAGAAATTGATGATTTGCGATGCACCACTCACCCCGCCGCTGACCAGCTGGGCCGGCACCAGAAACAGGCGCATTGAAAGCGCTTGAATGAATGCCCCAAGCGCAACCAGCAAATATTCCTGTAATGTCTTGCGGGAAAACGCCGCCGGGGTCAACAAAGCCCGCAGCATTTGCCCCACTGAAATTTTGGGAGAACTTGAATATTGCATGGGTAAAACCTCATTCTATCTCAACTACATTTTTCCAAAGCGGGCTAATTATATGGAGTATTGCCCTTTCTGGAAAGCGTTATCTATCCGCCACTTTCGGACATTCATCCTGATTTTGGCAAATCAGCCAAATGTGACTTTTGACACTAATCAGCCCATTCCCCTCCATCCTATAATAAATGGAAAATACCTTTTCACTGGTTAATGAAAGCAAGATCCTATCCTCGGGAGGAAGAAATGGGAACCAAAGGACGTGAAATCGTTGGAATGAATGTAGATGAGCTGCTCACCCTGCTGAATAAGGCTTATGCCGATGAGTGGCTGGCGTATTATCAATACTGGCTGGGCGCAAAAATTGTTCGCGGGCCGATGAAGGATGCCGTTGCAGCCGAACTCTTGCTGCATGCCGGCGAAGAACTGGCTCACGCCGATATGCTTGCCCTGCGCATAATCCAGTTGGGCGGCACGCCATTAGTCACCCCGCAAGACTGGTTCAAAGAAAGCAATTGTGGGTATGATGCCCCCACCGATCCTTTCGTCAAGAAGATTCTGGCGCAAAACATTCACGGCGAACAATGCGCCATTGGGGTTTACACCAAACTGCTGGAAATTGTTAAGGACAAAGATCCGGTCACTTACAACATGGTACTGACGATTCTTTCTCAGGAAGTGGAACACGAAGAAGATTTACAGGCACTGGATGAGGATTTGGAAGCCCTGATGATGCGTTATCAGTAAAAAAAAGCATCCAATCCCCCCAAAAAAGAACTGCACACCGCTGTTGGCGATGTGCAGTTCTTTGCTTGGAGTTTTAACTTAACTTTACGAGGCGAGGGCAACCTCCGCTTCAAGCGGCTCGAACTGACTGTTGTACAGGTCGGCGTAGAAACCACTTTTCGCCATCAATTCCTCGTGAGTTCCCTGCTCGACGATGTTGCCGTCACGCATCACCAGAATGAGATCGGCATTACGGATGGTAGAAAGGCGGTGAGCAATGATGAAACTGGTGCGCCCCTGCATCAGGGTATCCATCGCCTTTTGAATCAGCAGTTCGGTGTGGGTATCTACCGAGCTGGTAGCCTCATCCAGAATCAGCATGGCCGGATCCGCCAGAATAGCGCGTGCAATCGTCAGCAATTGTTTCTGTCCCTGCGAGATGTTGGTCACTTCCTCATTGATGACCATTTGATAACCTTCCGGCAAGGTACGCACAAAGTGATCCACGTGGGCAGCTTTAGCAGCCCGAATGACTTCTTCTTCGGTGGCATCTTCCCGCCCGTAGCGGATGTTGTCGAGGATTGTACCGTTGAACAGCCAGGTATCCTGCAACACCATGCCAAACATGCGCCGTAAATCCTCACGACTGAAGCGGCGGATGTCCACTCCATCAATCAGGATTTCGCCTTCCTGAACATCATAAAAACGCATCAACAGTTTAACGATGGTGGTTTTACCCGCACCGGTCGGCCCAACAATGGCAACCTTCTGACCGGGTTGAATGTGGGCCGAAAAACCGTGGATGACGGGTTTTTCAGGCAAGTAACCGAAATGCACATTGCGGAACTCAACCTCGCCGCGCACTTTTTCCAGTTTCACCGGCGAAGTGGTATCAGCCACTTCTTCCTCTTCTTCCAGAAATTCAAACACCCGTTCAGCTGCCGCCACGGTTTGTTGCAGCACATTTGAAATGTTGGCCAGTTGGGTGATTGGCTGGGTGAACGAGCGCACGTATTGGATGAAAGCCTGAATATCACCAATCGCGATGGAGCCGCGGATAACCAGCCATCCGCCGAGGATGGTCACACCGACATACCCCAGATTACCGATAAAGGACATGATCGGCATCATGATGCCGGAGAAGAACTGAGCTTTCCAGGCCGCCCCATACAGGCGGTTGTTGTATTCCGCCATCTTACGGATGCTTTTTTCTTCACCGTTGAAGGCTTTGACGACCACATGGCCGCCAAACATTTCCTCAACATGACCGTTGACATTCCCCAGATATTCCTGTTGTTGGGTGAAGAAGCGCTGAGAATTACGCACAATGAACATTACCACTACAAAGGAGAGCGGCACGATGAGTAGTGCCACCAGTGTCATCTGCCACGAGATGGTCAGCATCATCACCAGCACGCCGACCACCGTGACAAAGGATGTGATGATCTGGGTCAGGCTCTGGTTGAGAGTCTGATTGACGGTATCCACATCATTGGTCAGACGGGAGAGCACCTCCCCATGGGTCGTGCCGTCGAAATAACGGAACGGCATGCGGTTAATTTTTGACATGATCTGCTTGCGCAGTTGATAAGTGACGGTGATGGCCACATCGGTCATCAGCCAGCCTTGCAGGTAACTGAGGACAGAGGAGAACAGGTACAACCCCAAAACCGTCAACAAAATCTGGCCGATACCGGCAAAATCAATGCTGCCGGTGCCGCTTAATTGCGCCAGCAAGCCTTCAAACAACTTGGTGGTAGCCCCACCGAGGATCTTTGGGCCGAGGATAGAAAACACGGTTGAGCCGGCTGCCAGCAGGATCACAATCACTATTGTGATTTTGAAAGGATCCAGATAATGAACCAGTTTACGCAGCGTGCCTTTAAAGTCTCTGGCTTTTTCCACCTTTCCCATCATCATATGTCCACCAAATGGCCCACGGCCGCCCATCGGGCCGCGTCCTGCGGCAGGCGGACGCATCGTTTCGCCTTCACCCTGTTTGGGTTTTCCGTTTCCCGGTGTCAGGTTATTGGATTGGGTCATGCCATCACCTCCTCCCTCTTCAATTGCGAGAGGGCAATTTCTCGATAGACTTCACACTTTTCCAGTAATTCCTCATGGGTGCCCTTGCAGATAATCTCCCCTTCATCCAGCACCAGAATTTGATCGGCATCCTTGATGGTTGCCACCCGTTGGGAAACGATAATCACAGTGCTGTCCTTCAGGCTCTGCTTCAAAGCGCGCCGCAAGCGGGCATCCGTGCGGTAATCCAGCGCTGAAAAGCTATCGTCAAAAATGTAGATGGGGGCGCGCTTCACCAGAGCTCGGGCAATGCTTAACCGCTGCTTTTGACCGCCGGAGTAATTGATGCCGCCCTGCGAAACCGGGGCTTGCAAACCTTCCGGTGCGGAAAGTACAAACTCGCTTGCCTGAGCAATTTCCAGCGCCTGTTTGAGAATTTCTTCAGCAGCCTCTTCATTGGCGTAGCGCAGATTGCTCTCAATCGTCCCGCTGAACAAATTGCTCTGCTGAGGAATGTAGCCAATTTTATCGCGCAGTTCGCTCAGACGCACCTCGCGGATATCCACGCCGTCAATCAGGATGGCGCCGTCGGTCACATCGTAAAAGCGCGGAATCAGGTTGACCACCGTAGATTTTCCCGAACCGGTTGTGCCGATGATGGCAGTGGTTTTGCCAGCTTCTGCCACAAAGTTCAAATTACACAGCACATTTTCCTCTGCATCCGGGTAACGGAATGACACATTTTTAAATTCAATCCGCCCTCGGAATGGCTCCGGGAAGGACTTTGGCTGAGGCGGATCTACAACCGTGATGTCCGTTTCCAGCACGTCCGCAACGCGGTTTGCCGAAACATCGGCGCGCGGGAAAAGGATGAACAGGAAGGAAAGCATCATGAAAGCGAACACAATTTGCATGACATACTGCATGAAAGCCATCATATCGCCAACCTGCATGGAAGATTGGGCAACCTGGTGCGCACCAATCCATAAAATCAGCACCGAAACACCGTTGAGGATAATCATCATAAACGGCATGACCATCACAAACACGCGGTTGACGAACAAACTGGTGCGGGTCAAGTCAACGTTAGCCTCTTCAAAGCGTTGTTCTTCATATTTTTGACGGTTGAAAGCGCGCACGACCATCATCCCGCTTAAATTTTCACGTGCAATCAAATTCAATCGGTCCACCAGGCTCTGGATGATTTTGAATTTAGGGGTGGCAATCGCAAACACGATGCTAATCAAACCGATCAGCGCAATGACCGCCACCGCGATGATCCACCACATACCGGCACTCTTGTTGACCGCCCGGATGATGCCGCCAATCCCAATGATGGGCGCATAGAACACCATCCGAATCAGGATCATCATCACCATCTGAATCTGGGTGATGTCATTGGTCGAGCGGGTGATGAGGGAAGCAATTGAGAACTTTTCAATCTCGGCACTGGAAAAACGCATCACGCGCTCGAACAGCAAGTGGCGTAAATTGCGCGCCAGACCCGCCGCCACCCGCGAGGCCAGAAATCCGACCAGTACAATCGCGGCTGCTGAAAGAAGCGAGATGAGCAGCATTTGTCCGCCCACCCGCAGAATGTAATTGGTCTGTAGTTGACCGGTGTCCATTCCAAGCGCGTCATATTCGCTTCTTACCACCCGCGCCGCTGCCTGAACCAGTGCTTTTTCTCCCCCGATTGTTTCAAATCGCTGGCTGACCGCCTGACGAATTTGATCCCGCTGAGTCTCCGGCAGGTTGGCCATTAAGGTGAACACGTCCATACCGGCTGGCAACCGGGAGAGGTCAAATGACATGCCCGGCATGAGAGTTTGGGCCTGCTGGGGATCTTTCAAAACTTGCTCAATTCCGGAAACAATCAGCAATCCCTCCGCAACCGGCGCTTCTAATTTTTGGAGAACCGCCGAATCGGTCTCGGACAGCACATAAACCGGTTCTTCTGCCAAAAGCGGATACGTTTTTACGAGTGTTGCAAAATCGGCGTCGGTTTGATCCACCAGACGGTAAGCGTTTAAGACCTGCTCCTTTTCGGTTGAGGTTAAGAACAGCCCAAGGTGCTGCATGGTTGTCTGGCGCATTGCTTGCGGCAGACCATTTTCCACCCCGCCTTGTTGTATACCCACATTGACGATCCTGGAAAGGTAATCTGGTAACGCCAGATCGGCATTCGCCTGCACAAACAAAAGCAGAATCGCCAGAATCAGCGGCAGGGCAAACGGTTTTAAGTACTTGAGAATACGAAACATTAATCAACCTCCTCAATAATCTGTAACGTGACGGCAGCTATACCGGCTCAATTTCTTTCATCCGCTCGGTCATCAATTCCAGGGCATCTATGATTTGTTCCATTTCTTCCACAGAAAGACGCTCAACCAGTTGATAAAGCCATTGCTGACGGGCAACCGTGCTTTCCGTGAGAATTTGCCGGCCTTTTTCGGTCAAGACCAGTTGCTTGTGGCGGCGATCATTCGGATTTTCGCGGCGGGCAATCAAGCCCTGTTGCACCAGCCGATCCAGCAACTGGCTGGATGCCGCTGTAGTTACCCCCAGCTCCTCACTGATTTGCGAGATGTTGCAATCCTGATTGTAGTGAATATGGCGCAGCGCCACCATTTGAGTCATCGAAAGACCTTGTTCTTTGGTGTATTGCCAGAACGAGCGCATCGAGCGTTGCATGATCTGCCCCATGGCTCTTTCAAACACTTCAAAATATTTTCTTCTAATTTCATCCATAAAATCCAATCCTTGCTATTAGTTAAGCGATGTTGAATATTAACTTGTTTTTACAATTTGTCAAGGGGCAAAATTATACAGCCGCCTGACCATCAGGTCAGGCGGCTGTTGGATTTCATTGCAGTTTCTTTTAGCGCAGACCGGTATCTACGGAGTCCTTCAAAGGATTATTCGGGTCAGCGTACTCTTTCAGGACTTCGTCATAGGTTTTCAAACCCATTGGACGACGTTGTTCCCCCTGCTGATTGGGTTTGAGTCCCAGGAACGTTTCGATCTCATCCCTCAACTGTTCAACTTGCGTGAATTGTTGTTCAAAAGGTGAATGCTTCAAGCGATGTGGCAGGGCTAATTCGGCTGCAATGGCAATATCTTCCAGTGTAATTCTATTCCGCCCTTCAAACGCTGCCTGCGCCCGTGCAGTCTTCAATATCACCATATCCGGACGATGACCATCCACCTGAAAGTGAGCCGTCAATTGGGTGATTGCCAGCAAATCATCGCGTGAATATTGCACTTCTTGAAGCAGACGGCGCGCCTGTTGAATGTGGAACCCCAGTTCACGTTCGCGAGTCTGCCATTCGCGGCAAAATGCCTCTGGGTTTTCTTCGTATGCCAGTCGCCGTTTCATGATGGCGACCCGTTCCAATGCGCTGCGTAAGCCGCGCACCTGCACCGAAAGCCCAAAACGATCCAGTAATTGCGGGCGCAAATCGCCTTCCTCCGGATTCATGGTGCCCACCAGGATAAAGCGGGCCGGGTGGCTGAAGGAAACCCCCTCCCGTTCAATGATATTGACCCCCATCGCAGCCGAATCGAGCAAGACATCTACCACATGATCGTCCAGCAAATTGACCTCATCAATGTAGAGCAGACCGCGATTGGCCGCCGCCAATACCCCCGGCTCGAAAGCTTTTTCCCCTTTTTGGATCGCCTTTTCAATGTCCAGTGTACCAACCACCCGGTCTTCGGTTGCTGAGATGGGCAAATTCACAAACGGGGTTGGACAGGTAATCACGGAGGGTTTCACCCCATCCGTAAAACGCTGGCGGCATTCGGTACACCACTCCATTGGCCGGTCAGGATCACATCCAAAACGACAGCCTTCAATGACTTTGAGCTCCGGCAGCAAAGCTGCCAGGGCACGCGCCGCGGTGGATTTAGCGGTTCCACGTTCCCCACGGATAAGAACGCCGCCAATCCGTGAATCAATGGCGTTCAAAATTAAGGCACGTTGCATGCGTTCCTGCCCGACAATAGCGGTAAAGGGGAAATTGTAGGTAAATTGCTGCATGATTTTTTCTCTTATGCCTTCACCATCTCCAGCCGGCGTAATTTGATACTGTCTGTATCGCGGGTCTTCTGGTGACGGCAGGCGATCACTTCTGCCAGTATTGCCACTGCAATTTCCTGGGGGGTAACCCCGCCCAAATCCAGGCCGATAGGCGCATAAACCCGCTCCAGCTGGAGGGGATCAAAACCATCCGCCAGCAAATGCTCACGAATGGTACGGCACTTTGCCAGACTGCCAATCATGCCAATGTAGGGAGCAGGCGTGGTCAGAGCATAGCGCAGGGCTGCCTCATCCGAAATATGATCGGTAGTGATCAACACCACATAAGAATCTTCACCGAGTTTGACCTGTTCCAGTTCAGGGACGGTGGCCAGTCCGGCCTGAACATCCACCACCACCACATCAAACCCGGCGGCTTCGCCCATGATTTTTAGCGGTCTTCCAATGTGTCCGCCGCCAACAATGACTAACTGGGGAGCGGGAAGAAAGGGTTGGATGAAAACCGTCACCTCCCCACCGCACAGCGTACCAATTGCATCTTCCCCTTCCTCAGCCAATTTGTAATGGAAAAGGCCAGAATGATGCTCGGTCAATGCCTTCCTGGCATCACTTAAAATGGCCGCTTCCAATTTACCACCACCGACCGTACCGGCGGTTTTGCCATCGGGCAGAAGCACAATTTGCGCTCCAACCTTTGCCGGCGATGCCCCGCGCACCTCGATCACCGTCGCTAGCACAGCCGGTTGGCGGTTCTCAATGGCCTGTGCAAGTTGTTGGATGGCTTTGGACATCTTTTCACTTCCTTATCAGTTCGTTTTAACTGCCTCTTTCAACCAGTTCTCAATTTCGGCTTTGGAAGGAATTCTGCCGTAGGAAACTACTTTACCCTCGATCACCAGTCCCGGCGTCGCCAGAATCGGGTATTGCATGATATCGGCATGATTGGTTACCTTTTCAAACTCGGCTTCAATTCCAAGCGTAGCCACCACTTCACGGGTTACGGCCTCAAGCCGTTTGCAGTTTGCACAACCCACACCCAAGATCTTAATGTTCAACATATCTATCACCTCAGTTATAAAATACATTCATTTGAATGAATATTATTATAATTCTAAAATCCCTCATTACCAGTGACAAGTGTAAGAGATTTTCGGGAGGGGTCTCACAGAAAAAAATCTGCAAATTGGTTTTCCTGCTTTTAATCTTTAAACTGCCATTCAGGTTATAATCTACGTAATCCAATCCACGTCCGGGTGAATCTCCTTGTCCCCCCTATCCGAATCGGAGTTACGAGAAATTGTCTTGCGGGTTATTCAGCAAACCACCGGCCAAACCTCAGCCGGGGCGGTCACTACTCCTGCGCCTTCTTTCAATGCCGATCCTCCAAAAAAGGTCATAGCCCTTGGCGCTGATCACGGAGGCTTTGAGCTTAAAGAAATTTTGAAAAAAGATCTGGCCGAAGCTGGTTATTCCATTCTTGACGTTGGAACAAACAGCAAAGACGCCGTGGATTACCCGGACTTCGCTCATGCGGTTGCCAGTCAGGTTGCCAGCGGTAAAGCATGGCGTGGGGTTATCATTGATGGCGCTGGAATCGGTTCTTGTATGGTTGCCAACAAAGTACCCGGTGTGCGGGCTGCCCTTGCCTATGACCTGTCCTCAGCAATCAACAGCCGCGAACATAATGACGCCAATGTTCTCACCCTTGGGGCAGGATTGATTGGCGTCAATTTAGCCCGACAAATTCTCAAAACCTGGCTGGAAACTGCTTTTGCGGGCGGCCGTCACAGCCGCAGGGTTGAGAAAATTACGGCCATTGAAAAAGAATACCTCAAGGGAGGTTAAGCCAGCATGAACGCCGATCCCAAAACGATTGCTTCATTGGTCGAAATCATCACCCGAGAAGTTCTGACCAGCCTGATGCAGCGCCAGGCCTCCGCCGAACAAAATGAAAACGGTTGCAAATTTTCCTGCGCGGAGGGAATCTGTGTGCAAACCTGTTTCGATAAAGTTGGACAGGTCATTCATGCCGGGGCAGAGCGTGTCTCGAACGGGCTTGGTGGGGTGCCACAGGATCTGAAAATCGCCGGCATGATTGACCACACCCTGCTCAAGCCGGATGCCACTCAGGAGCAAATTGCTCAACTTTGCTTTGAGGCCAAACGATATGGTTTTGCTTCCGTATGCGTCAATCCTACCTGGATCGAATTATGCAGCAAACTGGTACAGGGTTCGGCGGTGAAAGTTTGCACGGTGATTGGGTTTCCACTGGGCGCCAACACCCCCGAAGTCAAAGCATACGAAACCGCCCAGGCCATTCAACTCGGCGCTCAGGAAGTGGATATGGTCATCAACATCGGCGCGTTAAAATCCCGCGATTTGCAACTGGTTGCTCGCGACATTCGCGGAGTAGTTAAAACCGCCCACGAAAATGGGGTGCTGGTCAAGGTCATTATTGAAACTGCTTTGCTGACCGATGAAGAAAAAGTGATCGCGTGTTTGATTTCTAAAGAAGTCGGTGCGGATTTTGTCAAAACCTCCACCGGCTTTTCTGGAGGGGGCGCCACCGTTGACGATGTTGCCCTCATGCGACGAGTGGTTGGCTCACAGCTCGGCGTCAAAGCGTCCGGAGGGATACGCACCCACGAAGATGCCGAACAAATGATCAAGGCAGGCGCCAACCGCATTGGAGCCAGCGCCAGTGTCAAAATCATCTCTGGGGCGCAACCCACCGACTCACCAGCCAAGATACCTGAACCAGCTCTGCAAAAAAGTTATTGAGGGAGAAGATGCCATGCTGATCGCCAAAGTAATCGGCACGACTGTGGCAACCATCAAGGATGAAAAACTTGCCGGGCGCAAATTGCTGGTTGTTCGTCCCACTGATGAGTTTGGAAACCCCAGTGGTAAACCATTTGTAGCCATTGACACGGTAGATGCCGGCATTGGGGATCTGGTCCTGACCTGTGCCGGTTCCTCAGCCCGCCAGACCACTTTCACCAAAGATACCCCGGTTGACGCAGTCATCATGGCAATTATTGATAGTCTGGAAGTCGAGGGGCAAATTACTTTTCAAAAATCCCCCTGATTCGCCCTAAACCATCATGTTACTTGGCATTGTCAAAGGTAATGCGGTTTGCACCATAAAATACCCCGGCACCCAGGGGTTAAAATTACTGGTTGTTCAACCGGTCAATAAACACCTCCAGCCGCTGGGAGGGTTGCAAGTCGCAGCCGATACCGTTCACGCCGGTGAGGGTGACTTATGTGTGATGGTGCGTGCCCGCGAAGCCGCCTTAGCTTTGCCAGATGAGAAATTTGTCCCGGTTGATCTGGCGCTGGTTGGAATTGTGGATGAACTGGAAGTCAAAAGTGACGCATCCTTTAATCTCACCCTCCAGCGAGGTTGGAATCCCTACTCGTAAGGTCAGAACATGATTCTTGCCAAGGTTGTCGGCACGGTTGTTACCACCATCAGTCACCCCGATTACAAAAATCGGCGGCTGCTGGTTGTACAGCCGCTTGGCCTGGAAGACGAAGCCCCCGATACTGACTTCATCGCCCTCGACAACACGCACGCCGGCATTGGGGATACCGTCCTGGTCAACCGGGAAGGGAACGGCGCCCGTCAGGTACTGCAAAACCCCAATGCCTGCGTCATCTCGGTGATTGTGGGAATTGTTGATTCGGTCTATCTGGAAGAATAAACCTCGCTACCTTACCACCTCGCCTTTTACAACAATCATCGTTCCGGTAATCCGTTGAGATACCAGAACCCGATGCTCTTCTTCTATCAAGAAAATCCCAATGCCGGCTAATGTTCGGCAGATTTCCCCCTCCAAATGGAGAGAATCTTCATAAACCGACAACAGGCGATCGGCATCATCATCGGCCGCCAGGCGGTTGATTGAAACTGCTCCACATTCGGTGCAGTAATGAATCAACATCAATTCACCTTGCAGTAAATCACCATACTTTTTCCGCTGCCTTTTGATGGTCAGTCCAATCGGCTTCATAGCGCCTTTACAAGCGCTCAGCCGGTCACCCGCGCTGAATAAATCCACGTGACGCGACCAGAGGCAATAAGGGCAATGATTACGATTGGACACACCGCTCAGGATTGGATGAACCGAAACCCAATTTCCACAGTGCTTGCAGGTAAAATCCTGTTGGCTGGGGTAAAAGCGCTTTTTCATGCCGCACCTCGCAACCTCAGGTAACTACGATAACGCCGCGGGGAGATCCTTCCATCCATCACAGCCTTGCGCACAGCACAACCGGGTTCTTCATCATGGACACAGCTCAACCCGAATTTGCATTTTCCGAGGAAATCCCGCATCTCCGGGAATCTGGCAGCCAGCTCATCCGCCGCAATATCCCACAGACCGAACTCCCGCATGCCGGGAGTGTCAATGACGGCACCCCCACCCTCAAGAGGTAACATTTCCAGATGAGTGGTTGTATGCCGTCCCTTCCCGGTGATCGGATTGACATCCCCTACCCTTACCCCCCCTCCGGCTGGTAATGCATTCAGCAACGATGATTTTCCAACACCTGATTTCCCGATGACCAGCGAAAGTTGTCCGGAAAGGATAGAACGCAACTCATCCAAACCTTCACCCGTCCGCACGCTTGTTAAAATCACAGGATAGCCAATGCGGCGAAAATCATCGAGGATCGGCGTGGTTTCCTGCACCGATTGAGGATTCTGGTGTTCGATTAAGTCCACCTTGGTCATACAGATCACTGCCGATACACCGGCATCTTCGCATGCCACTAGATAGCGATCCAGTAAATTCCAGGGGGGATCGGGCTGAGCCACAGAGAAAACAGCCAGTACTTGATCTATATTTGCTGCTATGATTTGTTCATGAGGGTATTTATCCGGCATAGAAAGCGCCGCCCGTCTGCCAAAACCGCTCCGGCGCGGCAGTAATGCCGTAATGACACCCTCATTACTGCCAATCAAGCGTACGCGGACTTCATCTCCAACTGTTATCCCCGTAAGCGAAGCATCTTTATCCTGCTTCGCTGATTGCTTTGGTTTGTTTCTCTTCAAACCTCCAGCCAGCCGGCACTGAATGATTCTGTAATCAATGCTCACCTCAAAAGCGCTATTCAATTTTTTGGTGATTACACCCAAAAGTTCGTTCTCGTAATGTTGATGAAACATGGTTGAAATTCCTTTAGTAAAAAAACACCAGCCTCGGATCCTCCCGCGGCTGGTGTCAATTATTTCGATTTGCTGACTTATATCAGACAAAATACGCTGGTACCTGTTGCAACCTTGCCATCCGGCAAAGTACCTTCAAGCACCCCCGGAAATAAAAAAGCCACGGGGATGAGCACGCCCGTGGCCGCAGATACTCTCGTTATTCAGATAACCAGAATCAGCAGACTCTCCCGAAAGGCAGGCGCGCCCATACGGCTCGATTACAAGCAAGTACCGATCCTGCATTAAACATAAAACGCCTTTCCTTTCGTAAGAATGAATTTAGATAAACGGTTTATATCAGTCTTTAGTAACTCCGTCAAGGTGACGTTCATCCCCTTTTACCGCAGCCCCATTGTGAAAACAGGCCAATTCATGACCGGCATCCGCAAAAACCCGAACCGGCTGGCCTTCGGCGAATAAGCGATAATGCGGCTGAAATGCCTCCAGCACCATCCCGGAATGCAGGCGGACTTTATAGACATTCATCACTCCCTTAAAAACCCGCGAAAGGATTACCCCGTTTGCGGGACCTTTCAGGTCAAATCCAATGTCGTCGGCTCGCACCGCCAGTTCTACCTCGCTGCCCGCCGGTAATGAAACCTGTTGGGGAATGAGGCCGATTTCCGTTTCGATCCCCTGTTCTACCACCCGGCCGGGCAAGAAATTGGCACTCCCCATAAACTCGGCTACAAAGGGATTGATCGGCTGGGAAAAAATGACTTCTGGTTGGTCTAGTTGCTGGACTACCCCCTCATTCATGATCGCCAGCCGGTCGCCCATGTACAACGCCTCTTCCTGATCATGGGTCACAAACAACGCTGTCAGGCCCATCCCTTTGAGGAGCGTTCGGACTTCCTCGCGCAGTTTTAACCTCAAGTCCAGATCAAGGCTGGAAAACGGTTCATCCAGCAGCAAAACCTGCGGCCGGGGCGCCAGCGCCCGCGCTAAAGCCACTCGCTGACGTTCGCCACCGGAAAGCTCATGCGGCATTCTTTTCCCAAGGTGGTTCAAACCTACCAGTTCCAGCATCTGGTTCACCTGCCGATTGACTTGTGGATGAGGTTGTTTGCGTAACCCAAAGGCAACATTTTCAAACACCGTCAGGTGCGGAAAGAGGGCATAATCTTGAAAGACCACCCCAATCCGGCGTTTTTCGGGCGGAACGAAAATGTCTGGACTACTGAGCAGCCGGCCCTGCATCCAGATTTCACCCCGCTCCGGCCTTTCAAATCCGGCAATCAATCGTAAGGTGGTTGTTTTTCCACACCCGCTGGGGCCGACCACGGCGAGGATTTCCCCTTCATACACATGCAAACTGACATCTTCAACCGCCGGTTGAGTGTGATAGGCTTTTTTCAAATGGTCACATTTAATAAGAGGTTCTTTCATTGTCGTTGAGATGATCCTGAAAGGGTAGCGTGATGGTTAATCAAAAACATCGAAATGGATGAAGCGAGAATCAGGATAAGTGCCGGTGCAGCAGCCCGGGCAAAATACGCTTCCGAAACGGCTCCCCATACCTGCGTAGCCAGCGTGGAAAAACCAGTCGGCGCCAGTAATAAGGTTGCAGGCAATTCCTTCATCGTGGTCAGAAAAACCACGGCAGCAGCCGAAGCCACACCCGGCGTGATGAGCGGTAAGGTGACCCTCTGAAACACCCGTAATGGATTTTCGCCAAGGCTGGCGGCGGCCTCTTCCAAACTCCTTTGCACCATCCGCAAGGATGACTGAATGCTTCCCATGGCTTGCGGCAGGAACAAAATCACATAGGCAAATAGAAGCATGAAGAGGGTTTGGTACAACCCCGGCACAAAATTTGCCCCAAAGAAGACCAGTGCCAGCGCCACCACGATGCCGGGGACTGCATAGCCAATGTAACTCCATCTTTCCAAAATCTGACTGAGCCAGTTTGAACGGCGAACAGATAGAACGGAGACAGGGAAAGCGAATACCACGGTAACCATTGCCGCCAGCCCAGCCGAGCTGACCGATCCCAGTAAAGGCCCAAGCCAGTTTGCAATACGCTCACCAGCCAGCAAGCCGCGTATCAACCAGTAAAAAAGCACACCGGTGGGGAAAATGAGTCCAAACAGCAAGATCAGAAAGACCACACCCAAAGCCGCAACCTGCCAGCCTCCCAATCGGATCACCTCCGCCGGATGGACGGCGGTATGAGGGTTTTCGGCAGCCGAACGACGAATACGCTGCTCTGCAATTAGAAAGCCAACGGTAACCAAAATCAACACCAATGACAAAAGCGCTGCGGCTGAGCGGTCAATTGATGATTGGTACTGGAGATAAATGGCGCGGGTAAAAGTCGTAAACCGCAGAATGGAAACCGCTCCAAAATCCCGCAACACATAAAGACCCACCAGCAGACTGCTGGCCGCCAGCGCCGGCCGCAACTGAGGCAGGGTGACTCTCCAAAAAGTCTCCAGCGGAGAACAGCCCAAACTCCGCGCCGCTTCTTCCTGCGAACGGTCACCGCGGCTGAAAACCGCCCGGGCTGCCAGAAAGATATACGGGTATGTCATCAGAGTCAGCACCAGCCATGCCCCCCAAAAACCGTAAACCGAAGGTAGCCGCTCAATACCCAACCAGCCTTCCAGCAGGTTTTGAAGCAAGCCCCGCGGCGCAAAAAAGGAAACGAACAGATAGGCTCCCACATAGCTGGGAATGACCAACGGCAAGGGCAGCAAAGCCGACCAGATGCTGCGCCCAGGCAGATCAGTGCGGCTTACCAGCCAGGCCAGCAAAACCCCCAAAATCAGGGCGGCCAGCATCACCGCCAGCGCCAGCCCCACGCTTTGACCCATGATCTGCAGCGTTTGAGCCCTCAGCAGCCAGTTCCAGGCCGACCGACCGGCGGCGCTGGCACGCACAACCAGATAAAGTAGCGGTAAACTCATGGCAAGCGCCACCAGCGCGGCGGGCAGGTACAACCATGCGCCTCGTGCTGGTGACGAAGAGATCGTCCCAAACCACTGTGGAAAAACCCGGCTTTTCAACATTCTTTAGGGAAGAACACCAGTCTCCCTGAGTAAATTCAACGTACCTTCAAGATCGGCCAGCTGATCTACCGTGATACCTGCCGAATTCAAGCTCTCCAGAGGGGGCAAGTCCGCCTCAGTCTGGACACCCGCTACCAGCGGATATTCATAGGTTTGACCGGCAAAATACTGCTGAGCCACCGGGGAGAGCAGGAAATTGATGAACTTAAGGGCATTTTCCTCATTTTTACTGGTGGCAAGTCTCCCAATTCCCGAAACCATCACCAGCGAGTCCGGTCCGCCGTTGTTCATGAAGTGGTTGCGGGCTGGGAACGAATTGCCTTGCTCTCTCAAAAAGCGGTAAAGATAATAATGATTGACAAACCCCACTTCAATCTCTCCGCTACCGACTGCTGCTACAACCGCTGTGTTCCCATCATATACAACCGGCTGGTTTGCCAGAATACCCACCAGCCATTGGCGGGTCTTCTCTTCGCCCCACATCTGACGCATGGCCGTCACCATCGCCTGAAATGAAGCATTGGTAGGAGCCCAGCCGATCTTGCCTTTCCAACGCGGCTCGGTAAAACCGAACAAATCGGCCGGTAAATCCTCCGCCTTCAGGAGCTGGGTGTTGTACACCACCACCCGTGCGCGGCCGGAAATACCGACCCACAAACCCTGAGCGGAACGGAAACGGCTTTCTACTTTGTCGAGCGTTTCATTGGGCAATTCAGCCAGCAAGCCCGCATTGGCAACTGCACCCAATCCACCCGGATCCTGGGCATAAAACACATCTGCCGGCGAATTTTTTCCCTCTTCCAGCAGGGTAGCCGCCAGCTCGGAGGTATTCCCATACCGCACCTCCACCTTGATTCCGCTGGCCTGAGAAAACTGTTCGATGATCGGCGCAACCAGACTTTCGCTGCGCCCGGAATAAATCACCAGCCGGCCGGCATCCTGAGCTTGGGAAGAAGCCGAAAACGATGCACAACCTGCCAGAATTGCTGCCAAAAGCAGCAGAGTCAACCAATATCTGGTCTTAATCATTCAATCACTCCTTAAATCGGTAAGGTTAGGGTTGGGACGGGCTATATATACCCAATAAGGTGATTTTTGTCAATATTTTAGAAAAAATTCATATAAATTACCGGGGTAGCCCTGAAATCAACCTGTGCAAATATGCAGCAGGGAACCTGCGGCTATCCCGCAGCGTCTTGAAATATAAGAATGAAAATGACCATGAGGACGATCTGACAGACCAACCAGTGGAGGAATTGAGCCATGCCAAAAAGCTGGATTCTGATAGTGATAAGTAGTTCCATTTTGCTGCTTGCTGCCTGCGCACCTGCCGCTGTACCGACTACGCCGTTGCTGCCCGCTCAGGAGCAAACCCAACCCCCTGCAACTGAACCAACTTTCCCGCCAATCCCGGAGCAGGTTACCCCCCTCCCCACCATCGGTATAATCATAGATCAGGAAGAGGCTGATATGATTTTTGAAAAAGTGCGCCCCCTGATTGCTGAACAAATCGGGGTGACACCCGAAGCGATTAAACTGATCGAGATGACACCGGTTGAATGGCCGGACGGCTGCCTCGGTCTGGCATCTCCCGATGAGATGTGCCTTCAGGTCATCACGCCCGGTTACCGCTTATTGATCGAGGTCAACGACAGCACGCTTGAAGTACGCACCGATCAAAAAGGTAATCAGGTGCGGGTCAATCGGGGTACGGTGCTGCCCGATGTCCGCGTATCAGAAAAGGAAGTTCCCGCTCGCTGCCAGCAGGAAGGCATGAAAACCCTTGTGGATTTTACGGATGGTTATTGCTTTGCCTACCCGGATGATTTTATCGCCGATTCCCGTGGGTTGGCAGCAGTCTACGCTCAAACCGAAAACTCCGCCAATCCAGAAGCGGTTGTCGCCCGCCTGGATGTTTTCAGCAGCCCGGCAGCACCGGACGCCACGCTACAAAAACTGGTCAGCGAGTTCCGCAAACAATTTGAAGGGCTAAATCCGCCGGTCAACCTGCGCCAGACGCAAATAACGCTGAACGGACAACCTGCCGAGGTATTGGAACCGGTGCCCGGACGGCTGAGTTCGCGGATGGTCTTTGCCCTGCATAATGGGTTTTTCTATCAATTGATTTTCTTCCCAATTGACGAACCCAGTGTCGAATCCGATCTCAACCGGCTATACGAAGCAGTTATCTCCACCTTCACCTTCATCCCCTGAATGGTGAAGCCAGCCTCCCGCCAAAAATGGCGGGAGGCTCTTTTTCAAAGATCAGGTACTAATTCCCTCAGCCGTTGCAGCGAAACGCCGTTCAAATCGGGCAAATGATAATCAGCCGAGCTCACCCGCTCAATTGGCCCCAAGCCCAATGTGCGCATCCCGGCGGCTTTTCCGGCGGCAATGCCGGCCTCGGCATCCTCAATTACCAGACATTCTGCCGGTTCAACCCCCAAACGTTCGGCTGCCAGTAAAAATAAATCCGGAGCTGGTTTACTGCGAGCAGCAGCGTTGCCGTCCACAACCGTATCCAGCCACTCGCCAATTTGCAAACGCTCCAGTACCAGAGGGGTATTCTTGCTGGATGACACAATCGCCACTTTGTAGCCGGCCTGATGCAATTCTTTGAGCAATTCCAATGCCCCCGGCAGTAAATTTTGAGGGGTCATTTTGGATACATACTCCATATAGTAGCGGTTTTTTCGCTCCATCCACTCGTTCATTTCCTGCTCCGTCGCCGGGCGGCCATCCAGCAGAATCAACAGCGACTCTCGACGGGAAACTCCCCTCAAGGCTTCGTTTTTTTGCCGGTCGAATGGCAAGCCCAATTCATCCGCCAGCCGCTTCCATCCCAGATAATGAAACTCGGATGTGTCGGTCAAAACCCCATCGAGATCGAATAATATTGCGCGAATCATCCTTCAGCAACCCCCGTCTGCGGATTGCACAGGTCAAATTCATAAGGCTGCCCGCGGTATCTAATCCGAAAAACCAACCGCCGCCAGTGACGGGGCAAACAGGGGTAGGTTTTCGGGCCGTCAGGCTCAAACCTGAGCCCTCCAAAGCCGAATACAATCGCCTGCCAGATACCACCCGCCGATGCCGCATGAATGCCGTCGTGGGCGTTCCCGCGCACATCCTCTAAATCCGCCAGTGCAGCGCGCATAAAGTGTTCATACGCCTCATCCGGTTTTCCTACCCGACAGGCAATGATGGCATGAATGGCCGGCCCCAATGACGAGCCAAAAGTGTGATCCGTGCGGGCGTTGTAATACTCATAATTGACCCTCAGCGTTTTTTCATCAAACAGTTCAGGCAGTAGATAGGCCAGCATGACCACATCTGGCTGCTTGAGAATGTTGGCTTCATTAGCGCCTTCAATTCCCAACAGGGATTGAATGGACTGGGTACGCGGCTCAAGGGCTTGCAAATCAATCTGCCGGCGCTGGAAATAGCCCTCAAACTGTTCAATTAAACCGTTCGACTCATCCTGCTTCCAGTAAATTTTTTCGGCCACCTCGCGCCAGCGGGTCAATTCACTTTCGTCCAGTTCCAGCGAACGACGCAATTCGGCGGCTTTAGTCGGATAGCGTCCTTCCAACCAGTCCAACAACTTCAACGCAGTTGATAACTGCCAGCGAGCCAGTGCATTGGTGTAGGCGTTGTTATCCACATGGTCATGGTATTCATCCGGGCCGATGACATCGGTAAACTCGTAACAGCCGGTTTCACCATTCCATTCCGCCCGGCTGGCCCAAAAACGAGCCACATCCAGAAAAATCTCCGCTCCGCGATGGGCCATGAAATCATCATCACCGGTTGCCTGCCAGTATTGCCAGATGGCATAACAAACATCCGCCGAAATATGAATTTGAATATCCCCCGTCCAGATGCGAATCAGTTTGGTTCGGTCGGTGGGATGGGGCACCCAGGTGGGTGTTACTTCTTCGCCGGTCGCAGCACTTTCCCATGCAAACTGAGCTCCATTGAAGCCGTTTTCACGGGCTTTTTTACGTGCCCCATCCAGGGTGTGAAAGCGGTAGGAAAGCAAATTTCGAGCAATCTCCGGACGGGTGTAGGTAAAGAAAGGCAGCATAAAAATTTCGGTGTCCCAAAAGACATGCCCGCGGTATCCATAACCAGAAAGCGCCTTTGCCCCGATACTCACCCGCTCATCCTGACGGGGAGCGGCTGCCAGTAATTGGAACAGGCTGAATCGCACTGCAAGATGGGCACGGTCATCTCCCTCAATCACCACATCGCAGGCTTCCCACTCGCGTTGCCAGGCGCGGGCATGGCTCTCCCTTAACCCACTCCATGCTCGTTTCGGGAGCGTTTCCAATGCCCGCCGGGCAGCCCCCTGCGGGTCGGTGGTTTCACGGGATGTGTAAAAAGCGGTTATTTTCTCGATCTCCACGATATCACCACTTTTCAGCTCGGTTGTAACCACCAGCGTTGGGGCATTCCGGGTATCCCAGGCAGTGTGTTCAAGATTTTCACCGCCATCAACCGTAAGGCGTGTGGCAGCCCCCAGTTCAATTCCAGAAGAACGGGTACGCAGATGAAGCCAGGCGTTGTTGTGTTCAAATCCCTGTCCAAGCCAGTCCCAGTGCTTGTAATTCAGGTTATCCGTATCGCCGCTCAGTGTCGCCCGTGCCTCAACAGTCGTGTTTTCGAATGCCTTTATCGTAACCCGCTGACACAGCAGATGCGGGTTTGTCAGGCTGGCAAACCGTTCAAAGAGCAGTAGCCAGCGCGCACCCTGCGGACTGCGCCACTCCACCCGTCGGCTCAACAAACCGTTGCGCAAATCTAACTGGCGCTGGTATGAAAGAATCTCGCCTTCGGTGAGCGAAAACCACTCCCCGCCCAACCGCAGGGTCAAATCCAGCCAATCCGGCGCATTGACCAGCTCGGTAAATACGATGGGAACATCATCGAAGACCCCATGAATGAAAGTGGTTCGCTCCTCGCCCGGGTAGTGCTCTTCGTGCGCGCCGCGGGTGCCAAGATAACCATTCCCAATCGTAAAAATTGTTTCCGCATGATTCTGGCTTTTGAGATCAAAGCAATTTTCGGTGATAATCCAGTTGCGTTGGTTAAGCATAATCCAATCCCTCTACCTGCAATATTTTGTTGTGAAATTAACCCTCTTTCAACCCGGTACCCGCGATACTCTGGGTGAAGTAACGCTGGAAGATGAAGAAAATAATCAAAATCGGCAAGGTGTTGAACAGGGAACCTGCCAGCACTTTCGAAATCAGGGTGTAGTACTCGCCGCGGAACCAGTTCAAACCGATTGGCAGAGTGAAGTTTTCCGGTGTGCGCAGAATGGTCAACGGCCACATAAAACTGTTCCATTCACCCTGAAAAGTCAACAACGCCAGCGTCAGCAGTTGCGTGGTGCTGATCGGCAGGACGATACGGAAGAAGATGCCAAACCGTCCCAACCCGTCCATCATTGCCGCTTCTTCCAGTTCCTTTGGAATGCTCTTGTAAAACTGGGTCATCATGAAGATGCCAAAAGCCGCCACAATGCCGGGCAGAATCACCCCGCCGAGGTTGTCCATCAGCCCAAAACCGGTTGGAATGGTCAGGTCACCGATTTTCAACCCGCCGCGGATGATACCAGGCCCCACCACCAGGAAATTCGGAATCAGGGTTACCTGACCGGGAATCATCATCGAGATCAACAGCGCCGTGAACAAAAACTTCTTCAGCGGAAACTCCATGCGGGCAAAAGCGTAGCCCGCCATGGCGCAAAACAACACTCGTGCAAAGGTTACCACTAACGAAATGATGGTACTGTTCAATAGCCAGCGCGGGAATAGCGGCAAAGCGCCAATCACATCCCGAAAATTTTCCAGACTGAACGGAATCGGCCAGAACAGCGGCGGATCATAGACATTGGCAACCGGCTTGAGGCTGAAAACGAGCGTAAAATACAACGGCGCAATGCACAATACCGCCCAGCCAATCAAAATAAAATAAAACACCGGTGTTTTGATGCGGTCCAAAACCACAATCAGCCTATCCGAAAGGGTTGCTTTTTTAGAAACTGTTTGAGAGATAGTTGCCATCATTCCACCTCATCTATGCCGAACCCACACTGCCGCTGCCCTCAATAATCCGTCGTTGAATGAGCGTGAAGACCAGAATGATCAACGCCAGGATAAAGGATAGAGCGGCTGCCTGACCCATTTTGACGGTAGTATCCCGGAAAGCCCATTTGTAAATCAAGTAGGCTACAGTCGTGGTCGAATCCAGCGGCCCGCCCGAAGTCATCACATAAATCTGGTCGAACACCTGAAAACAACCGATCAACCCCACGGTGACCACAAAAAACACCACCGGGCGCAGCATGGGAATGGTGATGTAACGCAGTACCTGAAACTTGTTAGCGCCGTCAATCGAAGCGGCTTCGTAAATCGCAGTCGGAATGTCCTGCAAGCCAGCCAGAAAGATGAGCATCAACGTGCCACTGGTGGTGAAAACATTCAAAATCATGATGGTGTAAAAGGCATAACGCGGATCGTTCAACCAGTTGATATTCAGGTTGAAAATCTGATTGACGATCCCCAACGGGCTGAACAACCACACAAAAATCAGCGAAATGACTACTGAGGATGTGACCGACGGCAGGTAGTAAATGGTACGAAACAACCGCCGAAAACGCAACTTTTGATCCATGGCAAACGCCAGAATCAGGCTTAGGACGGTTTGGGTTGGCACCACAATCAAAGTGTACTTGACCGTGTTGGGTAAGGCTTTCTTGATGAACAAATCATCGCACGTCAGAGGGGGCGCATCTTCAGCCCGCGGCATCAAGGCTTCAAGGCACAGCACCCGGCGGTAGCCCTCCAATCCCCACCACTCCGGCGGACGCAGCAGGTTATAGCGGGTAAAAGACAAATAAAAAGCGTAACCGATCGAGAAAACAGTAAAGGTCAAGAAAATAAACAAATACGGCAATAAGAAAAGATAAGCGGTAAGCGCTTCACTGCGTTTTTTGCGCTTTTCGGGGTTACTCCCCCGCCGAAACAAACCCGCCGGGCGATTGGACACCATCTCTGCCATCTTTCCATCCTCCACGATTTCACGAAGAGGGTCAGCCTTGAAGCGGCTGACCCTCTTTTTTTACAACCGCCTTACTTCACTTCGGCAATTTTCTGGCGGATGACCTGCGCCGCCTGCTTCAGGGCAGCATCCACCGGCTGATTTTCCAGATAGATGCGTTCGAGTGCCTTACCCATTTGTTCGTTGACATCCGAGCCGACCAGCCCCCATACGAAGGGGCGAGCCCCTTGCAGCGCACCACGAAAGATGGCGCTGGAAGCCGGATTGGTCTTCAGGTATTCGCTGTTTTGCAGCGACAGACGGGTTGGGAGGGCAAAACCACTTTCCAGCACCTTGGTCTGGGCTTTCTCACCGGTCAGGTAGTTGATCACCCGCATGGCTGCTTCCGGATTCTTGCTGTTGCGCGAGATGACATACGCCACGGTGAAGATCAGGTTGCCCTCGCCTTTGGGGCCAGCCGGCGGGGTGACCACGCCGTAATTGATGTTGGGAAATTGCTGCTTCAGGTAGGGAATCAGCCATCCGCCTTCGTAGACCATGGCGAACTGACCCTTACCGAAGACCGTCCCCTGCCAGCCCTCACCGACATCCGCCGGAATAGCGCCACTCTGATTCTTGCGGAAATCGGTGTAGAAAGTGGCCGCCTCAATCGCCGCCGGGGAGTCGAGCAGGGTATCGCTGTAGTCATCGGTCATAATCGAACCGCCGTTTTGGAAGACAAAGATGGGGAAGCGTCCCGGATCTGCCGGTACGCCCAGTCCGTAGATGTTATTGGCAGGATCCGAAAGTGCCTCGGCAGCCGCTTTCAAATCATCCCATGTCCAATCGTCGGTTGGTTCGGCAATCCCCGCCTGAGCGAACAGGTCTTTGTTATAGAACAGACCCAGCGTATTGAAGTCCTTGGGGATACCGTACGTAACCCCGCCCTCGGAGAAAGCATCAATCAAAGAGGGGATGAAATCATCCCGCTTGACACCCTCTTTCGCCATCAGGTCATCAATCGGCAGCAAGACTTCATCGCGCACAAAAGCCGGGAACTGGAAAATATCCATGTAGAACACATCCGGTTCAACGCCGGAGGCAATCGAGGTTTTCAACTGCTGCCAGTAATCGCCGGTGATGGGTTCATACTTGACCACAATATCCGGATTTTCCACCGTGAAGTCCAGCAAAATGGATTGCAGCAGAGCGGTTTCCTCCGGACTGGCCGCCCAGCCGGAAAGTCGCACCACCGCACGCTCAGCCGGTTTTTCAACCTCAACCGTTTTGACGACCTCTTTTTCCTTCTCCACCGTAACCGTCTCGATCACTTTTTCGGGGGTGGGGGTAGCCGCCGGCTGGCAGGCCGCCAGCAGCAGGCTGAGAACCATCAGGGGGACAAACCATTTCAATAGGGTTTTCATGACCTTTCTTCTCCTGAATTGTGATTGGAAAATTGTGATTTCCTCAAAAAGTGTGTGATATACTCAACGCGGGAGGGCTGACAAAAGCCGCCCCGTCGAAGCCACCCCGACTCTATCCCTGGCAGGAGCGCGGAGGGGTGGCTTCATTTGTCGCCATAAAGAAACAAGGAAGCATCGGTCTTTCTCTCGCTATGGATCTCTCATCACCTCCTTGGGAATCAAATCGGGCTGGTCCGCCTTTCGGCTGGAAGCACGAACGACCAGCTGCGGTTGCATCAGGATCGTTTCAAATTCTTGTGCGGTTTCCTTGGCTTCCAACAAGTTCAATAAAAGCGCAATTAGACGTTCACCAATCTCCCAAACCGGCTGACGAACAGAAGTCAGCGGCGGGGTCAGGTACTGGGCAATCGGCGTGTCATCGAAACCGGTAATGCCAATTTGACTGCCCACCTGAAAACCGCCATCCTGAACGGCTTTAATCGCCCCTACGGCCATGTAATCGTTCAGGCAGACCATCGCCGTTGGGCGAATTTCCGCTGGCAGAGCCAGCAGTCTTCGAGCGGCTTCGTATCCAAAAGCGTAACGGCCTTCCCCGCGCTGAATCCATTCCGCCATCGTCTCAATGCCGGCCGCACGCATGGCGGAAAAATAGCCTTCCATGCGGTTATTGCCCACCCGTGATTCCTCTGGCCATGCCAGTGCTGCAATCCGGCGGTGACCCTGAGCCAGAAGATGCTCGGTTGCCAACCGCAGCCCATAACCGCCGTCTACATCAATTGAAGGGAAATGCAAATCGGGATTGGAACGCCCAAAGGCAACAAAAGGGAATTTTTGTTCAAGCAGGAACAGCACCCGCGGATCGTTGTATTCGACCCCCGAAAGCACAAAACCATCCACCCGGCGGGTTTCCATCAATTCACGATAGGATTCGATTTGCCGCTGGGTATCGGAATGGTAGGGGAAGCACAACAGATAATAGCCGCGCTGCTCAGCGGCATGGAACATGCTCTGCAAGAAAGTATCCAGAATCGGGTTAGCCTGATCAGGGGGAGAAGGCCGCCAAGAGTAACCAATCGTAAAACTGCGCTGGGCGCGCAGACTGCGGGCGGTGTAATTGGGGCGGTAATTCAATTCCCGTACAGCCTGCCAGATGCGCGCTTCGGTATCCGGCGCAACCTGCACCTGACCGTTGATCACCTTCGAGACGGTCTGGTAACTGACACCGGAGCGTACAGCAACTTCCTTAAGGGTAACTCTGCGGGACATGGGAAGATTTACAGGGACAAGGATGGGCTTGGTTTATTGCGAACGTTCGTGCGAACGTTCGCATTATTAGTATAGAAAATTTAATCGGCGTTGTCAAGTCCTTTTTTCTCCAAAATCACCCCTTTGGAGGATAGCCGGAGTTTCACTCTATGGTATATTTACTAAACGAACGGTCGGTAAGCAACTTCGGGAGGTGTATAGTCTATGCTGCAAGAAACCAAACAACGCAATCAATTGCTTTTTCTTCTCTTTTTCGGTGTGTTGATGGGTGCACTGGATATTGCCATCCTTGGCCCGGCTCTCCCCTCCATCCGCGCCGAATTCCGCGTGGATGAACGCAATCTGGCCTGGATGTTTAGCAGTTATGTCCTTTTCCAACTGGTCAGCACGCCACTCATGGCAAAACTATCCGACCTTTACGGCCGCCGCTGGATTTACATCCTGGATATCGCTCTGTTCGGGATGGGGTCACTCCTGGTAGCCACTTCAACCAGTTTCACCGGTGTACTGATCGGACGTGCCATTCAGGGGTTTGGAGCCGGCGGTATTTTTCCGGTTGCCAGCGCTGTGATCGGCGACACCTTCCCGCCCGAAAAACGCGGCAGCGCCCTCGGCATGATTGGGGCGGTTTTCGGCGTGGCGTTTTTGATCGGCCCGCTGCTGGGAGGTGTCATTCTGGCAATTGCCAACTGGCACTGGCTGTTCCTGATCAATCTGCCCATCGCCGGTTTGATCATTCTATTCAGCCTGCGTCTGCTGCCCGCCACCCGCCCGGCTACCAGCCGCCGGTTGGATGTGGCTGGCATGATTTTGTTAGCCCTGTTCCTCGCTGCGCTGACCTTTGGACTGAATCAACTCGACCCCAGCAATTTACCGGACAGTCTGCTCACCCCATCGGTGGGTGGCGTGCTTGCGCTGGCGTTGGTTTTACTGGTCACTCTCATTCAAGTCGAGCGGCGAATCAGCTTGCCGATGCTGCCCGCTCACTTGTTTAACCGGCGCCAGCTGGGGCTTGCCTATCTGCTTTCCGCCGGAGCCGGGCTGGCAGAAGCCAGTCTGGTCTTTGTTCCACTGATGGCAGTAACCGGTCTGGCAAATCAGGGCATCAACGAGAAAAACGCCACATGGCTCTTGATTCCGGCCATTCTCGCCATGGCAATCGGTTCACCCCTCGCCGGACGGCTGCTCGACCGGGTTGGTTCCCGGAATGTGATCATGGGCGGTACGGCATTGATGAGCGCCGGTTTTCTCATGCTCAGTCTGCTGGGTGGTCATTTGATTTTCTTTCTGCTTTCGGGAGTATTGATTGGCGGCGGCTTGACCGCCTTGCTTGGGGCGCCGATCCGGTATATTATGTTAGGTGAAGCGTCAGCCGAGGAGCGTTCGTTGGCGCAAGGGCTGGTTACCCTCTTCACCAGCATTGGTCAGTTGATCGGTAGCGCGTTGATCGGCGCACTGGTTGCCTCTTTTGGAACAGCTAACCCCTTCAGAGGGTATCAGACCGCCTTTGCATTGATCACCTTCACCAGCCTGATCTTGTTTGTCAGTGCAACCATGCTGAAAACCCGTCAGCGAGAATTGGAGACCCTGGGAGGAAATGAAGCCTTCAGCCGTGGATAATGCACCGCCTTCGATGCGTGATAAGATCCTTCACCAAACTACCCGCCTGTTTGTAGAGCGCGGCTACGATGGTGTGTCCATTCGCGAAATTGCCGAGGCTTGCAGCATCACCAAAGCCGCACTTTACTACCACTTTGTGGACAAAGAACGGCTATTGATTGAAATTCTGGAGACGGGATTGGACGCTTTTCATCAACTGTTGGAGGACGCCCGACAGAATTACCAAAGCGCCCAGACCCGTATTCGTGCCTTCGTGTTTTCTCTTTTTACCCGTCTGCCGCCTGAAAACCGGGCCGTCATTCGGCTGGCAACTCAGGAGATGGGCAAGTTGCAACCCGAACTGCGCACCCAATTTGCCCAACATTACCGCGAAAAATTCCTGCAACCCCTGATGGACATTTTTACCGAAGGGCAAAAAGCTGGCGAACTGCGGCCACTCTCGGCAGAACTGGCGGTGTGGGCTTTATTGGGAATGCTTTACCCCTTCATGAGCGGCGAATCCGCTCTCCGGCAGGAACCGAGTCCTCAACAATTGGAGCAGTTGCTGGATATTTTTTGGATCGGAATTGCCAGCCATTCCAGATGAAAAGCCCAACGGGAGCCGTCCGAGTCCTGCTATAATCAGGGCATGCCGCCGCTGGTCTGGACGAAATTTAAAATTCCGCCCCTGCGCGCCAAAAGCGTGCTTCGTCCACGCCTGCTGGATAAGCTCAATCGTGGCCTGGCAAGCCGGTTGATTTTGATTTCTGCTCCGGCCGGTTTTGGCAAAACCACCACAATGATTCAATGGTTGCAGAGTCAGCCTCTGCCCGCACTGTGGGTAGCCCTGGAAGAAACCGATGATGATCCCATCCGTTTTTTCAGCGCATGGATCACCTGTCTGCGGCAAATCATCCCCTCTTATTGTGATGATCTGCTTCAGGTTCTGCTTTCTGCCCAATTACCCGCCGGTGATTTGCTCTCGGCGGAATTGATCAACCCTCTGATTCAATTAAACCAACCTGCCATCCTCGTTCTGGATGATTTTCAGCACATTCAAGACCGGAGTATCTTACGGTTTATCCAGGATGCGATTGCCTATCTGCCGTCAGAATTTCACCTCGCCATCCTCACGCGGGAAGACCCCGCCCTGCCATTAGCCCGCCTGCGCTCACAAAACGAACTGGTTGAAATCCGCACCAATGATTTGAGATTTGACCCGACAGAGAGCGGTCAGCTGCTCACCGAGATTCTGAACATCTCGCTTGAACCATCCCTTGTTACCGCCCTGACCGAACGCACCGAAGGCTGGGCAGCAGGTCTGCAATTAGCCGGTTTATCGCTGCAGGGCAGCCTTCAACCGGCCGATTTAATTCAAGATATGGCTGCCGGCAAGCGGTTTATGTTGAACTATCTGGCAGAAGAAGTTTTGAATAAACAGCCCCCGGACATTCAGGATTTCCTTCTCAAAACATCCTTGCTTACCACATTAAACGCCGAACGTTGCAATCTACTCACCGGGCGAGAGGATAGCGCCGAGCTGTTGGAGAAACTGGATAAAAGCAATCTATTCATCCAACCGCTGGATGAGCAATTGCGCTTTTACCGCTTTCACGCTTTGTTTGCCGAATTGCTACGCAACCGGTTGAACCGCCAGGGAGAGGAAGAAGTCCGCAATTTGCACCTGCGAGCTGCTCAAGCCCTGCTAGCCGAAGGGTTAGTCACCGAGAGCCTTTCCCACTTTCTCGCTGCAAAAGATTATCCGGCAGTTGTGGCATTATTGGAAAGCCACATTTGGGAATGGATCAACCACATGCCGGCGGCCCAACTGGAAGGGGTGCTTTCTCAAATCCCGCCAGAAATCCAGTTTTCCCACCCGCGCCTGTTATTGGGGCTGGGGTGGTTGTATCTGTTGCAGGGGCATTTTCCCCGCCTGGCTGGCATCCTTCAATCACTGGAAAGTCGGCTGGTAGAAAACAAACCGGTTTCAGAGGACTTGGCTCTGTTACGCGCCGAGTTCCTTGCTCTGCAGGCAAACTTGCTTCAGGTTCAGCAAAAATTCGACCAGGCCATTCAGTCCGCCCGGCAATCTCTGGCTCTGATAGAGCGTAAAAATGACCGGATTGCCTCGCTGGCTTTTCTGGCATTGGGAGGGGGGCTGCGTCAAAAGGGGGATTACGAAGAAGCTCGCACTGCCCTGGAAAATGCCATTCAGCTCAGCCGCAGCAACGATGATCCGGTAACGGATATTCTGGCTGTTTCGCATTTGACATTAATGGCGCTGGAATACGGTCAATTAGAAATGGCTGCCCGCGTCGCACAGGCGGCAATCCAGCATCTCGAACAGCACCCGAACGGTTATCCGGCGGTATTGGGCGCGGTTTACGGAGCATTGGGTTGGGTTTACTACCACCGCAATCAACCCGAACTTGCCACTCAATTTCTACTGCGGGGGATTCATCTGGCGGAGTTGAGCGGACACAACGCTTCAGCGGTCTATTCGCTGGCGGGCATGGCCCGCCTGCACATTGCTCGGGGCGACCTTGATGCAGCCCGCCAATGCCTGCAACAGGCCGATCAATTCTTTCAGAAAGGCGCACCCGGCTGGGTTTTGCCCGAATTGATTTCCTGCAAGAGTCGTTTGGCGATTATCGAAGGAAACTGGATGGAAGCCGAGGCAATCCTCACCGCCAGCGGAGTGACGCCGGATTCCGCTCCTACACCCTATTCAGAACCCCTGCTGATCGCCTGGCTGCGGTTGGCAATTGCTCAGGATACTCTCGAAACCGGGCATGCAATTCTCGAACTCGTCCAGCGTGTTTTGGAATTTGCTCGCACCAGCCGGCGCAATTACACGCTCCTGCAAGCGCTGGTCGCCGGAGCGATTCTTTACTTCAAAAACGGAGATACTAACCAGGCCGGTCAATGGCTAGAGGAAGCGGTTCAGCTGGCTGCATCCAGCGGTTACCACAGTATCTTTTTGGAACATCGGCAAGATTTGCTTCTCATCTTGAAAACAATCCACAGTCCGGGGCTGGAAGCCTTACTCACCCCATCTGACGAAATTCCGTTGCCCTCCCCCTCGCAAAGTCCGCTCACAAGTGCAAAAAACCTGACGGGTATCGCATTGACCGAAAGAGAGCTGGAAGTTTTGCACCTGCTCGCACAGGGGTACACCTATAATCAAATTGCCGAACACCTGGTGATCAGTCTCAACACTGTGCGTTTTCATGTCAAAGGAATCTACGGAAAATTGGGGGTTACCAAAGTCAATCAGGCGATTGCAGAAGCCCGTCGGCAGAGCTTAATTTAATGCCGGCGTCTTAGATGCGGAACTCCCCAAAAAATCTCCCCTGCGGATGAAGGAAATGTGATCAACACGGGGGTTAAAACTACATCCTCCCGTCCGGCCGGACTACATCTCCATGTAGTCCGTTTTGATGTTAAAAGCCCTAAACTAAAGACGTGAAAAATAATGCTTTAACTCAACCCCAATCAGAATCTTACCGCATCATTGTCAAGGGTGTAATGGAGGAGGAATTTCTCCACGATTATTGCCCGCCCGGTTTTACGCTGAGTTACAACAATGGAAGAACAACACTGGTGAACCTGCAAACGGATCAGGCCGGCATGTTGGGTTTGATCCGCCAGTTACACAATCTTGGCGTGACGGTGATGCTGGTAGAACTTCAATCCGAAATGGAGGATACCCAATGAGTGAGAAGAAAGTTTCCCGCCGTGAATTTTTGAAAATCGCTGGTGTTGGGCTGGCTGCAACCGCCTTCGCCTGCTCAGGATTAGGATGCGCAGCCACCCGCCAATCTCAAATTAATTTACCCGAAATGAATTTAGGAAAGGAAAATGCTGTGAATAATATTTTGGTTACTTACTCAACCCGTGCCGGTTCAACTGCCGAAATTGCTGCGGCAATCGGACAAACTCTCGCTCAGCGCGGTTACACCGTTGATGTCCTGCCGGTCAAAAAACAGCCCAACCCTTCAGATTATGACGCCGTGATTTTGGGAAGCCCAATCCGCATGGGAAGCTGGCTGCCGGAAGTGATTGGTTTTGTAAAGGAAAACCGTGCCCTGCTAGAGCAGATACCCGTTGCGGCCTTTACCGTCCACATGCTCAACGGCGGGGACGACGAACAGAGCCGGGCTAATCGTCAGGCTTACTTGAACGCGGTTCGTGAGTGGATTACCCCTGCTGAAGAAGCCTTCTTTCTCGGCAAAATGGAACTGGCAAAACTATCTTTTCTTGACCGGTTCATCTCCAACGCGATGAAAGCCAAAGACGAAGATTTACGCGACTGGAATGCCGTTCATGCCTTTGCCGAATCGGTTTTTGCACGGGTTGAAACGCAATGAAACCCCCTGCCGCCTTACGGATACTTGTGCCGTTGATTTTGCTTCTGGCTTTGATTGCTGCTGGCGGCGGCTTGTTCCCCGCCGCCGGTCAGCCTTTTACAGTGGTCAATTTCCGCGGCGAGGAGGTCACCATCAATGCCCGCGGACTCTACTATTGGGATACGCTCAGTTCTGCTGCCCAGATGCAAGCCAATGACGCAGTAACCCTTTTCCTTGGATTACCATTGCTGACCATTTCTTTCTGGCTGACTCAAAAAGGCTCATTGCGCGGTGGATTACTCATGACCGGAACGCTTGGTTTTATCCTGTACACCTACATTACCATGTGTTTTGGCGCCGCTTACAATCCCTTTTTCCTGATTTATATAGCCCTTTTCAGCCTGAGCCTGTTTGCCTTCGTTTTGAGCATGATGTCCTTTGATGTGAAAACCCTGCCGGCGCGTTTTTCCCAAAAGCTGCCTCGTAAATGGATTGCTGGCTTGTTGTTATTTGTGGCTGCCTTTCTCTCTCTGGCGTGGATAGGACGAATTGCTCAGACCTTTACACCCGACACTATTCCGACCCTTGAAAATACGACCAGCATGTTCATTCAGGCGATGGACTTGGGAATTGTAGTGCCGGTGTGCCTCCTCTCGGCAGTCTTATTGCTGCGGCGCAGCTCTTGGGGCTACCTTCTTGCTTCGGTTGGTCTGGTTAAATTCCTCACCCTCGGCACCGCTGTCAGCCTGATGGGATTGAACATGGCCCGAGTGGGTGTTCCTATCAGCCCGGTGGAGTTAATCGTTTTCAGCAGTATGGGCCTGGCTGGCATCATCACCACGTTTATCCTTTTGAAGAATGTGATGGATTAAACCATGACCCTGCTTAAAAAAATCATCAACGTTCGGTTGCAATTCTGGTTTTGCTGGGAATTGGATTTCTGGTACTGACCCGTTTGATCAGTGAAATTTCTTTTGTACTCGCCAGGCCTATTTACCAATCGCTGAAGTTTCTCGATCCGGATGGGAGTTTTCTTTACATTTCCATTCACCACATCTTTCAGGGCATCCTGGCGTTACTCGCCATCTGGCTTGTTTCAAGAATCTGGCAAATTCCCTTTGCAGATTTCGGTTTCAATACCCGCCAGTGGCAAAACGCCTTACGCTGGGTGTTCCAGTTTTGTCTATTCTGGTTTATCCTGCAAATCAGTATTGGGTTGTGGCTGGTGTTTTCCGGCAGCGCCTTATCCAATTTTCCCTTCCCGCTGAACGCTCGAAACTTTGGTGGTTATTTTGCTTTTCAAATCCTGCTTTCTGGCACCGGCGAAGAACCCCTTTTTCGTTCTCTGGTGATGATGCCTCTGCTTTTCTACGGCAGTAAAATTGGTTTAAGCAATCAACGCAATGCTGTCATTGCTGCCGGTATTGCCACCCTTATTTTTATGTTTGCCCATATCAACTTTGCCCTTAATCCGCTGCGGGTTACCTACTTCAATCCCCTCCAGCAATTAACCTGCCTGACTTTTGGTATCTTCTACGCCTTTCTTTTCCTGCGCACAAAGAGCGTTCTTGGGCCGATTCTTGCTCATAATCTGCTCAACGCGGTCATCATCACCAGCGGGTTGATTCTCATTTTGAGCTTTGGTTGATTGTTCAGAAAAGGATAAAAAATGACTAAGACCTCTTTTGTCATCCGCGCATCCTACCTGATCGCATTATTATCCGCAATTTTTTCAACGATGGGTTTACTTTTGCCTTTGGATGGCCATACCATGATGGCGGTAACCCCTCAGCGAGAGGAAATCACCCTCTATGGAAAAGGCTTGTATCGCAACGACAGTGCATTTAAAGCCGGCATACTGCGGGGTACGGATGCGGTCACCCTCTTTGTGGGTGTTCCAGCGCTCCTGGCAGTTACCCGCCAGGCATCCCGCGGGGGCATAAGAGCAAAACTGGCATTACTTGGTCTTCTAGCCTATTTTACGTACAACAGTGCCTCGCTTGCGCTGGGTGCTTACTGGAATGAGATGCTCCTGATGTACATCATTTGCTTTTCTTTGAGCCTGTTTAGTTTTATCTCGTTATTCCAGTCCATTGAGATATCCTCTCTTGCCTATCAAATCCGCCCGGCAATGCCGTACCGCGTACTGGCTGGTTTTTGCGCCTTCAGTGGTTTATCCCTGCTGGTTTGGCTGGCAGACATATTCACAGCGCTCACTCAGGGAAAACCGCCCGCTCATCTGGATCATTACCATACCGAAATTACCTATGTTCTGGATTTAGCGATCCTTTTACCCGCCATTTACCTGGCAAGTTTCCAGTTATGGAATCGCAATGTGCAGGGGGTTCGACTGGCTGCAATATTACTCATTCTTCTTGTGTTTACTGGTCTTGTAGTGGCCGGGCAAAGCATCGTTCAAGCGCTGGACGGCATCATTCACAGCCCCCAGGAATACGCTGCCTATGTAGCCCCCTTTATTTTTCTCAGCCTGATTGCAACGGGACTGACCTTCGCAATATTCAGGAATATTGCAAAGACCTGAAAGGATTATTGCTACGCATTCCTTACAATCTGGTAAATCTCATTCGGGTAACATCAGGGATTAGGATGCCCCGATTTAGTCATGCTGGTTTTCCTTTGACATTCTCGCCCCGCACAGATAAAATGAAATCAGAATCCATTTTATTTCAAACCAAACAGGAGACAGGGTGAGTCACTGGGCGGGTAAATATGTCATTGGACTGACCGGCAATATCGGAACGGGCAAAAGCGTGGTGCGGCGCATGTTGGAGCATCTCGGTGCGTATGGTATTGATGCCGATGCACTGGCACACCGCGTGATTGCCAAAGGGGCACCCGGTTATGCAGCGGTGGTAGATTACTTTGGCAAGTACATTCTCAAACCGGACGGCGAAATTGACCGGGGACGGTTGGGCAGAATTGTGTTTGGTGACCCCGAAGCACTGGCAAAACTGGAAAGCATTATTCACCCGCTGGTGCGACAAGGCGCCGATTATCTGATTCGGCGGGCTACTCAACCGGTTATTGTGATTGAGGCGATAAAGCTGCTCGAATCGAGTATGGCAAAGCAATGCGATAGTGTGTGGGTCGTGTATGCTCCGCCGGATATTCAGCTGGCACGCCTGATGAAAAACCGTGGGATGAACGAAAAGGATGCCCGCCAACGGATCACCAGTCAGCCGCCGCAGGAAGAGAAAATTGCAGCCGCTGATGTGGTGATTCGAAATGCCGGCACATTCGATGAAACCTGGAAACAGGTTATCACAGCCTGGCGAAAGTATGTTCCGTTGGTTGAAGAAGCTCCCCCTCAAGCCGTACAAGCCCCAACCATCAAGGGACAAATTCAAATCGAACGTGGCCGTCCGCGTCACTCCAATGAGATTGCCGGCCTTCTAAATCGGCTTGATAAAAAAGGCAAACCCATGACCAGCGAAGACGTGATGGCCGCCTTTGGGGAAAAAGCCTTTTTATTACTGCGCTTGGACGAGCAACTGAAAGGTTTAATCGGCTGGCAGGTTGAAAATCTGGTCGCCCGAACCACCGACATTCATCTGGATCCCACCTTGCCGCTTGATGAAGCCGTACCCGCCCTGATTCAAGAGATGGAACGAGCCTCAAGCGACTTACAATGTGAAGCATCGCTGGTGTTTGTGCCGCCGTCCCTGGCAAGACATGATGGGTTATGGCGCAAGTTGGGCTACCAGCGCACCTCTCCCGATGCATTAGAAGTGCAGGCCTGGCAGGATGCCGCCCGTGAATCCATGCCTCCCGGTAGTGTTTTGCTTTTTAAAAAATTGCGTGAGGATCGGGTACTGCGCCCAATTTGATCTTTATTTGTGGGGTTTCCCAGCGTGACTGAGTTACTGAATGAACTCACCTTTATTTTCCAGCGCTTCAACTGGTTGAGCGCCCTGGACCTGTTTCTGGTCACGCTGGTTTTTTTTGGGGTGTTGTTACTGGTACGGGACACGCAGGCAATGGTACTGCTGCGCGGTGTTTTACTGCTGGTGGTTGCCCTGAGCCTGTTGACCAGTCTGGTTAGCCTGCCGGCCTTTTCATGGCTGATCCAAACTATTGCCCCAACGCTGGTACTGGCTATACCGGTCATTTTCGCTCCCGAAATCCGGCGAGGTTTGGAAAGGCTGGGACGGGCGGGTTCGCCAGCGGCTATCTTCTGGCAGCAAAGCGAAAAAGACGTTTCCACAATGCGCGAGACGATTCAGGCGGTTGTCAGCGCCTGTGCCCGGCTTTCTGCACGCCAGCATGGCGCATTGATCATCTTACAGCGCGGCGACAGTTTGCAGGAATACATCCGCACCGGCGTACGTCTGAACGCCAAGGTAACCCCGGAATTGCTTCTACAAATCTTTTATCCAAACACCCCGCTGCATGATGGGGCTGCAATCATCGTCCGCGATCAGGTTGCAGCAGCCGCCTGCGTCATGCCGCTTTCTGCCAGCGGCATTCTCAATCGTTCACCGGAAAGGCAAATGGGGTTACGCCACCGGGCTGCCCTGGGCACGTCTGAAGCTACGGATGCGATTGCAGTGGTGGTCTCGGAAGAAACCGGCTCAATTTCGATTGCCCATGGTGGTCGGATGATTCGCCGGTTGGACAGCGAACGGCTGGAAAACATTTTGATGGCTTTTTATCAGCCACCTCCCAAAACGAGCAGCCTGAGTGATTGGTTCAGGAGAAACCGAAAACCACCGGCTTTCCGTGAGGATATTGAGCGATGATTGAGGTTTTACGCCGACTGCTTCGTCTTTTACCCTCCCTGATTACGGCGTTCGTTTTAGCGCTGGCAGTTTGGATTTCGGCAGTCAGTTCGAGCGACCCGCTGGTTGAACGCACCTACCCCAATCCTTTGCCCATCGAAATTATCGGACAGGATCCGGGGCTGGTTATCACCTCACCCGTTCCAGGCTCGGTAACTGTGGTCCTCAGCGCACCCCAGTCCATCTGGAATCAACTGACCACCGAAACAGGATCAGTGCGTGCCTTCCTCGACCTTTCTGGTCTGGAAGCCGGCAGCCATACCGTGCCGGTTAAGATTCAAATCGCCGCCCGGCCGGTTCGCAAGATTGCCCAATCTCCTCAGACGATTACCATCACACTGGAACGCCTGGCCAGTAAAGAATTTCCGATCCGAGTGGTGACCCGCGGCAGCCCGGCGGTTGGTTACACTGCTGATACCCCCACCCTCAGCCAGACCTCCGTGACGGTCAGCGGACCGGAATCGCAGGTCAATCGCGTTGCGGAAGTTCAGGCTATTTTGGATATCAGTCAGGCTACCGAAACCATCAGCCGGACGGTCAATCTGGTTGCGGTGGATGCCAATGACAATCCGATCAACGGCTTAAGTTTATTGCCCGACCGGGTAACCGTTCGGCAGAATATCTCTCAGCGCTTTGGCTACCGCAATGTGGTCGTCAAGGTTGTCGTACTGGGTCAGGTTGCCAGCGGCTATCGCCTCACGAATATTTCGGTGTTTCCGCCGGCGGTTACGGTCTTTTCGGCTGATCCGCAAGTCGTCAGTGATTTACCCGGTTTTATCGAAACCGAACCCCTCAACATCAACGGGTTGAAGGATGATCTGGATATTTCACTGAGTCTCAATCTGCCTGCAGGTGTTTCTGTGGTTGGGGATCAAACCGAAGTACTGGTGCGGGTCGGTGTTGCGGCTATTGAAAGCAGTTTAACCCTGCCCAACATCCCGGTGGAAATCACCGGCTTACAGCCGGGACTGAGCGCCGAAATCTCACCGGAAACGATCACGGTAATTATTTCCGGGCCGGTTGCCTTGCTTGACCGCTTGCGCGCCACAGATGTACGGGCTGTGGTTGATTTGAGCACGCTGTCCGAAGGCACCTACCAGATCGAACCGGAGGTCGAAATCCTGATCGCCGAGTTGAAGACCGAATCGCTCCTGCCGGAAAGCGTGGAAGTTATCATCACTCGGACAACCCGTTCAAGCAGTGGTACAATCACCCCTTGAGGTGAACGATGCGCAAACCGATTGTTGCTCTGGTCGGGCGACCGAACGTAGGAAAAAGCACCCTCTTCAATCGTCTGGCCGGTGAACCGCTGGCGATTGTGGATGATACTCCCGGCACCACCCGCGACCGGCTGATGGCCGAAGCGGAGTGGAATGGGCGTTACTTCTTCATTGTGGATACCGGCGGTATTGACCCCTCCACCGGCGGGAAAGAGGCCCTCTCCGTCGGGTCGGCCGACTATATTCAACAAATTCGCCAACAGGCCGAGTTGGCCATTCGAGAAGCGGACGTCGTTTTATTCCTGACCGATGCCATTACCGGTGTTACTCCTGCTGATCAGGAAGTTGCTCAAATTTTACGCCGCAATCAGAAAATCATCGAAGGCAAGCCGCACCCGCCTGTGCTGCTGGTAGTCAATAAAGCCGACAACCAGACCTTTCGGAGCGGCGCGGCTGAATTTTACGAATTGGGTATCGGTGAGCCTTACCCCATTTCGGCCCTGCACGGTACCGGCACCGGGGATTTACTGGATGATTTGGTGGCAGCATTCCCATCCGATACCGAGGAAGAAGAGGATGATTCGGTCAAAATTGCGATTGTGGGCAAGCCCAACGTTGGGAAGTCCAGCCTGCTGAATCGACTGGTTGGGGAGGAACGTGCCATCGTCAGCCCGATTGCCGGCACCACCCGCGATGCGGTGGACACAAAAATTGTCTTTGAAGACATCGAAATCACCCTGATTGACACAGCTGGAATCCGCCGGCGGGGCAAAATTGAACCCGGGGTAGAAAAATATAGCGTCATCCGTTCAATGCGTGCCATTGAGCGCGCTGATGTTGCCCTGCTGATGATTGACGCCACCACCGGCATTACTGCCCAGGATGCTCACATTGCCGGTTATATACTGGAAGCCCAAAAAAGCACAGTGGTGCTGGTCAACAAATGGGATGCGGTCGAAAAAGACAATTTCACCATGCAAAATTACACCAGCCGCATCCGGCAGGAATTGAATTTTATGGATTTTGTACCGATTTTATTCATCTCGGCAAAAACCGGCCAACGGGTTGATCAGGTGCTGCCACTGGCTTTAAGAGTGCAGGAAGAACGGCTGGCGCGGTTAACTACCGGACAGCTAAACCGTATTCTTCAAAACGCACAGGACGCCCATCACGCTACCTCGCGCACCGGTAAGTCGCTGCGGATTTACTATGGGACTCAGGTACGCAGCGACCCGCCAACCTTCTTGATTTACGTCAACGACCCGAAACTGGCCCACTTCACTTACCTGCGCTATCTGGAAAACGCCATTCGAAAGGAATACCCTTTCAGTGGCACACCCATCCGGCTGGTATTGAAACCGCGACGTTAGAAAAAGGTTAGAAAGCCAACCCAAGGGTTGACGATCGAGCAAGGTGTGGTAAAATATAGGACGCGATGCGGGGTAGAGCAGAGGTAGCTCGTCGGGCTCATAACCCGGAGGTCAGTGGTTCGAATCCACTCCCCGCTACTAACGAGAACCGTAGTCCCTGGGGCTACGGTTTTTTGATAGGCCTGAGGGTTGATGGTTACGAAAAATCACTTTTAGGAGGATTTTTCGATGAACCGTAATCCCTCAGGCCTGTTATTTTCTCTTTGTATTGACGGGTTCGTCAAATACAAGACCGCTGAAGGCTTAAGCCAACGGACGGTCGATTCGTATGAGTGGGTGCTGCGTAAGTGGATGGAAAAGATCGGCGATCAGCCGATAGGGAAGATCACCTCTGCCGATGTGCTCGATTACATGACCTATCTGCGTACCGAGTATGTTCCCCACACTTTCGCCAAACCGAATCCTGCGCATGATGCGCCAACGCGCAAACTCTCCCCCAAGACACTGCGAAACCACTGGATCACGTTCAAAGCATTCTTCAGCTGGGCGGTCGCAGAGTTCAAAATCAAGAACCCCATGGAAGGTATCCCGGGACCGCGTTACAAAGAAGCGCCCGTGGCTGCCTTTACTCAGGAAGATCTTGCGGCACTGCTCAAAGCCTGCGTCTACTCCCGTGAGTACAATCCGATCAATCGCCATAATTTTGTCACCCGGCGACCATCCGCCAAACGAGATGAAGCCATGATACTGTTTATGTTGGATACCGGTTTGCGCGCTTCCGAGCTTTGCAGTTTGAAAATTGGCGAACTGGATTTGCGCACCGGCAAAGTTGTCATCAAGCATGGGGACGAAGGTGGAGCAAAAGGCGGCAAAGGGCGCACGGTGTTCATTGGAAAGAGCACCCGCCGGGCTGTATGGCGCTATCTGGCTGACCGCGAAGATCGCGATGACCCAGAAGCGCCAGTATTTATTAACCGTGGCAATCATCCGTTTAACGCCAATAGCCTGCGACATTTGATCGTGCGCCTGGCTGATAAAGCGGGTGTCAAAGGGGCTCATCCACATAAATTCCGGCATACTTTTGCAATCACTTACCTCCGTTCAGGCGGGGATGTTTTTACGCTGCAAGCCCTGTTAGGTCACAGCTCGTTGGACATGGTCCGTCATTATGCTCAAATCGCTGAGATGGACATTGAACGAGTACATCGAAAAGCCAGCCCAGTGGATAACTTGAGGTTCTAAAAACGATCATTTTCTCTTTATGTCAGAGCTGGAGGCAGGGTTTGCTGAATCCCTTCCTCCAGCCAATCAGGTTATTTCCGTTTTTGGACCTGGCAAGGAAGTTTGCACAGTGGTCGGAGCGACGGCGAATCGCAGCATTCCTTGCGCACCAAAATAATTGAACCATTTGCAATGACTTCATAATCCAGGCAGTCACCCGGTTGTAAATCCAACTGGTTACGAACCTTTTTGGGGATTGTGATGGCGTTGGTTGCGGTAATGATAATCGGTCGTTTTTTCAAATAATCACCTCACTTGAGTAGTTCAGGGATAACTTAACCTTGAGATAATTCTGACGATCCAGCATTCCAAATCCCGCGATTGATAATCCCGCCGCAGATGGGACATTTGCCTTTCAGATGGCTCAGGTGGCCTTTGACAGGGCGAATTTCCGAATTTTGGATTTTAACGATGGCATTGCAGCGCATACAAAAGCCCTCCCCCGCTTGAAGCGGATGAGTTGGTTTCTTTTTAGCGTTCCGTTGACTTTCAACCCAGGCGGCAAATTGCTTGCCGTCGATCCAGATATGATTGGATTCGTCCCGGCTGTGTGGCGCGCCATGGTTAAGCCAATCTCGCAAGGTGGTTTCAGGAACGTCCAGGTCTTCAGCGATTTCACGCGGTGTGTAGAGCATGGGCAGCAAACCAGGTGCTTTGATCAAGACATTCCTGGAAATCCGGCAATTTGAAGTGTTTTGGTTTTCTGACATTCTTCTCCTTTGCAATTTGTGAACTTTACAGTGAACAAACATACGCCAGCCATGCCAACCCCTTAAGGGAATGGCGTGGCTGGCGTATCCTCTTCCCACTGATAGGTGTTGAAAGATCCTCGTTTTGTAACTCTGATACGCGGATCATTATTGAGTCTTGAAAATGCCCGGTCGATCGTCCTGGCACTGCTGCTAATTTGCAGGGCTGAGATGAGTTCATTTTTCTTGAATTCCTGCGCCGGTACACTCTGCAGATATTCCAGGATATCCGCAAAGATCAATTCTGCCTGACCAGGAACGCGCAGCACTTCAGAAGCATTCGTTTCAGAAAAGCGAAGCGCAATGCTCTCTTCGGTCGATTCAATTTGGAACTGCAACTGTGCAGGCGGCAGGGATTCGCGCACCTTTTGTGGAATGATCGTTCGCATCGAGTGTGCCGAATGCTGGTTTTCGTGTGTAACCACAATGGCGGTATCGACAGACCCTAAAATATCGGAGGAACCCCGGACGCGATAGGAAAGATCGGTGTTTCCACCCTTATTGAGGTGATGAATCAGAATGAAAGTCGTACCGGTCTGGTTGGCAATTTCACGCAGGGTGTTCATCATCGGTGAAATTTCTGAAACCGAGTTTTCATCAGCACCGGGCATAAACTTGGCCATGACATCAAAAATGACGACAGAGGCACCCAAGCGATGAATGCGCTGGCGTAAGGCCAGCACTTCGGATGTGACTTTCAGGTTTAGCGGAGAAAAGTCGAAAATCAGGTTCGCAGGTGGTTGAATGCCCCGTGCATGGCACAGTTTGACAACCCGCGAGCGCATACCCCGGTAGCTGCCATCCAGAAAGTGATACAGCACTTTACCCTGGGTTACCGGCCGGTTATCCCATGCCAGACCCGAAGAAGCCATGCCAATCGCCAGGTCCAGCGCAAGAAAACTCTTTCCCGCTGCCGGCATTCCGGCGATCAAGTTGATCCCCCCGGCCATAATCCAGTCTTTGAGAATCCAGGCCAGTTCACCCATCTCCGACAAACACAATTTCTCTGCGGTCATCACCATGCGTTCCGTGACCCCCGACAAAGCGGATGAGGTGACAAAGAATTCCTCCATCTGCTGCAGAGCATCAGAAAGCGGTTTATCTTGAATAGCATTTTGCGCAAGATTGGTTGCGACCTTCAACGCTTTTCGCTTGAATGCTTTTTCACGCACGATCTTCGCGTAAGACTCGGCGTGCATGGAAGTCGGAGTTGCATTGATCAGCCCTGTGATGTACGCCGGCCCGCCAATTTCCTTTAGTTTTCCGCTGGTAGTCAAAGCATTACACAAGGTGACTTGATCGATCTGCTGCTCAGATTCCAACAGGTGATTCATCGCTTCCCAGATCCAGCGGTGTGATTCGCAATAGAAATATTCCGCTTTTACGACAGCGACCAGATCATCAAATAAATAAGGGGCAATCATGATCGAACCGAGCAAAGCCTGTTCGGCATCCATATCACTGGGCGGAATGGGATCGGACATCAAAGGCTCCAAATGGTTTGATAATTACTATTTTCTTCCATAAGAAGGTCGCCAGAGAAAACGAAAAGCGACCGGCACAACAAAGTTCTTTGTTATGCGGCCGCTCCTACGATTTGATGGATGTCCAAGGAGATCAGCGACCCGAAACGATTACATTTTTATTCTACAAATGAATCAGGCATGATCCAAGGTGGGCAGAGATCAGTTTACTCTTTATCCGATTGTTTGGCTGCAGGTTTCAAAGTCTAGAAAAGGCGGAATAACATTTCCGACAAAAAATTAGCGTCTGCGTCCTTGCTGACGTGCCGCAGACGCCTTGCTGACACGCCGCAGACGTTGACGCAGACCTTGCCGCAGACGTTGATTGAACAGGAAGAGCGCTGAAGCGCCTTTTACCGTAAAGAGGTATGGAAATACCATTTGACCGAGAATTGCCCCTCTATCCCGAAAACTTGACTCTAAATGGGCATAAATTGCACCACCATACATAGGTCAAATGGAGAGTCTAGCAGATGAGAGACTGGAAATATTTGCGCAAATAAATCGGTATATTTTATTGTGCAAGGAAATACCATCTTGATCCATGGGAACAGTGTGCACTTTGTTCCATCCACTTCGATCCCCTAGAGTCTTAAGGGGGAACGGGTCAACGGAGTGACACATCGTTCTCTGTTGGATGGTCCTTGATGGATTTGAGAATATCACCCAATCGCCAGGGACGATACTCCCTGACCTCAACACTCATATTGATATGGTTCGGTCCCAGATTGGAACCTTCAGGCGGCAGTGGGACATTATGAATATGACCATGTAGATTGATCCAACCATCTTCAAGAGGAACGATCGGGCGATGTGAAAAAATCAGTTTCATCTGATCCGATATCTCGACGTTCAAGGGATTTTTTATCAAAGTTACGCCACGGGTTTCACAATAAGATTTGCTGATCCGGTCATGGTTGCCTTGGATCAAAAATAATCTGCCTTTTAATATGCCAGTAAGGAGGTCAAAATTTCTTTTGTTGCCTAACGCAAAATCACCCAGGTGCAGAACGGTTTCGTCTGGGGAAACCAGATCATTCCAATTCTTGATAATCAATTCCTGCCAGTTTTCAGGGCGGCTGCAATACCTTCCGATATTCTCATGAAAAAAATGCGTGTCGGAAATAACCCAGGTATCGAGATTGATTTCGAGTGTGTTGTCGGAGGTCATCCTCTAATTATATTTGGAGATTTTCGTTTTCCATACCGGGAATTAGCACGGGAATGAACTGACAAGAACACCCTGTCAGGTCGTTTTCGCAGAGTCTTCAAGCGAAACATGGTGGACTAGATGATTACTTGATGACGAGGATTCTACAAGTGCTTCCTAACATTCGATTTATTTTGTCAACTTTGAAAATTTTGTTGACACCCATGAAATAAGATGTAATAATTACTAACAACCTCAAATAACAGTCTTGCGGGAGCACTCGATGAATGACGAGAGTTCACCCATCATAACCATTGAAGAAGCGGCTGATCTATTAAAAATACCAGTATCATCTGTGTATAAATTAGCTCAGGCCGGTAAGATACCCGCCCAAAAAGTGGGCCGGCATTGGCGTTTTCATCGTCCGACGCTGATTCAATGGATTGCGAATGGTCAGTTGAACTTTGATTCCTCAAAATCAAAGCCGCCTAAAATGGATTTTTCATGAACTCAGATTTAGCAAAAGATCATGAAGGCCATCGAGAACGTTTGCGAAAACGTTTTTTAACTTTTGCTGGCCAGGTCAGTGAAATTGAATTACTAGAATTAATCCTAATGTATTCCATACCCCGGAGAGATGTGGCTCCCCTTGCTGGAAATTTATTACAGCATTTTGGAAGTATCGATGCGATCCTATCAGCACCTATCGAAGAATTGGCTGCCTTTCCTGGTGTCGGGGAATCGACGACCACTTTGTTCAGAATTATCGCCGCGATCAAAATGAAAAAATCCATCATTCAACAACCCATCTTATTTACCAGCAATGAAGTAAGCAATCAGGAAGTAGAACCGGTATCACGCGCAATGCGTGTTTTTGCAAATGATGAAATTGCTAATTCTCTACTTCTTTTACCCAAAGCCCCTTCATTTACGAACTTAGAGGAATACAAGAATTATTTAATTAGCAACCTGCCTTATAACTCTGAAGAGACGCGACGAAGAAGAGCCAATTACATTGTTGACCGGTTTTACTCAACAGGAAAATTCAAATCCCCTTTGACCCTATTCCTCAGTCATGAACCACAAGATAATGTCCTAAAACCGATTGTTTTTTACCACATACTCAAATCCGAGCCGATCGCCATTAAAGTGGCAGAAGAACTGATTTATCCGTTGCTCCCAATCGGGCGAACCAACCGGGACCAGGTGAAGGATTTTGTTCTAAAATATTTACCTAAAGCCAGCGATTCTTCCCTTAAAAACATGCTTCGGGCAATATTCTATTCTTATAATCTTTTAGGGATCGGCAATGTAGCCGGTGAGACGATACGTTTTCAATTACGGCCCGGTGAGTTTGAGCCTTTTTTGTATGTTTTCACTTCTGAATTTAGCGAACCCGGTATTTATACCTTTGATCAGCTTTACCAGGGGCCATTACACCGGTGGTTACTTTGGGATCGAGAGTGGCTTCGCCGTCAGCTATACAACCTGCGCGATATCGGAATAATTTCCAAAATCAGCGAAATTGACAATGTGAAGCAATTTACCGTCTCGCTCGATCAAACAGCGGCTTTACAGGAATATTTTTCGAAGTCAAAAGATAAGGCGTTATTCCTGCGTGAAAAACCGGAAGATTTCTCCGGCACTCATCAAGAATCTGCAGAGTCGTAAGGGGGAAACGAATTATGAAGTTGAGCGGGCCGCAAATCACAACGATACTTAGAGAAAACCTGCAAATTGACAGCGGGCGTCATTTATACGGTGTTTTGGGCACTTACGCTCAATTAGCTGCATTTGAGAATGACATCCTGTCGCAAATAAACCTCTTATCTCAGGAACCAGGTAATGCGACCACCGCTCACCACCAGGTCGTTAATCTAAATTTTGCTTTGATGGATCGGATTGGAGATGAGGACCTGCGTGACCTCGTTCGCAGTGAAGGGAAACGTCCTCAAACCATCCAACGCCGGCTTAATTTGACATTTGACTCGCTTCTCGCCAATCTATTAGAGAAGGATCACTTTATCATCCTCAAGCAAATTGAATTATTGTTCGCCTATGATCTAGATCTACAGACCATCCGCGCACGAGCATCCAACCAAAACCATATCCTGCTTTTACTTCCTGGTGAAAAGCGGGGTGACCATGTCGCGTTGTTTACCGAGGCGAATTCACGTTTCCACCGAGAATTGCCTTATCAGTTGATCGCCGACAATCATCTTTGGGAGTTAGAAAATGCCAACGCCGCCTGAACTTAAACTTTACCAACGAAAATCACTCGACCAAATCACTCAGGTGCCCGACGATATTATCAGCGTCTATGTTGTCGAACAGCACATTTGGAATAATAAGGGAACAGAGGAAGAGCGACACCAGGCCCGCAAAAACCGCGTCGCTGAAACGCAGACGGTGACAGAATTCTTAATTGATCCGGTCCGCCCATTCCTGATGGATTTCTTCCGTCAATTGTCAGCACCTTATGATCCCAAAAGGAAAGACACCCCCATTGGTCAGGGGTACTGGATTCAAGCAGAATTTGGTTCAGGGAAAAGCCATCTTTTGTCATTCCTCGGTGCATTAGCGCTTGGCGGTGAGAAGGAATGGGAGGTTGTTCGCGAAAAAGAGGACAAGCTTGGGAAGGGGAAACGCGACAGCCTGTATTACTTCTATGAAAATGGGCTGAAGAAGAAAGCCCAAGAAACTAGAGGGCTTTTGGTAGCCGTAAAAACGCTGGTGGGTCAAGGTAGCGGCAGCAGTTCTGGATTAAGTGGATCGGAAAAGAACCTGGCTGATTACATTCTTGAAGCGGTTGGCGAGCAGTATTTCATTGAGAATGGTCATTCATTACCGTTATACCCAACCGAAATCCTGGCCGAACGCTTTCTGCAGCAAGATTTGGAGCGCTACAGTCGAGACCTCAGCAAATTCTTACAAGATCCAAAATACTTTGACGAAGAAAGTCGAGAAAGCCTGGAGGAATTTCTGGACGATTTACAGAACAACCAGGACCCGGGTGTTCGGCGTGACTGCGGGCAGCGTTTGTGGGATTTTTATCGACTCTATCTAAAAGTCACTCCCGATATCCCTGTGGACACTGAACCAAAGCTCAAACACATGGTAGATCGCTTGCTTGCTGAAGGGTATGCGGGCTTGTTGATTATTTTGGATGAAGTATCCCTTTTCATGAAAGGCCGCAGCGACTCACAGCGGGTAGAGGATGAGAAAGCCCTTGTTGTGCTGTCGAATCGTCTGGCCAAGGTTGAGAACCTGCCCGTGTGGACGGTATGCGCTGCCCAGCAGGCGATCGAGACCAAACTGGTGGGGGTAAAAAATATCATCGCGGACGAACGCTTGAAACTCGTGCCTTTGCTCAACCGGCCAGATTACTATTACGATATCGCTCTTTCGCGCGTGCGGGAGATTACGGATAAAGCCGCAATTGATCAATACTACGAAGATTACAAGCGCAGTTTTTCCTGGCCGCAAGCGGCCGGAAAAGATCAGTTTGCCCGTTTCTTCCCGTTCTATCCGCCGGCAATCGATGTGGTACGTGCGGTGTCTTTCCACCTGACAACGGTGCGGTCTGCACTATATTTCATGCTCCAGACACTGAAAACGCAGCGGAAACGTCAATCCAACGAATTGATCACCCTCTGGTCGCTCTTTGAAGACGTGGTCAGTTATGAGGAAGATCCGTCCGGCACCACACGCAGTATCGCCAGTATCAAAACCAAATTCCCGGAAGAATGGCAGGCTTACGAGGAAGCCAAACGCCAGATCGATGGCGCTCTAACTGGGCAAATCAAAGTGTTTCGCAGCCGCTGTGAAAAGATCGTCAAGACGCTGTTTCTATATCATGTGGCAAATCTCTCACCGGATGGTCTTTCTTTCGAAGAATTAATGAACAGCGTGATGGAGTGGAAAGATCACGACAAAGGTCAGACGGCAGACCTGCAAGATAATCGGGATCACTATGAAATATTGGCCGATAAGCTAGATATCGAACTCGTCCAGGTTGAAAAGGTTAGCGGCAAATACCGCTTCAATGTCACAGGGTCCGGTCCTAATCCGGTGGATATCTTCCAAAAAGCCCGATCTGAAGCCGAACAGAACGAAGTTTATCAACGCGACGCCTGGTATCAATTGCTGGCGTTGGATGGCTGGCAAATTGATACAAATTTTGTAACTATGGAGTTGGCTTCCGGTATGCAGTCGCTCTTCCGTGAAGTTGCTCCGGAGAGCCAGAAAGATATCACCATTAAATGGCATGGCCGCGAGATTACCGGCAGAGTTTACATGCGCAATCTGTTGGATATTGCTAAACGCGGCGCAATCCTCCCTTCCATCAATAGTGCAGAAACCGGCCTGGACTTTGCAGTATTCATCAGTAACACGCCTGCTGCAAGCGAACTGGAAAAGCTGGCCAAGGATAAAGGCGACCCGCGGGTTCTTTATTGGGCTCCAGATAAATTAACCCCGGCCGAGGAATCCCTGCTTTTGGATTTCGCCGCTTACCGCAGCATGGTGGCCGAAGCGATGGGGAAGGATTCGGATAAGGCCAAACTTATCCTGGATTGGGTTCAAGGCCGGCTAAAAGCTCAGATGGGCACCATCTATCGCATCGTTCCGGATAGTTACGGGCGGGGTCAGATCACCGCCACCGACCATTCTCAAATGGCATTTCTGTCGCAGGGAGAGCTCACCGCGATCCTGACGCCTCTGATTGGGCAGGTGTTGGATTCAACCTATGCCTGCAAAGATATCGTCTTCGATACCCAAGCGCCCTTCAACGACCTGAATGCAATCAATGTAATCAACGGGATCGTAAAAGCAGGCGAATTTCCGCGCGGTGTAAAACCTGGCAAAGAGGTATCCGCGTCCTGGAACTACGGCTTTGCGTTGGGGATCATGCGCAAACCCAACGATCTCAAACTGGACACGCGGGACTGCCGTTATACCAAAGAGATGCTGGAGTGGATTGAAGATAAGATCGGCAGCAGCGGGGTTAGCCTGGCTGCCACCACCTTGTATAAAAATTTCACGGGGATCAGCGGTCCGGGAGGCGTGAATTACGGCCTCAGCAAGCGCATGATCCAACTCTATCTGCTGTGTCTGGTGCGGGAAGGCCGTTTGCGCATCACGTTGTCGGGTAAGAATTTGCCTCCGGAAGCGATTGATTACAGTAACATCTCCACGATCGACTTTAAAACCGCCACCCTGGATGCATTTGACCAGATCCAGCGCTTGAAACCCCCGGAAGGGTGGGAGGTGCTGGCGCCTTTTGCCGCCGTTTTCTTAAATGATGAAAACCTCAAAACCGTGCATGAGGACGCGGATATCCAGATTGCGGTGCAGCGAATATTGGAATTCAAAAAGGCTGCGCTGGAACCCTTCCAAAAGTTGCACAAGGGAATGAAGGATTTCTTTGAGGAAATTGACAAACCTTTCACGATGGCAGAAAGGATGAGTGCCTGGGAGAAATTTTTGGCCAGTCCGGTTGAAGTGACCGATCCAATCCCCTTCTTGCGCAATGGGATCGAAAAGGCGTTTGGCTATTCTATCTATCATGAGGATGTTGTTCGCTCCGAAGATGTGGATGACCTGATCATCCGCCGGAATGAGATCGATCAGGTCGGCAAGTTCTATGCCTATCGCGAACAGCTGCGCGCCGGCATGCGTTACCTGGATGTGGAGATCCCTGCGACCCCCGAACTGGCGGATCTGGGACGAAATCTGGCGGCGTTGAAGCAGCGGATGAAAGACCTGGATGCCTGGGTGAAAAATGAAACCAGACTGCTGAATGAATTCATCCAACCCATGCAGGAGGCGATTGAATCCTACCGGGTGCGCTACCTGCAGGCCTTTGACCAGGTGGTGTCGCATACCGAACAGGTCAGGCAGGAACTCGGCGAAGTAGAAAGTCAACCGGAATACCTGGCTCTCAAAGGGCTGGCGCAGCTCAAAGCATTGGGAGCCGACCCCTGCCCGGCCATCCAGAACCTGGTTCGCCAATTGGAAAAATCACCGGATTTGTTCCCTGCCAGCCTGACACGCGCCGGGGTCGAACGCGATTTGGCCTATTGGCCGCAGCCGGCCAACTGCCCGCTGACCTTGGGCAACAGCTCGGAATGGATCACCCGAGCAAATACCGCGCTTCAAGCAGCCCGGGAAAGCATTCAAGCAGCATTAGAGGGAAAGGCTCAATTGTTGTTAAGCTCGTCCTTACGACAACGCATTGAACAAGGGAAAGGTGAACCCCTCATCGATAACCTGCTTGCTTCACAGGATGTGGATGAGTTGGTAAAACAACTAATCATGCAATTATCGGGAAGCGAGCGCGATCACCTGCTGGGTCTGCTAGAGAAATTCTTAAAACAGGTCGTCGTCAGAAAAATCACCTTGCATGATTTCAAACCCAGTAAAAATACCCTGGAAACGGGAGATGTGGAACAGGTAGTCGGTGAATTTCGTGCCTTTCTACAGAGTGGGTTTATGACCAACGCTGACGATGAATTTACCATTGTGGAGATTGAATAGCCCCATGCCTAAACAAAAACCCTACCCCCACCAGCCCTCCTTTCTACCCAAGCGCCCCGTTCCGCAGATGCCCGAAGGCTACTATTCCTCCGGCCCCAACCCCAATTTGCGCAAATTCGTGGAGGAGCACGCCACGCCCTACGACCCCGAGCATGACGATTACAACGTGCCGCCCTTCGACCAGCCCATTACCACCACCAAGGCGACCGCCATCTACAACATGCACACCTACTGGTCCAAGAAGCCGCACGACGCCATCCAGCAGTACATCCGCCATTACACCAAACCCGGCGACCTGGTGCTGGACCCCTTCTGCGGCTCGGGCGGGACGGCACTGGCGGCGCTGATGGAGGGGCGGGCGGCCATCGCCATTGACCTCAGCCCGGCGGCCACCTTCATCACCAAGAACTACTGCACCCCGGTGGATGTGGACGAGCTGCAAGCGGCCTTTGAGGAGCTGAAAGCCAGAGTGAAGCCCGAAATGGACTGGCTGTACGAAACCCGCTGCGACCGCTGCGACGGGCGTGCCACCACCGCTTACACGGTCTATTCGTACGTCTTTGAATGCCCCAAATGCGGTGGGCGCACCCCGCTGTTCGACTGCCCCGAAGTGCAGGTGGCCGGCAAAGACGACAAACCCAGGTCCATTAATGTGTGCCCCCAGTGCCATGCGCGTAAAGCCGGCGACCCGGAAGAATATGAAATCAGCACCCGCAGCAGCCAACGCTTTGACCCTGTGCCGGTGCTGGTCAGTTACCTGTGTGAAGAAGGCTGCAAACCGCAGCGCGACGAGCGCCGCCACAACGACCCTGACCCCAAAAAACGAGCATATTTTGAAAAATATGATCTTCAAAAAATTTTAGAGATAAATGACGCCCCTATATCATATTGGTACCCTAATGTCCAATTTCCAAAAGATTTTTCACGCTGGAAAAGTGATTTACAAAAAAATGGAATAGAAAATGTAAAAGACTTATTTTATAAACGAAATTTAATGGCATTATCCCTTGCATATCACACAGCGCATGAATTAAAACAAGATGCTATATTGATGGCATTGAATGCAATTTTACTTGCAATGTCAAGAATGCAAGGATATGTGGAAGATCCCCGGTTTCCAAACCAGTTATTGAGGGGAACTTATTATGTTCCACCTGTTGGACGAGAATACAATGTTATTACTTGGCTAGAAGGAAAAATTAGTAACTTAATTCGTGGTTATGAAAAACTTAATAACTTAATAATTTCTCCTGACATACTGATATCCACATCATCAGCTACATCGCAACCCAACTTTCCAAATGATTCCGTGGATTATATTTTTACAGACCCACCATATTCAGGTTCCATTCAATATGGAGAATTAAATTTTGTCTGGGAAGCTTGGTTAAAACAGAATACAGATTGGTATGAGAAAGAAATAATCGTAAATGAATCGCGAGGAAAAACCGATTTAGATTGGGCAGAATTAATGCGATTCTCTTTATCTGAATGCTACAGAGTGCTTAAACCTGGGCGATGGATATCTTTGTGTTATCATGACACATCGGAAGGTACATGGCAATTATTACAAGACATTGTTGCAGAGAATGGTTTCATTTCTGAACAGACTAACAATACGCTTTTTATTGATGCAAGCCAAAAATCGTTTAACCAACTTACTGCTGATAAAGTCACCAAGCGCGACCTGGTGATCAACTTCCGCAAGCCGCGCCCGGGCGAAGTAGCCGCCAAAGTCGTCCTCACCGGCGAGGAGGACGCGACCTCGTTCTTCGAGAAGGCGCGCGCCATCCTGATCGAAGCTCTCGAAGCCCACCCCGGCAGCACCGCTGACCGGCTGTACGACGAACTGGTCAGCCGTATGGTGCGGCGGGGCGAGTTCCAGCGCCACAACTTCGACGAGCTGCTGCGCAGCGTGGCCGAACCGGTGGAAAACCGCTGGTATCTGCTGGATACCGCTGGCCAGGTGGACGAAGCCGAAGGCAAAAAAGAAAGCGCCGCGGCCCAGCGCCTGGAGGCTTTCATGCAGCGCTGGCTGCGCGAGCACCCCGGCGAGAGCGGCGTGCACTATTCGGACCTGTTCGAGCAGTACCTGCCCATCAGCGACAAACCGCGCCGCCTGCTGCAGGAATGGCTGCCGGAATTCTTCTTCAAAACCGCCGAAGGCACCTGGCGGCCGCCCAAAGACGAAGAGGAACGCCAGCAAAAGCTGGGGCTGCGCTCCACGGGCGTGCTGCGCCACATCAAACGCTTTGCCAACGCCCTCCGCGAAGGCGTACCGCCGGGCGAGCGCGACAAACCCGCCAACGCCGCCACCCTGGCGGATTGGATCTATCAATGCCGCCGCGCCGGGCTGTACGACCTGGGGCGCATCCTGTACGAAAAGGGCGGCCTGCGCTTCGATGGGCTGGGCGAAGAGCTGCAGCTGCAGGTGGAAGAGGATTATCAGATCTGCGTCAAGCGCGGGGAGCAAAGCGTAAAACCGAAAGCCAAAAAGACCAGGCAATTAAGCCTGAATGAGATGGATCAGCCATGAAGCGGCTCACCTTCAATGGAGGTTAGGAAAATGGAACGACTCACTCTTGGCAAGCTCGACTTCAAGAATTTCAAGAATTTATCCTCAGATTGCGGGATAGAGCTCAAGAACCTGAATATTCTGATCGGACCCAACGGATCTGGGAAGAGCAATTTTATCCAGTTGCTGAAATTTCTAAGCGATTCCACTAGTATTGCTCAGGATGAGACACGTGGCCGTACCAGCTTTGATCATGCCTTGCTCAAAATGGGCGGGGAAAGGGCTTTGGATGCGTCTCAAAAGGCGCCGGCCAGCATTGAAATATCTTATTCGTTTGTATATGGCAATCTGTCTCCCTACCGGCTGGAAATTGAGTTGCTCATTCAGGATGCTCACCGCAAACCGATAATCAATCTTGAGACTTTGTCACAAGACCAGTTTTACAATCCAAAGCAGCCATTTTACTATTATCAATGTCATAACAAGCAGAGCGGAGCCGGGGTTGTTTCTTATTATATGTCTCCTCCCGCCAAAGAAACGCGATTTCAGAAATTAGAGGATGTACCTGTCGATGAACTGGCTTTAATTTCTATTCCGCGCCTTCTCGAAAATTCAAATATTCCTCCGGAAAATACGCCCTTTTACCAGGTTCGCAGGCAAATCATAGATAACGTGTCCAATTGGCGATTCTATAACGCCAATGATATGAATTTGTCCGCGATTCGCACCTCTGAACCCAATCTGGGACCCAGCGATTTGGTGCTTTCTGCGTCGGGAGAAAATTTACCTCTTGTAATGGAAAATTTAACCCAACAAAGCGTCGATTTTGAGGAAATGCTAAATGAAGAGATACGAAAATTCTTGCCATGGACGCGGAAAGTTCGCGCAGCGAGGTCTGGACGGTTAAAACTAACCATTGAATGGCATATGGACATTCCGCAAGGGAAGAAAGAGCAGTTCTATTTGAGCGAAATGTCGGACGGAAGTGTTCGCATGTTATGTTGGGCAACCATATTATTGTCCCCGGAACTGCCATCTTTATTGGTTATAGAAGAACCCGAGATTGGAATCCATGTATCCTGGCTGCCTACACTGGCTGCATGGATTAAGAAAGCCAGTGAGAAAACTCAAGTGATTGTTTCGACTCACAGCCCCGATTTGTTGGACTACTTCACTGACAGGTTATCGAATGTTCTTGTGATGAAGCAGTCAGAGTCACTCAGTCACAGATTCTGCTTAATGCCATTAACGCCTGAGCTTTTGAAAGATAAATTGGATGAAGGCTGGCAGCTTGGCGACCTATACCGGGTGGGAGATGCCCGTATTGGAGGTTGGCCATGGTAGTTTGGCTGTTTGCGGGGGGCGGCCAGACTGAATTACAGGGACTCATCCACTTTCTGGAAGCCAATTATTCATTCCATCGATTTGAAAGAAAAACGCCTGCGCGGATTAAGCCAGGCCCTAAGCCCAATCGTCTACCAACACAGAGAAACCTCGGATACACGGGCACTGCCTTGGCGGTGCAGATTCGCGAGGTATTACCAGTTTCCTGCCGTTTTGGTAGATGTGATCGTCTCCTCATCATAGACGATTTAGACTGTCATGACCCTGCACATCGTCGAGCAATATTTGAGGAAGCTGTTCAAAGCGTGCCGGAAGCGAACGGCATTCAAAGAATGATCGGATTTGCAGCCCCAGAAATTGAAGCCTGGTTAATTGCAGATTGGAATCACACCTTTGAGACAGATTACGAGCTTCGACCTTTTCACCAAGCCCTTCGATACCGATTGGGTCAAAATGGAGTCGCTTTTGAAACACCGGAAAACTTCAGTCATTATGATGATGACAGGGATGCCTGTGCTTTGAAGTTATCTGAAATGCTGGCGACCGAAGTATTTGAGTGTTCGAATATTCGATATTCCAAGGCAGATCATTCATCTCGAATGCTTCAGCACGCTCAGGCAAATATCATTGCCCAGAGGTGTCCTGAATTTCGAGTGATCCATAATGGGCTAAACCATGAGTGATATTCTGGAATCATTTATCCTGAGCAAACTGGAACTGCAAAAAAGCAGTTCTCTCATCATCCTGCGCGATCCACAGCGTATGATTCGCCCTGGCGCAAGGGCAGTGGACGGCTGGGCGCAAGAACACGGCTATACCGTTTTACTCTGCACCGGGAATCTTGCCCTGCGGGAAATGTACGAGCGCTTGCGCAACACACCGGATGCCAAAATCCTTCTGGTTGACCGCAGCCGCAACGATGGCCAGCTCTTCTACCCTGATCTTGAAGCCGCCTCGCCCAAACCTCCTTTAGAAATTACCCTCAGGGATTTTTTGGTTGAGAAAACAGGCGACCCTTCCTGGCCTCACCTGGTGGCTGACCGCAACTTTTCGCGTCTCATTTTGGCGAATATTGAGGGCGTGATTGCGGCGCACGAGCAGTTGCGCCAGGTTTCATCCTCCCGGTTCAGCGACAGCGACCTTTACAAAATTATTTTAGGCGCCAGTCTGCGCTTTAACCCATTTAAGAAATTATCTACCAGCGAGGTGCGGAAAATCTGCCTCGAACAGCACAGCACTTTGGAAGAACTAAATCGTGTTTTGCCAGACGAGGTAAAAGAAATCCTGCAACAGATTATCAAAAGTGCTCCAAAGCCTTTCTGTTATTTACTGGATCGCGATCCTGAAGCAATCATTCGCGCCTTTACCCTGGCCGGTATTCTCCACCAGCACGAGCTGGATTACTCACTCCTGCTTGCCAACCTCGATCCGGCGCTGCACGAATATAAGAACATTGAGCTAGAGGTGCTGGATGCTGCCCTCAAGGATCAGATTGCATTCGATCCGGATTGCATTTTAACCGATGTGCAGAAAGTTGAAGAATTCCTGAAGGAAGACCCTAAACGTCTGTCCTTTCTGCTGCGCGACCAGCTTCACCTGGATGAACCGAAATTCGCGGTCGAAGCGCTGAAAAAGGAACAACTCTCCAACCTGGTGCGATCCATCGCACTGGCCACGCTGCTGGTAGATTTGATCCTTGAACGCAACTGGCAAAAGCACCTCAAAGTATTAAAAAATCTTGAAAAACAGGAGCGTGAAGCCGTTTTTCCAGTTTTGCGCCGGCCAACGGAGCAGTGGCAGCAGTTGCTTTCAGCGTATAAACGGGCCATTTCCCTGTATGAATTAACCGAGAAGTTGAAAAACCAGTACATGGATCTGAAAGTTGCGCAAACAGAGGATTTGACTTTCACGAAATTTGATCAGCTTTGGAACCAGGAGCGGTTAAACCGGCTCGATTTTTACGTTTCTGACCTGGAACGGATGCTGCGTGTAAGTGATATGCTGCCCGTTCCGCATGCTCAATTATGGTCTGAGTTTGAAAAACGCTGGAATGATGCGCGAGATGCGTTTAAATCCACTTCCGACGTGGTTGACAAGGTTTTTCAGGTCATCAATAAGCAGTTTCAGGATCTTTACCACAAGAACTATACCAAATGGATTCTGCAAAATGATTCGCCGGTGGTTTTTACTCATCAATTCCTCAGCCGGATGTTAAAAGCGCATTGGGATCCAAAGTCTGGTGTCAAAGCCGTTGTCATGGTTTTTGATGGCCTGCGTACGGATGCATGGGATGAATTTGTACGACCGGTGCTCGAAGAACAATTTGATGTGATTGAGAGCCGTCCTGGCAGCGCGCTAATCCCTACCGAAACCGAATTGTCGCGGAAAGCCATAGCAGCCGGAGCGCTACCGACCGAATTCCCCATTAAAAGTAAACGCGAGTTGGATTTGTTGGCTGCCTGGCTTAAAACCAACATGAATCTCTCCTCACATTTCACTGTGCTGCGGGATGACGATACAATCGCATCTGGAATGACGGTACGGTACCAGTCGAAAGAGTTGGATTACATCGTCTTCAATTTTACCGATGACAATCTCCATCATAACAGCCAGGACCTGGCGTTTATTTATAACACCACGGTTCGTGAGATCATACGTCAGGATGTGCGCAGCGTACTGCGTGAGCTGCCGGCGAACGCGATGGTCTTTGTAACCTCCGACCACGGTTTCACCCCCATGCCTTCCGGAGCCCTGGACGTTACCGATCAGATTGTTGGAGATCCTGCTCTGATCAAGTATCGCAGCGTGCGAGCAGCGCACAACTTCAGCGGAGCGGAAGCCGCTCAGGTCGTTTCGTTTGATATTCGCGCCCTGAAGATCCCGATCCCTGATGCGCCGCGCGGATGCGACCCCGTGCAATCGGTGTTATTCCCCCGCCCCGGGATTAATTTCCGGAGAGATTCCTACAAGCACTCCCCAGATCGCTACAGTCACGGCGGATTAAGCCTGGCGGAATGCATGGTGCCGATGGTGGTTATGGGGCGCCGCAAGCAGGACCTGGGCGTGCTGACTCTGGAGGATGTGCAGCAGATAGGCTCCATGAATGAAAATGAACCGCTCGAAATCGCCATCAAAGTTCGATCCAGCCAGATGCTGTTTGAAGGGCTCCCGTTAACGCTGTCCTTCAGCACCCCGGAGATCACAGACCGCAAGGAGTTTTTCAGCGGCATTGAAAAGGTATACCAGGTACAATGGAAACCGAAGCTGAAAGACATTACGGAAGAGGAGCGCAACCAGGGTTTTATCGAAATTCCGGTCACGGTCATTTTGACTTACGCTCATAAAGACCAGTCCTTCCGTCAGAGCAAAACCGCTGATTTACGCATACGGCTGGATACCAACCGCCTGCGCCGGCGGATTGACTCTAAGCTGGACTTGCTGATGGGCAAAACGCCCAAGGAGCTGAAGAGCTAGCCATGCCAAAGAAAAAATATTACCCGCAGCAGCCCTCCTTTCTCCCCAAGCGCCCCATTCCGCAGATGCCCGAAGGCTACTATTCCTCCGGCCCCAACCCCAATTTGCGTAAATTCGTGGAGGAGCACGCCACGCCCTACGACCCCGAAAATGACGATTACAACGTGCCGCCCTTCGACCAGCCCATCACCACCACTAAGGCCACGGCCATCTACAACATGCACACCTACTGGTCCAAGAAGCCGCACGACGCCATCCAGCAGTACATCCGCCATTACACCCAACCTGGCGACCTGGTGCTGGACCCCTTCTGCGGCTCGGGCGGCACGGCACTGGCGGCGCTGATGGAGGGACGGGCGGCCATCGCCATTGACCTCAGCCCGGCAGCCACCTTCATCACCAAGAACTACTGCACCCCGGTGGACGTGGACGAGCTGCAGCGCGCCTTTGAGGAGTTGAAAGCCAGAGTAAAGCCCGAAATGGACTGGCTGTACGAGACGCGCTGCGACCGCTGCGACGGGCGCGCCACGACCGCCTATATGGTGTATTCACAGATCTTCCAATGCCCAAAATGCTTGAACAAATTCCCCTTATTTGACTGCCCTGAGGTAGACAGCCAGACTATGAACGGAAAACCCAAGAAAATCAGGGTTTGTCCCATTTGTTATAAGCAGAATCATATAGAAATGATACGTTCCCAAAGTAAAAAATTTGGTTACATGCCTGTGTTAGCGAACTACTTATGTGAAGAGGGATGTAGACCTCAACGTGGTGAACGAAAATATAATGACCTTGACCCTAAGAAAAGAGAGTACTTTGAGAAATTTGATTTAGCCAAGTTAAACGAAATAAATAGCAAAGAGATTCCTTATTGGTATCCTAAAGGATATGACATGAGGGGATTTAACCGTTATAAGAGAGACGCTCTTTGGTATTATGGCGTAGAAGAAGTGGCTGATCTTTTTACAAAGCGAAATTTGTGGGCGTTGAGTTTACTGATCAGTAACATCAAGAATATTCAGGAACCCTATTCATCAACTTTATTATTCACTGCCTCATCTTTCTTACTCAATTTATCAAAGTTGTATAAACACCGAGATAGTGGTGGGGGACAACCAACTGGAAATTATTATGTTCCCCAGATCAACAAAGAAAATGAAGCCTGGGCAGCTTTTGAACGAAAATATAATGATATTCGATCGGGGTTACAGGAACTGCTTAATATTCTCGATGCGAACTCAGACATTATTGTCTCAACTCAAAGCGCATTATCTATTCCTGCAATTCCTGATCATAGTATTGATCACATTTTTACAGATCCTCCGTATGCAGGGAAATATCAATATGGTGAATTGAACTTTATTTGGGAAGCATGGTTAGGGTTAAATACAAATTGGCATTCTGGAGAGGTTATTGTAAATGAAACTCGACAAGTAACTGATGCCGATTGGGCAGATATGATGTTGACAGCCATGCAAGAGTGTTATCGGGTTCTTAAGCCTGGTCATTGGTTGGCATTATGTTATCACGATACAAGTGAAGGAACTTGGGGATTGATTCAAGATATTATGGCGCAGGCTGGATTTATTGCGGATCATTCATCTGAATCACTGTATATTGATACTGGCCAAAAAACATATAATCAGACTCAGGCAGAAAAAGTCACCAAACGAGATCTGGTGATCAACTTCCGTAAACCGCGCCCGGGCGAAGTGGCCGCCAAAGTCGTCCTCACCGGCGAAGAAGACGCGACCTCGTTCTTCGAGAAGGCTCGTCTCATCCTCGTCGAAGCATTAGAAGCCCATCCCGGCAGTACTGCCGACCGGCTGTACGACGAACTGGTCAGCCGCATGGTGCGGCGCGGTGAGTTCCAGCGCCACAACTTCGACGAGCTGCTGCGCAGCGTGGCCGAACCGGTGACCGAGCCGGTGATGAAAAACCTGTTTGAACCCAAAGAGCCGGATTTGTTCGGCACGCACGAGGCCGTGCGCTGGTATCTGCTGGATACCGCCGGCCAGGTGGACGAAGCCGAAGGCAAAAAAGAAAGCGCCGCGGCCCAGCGCCTGGAGGCCTTCATGCAGCGCTGGCTGCGCGAGCACCCCGGCGAGAGCGGCGTGCACTATTCGGACCTGTTCGAGCAGTACCTGCCCATCGGCGACAAACCGCGCCGCCTGTTGCAGGAATGGCTGCCGGAATTCTTCTTCAAAACCGCCGAAGGCACCTGGCGGCCGGCCAAAGACGAAGAGGAACGCCAGCAAAAGCTGGACCTGCGCTCCACGGGCGTGCTGCGCCACATCAAACGTTTTGCCAACGCCCTCCGCGAAGGCGTACCGCCGGGCGAGCGCGACAAGCCCGCCAACGCCGCCACCCTGGCGGATTGGATCTATCAATGCCGCCGCGCCGGGCTGTACGACCTGGGGCGCATCCTGTACGAGAAGGGCGGCCTGCGCTTCGATGGGCTGGGCGAAGAACTGCAGCTGCAGGTGGAAGAGGATTATCAGATCTGCGTCAAGCGCGGAGAAATGGGAGCGCAGGCTGCCAAGAAAACCAGGAAGAAGGAGCAATTGTCATTCTTATGAACCTCCGCTTTAAAGAAACATTCACCGGCAAAGTTGTGAATAAACGTCTCACCTTCAATACCGGAATGGATGAGTTCCCTCGTTATGTTCTTGAATATCTAATTGACAACTATTGCTCTGAAGATAATTTTCAGGAAGATTTCGAGCGAGTAAAACGCCGGCTTAGAGAAAACTTTGTACATGGAGCTGAGGCAGAACGCATCCGATCCTACATCCGGGAACATCGCGAACATACGATTATTGCCAATCTGGAAGTTCGCCTGGTTGAAACGGAAGACAAGTACTGGGGATCAATTGGCGCGATCAATGAATCGTTCGTCAATATCCCAGAGCCATTGGTCAAACAGTACCCCATGCTATTAGCCGGCGGCATGTGGGGCACCATTACGCTTACTTATGATGAGAGTGAAGTCCATAACAAAAAAATCCGGCCGTTTAAAGTCACCGAATTCACCCCATTCCAAATTTCGATGATTGATTTGAAGGAGTTCATCGAGAAGCGAAAGTTGTTTGACGATCGGGAATGGCTGGATATTTTAGTAAATTCTTTTGGCCTAAATCCGGATAAGATGACGCGCAGAGAAAAACTGCTTTATATCAGCAGGGCAATCCCGTTGGTAGAAAGTAATCACAATATGATCGAACTGGGACCGCGCGAAACTGGGAAAACGTATTTATTCCGTAATGTATCCTATTATGCTCACGTTCTGAGCGGTGGGAAAGCCACGCCTGCGGGTCTGTTTATCAACCTGAATACTGGAAATGTGGGACTGGTTGGCACCCGTGAAGCGATTGTGTTTGATGAAATCGCCAATACCGACTTTACCGATCCCAAAGCTATGGTCAGTATCATGCAAGGATACATGCAGGATGGAAAGTTCAGCCGTGGGAAAAAAGAAATCCTGGCATTTGGCTCCATTGTATTGGTCGGCAATTTGGACATCCAGGGAAAACTACCTCACGAAAAGTATTATCACCTCTTTGAGCCCTTACCCAGTTTCCTGCAAGTTGAGGCACTGATCGACCGTCTGCACTACTACCTGCCCGGCTGGGAAGTTCCAAAAATCAGCCCGGAAGGTGCCAGTCAGGATTATGGATTTATCACGGACTATTTTTGTGAAATCATGCACGAGCTGCGAAGGATCGATGTCTCTGGACCAATCAAAAGCCGATTTGAGCTCTTTGATGGTTCGGGCACCGGACCTGGATTAACCTCGCGTGACGTGCGGGCGATTAATAAAACCTTATCCGGGTTACTCAAACTCATGTATCCACATGGGGAAGTCAGTGATGACCAGTTAGAAGAATTGGTTTCATTAGCCATTGAAGGCAGGCAGCGCATTCGAAATCAACTACACCTGATGGCACCAGGCGAATATGCGCCCGTACAAATTTCCGCGCGCATTATAAAAAGTGGTAAAGTGATCATTCCTACGTTAATCGAAGGAGATCGGAAAGTACACGTACAACTTCCTACACAAGCTTTGGTTGGTGAGGTTACAGGCCTTGCGGTTGCTGGCGAACAGGGGATGATTTTGCGTTTTGAAACCCAAGCCTCAAAAGGTCATGGCCGTATTGTGCCTTTAGGTTCGATTCAACGCGTAATGCGGGAATCCATTGAAGCAGCGGCGCAATATATCAAGGTATATGCCACAGATCTGGGGATTGCTGCGGATTGGGCAGAAAACTTTGACCTGGCAGTTTTGGCAACAATGATGGCTATTCCCAAAGAGGGGCCGTCCGCAGGAATAACAATTGTGACGGGAATTGTTTCGGCTTTGAAGAATCAACCCGTTCGCCATGATATCGCGATGAGTGGTGAAATTACGATTATGGGAAAGGTATTGGGGGTTGGAGGTATTCAGCCCAAATTAATGGCAGCCATTGATGCTGGCGTTAAGACAGTTATTTTACCTGAAGAAAACAAAACCGATGTATTAAATCTTCCTGAATACATCCGAAATCGCATTAAGGTTGAATACGTCACTGACATAAAACAGGTTTTAACATTGGCTTTAATAACTTAATTTTCTACCCAAGATTAATGGCAAATCGAGTAAAGTCACATCCTGTCGACGTTTTGCATCCTCAATGAGTTGAGATGTAAATCCAGATCGAGAACATAAAGCAAATCGAATTTGACGGTCTCCTAACTCAGGCTTGACTAGCTGTGCCTTCCTCTCCAGTTCTGCCAGAATATCAATCCCCACTGGTTTGCTGGACCATTTGCATTCCACCAGGATGGTATCGTTCTCTCCTAATACAACCAGATCGACCTCTTCGTTGGCATTCCACCAATTGCCAATATTCGTAGGAACAAAGGGTAATTTACCGGATAATCCGGCTTGCCAGAAAAATTGCTGGCAAACTTCTTCAAATGTCAATCTGGAGAAGTGGTCGATATCCGACATCACCTGGTTCTCCAGGATGATTTGCGCCCCGCCGCGTTCAAGCTGTGAGCGGTTTGGATGGACATAACGGAACCAAAAACGTAAGTAATGATCTCTAAGTCGATAAATTCCCCGGCGGCTCTTTTGAGGTTGGGTTTCGGTCACAGGAACAACTCGTTCCACCAGGTGAAGCTGTTGCAAGGTATCCAGATAAGCGGTCGCGCCTTCAATCCCGGTTGCCTGCTTAATTTCATTCAAACGGGTTTTGCCAGCCGCGATAGCCTGCAGAATCGCGAAGTAATTGCGCGGCTCGCGCAGCTCCTGCTGAAGCACAAAGCGCACTTCGTCATACAGGAACGAGCCGCGGGTGAGGATTCCATCCAGAATATTTTCTTTCAAGGTTTGTTGGGATTGGATGGTGTGCAGATAAGCCGGCGTGCCGCCGTAGACCGCGTAGGCACGGACCTGATCTTCTAAAGGAAAGGATGGATAAAATAGTCTGGCATCTTTAAACTGCAACGGTTCAAGCAGATATTGTGCTGTCCTCCTGCCATACAACGGCGCCTGATACCCCAAAATCGTCTCTTCCATCATACCGATGTAGGAACCGCAGAGGATCAGCATGATCTGGCCGTTCTTCATGGTCTGATCCCAAACACGCTGCAGGACGGTCGCCAAGGACGGGTGCGCTGTGATCAGGTATGGGAATTCGTCCAACACAACCACCAACCGCTCGGTTTGTGCAGCCTGGGCAAGCGCATGAAGCAGATCTTCCCAGGTGGAGTAAACCGCATTCATCTGGTTGGGACCAAATAATGTCGTATTGACTGCAGCGGATAGAGCCGTCCTGAGGGATATCTCCGAACCCAGGTCCGAGACGAAGAAAATCGAGCGCTTACCTTCGCAAAAACGAGCCAGGAGCTCGGTCTTGCCAACCCGCCGGCGGCCGTAAAGAACAAAAAACTCTGCTTTGCCCGAAGCATAGCGTTTTTCTAATAATTTAAGTTCAGAAACACGATTGACGAACATGAAGTCCTCCAATTTCGCAGGCGCTGCGATTACAAAGAAATCCAGATTATGATAATCATAATTTCCTTATTTATTATAACATACGCATTCAAAATGGTCGCGATAAGACCTTGAAGTTGTATCAACAGCGGATCAAAGCAAAAGTGGTCCATCCCTCTTGGTAATTCGTCACTGATTAAGGAAAAGTGACAAATTTCGAAAAATTCAACGACTTAGGTCAATCACTAAACAAAATTTTCTGCAACGATTGACCTTTTGTGGCAACAAAAATCTTGAATCATCTTAACAAATCACATATGAACGATAGAACGAAAAGGTTGTGGCTTTTTATCGTTCATTCACCAAAACCCAACAATCGTCCTCCGGGTCGTGAAAAAAGTCCTACTTGACCCAGTCATAAAAAGTCGCTATCATACGACTAATAACTCGTAACCAAAGATCCTCCGGCCTCTTCAGAAGAGCGTCCCTCAGGCCAGGCTAAAATGCGGAGCCTGAGTGAAAAACGCTCCGAAACCAGGAAAATCTCTCATAACCCGGAGGTCAGTGGTTCGAATCCACTCCCCGCTACTAGAGTCAAACCCTTTACAGGGCGCAAGCAGCCAGAGTCCGTCGGGCTCTGGTTTTTCGTTTTGTCTATGTTACAATGTTGACTAATGATCGGAATTTTCTAAAATATTGTCCTGACCTTACAAGATGAGGGTTAGTGACCTTATATGGGGAGGCCTTTCGGATTGAAGAAGCGATGGCTTTACTACCTGCTGGCAGGGATTGTCTTCGGGGTTTTTGATTTCTACTTCCAAAATTGGGTTCAGGCACTTTCTTCCTGGGGAATTTGGATCAATATTCCCATCCTGGGGATTTGGCTGTTTCTGTTGATGCCAACCGCCATCGTAGAAGCCAAAACTTCCAACTCTCCATGGCTGACGGCGGCAGCGTCCGCCTTTACCTGGTCAACGGCTGTGGTGGCGTACTATCTTTTCAATGGGATCAAATTGATCGTGATCGGAGAACCCAGTCGGCCAGAAATGCATCTCTCAAACCGGGGAGATGTCTTCTATTGGAGTAATGTAAGGGCGTTCTTCACGGGTGATTTCGTCAGTGGGGTTGGGGAATGGCTGGTCATCGCGATCATCGGAGGCAGCTTGATTGGCCTGCTTGTCGGACTTGTGATGCAGAAGATAAAGGCAAGGTAGTTTTCCTGAATAACTTGAGTTCGGGTTAGGCAGGCAAGGGCATATACGTCAGATCAAATTGCGCTGAAACCAGGGTTAACCGAAGCGACCATTCGATTACATGTCAGTTATTTGAAAAAGAAATTTTGCACAGATAGCCGTGACCAGATGATGGCGATGACAGGTCAATTAGGATTGTGCGATCCTTTTGAAACAAGCCAAGTCTATGATCAACAGGAGGATCAGGCACGGTAAAGATGATCTATGAAATGAAGGGGGATTCGTTGTCAGATTGAAGAAAATATTTAGGACTTACGCAACCGTCATAAGAATTGAAGGTGAACGTAACTGCTGACGCAGATATTCGGATAACAAACCATGTTTGACCTGATAAATGGTCTGTTGAGTTACTTGGGCAACTTGTTTGATCCTAATCCACACCAAGATCGCACAGCCAATATGGTTGCGGATTATTCTGGCTCTACGACATTGGCAACCTTCCAATCCGGTGAGTTGTTTGGTCCCTCGGTGAAACTGCTCAATCTTCCAACGCAAGCCACACACCTCTTGTACGGCCTGCGTGTTGTCCTGAGCAAAATCGTTGGTGACGACATAATCCGTGCGCTGGGCAGACAGCACCACCCGGAACAGTTTCACTTTATGATCCCTGGGGAAGCCCTTAAGCTTCACCACTTTGTCATGCTCTCTTTCCGTCTCAGACCAGACCAACCCATCCACTCGCCAATAAGGCTGGGTTCCACCCGAATCATCCACTTGGCGGTTGTCCTTCAGCGGGCAATAATAGACCTTCTTCAAGTCTTCGATGAAAAGCATCATGTCCTTGGTCGCATACCAGCTATCCATCAAGACGAACCGGAACAGAAGGTCCTTTTGATACACACAATTAGCCAGCATGTCATGCACATGCTCCAGCTTGGTCTTACCATCTCCTGCCGGATCATAGATGCGATAGTCAATGATCCAGAATTGATCCAGGACGGGGTTGACATACACACAGGTCACCACCCCAACACCTTTGATGACCCCATGCGCATCTCCACTCCATTGCCGCCGCACCAAATCCATCTTGAACGAGAAATTCTTGTCCACTACCGTGTCATCAAACACCAAATATCCTTCCGCAATTTGCTCCACCTGACCTTTCACGTTTTCCCATACCAGGCGGGGTGTGATTTTTTCGCCTGCCAAATAGCGGTTGATCATATCATGGCTGAAATCGGTGTGATCAGCAAAATTGGTCAACGTATAGTTGATCTGGCTGACCGGCAAATATTGGCAATAATCCAGACGAGTTATGCTTTGTTTGTCTCTTCCCATACTTTACAAACATACTCGCCTTCCTATACCTTCGTCAAGCCTCATGTCGATTTTGCGTAAGTCCTAAATTTTTGAAATGATAGATCGGCTTTACCTGATCTTTTCTCACCATCCGACTATTCCTTTTGACGTTGGTCGGATCAACTCACATGGCCTCGTTATGAATCATAATGAATCCTCGGAGATCAGTAATAAATACACCAAACCAGCATAGGGGTGCGAGATGATCGCCTATGGCGATTGGGGAGATCCTCATGCCATTTCTCCGCAATTGAGTGACAAACTGGCAGGAAATGGAAATGGTAGAAGCAGATAATGCCCTGACAAATTATCTTCATGATATTCTTTAATGAGAGCAATCAGCCATTGCCGGGGTTGAGATTCATTTCACCATCTTCAAAAAAATCAACCCTGACACGAAGAGGCGCAAAAATGCCGCACATCCGCGTCAATAATCTGGACCATTATTATGAACAAACCGGGCAGGGTGCCGTACTGGTATTCGTGCACGGCGCATTTGCGGATGCTCGTATTTGGGAACCTCAATGGAAGCATTTCTCAACAAAATACCAGCTTTTGCGCTATGACCTGCGTGGTCATGGAAGGACGGGGGCTTCCGATTTGGCTCATTACTCTATGGCAACTTATGCAGATGACCTGTCTGCCCTGCTGGATGCGCTTGCCATCCGTTCACCCATCCTGTGTGGACTATCCTGGGGAGGGAGCATCGCCCAGGCGTTTGCCGTGCGCAACCCAGAACGACCCAGGGCATTGATCCTGGCGGGTACAGCTGTTTCGATTGACTTAACTATGCTGGATAAGCTACTATGCTATGTGATGTTCCCCAGGTGGATGATGTCCCTGACCATCCGGATGATGAGCGTTGAGAATTTTACCCGTTTCTCTTTTCGGCTGGCTCGCCTTACCCGCGGCAAGCATTGGCTGAGCAGGGATGAAAACGCCCAGGCTTATCTGGAGCAATGTATGCTCCGCATGGAAAAAAGTGAATATCTGAAGATTTGGAATGCAATGTATGGTTTCCACACACTTCCATTGGAAAAAATTACCTGCCCCACTTTAATACTCAATGGGGAATTTGAACCCAAAAATACCTTCCGACACACGGAGGAAATTTTACGCCGGATTCCGCAAGCCAAAGCAAGGATTATCCCATGTGCAAGTCATGCCATGAATTTAGAGCAAGCGGAAACCTTTAACAATTTTGTGGATGCTTTTCTGGATGGCGCCGGCTGAATTCCCTAAAGTGCAACACCGCCGCCAGAGCACCTCGTACTTCTCCCTAGCAGCAGGTATCATCAATCCTCAAACCAAAATGCTTCTTAAGACTTTTTTATAATTTCGAGTCGTTTGTTGACTTAGTCAATATTCGGCGTATAATTTATTTAATAACGTAATTAAGGATCAGGTCCTCATTACGCTGAACTTCGTCAGTTAGTTAATGTGGATGCGTTGATCCGATAACCTGCGCAGGTCGCAAGCCTTCACATTGAGGCGAGATTATCGGGGAGCGAAAGCGATACCGGCCACATTGGCCGGTTTTTTGTTGGAAGGTTGGCAATCAGGCTGGGAAACTGGTTCGAAAATTCTGCTCTTCTCTAAATAACTGAATTATTCATCACAAAGGGTAATCAATCTTTACCCCCACAACCTTAGTCTTATCGGCATTTGCTTCAAAGTCATTAACGTAAACAACGATTTATCGGTAGAGGATGGTTTGATTTCTCTTCCGATTATTTTTAATGTCGGAACGGCGGAGCATGCCAGTAAAAATAAAAGGGAAAGCAATGAATATTCCTTCTGATCTAAGTATCCAGTGGTTCTTTCAAATCATCAAACGCCGCCTGTCACTGATTGCGAGTCTGGTGGCGGTGGCAATTGTTGTCCTCTTCATTGTCATGAAAATAGCCCCATCCACCTATCGCGCCTCCGTCACGCTTTTGATCCAACCATCCGATGATGAAAAAACCAGTGAAATCAATACGCTAATGGCAGGCGAAAGGTTAGCACTGACTTACAGCCAATTAATGACCAGCCGCCCAATCCTCGAAAAAGTCCTCAATCAGAATCAATTGGATCTTTCGGTCAAGGAATTGGAGAAAAGGATCTCCGTGCAACCCATTCGCGACACGCAATTAATTCGCCTTTCGGTGACCGATTCCTCCCCATCGCAGGCTCAATTACTGGCAAACTCTCTTGCAGCAACATTCGTTGAATATATTCAGTCTCTTTCTAATGAACAATTCACTGCTTCTTTATCCGAATCTCAGCAAAAAATCGAGGTGAAACGGAATGAAATAGCCCAAACTCAGCACGAAATAGGTGCTGAAAACCAAGCAAGCGTCGAATACGAAATTGAACTTCTTCGCCTGAACATGTTGATTTCAGAAAACAGAGCCGCCTATCAATCCATTCAGTCCTCACTCAAAGATTTACAGTTTTCGCTGGAACAAGTTTTGAATGAAGTTGATTTGGTTGAATCGGCTCAATTACTCGATTCGCTCAATACTCCGCCCTATACTGCTGTATTGACGGTATTGTACGATGAGCAACTTTTTAGCGGTGGTGGGGGTTTTTCAAATCCCCAAAGTGGAATCACCCGCATGGCTGATGGTTCCTTGCAACTCCGTCCCGCTATTCTGGAACAGGTCATTGCAAAACTTGACTTGAACGAGTCATCTCAATCCCTGCAATCCCGTATAACGCTGACCCCCCTAACCGAAACCCGCTTGATCCGGTTAAGAGTAAAGGATAATGACCCCCAACAGGCGATTCAAATTTGCCAAACAATCGGAGATGTGTTGATTACACAGACCCGGAATTTTTTGAGCGAACCTTATCAAAAGCGTATTAACAGTATGGAAAATGAACTCAAGGGGTTGGACCAGCAATTGGAAACCTATCAAAGCGAATTGAGAGATTGGACAAAGAAGAAAACCCAAAGCGATCTTACCCTGAAAACGCTGGAAAGCGAACTTGCCACAAAGAATCTGGAATTGCGTGATCTGTTGAATAACCACGATCAACTTGTTCTTGAGGCGACAAAAACTGCCAGCCTGATCTCGATCACCGAACCGGCGGCTTTACCGGATGAACCAACCCAAAACTGGCTTCTTTACGGCGCTTTAGTAGTTTTGGTTACTTTCTTCATTGCTTTTGGGCTGGTTTTTTTCCTTGAAATTTCCAGTAATCCGGTCGTCACCCCTCAAAATGTTGCTGAGCTTTGTGACATTGAACCGGTGGGGATCATTGGTCACAATCGGCATGCGGAAGAAAAAATTGTGATTGGCTCAGAAAAATCCCCTGAAATTGCAGAGGACTTCAAGAAACTGGCTGCTGAAATTCAGATTGAAGCCCAACGGGTTCCCCTGCACACACTATTAATCACCAGTCCGGCGCCGCAGGACGGTAAAACCTTTGTTGCAGCCAATCTGGGTTTGGCCCTCTCCCGTGCAGGAATGGGAATTATTATCGTGGATGCCGATCTTCATCTTCCCCAACTTCACCGTGTATTCGGTATTGAAAAAGAGATTGGGTTGGCCGATGCCCTGAGTCATCCCAACCATTCCGAGTGGTTAAAAAGCATTCAAAATCACAACTTGAAACTGATGACCAGCGGTGAGATCCCCGCCAATCCGGTTGAATTACTCAGTTCTCCCCGGTTGCAGGATATTTTGAAACGCATCTCCAAAGAAAGCAACCTGGTCTTAATTGATTGTCCCCCTTTGCTGGCACTGGCGGACGCTTCCTATCTCTCTGCTGCGGTTGATGGGGTTCTCCTTGTGTTGCGCAGTGAAAAAACCAATCAAGTAGAAGCGAAAAAAGCCCTTTCCATCCTCAAGAAAATGGATAAGAAATATATCGGGATTGTCCTGAATGATGCGGCAGGACATTTCAGCCATTATTACTGGCATTACCGGCAAGCCGCATTGGAAAAGTAATCGGAAAAAGACCAGAATTTTGAAAACTCACCTGTGGTTTTATTTTCTTAAAACTATTCTGCTCATCACCCTGGGAGCGATGTTTGTAATCCTCCTTGCTGAAAACAGTGCAAATTCGCCACCTCAAAGAGCGGCGGAGAAAAACGAAATGACTGCTTCCCTTACCCCCTCAATTACTAAATTGGATGTACCAAATGTGGTTTTTCTGCCACTGATAGCCAACGCAGCAAGAAACACCTACTATGTTTCACCCGACGGTTTGGATACAAATCCGGGCACCATTACCCAGCCATGGCGCACCATCAGCAAAGCCGTCACAACCGTCAAAGCAGGCGATATCGTTTACATCCGTCAGGGCACTTACATGGAACAGGTGGAAATTACCGCCTCCGGTAGCGCTGATTCGCCAGTTCAATTACTGGCTTATCCGGGTGAAAAAGTCATCATTGACGGGAATAACCGCCTTCCTTCTTCCTACACCGCCCTGTTATCGCTGCGTGGCTCATGGATCAAAGTAGATGGTTTGGAAGTGATGAATTCCAAATACATGGGGGTTGGCTTATTTGGAAGGCATAACTCGGCAAACAATCTAAATGTCCATCACAGCCAGCATACAGGCGTCCTGATCAGCGGGGATTATGGTCTGGTTGAAAACAGTCAGATTTGGAGAAATTCTCTCGACAACGAGTTTAATAAAGCAGAGATCCATGATTCGGGCATCAGCGCTGCCCGCGACCAGATAGACGGCTTGACCGAATATGCCATCATCCGCGGAAATACGGTTTGGGAAAACTGGGGGGAGGGGATTTCTTCCTTTGAAGCCAGCCACACACTGATCGAAAACAATATCTCTCACGATAATCTGACTGCCAACATTTATATATCCGACTCGACTTATGTGGAATGCAGCCGTAATTTTGTTTTTATGAGTACAAACAGCTACATTTTTGGTTACGATGCTCATGTCGGCATCATGATGGGCGATGAAAAGTATCAGCCGCCTTCGGCTCACATCAAGGTTTTCAACAATCTTGCTTACAACAATCATCGCAATTTTTACTGGTGGCGCGGCATACGGGGAGGGGGGATGAATGATGTCCTGATTGCTCATAACACCTTTGTGAACAGCTTTGAGACCGCCGGCGTTGTGATCGGTAATGGCAGTCACTCAAATGTCCGTTTCTTCAACAACATTGTCCAGCAAGATGGGACTTTGCCACCAATTATAGTTACGACAAGCCCGGGCATCATTTATTCCAACAATCTCTGGTCAAAAATGCCGGCAAGCAATGTGATCAGCCAGGGAGATGTGATTGCCGATCCCCAATTGAGCAAAACCGGCCTGGCCTCTGAAGCCCCTTGGTTCAACTTGAGTCAGAGTTCACCCGCCATTGATAAAGCCCTACCACTGACAGAAGTACCTCGCGATTATGATAACCTCCTGCGTGATACCAAGCCGGATATCGGCGCTAAGGAATATCATCCCTGAGCAAGTTCCTGCTTGATGACTCACAAATTCGTTTTACCCCTTCCCGCCACACCAAAACCCTCAGCTGCAAAACTGACCCGGATTTCAGCAGCTCAGTCGGTTGATGTGGCTCTCTCGACGGATAACCACCTGATCGGCAATGTTTTTTCGAACGTGGTTTATACCTTCATCGCTGCACTTGCCAATCTCTGGTTAACCCCCTTTTTGATCACCAATATCGGCATTGCCGCCTTTGGGATGATTCCCCTGACCAATTCAATTGTGGCTTACACGGCAATCCTGACAACGGCTATTTACAACTCGGTCAGCCGCTTTCTGGCAATTGAACTGGAAAAGAACGACTACACTGCCGCCAACAAGGTATTCAACACGGCCATGTTTTCCCTCATTGGTCTGCTGGTCGGGTTCATACCTTTGGTGATCGTCATTGCTATCATTTTTCCGGCAATCTTTCACATTCCGGCTGGCTGGGAAGCTGACGCCTCGTGGCTGTTTGTACTGACGGCAGTTTCTTTCTTCATCACCCTGATCGGAACGAATTTTTCTATTTCACCCTTTTTGAAAAGTCAGTTCATCCCCATTAACACCATCAATTTTGGGGGATTGGCTCTCAAAATCGGCGTCATTATTCTTATTTATACCTTCCTGCCGCATAAATTATGGTATGTCGGAGCGGCGTCTGTGCTGGGGGCGGTTGTTATCCTGGCAGGTTTTGTAATTCTCTGGAAAAAATTCACCCCCCAACTTCATCTAAACATACACGACTTTTCCCAATCTCAACTGGCATCAATGGCGGGAATGGCGGGTTGGGTAATGGTCAACATGGCGGGCGCAATGCTGCTCAGCCGTGCCGATTTACTCATTATCAACCGTTACTTCGGGGCTGTAATCACCGGAGGTTATGCTTCCATCGTTCAATTATCCATGTTATTGGAATACGCTGCAAATGCAGCAAGCATTGTCCTTCGTCCGATGATCTTGAATCAATACGCCCGTCAAGATTTTCAAGCCTTGCAGAATACGTCCTATCTGGCAGTCAAAGGATTGGGGTTGCTGCTGGCACTGCCCGTTGGCGTCATGTGCGGTTTTGCAGTGCCGCTTTTGAAATTGTGGTTAGGAGGAGATTACACCTTTCTGGCACCTTTACTGGTGTTGGTAATCTTCTATCAGGCTTTGAGCCTGTCGGCCCGCCCGCTCCTTTTTGTACAAAATGCCTGTGATCGGGTCAAATGGCCCGGCATCATTACCCTGATCAGCGGGACTGGTGCAATTGTGTTAGCCATCCTTCTGTCAAAATGGGGAACTTGGGGACCGGCCGGCATTCCGGTTGCCATCGCGCTGGCAATGATACTTAAAAACGGCATTTACATGCCTATTTACACCGCTCGCATTCTAAATCTCCAATGGTGGAACTTCCTACCGGCATTGATTCCGGGTGTTTTATACAGCGCGGTAACCGGAGCATGTACTTTTGCAGTGAACTATATTGCCCCGCCCGCAAGCTGGTTATGGCTTGGGGCTTATTCCGCCATGATCTTTGTGTTGCTGGGCTTTTTGGCCTGGTGGATCGGGTTTAAACCCTCAGAAAAGCAATTCATCAAAACTTACTTAAGGTTTGGCTGGTAATCAACCGGTGGTAAAAGAAAGTCCTGCGGGGATGCGCCTGTTTTGTGTTGGGGATATCGCCATTTGCGAGGATCTTAGCCGGAACGGCAGTTTGCCGCCGCCAGCCGGCATCCAACTCAATGAGCACAGCCGGATCCTCTTCAATTTTGAGTTCCCTATCGGTACGCATCTCAACCCCAGCCCGCGCGCCAGTGGAGAACGCTTCATGGCCGACCCGCATGCCATTCAGGCACTTAAGGGATGGGCGCCGGCGTTCGTCACCCTTGCCAACAACCACATTTTAGACGCCGACTCCAGTGGCCTGATGCGAACCCGCCAATTCCTAAGTGCTTGTGGATTCAAACCACTTGGTGCAGGTTTTTTAGACGAAGAGAATCGCCGATATCGAATCTGGGAAACCGCCCACGGAACGCTGGCCATTTTGAATTGGGTCTTTCCCGAAACTCACCCCGACCCGGGTAAAAACCCCGGAGCAAATTGCTGGCAAGGTCTCGAAGAAAGCGCTGCCCTCATTCAAGGTTTGAGAAAAGAAGCGGATTGGGTGATTGCTGTTCTTCACTGGAGTGATGAATTGTTTGGCTATCCCCGCCCGGAAGACCGCATGATCGCGGCTGCGCTGGCAGATCAGGGAGTTGACCTGATCATTGGTCAACATCCCCATGTCGTTCGAGGTTGGGAAATTTTTAATGGATGCCCGGTTTTCTACAGCATTGGCGATTTTTACTTCTCCGACATTCAGGACGGTTCCGGAAAGTGGGTTCTCAAGGAAGCTCCTCTCAACCGGGCAAGTCTGGGAGTTGACATCCGCTTTTCAAGGGGGAACAAACCGCTCATTTCCACCCATTCGTTCTGGCGGCTTAGGGGAAAGACCATCTCAGACCCCCTCAGACGCGCCGAAAGGCAACTACTCCACCTTAGCAAACCACTTCAAAAATACCCTCTCTACGATTATGCAGAATGGTATCAAAAAAAACGGCGTTGGTTTGACCGCGTCGGTTACCGCCTCCAATTCCGGCTGCATCAGATAAGCCCCATTGAATTCATGTCCATCACCGCCCAAAAAATTCGAGGTTTGTTTTCTGCGCGAGTTAATCCTTGAAAAATAATCCAATCCATCAAAAATTGAATTTCAATTTCTCTTATCAATTGCCATAAGAAGCTTTTTGGGGATGAAAACAACCGCAATGGGTATAAAGAACTACCTGAGACAAACACTTTACTACACCCTGTTTGGGCTGCGCGGTTATAAAATCCGGGAAACTTATGAACAATTTCTCAACCAATATCAACGGGGTATCCCGCCTGACCTGATTAAAAACCGTCTGATAGCGCTTTTCCACCACGCCAGACTCAATGTACCTTACTACGCCGAAATCATCGAGAAGATGGGGGATAGTTTTTATGAGGAACCCTTTGCCTATTTGTCCAATTTTCCCATCCTGACCAAGGACATCCTCCGCAATGAATTCGATCGCTTAACCTCCACTGACCTGGCGCATCGCAAGTGGAAATTGAACACTTCCGGCGGTTCAACCGGCGAACCGGTTTGTATTGTGCAAGATGCGCGATTCCAGACGACCTCCAGAGCCATCTCATTGTTATTTTCCAGAATAATCGGGAAGGAACTGGGTGACCCCGAAGTCTATTTATGGGGTTCAGAACAAGATATTCTACGCGGTAGCCAAAAGTGGACGGCTGTTCTTTTAAACCGCATTACCAACACGGAATTTATCAACGCATTCCGGATAAGTCCCTCGACACACATGAAATTTGCCGATTTTCTGAGAAATAAACGACCTTCCATCATCGTTGCCTACGCCGAATCGATTTACGAAGCAGCCCTTTTCTTTGAGCAAAATCAAATCAAAGTCCCGCCGCCCCAAGCGATCATCTCCTCAGCCGGCACCTTGTTTCCTTACATGCGTCAAAAAATTAAAGAGATTTTTCAATGCGCAGTTTACAACCATTACGGCTCACGTGAAACCGGCGCAATCGCCTGTGAACTTCCCAATCAGACCGGCTTATGGATTGCCCCGTGGGGGAATTACCTTGAAGTTGTAGATGACACCTTGAAACCGGTACCGGAAGAAACCCGCGGTGAAATTCTGATCACCTGTCTTTCCAATTTTGCCATGCCTCTCATTCGTTATCAAATTGGAGATGTCGGGCAATTGAAAAGCCCATCAGCGCATAACCCTACTCAAACCCTGCTTTCCCTTGACGGCAGAATCAACCAGCTCTTCCTGTTGCGTGATGGGACAATGGTAGATCCGGGTTATTTCGAATTCCTTTTGTACTTCAAAACATGGATACGAAAATTTCAGGTGATTCAAAAGGATTACTCCACTCTGGTCTTTCGTTTTATCTCCTTGGACAATTTGCCTCACCAAGAAGATTTAGAAGAGATTCGGCAAAAAGCCCAAGTATTAATGGGCCCGGACTGCCGCATTACTTTTGAATTTGTGGATGAACTCGCCCCTACACCCTCCGGAAAATTTCTATATATGTTTTCGGAAATTTCTGACAGGAAATAATTCTCGATTTATCAAGTAAAAACATGGAAAAAAGCAGGCCTTCGTTTTGGAACCATCTCCTCTCCCGTCCGGTAATTGCTATTGGTGTGGCGATCGGATTAATTATCACCAGCGCTGGGCTGGGCTTGATCATCCCCAATACCTTTGCCCCCCTCCTCGTTGCAGGAGGGGTGGCCGGCAGCCTGGTATTCATCCTCTGGTTGAAGAAACCGATCACGGCTTTTTACACGGCGGTCTGGCTGGTTTTTCTCCCCTTAGGCCTGATTCCAACCGAAATCCATTCATTTCTCAACCGCTTCACGGTTGTTGCTGCATTCATAACCTGGGGTATTATGACGATATTCTCCCGTCAGCGTGTTGTGCTAACACCCGCGGCGATCAGTATGTCGGTGTTCTTGGTTTGGGGATTAACCACGCTGGCCTGGTCTTCTGTTCCATCAGTAACCTTTTACAACTTGCAAATCTACGCTCTCCGCTGGATTCTCTTTTTGATTTTAGGAGCAAATTTCCTGAACGAACGTAATCATCAAAAATCCTTTATGCGAGTGCTCACGCTCAACGGATGGATTTTAATCGCCCTGTTTTTGTTCACCCTGGTAACCAGCGGTTACAACCCCGGCACAAGGCTCAAAATTGCCGGGATGAACGAAAATGAAACTGCAACGCTTGCCATCATTCTATTACCCGCCATCTTGTGGGGAAACTCTTCTCAACCCAACAAAGGTTTCTATTCGAAACATGCTGCTCCGGTTGTTTACATCCTGTTGACGTGTTTATTGACCGTGATGAGCGGTTCAAGAGGCGGTCTTCTCTCTTTGGTCGTAGTCATGCTTGGTTTTTCCTTTCTGCGGGAGACACGTTTATACCCCCTATTTGGAATCGGGTGCACCCTCTTAATCATTCTCGTTTATCCCCAACTATTTGCCACCTTTTTCTATCGCTTGACGGTCGAAAGTAGCCAATCTTTACTGGGGGGCAGAGAAGCCATCTGGAAGGCTGCGATGATGATGATCGCCGACCATACCTGGTTTGGAATTGGATTAGGGAATGCTCCCACAGAGATTCTTTCCTACCTCAGATTTTTTACACCAGTTTCCAGCAATTACGTTGCATTGCACAATCCGCTATTGACTTTGTGGGCAGAAACGGGCGTGATTGGGCTTTTACTCTATGGCAGTGTTTTTATAAGTTCAGCTTTTGTTTTCCTTAGCCGTTTCTACCACGCCCTAAAACTGCGTCTATCATCAGCCATCACCAGATATAGCATCAACGGCATCGCAGTTGCTGCTTATCTCGTCTCGTGGATCAAAGGCGGGGGAGCCGAATCGACCTATACCTTTTTTCTGGCCCTGCTTCTGCTCAACCTGCCAATCCTGTCAACTGGCTATTCGGATACCCAGCCGACCGGTTAATCACAACTTCCGGTATCTGACTAAGAACCTGAACAAATGGCCAATTCAAGTAATCCAAAGCACAAATTTCTGTTTGTGGTAGACAATCTCAGTACGGGCGGCTCTCAACGCCAACTGGTCAACCTTGCCATCGGACTGAAGAAAAGGGGGTATCAGATTGAACTGTTCTGCTACGCGCCGGGCGATTTACTCGCACAACCCCTTTATGACCACCAGATTCCCATCCACTGGCACTTTAAAAAGAGCCGCTACTCGCCGGATGTCATCTTTCGGCTGGTAAGCCTGATTCAAAAGGAACACTACGATTTGCTCCTTTCCTTTCAGACCACGCCCAATTTCTACATGATCGTTTCTGCCATGCTGAGCGGTAAATGGAAAACTCCCATCATTGTTTCAGAACGTTTATGTGACTACCCTGGCTGGGTCAGCCGCCAGGAAGTTCTGATCCGGCATCTCTATCTCCTCTCAACCTACGTTGTCACCAATTCTCACAACCAGCGGTTTCAACTGGCCAATCAATACCCTTTCCTAAATGATCGGCTGCGCACGATCTACAACGGTTATGATTTAGAATTTTTTTATCCTCCTCAAAGGGAACCTGAAAACCATCCCCCCCGCATTCTGGTGATTGCCAGCGTTTCGTACTTCAAGAATGGGATTTGTCTGGTGCGGGCGTTAAAACTGCTGCGCGACAAGCACAATTTGTTCCCCCACGTGGATTGGGTTGGGCAACGAGAAGTAACCGGCCACAGGCTGGAGGCACTGAAAGAAATGGAAAGGGAAATCCAGGAATATCACCTGGAGGATCAGTGGCACTGGCTGGGCCAGCGGACAGATATCGTTCAACAGCTCCACCAGCATGATGTACTGGTTCATCCTTCTTTTGTGGAAGGCCTTCCGAATGTTGTGTGTGAGGCGCTGGCTTGCGGCCGCCCGGTGATTGTCAGCAACGCTTTAGACCATCCCAATCTGGTGCAAGATGGGATCAGTGGTCTGCTGTTTGATTGGCGAAGTCCGGAGCAACTGGCAGCAAAAATTCGAACTCTCCTTGAAATGCCAGTCGAGCAGCGACACATCATGGGAAGAAACGGCCGCGCCTTTGCAGAACAACATCTGGGACTGGATCGGTATGTAAATGAGTTCGAGGAATTAATTCAGACAAGTTTGAAGATGAAATCAGTATGAACCCGCTGAAATATGTGTCTCTTGGAATGGTGCTGATTCGCCTGCTTTGGCGGCGCTTTTGGATGATCCTGCTGCGTCCGGCCTTTAGAAAATGCGGTAAGCACGTCCTTTTTGATCCGGCCGACCACTTCACTTTTCAAAACGTCGAATTGGGAGATTACGTTGCCATCGGCAAAGGAGCAACCTTTTTAGCCACCGAAAGCCGCATTATTTTAGGGAACAAAGTGATGCTCGGCCCAAATGTAACCATCATCGGCGGAAACCACAACACCTCTGTGGTGGGAAAGTACATGTATGACGTTCTCGAAAAGCGGTCGTGTGATGATGAGGATGTGGTTATTGAAGATGACGTCTGGGTCGGCTCGAATGCGATCATCTTGAAGGGGGTTACCATTCGGCGCGGGGCAATCGTTGCCGCCGGAGCATTGGTCACAAAAGACGTACCGCCTTATTCGATTGTTGCTGGTGTTCCGGCGCGGGTGATCAAACTTCGTTTTGACAGTTTAGAAACCACTCTTGAACATGAGCGCATCCTCTACCCGCCTGAACAGCGTTTGCCCGTAGATGTTTTGATTGAAAGTGTTCAATCCGTGTATGAAAAAGGCTGAACCCGCCAGCAAATTATCTGTAATGCTCGCCGGTCATTTACACCCACCGGTCGGGGGAATTTCCGCTTACTTTGCTGCATTGTTGAGTTCCTCTCTCCCCCAACAGGTCGAACTCCACTTTGTCCAAACCACTTCACCGCAGCGACCGTTCCATCAGGCAGGAAAATTCACTTTTCCAAATCTGCTTACGGCTTTAACCGATTGCTACCAATTTACTCAGGCTGTTTTTTCCGTCCGACCTCAAATTGTCCACATCGCTACGGCGTTCGGCTGGTCGTTCATCAAGCACTCATTCTGCGTGCTGATTGCCAAAGCGGCCGGCTGCCGGGTTCTGCTTCATCCCCATTGCAGTTTTGCCGTCATGTACAGCAATCATTCGTCCATTTGGAAGTTCATCTTTCGTTTTCTCATCCGCTTCCCCGATGCAGTGTTGATTCTTTCATCGGAGTGGATGCAGCTCCGCGAAATATGCCCAGCCTGCAAAACCTATCTGCTCCACAACGCCATTGATTTAAGGCCATATCTGCCGCTTGCCAACGACCGAATCACCCAGCCCCATACTTCTTCACCAACTCAGATACTCTTTCTGGGTCACATTGGAAAGGCGAAAGGTTCTTTTGTGCTGGTTGAAACCGCCAGGATCTTAAAGAAAAAAGGAGAGGTCTTCTTCATCCATCTGGTAGGGTCAGAACTGACTAAAGGTGAAATCGTTTACCTGCAAAAAGTGATTGAAGAAAACCAGATGGAGGAGGTAATCCAAATTCACCCGCCTGCGTTTGAAGAGCAAAAATTTGAATTTTTCAGGCAGGCGGATGTGTTTGTTTATCCCTCCTTCCACGAAGGCATTCCCATGGCTGTCATCGAGGCAATGGCTTGTGGGCTGCCGGTTGTTGCAACCCGCGTTGGCGGACTACCAGATTTGATTCAGGAGGATGTCAACGGATTTTTAGTCCCGCCCGGTCGGCCTGATGCACTGGCCGATAAGATTGCTCTTTTGATTCGGGATGTCCCTCTCCGCCAGAAAATGCAGCGCGAGAGTTATCGTCTGGCTCAAAATCAATTTGAGATAGAACAGCATGTAGAGAAACTGGTGCGTATCTATCGTACGCTTTTGCAAACAAACCAGCACTAACCCAATTTAACCGATTCATCTTTTCTATAAACAATTGGACTGGAAATTGAAAATCCTGATGCTCGTCCCCCATTATGAACCCGACCTCGGCCCCAGTGCGCCGTTATTCACCCTGCTAAGCACCGAACTGGCCAAGCGAGGTCATCATGTCTGTGTGCTGACCACTGTTCCCCATTACCCCAGCGGCATCGTCCCCCCTTCTTTTCGGAAAAAGCCGATTCAGCTCTCCATCGAAAATGGTGTGGAAATTTATCGGATTCGCGTGCCTTCCATGGATCGCTCCCGTCTGACCGCCCGAATGCTGCAATTCATTGCCTTTCAATGGGGTGCGACCATCAAGGGTTTATCGCTTAAGTACGATGTGGTCTTTGCTGCTAACCCGGCATTGTGGGTCTGGCTTCCCTTTACCTGCCTTTCCGTTCTACGCCGAAAACCGGCTGTCTTTTCCGTTTATGACCTTTACCCAGATGTGGGAGTTCAATTAGGAATCTTTCGCAGCCAACTCGTCATTGAGATGGTTGGCTTGCTGGAAAAATTTTGTTTGCGTCATTCCACCATTGTACGCATCATCTCGGAATCTTTCAGAAGCAGCATCCGCCGCTTTGGTATCCCGGACTCGAAAATCCGCTTGATACCGGACTGGGTGGACACGGAACTTATTCGCCCCCTGCCGCATCAAAATTCCTTCACAAGCCAGTACGGTCTGAACGGCCGCTTCATCATTCAATATGCCGGTAACATCGGATTTTCGCAAGGTCTGGAGCAGATTCTCGAAGCTGCCCAATCACTGACAAAGTATCCGGAGATTTTGTTTGTGCTGGTGGGAGATGGCAGTGGTAAGGAAAAACTTCAGCAGGATGCACAAAAGCGCAACTTAACCAACCTTCGCTTCATCCCTTTTCAACCCCGCCAACGATTAGCCGAAGTGCTGGCAGCCGCAGACGTGTCTCTGGTTGTACTAAAACCAGGGGTAGCCTACACCGCCATGCCCTCCAAAATCCTTTCTATTTTGGCAAGCGGCAGACCCATCATTGCCTGTGTGGATCAGGACAGCGAAACATGGAATTTCATCCAGCGGACGGGTGCAGGGCTGTGTGTTTGGCCTGACAAGCCTGAAGAATTTATTCAGGCTATCCTGACTCTCCACTCAAATCCTGATCTGCGCAGCCAAATGGGCTGCATCGGCAGACAATGGGTATTGCAAAACCACACCCCTGCCGTTGCCGCGGCAACCATGGAGCGTCTGTTTTTATCCATACTGCGCTATTCTCACCCAAAACCCCAAACCATTTCCTCTTGAATTCTCTACGCCGCCTGAAAACCCTTAGCCTGGCATCCTCATCTGGTTCTACCCTTGAATAATCCCACCTTAGCCAGAACTTCTTTCTGGATCTTATGGAGTTTGCTGATCCTCATCTTTGCTTCGCTGCTTGTTTTCTATCCTGTTTTTTTGAAAGCAATCGGGGAATTTCTGATTATCGAGGACCCGCTCACCCATGCCGATGTGATCCATGTGATTGCTGGTGAGGACTACCGTACCCAATACGCCATCCAACTTTATCAGCAAGGATACGCCGACTCTCTGTTTTTCACCGGAGGTTGGTGCGATAAGCACCAGTGGGAGCACGGCGTACATGCCCGGCAAATGGCAATTGCGCAGGGCGTACCCCCTCAGTCCATTGGAAGCGACGATTCACCGGTGACGAGCACCTATTCTGAGGTGCAAAATCTTAAGAAGTGGGTCATCTCCCAGCCGGCTTCGCTTCACACCATTATGGTAGTCAGTGATCCCTATCACATGCGCAGGGCAAAATGGACTTATCAGATTGTGTTTGGAAAAGAATTCACCATTCTGATGGCACCGGTACCATTCGACCAGACTCCCTATCGGCAGGAATGGTGGAAAGATGCGGAAACCCGACATTTTGTCATGGAGGAATATCTCAAAATTTTGTATTACCTGCTTCGCTACGGATTGTCCATTCAATGGCTTGAAATTCTGGATACGGAATAAACATGAACGTTGAGATTTTTGCTGAATGGCTGCGCCGTCAAGGCCACCATATTTACCAGACTGCCAGTAGTTACTGGTACGATGCCGGCCCGCGAGTACTGCAGTCTTTTCCATATCACTGGTTAATTCAACCATCTTCCCGTGAAATTCAAGACCTGCTGTGGAAGAAGAACATCCTCGCCGTGCGCTTTTCTGCGCCGGTAAACTCCCCGACCGGAATGATCAGTTATCACGTTGTGCTGGAAGATCCAGAATATTGCCTTGAAAAACTGAAACCTCAGGCTCGCAACGGCATCCGCCGGGGTCTGGAAAATTGCCGAATAGAACAAATTTCTTTTGAGCGTCTGGCAGATGAGGGCTGGCAGCTTCAACGGGACACCCTGGAAAGACAAAACCGATTAAACAGCATGAAAAAAGAGCAATGGCAAAGGATTTGTCTGGCAGCGATTGGTTTGCCCTCTCTCACAACCTGGGCGGCACTGGTCAGCAGTGAGCTGGCCGCCGCCATCATCACCTGTCGGTTGGCTGATAAGGTATATGTGCCGTATGCGCTCAGCCGGAGTGCCTTTTTAGGACTGCATGTCAACCAGGCTCTCTTCTACACCGCCTGTCGCGAGATAATGAGTGAGCCGGGTATAACCGGCATCTTCTTCAATCTCCATTCGCTCGATGCTCCCGAAAGCGTGGACGAATTTAAGTTCCGTCTCGGCTTCACTGCAAAACCCGTTCGCCAGCAAATCATCTTCCACCCATTGGTGAAACCGTTGATTAACAAAACAACCTATCGAATCATTGTTTCACGCATTGAAAAAGATCCGCAAAATACTTTCTTGAGGAAAGTGGAAGGGATGATGCGTTTTTTCCTGCGGGGCAAACAACCGCTGGCAGACCAACCATGGCCGAAATGTCTTGAAAACGCCAGAGAGGAATGGCAGCCTATTCAATAAAAACCAGCCGGATATTTATGCTTAAGTGAGATCAGAACAGATGTTTAACGACCCGTACAGCCAGTGTCAGATTCCCGCTTTATCCAAAATCGCCGAAGGCGAACAAAAAGACACTTCCCTGCCTTTCCTCGTCCGCTTTAAGCGCCGATTCGCGAAGGTGTGGAATTACACAGTCAAGAACCGCCTGAAAAAAATTGATAAAACGCTCTCCAAAAAACACAAACTGAACACCACTGCCACAATTTTCCCGGAAAAGTTACAGGCAGGTGATTGGGTAAGGGTGCGACCGGCCGAAGACATCCAATCCACACTGGACAGGTGGCATGAGTTGAAAGGATGTGCTTTCCTTTCCGAGATGTGGCAGTATTGCGGCACAACCCAACGGGTATTGGTACGCATGGAAAGATTTTTGGATGAGCGTGACTATAAGGTTAAAAAATGCAATGGAATTGTCCTGCTGGAAGGATTGATGTGCACGGGAACCCCGGTGTTTGGCCGGTGCGATCGGCGCTGTCACTTTTTCTGGCGGGAAGAATGGCTGGAAAAAATCAACTCAGAAGATCCTGTTTATGAGGCTGCCAATTCAAGCCGGAATCGAGAATAACTGTTGAAATTTTCAATAAACCGATCTAACACCTTCCCCCACAGAGTACACCATAAAACCATAGAATCCCGATTTGGTCATTTTCTTTACCTTACACCTTCAAAAGAAAGACTTACGCAAGTGGTGCAGAGAACAATTTACCGCATCTTAAAACGAGCCATAGATATCCTGGCATCCGGCTTTGGTTTGCTGCTGCTTGCGCCCTTCTTTGGTTTGATTGCGATCCTCATCAAGCGAGATTCGCCCGGGCCGGTTTTCTTCTGGTGCACCCGCGCCGGCAGATATGGAAAACCGTTCCGCATGTTGAAATTTCGCACCATGTACGAACAGCCGAGCAGTTACCTGGGACCGCCAATCACCTGCCACGCTGATGAACGCATAACACCCATTGGCCGCTGGCTGCGGGACAGTAAAATCAACGAACTCCCCCAACTCTGGAATGTCTTGATCGGCGATATGAGCCTCGTTGGGCCGCGCCCGGAGGATATTCACGTTGTGGAGCATTGGCCAGCCGATGCAAAAGATGAAATCCTCTCTATACGCCCGGGCATTACCAGCCCGGCAAGCATCCTCTATCACGATGAAGAACATCGAATTCGATCCGACAATGTAATGGGGGAATACCTCCGGCAAATTCTTCCAGACAAAATGCGCCTGGATCGGCTCTATGTCCGCAACCAATCACTGACCGCAGATCTGGACATTATATTCTGGACGCTGGCTATATTTATACCCATCCTTGCCAAAGCAAAAATACCTGAAAATCTTCTCTTTTTTGGCCCACTCTCCCGCCTTGTTCATCGTTACCTGAACTGGTTTGTATTAGATCTCGTTGTTTCGCTGTTTGCGTTTACGCTGGTCGGATTGATTTTCCAAAGCCAGTTGCCAGATTTTTGGGGTCTCCGTCAATTGTTCATTCTAGCCATCATCATGGCATTGACCTTCAGTGGGATCAATTTCTTGTTGGGATTCAATCGAATTGTCTGGCGATATGCCACTGCAAATGACGGTATTAACCTTCTGGCTGCTACCTCCTTGTTATCTCTGGTGGTCTTGATCTTCAATCACCTCCAGGGAATGTACCGGTGGTTCGCTTTTCCGGCGCTGCCGTCGCAATTGATTTTGATCATGTGTATGCTGGCACAGATCGGTTTATTGACCAGCCGTTACCGGCTAAGATTGCTTTCGTCAATCTCGAGCCGATGGCTGAAATGGCGAAGATACTCCACCGGTATTGGCGAAAAAGTGGTGATTGTCGGCTTGGGAGGAAGTTTCCATACGGTGGTTCAATTATTGAGAAGTGAAGCCTTTCGTTATGTGTTTCAAACTATCGGTGTAGTGGATGATAACGCCACCTCCGAGATTGGGATGTGGGTGGAGGAATGTCTTGTACTGGGCAGGACATCTGATCTACCTGACTTGATTGAGAAACACGACATTGGCATCCTTTTTGTGGCGGATGAAAATATACCGGATGAAGTAAAGCAAATGATCTGCGGTCTGCGCCATACTCACAACGACCTGCGAATTGCAATAGCCTCACAAATCCTTCAAAGGCTGGAACAACAAATGATTCAAGCCAGCCGTCGGCTGCCTGATCAACTTATTTGGTCACCCGATTCCACCTTTTACTTAACCCTGCACGATCCGTTAACGGAACTGCCCAACCAATACCTGTTTTGCAAAGAACTTCAACACGCCCTGGCATTCTCATCCAGATACCACACCACCCTGGCCATTCTTTTGATTCGACTGAATACAACTCTCCCGCGGGAGATCTGTCTCACCAAAGCAGAGACTTCATCGTTGATGAAACAGGCAGCCCACCGGCTGATGACCCTCAAAAGAAAGAGTGATACCCTCGCCTGTCTGGGAGAGAACGAGTTTGGCTTAATCCTCGAAAATCTTCTCAGCCCGAAAAACGTTATCCAAATTGCTCGTCGGATTAAACAAACACTCGCCGAGCCGGTCATCGTAAACAATTATTGTATCCAGTTAAGTGCTGAGATCAGTCTTTGCTCCAATTTCGAATCAGCCGAACAGATGGAACTACCCAACCAACTACTCGACTGGATCTTGAAGCACCGTAAACCCCTTTCGTTTACCAAGGAGGGCGTTTATGAACTGGGCTGATCAAACTGTACTGGTAACTGGCGCTGGCGGCTTCATCGGAAGTCATCTGGTGGAAACGTTAGTAGGCAGGGGTGCTACCGTGCGGGCATGGGTGCGTTACAATTCCCGCGGCGACCCGGGGTTACTTAAGCTTTTATCCGGCGAAACTTTATCAAAAGTTGAAATTTTCAGCGGGGATCTCCTCAATCCCCATACTGCTCTCAATGCCGTGGAAGGATGCCAAATTATCTTTCATTTGGGTGCTCTCATTTCCATTCCATACTCCTACGCACACCCCGATGAAGTCATCCAGACCAACCTTTTAGGGACATTAAACATTCTGATGGCGTGCCGGAAATCCGGCATTGAAAAATTGATTCATACCTCCAGCAGTGAGGTCTATGGAACTGCACGCTACGCGCCTATCAATGAGGAACATCCCCTGCAGGCCCAATCTCCCTACGCTGCCAGCAAAATTGGCGCGGACAAACTGGTTGAAAGTTTCTATCGCGCCTATGGCCTTCGGGTGGTGACTGTGCGGCCATTCAATACCTACGGCCCCCGCCAATCAGCCCGGGCGGTAATTCCTGCCATCATCACTCAGGCACTGGTCAACAAAAAAATTCATCTTGGCAATGTAGAAACCAGCCGTGATTTCACTTTTATTACCGACACTGTGGCGGGGTTTATCCGCGCAGCCGAAACAAGCGGCATCGAAGGAATGGTGATAAATCTGGGATCCGGGCGAGAGATCCGCATCGGTGACCTGGTGCAATTAATCATTCAGAAAATTGATCCATCAGTTGTTGTGGCGGTTGATCCGGAAAGGCTCCGACCGCTGAAATCCGAAGTCTTCCGGCTGATCTCCGACAATTCTCTTGCTGGCAAAGTTCTAGGCTGGCAGCCAACTGTATCCCTTGACGAGGGAATCAGCATGACAATTGATTGGATAAAACACCACCTGTCTCTCTATCATATCGGAAGATATGAGGTTTAAGAGGTGAACGATGAAAGCGGTCATTTTAGCGGGAGGTAAAGGAACACGGTTAGCACCCTACACCAAAATACTGCCAAAGCCATTGATGCCGATTGGGGATATGCCCATTCTGGAAGTGATTTTACGGCAATTAAGTTGGGCCGGCATCCATGAAGTCATATTGACAGTTGGGCACCTTTCTGAATTATTACGTGCTTTCTTTCAGGATGGGAGTCGTCTGGGCATTCAAATTGAGTACTCTTATGAAGATACCCCTCTGGGAACTGCCGGCCCATTAGCGCTGGTTGAGGGTCTGGATGAAACCTTTTTAGTGTGCAATGGGGATGTACTTACCGACTTGAATTTGTGCGAACTGATTCAATTCCACAAGAAAGAAAAAGCGGTGGCTACTATTGCAGTACATCATCGTCAGGTCAAAATTGACTTTGGAGTCATTGAATGGAACGAGAAACCTCATATTGCCTGTTACATTGAAAAACCAACCATCGATTACATGGTCAGCATGGGAATTTATGTGTTTGAGCCCGCAGTTTTGAAGTACATCCCACGCGGTCAGTATCTGGATTTTCCAGATCTGGTCAAAATTTTATTGGCTGCCGGCGAAAGAGTGGTCGGTTATCTGTTCGAAGGATACTGGCACGATCTTGGTCGGCCAGATGATTACGAACATGCAACCGCCGATTTCGAAAAGATGCGTTCACAGTTCTTTCACGAGACAAATCCATGAATTGGAAAGTACCGCTTGCCGACCTGGATATTGGCACCGATGAGATTTTGGCAGTTCAAAAAGTGCTGGAAAGCCGTTGGCTGACCATGGGTTCAGTCACCCAGCAATTTGAACAGGAATTTGCCAAAAAAATTGGTGCCCGTCACGCTTTTGCCGTAACCAATGGCACGGCCGCTCTGCACCTCGCCTGTCTGGCGCTGGGACTTGGCCCGGGAGATGAGGTCATTGTCCCCTCACTGACCTTCGTGGCTTCCGCCAACGCCATTCGTTACACCAGTGCAACCCCCGTTTTTGCCGAGATTGTCAGTCCAAAAGACCTTAACATCTCACCGGTTGCCGTCGAAAAAAGGATCAACCCGCGCACCAGGGCAATTATGGTCGTTCATTATGGCGGTTATGCCTGCGACATGACCGCCATTCAGACCATTGCCGAAAGACACAATCTAAAAATCATCGAAGATGCCGCTCATGCTGTGGGTGGTGAACTGGAGGGGACAGCGCTGGGATGCTGGGGAGAGATTGGATGTTTTAGTTTTTTCTCCAACAAAAACATGACCACCGGCGAAGGCGGCATGGTTGTGACCAATGATGATGAACTGGCTGACCGGCTGCGCTTATTACGCTCTCATGGCATGACCACCCTTACGTGGGATCGTCATCAGGGGCGCGCCATAGATTACGATGTGGTGATGCTCGGTTACAACTATCGGCTGGACGAAATTCGATCCGCAATTGGGCTGGTTCAATTAAACAAACTGGAGAAAAATAACGAACAACGCCGAAAGCTCACCAGACACTATCACTCCATGCTCAAAAAGACACTGCCACAAGTGGAAACACCCTTTGAGAATTACCGCGGAAAAACTTCTGCTCATTTACTGCCGATTTTGCTGCCACAAGCCGCAAACCGCCGTAAGATCATCGAATTTCTCAAAAGCCGCGGAATTCAAACCAGCATCCACTATCCGCCTGTTCACCAATTCTCCATCTACCAACCGGATACCCGTCCTAACAATCCGGCACTTCCGATTACCGAAGAAGTTGGCCAAAGGGAATTGACTCTGCCATTATACCCGGCCATGACCGGCGAGGATGTTGCGCTGGTGGTTAATACTCTTGGGGAGGCTCTGGAAGCCTTTAAGTAAACACTTTTTTTACCCCCCACAGGCAAAGCCTCAGCGCCCTTACGGGCGTTTTTTCTTAATAAATTGGCGTCGAAGTTGCAACTGTGATACATTACATCCATGAATACCTGTTTCCAAAACAAATCAGATTACAGGTGGCCGCATGCCTTTTCACCAATGGTTGAAACTTTTTATCCTGACCTGCCTCGTGGTGTTACTCACTGCCCCAGCACCACCGCCCTTGCAACCGGCCTCCGAGTCGGTCCAAAACGACCTGTGGTTCGCATTCAAGCAGCGGTTGGGTGGCGATGCAGTCAGCCGACCTCTGGCTTTCGACCTGTTCACCCCGGAGCTGGATACCGCCTTCCTGACGGCTGATGGAAAAACCGCTGTTCTCTGGCTGGCACTGAGGGATGACTACGGACGGCGGCTGGCAACCGAACCCGCCCTGGCTCTGGCGCGTCGAACACCGACCGGCTGGCAGATTTTACTGCCTTCTGACCCTGAATGGCAGACAGCGCTGGCTTCCCTGCCCCCTCAATCGCTCCCCGCTGAAATTCAACCTGATCCAGCAAATTTACTCAACGAAAATACCATCAACGCCCCCTTAACCGGTTATTACCTGCCCTACGCCGCCGGTACAGCCCGCTGGATGGAAGGTTCGATCAGCCATTTTCAATCCATCCCAGAATTGGGGTATCCATCATGCAGCCAGGTTTATTGCCGTTACGCTTACGACTTCACCGATTACGCCCCCTTTCCGTTGCTGGCTTCCAAAGAGGGTCATGTCCTGGCTTCGCGCGACTCGTGCCCGGATGGCAGCCCGACCTGCACCAATTACATCGTCCTCCACAATCGTGATGAAGATACCTATCAAATTTACCTGCACCTTGCCCACGGCACAATTCCGGATAAACTGACTCCAGGCACATTCGTCCAGCGTGGCCAGTACATTGGCGACAGTGATGACACCGGTTACAGCACATCCCAGCATGTTCATTTCATGGTGGTTCATAAAAATACCCTCTACTTCAGCAACAGCGGTTATTACTGGGGGCAGTCAATAGATATTCGATTTGCAGATGTACCGATCAACAACGGCATCCCGCGCAATTGCTACGAGGTGACCCGATTCCCGATTTATGACGGCGCAACCGAATGTCTGGGCAACAAACTCGACCCGCGCAACCCGGCCAATGACTGGTACGTGTCCGGTAACGTTGGGGCGTTCCCCCCGACGGGTAGTCTTACCCGCCCAACCAGCGGAGCAACCCTGTTGCAAAACACCGATTCAAAGATAGATGTCACTGCAACCGCCACCGATGATGTGCTTGTCACCGCTGTCAGCCTGGTGGTAAAGGTCAACGGTCAATGGATGGAAGCCGGCCCAAAAATCACCAACCCGGCCCAGCCCGGAGTGTATGACTGGGATGTAGATCTTTGTTCTGTCGGCCCTTTGAATGGCGAGGTCGAAGTTGCTCTACGGATTTGGGATCACGAAGGCAACGTTGCTCCCGCCCTCAGTCCGCGCAGCGTGTTTGTGGATCACGCCTGCCCGCCCTCCGCCAGTCAGTTGAAACCAGCGGAGGTCTTTGATTCAACCGCCGTGCGGTTAACCTGGGACGGATTCGACAATGGGGCTGGTTTTGGCGGATTTGATCTCCAATGGCGGCCTGAGCCGGGAGAATGGGAGGATGGCGGCATCATCCATGTGCCTGCTCACCGGCGTTCCATCTGGTTTGTGGGTGAGCCGGGTCAAACCTATGCTTTCCGTTTGCGCGCAATGGATATCAACGGGCAACTGGAAAATTGGCCGGCCGGTGATACCGCCGAAACATCCGCAACCATACCTTCATCCTGTCAGCCGGATGATTATGAATCGGATGATACACCCGCTGAGGCAAGATTACTGAACATCGGCGAGCCGGCCGTTGGCAACCTGTGCCCGCAGAACAACGCCGATTGGTTTCGCATCGTCATCAACCAGCCGGACAATTACTTGATCAGCGCATTTTCTCAAAGCGGCGGGGCGGCAGTGCAGCTGCGCCTGTTTGAAGAGGATGGGCTAACCGAAGTGGCTGCCGTTCAAGCCCCCGCTGCTGGAGAAAACACCCTCCTGCGCTTCCGGCCACCCGCCCCGGCAATCTATTACCTGAAAGCCGAACCGTTTCAGCCGAATCTGTTCGGTTCACAGGCAGTTTATCGCCTGACCTTGTGGCCAGTGCAGGATACTTTTCTACCCCTGATCTCGCGATAATTGCGCCACAATCGAATCAGAAATTCCCGCGCCAACCCACAAGCGCGGGAATTTCTGATTTTCCGTTTCACCGGGCAACAGATTGAAGTGGATTCACGGAATCTGGAACAAACCCAGTTCCTTGATTTCCTCTTCGGTTACTTCAGGCAAGCCTAAGATGACATCTACCTGACGGTCAAAGGTATCCGGCAACTTGTATTTCAGGTAATCGGCCGTCATGATCACGGCTTTGCGCGCAGTCTCTTCAGAAATGCCCAGTTTTTCGGACATCCGCTTGATCAGTTCTTCCATATTCCATACCTCCTTTCAGTCAACCCCGTTGTTGACTGTTTAAAGGATAGCACGGAAGTGTAAGATTTTCGTTAATCGTCCATGTGATGGATTACGGCATCGCCAAATTCAGAACATTTAAGCAGGGTCGCGTCTTCCATCAGACGATGAAAATCATACGTCACCGTTTTGGCGCTGATTGCGCCTTCCATGCCGCGGATGATCAGGTCAGCGGCCTCATTCCAGCCCAGGTACCGGAACATCATCTCACCGGAGAGAATCACCGAACCCGGGTTGACCATATCCTTATCGGCGTACTTCGGGGCAGTACCGTGGGTGGCTTCGAATACGGCATGGCCGGTATCGTAATTGATATTGCCGCCCGGCGCGATTCCAATCCCGCCCACCTGTGCCGCCAGCGCATCGGAAAGGTAATCACCGTTCAGGTTCATGGTCGCCAACACATCAAAATCTCGGGCACGGGTGATGGTTTGCTGAAAGACGATGTCCGCAATTACGTCCTTGACCAGCAGTTTACCGGCCTTGAGGGCGGCATCCTGTTCGGCATTGGCGGCTTCTTCCCCTTTGACGGCTTTGGTGCGCTCCCATTGCGCCCAGGTATAGACCTGATCGCCGAATTCCTGCTCGGCCAGTTCATAGCCCCAGTTGCGGAATGCGCCTTCGGTGAACTTCATGATGTTTCCCTTATGCACCAGCGTCACACTGCGCCGTTTGTACTGTAATGCGTAACGCAGAGCGGCCCGCACCAACCGATGAGTACCTTCTTTGGAAATTGGCTTCAAACTGAACGCAGCCGTCTTGGGGAAGCGGATTTTCTGGTATTCCTGCGGAAAATGCTCGCTTAACAGGGCTTTGAAACGCTCGTTGGCTTCTGTCCCCAGTTCAAATTCAATACCGGTGTAAATGTCTTCGGTATTCTCGCGGAAAATGACCATGTCCACATCTTCCGGCCGGCGCACCGGCGAAGGCACACCCTTGAAGTAACGCACCGGTCTCAGACAGACATATAAATCCAGGGCTTTACGTAGCGCCACATTCAAGGAACGGATTCCGCCGCCCACCGGCGTGGTCAGCGGACCTTTAATACCCACCAGATACTCCCGAAAAGCTGTCAGGGTCTCTTCCGGCAGCCAGTTACCGGTCTGTTGAAAGGCTTTCTCCCCTGCCATTACCTCCAGCCAGTGAATCTTGCGCTTCCCGCCGTAGGCTTTTTCTACCGCGGCATCGAACACCCGCTGCGAGGCCCGCCAGATGTCCCTGCCCGTCCCATCACCTTCCACAAAAGGAATGATCGGCTGATCCGGTACGATCAGTTTGCCCTCTTGCATGCGTATTTTTTCACCCTGATGAAATGCCTGTCCTGCGCTCATTCAATTTCCTCCCGCAATTCGAAATTAAGTTTATGATGAATTATCCCGATTATATCAAAATTAAAATCCCCTGTTGAAATAAAAGCCCCAAACAAGGTTTGGCTATAATTGATTCATCCACCTCAACATAAGTTTTTAAGAAAAAACATGATGAAGAAATCATCGCAATGGATTGCTACCCTTTCAGCATTTCTCATCCCCTTGCTGGTCATCGCCGGTTATTACGTAACCCACAAACCATTCGATCTGTCTTTTGCGCTTGCTTTCACGCTGATAATTTGGCGGCTTCTGTTGGTGGGATGGATTCTCTCACTGGCTGGTGGCTTGGGAGCCCACCTCTTGCACCGCCTCCCCCTTCACCCGTTGGCCGCCCTCACCGTCCAGGCTACCGCCGGATTGGGTCTGCTCGCTCTGATCATTTTACTCATGGGTGCCTTAATCGGCACAGCGCTTGGGTGGATGGCTGTCTTGATGATTGGCCTGTCCTTTCTGCTGCGCCGCTCGATCCGTGTTTGGCTTTTGGAATGGAAGGCCTGGCGCGAGGTCATTCAAGCCAGCAGTCCGGCTGAACGCTGGATCGGCGTGCTCATCGGGATTGCTCTTTCTGCTTCTCTTTGGACGGCACTTGCTCCCCCAGTCAAGTACGATGCCCTTGTCTATCACCTGACCCTGCCGCAAGCCTACCTGGCTGCCGGTAAAATCACCCACGTGAGCTGGCTGATGATGAGCGGTTACCCCCAGAATGCAGAAATGCTCTACCTGCTGGCAATGGCACTGGGGGGCGCCTCGGCAGCCCCTGTTCTGGGGTGGGGTTTTGCTCTCCTGGGACTGGCTGGCCTTTTAGGCTGGCTGGTCGAAGCATGGGGCAGCCGGGCTGCCTGGACAGCCTGCGCCGCTTTATTTGCCGGCTCGACACTGGTTCTTTCCAGCGGCTGGGGTTATGTGGACTGGCTGGGTTTGTTATTTGGGCTGGGGTGTCTTATCTCGCTGGATATCTGGCAAAAAGAGGTTCGCCAAAGACGCTATTTGATGCTGGCTGGTGCATTCAGCGGCATGGCTATCGGCACGAAATATCCTTTTGGGATGCTGGCGCTGGTCGGGCTGGTGGTGATTGGGTTTCTCTTCCGCCGCTCGCTCCGCCAAATCTTTCGGCACTCATTGATTTTCTCGCTGGGGGTATTTTTGTTCGTCCTGCCGTGGCTGGCAAAAAACTATCTGTTTACCGGCAACCCGGTTTATCCCTTCTTCTTCCCGGCCGCCGATATGGACGAAATTCGCATTGCCATTTATTTTGAAGATGAACCCTACGGCGACTGGCGGGACGTGTTCCTGTTACCTTTGCGCGCCACCATTTGGGGAGTGGAAGGCGGGCCCGGCTACGGAGCCTCCATCGGGCCGTTGCTGCTGGGATTTGGATTGCTGGCCGGGCTCAACTGGCACAAGGGCAATGAACCACAAAGGCAAATCCTTCAACTGACAGCGGTATTTGTCCTTGCCACATGGTTCTTCTGGGCGCTGGGCGGGCGGTACACCGCCTATTTTCTTCAGACCCGCATGTTCTACCCCATGCTGCCGGCTTTCGCCGCCCTGGCTGGTATCGGTTTTCTCGCCGCCAGTTCGGTTCAAATTGGCTCAATACGTCTTCAGCGCGTCCTCACCGCCATGGTCATCATGGTACTGGCTTTCACCGCGCTGGAGGTTCAGCTGGATTTGCTCCGCCGATTCACGCCGCAGGCAGCCCTGGGTTTGCTGGAAACCGAAAAGTACCTCGAAAGAAATACCGGCTGGTATCAACCGGCCATGGAAGCCGTCCGCAGCCTGCCAGAAGACAGCCATACCCTTCTGATTTATGAACCGCGCGCATTCTACTGCCGACCCGTCTGTACACCGGATGAAAATCTCGACCGCTGGCGGCGCGACTGGACGCGCAACCGTGATTTCAACGCCATTCGGCAGCAGTGGCAACAGGAAGGATTCACCCACCTGCTCGTCTTTCGTTCAGGTGTACAATTTATGAAAGAAAACCCCGATCCCAAACACCCCATGGCAAGTCTTACGGCGCTGGAAGAATTTCTCACCACCCTGCCGGTTGTGGAGGATTTTGGGGAGGTGTATCAGTTATACTTGTTGAAATAAATCCAGAGGAGGACTTTAACCATGGCGCTTTCTAAGGACGGCCTGTTTTATCTGGGCAAGCAATACGACCCGGTCGAGAAAAAACTACTGGATCAGCCCATTCTGTACAACCCCGCCGATTTGACCACCCACGCCGTAGTTACCGGCATGACCGGCTCCGGTAAAACCGGGTTGTGTGTGGGATTACTGGAGGAAGCCGCTTTGGAAGGCATCCCGGCTATCATCATTGACCCAAAAGGTGATCTGACCAACCTCCTCCTGCACTTTCCAGATCTGCTGCCGACCGACTTTGAACCGTGGATTGACCCCGAAAACGCCCGACGCGAGGGAAAAACCACTCAACAACTGGCTGAGGAAACCGCCGAGCGCTGGAAAAACGGGCTGGCAGAATGGGGCTTAGGCCCCCAGCAAATCAGCGAGCTGAAAGACGCTGTGGACTTTGGTTTGTACTCCCCCGGTTCATCGGCAGCAACACCGGTCAACATTCTTTCCTCGTTCGAGTCTCCGGATCTGCCATGGAACGAGAACCGCGAAATCCTGCGCGAAAAAATCTCCACCATCATTACCGCACTGCTGGGGCTGATTGGATTCAACGACATAGACCCCCTGCGTTCCCGCGAGCACATCCTCCTCTCCAACATCCTGGAACACGCCTGGAGCAGCGGCAAATCGCTCGACCTGACCGAACTGATCTTACAAACTCAAAAACCGCCATTTGACCGGCTTGGAGCTTTTCCGGTGGACAACTTTTTCCCCGAAAAAGACCGCCTCTCGCTGGCGATGCTGCTCAACAATTTTCTCGCCTCGCCGTCCTTTGAAATATGGCGCGAAGGCCAGCCCTTGAACATCGAAAGGCTGCTCTACAGTCCGGATGGCAAGGCGCGCCATAGTATCTTCTATCTGGCCCACCTGAGCGAAAGCGAGCGGATGTTCTTTGTTACTCTTTTGTTTGCCTCAATTGAGTCGTGGATGCGCAATCAGCGCGGCACGGGCAACCTGCGTGCCATCATTTACATGGATGAAATTTACGGCTACCTGCCGCCGCTGGGCAACCCTCCCTCGAAAACCATCATGCTACGCATGTTAAAACAGGCCCGCGCTTTTGGGGTGGGGCTGTTGCTCGCCACTCAAAACCCGGTGGATGTGGACTATAAGGGTTTATCGAATGCTGGCACATGGATGATCGGCCGTCTGCAAACTGATCAGGACAAACAACGTCTGCTGGATGGACTGGACTCAGCAGGCGGCGGCGTCAATCGCCAGGAGATGGACCGCCTGATTTCCACGCTGGGCAAACGCGTATTTGTCCTGCACAGCGTTCACGCCAAAAAACCGGTTTTGTTCCAAACCCGCTGGGTGCTGAACTTCCTGGCCGGCCCGTTGACCCGCGCTCAACTGCCAGCTCTGATGCCGCTGACCAACACACCTCCGACCCCAACGGCAGCATCGCCACAGACCGGCGGCGAAACTGCCGCCAAACGACCCGGTACGCCCACAGCCGCTACCTCAACCTCGACTTACACGGCCGTCCGTCCTCCCGTTCCCAACGGAGTGGAGGAATATTTCCTGCCCAATGATCTACCCCTATCCGAAGCCATCCGGCAGGCGGGTATTCCGGCCTCCGCCCAGATTGAGCAAAAAGGATTTGTCTACCGTCCGGCTTTGTTTGCACAGGCGACCATCAACTACCTGGCGCGCAAATACAACCTTGAGATCAACCGGGAAGTTGCTGCACTGGTGCAAGAACCGCGTGGACGCTCGATTGAGTGGGATGACTGCCCGTGGCGCACTTTCAAAAGGAGTGAAATCACCACCGACCCGCTGCCCTCTGCCCAGTATGCTCCTCTGCCGGGTTGGCTGACTGATGCCCGCCAGTTGAATGCTTACCAGCAGGAATTCATCGAATGGGTCTACCGGAACGCTACCATCCGCCTGCGCGCTAATGAAAAACTGAAAGTCTATGCTCCACCGGAAGTCTCCACCGCCGAATTTCGCGAGCAATGCGCCCAGGCAGCCCGCTCGGCTCTGCAAGGTGAAGTGGATAAACTGGAAAATCTCTATCAGAAAAAAATCGAAGACCTGAATCGAAAAATCGAGCGGGCTAAGAGTGATGTGGATGATAAGGAAAACACCTACAAACAGCGTCAAATGGAGGAATTAGCCACCCACGGACAATCTTTGATGAACCTGTTCGGAAAGCGGCGCGCCACTCTCTCCAGTTCTATGACCAAACGGCGTCTGACCAGCGAGGCAAAAGACCGCCTTGAAAAAGCCAAACTGGCACTGGAACAGTTGCAAAAGCAGCTCAAAGATATCGAAGCGGAGAAAAATCGCGAATTAAAACAAATTCAAGATCGCTGGGCGGATGTCGTCAACGATGAAGTAGAAATCCCGCTCACTCCGTACAAAAAGGACATTTTCGTCCAGCAGTATGGTATCATCTGGGTGCCGTACTACACGCTGCTCGTGGATCAGCAGGTAAGGGAAGTTCCCGCTTTCCGCAAGCCTGTCTGAAAGGGCAAAACGATTTCACGAATTTAGAGGTAAGCCATGCCACCTGAAGCCACCCGCGACCGGGTTGACCCCGAAAAGTTCGATACCACCCCTCTGCGCCGTCCCTCCTGGATTCGCGTGCGCGCCCCTAGCGGTGAAACTTTTGAACAACTCCAACAATTAATGCGCCGTAAAGCGCTGCACACGGTGTGTGAGGAAGCCGGTTGCCCCAACATGGGCGAATGCTGGGGTGCAGGAACGGCCACTTTTCTGATGATGGGTGACGTGTGTACCCGCACCTGCGGCTTTTGCGACATCAAACGCGGCCGCCCGGATACCCTGGATTGGCTTGAACCGGAGCGGGTTGCTCAAGCCGTCAAAGCCATGAACCTTCAGCATGCCGTGATCACCTCGGTCAACCGCGACGACCGCAAAGACGGCGGCGCGCCGATTTTTGCCATGGTCATCCGCCGCATCCGCCAGATTCATCCTGGCTGCTCGATTGAAGTGCTCATCCCCGATTTCAAGGGCAGCGTCGAGGCCCTCCGCATCGTGATGGATGCCCGGCCAGAGATTCTCAATCACAATGTGGAAACTGTGCCACGCCTGTTCAAGCTGGTGCAGCCGCAGGATCGCTACGAATGGGCCAAAGCCACCCTGAGTAACGCCAAAAAACTCGATCCGGATGTGCTGACCAAATCCGGCATCATGGTGGGTTTAGGTGAAACAATTGACGAAGTTAAAGCCGTCATGGAAGACCTGCGTTCATGGGGCGTAGAAATTCTCACCATCGGCCAGTATCTCCAACCCAGCCGCAAACACCTGCCGATTGCCCGTTATTACACCCCTGAAGAATTTGCGCATTTGCGCGAATTTGGCCTGAACATCGGCTTCAAATGGGTGGAAAGCGGTCCGCTGGTGCGTTCATCCTATCATGCGGCAGAACAGGTGCGCGCCTTGAGCGTGGTTCACCGCCAATTGTACGGTGATCCGCTCAGCAAATAGGCTATACGCAACGGGTTTCACTCATCCCCAAGCGAAATTCCCATCTCCCGCGCCGTTTGAATGAGGTCGCTATCTAGGCTGACCCGACGCGGCCTTGCCAGCGCTTCCTCCAGCGATACATCCACCACCTCGCCGCCGCGTAGAGCCACCATCCGGCCAAAACGGCCGGCTGCCGCCAGCCGCACGGCTGCTCCACCCATCCGCGTACACAGGACGCGATCGAAGGCAGTTGGGCTGCCACCGCGCTGCAAATGTCCCAGCACGGTTACACGGGTTTCCACCCCGCAGGAAGCCGCCAGCGCCTCAGCCACCTGTTGACCAATACCACCCAGGCGCGGCAGAAACACCTGATCTCCCTCCATGCGGTAAACCCGCTCACCCCCGGCGGGATGCGCCCCTTCAGCCACCGCAATGATGCTGAAAAATGCCCCCGCCGCCACTCGATCCTGAATTTTGGCGCAAACCGACTCGATGTGGAAGGGAATTTCGGGTATCAGAATCACATCCGCGCCACCGGCAATCCCGGCATACAGCGCAATGTAGCCAGCGTCCCGCCCCATCAATTCCAGAATCATCACCCGGTGATGCGATTCGGCCGTCGTGTGCAGCCGGTCAATTGCCTCCATTGCCGTGTTTAAGGCCGTGTCAAAGCCAAAAGTAAAATCGGTGCCGTTAATGTCATTGTCAATCGTCTTGGGGACACCAATGACCGGTACACTTAACTGCTGATACAGTTCCAGCGCAATGCGCAAGGTGCCATCACCGCCGATCACAATCAGGGCATCCAGATTCAGGCTCTGAATGCGCTCAATCACCCGCTGGGAGGTGTCCTCAACGACCTCAACCCCATCCCGCATCACTTTACGGGCAAATGGATTACCCCGGTTAGCCGCGCCGAGTATCGTGCCGCCGCGCGGTAAAATACCGCGCACATCCCCGAGCGTGAGGGGGAAGATACCACCTTCGTCCACGAACCCATCAAAACCGTTGCGTACCCCCAACACCTCACAATGGTAGCGCAGGATGGCCGTCTTAACCACAGCCCGAATCACAGCGTTCAAACCGGGGGCATCACCGCCGCCCGTCAATACGGCTAATTTTTTCATCCCCCTAATTATAGACCGGATTCTCAATTACCTTCTACATTTTATGAGGCTCGCCGATGGGCAGGGCATATAATTGAGATGAAAAATGTTTCGAGGTCTTTCCCCATGCCCACACATATCTGGTGGATTCGCCGCGACTTGCGGTTGAAGGACAACCCCGCCCTCCACAGCGCCCTGCAAGGCGGGCACAGCGTCCTGCCGCTCTTTATCCTCGACCCGCGTCTGCTTAACACAGCCGCCGAAAACCGCCGGCACTTTTTGTTTAATGGCTTGCGTAGGTTAGACGAAGACCTGCGTTCGCGCGGCAGCCGATTAATCCTCCGCAGCGGACTGCCGGAAGAGGTCCTGCCGGCTGTGGTAGCCGAAACCGGGGCCGACGGGGTATTCGCCGAGGAAGACTACACCCCCTATGCCGTTCGCCGTGACGCGAACCTTGCCAGATACATCCCACTCCAGCGGGTTGTCGGTGTAACCGTCCACCATCCTGCGGCGGTGGTCAAGCCGGATGGCAGCCCCTACACTGTGTTTACCCCCTTCAGCAAAGCCTGGAAAGCCCTGCCGCTGCCCAAGCCACTACCTCCCATCCCAGACCAGCTTCCCCCGCCGCCGTTCCTGCCAAGCGATCCCATTCCCCCAGCGCCAGAAAATGCTTACTTTCCGGCTGGCGAGGCCGAAGCCGAACGGCGATTATTGGAATTCCTGGATTCGGCTGTGTTTGCGTACGCCGATGACCGCAACCGGTTGGATGTAGATGGCACATCTCGTCTTTCCCCCTATCTCCGGTTCGGGATGATTTCCGCCCGCCGCGCCGCAGCCCTGACGATGGAAAAACTTCAACAGACGGCCGATCCCGCCGGGCGTAAAGGCGCCGAAACTTTCCTGAACGAATTGATCTGGCGTGAGTTTTACAACGCCATTCTCTACCACTTCCCTCATGTTCTGCAAACCGCCTTCAACCCCGCCCTGCGCAATATCGAATGGCGGCATGCACCCGCAGAACTGGCTGCCTGGCAACAGGGCTTGACCGGTATTCCGGTTGTGGATGCCTGTATGCGTCAATTGCTCACCATGGGCTGGATGCACAACCGCGGACGGATGATTGTGGCCTCTTTTCTGGTCAAAGACCTGCTGATCAACTGGCAGGAGGGTGAACGCTGGTTCATGCGTCATCTGGTGGATGGCGATCCGGCGGCCAACAACGGCGGCTGGCAATGGACGGCTGGAGTCGGCACGGATGCAGCTCCTTACTTTCGCATTTTCAACCCCATCCTGCAAAGCAAGAAGTTTGACCCCTACGGGCATTTCATCCGCCGCTGGCTGCCGGAACTGGAGCGTTTGCCGGATGAATACCTGCATGAACCGTGGCTAACGCCAGCCGAAATTCAGCGCAAAACCGGCTTCAAACCCGGCCGCGACTATCCGCTGCCGCTCGTAGATCACGCACAAGTGAAGGAACGCACCCTGCGCGCTTACCAACAATCCAAACCACGGGAGGGAACATGATCCGCAATCAATGGTATGCTGTTCTCGAATCCAGAGAAGTGCCGAGGGGTAAACCGCTGGGGGTCACCCGCATGGGAGAAAAACTGGTTTTCTGGCGCGACCGGCAGGGAAAAGTGCACTGTCTGAGTGACCGCTGTGCCCATCTGAGCGCCAGCCTCAGTCAGGGCAAAATCACCGCCGAAGACCGCCTGGCCTGTCCGTTTCACGCCTTTGAATACGATTCCAGCGGACAATGCCGCTACATTCCATCGCTGGGACGCAATGCTGAACCGCCCAAAGCCATGCAGGTTCACAGCTACCCCACCTGCGAGGCGCATGATCTCATCTGGATCTGGTGGGGAGAACCCCGCCCCAACTTAACCCCGCCGCGCTGGTTTGACATTGACGAAACCTTCTCGTACAGCGGCTACCACGAACAGTGGCCGGTGCATTACTCCCGCATGATCGAGAATCAGATGGATGTGATGCACCTGCCCCACGTTCATTACAATACGATTGGGCGCGGCCGGCGGGTGGTCGTGGACGGGCCGATAGTTACCCTGGAGGATGACATCATCCGTATGTGGGTTTACAACCGGGTGGATGACGGAACGCCGCCGCGCAAGCCGGAAGAATTACCCCCGCCCCAACGCCCGCCGTTTCTCGAATTCATTTTCCCCAACATCTGGCAAAATCGGATCAGCAACGATTTACGCATTTTCGTCGCCTTTGCGCCGGTAGATGAAGAAAACGGCATGTTTTACCTGCGTTACTATCAACGCATGGTTCGCGTACCGGTGATCAAGACCCTCTTCAACTGGGTTGGGGTGCTGGGAAGCCGTTATATCGCCAATCAGGATAAGCGGGTGGTCAGCCGGCAGGATCCCAAAAGATCCTCCTTGCGCAATGGAGAAAAATTTGTGCAGGGCGACCGGATCATCCTCACCTACCGGCGAAGACGGGAAGAACTGATTGCCGAAAACAACCGTCCCTCCGCTTCGCTATGAGGCTCACTTTCCTCATCACCATGTGCGATCTTTCGCTGGCGGAATTGAAAAATTATCCGCCATCCGAAACTCGCATCCTGATGATTGAGTCACAACGCAAGTGGCAAGCCCTCCCATTTCACCGGAAAAAATTAGTGCTCGGCATTTCTGCCATGCGCCATTTCAAACTGGAATTGGAGCGGGCCGGATACGAGGTGGACTACCGCCATGAAGCCGATTTTGCCAGCGGTCTATGGGCGCATTGGCGGCAATATAACCCGCAGCGGATTCTGGCATTTCAGCCACGCGAATGGGGAATGCAGCAAATCCTGAGCAAACTGGCGCAAGACCTGCCTCTTGCTCTGCTCCCCAATCCGTTTTACATCCTTCCGCGCGAGGAATTTATCCGCTGGGCAGATTCGCAGAAAGACTTGCGTATGGAAACCTTCTACCGCTGGATGCGCAGGCGGGAAAACATCCTTATAAAGAACGGTCAACCAGTCGGCGGAAAGTGGAACTTTGACAAGGACAATCGAAAACCTCCACCGGATCGAGCCTACCCCGAACCGCCCTTTGTCGAGCCGGATGACATTACCCGCACCGTAATTGGAATCATCGAAGGTCAGCCGGGGTTATGGGGCAGTGCCACGGATTTCCGATTACCGGTCACCCGCAGTGCGGCTTTGAAGTGGATGGAGCATTTTTTCCGCTGGCGCTTTGCCGACTTCGGGCCGTACGAAGATGCCATGCGGCGGGGTGATTTCATCCTGACCCACTCGCTCCTTTCGGCTTTTTTGAACCTGGGACTGCTCCACCCCAGCGAGTTGATCGAACGTGCCATCGCAGCAGCAGATGAGTACGCCGTACCATTGAACTCGCTGGAAGGATTCATACGCCAGATTCTCGGCTGGCGTGAGTACATTCACGGCATGTACTGGTATAAAATGCCCGAATATCGTCAGGTCAATTACTTTCAGCACCAACGGGGTTTACCCCGCTGGTACTGGGACCCAGAGGAGTGTGAACTGGCATGCCTGCGGGACTCTATTGAAATGGTCAAACAACACGGTTTTGCTCACCACATTCATCGTTTGATGGTGCTGTCCAATTTTGCGAACTTAATCGGCATCCATCCCTTGCGGCTCTCCGAATGGTTTTGGGCAGGCTTTGTAGACGCATATGAATGGGTGGAGCTGCCCAACGTCCTCGGCATGGCCACCTATGCGGATGGTGGCCTGCTGGCCAGCAAACCCTATATTTCGAGCGGCAGTTATATTAATAAGATGAGTAATTACTGCGCTTCCTGCCGCTTTGATGTGAATCAAAAATACGGTGAGAATGCCTGCCCTTTCAACTACCTTTACTGGGCTTTTCTGGAAAAACAGCGGGACAAATTAATTCACAATCCGCGGATGGCGGTCATGTACCGAATGCTCGATCGTAAAACCGCTGGGGAAAGAGCAAGCATCCGCCGGGAAAGCGAGCGCTTTACTGCCAGTCTGCCGGAAGAAGATCCCCGTTATCATTTTGAGTATGACGCCGGCTAAGTTGCATTTTCATTGCAAGTACCAGAAAATGACCGGAAAACTCTTGCCAATTCAATCCAATTGTATATAATAAAAATTGTCAATCGCCTGGGTGCCCCCCTCACCCCGGCGATTGATTATTAGCGGTAATCTTACCGGTAGAACCCACAGGAAACGAGAAGAGCCAGCCGATTGGCTGGCTCTTTTTCTTTTACAAGCCACAAAAATTATTACAGGTCTTTGAGTCGGGTATACAGCCTTTTGAGCGAAACCCGCACCAGCAAGGGTTTGCTAAAATCCGCGCGATGCTTCCAGATCGAAAGAACCAACAACAACACCCACACCACCCCCAGTAACCAATCAGGATGATACAGCCATAAAAACGCCCCCAGCACCCCCTCAGAGAAAACGACCACCCAACCGCTGTTCTCAAAAATTAAGTAAAAAAGCCCCATGGCCGCCCCCAGAATAAGAGGGGCTTCAAACAGGGTCAACCCGGTCCAAACCCCAAAAATGGAGGCAATGGCTTTACCGCCCTTCCCCCTCAAAAATGGTGAAAAAGCATGGCCGAGCGCTGGAGCGACAGCAATGGCGGCCATCCATGGCAAGCTCGGACGATCAAACCAGTAAACCCACCCAACCGGAACGGCGGCCTTCAATCCATCCAGTAAAATTGCCAGACCGCCCCACCATCCCCCTCCGGCACGCACCAGGTTGGTAGCGCCCGGATTGCCATCCCCAAATCGGCGAATGTCGCGGTTCAGAAGAATTTTACCCAGCAACAAAGAATAAGGCACACTGCCCGATAAGAAGGCAAGTGCCAGCCAGAGCCATTCATTCATGCCCCTATACCTGTGCCAGCAGCGGCGGTTTTAAGCGCATCACCTTCCAAAGAATACCCGGCAGCAACGCCAGTTTTTGCAATGCACCGGTATGCGCCCTGCGGGCATATACATTGTAGTTCAAAGCCTCAATTTCATCCAGAATTGCCGCGTACAATAGCGCAGCCGCACCAACCGCCGGACGTGCGCGCCGCGAAAGCAACGCAATACCCGGAAGAGCCTCTTTATACAGGCAGCGAGCTCTTTCAATTTCAAACTTCATCAAGGCAATGAACCGTTCGTCGTACACCTGATCGCGAATGTCTTGCAAGGTCAGCCCAAAACGCGCCAGATCTTCCTCCGGGAAGTAAACCCGCCCGCGCCGCGCATCTTCTCCCACATCCCGTAAAATGTTGGTCAGCTGTAAAGCAATCCCCAGTTGAATGGCATAGGGTGCAGCCTGGTCAAAGGTGACCCCCTCGGCCAGTCCGATAATTGGCATGGAAAGCAACCCAACCGTCGAAGCAACCCGGTAACAATAAACTTGCAGTTCCTCCCAGGTGGCGTAGGGCTTAAAGTGAACATCCATGCACACACCGTCAATTAATTCGCGTTCGTACTTAAGGTCAACCCCGTAGCGTTCGCGAATCAGTGACCAGGTCAGCAGAACAGCATGGGTTTGCTGTTGGGGAGGCAGAGCCGTTTGCGCCCGCCAGTTTTCAATATCAGCGAGGGTTGCCTGATCCGAATCGACCAGATCATCCGTCGCCCGGCAAAAAGCGTACAGGGAACGAATTGCCCGACGAACCGAAAAGGGCAGCAACCCGGTTGCAAAATAAAAGGTTTTGGAATGCTCCCGAATGACCTGCTCGGTGGCGCGAAAAGCCGCCTGTAAATTCGGCGCAGTCAGATGAAGTTCAGCAGATTGCCATGACATTCGGGAGCCTCCCATGGGATTAACTGATTAACCCTGAAATCATCAAGCCGTTTCGCAGATGAGATTTTCCACGATTTTTGACGAGGAAAGCACGCCCGGCAAACCAGCACCCGGGTGAGTGCCTGCCCCGACGAAGTAGAGATTATCAAACTCTTCCGAGCGATTGTGCGGGCGGAACCAGGCTGACTGGGTCAAAATGGGTTCAACCGAAAAAGCCGAACCGAGATAACTGTTCAGGGTATCCCGAAAATGGAGCGGGTCAATATAATGTTCGGCAACAATGTTGGCGCGCAGATCAGGCAGGTAATTCTTCTCCAAAAACTCAATAATTCGGTCACGGTACGGTCGGGCTTGTTTGGACCAGTCAATGCCCGAGCCGAGGTGTGGTACCGGTGAAAGCACATAAAAAGCTTCCATGCCCTCCGGGGCCATGCTGGGATCGGTCAGCGTGGGCATGTGCAGGTAAAGCGAAAAATCATCTGCCAGAATCTTTTTGTTGAAAATATCGTCCAGCAGCGGTTTGTAGCGGCTGCTCAAGATGATATTGTGGTGTGCCAGGCGGGAGTCCAGATAGCGCCGTTTGGTGCCAAAGTAAATCACGAACAACGACATGGAATAGCGCATCCGTTCAATCCGACGGTTGGTGTATTTTTTCCGGTACACTTCCGGGATCATGTAGCGGTAAGTGCTGGCCACATCTGCATTGGAAACCACCATGTCCGCAGGGTGAAATTCACCGTTCCGCAGCCGAATACCGGTCACCTTGCGATTTTGAACGGTGATTTCGGCAACATCTGCATTCAGATGGATTTTTCCGCCCAGTTCGACAAACAGACGACCGAGGGCATCCACAATTGCGCCGGTTCCGCCGATGGCGTAATGAATGCCCCACTGGCGTTCAAGGTAGTGAATTAACGCGTAAATGCTGGTCGTATCAAATGGATTGCCCCCAATCAATAGAGGATGAAAAGAAAAGACCTGTCTGAGAAAATCATTCTTTACAAATTGAGACACGTATTGATAAACGGTTTTGTAAGATTGCAACCGAATCAAATCCGGGGCAATTTTGAGCATATCGGTGAATTTGAGGAACGGCTTGTCAGCCAGTTCCACAAACCCTTTTTGAAAAATCGCTTTGGTGGTTTCAATGAAGCGCTGGTAACCCTCCTTGTCCTCCGGATTCCACAGGTCAATTTGAGATAGGATGAACTGCGGGTCACCGTTGTAATCAAAGCACTTTCCCTCGTGGTTGAAAATGCGATAAAAGGGATTAACCGGCACCATCTGGAAGTAATCTTCCCGCCGTCTGCCGGCCATTTCGAAAATCTCATCAAACATGAAGGGTGCGGTGATAACCGTCGGACCACCGTCAAACTTAAACCCGTTAATTTCGTACACGTAGGCTCTGCCCCCCAATTTGTCGCGCTTCTCGAAGATTTCAACATCAAAGCCGTGAGCGGCCAGTCTGACTGCTGCGCCCAGCCCCCCAAAGCCAGAACCGATCACAATAATTTTTTTGGACATATTCCCTCCAGAAAATTTGGTATGCGAAAATGGGATCGCACGGATATGTTTGATTTTGACACAAATCCACCCTCAGGACAAATGATTGTACAAACTATGTAGAATGCGACATGTCTCGTTTCAGATGAATGATGGTTTTCGCCTTCCGCCGTTCAGCGTAATAATCCACCACCTGACGGGCAACCCGGATCGCCCCCAGAGTAACCCCGGCAGTGGACTGCCCCGGAAAAATCGAATCGCCAACCAGCCAGATGTTGGGAATGCCCGTCCACGACCCACGGGCAGCCAGCAGAGAAGTTTGCGGAAATCCTCCAACCATACCGTAGGGGCGGCGGGTGTAAAATGCAAACGTTCGCGGTGTGCCCGGCAGACACAAGCGCACCGCCCGGCGGATACCCGGCAGCGCCATTTCGGCCGTCGCCAGCATTTTTTCCGTATAGAATTGCCGCTTTTCTTCATACGCCGAACGGTCGTCAAACCACCAATCCTCAACAGGGGTATGGGTTGAGAGCGTGGCTGCCCGCATCCCCGGGGGAGCTCGCAGGGGGTCATCTTCCGGCGAAAGCGAGATGAAGACCGAGTTTCCATCCCCCAGAGGCCGGTTGACATCCGCAATAACCTGAAAGTGATCGGCGGGTAAATTGTTCAGGAAAGACCGTTCCAGGCCCAGATACAGGGTGAATGCTCCCCAGCCCTTGGGTCGCGATTGCATCTCATCTTGTAAGCGTCGGGGAAGATGCTCACCCAGCACTTCGGCAAGTCCCCACGGCGTCAGATTGGCAACCACGCCATCGGCTTCTACTTCAAGTCCTTTGCGGGTTTTCACCCGAATCCAACCGTCTTCTCCGAGTTGGATTCGCTCAACCTGTTGGCGATAATACAGCCTTGCGCCGTTGTCGGTCAGCCATTTCGCAAGAGTCCCGGCAAGCTGCCCAATGCCGCCCCGCACGTGATTCACCCCCCGGCGCGGCAGATCGAGCGCTGCGCTGCCATAAAGCGCATTGGCAAATGGTGAGGTGGTCTGTGCCGAGATCAACAATTGCGAATCCACAAAAACCTTCAGGCGTTGACTGGCACGACGCGGCATTAAATGACCAATGGTCAGCAGACCAAACGGAGCCGCCAGCAGGGTTGTTGGCCGCAGCGCAGCCGCCAGTCGCCCAAGTTCCTGCAAGGACTGGGGAGGATATGGAAAATCCCGCGCCGAAACCTGCCAGGCCTGTTCGGCCAGCCATTCCTGTATTCTCCAAAACGCACCGCTTTCGGGAAAGTTTTGCGCAATTTCCTCCCGCCACCGCTCTCGATCAGCCCACTGAAAAACTGGCTTTCCCTCAATCAGGGTTACCCAGGCCGGGTTAACTGGCTGAACTGGCCAGGTGATACCCAGCATTTGTCCAATTCGTTCGTGCGGGCCGCCCGGGGCGAACCCGCCCGCCAGTGTCGCGCCGGCATCGAAACGGTAGCCTTGATGGTAAAAAGTTCCTGCCGAACCACCCGGGTAAACATGGGCTTCAAACACCGTTACCTGTAAACCGGCCTTGACCAGTAAAGCCGCAGCTGTCAGACCCCCGACACCTGCACCCACCACGACAATGTGCGGGTCTTGACGGGTTTTCATCAAGCCCGTTTCCTCCGTTCCAGGATCCATCGTGTGATTTGACTGCGGTAGAAGAACAACAACCGCAGGGCAATCGGTGAATAAACAAGGCGGGTCCACCAGCCGGCGATGCCCGGCGGATATTCAAATTCGATTTCTTCTCTGATCAGCGTCCTTTCAGGTTGAAGCGCCTTGAAGGAATGGCGGTGCTGCCAGAATCGCAGCGGGCCTTTGACCATCGTATCGGTAAATCCACTCAGAAAATCCACCCGGCTATGAACCGCCCGCCAGCGTACCGGGAAGGGCCCAAACCACAAGGTAAACTCCGCCACCGAGCCTTCCGCTATTGGCTCAAGGTGGTGAAACTGCACCCAGATTGGCGGTGGAGTCAGCCAGCGCAAAGCGCGTGTATCGCGGTGAAACTCGGCAACCGCTGATTGGGAAGCACCCACCTCAAATTGATAGCGGAAGTGACGCATGAACCGATCCTCATCGGATTGGGGGCGTTACCACTGCCGCCAGTTGTGCCGGGCGGTAAACATAACGGTAAACGTAAGTTGCCAGCCAGAACAGGAGCAGCGCTGAAAACACACCCGGCGCCCAGGTACCTATGGTATCCAGCATTAAACCCGCCAGCGTGGGTGAAAAGACGCGTGTAAGGCTCTCCAGTGATGCCGATAACCCCAGCGTACCACCCACCTCCAACGGGGTAACCGATTTGCTGATGGCGCTGTTGATGACCGTGTTCAGCACGCCTCCCCCCAGAGCAATGGGAATTAAGTCCAGCAACAGGGTGGGAATGGTGGAGACCAGCGCCCACCCCAGCAAACCGATCGCCATCAACACGGTGGCTGAGAAAATCAGGAACGGCTCGCTGAACCGGCGGGTCAAACGCCCAATCAGGAAGCCCTGCACAAAAGCCGAAAGGAAACCCACATAAGTCAGCAGGTAACCGGTTGTCTGGGCGGTCAAATTCAGCCGCTGCAAGCCCCACAGTGCAAAAATCGTTTGGAAGGTAGAAAACGCGATCGCAAAGAAGAAACGAGTATGCAGCAGAGGCCCTACCACTGGTTTACGCAGGGTGGAAAGCAAGGCTTGCAAGGTAAACGGCGGACGTTTGCCCCGTGCCATAGTCGCACGGCGTTCAGCCGTCAGTGATTCGGGCAGCCAGAAAAACACCATCACGAAGTTGACTGCCGAAAGCACGGCGGCAGCAAATGAAGGCACTGCAAAGCCAAACCGGCTGAGCAATCCGCCGATGGCCGGGCCGAGAATGAAACCCAGCCCAAAAGCCGCCCCAATCAACCCCAGCCCACGGGCGCGGTTGCTCTCATCGGTCACATCGGTAATATAGGCCTGGGCTACACTGATATTACTGCCGATAACCCCCGCCAGGATGCGGGCAGCGAAAAGCATCCACAGGTTAGCTGCCAGCCCCAGCAGAACAAAGCTGAGGATATTCCCCGCCAGACTGATCAATAAAACCGGACGGCGTCCAAACCGATCCGAAAGGCGGCCAAAAATCGGGGCTGCCAGGAATTGCGCCAGCGCGTAAACCGCCACCAGCAAGCCAATTTCAAAAGAACTGGCATTGAACTGCTTGGCATAGTAAGGAAGCAGGGGCAAAATCAGACTGAAACCCAGCAAGTCAATAAAAATGATCACAAATACGGTTGAAAGTGCCTTGTTCTTGAACATAAAAAACTCCTTGCTACAAAATTGCGCCTGATTTGAAATCAGGCGCGTGTTCAACCAAAATGAAAAAGTGCCGTTTCAGATTAATCACCGACCATTAATTGCTCAATGCGCGCCACAATTTCGGCTGGCGTACCGTTGAGATAGACCGCCGGAATTTCCTCCGGCAGCTGATGATCCAGAAAAGCCCGGCCACCCAGCACCACGATTGGCTGCGGATCGGGGAATTGTTTTAAGATGTGGGGCAACTGACTTAATTGAACTGCCGAATCCCTGCGTGTGGCGGTGAACAACAAAAGACGCGGTCTGAGTGGGAGCAACGCCTCTTCAAGGCGATCTAACGGTAGATCCTGCCCAAAGTACTTGACATCCCACCCGCGCCAGCGCAACATTACGACCAGCATGAGCAAGCCAATCTGGTGCAGTTCCCCCGGGGCGCAGGCGGCAACTATCACACCCGGGCGAGCCGGCGGCGCAGAAGCCGAGAGCATACTCATCAGGTACTGCATACAGAACTGGGTGGCATAATGCTCCACCGCAATCGGCAGTTCGCCGCGGTGCCAGCGTTCTCCCAATTCAACCAGCACCGGGGTAATGATGTGCACCAGCACCTGATCCACCGAATACAACGAGAACGAACGCCGTAAAATTTCTGTGGCAGACTCCTCGTTGAAATTGATTAAGGCATTCAAAAACTGGTGGGAAAGCGCCTCCAAAGAGGCCGAGCGCTCCGGCTGAACGACCGTCTGCTCGGCGAGAGGGTCTTTCCCCATTGCACGCAATTCATTGAGGTACTCGACCGCCCGTCCAATGCTCATGCCAGCATCCACGTGGCGCTTCAACCATTGCAACAGGCGCAGATCATATTCCGAGTACAGGCGGTAACCCTGATCACCCCGCGAAGGGCGTGGCAAACCGTAGCGCCGTTCCCAGGCGCGTAAGGTCACCGGCAGCAAGCCCACCAGCCGCGAAACCGCTTTGATGTTATACACCGGGACATGATGAGGGTTTACCAGCGCCGGATCATCCATTCCATAATTTACCTTTTCTTTTTCCACAATCTTCACCTAATTTATCTATAATAATGAAACGGGCTGGAATTTACAATACCGGTTCAAGGTTTGTACAACCTCTCGGCAGCGCTTTACCTCAGGCGGTTTCGGCAACTGGGCTGCGCGAGGTGACCTTGCGGCTGTGGGAAAGCAGTTCGCCTACTTTTTCGACCGCCTGCTCAAGCGTCTCGCCGAGGAAAATACCGGCTATTTGTTTTCTCAATTCCGGTTTGAAGTTAAATGCACTGCCGCCGTAGCCAAACAGGGGTGTTGGGCGCAACCGGTTGACCTTTTCCTGCATCCGTCTCATTTCCAACGCAGCCGATTCCATGCTGGCGCTGAGGATGATCATGTTCGGTTTTTCGAATCGGGCATAATCCACCAGATCATCCAGCGGAATATCCGGCCCAAGATACTCGACCCGATAACCCTCGCTTCGCAGCAGCACCGCCATCATCAGCGCACCGATTTCATGTTGTTCGGTGGGTGCGCCGCCAATCAGCAGATGGGGAGCCCCGCGCCGGCTGGGATAGGACTGCAACAAAGTAAGCAATTTACCCCGCAGATAAGAACTGGCAAAGTGCTCGGTGGTAATACGGATGTCACCGCGGTACCAGGCTTCACCAATTTCAACCAGGGCAGGCCCAAAAATTTGGGTACAGACCGTCATAATATCATACCCCGCCAGTACTTCTTTGACGATTTCTCCGCTACGCGCTTCGTCATGCTTGATTAAAGCTTTGTACAACTGCTCGGCGTAGACTTCCGGCGGGGTTTCCGGACGGACCCGCTCAATTGTCGGCATAGCCGGTACGGCTTCCGGCCACACTCCATTGCGGGTCATGCTGCGCAGTTCAGTAATCGCATTACTGATCGAGACACCTTCATCAATCCGTTTTTTCAACCAGCGCAAAATGGCCACATCCCGGTCAGAATACAAGCGATAGCGGTTATCGGAACGGTGCGGGGTGAGCACCTCGTGCCGCCGTTCCCACGCTCTCAATGTAACCGGGCGAATGCCGGTTTGGGCAGCCACTGCTTTGATCGTGTATTTTGGGTCATCGGGGAAATCGGTTATGGTTTTCATGCCAGCGTCCTTTCATGTGGGGATTACTCAGGCCGTGTTCGAGTCGTAAAGTTGTACTAACCTTGTACACACTAATAATATAGCAGGTTTTACAAGGTTTGTACAGTACCCTTGTACAATTCTAATACAACTCTTAACTTTTTATATTTTTTGCAGACGCATGGGCAAGCCATGATGCGGACGAAGAGTTACCAGCGGATCGGCCTGAACCGCACCTTCGACGGCCAGTTTCAGGCGGTAGCGTTGGGTAATCCCCGCCAGAATTAAGACCCCTTCAATCATGGCAAAATTATTCCCGATACAAAGCCGTGGGCCGCCCCCAAAAGGGATATAAGCAAAACGGGGAATCGAGCGCTCCCGCCCACCGGTAAAACGCTGCGGTAAAAATTCCTCGGCATCCTCCCAATACTGTGGATGACGATGTATCACATACGGACTGATCACAATCAATGCACCTGCCGGGATCTTGTAACCGTTCAACTCATCTTCACCCAGAGCCTTGCGGGTAATCAGCCAGGCTGGCGGATAGAGACGTAACGCCTCCGAAAAAACTGCCGCGGTAAACGGTAACCGTTCCAGATCAGGATAACAGGGAAGGCGGTCGTCAGGAAGTCGGGAAACTTCCTCCCGCATTTCCTCCCATACCTCCGGATGTTGAGCCAGCAGATACCACGACCATGTCAGCGCGCTGGCCACTGTTTCGTGTCCGGCAATCAGCAGGGTAATGATTTCATCCCGAATTTGTTGATCGGTCAACCGTGAGCCACCGCTTTCCGCATCTCGCGCATCCATCAGCATCCCCAGCAAATCATCTCGTTTTTCGCCGCTACGTCGCCGGCTTTCTACAATTTCATAAACCGCCCGATCCAGTTGGCGCAATGCTTTGCGGAAAGAAAGATTTTGCGGAATCGGCAGCCAGTCCGGCGGAGCAAACGGGTTCTGCGCCCGGTAGATGACGTGGTCGAGCGCCGTCAGCACGGCTTGTGTCAAACGGGGTGCGTCTGTGCGCAGGTCAATTGAAAAGAGCGCCTGCCCGACAATCTCCAGCGTGACCGCCATCATCTCGCGGTCAATATCTACCACCGCATCCTCAGGCTGCTGCCCCCAGCGTACCAGCATGGCTTCGAGCGCCGGCGCAATCACCTGATCCAAAGCGGCCAGACGCGAACGAGAAAAAGCGGGTTGTTCCATCCGGCGGTGGCGCAGCCATTCCTCTCCATCACTGGTCAGCAATCCCCTGCCGGTGATCGTGGCCAATGTGTTATATTGAATCGTGTCCTTGGAGTAGTTATGGTGATTATCCTGCAGCACCCGGCGAATCAAATCGGGATGGTTGATGAAAAACACTCTGGTGCCGCCAACCGCAAATTCGACCAGATCACCGTAACGCCGGGAACATTCCAAAAGGAAGCCCGGCGTATCTTTGCGAATTGTTGATAGATGAGGAAGTAAATCTTTGCCGCTGAGAATTTGCACGTTCGACCTCTAAGGCGTGGGATTTTCCCAATATCTTACCTGATCCACTTTGATGGTGAACTTTTCTGTATCACGTGCGCCGACAAACACCCCAAAATAACCCTTGCTGAAAGTGTTATCCCGCGCTTCCCCAACCAGTTCGCCATTGACATACACGATTAATCGGTCACCGATGGCCATCAACCCCAGCCGATTGGTCTGGTTCGAGCCAACCTTAACGGCCGATTTGGCGGTCCAGGGGATGAGGTTGAACATCTCGCCCTTTGCTCCAACGGTGGCGTCCCAACGGCGTAAAGAAACTTTTCCATCGCAGGTCAATCCCACCAGATAACCCCGGTCGGGATTGCGGCTTTCCGGCACACGCACAATCATCCCGTAACGGTCATTTGCGGCGCACTCACCGGTCTGAAAGGTCATTTCCAGGTAGAAATTGGTCAGTTCCGGCCAGGTCAACCGCCAGCCGTCGGTGGTGGTCAGTCCGGTCAACAACATCACCCCGTCTCTAAAGGAGATCTCGGTGAATTTGTCGGTGCCTGTTGGCCAGTTATCATCCTTATCCATGTTATCCGTCCAGCTGGCCGGCCCTAAACGCGCCACCGGATCGTTGGGTGAGGGCGTGAAAGCAATGGTCGCCGTTGGCTGCGGGGTTGGGCTGGGCGGAGGTGTTTCAGTCGGGGTAACCGTCGGTTGCTCAACCGCTTGGGTTGGCGAGGGAATCACCTCGGTTGGCGGGGTGGTTTCAGTCGGGAGGGGGGGAGTCTCGGTTGGCGGTATGGTCGGAAGCGGCTGAGTTGGCTGCCCTTCCGCTTCTCCGGTTGCAGTCGGCATGGTGGTCAAAATCGCCGCCACCTGCGTGGCAATTGTATCCTCATCCGGAGTCGGCATGGGCTGAAACAGTCCGCCACAACCGGCCAGTAACAACATTGCAAAGAGGGCAGCAATCAACTTTTTCATTTTTGTTCAATCCTTCCCATTCGAAATTGGCGTTTCAAGACAGACTCAAGACGTAGTTCAAGCTGCGGGGGTTCCCTGCCTGCCTTACCCCGTCTCAGCCGGCCTTGTAGCCAATCTGGCGCAGGAAGTTCTTCCGCCAGGCAATGTCTTCGGCGCCTTCAACACCCTTGGGGCTGTAACCGTCAATCACGCCCAGAATGCCGCGTCCCTGCTCACTTTGAGCAACGATCACCTGAGTCGGATTAGCGGTTGCGCAAAAAATTCGGCAAACCTCCGGCACATTGCGCAGCGCATTCAGCACATTGATCGGGTAAAATCCGTTGCCGAGGAAGAGAATAAACGAATGTCCGGCGCCAATTTTCTGGGCGTTCTTCTGCGCCAGTTCAATCATCTGTTCATCGGTTCCGCTCCAGCGAATCAGGCATTTGCCGGAGGCTTCGCAAAAGGCCAATCCAAAGCGGATGCCCGGCACGGTGCTGACCAGCGCTTCGTGAATGTCCTCCACCGTCTTGATGAAGTGCGACTGTCCCAACACAAAATTGATCTCTTCCGGTTTTTCAATGCTGACCAATTCCAATTCCATTGCCCGATCTCCTTTCTGCTTTAATTTTACCCATAAATGGTAGAATTACCGAAGTCAGACAGAGGAAATCCTGTTGAAATTCAATCCATGAGCAGGTAAGGTCTTTAGGATTTTATGCAAAACGAAACCAACCGCACATACCGTTACTTTGACTGGGTCATGGCTTTGTTCGTCACTGTGCTGATCATCAGCAACATCGCTTCCTCAGCCAAAATTATAGACTGGGGGGTTTCAATCTTTGGACTGCGTTTAGCCTTCGATGGCGGTACCATCCTTTTCCCGATCTCGTATATTTTCGGGGATGTCCTGACTGAAGTGTACGGCTTTCGGCGAGCCCGCCGCGTCATCTGGACGGGGTTTGCCATGCTGGCGCTGACCGCCTTTGTCCTCTGGCTGGTGCGGATCATGCCCGGCGAAGCCACCTGGCAGGAATATGCCGGCCAGACCGCCTACGAAGCCATCTTGGGCGGCATCAGCAGCGGCGGGATTGTGCTGGCTTCTCTGGTGGCTTATCTGGCGGGCTCATTCAGTAACTCCATCGTCCTGGCGCGCATGAAAGTCATCACACGCGGACGTTTTTTGTGGATGCGTACCATCGGCAGCACACTGGTCGGTGAAGGGGTAGATACGCTGATCTTTATCTTTGTGGCAACGCTGGCGGGAGTCTTCCCTTGGGAATTATTCGCCACCCTGACTTTGACCAACTACATCTTCAAGGTCGGCATTGAAGCCTTGATGACCCCCATCACTTACCAGATTGTCAACACACTCAAAAAGGCTGAAAACGAGGATTACTTCGACACCCACACCCGCTTTACGCCTTTTGCAGTCAGGTAGATTTGCCCGCAATCACCACCACATATTCCCCGCGGATTGGCTCTTTTTTGAAGATCTCGATCAGTTCGGCTAATGTGCCGCGATATACGGTTTCAAACATCTTGGTCAGGTCGTTGGCAACCGCAGCCGGGCGGTTGCCATATACCTGCAGCGCATCTGCCAGGAAGGCTTGCAGGCGATAGGGACTTTCGTAAAAAATCAGCGTGTGCGGGCTGTCCTGATCAACAGCCAAAAAACGCTGGCGCGCCCCGGTTTTGCGCGGTGGAAAACCCCGAAAAGTAAAACTATGCACCGGCAAGCCGGAAAGCACCAGCGCGGCAATCAGGGCGGTTGGGCCGGGAATGACCGTCAGCGGCAGGTTCTCCTCGATCACCCGGCGCACCAGCAAATAGCCGGGGTCAGAAATGGCCGGCGTGCCGGCATCGGTCACCAGCGCCAGTGAACTGCCCTCTTTCAATAATTCCACCAGCCGCGGCAAGGCGCGCTCCTCGTTATCTTCGCGAAAGGAAATCTGCCGCTTGTGAATGCCAAAATGCTTCAGCAGAAGGCCAGTTTTGCGGGTGTCCTCGCTGACCACATAGTCCACCTGCTGGAGAGTTTCCAGGGCGCGCTGGCTGATATCGCCCAAATTGCCAATCGGCGTCGAGACTAAATACAACACCACGGAAACGCCCCAACTTGCCGGTTTATTCGATCACCACCTGGCTCAGGTCTTCTTTGGGCTGGGGAAATTGCATCTTCAAACCTTTGAGTGCATCCACCAGCACACTGGCAATCACCAGATTGCGGTACCACTTCTTGTTGGACGGGACGATGTACCACGGTGCAAACTCCGTGCTGGTTTTGTTCAGCACATCTTCATAGGCTTGCATGTAATCGGCCCAACGGGCACGTTCTTTCAGGTCGCCCACGTTGAACTTCCAGTGCTTGGTGGGGTCGTCCAAACGCGCCTGCAGGCGCTTTTTCTGCTCCTCCGCATCAATGTGCAGGAAAAATTTTAAGATAAGCGTCCCTTCCTCAGCAAGCATACGCTCAAAGTCGTTGATGTGGGCAAAGCGGCGTTTCCAGACATCCTCCGCCACCAAACCGTGAACCCGCACAACCAGCACATCCTCATAGTGGCTGCGATTGAAGATGACGATTTCCCCTTTGGCCGGTGTCTGGCGATGAACGCGCCACAAGTAATCGTGATCCAGTTCCTCCGGGGTTGGTACTTTGAAATTGGCAACCCGCACCCCCTGTGGATTCACTCCTTCAAAAACATGACGAATGACCCCATCTTTACCGCTGGTATCCATTCCTTGCAGGACGATCAGAACTTTATGCTTGTGCTCGGCGTATAACAACTCCTGCAAGGATTCCAGTTCCCGGTTCAATTCCTGCAGCCGTTCTCTGCCCTCGTCTTTGCCGCCATCAAACGAGTCAGTTTCATCGGGATCCCAATCCTTCAAACGGATCTTCTCTTCCGGTTTTACGCGGTATTTGTCCATCGCCGCTGCCTCCCAATTGAAATGATGAGTTGATTATAGCCTCAATCCAGTGGAAAATTGAAATAAAAACGGGATGGGTCTCTTTCCCATCCCATCCGGTATTCACCCCTTTTCCTCTTTCCAAAAATTCACGGCCGGGCAACAAAATCAAAGGTCAGTTTGACCTGATCTTCCGTGTTCAACACACCCAGAATGGAGATTGGACCAACCCCAAAATCGCTCATCAAAATCGTCGTCGTAGCTTTTCCGGTCAGGGTTTCGCCCTGCAATTGCGCGGTGATTTCGAAGGCTACCTCACGGGTCACGTCTTTAACGGTCAAATTACCAATGACCCGAAAGGCATACGGCGTAGCCTCATTGTACGACTGAGGCAATCCTTCAACCCGCAACGGCTCAAAACGGGCAATCGGGTAGCGCGCCGATTCCAGCCATTGATTGCGAATCACCCCATCACGACGGGAAGAGTCCGACTTGAACTGGCTGATGTCCACCTCGATTACGCCGATGCTGCTCTCCGGCGGATTGGATAGATTGGCGTACACCTCACCACGCACCTCCGTTGTCACGCCCACCGCAATCGCAAAGCGGTTATTTTGATTGATGAAGGTCTCACCAACTTCGTAGGTTACCCGAGACTCACCCGGGACAATTTTGAAAACCCTGGTTTCGGCCTGCTCGCCCCCAGCCGGCTCAGCCTCGCTCGTTTCGGTGGGTTGTGGGTCGCTGGGCGCTGGCGTCGGCTCGACGACAGGCGGTGAGGTTGGAACGGCCGTTGGTGGATCTAATTCAGCGGTCGGTTCTGGAAGCGGGGTCGCGGCGGGTGCGCAGGCAGAGATAATCAACAAAATCAAGACGAACCAGACAGTTACCTGTTTTTGCATGGTTATACTCCTTCGGTTGGGACAAGGTTTTGTCCGTAATGGTCTGATACGATAGGATAAAGTTTATCCTATTAGTATTAATTCAACATGAAAATGAATAACCCCCGCCGGACAAAACCAACGGATGTCAGGAGCCCAATTCCTGCCGTCCGGCCAGAGCGCGCAGCAAAGTGTTTTGATCGGCGTACTCCAGATCTCCCCCCACCGGTAAACCACGCGCCAGACGGGTGATGCGCACCTTGCTATTGGCCAATTGCTGCTGAATATACAGTGCGGTAGCATCCCCCTCCATGCTGGGGTTGGTCGCCAGAATCACTTCCCTGACCTTGCCGCTTTTTACCCGTTCCAGCAGCGGTTTGATTTTCAAATCATCCGGCCCAATTCCCTCGATGGGAGAAAGCACTCCGTGCAAGACATGATAGCGCCCAAAGTAACCGGCCGTCCGTTCCAGCGCCAGCACATCCAACGGTTCTTCCACCACACAAATCACCCCCTCGTCGCGCTGGGGACTGGCGCAGATATCACACACCTCTTGACCGGCACGGGTGATATTGAAACACACCTGACACAAACCGGTATCACTTTTCAGCGCCAGCAGCGCTTCGGCCAGCGAACGGGAAATCTCCTCCGGCGCTCGCAGCAGATAAAATGTCAACCGCGAGGCAGTTTTTGGCCCAATGCCGGGTAAACGCTCAAAAGCCAGCGTCAAATTTTGAACAGCATCCGGTAAGATTGGCATTCCAACTACTCAATCAAAGACCTAAACCAGACAAACCGCCAGCCAACGGGCCCATGCGTTCCTCAGCCAGTTTTCGCGACTGCTCCAACGCCAGATTGACGCCGCTCAGCAGTAAATCCTGCAACATTTCCACATCGGCGTCTTTTAGGAGTTCAGGGTCAATTTCAATCGCCTTACAAACCTGCGCGCCGGTCATGGTAACCTTGACCGCCCCGCCGCCTACCGAAGCCGTAACGGTTTCCACCTCTAACTGAGCTTGCGCAGCTTCCATTTGCTCCTGCAACTTGCGAATCTGGGCCATCATTCCGCCGCCCATGCCGCCCGCCGGAGCAGCACCGCGATTAAATCCTTTTCCTTTTGCCATTCCTGCCTCCTTGATTTTCCTTTACCTTCAATTTCGATTATTCCTTATGCACAATTTTTCCACCAAGTCGTATTGCCGTGCTGACCATTCCATCCGCCTCAATATCGGCATCCAGTCGGATTTGACCGCCTTTACCCTGCACGACAATGCAGGCGATTTCGATTTCTACTCCCAACACATCCCGGATGGCTTTGCGGGTGATTTTCAAGTTATTGCCTTTTTCCATCATGGTTTTCAGCACTTCACTGCCAAACCCCAGCTGAAGCACACCGTTTCGCATGGTGATGGACTTGCAGGAATTGAGCAGCCCATCCACCGGTGAACTTTGGGATTTAACCCTCTGGCGGATTTTTTGCCAGTTTTCGAGAATGGTTTGCAATTCCACTGCTGGGCTGTTTTGCGTGGGTGCAGACGGCTCAACAGCAGACGGCTCAGCCTGCATTTGTGAATCAGTGGGCCGCTCCGCAGACATTTCGGAGAGGGGCGATTGTCCGTCCGGCTTCGGGGCTGCCTCCGTTTTGGATACGGCGGCTTTATCGGCCTTTTCCACGCCGGGTGGAGCGGTTGGCGTGGAAACGGCTGGTTCAACTGTTCGACCCACTTCCTGCCCGGCAGGGGCGGAGCGCTCGCTGACCAGTTGCGCCAGGGCCATTTCCAGCGGCAAAGCCGGCTGCCAGGCACTCCGCTGATCGCTGGCAGCCAGATTGAAGGCCTGAACCGCATCCAGTAAAGCCGGGATCGTAAATCGGCGGGCATGGTCGCTCATCTGAGCCTGCTGTTCTGGGGTAGCCTCGATCATGTCGCCGTTGCCCAATCGTACCAACAGCACATTGCGGCAATAGTCCACCACCTGGCGGGCAAACTGGCGCGGGTCGCTTCCGCTATCCAGCGCCGCATGAATGGTATTCAGCCCTCTGGCCGCATCCCGCTCCAACAGGGCTTCCACCAGTTCAATGACGGCTTGACCGGCAGCCGTCCCCAGCACCTGCTGGGCATCCGCCAGCCGGATTGGCCCACCTGTAGAGGCCAGTTGATCCAGCAGCGAAATGGCGTCCCGCAGACTGCCGGTTGCCTGACGGGCAATCAAGGTCAGGGTTTCCTCATCCACATCCACCTTCTCCTGCTGACATAAGTGTTGCAGATGCTGCACAATCAACCTGACCGGGATGCGGCGGAATTCATGCCGCTGGCAGCGGGAAAGCACGGTTGCCGGTATTTTGTGAATTTCGGTCGTCGCCAGAATGAAAATCGCATGTGGCGGCGGCTCTTCCAATGTCTTGAGCAGGGCGTTAAAAGCCGCCGTGGAGAGCATGTGAACTTCATCAATAATATAGACCTTGTATTTGCCCTGAGTGGGAGCAAAATTGATCTTGTCGCGCAGATCACGCACATCATCCACGCTGGTGTTGGATGCAGCGTCTATCTCGATCAGGTCGAGAAAACGACCGTTATTGACCGCCTGACAATGCTCACAACGATCACACGGTCGTTCCGCTGGCGATTCGGCAAGACAATTTACCGCCTTGGCCAGCAGACGAGCGGTGGTGGTTTTACCGGTACCGCGCGGCCCGGCAAACAAATAGGCGTGTCCCACCCGCTCGCCGCGAATGGCGTTTTGCAGGGTTTGGACGACATGATCCTGCCCGACTACCTGATCCCACAGGCGGGGACGCCACTTTCGATACAATGCTTGAGACATGGTAACCTGCTTTTCAAGGGTTCTGGTCTTGAACGGACTGCGCCCGCTCCAATTCTCGTTCAAACTTCAAAGGCGGCACATGAAAATGATCCGAGGGCGCCCCTAAATTGTACCGGAAAATTCGCCGGTTCAAGCGGTCAATTTGGTTTTTCACCCAATCCATTCTGGCGGTTGGATTGCCCTGCCGGTACAACTGGGCAAATTGGGTGCGAAATTGTTGTACTTCGCTTTCAATTTCTTTGCGTTCTTCCAGCCACGGCAAACTGAAGCCGTTCCGTCGCAGCAGTGAAAATGCCATGCGCCATTCGGCGGGTTCAAAAGGATTTTCCTCCCATTGTAACGGTTTACCTTTGCCGGGCAAATTGTCCCATTGACCGCTTTCGATTACCGAGCGAATTTTTTGTTCGGCGATCCACTCCAAAACGTTCATTTACTTCTACCTGCCATCTCATTTACGGTAAGGTATAAGCAGCTCGCAGGTTGCCCTGCCAGTCATATAAGGAAACCACATCACCGCTGCGGAACACGGCCTGATTCGCCCCCCAGTACAGCTCCATGACGGTATTATTGCCCGCCCGGCTGTACAGGCGGACGGCGCCGTTCTTGTTCAGCAACAGGTAAGGGAAAGTGTACTCCGCTCCGCGTCCATTGGTGAGTTTCCAGCCGGTCAGCAGCAGCTCGCCTTCACCAACCCGCCTAAGCAGGACAGCCTCGTTCTGCAAATCGCCTGCACCGATAACCGTTTCAATCAGAATTACCGGCTCCTCCAACGGAGGCAAAGTAGCCTCACCCCCCGGCTGAGGCTGCGGGGAGCTCAAAGCCGAAGGAATGCCACCGCTGCCCGCCACACTGACCGGCAAAGGCTGGACAGGACGCAGGTTACGGTCCCACAACAACAGAACCGTCAGCGTGGTAGCCGCCGAAATGATGATATTCAGGATCAGAAAAGGAATGACTCGCTTCCAGCTTTTCATATGTAAAAAAGAAAGGTACTTCTTTTAACGATGGGATGAAGGTTATCCGTTGCATAGAATCATAGCATACTTTTCCGGTAAAATGAGGATAGAGGAAGCACCCAATGCCCTATTTGATTGACGGTCACAACCTGATCCCTCGCATCGGCGGCCTGCGGCTGGACAACCCGGATGACGAACAGCGTTTGATTCGCCTGCTGCAGGCCTTTGCTGCGACCCGTCGGCAAAAAATTGAGGTGTTCTTTGATCGCGCCATGCTGGGCAGAGCCGGCCCGCAGACCTTTGGACAGGTAACCGCGTATTTTGTGGTACGCGGTTCCAGCGCCGACGCCGCCATTGCCGCCCGCCTGAAACAACTGGGGAATTCGGCAGCCGGCTGGACGGTGGTCAGCTCGGACCAAGAGGTTCAGGCGGCAGCCCGCCGCAGCCGAGCGCGCTTCGTTTCCAGTGAAGAATTTGCCGCTCAACTCATCAACAGCCAGCGCCGGCCTCCGCAGGAGGAAAAGCCCCAGCCCAGTGCAGCCGAAGTGGATGAAATGCTGCGCCTGTTTCGGAAAAAAGGCGGACGAAAATCGGACTGAATTATAAGAAAACTCTTATAGATTTTTAATACAATTTGGACAAAATTAGTGTATATTAGCAATGACACCAACACTTACTGGTAGATGGTGTCAATCCACCGAACAGGCGGTTCAGCGTGTCCCCCCCACGTTGAATCACAACCGTGAGGTGGAGTTCCCTCCCTGAGGATCGGCAGGCGTGTCCCCCCCACGCCTGCCGGTTCGTTTACGCCAAAGGCGCAATTCTCTTGCCACTCCCTTTTTGCAATGCTATAATCCCCTCTGAATGACGCCCCCGTAGCTCAAAAGGACAGAGCGAGGCACTCCTAACGCCGAGGTTGTGGGTTCGACTCCCGCCGGGGGCACCAGGCAGAAAAGAAAAACCCCGCTTTGTGCGGGGTTTATTTTGAACGGTTGAACCCGGGTTTGGTTAACTGCCGAACTCGCCGCCCTCTTCGTCGTCATCGAGATCAATTTCGATCTCGGTCTCTTCATGCTTGCGGCGTACCCATAGCAACAACACCTGTCCCTGTTCGGTTTCCACCGACTGAGCCGCCATGATCGGCACACGCTCTTCCATCCCCAGCGGGTTTCGGTAGTGCAGGTAAATGTGGTTTTGTTTATGCCATGCCCGATGGCAACGTTCAACCAGGGCCGCGCCGTTGAAGGTGCGCAGGCGGGTCAATGCCAGATCGTACAACGACGGACTTTCATTCAGTCCCAACGCCCAGCCGTCGTCAATGGTTTCAAAATCGGGGGTCGGCCCTTCAATAATTGTGATTCGATCGTCCATTTTTTCTTACTCCAAGCCGCAATCATACCACAATTTTCGTTTACAGGCTTTTCAATTTTACAAGGTTGCCAGGGGGATTAAAGATTTTTCCAGGCATACTAATAAAAGTTTTACATTCTTCTGATCAAATATCAATAAAAAATATCTAAAATCGGCGTATAACCTCAAACAGAGGTAACGATTCAAACCGGAGGATTGAAATGAGCATTTACTGGATTAACCCGTATGCCCGGCGTATGGCCCGCCGCCATTGGATGGAACGGCTGAATGAAGAATGGCCGTCCGAACAGGGAGAAGTGATTTTCCCGGTGGATGTACTGGCGAATGAGAACGGCTACACTATCACCGCTTTACTGCCCGGCGTCAAAGCCGAAGACCTCAATATCCAGGTGGTGGACAACCGTGTGTCCATTCAGGGGACGCTCAAAATTGAACGCGACGAAAAAGCCGAATACCTGCTCGCCGAACTTCCCAGCGGTCGCTTTTGCAAGACGATTGACCTGCCTGAAGCCGTGGATTCCAATAAAGCCGAAGCCAGCCTGAAGGACGGTGTGCTGACCCTGTTTGTCCCCAAAGCCGAACACGTCCGTCCGAAAACAATCAAAGTAACTGCACGCTAAATTGCCCGCAACGAAACAGCCGCCTCTCCTTCCAGTAAAGAGGCGGCTGTTTCGTGTACAATTAAAGGGTGATTCCAAAGGATTTACTCCTATACCTCGAAGGCTTGCCGCTTCCGGAAGTGCGTTTCTACGCTGAAACCGGCTCGACCAATCAGGATGCCCTGGACTGGGCGGCTCAAGGTGCGCCTGAATTGGCCCTCGTAGTTGCCGATCATCAAACTGCCGGGCGCGGCCGGTTTAGCCGGCAATGGTTCACCCCGCCCGGAGCAGCGTTGGCTTTCAGCATCGTGCTTCGACCGGTTCAGGTCTCCACGGCTCACATTCCCCTCTATTCCCCACTGGGAGCCTTGAGCGTGGTGCAGGCGCTGGAAAATGCTTATCATCTGAAGCCGCAAATCAAGTGGCCCAACGACGTTCTCCTGGACGACCGCAAGGTTTGCGGTGTGCTGGCCGAAGCGCTCTGGCAGGGCGAGACATTGCAAGCGATTGTGCTGGGGATCGGCATTAATGTTGCACCCTCCTCAGTGCCGCCCGCCGATCAAATCCTCTTTCCCGCCACCTGTGTTGACGAAGCCGTCGGCAGGTCAATCAACCGTTGGGAATTGCTGGCAGAGGTCCTGAAAGTCCTATTGGAATGGCACGGTAAAATTACCACTTCTGCGTTTTTCGCCGAGTGGCAAAAACGGCTGGCTTTTGTCGGTCAAATGGTGCGGCTGGAAAACCCCGGCGGCGATTCTTTTGAAGGTCTGTTACTCGGTGTCCATACCAACGGACATCTACGCCTGCAATTGGATGACGGCAGCGAAAGAAGTTTCGCCATCGGCGATTTGAAATTAAGGCCGCTCTCCTGACCGTCTTTCTGAATCGGAGGTTTTGAATGTTAGACGACTTGCGCAATTCGGCTTTTCAAGAATTACCGGAGGAAGAAGACCAGACCCCCCTGCTGGAACAAATCAAACCCACTCGCACCATAGCAGCCAGGCGAACATTTTTAGGGATGACCGCCCCCCAGCGGTTTGTCATCGCCGTATTGCTGCTGCTCATGACCTGTGTCTTGGGAGTCCTTTGTCTGGTGCTTACCGGGCGGGTTTGGGTTTAGGCCTCAAACGCCGCTCTCTCCGTTCTTTTCCTCTTCTGCCCTTTGAAGATCCCGTGCTGAAATTCTAGCCACCGAAGCCACATTGTCATCATCTGCCAGAACCATCAGGCGTACCCCGCGGGTCGCGCGGCTGGTACGGCTGATGTTTTTTACCTTCATGCGGATGATCAAACCGCTGGACGAAACAAGGGTGATATCATCGTTTTCTTCCACCACCCGCACGGCGGAAATTTTTCCGACTTTTCCCAGATTCTTCTGGTCTATCGTGGCTATGCCTCCGGTATTGCGGCTCTTGACCGGATATTCACTGAGCGGGGTGCGTTTACCAAAGCCACGCTCGGTAACGACCAGTAAATCGGCATTCGGCTGGACGACTTCCATGCCCGCCAGTTGATCTCCTTCGCTCAAGCGAATTCCGCTGACGCCAGCGGCTTGCCGCCCCATGACACGGACTTCATTCTCGTTGAATCGCACTGCTTTGCCTTTTGCCGTGACCAGAATGAGTTCATCTTGACCAGTGGTAATCCGCGCCCAACCCAGCTCATCGCCTTCTTCCAGGCTAATCGCAATCAGGCCAGAGGGACGCACACTGGCAAACTCGCCCAGGGCAACCCGTTTGACCCGCCCATTCACGGTAGCCATGGTGCAAAACTGGGCAGCCTCAAAGTCGGGGACGGCAACTGCGGCAGTGATTTTTTCATCCGGACCAACCGAGAGTACATTTACCATCGGAATGCCACGGTCGGTGCGCCCGGCATCCGGTATCTGATAGACCTTTTCGGAATAGACTTTACCCTTATCCGAAAAGAACAGGATGGTATGCAAGGTACGCGCCGGAATGACCATCAGGGTTTCGTCTTCTTCTTTCAGATTCTGACCGGTTACCCCGCGCCCGCCGCGCATCTGTGTGCGAAAAGCCCGCGCCGCCACCCGTTTGATATAACCACGCTGGCTGATCATGATCAAAACATGTTCATCGGCAACCAGATCTTCTTCATTGAAGGCTTCATTGGCTTCGGCAAGCAGATGAGTGCGGCGCGCATCGGCATATTTTTCGCTGACTTCTTGCAGGTCGGCCTTGATCACATCCAGAATTTTATTGGGGGAAGCCAGCAAATCCTCCAGATAGGCAATCCGTTCCAGTAGTGAACGATGTTCCTCTTCAATTTTTTGGCGCTCCAGGGCTGCCAGGCGGCGCAATTGCATATCCAGAATCGCCTGCGCCTGCGTTTCGGTCAGATTGAAACGAACGATCAACCGTTCCCGAGCGGTATCTGCATCCGCTGATTGACGGATGGTCTGAATCACCTCATCGAGATTGGCCAGTGCAATCAGCAGTCCTTCGAGGATATGCGCCCGCTGACGAGCTTTTTCCAACTCATACTGAGAACGGCGGGTAATCACTTCGATCCGGTGTTCGATGTAAATCTGCAGGGCTCGTTTGAGGGTCAATAAACGCGGTTCGTTATCCACCAGCGCCAGCAAATGCGCTCCAAATGTGGTTTGCAGCGGCGTGTATTTATACAACTGATTGAGCACCTTGCGCGGTTGTGCACCGCGGCGCAGTTCAATGACAATGCTCATTCCCCGCCGGTCGGATTCATCGCGCAAGTCGGAGATTGCATCCAACCGTCCTTCCCTGGCCAGTTCGGCAATCCGCTCAATCAGGCTGGTTTTATTGACCTGGAAGGGTATTTCCGTGATCACAATTTGATACCGCCCGCCGCGCATTTCTTCGATATGCGCCTGTCCGCGCACGGTCAGTCTGCCGCGACCGGTGGTGTACATCTGGCGGATGGCCTCCTGACCAACAATCACACCACCGGTGGGAAAATCCGGGCCGGGCAGAAAACGCATCAGGTCTTCAATGCTGACCTCGTCCATCTGGTCATAATGGTCAATCAGGTAGATCAGGGCATCGCTCAATTCGCGCAGGTTGTGGGGAGGGATGTTGGTTGCCATGCCCACGGCAATCCCGGCCGAACCGTTCAAAAGCAAGTTGGGTAAGCGGGCAGGCAGGACGACCGGTTCGCGCAACGAGCCGTCAAAGTTATCGGTGAAATCAACCGTATTTTTGTCAATATCCACCAGCATTTCTTCGGCCATAGCATTCAGCCGCGCTTCGGTATACCGCATGGCAGCCGGGGCATCACCGTCTATGGAACCGAAATTACCCTGGCCATCCACCAGCGGATAGCGCATCGAAAAATCCTGCGCCATACGCGCCATGGCATCATACACCGCCATATCCCCGTGCGGGTGATATTTACCCAGTACCTCGCCAACGATACGAGCCGATTTTTTGTAAGCACTGTTTGCCCGCAGACCCAGTTCCTGCATCGCATACAGAATGCGCCGGTGTACCGGCTTGAGGCCATCGCGCGCATCGGGTAAGGCGCGCGCCACAATCACACTCATCGCATAATCCAGATACGCCGAGCGCATCTGTTCATCAATATCTACCGGTTGGATCGTACCGATATCCATAATGCTTTCCTTCTAAATCCAGAATGATAACCCTCTAATTATACCGCATCGAGTCCATTTTACCGGCCGGCTAACGCATCTCCCGTGCATGGCTTTCCCACCCCCAATCTCCTCTCCAATCCTGTTCTCTCTACAAGGGTATGGTAGCGAAGATTTACCGATGAGACCGACTTGCCCGTTATGACGATTTTCCCGAAAATTGGTGATTAAATTTATTTCGATGATTAAATTTCGTTGAACTTTCTCGTTTATAATTTATTCAGACATGAAAAGAGATTGTCTTGGCATCCTCGTTCTCATCACCAGCATCGTCCTGACGGCGTGCACCGCCGGTCAATCTCAACAAACCCCACCACCTTCAACCTACATCCAGAATAAAGGATCGGATACCATCGTCAATCTGGCGCTGGCATGGGCAGAGGAATACCAGTCGCTTCATCCAGAGGTGCGTATTTCAGTCACAGGCGGCGGCAGCGGCACGGGTATTACCGCCATGATCAGCGGGACGGTGGATATTGCCAATGCCTCACGCCAGATCAAAGATGAGGAAATGCAAGCCGCACTGGCTAATGGTATTGAGCCGGTGGAACACGTTGTCGCCAGGGACGCCATAGCCGTGATTGTTCACCCCCAAAATCCCGTGGATCACCTTACGATTGATCAAATTTCTCTGATTTATCAGGGCGTCATCAATAATTGGCGGGAGGTGGGGGGTGAAGACCGCCCGATTGTCCGCCTTTCGCGCGAGACCAACTCAGGTACGCACGTGTATTTTCTCGAAGAGGTCATTCGCAAAGGTGAGAAGGGCAACAAAGCCATCTTCTCGGCAGACACCCTGTTGCTGCCTTCTTCCGAAGGCATTATTGCCGAAGTCAGCGACAACCCGAACGCCATCGGCTATGACGGGTTGGGTTATGTTACCGAACACGTCAAAGTACTGGCAATCGGCACCCAGCCAGAAGAGCCGTTTGTGTTTCCTTCCATTGAGACCGTTAACAGCGGTGCCTATCCGATTTCGCGCGATTTATACATGTACACCCGTCGAGATGCTCCGCCCCTTGTCAACGAATATCTGGAATGGATTATCAGCCCTGAAGCACAACAAATCGTTACTCGCTTAGGGTTCGTTCCTATAATTCAATCGAGCGCAGGAAAGTGACTCCATGAAAGCCCAGCGAGCCGCTCTCAATGAGAGAATCATCAATAGCCTGATCAAACTTGCCGGTTACTCCAGTATCGTATTTGTCGGTCTGATTCTGATTTTCCTCGTGCGGGAAGGTTTGCCGGCGCTCAACGATGTTTCGTTGAAGGATTTATTCGGATCACGCTGGTATCCGATCGAAGGATATTTTGGGATTCTCCCGTTGATTAGCGGTTCTTTACTGGTTACGGTGGGCGCCATCCTGATTGCCATCCCCTTGGGTATTGGCACAGCCGTCTTTCTGTCCGAATTTTCACCATCCTGGCTGAGAAATCTCCTCAAACCAATTATTGAAGTTCTGGCAGGCTTACCATCGGTTGTTCTGGGTTTTCTCGGCATTCAAATCGTTGCCCCGTTCTTCCGGCGCTTCCTGGATCTTCCCACAGGTCTGACCGCGTTTACAGGTGCGGTATTGCTGGCTCTCATTTCTTTGCCAACGATTGTATCCATCGCTGAAGATGCCCTCAACACCGTACCACCGGCGTACCGTCAAGGAGCGCTGGCACTCGGTGCCACCAACTGGCAAACCGCCTGGGGCGTGACTGTGCCAGCCGCTCGTTCCGGCCTGCTGACCGCCCTGATGCTGGGAATTGGGCGCTCAATTGGCGAAACCATGGCGGTGATGATGGTAACCGGCAATGCGCCGGTTCTGCCTTCGGGTTTGAATGCGCTGTTCCTGCCAGCCCGCACGATGACTGCAACCATTGCCTCCGAAATGGGAGAAGTAGCCACCGGCTCTCCGCATTACCATGTGCTCTTTTTTATCGGCATCATTCTGTTTCTGATTTCACTCGTGGTCAATCTAACCGCTTCGTCCCTATCACTACGCAGCCGAAAACGGGCGGAGCGCCTGCTTTCGTGAGGTTTCCCAATGAACTTACCCGAGTATTCCCGCAAAATGAGGCAGGTAGAGGTGTTGGGCATCAATTTACTGCGCCTGATCACCCTGCTGACTGCTGTACCGGTAATTGGAATCATTGTTTTCATTCTCATTCGCGGTTTACCGGCGATCTCATGGGAATTTTTGACTCAAATGCCGCGCGATGGGATGCGTGCCGGTGGAATATTACCGGCAATCATCGGCACGGTATACCTGACTTTGGGGACGGCCATCTTTTCGGTTCCATTGGGAGTTGCCGCCGGCATTTATCTGGCTGAATATGCCAGTGATAACGCTACCACCCGACTGATTCGGATTGCCATCATCAATCTCGCCGGTATACCCTCTGTAGTTTATGGCTTATTTGGTCTGGGCCTGTTTGTGCTGTTTCTACGCTTGGGCACCAGCATCCTGGCAGCCTCGCTAACGCTGTCCATCATGACCTTGCCGGTCATCATCAGCACGACGGAAGAAGCGCTGCGTTCGGTTCCAAATGCCTTTCGGGTGGTCAGCACCTCGTTGGGTGGTACACGCTGGCAAACGACCTGGCGTATCACCCTGCCCCAGGCCATGCCGGGTGTGATTACCGGGATCATTCTTGGCCTGGAACGGGCTGCTGGTGAAACTGCCCCCATATTATTCACCGGGGCTGCCTTTTTCTTGCCACGCCTGCCGGCTTCCCCGATGGATGCGACCATGGCGCTCCCCTACCACATCTTCGTCATTTCCACTTCTGTGCCGGGCATGCCGCTCCAAATTCAGTACGGGACAGTTTTGGTACTGCTGGTATTCGTGCTGGGGATGAACCTGCTGGCAACCCTCATTCGCAACCGCGCCAGAGCCCGTCGTCAATGGTAAAACCAGATGCAAAGTAAAATTTCTGTTCAAAACTTGAGCCTGACTTATTCCGATGGGGTTGAAAGCCTTCATGGGATTAATGTAGAAGTCATCTCAAACGCGGTGAATGTGTTCTTTGGCCCCGCCGGCGGCGGAAAATCCTCCCTCCTGCGCGCCTTCAACCGGTTAAATGACCTGGCCGATGTGCGCCACTTGAGCGGAGAGATCTGGTTCAATGGCAAAAACATTCTGGAGCCGGATACCGACGTCATCGAACTGCGCCGTAAAATTGGCATGGTGTTCTCCCGCCCGGTGCCCTTGCCGTTGACCCTCTGGGAAAATGTGGCTTACGGTTTGCTGCTGATGGGTGAAAAGCGTAAAAACCGACTGGATGAGGCTGTGGAGAAAGCCCTGCGTTTGGCCGCGCTCTGGGATGAAGTCAAAGACCGCCTGAACGACCCGGCCAGTGCCATTTCGGGCGGGCAGCAGCAGCGCCTGTGCCTGGCTCGCGTGCTGGCACTTGAACCGGAGGTCATTTTATTGGATGAGCCGACCTCGGCCCTCGATCCGGTATCTACCGCAAAAATCGAATATTCCCTGCTGGAATTAAAGGAACAATACACCATTGTGCTGGTTCCTCACAACGTACAGCAGGCGGCCCGCGTTGCCGATTATGCGGCATTCTTTTTGCAGGGGCGGCTGGTAGAATACGGGATTGGCAAACAATTGTTTGTTTCTCCCAAGGTCAAGGAAACCGAGGATTATGTTACAGGTAGATTTGGATGAAAAAATCTTGCCTGTCGTGGAAAATCCTGCTATAATCGAGGTTATTCAGGGCGCGTAGCTCAGTTGGTCAGAGCGCACGGTTCACATCCGTGAGGTTCGGGGGTTCGAGCCCCTCCGCGCCCACTCAACGTCAATTTCATCGCCGCCGTGATATTTAAACCTACCCGATCGTGCGCGCGGTCGGATGGTTAGCAGATCAGACGCTGGCACGTCTGGTCTGCGTTTTTTATTCCTGTTTCTCAAATTTGTCTATCAATTCGTTCAATATAGCAATCGCGCCAACCAGCCTGTCAATCTGCGCCTGCGCGTTTTTGGTCAACTCTTCTAGCTCGCGCTTCAATTCATCGCGCCGTTTTTCTAGATCCTCTTTTTGATACATTCTAAATATCCTCTCTCAATTTCAAAATAATTGGAGTAAAGTTCTCCTTTGGTGCGTCCTGACCCTTCAGATATTTGGTCAGGCTATCAATTAGGTACATGATGTTCTGCAAATCAGATACAGAAATTTCAGATGAAAATCCCATTCGCTTTAATTCAAGCAAATTATTTTCTGTAATTTCGTTCTGTCCCCCACTGCCATAACCTCTAGCAAACCAGATTTTCAAAATTTTTTCTGCATCATCAATAGATTTTGCCAATGTTGTAATGGTTGATAAAACCTGTTGAGTAAAAATAAGTTTCTTTGTCATGATTGTTCTCCTTATTCAGCATAAAGTTCAACCGCAAAAACTCGCCAATCTCCAGCCATAGTATCTGATGTATGTCCACCATTGCGATAAATACGAAGGGCTACTGCCTGTCCATTATAATAACCATTTGCATTAGATAGCACTGCACCATTAGATATTGCTTTTTTAATAGTGTCTGCTGTACTGTGTGCTGTAACCGTTATTCCGACTGACATTCCAGTTGCTGAAGGAATGTAAATACCGTCATTGATTGGACGAAACTCAACCCCCACAATAACCGTACCGGAATTAGTAGAACAATTATACCAAATCGCTACTTTTACGGTTTTACCCGCCCAATTAGCCGGTAAAACGAATGATGTATCAATAACTCTAGTCACTCCATCTGGAAATATCCAGCAAGTATAATTGTTTTGACTACCCAATGTAGGAGCAAAACTAGGCATTGGTTGCCATCCAGCAATGCCCAAATGGATAACTTGGCGTAATCGTTCAAGTGGAACGGTAAAACCACTGTTTGGCTTCCTAAACCAGAGCGAGTCGCTCATAGAATATAAACCAGAGTGGTTAGATGGAGTAGAAGGGGATGATGACCTATTCTCTAAAATTACTGTATCATCAGGGGGGTTACTTACACTTGTTAAAGTTGTTATTGCTAATCCTTTGGTAGATATAATAGGGTTATAAGTAATAATTGCATCATATCCAGATTCGTTTCTAAACCGCATTAAAAGGTTACTTGATTTGGTGAAATCAATTGATGCTCTTGAAATCATTGCAACATAAGGATTAGCACTTAACTTAACTCCTGTTGCATAATCAGAAGTATCAGAAACTATTTCAACAATGGATACTTTTGAAGAGGCGTCTGTTGCAATGTAAATACTAGAACTAACAAGCGATTTAGTTTTTATTTCTATATCACTTACTTCATAAAAATTATCTTCATTTCCAACTTTTAATGTCTTGGAAATTGGGTCACTATTTTGTATGGAAATCTGACTTAATATCTCTCCACCAGCAGTAAATTTTACTGAACTCGATTGTGAATAAACACTGTCCGACCCAATGGAAATTCCATAACTATCTAATTTTACCTTTCCATTACCCGCATAAAACTTTCCGTCACTTCCAAAATACGCCTCTGTAGTATCCACACCACTGCCATTTCTATAAATCCCCTTTAGAGTTGCATTTCCATCTGAAAGGGCTTCCAACTCAAGCCGCCCTTTGTTATTGGCAACCTGTCCAATGGTTAGTTTAGTACCGATCTGCAAAGTGCCAGAATAAATCCGGTCAGCCGTGATAGCATCTGGCACTTCTTCAAGGCGGATTTCGTCAATGTAGGTAATGCCTGCAACATTATTATAATTGGCATAGATTATTGGAGAGATAAACCGGACATTTGTGTGCGCCGGAGAGGGATTGGATGGATTATTGGCTGTGTCAAATGGCGACCCATGCCCTCGCATGTATCCAATATATATCGTCCATGATGAGGAAGGATTAACACCATTAGCGGCAATATAATGCTGACTAGCATAACTGTTTGCACCAGTTTTATTACAAGGATTCAAATTTACATCAAAGCCAGCAATACCAACATAAAGTGTCCCCGTTCCAGCAGTTCTCTTTACTCTTGCGGATAGGCGGTACAATTTGTCCGGATTGTATGGGATTGGTGTACCGAGTACAAACCAGACCGTTTGAGCAGTTGTCCCATCTCCACATTTCAATACTTTATTACCGGATACCGAACCGGTATCCGTTTCAAGAGTGGTGATAGATTTTCCACCACCCCAGTAATAAACTCTTGCATGGAACTGGTTTATATTATCGTAATCAAAACTCTCACGCAGTTCGGGAATCGCTCCACCCTCGGCAATAATTTTACCCTTCACTCTCAATCCAGACTGCGGCGTATAAACAAGATATGCCTGATTGTCAGCATACTGCCCGATACCGATGCCGTACTGAGGATTCGTTATTCCGAATGCCCCGTTTAGGTCACCAATACGAATAACCTCTGTCTGCGCGTTATAAGTCGCCCCTTGTGTAAGTATCTGCAGCCTGGGAGTATCGTAGGCATTGAGCTCGATCCGCCCTTGACCGCTCTGGCCCAATACAGCAAACGGCGTTCCAGCCGGCCAGGTGTCTGCCCCACTGCCGTCCAGGTTTCGGGTTACATTATAGGTTGTACCACTCACAAGTGAGCCAACCTGCATGTATTCCACTTTGCCGGCAGCGCGGAAAAGCACGAAATCACCCGCAGTCATTGCCTTGCCGAAATTGATTTGTGTATCGCCGCTGCCTGCATCTGCAGCCAGCGTACCCTCGTCTTTCGTGATGAGCAGCCATCCGCCCAGCAGAGTAACCGTGTTTTGCGCAAACAAAATTGCGTCCAGCTCACTCAACCAGCCCTTTCGCCACAACAACGTTGATGACCCAAGATCATACGTATCCGTAAATTCCGGATACAAATGCCGAGTCTTGGTAATCCCTTGAAAATTATGGTCGTTTGTCCAGGTGAACGCCGCGCCGGTATTGACCCGCAAACCATTGCCATCCACCGCCAATCCCGACCAGGATGGATTGAGCAGAACACTCAATGTCTGATCTGCATTCAGCAATCCGCCGCCAGTCAGGCCGTTCCCGGCCAGGATCGATTTATTCAGCCGCTGCGCCTCGTATGCCCGCCGCGTGCCGCTGCCATCGGCATGTGCATACTGAGTATGGTCGTCGTCCAGCAAACCGGTCAACGCCAGCCCGTGATCCAGTTGCCCGCCCTGTGGATTGTTCTGGTGGGTATGCACGCCCACCGATCCATGTGCCGTGGCGGCGTCAAGCCCGACATGAACGTCATACGCCGACTTAAGTACGGAGAGATCCACACCGTCGATGGTGATGTTTTCTGCAACCGATAAATTCCCAACCAGCTGCCGCGATCCGTCCGTTTTGAGAAACTGCGGCGCTTGTGCATCCGCAAGACTGCCGGTGTGATGTCCAGAGCTCAAATCGTGCGGTGTTGGTGCAAACGGCCCTGCGCCGCCGCCAACCGCATTGATCAAATCAAGTATGCGCGGCTTTAGTTTCGCAAACAATTCACCAATTCGCAAACTATCCATCCCGCATCCTCGTTCCGATCGTCAAAGGATTGTTTTGCAATTTTGTAATGGGCAAATAACGTTGATTCTCAATATCGTATTCCGCTTCTTCAATAAACAGCATTGTTGGATCGGCAATCAGACCCAGATCAACCGATCCGGGTATGACATCCTTCAACCTGGCCCAGACACCCACCGGACAGTTAGTTGCATAATAAGGATCACCCCAGATGTTTTGCACGCTGCCGTCCGACAGCAAGTAAATATCCGGCCGATATGGATCGGGGGCAGGTTCTGGGTATACGATGAGCCGTCTATCGCGAGTAATCGTTGCCAAAAGCCGATTATTGCCAGCGCTGAGTAAATTGACCAGATTATGCAGTGCTGTTGTATCTCCATTCCGGGCTGGATCAGACACCACTCCAGCAGTAACACCGCGCAATTCCCAACCAGTTAAAAATTGCGAGGCGCTATCAATGATATTGCCAATCTGAATTGTGTTATCCAGATAACCGGTTAATTGAAAATTCATATCCGCATCGGGGCTTCGGCTCGCCCAGGTTGAACCATTGAATAAGCGAAATACGCCCCTGCTATAACCTAACTGCTCATTGACTCCCACCACGTAATAATTGTTGTTATCCAGACTGCCGGACCTCCTCAATACCAGCCAGTAGGTCGTATTTGGTGAAAGCTGCACAAATCCGGATTGATAAAATGGATAATCCACCCATCCCAGCGATGTGGAAATCTCGCTGTTGTGTGTACGGCTGGCGATGACCGTACCTGGTTGATTCGCGGATGACTCGCAAACCTCCATAATCAATTCGTCTCCAGGCGAGCCAACCTTTCGACACCGAACCCGTACATTTGCTAAAGACCATTGATATTGATCATCAAAATAAAAGCTTTGTGCAATCCGCTGATTTGTGCTGATTCGACCTACGTCCTGTGTTGCAACGCCTTCGATGTCGTACGCTTCTCGTAATCCGCTTCCTGCGTAGTATTTCCAATCCAGCGTCCGAAACCATCCGACACAATTAAGCGTCGCATTTAAATCCGATCGCTGATCGGCAATATCAATGATCGGAATCGGGTATTTTGCAGCGTTCAGAAGATTGCTGCGGAAAGCCTCCGCCATCGCCTGATTTGCATCCGACAATGTCGCTACCAATTCCTTTACCCCATATGCGGAAACCGAAACACCATCATAGGCAAACGCAGTCATCGCTTTGTTGTTGCCTTCGCTGTACATGACGGCAATTTGATTATGCATTTCCTCCAGGCTTACACCGACTTTCAGACTGCCAACATTGATTTCCACGCTGTTGATATACCCCCACCATACGCAGGATTCGCGGTCGTCAAAGATTTCTATGGGGCAACGCAGATATTCCAGTAATTCCCAGACACCGCGCTCATTGGCCGCCCTGACCTGAATGGTAGCCGATTTTGGACCGCCAATTGCGTGAAACGAATATCGTTCCGGTATGAAGTCAACTGCCGGAAGTGTCAGCGGATTTTGAAAGTTGCGCTCCATGATTCGAATGCTGAAGCTCATAATCCGCTTCTCCTCGGACGGTAATAAGCCTTTACAGATAGCACCCTGGTAATATCGGCGTCCCCAGTATTGCCCTGTTGTAGGAAATACAATCGCTGCGCTCGCCCAGGAATTAAGCGAAGCGGCTTACCGATAACCGTGTAATGACCCGTCTTTCCACCCCCCGACCATCCATCCGTATACAGCTGCTGGTTGATCCCATCATCCACAATCCGAACCTGATACGCTGCACCATAACCACGCGGAATTAATACGCGATATCCGTCAATTGGCGATATCTGCAGAAAGTCAATACCCATATAGGCGGTTCCGCTTTTCTGACCATACAGCACAAGATCAACCGGTGCCAAATCGCCGCTGGAAAGCAGCCAGGGGGGTATCTGAATCTCACCAAGTTCCTGAATCCGCCCGGCGCTCAACAAAACCTCCTGTGCAGACGCCACCGTGGTGAGAATCGTACCGACCGGAAACATGATTTTGAGTTGCAACCGATTGCCCTGATGTGCGGAAGACGAGAACACTCCCAAAACTTTGAACCAGCGTTTGTTGGCAGCATTCAGATAGGCAGTGTTCAATTCAAATCTGACCAGCGGAATTTGATTAACATTCGTCCAAACAAATTCCTTTACATATCCACCGCTATAACCAGCGACAGCCTGATTTGTAATACCGCCCTGCAAAGCGATTGCTGATTCACCTTCCAGTACATGTTGAAAGCTGCCCGGGTTGGCATAAACGTTATGTGAAATCCAAAGTTCAGACAATCGGGCAGAAGAATTAAATTGATTGGTCATCTCAAGCCGCACCGGCGCAGGTAAATCGCCGGTAATAGCCGTATCCGCAATCTGGACGTAATTATGACGTTTGTTCGGTGCGCTGCCGCTCCCATCATTGCAGTTGAAGACGTTCAGCCCGCTGGTGTTGTTTGTTCCATTGCCATTCGTCAACGGTATTTGTGTTTCCGGTCCTTCCCAAAACGGATCGCGTTCAACCGTAATGGTTGCTTTGATCGCCCCGCGCCGATAATAATTATGTAGTTTATTGTTATATCCGACCATCCCGTTGTATACCCGCGATCGCCAGGTTGTTCCGCCATCCAGCGCAAAATGAAGCCAGACGCCATTTGGCCCAATGGTATTTTCGCGAGCATAATCCAAAAACCGGTTGATTGTGCGGATTTTATCAACCGCCAAACCCTTGATCCATACCTCAAATGATTCAGCAATCCGCTGCTCAAGATCGATAGCAGTTTCCGGGTAATAACCGTCCAGCAATACTGCTCCGTCGCCATTCAGGTTGATCTCGTTAGCCGATTCATCTACCAGTTTGAGTGTAATCATCCGCGCGCCCTTTCAATTTTCCTGACCAGCGTTCTGGCCAGCAATTCCAGATCCATATTGTTATTGACGTTTGCATTCACAACAATATTGATCGGCGATTCACCTTTTCCTGTGCCGGCAAGCGCATACTGCGGGCCGGATACGACCATTGAGGTTTCGGAGATCATCCCGCGAATGGCACGGTTCATATCAGCCTCCACATTCCGAAACTGATCCACAAAACCCATTCCGAAACCAAGCGCCGTGTTCTTTCCAAAATCTTCAAAAACTTCCGATGGACTGCTGATTTTCAGCATTTTCTTCACCCCGTCCACGATACCGCCGAAAAATTTTTCGATTTGCGAGCGGAACCAATTCGCCCGTTCCTGGATTCCCTGCCAAATACCTGAAACGATGTTTCCGCCAATGCCGACAAGCGTTCCGGCCAGACGATTGACACCATCTACCAGCGCATTGACCAAATCCACGGCCGAACGTCCCAAAACCGGCAGCATCGTTCCAATTCCATCAATCAATGTCAAAACCAGTTCGACTGCCGCTTCACCAATCATCGGCAGCGCAACAATCAATGCATTAACAATAGCAACGACAATCTCCGGCACGTAAGGCAGCAGCACCGGAATTGCCTGAATGATTCCTGTTGCCAATGCCAGGATCAATTGCAAAGCGGCATTTACCAAAAGCGGCAGATTGCTGATCAATGCCAGAACGATTTGAGGAATGATTTCAACAACTGCGGGCAATAATTGGGGTATTGCATCTGCAAATCCGAGCGCCAGTGTAATGATCAACTGAGCAGCCGTATTCACCAGCATCGGCAGCTGCGACACAATACCTTTTATCAGCGCCAGCAGGATATTGACTCCGCTGGTTGCCAGGAGCGGAATATTTTGAACGATAAAATTAACCAGTGCAAGGAGCATGTTCAGCGCAGCCGGTACCAACGCTGGCAATTGCGAAACGATTGCATTGATCAACCCCTGGATGATGCCCAATCCGGCCTGCAACATTTGCGGGCCTTGCTTGGCTGCATCACCGATGATCTCGCCAATCAAGCCGCCGATACCCGCGGCCGCTGCCCCAAAATTACCTCCCGAATCCTGTACAATGCTGGCCAGCTGTGACAGATAGCCCTGCAACGTTCCGGCAAGGCCGCTAAACCCCGGCAGGAAGGATGCCGCCAACGTGCGTACTGTCCCTTGCAACCCAAGTATCAAACTGGAAAGCTGATCACCAAAGGCCTCGAAGGCGCGCACATTGTCCTCTCCCATCACAGCACCTACTGCATGGGCTTCTGCGGTCAAAGCGGCAATTTCGTCCGCGCCGGCTTTGATCAGCGGATTGAGTTCCATTGCGGATTTACCGAACAGCTGCATGGCAATGACATCCCGTTCGGTTTCGTTGGAGATTTTGCCGAGCGCAGTAATTGCTTCGAAAAATACCGTTTGCGAATCACGTAATGCGCCGTTGGCATCCACGATTGGAACGCCCAATGCTTCAAAAGCCTTCGAAGCCTCGTTTGTGCCTTCCCGGGCAGTACCCATCGAACGGGTCATTTTTGTGAGCGCGCCGGTGATGGTATTCAGATCGGTACCGACCATCGTACCAACGAAACTCAATTCCTGCAATTGCGTTGTACTGATGCCGGTTACCTTTGACATATCCAGCAAATCACCGGCAAAATTGGCGGTATCTACCATTAATTTTGTGATTCCTGCTCCAACCCCCGCCACCGCAGCACCCAGTGCCGCGATTGAGGCAACTCCCAGTTTGGCAAAATTACCCAAACCGCTCAATACATTTCCAAATTTGCGGGTCTTTTCGGTGGTTTCTTCTTCTTTGCGCCCCAACTCCTCGACCTTTTTGCCCGCCTCTTTCGATTCCTTGCCCATCTCATCAAGCGCAGTTTGAGATTGTTTCAACTCAAACTGCATCTTGTTGAGCGTCTCCGTTTCGCGGTTGAGTTTAATTTGTAAGTCCTGTGCGGCCCGCGAGTTTGCGCCCTTTTCGGCTGCAACGCGTTGATATTCGCGCTCCAACGCCGTAACTTTTTGATTCTGGAGATCAATTTGCCCGGTCAGCGCCTTAATTCTCATTTGCAGGCCGTCGGCACTTTTCGACCAATCCCCTAATGCAGCTGCGGATGCGCGAAAACCGGTTTCGATGACCCGAATATCCCGATTCAAGGCGGCCACTGCCGCCTTGAAATCGGTTGTATCCAGACTGATCCTTCCACTGAGTGGATTGTCGCTCATGCGCGCCTCCTACCAGCCGTCTACCTGGTCGCAATACGCCTTGCGCGAAACCGCCTTGTTGTCACTAAAATGTACGACAAGCGGTAACAGACTTTCGATGTCGGTGTTGTCAATATCCCACAAACTCCATCCGAATGCCTTGATCAGCGATATTTCAAGCTCTATCAACCAATCTTCCTCCACATCCTCCGGGGCTTTTACTGCCCCGGAGGGATAGGGTTTGAGGGCAATAATCCGCGCGCTTTGTTGATGATCATCTGCAATATCGCCACCATCTCGGTTACATCTGCACCGTTGTTCAGGTCTTCGACGGAAAACTTGTTCCCGAATGTCTCGACCACCAGTGCTGACAGTGCGTCAATGTCCTCTTCGTCCATGTTATTGACATCAAAGTTTTTGGCCATCCGCACGGCAGCTTTCAGGATGCGCCAGGGCACAAATGCCCTCGAGTATGTGGCGATGATTTCATCATTTTCATCGTAAAGCGTAATGGTCAGCGGAGTTCCTGGCATATATTACTCCTATGCTGTGGTGAAGCGAATTGATCCATTCAGCGTCTGTCCGTAGACATCTGTAACTGCATAAGTCAGGATGTACACGGTGGACGCTGTCAGGTTGCTGGTCGGATCCACAGTGATGATCTTTTTGGTCGAATCAAGCGTATTGACCGTTGTAACGACCGATCCATCCGTAGATTTGACCAGAACGATACCGCTGGTTGCCCAGTCCTTAAGAGCGTTGTTGAATGTCAGTACCTGGTTTGCACTGACCGAAACACCGGTAGCGTTATTGGTGGGTACGCTGTTTGAGAGTGCCAGCGCTGCGATCGAGCCGATTTGGGGTACCTGCACTGCATTAAACCAGTTGGCGCCGTTGAAATTGGTCGTGTCGTCATCGCCGATCACCCGCTTGACGCTGTCGGTAACTCCACCGCCAAGGTTGAATTTGTAAACCGTCTTGATTGCGGTAAAGGTCAGCTGAAGCGTCTTCGGTTCGGGCTTTTCGCCTTTGGTTGCCGTCTCCTCTTTGGGCATGTCGAATTTGCCCTTGAGGTACTGGTAATAGCGGTACTTGCCGTTCGATTTGAGTGATCGGAAACTGAGTGCAAAATACGGCGCGACACCGGCATTATCGAACATGCGCCCCGTGGTTGGATCAAATACCCGCCCGGTGATTTTGGCAAGCATTTCAATGCTCATTCCTGTAACTGTCAGGTTGATCTTGGTATCGCCCTCGCTGGTCATCACATCGTAGGGTTGATCATCAGCATATTGAATCTCAAACGAATTGGTCGGTTCCTGACTGGCCTCCGCCGCCGGAGCAAGGTATTCCGGCGTGTTGGCTGAATACGCGAGGGCATCATCTTGGGTGACTTCGGCGACATACAAATTACTTAAACCAATTTTGGATTTGTATTCTCCAGGATTTGCCATTGTTTACTCCCTTTCTAGATAGTTGAATTCCATCGCCAGGCCGAAGTGTTTGGTTTGTGGGTTGTAGGGTAATTCACGCACCGGCCCGGCCGTAAATCCGGCCTGCTTCATCGCTCCAGCGATGTCCGGCAGGTTGATCAATCCATTGCGGCTGTAAATACTTACCTGCACCAGGTAGGATCGTATCTGTTCCTGATCATCGGCATGCTGCGCCGGTGTAGAGGAAACCAGAAAATACACCAGATAGGTGTCCGGGCGGTCCGCTTCCGTGTTGACAATCATTGCGCCCGCCGCCATCGGCAGATTCAACGGTGCAAGTGCCGTGTAAATCCGTTCCCAGATCGTCATAGCATTCCGCTTTCCTCAAGACTTTCTTTCATCGCGTTCTGCGCTTTTTTTCGATCCTCCTGAATGGTCGGTCGGATGAATGGATGGGCCGGCATGGATGACGTTCCGTATTCCTGAGCGTTGCCATATCTAGCCGTATCCGCATCCGTCCAACCGCGCTTGTGGATCAGCCCAACCTCGCAGAAAATGAAGTTTCCATCCTGCTCAGGCCCATAAATGCGGATGTTGTTTTTCAGGTTTCCAGTCCGCTCAGGAGCTCGCATCTGCATGCCTTCCTGCAGCACCTCCGCGCCAGCCAAAACAGCCTTTGCAACGGCTTCATCCACATCCTTACCGGCCGCGGCAATCTTTTCGAGATACTCCTCAAGTCCTTTCAGGGTAAGTTTTGCGCTGGTTGCCATTTATCCATCCTTCAAATGCCTGACCTTGAGTTCGATGTACTCATTGCGTTCCATGATGTTATCTATCGAAACAATCTCGAAAATCTGACCGTCCTTGACGACCACACACGATTCATCCAGACCGGACATAAAACGGATCAATACAGTAGCCGGCGCGATTGCACCGGCCATGTCTGCCGTCCAGACCTCACTGCCGTGAGCGTTTTGCCACCTGGCATAAAGGCTGGCAATTGTTGTATACACCTCTTTCTTAAAGCCACCTGCATCGGTTGTCACCGTACGGCGCTTCAAGGTAATTGGTGTGCGCAGTTCGCCGGGGTTAATGGGTTTGTCATTAATCTTCATAACTCCCCCGGTCGAACGATTTTGGCCCGAAACCAGTTGCCGGTTAGATTATCGGCCGAGATTTGCTTGATATGTCCGTCCAAGCTGATCACACCCTCAAATTTGCTGGATTGATCACCGCTCAGTCCGATAACTCCAGTCAAATTGGAAACGATATCCCCTTTGTGCACACCAGCCACCGGAATGTAACCAACCCCAGGAAGTCCTTCGAAGGTATGATAGTGCAGCGCCAGTGCTTCCAGCTGGGTCAGAACTGCCGTCAGGCCATGATTCAGGGTCGCAATTCCAGAGGCAACCATGCCCGGATTTTCAAACCACAACACCAACAGCATCCGCGCTGCGTTCTTCGCCTCTGGAGCGATGACTGCATCAGCTGTCCAATCCCGCCCGGTTGCCTGCCTGATGTAGGCGTCCACCTGCGGCAACAGATACAACATCTCCGGATTGTCTGGAGAGCAACGCAGTACACTGGCTGCCTCAGCGGTCGTCAGAATGTTTGCCACAGGTGGACCTCCATTAGCCAAGCAGCAAGGCAATCGCCTCGGACTTGACGGCTTTCACGCCCCAGGCCAAACCGACTTCGTAGGCAACCCGCCGGCGTTGACGGTACATGGCAATCTGAAACGAAATGCCGGTCTGATCATCCGTAATCACGGTTACATCATCAGCAGCATCACCGCCCTCCGGCATCGCCGGGGTGCGCATGAGCAAATGGATGGCCGAACGGCTGAACGCCATATTCGGGGCATAATTGTTGCCCACCGTAATAGCGTTGTTGTCAGGAATGGCAACAAGCAAACCGGGTTTACCGATGGTGAAGCTTCCACCGGACAAGGCAGAGGTGACCACATACTTGTTGGTCGTATCGGCTGCAAAGGTCACGATATCACCGGGCAGAATCGTTCCAGTTCCTGTATCCACCGGGATGACGGTTGTACCGACTGCCAAACCCGATGCACTGTTGACAAGATAACCCGATCCTGTGCCTTTGGTATGATTCTTGACCTGGGCGCTCTCGCGCACAGCAAAGCCAAATAGATCGAGCAGTACACCACGCCGTAACAATTCAGTACTGCCGGCTTCATTGGCTTTGGTCAGCTGCCCCAACGTGCGCAGTTTCGCCCCGGCCGCGGTGTTGATCACCAGCTGCAAATCGCTGGTCGGCGCACCGTTGTCAAGCAGGATTTTGAGGACATTGGCAGGATCGCTCAGATCACTGCTAAACGGCGTCTGGCCAGCAGTTCCATATGCCCGGCTGGCCGATTTGTACGCAACGGCCAGGTCTGCCTCAACCTCATTGACCAAAGTACGCATTGCCTGGGCGAACTGGTCGCGCAGAATCACCCCATACAAACCACCAAGCGCTTTCTGCTCCTCAGCCTCCCAGAAAAAGGTTGCTGAACGAACCTTATTGATGGTCATGACATCCGAATCGAATGTTATCGCAGCCGGATCTGGACCGGTAGCGGCCGGCACGATATCGGTTGCGGAAATTGCCGGTACAACCGGATAGCGGACGGTCTGGTCCTTTGCAACCTGTTCACCGTTAGCATCCAGGGTGACGGCCGGAATGAAACCGGTCAATTCGCGCAGGACAATATCCGCCGCATCATAAATAGTTGAAATAAGATTGGTGAGTGTATTACCCATTTTGAGCCTCCGTTATTAGTCTTCGATTTTCCCGCCGGAGCGGATGAACCGCGCTCGATCGACAAGCGACATGCGTTCGTACTCCTGACGTTTGATCACGGTTGGTTGATTGTCCACAACTGGATCGGTGGATGACACAGGGATGAAGTTTTTGGCAATATCATTCGGACGATTGGCGCGTTGCATTGCCTCGTAAAGAGCAACCGCCTCTTCATGCTTCTTCTGAGCTTCGTCCAGCGCCGAGCGCAGATTGAGTGCCAAAAGTTTGCCTTCTTCGGTCCCGGAAACAAAGTGCTCATGAATCTCATTTGCGATTCGCTGCACTTCTTCTTCTGCCGCAATTACGGCATCGTAAAAGGGTTTCAAGTCTGGCATTATCAAACTCCTTTCTTCAAAATATGGTTTACGCGTTCATAAAGGACTTGCGCGTCCTTTTTCTGGTCATCCGTCAAAAGCGGCTCGCTGGAATCCGCCTTCGTCGGGCTTTCCGCATTTTTCAATGCTTGTGCAATAACGGGCGGTAATTTGCTAAACCCCAATCCATTCACAACCGCCACATTTTGCGGCAATTGAATGGGAATCGGTTTTTCATACCGAATCACCTCATCCACAAAGCCCAAATCGAGCGCACGTTGAGCATCCATCCATGTTTCATCGGTCATCAGTTTCGACAGTCGTTCACGCGATAACCCGGTTTTGCTTTCATAGGCATTGATGATTCCAGCCTTGATGGCTTGCAGTGCATTTGCCAATCGGGTCAGGTCTTCGATGTCCAGTTGAGCCATCAAGAACACCACGCTCGGATCGTGTACCATGATGTAGCCGGTCTCCTGAATCCTGACGACATCCCCGGCCACCGCCACGATCGTGGCCGCGCTGGCCGCAATACCGTCAATTTGCACAGTTACACGTCCCGGGTAATCCCGAATAATCGTATTCATTAAACTGGCCGCAATCACATCGCCGCCATAGGAATTGAGGCGGATCGTAATCGGCCCACCATTACCGGCAGCATAGAGATCATCCTTGAACTTCTTGGGAGTGATCTCATCCTCAAACCAGCTATATTCGGAGATATATCCGTATAGTTCAATCTCGCTTTCGCCCGATTCGGTGTTTTCCGCATCAACGACCCGCCAGAATGGCTCATATGGTTTCGCATTTCCTTCAAAACATCGAAAAGGCTGTCGCATTGAAATATCCATTTAGCGTTCCTCCTCATTCTCAATTACCCCAAAATTCAGGGGGATATAATACCTATCCCCGCCCGGATAAGCGCTCATATCCTCTTTTTCACGAGCCTCATTAGGGGTCATCATCCCGCTTCGGATGCGAATCTCCATCGATTCGGCCCGCGCTTTACTGTCCATACGCAACAAGGCTTCGCGGATGAATTTGAAATAATGCGTGCTTTGTTCTTCCCGCGAAAGCCATCGTATTCGAGCCGCTTCCTCCCACGGAACAAGGTAAGCATCCAGCGTTCCCTGCAAGTATTCCAGATATTTCTGTTCGTTGGAGTTGTAGGACTCCTTGCCGCGATTCAACATATGCTCCGGAAGCCCAAAAAAATTGCAAATATCGCGGTCGGTTGCATCAATCGATTCAAGGAATTGTGCATCCCGCAATTGAATATGAATCGGCTCGAATTTGGTGATTTTATTATCGAAAATCGCCAGCCGGTAGGCGTTTTCTGTCCCGCTCATCGTCTGCTCGTATTGACGCCGCACGACTTCGCGTGCTTCCTTGTTCAGCTCGCCAGAAAATTGAATATATGCTGCCGGAAGCATTCCCTGCGAATATAACTTCGACTCTGCCTTATAGGCGGCCAGCTGGCGGCCGAACGTTTCCCGCGCAAATGTAATCACGCCCCGACCGACAAAACCGGTTTCATCGGGGTTGATCAGTAAATGCAGTATTTCCACCGCCGGAATGTAACCAGGCACCCCATTCGAAAAGGTATGACGATAATACAGATCGCCATCCATAGAAAACACTGGTATGGTGCGACTGGCCGGCAAGACCAGCAATTGACGCGGCCCCACAACCGGCGACCAGATATAGGCATTCCCGTAGAACAGCAGCCATTCAATAACCGCCTTCTTGAATTGGAACGGCGTCCAGCCCCAAATATTGGGTGAAATCTGCAATAAATAGGCAATATTGCGGGTTATTGGATCGGGCTGCACCTGCTCAACCTGTCTGCCGATTCGGCGCATCACCTGAAACGGCAGTTTGGCAACATCATCCGAAATGATATTTTTGGCTCGATACGCCGTTGCCACCGATTGCGCCCGCATAACGTTTACCTGTTCGCCCGACTCGGTAGAATAGCCGTAGGCTGGCACATATTCGTAGCGCGGCTGTTCCTGCGCAGGTGCCTCTTTTATCTTCCCGTTGGTCAACAGTTCTCTAATCAACATGATTCGCCATCACCTTTCCGACCAGAAAACTCAAACCGATCAACAACATCCCGCCGACAATCCATGCCAGGATTACTGAGTACAGGCTGATACCGTAAATAACACACGCACATCCTGCCACCAGAAGAAAATCATCGAAAAACCGCAACAGCATCTTCATCACATGCCCCAATCAGGATCCAAAATCTCCGCGCTCAAATCTTCGCTCTGGTAATAACGCGCTCTTGCCATTGCGATGACCCAGGCGGCCACGTAATCAATCCGTTTTGTGCGATCCGCGGTCTTTCCCTTGTATTCCTTAACGTACTTAATCAATCCGCTGCCGTTCTTTGCAATCGAGGTGTTCCCGAAACACCAGGCCGCAACCGGATTTGGCTCGTGGCTGATTTTCTTTTCTTTCAACAAGACTTCAATTTGATTCATTGGATCGGTCAACTGCACAAAAGTTTGTGGAATGCCAACAACGGTAAGCCCTTCTTGCTGCAATTCCTGCAGCAGCATGGTTGCAAACGCAGGATCAGCGTCCACTTCCTTGACGTTGAACAACGATTTGAATTCCAGCGCCTTTTCGCGAACGCGGGTATAGTCCACCACGTTCCCCGGTGTAGGAGTGATCCATCCCTGAGCTGCCCATTGATCATATGGAACTTTATCCCGGCGGATGCGTTCCTGCATGTTTTCATCCGGAATCCAACCCTCCCAGATCACGCGCCACTCCGAAAGACCCGGTTGAGGTGGAAAAACAAGCGCCATTGCGGTCAGATCAGTGGTTGAGGACAGGTCCAGCCCCATATAGCAGTCCATCCCGATCATCTCCGCCCTTGACCAGCTGCCATTGGTTGCATTGAACAATTCCATTGGCAGCCAGCTGGTCAATTTATAGGTTGGCCATTGATTCAGCCGCAACCAGCGGAACAGCCGTTCATCAGCAGGCCGCTCTTTGGCTCTTGCCGCCGCTTCGCGCAGCGTATCTATCTGGATGGTCGTTCCCAGGCTGGGATTGGCTTTCTTCCAGTTATCTTCGTTGTAGATATCATCTCCATCATAGGAGTAAATGGCCGCGTACCACGTCGGATCAATGATCTCTCCGGAGATGATTCGCCGGGCATATTCATGCTGCTCCCAGCAAATGGATACCCGATCCGGGTCATCCCCGGCAGTTGTGATGATCCACCAGATTGGTTGCTCACGTGCATCACCAGCCCCAAAGGTCATCACATCCCAGAGATCGCGGTTAGGCTGAGCATGTAACTCGTCAAAAATACACGCAGATAGATTCAGCCCGTGCTTGGTATAGGCTTCCGCACTAAGCACTTGATAGAACGTTCCAGTCACCTTATCCACCAATCGTTTTTTACTCAACTGCAGTTTGGTGCGCTTTTTGAGCGCCGGGACCTGATCTATCATGTCCACTGCAACATCGAAAACAATGGATGCCTGACTTCGATCTGCAGCGCAACCGTATACCTCGCCGTTCTTTTCACGGTCAGCAAAGGTGTGGTACAGGCCGGCCGCCGCAGCCAGTTCAGATTTTCCATTCTTTTTTGGGATTTCAATGTAGACGTACTTGATGATTCTCAAACCACGCTCATCTACCGTACCGTAAACATCCCGCACAATCTGTCTTTCCCAGTCCAGCAGATTGAACGGCTGACCGTAGAACTTACCTTTGGTGTGTTTGAGCGATTCGAAAAAGGTTATTGCTCGCTGGGCATGAGCTTCACTAAACATCGAACCTCCGCCGAGCAGTAAAAGCAATAAAACCAGAAACCAAAATCGCTTCATTTACCACTGCCACCGTTCACAAAATCGTTGACATCATCTAAAAGCATTTCCAGTTCGTCTTTGGGTTCATCAGCCTCTTTTTTCGATGGCGCAACACCAGCCCTTGCACGCGGCGTCAAATATAACGACTGTCGCAGCTGTAACAACAATGCCCGCTTGCGATCCGCTCGTGAATCCAATTTGACAACCATATCGCAGGCTTCAATTACCTTTTCATCGGATTGGTCTTTCAAAAGCTCACGCCAACGGTCATGAGCTGTCTTTCTCATTGCATCCAGCTCATGAATTTGCTCAATCAAAATGCAATAATCAGCAAGCAAGTCAAAATCCAGACGGGTGACAATTTCACCTTCAATAGACATGAACTCACGCATCAATCTCCGCCAGGTTGCCTCAGCAATTTCATGGCCGCGCAGGCGTGATGGAGCATTCAGCGGCAATTCCCGATTCGGACGCATTGCCATCTCACCTGATTCGCGCCTGGATTTTTCCGCCGCGGTTTCATGTCTGACAATCAATGCTTTTGGTTTCCTGGCCGGCATCTCAGAATTCCTCGCATTGGGATTTTTTTTCGCGCGGATGGCCACCCGCGCTCGACAACCCTCCACTTAAAACTTTTTTATCCCCCCTCCCATGAACTTCCTTGTTTGTTTTGCGGGAGTGGCACGATTTGCAAAGCGATTCGAGTGGTGATCCCAAAAATAAATCAATGTTCCCACGGTGCGGGATAAGATGATGAACCTCAGTCGCCGGGGTGTAAATGCCTTGCTTCATACACTCTTCACACCAAGGATGTGTTGACAGCCATTGAGCACGCCGCCTCTGCCATCGCCTGTCATACAAGCGCTGATAATCTTGCTTCCTGCGAGGCAAAGGAACGTGATCCTCACAATACCCATCAATAACCAAACTGGGGCATCCCGGATAACGACAGGGTCGTAAAGCAGCTTTTGGCACTACATCTTCTCCATGAACCTTCTGCCAGAATAATGAACCGCTGCCCATTTACCGGGCTCAATCTCTACCCAAACATCGGCCCCGGCAACGTTAATGACATCAACTGAATCACCTGCGCGCAATTTTCCAACAACAGGATGTTTGATTCCGGGACCGGATCGTATGTTTTGACCATCAACCAATACTTTCATTTTCAGTGATGGTGATGGTGATGGTGTTATTGATTCGGACGCTGGAGGTAAAGGTATGTTCGTATCCCAATCAAACAAGCGAATTGCCTCCCAGCCATCTTGTACATACTGGCGGGCATTTGCCCATTCCCAAAAATTACATCCTTGCAAAGATAGTTCTTTACAAGCCTGCATAAACTCGATGATTTCAGCCGCCTTTGGCTGCCATCCGTGCTCACGAAAACATGCACCGGTTGGAAATACTTTTCCAAATTGCTGATATTCTGCCAGAGTTCGCTCCAACTGTTGCCGTGGATTATCTGCTTTCATCCAATACACTTGCGGCATTGCAAAATCACAGTAATCCATGAATTGTTTGAACGGAAATTCGCGGTGTAGTGACGGGAAACGATAAGTGCTGAGGGCTACGGGAAAGTCGTTGCCGACACCCGATCTCAAAGCACGCATGTAGGCCTCTGCTTGCTCAGGTCGTTTCTTGTACTCAACCTCAGCATTGACAACGAAACCATCTGGTTGTAACTGATTGATTCGCTCGATTGCGACCATTGCTTCTGCGCCTGGATTGATCCCATAAATGTATTGCCATAACCAGACCTGTATCCCTCTTTCTCGCAGCGTGCTTACAAGACCTGGAATCAGATCGCGGCTATTGAAAATGTTGTGACGAAACGGCCCGTCTGCGCATTTGATCAACACATGCGAGAGCCGCAATTGGATCGCCTGTTCAGCGATTGCGAAAGGATCGCCCCCCTCGCAATAGCGAATTTTCCAGATAAAGAATCCCTTACCCGATAGCATCGAAATTCCGCTCATGGCATCAACCACCTTGAGACGATCCATGTAATGATCACCCCACCTACCACAACAGCTACCCACGTGGCGATCTTGACGGGTTGTTTCAGACTTTCAATCGAAAGCGAAATCGAATTGATTGCCGTCTCCACGGTTTGTATTCTTGCATCGTGCTCATCTATCTTGCGCCAGGCGGCATCCACCCGGGCAATGATGACCGGATGACTGCCCGCATCAGATTGCTCCAATGCACGCACTCGTTGATCGATTTGCGACAAGATGTTTTTGATTTCCCCGATATCCTCGCTCATGCGTTGCAACCTGGTCGATATCTCCACAATTTGACGCTGCAATGCCGTATTCGAGACACGATCATTTGCGTTCATTGCTAGTTACCCCAACGGCTGCTTGGGCGGAAAGTAGGTGCTGATGATCTGATGGATATACCCAGCACCCATCCCAATTGCAATACCGGTTACTGTCATGCCAAATGGCGTAATATTTACCGGCGCGTCCATGAACTTGCTGGCCAGGTAAATCACATCGAACTGATACACCCATGCACCAGCAATGCCGGCCGCCACCGCCACGTAGATCAAAGCCCATTTGTAAGGCAGCAAAGCAGGAACATGATCAACGATGCGCCCGAAAAGGGCTTCCACCAGTGTTTCGATTAGAAACGCCAACAGCAAGATCGTTCCCAGCGTTCCCAGAATTTCACCGAACATGTTCACCTCCCAAAAACAAAAAGCCGGAGCTCTCTCCAGACTTGAAAACAAGTCCAGAAAGAGCCCCGGCTGATCGAGTCAGCTCCCGACGAGCTATTTATATTATATACAAAACTGACAGATTTGCAACCAATTTATGACAAGCGTTTTCTTCGTAAATCTTCCGAAAATCGCACGTCAATATACACAATCTCACCATTCTTGATCACCAGACTGACCTCACCATGCTTGCGGGCCTTGATCGCCTTGATCTTATGGGCAAGTTTTAGCAGCCGCTCAAGATCAATAATGCCAAGAATTTCGGCAATTTTATCTTCCGGCATGTCAATATCGGGCATCGCAGTAAATGTAATTTGTTGCGCTGATAGTCGGACTGATTGATTGCACATTGACTGCCCATAATCCCTGCATGTCAAACAAAATGCCAATCGCGTATTTACCGTTTTCTAAACGCTGAACGCTGGGGTCTGTTCCGGGTATCGTTTGAACAGTTCCGTCCAGTTTACGAATGTTGACTTCAAGAGAAGTCGGGTCTACCAATACCCCGGACATATCGCGGATTTCAATAATTTTCTCCAATCTCGTCAAAATTCTGACAGTTGTCATGTCCATGTTATACTCCCATTCGTTTCATCAAAATTACTATCAGGCTGTCGAGTCGTTAGACTTATCGTACCCTGTTTAGTAGTTGTCGTTATGTTTGGGGATGATCCGGTCATTGTCATTGTCCCGGTTTCAGACATATTGACAATGACTCGAGTTGCAGTTTGACTTTGCCATGCATCATTGATAGAAATCGAGTGATTTTGAGCAATCGAAATGATTTCGGCAATGGATATCTGATTCACACCAGCCAATAATATGTTTTGGATTTGATCAATTTGTGCTGATGCGGTTACCTGATTTTGGACAGTAGATCGAATCGTTAATTCTGATTCGGCTGCAATCTGAATAGTGCCGGCTGATTGGATTTGTGCTGAATCAATCAAACGGACGGATTGATTTTGGATAATCGCAGTGATGCTGGTAATCTGCTGTTGATTTGCGCTGGCATTGGTTATTTGCTGTGTTTGGGTAATTCCAATGCCCGCTGCTATTTGCTGTTGATATGAATTGGCCATCACGAGAGTTTGACTCTGCGTAATGGCAATAGTCATACAGACTTGGCTGGAATGGGATGAGGAAAGTTGCGGATGTGTGGTTGCCGTAATTTCAAACTGTCGAACTGCTGTCCAATCACCAAACGTACCTGATCCGGTTGGATCTTTACCTCGTACACGCCAGAACCACTCCCCAGTCGTGATCGAATTCGCAGTAAAACGTATTTTGTTGCCGGAATTGAACGGGTCTGTGTCTGCAGGTGTATCCACATTGGTGAAGCCTGAATCCACATCCGAATTGTACGTATTGCTGATTTGCACCTCACGAACGCGAAACCAGCTGTCTTCGATGATTCGCGGCCCGTTATTATTGGAAGATGAAGAATCCAGATACACATTGCCAGGAGAAACAGCGTTCGCCAGGGATGCATTCGTTATGTTGATCGTATTGTTTACATTGGTATCATTTGGCCTCCAATCCAGCATGGCAATATACCATTTATTGGCTTGAAGTCGAATCCGGTTCACGCCAGTGAACTCGCAGGTTTTCCACCCATCATCCAGGACGCCCGGCGCATATGCGTACACCGTCGATTGCGCCAGCCAGCCCGGTGTTGGTGTGTTGGCCGGATCGGCCGGGTTTTTGGGATATAACCCGGGTAATGCCTCCCAGGTTATTGAACCATCGGTTACTTCCTGGCCAGGTATGATAGATTTCCACGCCACACCGTTTCCGGGCCAGATGGGTTCAGTTGATCCTGATGTGCCTGCGACCTTACAGCGGTAAACGAAATGTACGTTTGCATTCGCCGTGCTGGTGGGTCGTACAATCTGCCCTTGTGTGTATGCGGTTGATGCCTGCCAGGCCGGGGGCACTGGGTTAATTGGTAATCCCTCGGCTTCGTAAATACGCACCAGGTAATAACCATCCGTTAGAGTCGGAAATGTCTCGTGGGCGGAAAAGTAAAAATCCACCGAATCCAGAATTCCACCTTTACCTTGAAAGCCCATCCCAACCCGGTCATCCACCTGCCAGTATCCTTCCCAGGTCAGCACTGCCGATGGGTTAGGGTGAATTGGTGTTCCGCTGCCGGAAGTTAATGATTCCGTAACGTTTAGACCATTGCCAAGATGAATATTATCTGCAAGAGTCAGTTGATAAGTAATTGGATCATTATTTGGATCGTTACCGACGAATTCCAGTTGCGCGGGTGCCGATAGTTGCGCCTGGTCGGCCGTTACTGGGGATACATTCGGCGGAAGATTGGCAGCCGATTGCGATTCCATCACGGCAAGTAAAATGCTGATCCAGGTACTGTTTGCAATCGTCGCAGTTTTGTTTCCGCTCGCCCCGGCAGCTGCCTGAATCCCGTGCGCCGCACCCAGCCGGTTGATTACCAGGGTAGTGGTTAGCTGGTCGGGTGTGAAACTGGTTGAATTTGCCGACCAGTTCGCCGCCATGAGTATCAGACTGTTGTTGTGAGCGGTGGTAATGCTGGAGGCTGTAATCACCGTACTGGAGCCTATGTTGTCTGATGGATTGGCATCCAGCGGCGTGTTGGGATCTGCTCCGGATAGGCGAATCACGATTCCACGGCGAGAAGACCCGGAAACATTCAGATTAAAGGTGTGACTTGTCGGCTCGCCAACCTGCACGGTTCGGGTCAGCACCGCCAGCCCCTGCTGATTATTGGAATGCTGTCTCTGGCGTTGTAAGGTCCATCCGATTGCCGAAGCGTTAAATGTTCCGCTCGTGAATGAACAGCCAATCAGTGCAACCAGTACCTCTCCAGCCTGAACTCCGCTGGGGGTATTGACTGTTATGGATGTGCCTGACCCACCAGGTGCATTACTCGACGTAGATTCAATAATGATCGCCATATATCATGAGTTTACCGGGTCGCGATTTTCGATGCTGAAGGATGGAATATTGACCGTGTTTCCAGAGTATATGGTTTGCGAAGAGGTTTCATCCACATAATACAGCAAGCGTTGATTGACCGTATCTAGCAGCGCGCAGACTACCGGGTCACCGGTCGCGGTCACGTTGACGTTGTTCTTTGCGGCAACCGTTACCCGCCGGCCGCTTACAGCGCCGTTTCCCAACGTGAAATCCGATGGAGACATCGTCACGCTGGCGAGTGCATAGGTGGAATTAGCTTCGGTGTAGTTAGTCGGGACAGCGCTGCATAATACCATCCGGTTACATTCTTGCCGGATGGTATCCAGTAGCTTATCGTGTAAGTAGGGGTTACAGTAGGGCATGGCTTAATCCTTTCTTTTTCATCATGTTTTTCCAGTTTAATGATATAACAGAACGCAAATTCTAAATAAATTTTCTGTTTTTTACCTCCTTTCCACAAACGACAACAACACCAGAATGATCAGCACGGTAATAAAATAAACCACCAGGAATGTTTGATTCTCAACCAACAGCCATAGACCGTTGATGAATAAAATAACCAATATCAAAAAATAGAAAACGATCAGGATCAATAACACTTTCTCAACCTTTTTCAACATCTCACGCTCACCATCCCAGCCGTTTCAGCGTCTTGCGGTCATAGTCCACAACCGCAAGGTGATTGTATTGATCACGGAATACCAAACCAGGCGGAAAAATTCCGTTTTCCAGACCCAACTTCAAATCTCGTAACCAGAACGATTTGAAGTTGAAATCAAAATATTCATTGATGTCAACATCAGGAAAACGGATGTAACCAACAATCTCTATAATTTCGTAGGCCATGATTCACCTGATAATTAGTTCTGGAATCAGTACAACAAAAACAATCACGATAATCCAAGACAAAATACAAACCAAAATAAGGTCAAGCCAGGAAATGACGCTTTTGGGCGAATATTTCTTCATTTCAATCTCCAAAAAATTGGATCTGCACCTGGCATTCAACACATTCCTTGCGGTGCCGAAAATACAGCTTGAGCAGTTGGTAAATATCGTTCTTGCGTTCCGCGGTTGGTTCGTAGCGTTGTTTTTCCAACAATTCGTCCAGATCGCGATTGATTTCATCCCCAACGACACACAAATTACGTTCGATGATCACGTTCATGTCAAAATCTCCATGCAAAGGGATTGCGATTGGCCAGCCAGGCCTCGCCGGCCCGCCGCACATCGCCGACACCGGCAATTTGTTTTGCCATTTCGGCGATTTCCGCGATGGTTGGAATGCTGTTGTAGCGGTGGCGGAATAACAGCTCATTGATTGTCTCTTCCAGCAAACCCAGCGGCAGGTAGCCAAGCGCCTGCTCGTAGACCGCAATTTGACGCGGATCGGGTTCCCGTCCGACTGCAATCCATAACCGGCTGAGTATTTTCAGCCATTCCATCCGCGCTTCGTGCCATTCGGCAGATGATTTATCCTCAATCGTTTCAAGCTCGTTCATGGTTCATCAACTCGCGGGGGTGGATATTTCTGGACATAATCGCGCAAAATATCATCTATGCTGTTATTACTGCCATCTTTACTGCCTGCCGGCGCGCGCTGACGCGCCCGATAGATATTAATCCCATTGATAATTGACCACGGACCAGCGATTTTCAACCCCTGGTTGAGCATTTCTACGCATGTAGCGCTGATTTCTTCCGGCGATGCGCGTATTTGTACCAACTGCATCATGGCGTCATACCAGCGTTTGGTGTAATGACCCCCACCGACCGGCGCATGGATACCAGTTGATGCTGTAAATGCCTCAAGCAAAGGTTTCATTGCTGGCGAAAAGTAGTTTTCGCCGCCGCCGCTGCCGCCCTTAACTTCAACTTCATCTTTAACTTCATCTTTAACTTTAACTTCATCTTTAACTTCTTTTATACCGCTATGTATCTCGCTATGTACCTCGCTATGTACCTCGCTATGTAGGCTTCTATGTACATCATCTTTGTTTTGTTCTTCAAAACCGCCCGGCCTGTTCCAATTGATGGTGATTACTTTGTTGCCTGTATCATGCATCTTGATTCGATCCTGCCAGCCGTCCGGCGCGGGAAAGCGTGATTTGGCCGCCCAAGTCGGCTTCTGATACTTCCACCAGTTGACGATCTGACACAGCCGCTTTCCGCCTGCGCTGTATCTGATGATTTTGCCAGCCGATCCTAATTTGACCAACGCCTGCTCGACCTTGTCATCAGTAATGTTTGCGTCATACGGAAAAACCTTTGCACGAATGACAGCCGGGTTGTCTAAAAACCGGCCCTGGTCGTCCGCGACTGCCCCAAACAATCCGATCCAGAGCAAACGCTCAAAGTAGCTCAAGCTGCCTACAAAATCATCCATAAATAGATCGCTGTTGATTAACCTCGAAGAAGCCATATGTGTTCTCCTAATCTGATGTCACGCAGCGTATTCCCGCACCTTTGCAGTAAGTTTTTTATTCATAACAGCCTCATCTGGAAACTATCCCCGAAAATCTTTTCTGCCGCCTGATCCATCTTTCGGAGAGTCTCGCTCATGTCGGCAATCTTGGCGGCGTACTCCATATTTCGGAATTCCCGATATTCTTCCAGCGTGTCGGCCCAGTAATAACCACCATCGGCGCCCGGTGCGGAACAAATCAGGTAGCCCTGCCGGCGCAGCTGCTTGATCACCTCGCGCACCTGCCGTTCGCTGACCGGTTGGCCGAGCCGCCGCACGAGCGCAGTCAATTCATTGCGCCCAATCGCGTTCTGACGTCCGCGCCGGCTTTCCAGCACACGCAGTACCGCCTGTTCCAATCCCTTGGGAAAATCGGAGTAAATCCAAACTTCATAATCGTTATTTGTCTTCATCTAAAATTCTCCGTAAGTACACCAAATATTCGTCAATCTGCCCAAATGGCTCGTCCATTTCGCTGTGCAGAAAGGGACATTCGGTTTGTTTGCACATTTGCATTGCCCCCCAATCCGTGTCATCTACTAATGCCAATAAGCCCTTTCCGCAATCACCTAAACAGTGTTTTTTGATTGCATCCGCTTGTAACGTGATCGGTATGGCAAAAATCTTTTTAGTCATCTTATCCGCCCCTGTGCGCCCAACCGCCCCTTGACGCTTCCCGTTCAGCCGTGCGGCTATTGCCCGTTCGACTTTTTTCCAGGTTTTTGTCATGGCTCACTGCTCACCAGTTCTATGTACTCATGAATTGCCTGCGCCAGTGCCATCGCAACGGCAGGGCCGGCATTGTGGGAGAAGAGAATACGCCGCCGAATGGACTTCACCGAACGAAGGTACTTACAACGCTTATCCGCCAAAAAGTCCCGCGCGAGGTCACCCACAGGGTCGTTCCGGTATCTTTGCTGTTTCAGCCACTGCCGAAAAGTCATCCTATCTGCCATTTGCTGCTCCTTGCGGTTCGTACTGCGCCCGCCATTCGCTCAAACGCCAGCCGTGCGTACTCTGCCTTATGACTAAATAACGTTGCACCTTTTCAGCAGTTCTATCCAGACCCTATCTGCCTCGTCACCAGTTACAACTTCGCAATGATATAATTCGTCATCAAGGTAGATGGTCAGTTTTTTGTCTTTCGCGTCATAATCAACTTCCGTTACCCTGTCTAAAAAGACAATCACTTGGTTTTCAGAGTAATTCACAATAACAGCATCTCTCATCTTGACCTCCGTTATTTTGTTTTAGTCCTCATCTGGTAACTCCGGCAATGGCATCCAATGTGTAATGCGGTCAATTTCTTCACCATCCCATTCATGCCATTTCCTGTCGCTTCCAAAGTAAGCCACAAGTGCATCTACAGCAGCCGGCCATAATCCGGGTCAAGCGCAGCCATTTCTACCAGTTCGCGCTTTTTCTCCTCAATCGCAGCGGCTATTTTTTCCGGGTCCTTCAGGTTTGCCGGTGCTTTTGGGTCAGGCATCAACTGGACCGCGTCCGGGTTTGCAGTGGTTTCGATGTCAAAAAATAAGCGTTTCACAATTTTTCTCCTTTTCTAGAATGGCATTTCCAATTGTCCGTTTTCACGCATGAAATTGCTCCAGGCTGCGCTGGCTTCCTGAGCAGCGTGCGGATCGGTTGGAATAAAAGCTACTTGCTCAGGACTGTACACGGGTCTGAGCCAACGCATCATGGCCATTACCAGGCTTTCATCCACTTCTTTTATGCTTTCGGTCTTTCCTTCCGTCAGCCAGCGGATGAAATCGTGACGTTTGTCTTTGCTAAGAAAGACGTATTCAAGCGCAGCTGCCACTTCCTGCCGTTTTTTCTCGTCAAATCCAGCCGGGCCTTTGTTTGTTGCGGATTTGTACAGAGCTTCTTTCAACGCATCTGGAGTAAGCGGACGTTCCATTTTTTTGTTTTGATTCGCCGGAGCATATTCTTCCGGCGGTTCATCCACAATATAGGTTTCGCCATCATCATATTCCTCATCATCATCATCTGCGTCCATTTCTACCGGTAAATCTTCCACTTTCTCAGGCAGCAGATTCAACCCATTTCCCGGAAGAGAGAGATGTTTAATCTCCAGCAGTTTGGCTTTCACCCACTGCGGATCGGCTTCGATGGACAGCAACCACTTTTCCCGACGCACCCGCTGACCGTCCGGCCCGGGTGTGCTGATCATCTTCGGACGCCTGCGCAAAATGAGCGGTACACCCGCGATCCGCCCGGAGTTCATCACCCGAATGGCTTCCATCTGCGATGACAGGTTCATGATGTCGTGGATAGATGTTGTGTGCAGGGTAAGGTAGGCAAGACGTTTGAGTTCTGGAATGACAACCTTCATCCGTCCCACTGGACGCAGTTTGATAGGCTGCTTGCTGCCTTTGCTGTCTTTGTAAAAGCCAACGATACCGTCCGCCGGGTGCGGCGTTTTGGGATGGCCGCCTAGCACGCGCACCTCTCCAGTTTCGACATCCAGCAAATATGTGAGAAATTCACCATCCGAGCGGGCAACCATGCGCCCGGCCGTATAAGCCTCATGCCAGGCGTCCCACACCTTATCAATTTCATTGAATGGGAGAAGAATATTGATTTCGGTTGGCTGGTTGCCGTATACTCTACGGAAGATTTCCGCGCTTTCGACTTCGCGCTCGTCAAACTCGACGCGGAAGTATTTCAAATCCGCGCCAGGTTTCCTTTCGTCTGATTTCTTTGCACCCTTACGGATGCTGCCGATTTCCGGGAAGGCAAGACCGCGATCGGTTAGTCCTTTGATTCCCATATCCGTACCTCCTAAAATCCCAATTCCTTCAACAATTCATCCGCCGATTTTGTATTCGGATTTAAGACCGGATTTAAGTTCCAGTGCGCGTTGAGATAATCCAGATGGTCTTCCTTTCGACGTCTCTCCATGTAAGCGCGGCTGACATATCCATAATGTTCATCGCCGTACTTTGAACAAATCAAACCATCGTTTTGGATCATCAGTTCACTCCAGCACACTGCGCAAACGTAATTTCGCTGTATTTGCAGTAAATTCATGGTATAATCACCTCATAAAGTGAAATTTCCGTTCTTCACCAAAGCCGCCCCCGCCAGGGCGGTTTTTCATTCTTTTGAATTGTGCTGTATTGACCAAACCCGATTCCAAATACGCGCTATGACCGGTTTCATATATGACCAATCATCGAAAAACAATACGGCAGGAATGTTGTTGTCATCGTCAAACCATGCTTCCCATTCCGGATCAATGCGTTTCAGTTCATCTAACGCTTCGTAATATCTCGCCTTGGTGTATTTGATGATTTGCTCGCGGAGTGCTTGTTTCTGGTCGGCAAGTTCCATTACCGCCGCTCTTCCGGTGCGTTTCAAGTTTTTTGTCAATGCCATTTTTTACCTCCGGCAGTATCCAATTGCGCTTATTCCAATACTGTTGAGTATTCTTGCCGCTTCCTTTTCCCGGTTGATCCACTCGATTATTTTTTCGATCAGGAGCTGCTCGAATTTTGATTGAGGAACGGGAAGCGCTTTGTAAATGTCATCCATCAGCATGATGCGCATGGCAATGTCTGCATCGTCGATAACATTTTTGCGGCTAAGCAATATCCAGACTGCAATCAGAAACCAAAGCGGCATGGAGAAAACTGCGTAAAACGAGCGGTTCATTGTTGCACCTCCACATAGGGGTAGGGGTTGTATTCCAGCGCTCCGGCCGGCAGGATGAGAGGGGTGATCAGCGCCCGGCTGCCGTTGGCTACCGCCGCCATCACCTGGCTGAGCAGGACACTGGTGATGGATACCGGCAGGGATTTCGGGTCCACCTGCTTGAAGCCGTTGCTTTCCATCCAGCGGATCAGGTCGCTCATGCGGTAAACATTCACTCCGTTGGCGTTGACCATCCGCAGCAGGTCATCCACTACATCCCCCTGCTGATTGATCACCGCAAAGGCGTACTGCCCGCGGTGCGGCCAGATCATCACGAAGAGGTTGTGGCCTTCGTAGATCGCCGTACCACTGCGGCCGGCTGCTGCTGCACGCATCCCCGCAACCGTACTGTAAAAGTCCAGCGAATACACGCTGGCGCAGGACAGTGATACAAGGCCTATTAGCAGCATCAAAATGGATAAGCGTTTCATGAATTTTTCTCCTTTCGTTTTCTGGATACAAAATTGGTTTGACCTGCATTTATGACCTCAATCTGCTCAGGGTCATAAGCCCACAAGACCCAGATGCCCCCGTAGGACAAGGACCGCATTTCCTCCGGCAGGATCGGGTCATGCGGATCGTGACTGACCAGTATCCGCCCCGCTTTCCCGTCTTTTTCGATCAGCCGGCCCTGTACCAACCCAATCCCATTAGGTGTGCGCACGGTGGCAAGGAATGAAATGTCCTCGATGTTCATCAATTCATTCCAGCCACTTGCGGATACTCATCCCATATTCTTCCGTCCAGTATGCGCCCGGCGGCTTGTTTGCCTACCCGCTTGCCATGCTCGTTGTACTCTCCCCACTGTTTGAAGAAGAATGACACACCAGCGTCCACACATTGATCTCGTAATGACCGTACCCAATCCGAGTGCATGGGCCTCGCCCCGGGCCCGCTTTCTCCACCTGCAATAACCCAGTTTATTTTTGCAGTCCCAGCCTGCCAGTCCGCGTGGGCATCTTTCCACTGATAACCGCGCAGTGCGTCCCAGTGCCACTCGTCGCGATATTGGATGTTTGTAAGATCGACCGGACCAAGTAGTGGCTCGCAACTCACAATCCGCACCGGTGCCTGGGTTCGCAGCAGGTAGGGTATTCGCTCTTCAGCCGTCCGCTGATTCTCTACACTGACCCCCAGCCAGATGCATGGGTTTGGGTAAAGATTAGTTTTGTAGTGCCAGAAACGGCTCTGGTTTTTTTGAAACCAATCTTGCATTCTTTCCGGTCGCTTTGTCAGGATGATATAGGTATGCCGTCTATTCCCTCTGAAAATTGTTTCAAACACACGCCAGATAAAATCATCTGGAACATCTTCATGGAATAGGTCGCTCATGCTGTCAACAAATACGCGGCGCGGCTTTTTCCATTTGGATGGAGCATTCAGCCTGTCTTCCAGCGTTCGCACCATCCCGTTCCAGCGTCCACCTTCGGTCAGCAACCCTTGATACTCTTCCCTGCCCATTGCTGCCAGCCGTTTTGCCATGCGTTCTGCATAGCAGTTCCGGCAGCCTTCGCTCACCCGCCGGCAGCCAACCGTTGGGTTCCATACCTCATCCGTCCACTCAATTTTGCTTTTCGTCATTTTCACTGTCTCCCACTTCCGCTTTACGCCGCCATCGGCAAATTCCAGAGAAATTTTCGTTTTCATTTCTCCACAAGATGATATATGCTCCCCTTGCGCCACTTCGGGGGAGCATGGTGTCGTATGGGGGTTTCCCGCTGACGCCCTCGTGCGCCGTGGCCGCGTGTTTGTGCGTGGTATCGAGTGCGCACCCCTCGCTCAACCTGCTGGCTACACCGGTCGCCCGTGCCGTCCTGCCGCCCAGTCCATCCTCTTGTCCGCCAAGAGATCGGATCGGCGCCGTCTCCCGTTTCGCCGCGGCTTGACTGTCGGAGGGCGGTTAGCGCCGCTTGCCGCATTCACGGTCAGGACAGTCGGCGGTTTACCTTCTACCACCGCCAGGTCGGTTTGCCCTGCATTGCACAGGGCGGCCAGTCTTCCCCAGGGCGAGAGTCACCGGCTTGTTTTTATCCGATACTTTCTTGGGCTGTTTATCGGACACGCTTCCTAGCCTCGGAAGGCTTACCAGCCTGCCTGCCCCTACCCGTCTTTCCGGGATGCCACCCGTCTCTCCGGGCCGTCACCCTGCCTGTTTCCCGGCACTGGTCAGGGTGCGCCGGGCTGCACCTGCCTGCTGATGGGGTCAGCAGCCCCGACAGGTTCGGCAGACCAGCCGGGCGGGACTTGCACCCGCCGGTGGGTGGGACTCGAACCCACCGCAGGGAGAGGGCCGCTCCCTGCAAACCCAATCACCCCCACCTTGGGCGGCCGGCTAAAGGAGTACACCATATCGAATTGGTAAGGTGCTGTGCCGGTCTCTCCCGGCTGTCACGTCCCCCGGACGGTTTCCTATGGTCTCACCGTCCGCCCCGTCAGACACAGGTTTCTCTACTGTATCCCGCCAGGTCGAGATGACTCTCGCCTGCTCCTCTCCTCCCAAGCGGCCGACGTTAGCATGGCAAAATGATTCAGGCGGGCAGGAATTGAACCTGCCACCACGTACCAACCGCCTGAACCAAAGGAGGATAAGATGAACGGAGTGTCTGGCACACCACCCCGCGCTGTTGGCTAATTTTTGGCGCGTCCCAAAATCGACTCCAGCTCGTCCAGCGCTTCCATACTCTCGGCCAGCGCCGTGCCGGCTTTGGCCACCAGGTACGAGGCACGCTGGTGTGGAAATTCCTCCACCAGCCGCTTGAGCGATTCGCGGATCACCCGGTTGGCCAGCTTCGCCCTGGCCAGCTCCGATCGGCAGACATAACCGCCGGTTTTTCGTTCGGTCATAAGCACCTCCGTCAGGTTGTAATTTGCGTGCATTACCCCAACGGCATTCCGCCGGCCTTCGCGGCGGCAGGTCGAGGGTTTGAACAACAGCCGCCCGCCGCCCGTTTCGCTCCATTTCGCCTCCTTTGGTTGTCCGCATCGTTTAGAGGAAAATCAAAGTGATGATTGCTGCAATTACGGCAAAGCCCGCCATCAGCCAGTTCTGCCAGTCTTCACGAAAGGAATAGTTATTCATGATTTCCACCCTTTTTTTTCATCTGTTTCGTAACGACCAGTTTGTTGTGCCGACGTGCCCATTCTTGACGAATTAATCTCCGCACAAATGCAGAGCGGTTATCGAACGCGTCTTCAATCATCATTTGGTCCAGCATTCGAATATCATCATCATTCATGCTAACATTCACTTGCACCACCAAATATTCTGGCATATCACAATCCTTTCTGACATATTTTTATTCCTTTTAGGAATATTATAGCAATTTATAGAAATTTGTCAAGTAGGAATATATATATTCCCAATAGACATTTCCCAGAGGGTATAAATAAATTACTATGAGAAAAGACTTTGGAGAGTGGTTAAGACAACAAATAAAAGAATTGGGGGTAACTCAAAAAGAATTTGCCGAAATGATAGGAATTGAACAACCGCATTTATCCAGAATACTCTCTGGAACAAGAGGTGCAAGTGACGAAACACTTCAAAATATCGCTTATATTCTAAAAATACCCCAGGAAATAGTGTTCTACAAAGCAGGCAAACTCACACCGTCAAACAATGACAATCCGCGAATAAAAGAAATAACCCACCTGCTAGGTATGCTGGGTGACGATGATATTGAGGAAATTTTCAAAATTGCAAAACTAAAGGTGGAGCGGAAAGAAAAATCAAAAACAATAGGAAAGAGCCGGGAAAAGCCCCCGGCTCGAACGCTCTTAAATAGAATGTAGAACAATCTTTCTATATATGGAATACTTAAATATCAACATGGTGAAATATGGCAGAAATCATCAAAACGAAAGTGCGCGGTGTTTCACAAAGAAACGAAGATGGTTCCAGCCGTCAGGCAATCATCCACAAGTATTTGAGCGAAGGCGATCTGCTGGTGCTTGAACGTGAACCGGACAATGAATATGACCCCAATGCCATTGCCGTTTATTGCGACAGCCCGGATTTGGATGAATATAAAAAAATCGGATATTTGAGCCGTGAACTGGCCGCCAAGCTCGCCCCCCTGATGGATGCCGGCAACTCCATAGATGCCGAAGTATTGGAAATAACCGGCGAGGACAAAGACACTCTGGGGGTGAATATCCAGTTGACGATTTTGACCGAAGAAGAAGTCCGCGCTCGTCAAGAGCGTCTTTCTCAAATGCTCAAACAACCCCCAAAAGCCACCATTCAACCGCCGAAGCCCAAAACCAGCAAGAGCAGTAAAAACATCTATATCACAATGATTCTCTGGTTCTTTTTCGGAATCTTCGGCGCCCACCGCTGGTATGTCGGCCGCGGTTCCTGGCTTTACACCCTCACATTCGGCTACCTCATGTTTGGCTGGCTGCTCGATCTGGTGCTTATTCTGACACGACAGTTCAAGGATAGACGCGGTTTGCCGGTCTGGTTTGTGTGATAGGAAAAGGTGATCAAAGTGACACGATATAAAAATCCACCGATAGTCGAAGCATTTGTTGAAATTCGGTTTCCACCGTCCGTTTCCTGGGATATGACCATTCCAGGGCGTTTGTATGAAAAGCTGCGAAATGATTTTCCTAAAACCGAAACGCAAATTTTGCAGGAAATACAGGTCAACCCATCACCCCTCAATATTCAGCATCAGATCACAAATCAATTGAGATCAATTTTCAAAAGCCAGGATGATAAACAAATCATTCAAGTAGGAGAATATCTTATTGCTGTGAATCGCCTTGCGCCTTATTTGGGATGGGAAAATTTCAGACCATTAGTCAATAATGCCATCAATTCTTTGTCAGAAATTATCAATTTTGAAAATCTTCAAAGAATAGGATTGGTGTATATAAATAGGATCGAAATTCCAAAAAATGCATCGGCAAAACTAGACCTTCTTCAAAGTCATTTCAATTTTGGAATCTTTGCGGGTGAGCAGATACCAAGAGATTTTGTAAGCTTTATATCCGGTTGTGTTTTCTCTTTCGAAAAAGATTTGTGCAAGGTGGAATTGACCGAGCAATTACATGAAAATCCTCAAATATTGCGAATTATCTTAAATTTTGATTACTTTACCGCCCCGGGGAATTTTGTTCCAAAAGGTAACATTATGGATTGGATTGATAATGCGCATCAAAACATCGAAACATTATTCGAAGCCATCATCACCGATGACCTTCGAAATTCGTTTGGAAAATTATAAATTATAATAAGATTGGACACAATCGTGATGGTTATGATAACGTCTGAAGCAGGCATATACCAAAGATTTTGGTACCCCGGCATTTATTCATTTCCAGTTAAACAAGAGCAATTATCAAATCGGGTAAATGATAACCTAATTCAAACCGGTTGGGATCAATATTTGATATCCAAATCGAGCGTGGTGATGAATATTATAAAATTCTTAGAACGGGCAAAAAGTTTGGGCGTGATTATTCCTCGATCGAATATGGTTACGAATTATCTGGAAACCCATACGCAAATAATTTCGGCACTGGAAACAATTTTGCAAATGGTTCTGAAAAATTTAAGAAGCGCAGACCAGTTTATTTTGGATTTATATCAGGACCCGGAATTGGATGATGAATTTTTGATAATCTATGCCCGCCAAAAAAATTACCGCAGTGATTTTATGGAACAGATAGAATACATCAGGGAAAAATACCAAAATCATTTTTCCAACATTGAAGACATTTTCCTGACAACAGATTTTCAAAATCCATTGGAATATGTTTAACTGGACCGAATATCTAAATCTTGCCCAATATTTATATGGGATCAATTCACCCGCTGTTAATCCCGAATCGGCTTTACGCAGCTGCGTCAGTCGTGCATACTACGCCGCGTATTGTGAAACTAGAAACAAAGCTGCTACTGTTGGTTTTTCCATAAACAAAAATAGTTATGATCATAAAATGCTGGTAACGTTCATAAACAAACGTAATAAAAAACTCGCCAGGTATTTAACAGATCTTCGTATATGGCGTAATAGGTGCGACTATGACGATCAGGTAAATAATCTCCAACAATTGGCTATCAATTCTCTTAAAACAGCAACTCAAATTCTGCAATCCAAAATCTAGAGGTCAAAATGGCAGAACCCTATTATGACAATAAAGCGCAATTTGACCGCATCCGCGGTTACATCATTCCCGGCGAAAACATCTTTGCCGTCTACGACTGCAAAGGCGGGGGCACCGGCTTTGTCGGCATCACCGACCGTCGCATTATCTTTTACGATCAGGCTTTTTTGACCAAGAAGAAATCAATGGTTTCAATACCCTATAATCAAATCATCGGGATTGCCTCGGTGGATGAAGGCATGATTTTCCAGACCAGTGAAATCACCCTGTTGACTGCAGCAGGCAATTACACCTTTCAGTTTCGGGGTGCAGATAAAGCCCACAATGCCTACAGCTTCATTATGAATCAACTCCTCGGCCAGGCTCATCCGCAGCTGAAGGGGTAAATTACCCGCCCAATCCCATAATCATATCTCTCACATCGTCATTGACCAGGCGGCCGTAGATTCCATCTGTAATTCCCATATTTGAGTGCATTAGATTTTGACTGATTGCTTTCATCTGTGCAGGTGTGCGGGCCTGCTTGAGCGCATAAACCGCATGGCCGTGCCGGAATTTATGGGCGGATAGATAACGCACACCAGCCCGCTCACACAAACGCCTCAGCGCATTGCGGAAATCCTTGCGCCGTTCGGCGCGGTCGCCTACCGGCCGCTCTTCCGATAGTTCCCCCCAGGCATCCAGTTGCACGTACCAGTAGGCTTCCGGCGGCAGCCGTTGGCGCAAAAAAGTATCCCACTCCTCAACAATTTCCAGCAAATCGGGGATGTTGAGTAGAAACGTAACCGCTGCTTTGCTGTTTTTGGTATGTACCCCTTTGGCCGGCAGCTGCATGATTTGGCGGTAGCGGATATCCACACATTCCAACGGCAGGGTCAGAAAAGCCCCAATCCGCATACCTGACAGAAACAAAAGGGCCACTGCCGCCCGAAGACGCCTTTCGGCTAGCGATTCGGCTGGAATGGCAACCAGCCGGCGCACATCGTCCAGCGTGTAGAGCTCGCGCTTTTGCAGTTCGGCCTGTTCACTGCGCCCACGGGAAGCACGAAGCGACTTGATCCAGTTCAGATCAAGTTGCTTATAACGGCCGGCATATTCATAGCGCGCCCAGATGAAAAATGCCCGGCAGGTCTTGAAAATACCAGCCAGGTGGCCGGGCGAATATAAAGAACCATTGGTCGTGCGCAAACCCTCGACATATGCTGGAAAAGTGGGCTTGATTCGCATGGCTTTTGGGAAAGGCGTTTCCTGAGCCCATTCCAGCAAGTGCACCAAGCGGAAATAGACCGCATCGGCAGTTTTGGGATTGACCTGATTAATGGTTTGTTGAAACTCAACAAATGCCTTGACATCCAGCCAGTTCTTTCGGTTAATCATCACGCTCTCCTTCAGCCCTCAAAAAGCGGTTGACCCTCCCACCGCAAATCGGACAGCGCCCGGACATTTGGCGCACACCGCGCCGATAGGGAATCACCTTTACGTCTGTGATGTTCACGATCGCATTGCAGCGCAGGCAGTAGGCGGCATTTTCGCCCATTGATTTTTTGTTTCTGCGGCGGGCGGCCAGGTTATTGCGCACCCATTCACGATAGGCCAGCCCGTTGATCCATATCCGCTGTTTATCATCAATAAAAACTGGCACGCCGGCCGGAATGTGAGTACGATAAAGCGCATCCACTGAAATACCAATCTCGCGGGAAATCTCGGCCGGCGTGTACGGCATATCGAGCAGCCGTTTCAGGCGGGCAATTTGCGAACGATTCAGGCGCGGCACTGGCATGGCAACCTCCGGGAAACGAAAATATGCTGCCAGGTCGCGTAAAGAAACAAATATAGCCGGACATGCGCGTGACCGGGAATATGGAATGCGGCCTGGCAACCGCGCCATCATTTTATCACGATTGAGAAAAAAACGCATTAAAAAATGACGATAAACAGGCTAGACACGTCTATCCGTGAGGTTCGGGGGTTCGAGCCCCTCCGCGCCCACTCTACACCCCGCGATGAGGTGCTTTTTTACAGGTTCGGGCGTCCCCGCAGGGGGGATGCTATTCGAGCCCCTCCGCGCCCACTCTACACCCCGCGATGGGGTGTTTTTTTACAGGTTCGGGCGTCCCCGCAGGGGGGATGCTATTCGAGCCCCTCCGCGCCCACTCTACACCCCGCGATGAGGTGCTTTTTTACAGGTTCGGGCGTCCCCGCAGGGGGGATGCAATTCGACCCTCTCCGCGCCCACTCTACACCCCGCGATGGGGTGTTTTTTTACAGGTTCGGGCGTCCCCGCAGGGGGGATGCAATTCGAGCGCCTCCACGCACACCTGATACCCCACCACAGGTAGAGAACCAATGGTTTAACTTTCCGTTCTTTCGTCACAAGCAACAGGTTAAAAAAGCCTGAATTTTCTTTTCAAATTTGAAAATAATCTTTACAAAGATGTTACGGAGTCCGTGGGAAAGACTTTTTATAATCTTTTTAAAGGTTGTGTGGAGGTAATGCTATGCGCGAAAAAATCTTCATTGTAGATGACAATGAAGTCAGCCGTAAATTGGTGGGTGGGATACTCAAAAAAGAAGGCTACGAGGTTTACGCTGCCGCCAGCGCCACCGAAGCCCTGGCAGCCATTCCCAATATCATGCCGGATCTGGTGATTCTGGATGTGATGATGCCCGAAATGGACGGGTATCAGCTTTGCCGTCGGTTGAGGGATCGTTCGGACACCGCCCGACTACCGATCATCATTCTCACTTCACTCAATCAACTGGAAGAACGCCTAAAAGCCTTTGAAGCCGGTGCGGATGACTTCATTCCCAAACCGTTTCAACCACAGGAGTTTCTGGCTCGGGTGCAGGTCGCGCTGCGGCGCTCTGGGTTTTACCTGCCCACACCGACCAAAACCGAAGCCAGTACAATTGCGGTATTTTCCTTACGCGGCGGCAGCGGCGTTTCTTCGATTGCCGCCAATACGGCCATCGGGCTCAGCCAGTTGTGGAAGAAACCGGTTGTGCTGGTAGATCTGGCACTCGAAAACGGCATTTCCGCTCTGATGTTGGATTTGCCTCTGCGTCACAGTTGGGCGGAATTATCCAAAATCCACGCCGAAGAAATAGACAGTGAGGTGGTCTATCAAGTCCTTTTGAAGCACCCTGGCGGCGCCAATGTGCTGGCAGCCCCGCGCCGCCCTTACGAGGCTGAGTTGTTGAACGCCGATCAGGTCAAACAGGTGCTGACTTTGCTTTCCCAACAAAACGAATACCTTGTGATTGACCTGCCCCACAATTTTGCAGAAACGACTCTGGCGGCTTTGGACCAGGCCGATTTGATCCTGCTGGTGCTTTCCCCGGAACTGGCATCGGTGCAATGTGCCAGCATTGCGCTGGATGTGTTTTCCAAAATCGGTTATCCGCCCCAAAAAGTCAAACTGGTCTTGAACTGGACTTTCAAAGGCAAAGGACTGCCCAAGGAAGAGATTGAAAAGGTTCTCCAAAAACGAATCGAGATTGTCTTGCCCTTCGCCGGAGATGAGCTGATCAACGCGCTGACGTTGGGTAAGCCACCCGTTTATGAAGCGCCGGAAAGCGCTTTGGGCGGCTTGTTTGAAGATTTTGCCTTTTACTGGAGCAAACCCGAACACAAGAAAAATCCGCCCAAGCCGTATTCCGAAGCGCTGATCCGCGTTCAAAAGCGGATGAAAGCCAGAAAGAAATAAAACACCGGAGGGCGAATGATGGAAAAAAGAATTCAAGAGTCGGGACAGGGATTGTTGGAATATGCATTGATTCTGGTGCTGGCGGCGGTTGCACTGGTGCTGATTTTGCAGCTATTTGGGATTTCCCTGCGGGATGTCTACTGCGCTGTCGTCAGCATCTTTTCCGACAGCGGAACTTGCGCTGTTTCCGCCAAACCCGCAGCGATCTGCGAAGATGACTTTACCCAGGGATTGAGCGGCTGGCAAAATAATTTTGGGAATACCAACATACAAGGGGGCAACTTTTGCTGGAGCGGAGACACCCAAACCTTCAACCAATGTTCGATGAAGCAGGAATTAAAAGACTATGTCATCCACCTGGAAGATGTGGTCATTGGCCAAGGGCCGGGATTTGGTGTGTTTTTCAGAACAACCTTTGGGCAGCAAGGCGCTTCGGGGTACATTTTTCAATACGACCCCGGTATGAAGAATTACGGATCACCCAATGGCTCCTTCCTCATCCGACGCTGGATGAACGGCAAAGAAATTTGGAAACCGATAGCCGAAACACCTATTCCGCCTGATTTTGCGCTTTACAAAACCCCCCATGATATAGACATCGTTGTCAGCGGCGCGAATTTTACTGTTCTGGTGGACGGGAAAAAAGTTTTGGAAGTTACCGATCATGTGTATAAAGATGGCGGGGCAGGTTTTCGTTCGTGGGGCAATACCACCACCTGTACCTCGCACTTTTCCATCTTTGAAGTGAAGTAGCCAGCGGCAGGTTCAGGAGGTTGGAATGAATTTTGAACAATCACCCTCATTGAAAGATTTCCAAAACGGGCTGCGGGAAGACCTGCCCTCAAAAAAGCGGTTAACCCCCCAGCAGGTGATTATTTTGCTGCTGCTGGTGACGGTCATTGCACTGGCAGCCCTGGTTTGGGCGCGCTCCGACAGCGCTCAGCTGGTGCGCGGGGCCGGCAGTGTCAAGGGCTACGTGGTGGATGATCGCGGGCAGCCTTTTCAGGGAGAAATTTACATTCTCGGCACAGATGTTGCCGGCATTACCGACACCAACGGCTTCTTCCAGGTGAACGGTGTGCCCGCCGGAAAACAGTATTTGATCGTCGCCGATCAACGCATCGGGCATGAGTTTCAGATTGCGGTTTTACCGGGTGAAATTCTGGATGTCGGTACGCTCCGATTTGTTTCAACCGCGACACCGTGAGAAACGGACAAATTCAGGAGAACGTTAATGATTTTCCAGGAACTTAGAAAACGACTGGCGCTTCAATATACCCTGACCGGTTTTGCAATCGGCTGCCTCTTCCCTGTTTTTGCAATCGTGCTGGAATTGATCGCGCGCGGCAACTTCAACGGATGGTTTTCGGTCGTTGAGTTATTTTCAGGCAGCCGGATCATCTGGGTAGTCGCCTCTGCGCCGCTAGTCCTTGGTGTGGTGTTTTATTTGCTGGGCAGGCAGAAAGAAGCCCTCCTGTTCGTTAACCAGAAGCTGGAAAGCGCGGTCAACGAACGGGTTGGTAAGCTGGATCAGGCCTATAAGACCCAGTTCATCTTAAATCAGTTGTTACAGATTTCATTACAGAATCTGCCGCTCAAAGAAACGCTGACCCAATCGCTGGATTTGATTCTGGAATTGCCGATTCTTTCTTCAGCAAAGCAGGCCGGCATCTTTTTATATGACAGGCCCACCAACAGCCTAAAAATTGTCGCCGAACGCTACCTTGACCCGAATGCGGGGCAATTCTGCCGGTTGGTGCCGGATGGCTACTGCCGCTGCGGGGCAGCCATGCGCAATAACGCCATCCAGTTTGTAACCTGCCAGAACGAAATCAGTTCCATACAGCGCGATCAGTTTCACGGCAACCTGTATGTTCCCATCGAAGTGGATGGTCAACTGGAAGCCGTGCTGGCCGTGTACATTGACGAAAACACGGTCAACGATGAGGCCTGGAATCCACTCGATCTCGAGTCGGTCGCCGGTGATCTGGCTACGATTTTGAAAAACAGGATTAATGAGGAAAAATTACGCCTCCACAGCGTCATCCTCAATCACATCACTAACGCCGTTCTGCTGGCCGATCCTCAGGATCGGGTGGTCTGGGTCAACCCGGCTTATACTGAATTGACCGGCTACACACCCGACGAGGTGATTGGAAAGAAGCTGGGTTTCTCCCGCTCCGGTGCACATGACGACGAATTTTACCTCCAGATTCGCGAACAGGTATTAAAGGGCGAACTCTGGCAGGGAGAGTTGATCGATAAAAAGAAAGATGGGTCATTGTTCATCAATCAGCAAACTTCCATTCCCCTCAGTGATGAGGAAGGCTCAATCAAGTATGTGATTTCGGTGATGGAAGACATCACCGAACGGCGCAAGGCGGAAGATGAAATCCGCCGTCAGAAACGCTATTTTGAAACCCTGGTGGAAAACTCCCCCATTGCCATCGTGACTCTGGATCATCAGCACCGCATCACCGGCTGCAACCCGGCATTTGAAAGCCTGTTCGGCTACTCTCGCAACGAGATTCACAACCAGAATATTGACAAACTGATTGTGCCGGAAGAGGAACTGGAACATGCCAGGTCGCTCAGCGCAACCGTCGTAAGCCGTGGTAAAGTTCACCTGATCGGGCAGCGCAAGCGCAAAGACGGACGTCTGGTGGATGTGGAAATCTTCGGTGTACCGGTGGTGGTGGATGGTCAACCGATAGGCGTGCTGGGTATCTACCACGATATCAGCGACCTTTTGGAGGCACGCCGTCAGGCTGAGGCTGCCGCCCAGGCTAAAGCTGAATTTTTAGCCAACATGAGCCACGAAATCCGCACGCCTCTCAACGCCATCATCGGGATGACCAGTCTGCTGCTCGACACCCGGCTGGATGCTGAGCAGAAAAATTTTGTCGAAACCATCCGCACCAGCGGCGATTCCCTGCTCACTATCATCAACGACATCCTCGATTTCTCCAAAATCGAGGCCGGAAAGATGGTGATGGAAAAGCAACCCTTCTACCTGAGCGACTGCATCGAGTCGGCCATGGATCTGCTGGCTTCCAAAGCTTCAGAAAAGGGACTGGATCTGTCCTATTTGGTTCAGGAAAATACCCCCAACCGCTTGCTGGGCGATGTCACCCGCCTGCGTCAGGTGCTGGTCAACCTGCTTTCCAACGCCGTCAAGTTCACCGAAAAGGGCGGGGTGTTTATAAACGTTGAGTCTGAAAAGATCACTGAGCCGGACGAGTACCGCGTTCATTTTGCGGTGCGCGACACCGGCATTGGCATCCCGGCTGATCGTGTCAACAGCCTTTTCCAGCCCTTTACACAGGTGGACGCCTCCACCTCGCGGCGATTCGGCGGTACCGGCCTCGGCCTTTCGATCAGCAAACGATTGGTCGAGATGATGGGCGGTGAAATTTGGGTGGAGAGCGAACCGGGCAAAGGCTCAACTTTTCACTTTACCATCCGGGTGCAAGCCACCCAGGCCACCCATCTGCTGCCGCACCAGATCCATACCGACGAACTGGCCGAGCGCAAGATTCTGATTGTGGATGACAACGCCATGAACCGCATGATCATCTCGCGCCAGACCGCCCGCTGGAAAATGAAACCCTATTCGGTTGCCAGCGGCGCAGAAGCGCTGGAATTGATCCGCAAAGGGGAAAGCTTCGATATCGCCTTGATTGACATGCAAATGCCGGAAATGGACGGCGTAGCTGTTGCCGGTGAAATTCGCAAATTACCAGAAGGCAAAAACCTGCCGATGGTACTGTTTACCTCTTTGGGATATAAACCGGAAACTGCCACCCAGGATTTGTTTACCACTGTGCTTTACAAACCGCTCAAACCAAACCAGTTATTCGAAACCATCCTTTCGGTGTTAAACAATAAACCGCGCCAACAACCCCGCAAACACACCGCGCCGGTCATTGACCATACCTTTGCGGAACGCTGCCCCATGCACATCCTGTTAGCAGAGGACAATCTGGTCAACCAGAAAGTGGCCATCGGTATCTTGCAGCGGATGGGCTACCACGTGGATGTGGCCGCCAACGGGCTGGAAGTGCTGGAAGCCCTGCGCCGCCAGCCCTACGACGTGGTGCTGCTGGATGTGCAAATGCCGGAAATGGACGGCGAGGAAGCCGCCCGAGAAATTCAGCGCCGCTACCCACCCGAAGACAGGCCAATCCTGATTGCCATGACCGCCAATGCCCTGGAAGGCGACCGCGAACGCTATCTGGCAATCGGAATGGACGATTACATCTCAAAACCAATCCGTGTTGAAGAATTAATGCGCGGTTTGGAGAATGCCTATCAAAAAATTAGACGAGGTGAACATGTCTCTTGATCTGAGTACGCTCAATTCCTACCGCGATTTCATGGGTGAAGATGCAGACAGTTTCATTGAGGACATTATCCGCTCTTACCTCAATGATGCCCCCCGCTTGCTGGACACCCTGAAGGAAACCATCACCAGCGGTGATACCGCCCGCTTTGTACGCTCGGCACACACCCTCAAGTCCAACAGTGCCACGCTGGGCGCCGGGCAACTGGCCAGCATGGCAGCCGAACTGGAACAGGCCGGTAAAACCACCCCCCTGCCAGAACTGGCCGGGAAGGTCGCTGCTGCCGGCGAGGAACTGGAGCGCGTTTTACAAGCCCTGAAGGATTACTTAAACGGCGGATAAAACCGCCTGCAAAGCCGCAGGTTAAATGTTTTCGCAAGGATAGGCAAAGATAGTTTTCTCCAGCGCACCTGACCGAAAACCCGGTTTTGTTTTCCCCCTCCCCGGCCTCAACCCTCTCCCGGTGAATGGGAGCAGGGCAAATACCGGTTTCCAACTCCCTTGACAAAAATACTCATCGGTTTTATATTTTCCCGAAATTTGGTAAACCGGTGAGTATTTTTCTATGTCCGTCCGAAACGCACTTTTAGGTTTGCTCTGCCAGCGCAGCCGCTATGGCTACGAACTGTTGCAGGCTTTTCAGGCAGTGATGGGCGGGCGCGAAACCTGGGAACTCAAACCCGCGCAGGTCTATACCACCCTGACCCGCCTGAAAGAAGGCGGTCTGATCGCCGAAGAATCGCCGGAAAGTGAAGCCGACCAGGCCAGGCGTTGTTACACCATCACCCCGGCCGGTAAAGAGGAATTGCGCCGCTGGTTTGAGTCGCCGGTCAAAGTGGAACATCAGCGGGATGAATTCTTCCTGAAACTGATGCTCGCCATGGCAACCGGACAAACCGACCCGCGCCGCCTGATTTACCTGCAGCGCACCAGCCTGTTCCAGGAACTGCACCGCCTGACCACCCTGCGTATGGAACTCGATCCGTACACCTCGCTGGCTCACATTCTTCTGCTGGATCAGGCCATCATGCATGTGGAGGCTGATTTGCGCTGGCTGGACATGATCGAAAGCCGGCTGGACGAAGTCAGTCATCAGCCGGTGCCGGAACCGGAATTGAAACCGCGCGGGCGGCCGCCCAAATCCAAATCTCCCGATTAGTCACCATCCCCCCTATGAATTACGGAGGCATCATGAATCACCCAATTGTTCGTACCGAAGACCTGACCAAAATTTACGGGCAGGGTTCAACCGCCATCCGCGCGCTGGACGGCGTCAACCTTGCCATTCAGCCGGGCGAGTTTGTCGCCGTGATGGGTCCCAGCGGCTGCGGGAAATCCACCCTGCTGCATCTGATCGGCGGGCTGGACCGCCCCACCAGCGGAAAAGTCTTTCTGGATGGTCAGGATTTGACCACCCTCAATGATGACGCGGTGACCGCCATCCGCCGGCGTAAAATGGGCTTTGTTTTTCAGTTCTTCAACCTCATTCCGGTGCTGAACGCCCTGGAAAACACTGCCCTGCCGATGATTCTGGACGGCATCCGCCCGGCTGAAGCACGTCAGCGGGCGCAGGAATGGCTCGAACGAGTCGGCATGGGACACCGCCTGACGCATCACCCCTCGCAACTTTCCGGCGGGGAGCAGCAGCGGGTGGCGATTGCCCGCGCGCTGGCAGCCGACCCGGCCCTGATTCTGGCGGATGAGCCGACCGGCAATCTCGATTCGCGTTCTTCTGAGGAAATTGCCACCCTCCTGCGCCAGATTTCCTCCACCTGGGAACGCACCATCCTGATGGTGACCCATGACGCCCGGATTGCCGCCTACGCCGACCGGATTGTCTTTCTAAAAGACGGCAAAATTGTGGATGAAACTATTCTGGAACATCGCAACGGCGAACAGACCGAAGCCGTGCTGGATAAAATGCGCGAAATTGGCGACTGAGCAGCCGTAAAAGGAGTATGAGATGAACCTCTACTGGACTCTGGCATGGAGATACCTGAGCGGACGCAAATTGCGCACCGCCCTGACCACGCTGGCGATTACCTTTGGTGTGCTGGTCATTTTTGGCATGAACACCTTTTTGCCCACCTTCGTCAAAGCCTACCAGACGCAGGTGATGGCGGTTGCCGGTCAGGTGGATGTCACCATCACCCATAAAACCGGCGAGGCGTTCGATCCTTCGGTTCTCGAAAAGGTGCGCGCCGTGGAAGGGGTTGAAGTTGCCAGTGGTTCGCTGGAACGCATCGTCAACCTGCCGGCCGATTACTTTGATCACGATCCGCAAGCCTTTGACCGAATCACCGCCCTGATGCTGAAAGGCATTGACCCGACGACCGCACGCCAGATTATCGCCTACAATATCATCGAAGGGCGTTTCCTTGAACCTGAGGATCAGGGGGCGGCGGTGATCACCCGCTCGCTGGCGCGCGAAATCGGCCTCAAATTGGGCGATACCCTCGCGCTGCCCACCGCTACCGGCATTGCCGAACTGAAGATTGTCGGCATCCTGCCGGAGCGGATGATGCCCGGTAACGAAGAAGTGCTGGTGACCCTCAGCGATGCTCAACGGTTGATGAACATGCCGGATAAGATTAACATCCTGGATGCCAATTTTGGGACACTGGATGAAGCCCGCCGCGCCGAGATTCAAAAACGAATCACCGAAACCCTTGGCGATTCCTTCAAAATCGGCGCGCTGGAAACCGGCTCGGAAATCTACACCAACCTGAAAAACGCCCAGTTGATTTTTGTGCTGATGGGCTTTCTGGCGCTGTTGATGGGCGGCTTCATCATCTTTAACACCTTCCGCACCATCATCGCCGAGCGCCGCCGCGATATTGGCATGCTCCGCGCCCTCGGCGGAAACCGCCGCACCATCCGCTGGCTGATCATCACCGAGGGACTGCTGCAGGGGGTGATCGGCACGGCGGCCGGCCTGGTGCTGGGCTACCTGTTCGGGCTGCTGGTGTTGCAGTTGATTGTGCCGGTCGCCAAGCAATTTCTCAATATTACCGTCGGCGCGCCGGAGGTTTCACCGCTTTTGCTGATCAGCTCCATTGTGCTGGGAGTGGGCATCACGGTCGTTGCCGGTCTGATCCCGGCTTACTCGGCTTCGCGAATCACCCCGCTGGAAGCCCTGCGCCCCTCGTTGGGCAAGGTCAATTTCAAGCGGGTTGCCAGCCTGTCGTTTTGGGCCGGGGTTGTGCTGATGGCGCTGGCCGCCGGGATTTTGTTCAGCCGGCAGGCCGCCCTGATCGGGCTGGGAGCGGTGCTCTTCACCGTCTCGCTGATCCTGATGGCGCCCGCCCTGATTAACCCGATTGCGGTGATGTTCGGCAGCCTGCTGGCGTTGATCTACGCCCGCAACGGCACAGCCCAGTTAGCCGAGGGCAACCTCAGCCGACAGCCGGGCCGCGCAACCGTGACCGCCTCCACCACGATGATTGCCCTTGCCGTGGTGGTGATGATGGCTTCCATCCTCTCATCGGTGGCACTGACCTTTACGCGGATCATGGAAAAAAGCCTGGGCAGCGACTACCTCCTGGTGCCGCCAACGCTGGCGGTGTGGGGCTCGAACACGGGCGCTTCCCCGCAGCTGGCCGAGAACCTGCGCCAGATTGAGGGTGTGGAACTGGTCAGCACGCTGCGCTTTGCCGCCGCCCAGATTGGCGATATTGCCGTGGGCGTGCTGGGAATTGATCCGGACGCCTACCTTCAGATGGAATCGCTGACCTTCACGACCGGCGACCCGCTCAGCGCGTTTCAGGCGCTCAAAACCGAACGGGCGATGATCATCAACGGCGTGCTGGCAACCGCCTCCGGCATTCAGGTGGGCGACGAGGTTGAACTGGTGACCGCCGGCGGCAAACAGACCTACCGCGTGGTGGGGCTGGCAACCGACTACCTCAACGCCAAGACGACCACCGCCTACATCTCCCAGTCGAACATCGCCCTCGACTTTGGACGGCAGGAAGATGTCTTCTTCCAGATCAACCTCAAACCGGGCGCCGACCGGCAGAAGGTGGAAAGCGCACTGATGACCCTGCTGAAGGACTACCCGCAGTTCAAACTGCTCAACGGCAAAGCGTACGTGGAAGAAAACGCCCGCATGTTCGACGCCATCTTCATCGCCATGTACGCCATGGCCGCCTTTCTCGCCATTCCTTCGCTGATTGCCATGGTCAACACGCTGGCTATTGGGGTGCTGGAACGCACCCGCGAAATCGGCATGTTGCGGGCGGTGGGTGCCAACCGCCGTCAGGTGCGGGCGATCATCCTCTCGGAGGCCCTGATTCTGGCGGCAATTGGGACGGCGTTTGGTATTCTCGCCGGGCTGTACATGGGCATCATGGCGGTCAAAGCCTTTGAGGCGATGGGCTTCCCCATGGAGTACATCTTCCCGACTTCCGGCATTCTGGCGGCGGCAGCAGTTGGCTTGCTGTTTGGGGCGCTGGCGGCGGTTGTGCCGGCGCGTCAGGCAACCCGGCTGGATGTGGTTGAGGCTCTGCGCTACGAGTAAAACCGGAAGCCGGGGTCGTACCCCCCACCGCGAGCCGCCTGACGGCGGCTCGCGGTTTCCCGCAAAGGTCAGTGAGCAGGTTGGGCTGGCCTCTTTGGGGCTATCTGGCCGCGCCAAAAACGCTGATGGAAATCAGATGACAAACGGCAACCGCTCTTTTCAGCCAGAGTTGCAGTTCTTGACTTTCGACATACAGACCGTAAAGAATCGCTCCCCCGTAACCCAAAGAAACAAAAAAGAAAATGTCGTAGAACAAAAGCCTTAATTTGCGCATCATATCCCGGTCAGCCTATCCAATTTTGAGGGGTCTTGATGATATTTCCCCGCTTTTGCCAATTTCAGAGCAGAAATCAAACCTCCTTTGCGAATTTCCGCAGGCGGGTCATTCATCCGGATCGTCCAATTCGTTTTTTCGGGCAAATTCGAGCAAGTCGAAAAGGGAGATTGTGAAAAGAATTTTTCTTTTGCTGTCATCTTCAAGGATCACTTTTCTGGCATCGCTTTCACTCTCCGCAACCGTCGTTACAAGGGTCTTTTTTTCGCCATCGGCAACCACATGCAGATAGAGGTGGTAATCTTCCGGCTCGGCGTACCATGCCCCGCATTGCAAGATCACCGAAATCATTCGGGTTTCCAGTTCGTTGATCATCTCTTTTTTCCCCTTTGCAGATCAATTTACACGGATATTGTCATTTATTATCCTGACGGCTTGAGCCTAAGTCGAAATTCCCCCTGCTATACCGGCAAATTATACCCGAAACTTTCCAGCCCAGCCGGTAATTGTTCTTCAAATGGATGATGATGAGGGCGCAAAACAGGCGGTTGTCGTGTCGTTTCAACCGGCTAATGAGCGGCCAAGCCCGTTGAGGCAGATCAAGAGATCAGGATGAGCAACAATAAGCCCAAGTCGCCAAAAAGGCGTGTCTTAATGCCCTTACGGGCATTTATTGATTCGGACGGTCGGCTTGGAAGAGACCCCAAGCAAGCCAACAGCGAGTCTTAATGCCCTTACGGGCATTTATTGATTCGGACTGCCGATTCATCTCTGCATTTCTTTTGTTTTTTCAGTGAAGTCCGTTTAGTATGAATTTATTCTATCACCGATTTTATGAAAAATCTACCAATTCTGGCAAAAAATTGCTTTTTCCGTACAATTTTAATCTTTTTTGCGTACCCCCCTCCAAAATTCGGTTATTTTTTGGTGAAATGAGGAGGGGGGTACGCATAATCTATACGAAACCCTCAAACGATCACCACATCCGGTGGGGGCAGCGGCTTCCCCTGCCCAACCACCCGCACTTTTCCGGGGCAGGCGGCGCGGCAATCTCCCGCAACGGGAGCACCGGATGAGCCGGATTATCCGAATCGGTTGGGTTGCAGTCCATCACCTCAAACGACGTATGCAGTTTTTAAGGTGCAGAGGCGCGATGCGGGCGCTTAATCCGATGTGCGGCTGGGGGAAGCCAGACGGCGCGCCTGCCCCAGCCCGTAAGCCGCCCCGCTGCCCAGCCCGGAGAATAGCGCAAACTCGGCCAGCGTGTAAAGAGCGGTCAGCCAGAAGCGGTCGTAGTGGCTGGCGGTGTAGGTAGCCTCACCCACCGCGCCGATGCGCAGCCCGCCCTGTTTGAGCGGCACCGGCACACTGTTCAGGCGGTAGCGCGAAAGGTGCAGGCACTCGGCGGCAAACCGGCGCGTTTCGGCCGGCAGGGCGAGTGGCGAAAAGGCGTTCCAGCGTTCCAGCAAACTGGTAAAAACCTGCTCCGGCAGCGGCAGTGGCAGGTGACGGCCATCCACGTGAAAAGTGGTCGGGCTGGCAAAGTGCAGGGTCAGACGGCGCGGCGGGGCGCTGCCCAGCAGGTGTCCGGCGGAGAAATCGTCGTAACGCGCCGTAGCCGCCCACGGGTGAACGACGGGGTCGAAGTGGGCGGCTTCGATGCGGAAGGGCAGGTAATCCAGCTCCACCTGTGCGCCGGCGGCCAGCGGCCCGCCGGGCTGGGCGGCGGCGAGGAGCAGGCCGGCCAGCGGCGCCGTCAGCGCGGTAAAGCGCAGGGTGTAGGTTTGTTCGGGCTGCGGGCGGCGCGCCTCAAAATGCCCCAGCAGGTTCGAGGCGGTGTAGGGGCGCAGGCCATTATCGTCGTGCAGTTCGGCAGCCAGGCGTTCGTCGGAGCGCCGGACAACATCCAGCAACAGAGCCTGCGCCGCCCGCCCCCACCATTCCGGCAGCGGGCGTTCCTCGGCCGCGGCCGGCAGCGGGCGCACAATCAGCACCAGCGAAAGCAGGTTGGGCGGTGCGCTCATCCGGCCTCTCCGTTGGCGGGGTAGCGGGCGGCGCGCGCCCGTTCGCGCACCGCGTTGAGGTTGAGAATTTCGGCCACCTCATAACGGGGCGGCAGCGCATCCGGCACGGGGCGCAATCTGAGCACCGGGGGGAAGTAACCCATCCGCCCGTGCAGCTCGGCCAGCAGCAGGGCGGTGATGAAGTTGAGCGAGGGCGGGTTGACGAGAATGGGGCGGCTCTGCCACTCGGCCGGGGAGAGGGACAGGCGCGTCATGAGCGCCTCCAGCTGGGGCAGGAAGGGCTGGTTGTTGTCGAAGTGGACGGGGATGTCCATAATCTCAACCGGCTGGCCGCTGAGCGCTTCCACCTGTTGAATTTGATCGGTGGTGAGGGGGTGAGAGAAGTTGAGCAGCAAGATCATGGGGTTACCTCTAATCGGAAGGAGTGGGCAAATCGGCGGGCGGGTTTTCGTCCGCGGGCAGGATTTGCCACTTAATTAGCAACTGATGCAAGGCATCCAGCACTTCTGAAATCTGACGCTCCACCTTAGGAAGGTTCATCCGGTCTGCCTGATGCTCCGCATGGCTCAGTTGATTACGCAGCCTCGTCAGGCTAGAAAAGTTTTTTGCCATGCTCTCTGCATCCGGCCATTCATTGTAAATTTGATAGCCAATCCGATTCAAGTCATCCACGCTGAATTTGCGCTTTTCGCCGGTATGCTCATCGGTTATTGGCTGACCAATTTTGGCAATCCCCGAAATGGCTTTTTCGAGTGTGGATCGCTGGTCGTGTTTCAGGTGAATGTTTTTTTCGTAACGCACGGCTACCGCATCAATCATCACCTCGCGCGCCAGCGTGACAGCCTGGAGCATTTGGCCATGGTCCGCATACCACTCGATCATCTTCCACTCCCGGCGGATAAACTCTAACGGATCATCTAGCGGAGCTTCGAGCGCAAAATCATCAAAAATGCCGATGATATTCTTCGACAAGACACTGAAAGGCCTGGAAGTATGAGAGAAAGATCTGGCAGCCCTCTCCAGATGTGGACGCAAATCAGTGCTGGCTTTCATCAGACTGACCGGCTGGCATAAGAAGGCAGCCTGCGAAACGGTTCTGAGCGTTTCCGCCGCCCGTTTCTGTTCTTTGACGCCACCCAACAAATCCGCCAGCCGGGTAGCATTGCCGGTTTGAACAAATTGATCGGCAGCATTAATCCAATCCAGCATCGAAGCAAAACGCGAAAGATCCAATACCGGCGCTACACCGTTATTTTCTTTCTGTAAATCCAGTGCGCCATAGAGGATCGAGCGGATGGTCACTCCCTTGGCAGATTTGAGATAAGCTGCAAAAAGGAAGGCAAGAAAAGGGATTGAACGCAGTCCATGGGTAATATCGAAGGTTACCTCTTCTCCATCCTTAATTTCGTCAATAACATTGTCAAAGATACCCCACATTTCTTTATCATCACGACCGGTAGGAATGGGAACCTTCTGAATGCGGGGATCATTTCCCTTTTCAAGAGTCGACGAATAAACCGACTCCGCTTCCGGCGTTGTTAGCACCAGCATTCGATCAAAGTTAAGAAATTGCAGGATGGCTTCGGCAAAAACCTGTCCTTGATATTCCCTGCCGTCATAGCGGTAAGTAGTTTGTTGAGGGCGAATGCCCAGAAACGTAATCACCGTATGCGTCATGTCGTCCTCCAGAGTGAGAGATTGCCGGTAACCGGCTGGAACTGCACCAGCACCCAACCGAGCGGCAGGGCGGGGCTTTCCTGCACTTTGCCGTTGTTGCCTCTTTGAAAGGCGGCCGCCACCCGCCGCGAGAGCGGGAATGGGTCGCCGTGTTTGCGTTTGCCACGCGCCATGCGGAACTGGCGCAGCAGCGCCTCACGGGTGTTGGGGTCGCCAAACATCTGCGTACCGAACGTTTTGCTCTCCCAGCCGGTACCCCAGCCCAGGCACAGGAGCATCTGGTTGGGCTGCAGCTGGCTTTTGAGCAGGGAATCGTAAAACGAGGTCACCCGCCCGGCGCCGGGGATGCGCGCAAACCAGGCCTGCTCGCGCCGCACCTGCTCCTGCGCGCGCTTGTTGACGATCTGCGGCAGGGCACGCAGCGCGCTTTCGGCGGCAAACCGCAGCCCCTTGCCCTTCGCCCAGTCCGAGAAGAGCGCGGTATCCACCTTGATGGTCAGCTCAAAGGTCACATCCGGGCGGATGGCTTCCATTTCGATGGGCGAACCCAACGCGCCGCCGCGGTTGATCACCCGCGCGTTGACCACCATCAGGCTTTCCGCACCGAGCGGCTGGCTGTCGCTGACCTGCAAGGCGCGCAGCAGGTCGTGGTTGGGGTTTTTGCCCAGCAGCGAGCGTTCCAGTTCCTGGGCGGCAAACTTGGCGTTACGCCCAAGGTGGCTAACTTCCAGCCGCAAGCCGTTCTGCTTCCACAATACGGCGGCCAGCGCCGTGCGCAGCGCGCCTTTGAGTGAAGAACCGGGCAGGTAGGGTCGGTCATACACATCCTTGATCTGCTCGCGCAGGACGGCCCCTTCACCGGTGGCACGCGGCGTTCCTTTCAGCACATAGCGGAAGAGGGGACTGTCAGGACGATAATCAGCCTCGCTGAGCAGCTCCTGCGGCGGCCGTTCGGCGATGATGGCCAGTTGGCGTGGGTCCTCGATCTTTTGGGCTTCCAGCAGGTGGTCATGGTGGATACGCCAGGTGTGGTCTTTATAAATGGCATAATCGTACTGGTTGAGCAGTTCTATGCCGCTGCCAATGTGCAGCGGAGTGAGGGTGGAAACCTTTACCTGAAAGACGGTGTAGTCGGGCATGTCAACCTCCTCGCGCGTTGAAACCGGCCGCACAGGCAAGCCCGTAACGGTAGATGGGGTGCGGCAGGTCGCCGGCTTGCCGCGGCGAAACCTCGCACACATCCCCCGCCGGCAGGTTCGGTAAGTTCAGCAGGCTACCCTCGCCGATCATCAGCACGCGCTGGCGCAGCAGGTTCTCGCGTCCGAAGGGATCACACCAGCCGCCCACGCTGACCAGCTGGTAGCATCCGTCTTGCAGGGCAGTGGGCAGTTCGGCCGCGCGGGGGTGATAGCGGCTGAGCAGGTAGGCCGGCTGGCCGGGCGCAGCAACAGGCAGTTCAAATGGTAGTGGCTGAGGAAAGCCTTTACGCAGCTCAAAACCGCCAAAGCCGATGGCGCGCTTCCCGCCCAGCCCACTGTATTGCAGGGCATCCAGCGCGCGGCGCAGCAGGACACGGCTGGGGTGAGTTTCATCGGCCAGCCACTGCACGCCAAACCACAGGCCGCATCCCGGCTGAAAGTGGATCTGGACGGTGTGGTAGATATCCGGCGCGTAGCGGATGCGGTCCACGGTCACATGCGGCTGGCGGGCGCGGCGGTAGACCGCCTGGCGCCGCAGGGCAAAGATTTTTTCTTTCCTCAGTTTATAAACTTCCAGCAGCGAGCCGGTTTCTTCCAGCGTCAGCCAGAACTGGCCGCCTTGCAGGGCAACGCCGTTTTTGGGCGGTTGCTCTTCTTCTTTTGGAAAAAGGTCATCATCCAGCCGCTCACCGCCCAGCAGACGCAAAAAGAGCCGCTCGGAAAGGTACTGCACCTTTTTGATGCGCTTGCCGTAGTCGTGCAGGGTTTCGGCGCTCAGCGCGGCGCTCCAATCCAGCGGTGCGGGGTAAAAGCGCACCTCGCCGACGTAGGGGAAAGTCGAGGTCAGCAAAAAGGGCGGACGGGGTGGATCGGTCAGAAACGGCTGCAGGAAGGCGGCCGTATCCTCGCCGGAAGCCGCCAGCGCCGCGGTCAGCGCGCTGAACAGTGTATCCGAGGGGATAGCAGGCAGGGTGTCTTCCAGCTCCAGCCCGCGCCGGCCAACCCGCACTGCGCCCTTCATTTTCAGGGCATAGATTTCAATGGGTGGCATATCGCCCTCCTACAACTCGGTCAGAATTTGTTGCTGAAGGCCGCTCAGCCCGGCGGCCAGTTCGGCAACCGTTTCAAATTCTCCTAATTTCTTCGGCTCGGCGCTGTAATCTTTACCACGCCAGGCGAGGCGAATGTTCTGGATCTCCACCTTGCCAGAACCGCGGCTGCCCAGCCCGCCGAGGTAGTCATCCAGCAGCAGTTGCAGCCCTTCAACAATCACCTTCAGACGCTGGACGTCCTTTTTGGCGTCGCAGTTGGTACCTTCATAGACCGAATAGACCAGTTCGGCGTTGCTGAAACGGGTGCCGGCCGGCACGCGCTCCATCTGGCGCGGGTTAGCCGCCGAGGTCACCCGATCAATCGAAACTTCGGTCTTGACCTCAGTGTAGGGCAGGTCGGTGCCGGCATTTTCCAACGCCTTTGCACTTTCTTCGTCCATAAAAACATCCCGCACGATCAGGCGGGTGGGGGTGGCGAACTCGCGCTCGCCCGGCACGCCAAAGGTGGTACACACATCACAGTTCAGGTAAGTATCAGAGTGTTTATTGTTTTCCGCTCCACAGGAATGAATATAACCCTGCCCGATGCGCTGGTTCTGCGGCAAGCCCTTGTACTTTTCCAGCAGGCTGCGCATCTTGCCGCGCAGGCTGGAACCGGGGATGTAGGGCCGGTTGGTGAGCGGGTCGCGGATGACGGTCTTATCCACCCCGCCGATTTCGATGCCCGATTCGGTGCCACCGATGTGCAAACCGGTTTGGGCAACCACATCAAAATGGATCAAAACGCGTCCTTTGAGTTGAATGCTGTTATTGTTCATCATGACCTCCTGAAGTTCAAGTTTTGCGGGGTGCTAACTGCCACCGTAGGCTTTGTGGTAGGCCAGAATTGCCTCGAGGAATTCGACAAAACGCTTGAAGTACTCGTCCTGCTTTTCGGCCGGCGCCTGCGTGACCGCATCCAGCGCCGGTTTGAGCACATCCACCAGCGCCCGAACAGCCTGCCCGCGCTCTCGGCGGGCGCGGTACTCCATCTTCGGCTTGAGCAGAATCAGGCGGCGCAGTACCTTCTGGCGCTCGGCGACCGCTGCTCCGCCCTTCTGGCGGGCAACTGCCCATTCACCCTGAATCTGGCGCACCTCGCCGAACAGACTGCGAATCTGGCTGGTGGAAAGATTGATTTCTTTATTAGCCAGAATCTTTCCCAAGCGATCTGCCTCTCTCACCAGGAGTTCTCCGGTGACATCCTGAGTAATAATTTTTGGGGCTTCGCTCGCTATTTGGGGAATAAGTTGTAGCATTTCCTCTGAATTGCGACTCATGATTTGCCTCCTTTTACTTTGTTTCTCGTGATCAACTCTGCCCAGCGGGCAGCCAGTCCAATCCATTCGATACTGCGGAAGTTCTCCTGCTTCAGCCGGCGGCGGATTTTCTCCACATCGTCCTTTGGCACATCTTTCAACCGGCTGAGGTGATACTCGGCCAGCCAGTTCCACGGCCCCCACAGCACCTGGATCTGGCCGGCGCGGTTAAGGTCCTCGCCGCTCTTGCGGCGTTCTTCCAGCCTGGCCTGATACAACTCGTGCAGGCGAATCAACTTGCCGATCAGGGCGCGGTTTTCGTGACTTTCCACAATCTGCTTCAGCGTGAGCATCAGCGCATGGGCAGTATCTTCCTCTTCCTCCGCGTCTGCATGAAAGCCGAAACGTTCCCACGCCAGCGGCATTCCCAGAAAACTGAGCGCGTCCTTCTGCCGCTCTTTACCGTTCTTCGCCCAACGGTAGTGTTTGGCCTGCTCCTCGGCCGCGCCGGCTTCCTCAGCCGCCTGATAGAGCGGGTACTTACCACCCACCAGCACAATCCCTCCGCTGGGGTGAATATCGGGGTGACCGCCGGTAAAGCGGTTCAAATCGTGGCGCAGGCGCATGGCAAATTCCACCACCATATCCCAACTACCGACGAAGAACAGGTCATCGCCGCCGGAGTAAATTGAATACAGCCGTTGACTATCCTCCTCGTTCATCTGGCGGGCAATTTCCCCCACCCAGCCCTCGAAGAAAAGACTGACCGCGAAACTGAGCGAGGCAATCCGCGAGAGTGTGGCGCGCTCCTGCAATCCCTCGGCAAAGATCTTGCCAAGGTTGTCCACATCCATGCGCAGCACACCCAGCCGTTTGATGCCCCTGGCCTGCGCTTCCAGCACATTAAGCGGTTTGACTGAACCGGGCACCGGCAGTTGATCCACCTTGCCGCGCAGACCGGCATGTTCCCTTTCGCTGAGAATGGGCGTCACATTGACCAGCAGATAGCGCGCCATGGCACACTGCGGGCGGGGCAGACGGTGATTGAAGGCTTCATCGTTCAGCGCGAAGAGGATACCGGTCGCCTCGTTTTCCAGCTTTTCCAGCACCTGCACGGCATAACCAAACTGGCGGGCGATTGCCTGCCAGCCGCGGCCGGCCTGCGCTTGAATCTGGGCTGGCGGTTCGCCTTCAACCGGCTGCAAAACAAGGTAGCGGGCTTTGCGCAGCAGTTTACCCAAATCCTCATAGGATTCGCAGACCGGGCATTTGTTGACGGTTTCCTCAACCCCCTCATCCACCCGCCTGGGTTTGATGCCGGAATGCTCACGACCGCACACGGCGCACTGCTGAGGTGTGCTGCCGCCCACGCCGTGCGGCTCAAATACCCGGGCAAGGTCGACTTCCAGTCCTTCTAACCGCTTTAATTTGGCAGCGTTGATCTGTCCGATTAGCCCGTCCCACTGGTGGCGAATTTCTCCATTGAAGAAGTGCCTGCCGCTCAGGAGGCGCGCCTGCAAAATCAACCCCAGTTCGCCCTGATGTTCGTTAAACAGAGCGCGGCTGACCTGTGCCTGAATTTCAGGCAGTCTGGCAGCGTCCTCGCGCCGGGCAATCAGGTAAAAATTACCACCGCCGACGTAAATCAGGCTGGTTACCGGCAGGTGAAGTTGATCCAGTACATAACGGGCAATCACCAGCCCCAGCAACTGCAGGTAGAACGAACGCCCGCGCAGGCCACTGGCAGCGCCGCGCGCCGTAATGGTGTAAAGGAAACTCTGCACACCGGTCAGATCGCCGCCTACCAGGGTCACCAGATCATCCTCCACCCTTTCCGGCTGCTGAGCAAAGGCAGCCAGCTGTTCATCACTCAACGAGGGCGAATCGTAAAGAGCGACTGCCAGGGCAGCCGTCATGCGGCTGTGGTCATACAGGCTGATATCCGGGCGGCTTTTGTAATACGCCGAAGGCACGCACCACAGAAAGTGCTGCATTTCCGCCAGCAGGCTTTCGAGGTAGTAGGCAATATCGCCATCATTCTGGTAAGCGGTTTTTAATTTTTCCGCCTGAGCCACAAAGCCGCCGTAAAGTTTTTCATATTCCTTCCATAACTCCCCACCGTAGTCCTTTTCGGGAAAAAGATGGGTTTTGCTCAGTTCCAGCGTCTTGAGCGGCCAGTAAACCTGCGGCACTTCGTCTTCTCCCGCTTCCAGGCGCACATCGGAGAAAATGGAAAGCAAACGGGCGGGTTGTTTTTCACGCTGAGAATCGTCAGACAGGCTGTCCGCTCGCTCACCGGCCGATAGGCGGTCGGCCAGTGCTACGGCGCTGGCCAGCCGGTCGTGCGGGCGATGGTGCTTGCCGATGGCAAACTTGACCTGCCCCTGCCACTGCGGCGGCAGGTAACGCTCGGCAAAATCCTCACTCAGCAGAGCATGTTTGTATTTGTAGTCCTGCTCCGCCTGCCTGTCCCAACTGCGGCTGGCACCCTCTGCGCCTCCCCGCAGGGCGAACTTGCCGATGTCGTGCAATAGACCGGCCAGCGCTGCCAGAAAAACCTGTTCTTTTTGCTCCATTCATGCCCTCCTTTTTTGGTAAAAAAAGCACTGCTGGCAGCCGGGTTCCCCTCGGCTGCCCCCTGCAACCGCCACCGTCTGTCAGCAGTGCATTTTGATTGTAGGTCGTTCAAGGGGAATTGTCATGCGGGTTTTCCCCTAATTTATTCGCAAAATACAACTGCAACAATGCCACCAACTGAGTGCGGTTGACACTCTCCATCTCCCAGTGCATGGCGGCTTTGCCGTAAGCAGCACGCAGGTGCTGCTCTACCGTGCGCGGTGAAAGGTACAGGTGAGCGGCAATCTCGCGGTCGCTCCATCCGGTGGTGACCAGCGTTTCCACCACCTGCCGCTCGGCTGGGGTTAAGGTCCCCATCACAAAACTGTGAATCTCTTCACGGCGGCGCTCGAATTGCAGGCGGCGGATGGCTTGCAGCGCTGCCCACGGGTCGGGGATCCCGCGCAGACTCAACCAGGCCGGCGAAAGTTCACCCCAGCGCACCACCGGAATGGAAGCCAGCTGCACCGCATCACCCGGCTGGGGGTGCAATCGCTTGCTGGTCAAAAAGTCGCCTGTGGAGTACAAATGCCACAGGCGATCTTCTTCATCGAACAACATTTGAGCCGCTACCATGCCGAAAATGGACATCGTCTTACGTCCGCCGGCAACCAGCAGGTGAACGGTTTCACCCCTGGATTTGGCATGTGCAATCCGTTGGTAAATCAAGCGCAGCACAGCCTCTCCGGCAGCACGGCTTTCGGTATCCGCAAAGGGCTTGCCATTCCCCTCCAGAGGGAGGAAAACAAAGGGGATGGGCGGGCTGGCATAATCGGCCGCAGCCGATTTCAAACGCCCCAGAGCCTCCTCAATCGGCGTGCCGGGTGCACTGGTATGGACTATCTCCACTCGCTGAATGTCAATCCCATCGGCGCGCAGCAAATCCAGCCCGGCGGTGACCACCTGCGGTTCACTGCCCAGCGTTGCAATCAGGATGGGAACTTGATGAATCATCAGATTACCCAGAATGACAGGTTCGAAAGAACACCCCGAAACTTTTCTTATTATACAGGAAATGGTTATTTGTAAAATCTTAAAATACTAAAATCTTACCAGGCTAATGCGCCGAAATACACCCTCTGAACCGGTTATCCTGCATTGCTGGGGGTTTGCCAAACTGATCCCATATCGCCCCCTTCGGGGGGTTTGAACCCGGCCAAAAAAACAGAGGCGACGACGGGACATCGCCCCCTTCGGGGGGTTTGAACCCGTCCAAAAAACAGAGGCGACGACGGGACATCGCCCCCTTCGGGGGGTTTGACCTGTCCAAAAAAAACAGAGGCGACGACGGGACATCGCCCCCTTCTGGGGGTTTGAACCCGTCCAAAAAAACAGAGGCG